>VYLG01000003.1_pt1 | contig 478811 bp, 455 predicted proteins | sample 5114351 | NCBI WGS metagenome assembly VYLG01 (sample SAMN12291798, study PRJNA351875) | freshwater metagenome | isolation source: freshwater lake | place: USA: Michigan, Kent Lake | collected 2013-08-15
AGCTCCGACAACCCCATGGTCGTAGCCAAATTCTTAGAGAAACAGAAGAAGCTCCTAAGTGCCAGTGCCTACCAAACCGAATACGAAGCCAAATTCGTCCAGCACGACGGCTACGTCTTCGCCCGCGAAGCAGTAGAGCGGTGCGTGCACCTCGAACCTGAAAGTGACATCCCCGGACCCGACATCATCGCCATCGACTGGGCGAGGTACCACGACTACACCGCCCTCGTCGTCCTGCGCGGCCACCAAACCCGTGCTAGTGTCCTCGAAGCCGACCGCCTCCAACGCACCGGCTGGAAAGAACAAATCGAATGGGTCAAAACCATCACCGAGCGCTACCCAAACGCCAGAATCGTCTGCGACACCACCGGAGTCGGCGACGGTATCACCAGCTGGCTCCGAGAAGAACTCAAAACCAAATCCGTGAAAGACCACACCATCACCGCCGCAAACAAACCTCAGCTAATCGACGGCCTCGTCAAACTCATCGAGCGAGAACACATCCAACTCCCCGACTACAAACCCCTAACTCCCCGACTACAAACCCCTGCGCGATGAACTAGACAACTTCGAAGCCACAAGGTCCGCCACCGGACACATCACCCTCGCCGCCCAATGCGGACACGACGACCTAGTCATCGCCCTATCCCTAGCCGCCTCCGACCTCCCCTACGCCAACCGAATGATGATGGTCACCGGAGAACGAAAGTGATTCCGCAAACCGCAAACCGAGAACCGCAAACGAACCTTAGGTATAATCTTCACTCGCGACAAAGCAAACGCTTCCCTTGCTGCGCCGCGAACACCCAAAAGGTGAATCCATGCCGAAGAAAATCACAAGCAATATCAAACTGAATATTCCGGCGGGTAAGGGAACCCCGTCGCCCCCCGTTGGACCTGCACTCGGACAAGCCGGTATCAACATGATGGAGTTCTTGAAGAAGTTCAACGAGCAAACCGCTCCGCAAATGGGCTTCGTTCTCCCCGTCGAAATCACCGTCTACGAAGATCGCTCCTACAGCTTCGTGGTCAAACAGCCCCTGGCAACTGACCTCATCAAGCGAGCAATCGGCCTCGACAAGGGTGCCGCAAATCCGAAGACGGACAAAGCTGGCGTCATCACCAAAGAAAAGCTCCGCGAAGTCGCAAAGCTCAAAATGGCTGACCTCAACACCGACGACGAAGAAATGGCGATGAACATCATCGCAGGCTCGGCACGCTCCATGGGCGTCCGCGTCGAAGGCTAAAACCCTTCAGATTAACGGCAAAGAAGCCGAATCCGGAACCATCCGGGTTCGGCTTCCGTGTTTTATGGAACACATTTAGTAGAGAAACGTCAAGTACAAGCGGAATGAAATCGGCCCGAAGTCTGATCGCCCTTTGCGTTGCTGCCCTCGCGGCGGCAGGCTCAGCGTCGGATCCCGCAGTCGGTCAATCCATCGCCGACCTTCTGAACCGGGAAGCCGGCACAGACATCGCGTTTATCGTCGATGGTCTGATCAAACAGAACAGCGACCCAAAGGATCTCTCCAAATCTCTCAGCTACGAAACCGACGAACTCTGGCAAGTCGAATTGACTGGCAAGCAGCTCAAAGAAGCCTTCGAGAAAAGCGTCAGCTTCTTCCCTTCGCCATTCAGCAGCTTCCTGCAAGTCAGCGAAGCCAAAATCACCTTTGATCCTTCGAAGCCAATCGGATCTCGAATCCAAAGCGTGGTGATCGGCGGACTCGGTCAGCAACTGGATGCAGACAAGAAGTACAAAGTCGCCCTGCCAGCAAGCCTTGCAAAAGGCGGATTCGGCTACAACAATATCTGGGAGTTCAAAACTCCGGGTCGAATCGTTCGTCCTACTATTGGAGAAGTTGTACGCGGAAAGGGCGTAAACTCTCAGGCATTCCGATGGTTATCCAATCCCTCCTTCTCGGCTACATCGCTCTAGCCCAAGCACCCGAGACATTCGACCAAGCTCGATCTTGGAACTGGCTAACCAAACAGTGCGATCTTGGACCCCGAACTCCCGGCTCGGCCGGCCATCTTAAATGCCGAGACATGATTCTTGAGGAATCGCTGAAGTACTGCGCTCGCGCTGAACTTCAGCCTTTTCAGCACCATTGGAGCAAAACAAACAAAGAAGTCGAAATGTGGAACGTGCTCGCGTTCCACAACTGGGATAAGGCCAAAGTTCGAGTCGTGCTCGCGGCCCACTGGGACACCCGGCCGTCAGCTGATCAAGAATACGACCGCCAGCGCGCGGCAAAGCCAATTCTGGGAGCAAACGACGGAGCTTCTGGGGTGGCGGTGCTACTTGAGCTGATGCGGCTGAACAAGAACCTGCCCGAAGATATTGGGATCTGCTATGCCTTTTTCGACGGCGAAGACCTCGGCCCCGAGCTTAGTGAGATGTTCCTTGGCGCTGTTCATTATTCGAATAATGTTAAGTCGCCAAAACCGGACTACGGAATACTGCTTGACATGATCGGCGACAAAGACCTCAAGGTTCCAGTTGAACCGAATAGCTACAAGAAGGCTCAAAAAGTCACCGTCGCGCTCTATCGTCACGCCAAAAAGGTCGGTCTCGAGAAGACCTTCCCGATGGAGTATGGTCCAGAAATCCTGGACGATCACCTCTCGATGAACGCTGCCGGTATTCCGACCGTAGACCTGATCGACTTTGACTACGAGCACTGGCATACCCTGGAAGACACCGTCGACAAATGCTCCGCAGACTCTCTTGGTAAGGTTGGCAAGCTGCTAGAAACCTGGTGCCGGGTGACTCCGGTGTGGAAGCCAAAGTAGTCGTACGGGTGAAGAGAGAGGCCCCCAATTCGAAAAAGAGCTTCGTGCTTCCCGCCCTCACCCAAGATTCTGGATCGCCCGCACCGGATCCTTCTTCGCCGCCTTCATCGAAGGTGCGATCCCGCTCAAGACTCCCGTGATGAACGACGCTCCAAGCGTACCTAAGACGGTTTGCCAGGTCACAATCGGATTGATCGGCGAGTAGTTCGCCAGGAGCACGCAACAGAAGCCGCTGAACAGCAGGCCCACAAGGGAACCGAGTAGGCAGATCCCGATACTCTCGGCAAGGAACTGCCGAAAGATTGAGGCGTGAGTTGCCCCCATCGCTTTACGAATCCCGATCTCCGAAGTTCGCTCTCCGACGGAGAGCATCATGACGTTGAGAATGCCGATACCGCCGACAAAGAGCGCGATTCCCGTCAGTCCAACCAACAGCCATTGCAGGATGTCCGTGAATTTGTACACCACTTTCAGCAAGTCCTTCTGAGTAAGAATATCAAACTGCTCTTCGTCAAGAGTCTTCCGAAGCTCGGCCTTTAAGGTTCCCAGTAGCTGCTCGGGTTCGACTTTTGAGTCGAGTTGGATCAAGAGTCTGTCGGTCTGCGATGTCGGAACGCGCTTGTGCAACCCCGCAAAAGGGATGTAAATAAGGTTTTGGAAGCTACCCATTGACATCAGCGAGTCGTCTTTTGAGTCGTCTTTCGTTACTCCTACAACCTCGAAGAAACGTCCGTTGATTTTGATCTTTTTGCCCAGGGCAGGCTTATCACCGAAGAGTCCTTGCTTGGCAATCGAACCAATCACGACAACATCCTTTTGGTCGTCGCTTTTAGTCAGCATTCGACCAGCCTCCAGGTCAAACTTCTTCATCTGGAACCAAGTCGGTGTGGTCGCGACCAAAAAGCTAGCCGCCTCGTTCCCCTCATACGTGGCTCCTCCACCTACAAAGGTCCAAGCCCCGACGCTCTGAACTCCTTTGACCCTAGCGACCCTTTCAGCATCGGAGTACTTCAGATACGAAGCGCCTCCAAGGTTAAAGTTCATTCCTCCGCTGAGCTTGCCAGGAATGACGATGAGGGTATTCACGCCGAGGTCTTGAACTTGCTCTGTGAAATCCTTACGGACGCCAATCGCGATGCTGGCGAGCAGGACGACAGCGATCGTCGCCGCCATGACTCCGCTGGAGGTAAGAACCGTCCGCCGAAGGTTCTCGCGCATGTTGGTCAGGGCTTCAAGAATCTCGTTCAACGCTTATCCTACGCATCAGCGAAGCCGAGTATTGATGCGAAGAACCGAGATCACGTCACTAAAATTCGCGATCTTCGCCATAACCGTTGCAAGCTGGCTGGTATCGGTAACCTCAATCGTCGCCTCAATCTCCGCCGTATTGTTCGAAGACGTTCGAATATTTGCTGCCGAGACGTTTGTTTTGGATTCACCAAAAATCGTCGAGACCTCCATCAAGAGTCCCTGGCGGTTGATCGCAACTACCTTGATACTCACACTATAGACGGCTCCGTCGGAGGGCCAATGGAATCGGAGCAGGCGCTCCGGTTCTGTCTCTTCCATCTTCATCGCATGGGGGCAGTACCGGCGGTGGATCATGATCCCGCGACCTCGTGATACATAGCCAACGATCTCGTCTCCAGGAATCGGAGCGCAGCACTTGGCCCTTGCTAGAAGCACGTCCTTCATGCCTGCCGCGTGGAGCTGGAGCCGGCCCTCTCTTGTCTTGGAGACCTCGATACGGTCTCCGGTTGGTACGGCGGCAACTTCGCCGCGAATCTTGCTGACGACCTTTTGAACCGTCAACAACCCGCTACCAATCTTGGCGAGCAAATCCTGCCCATTTTCTGTGGAGTCAAACTCTTTTGCAAGCTTCTCAAGCTTGTCATCACCAACGTACTGTTTCGGTTCAAGCCCTATGGCCTTAAGTTCCGAAACAAGAGCTTCCCTGCCTCGAGCCGCATCCTGCTCGCGGCTCTGCTTGCGGAAGTAAGCCTTCAGCTTGCTCCGAGCATGAGCCGAGCGCACAAATTCTAGCCAGTCGAGCGAAGGCGTCGCGTTCGAGCGATTGACAATTTCGACAACGTCTCCGTTCTGCAATTTTGTGGAAAGCGGGGCAATTACTCCGTTGATTTTTGTACCAACAAGAGTCATCCCAATCTGGGTGTGAACACGAAACGCGAAATCCACCGATGTGGACCCGACTGGCATGTCGATGACGTCTCCACCCGGTGTGAATACAAAAACCTGCTCGGCGAAAAGATCCGTCGAAAGTGAACGAAGAAAGTCGGACGATAGCCTAGCATCGCTGGACCAGTCGAAGAGTTGTTGGCGAAGATTGGAAAATGTTGCAACCTCCTTCTCGGCTTGCTCGCCTTCCTTGTAGGTCCAGTGTGCTGCAACGCCAAACTCGGCGATCTCATGCATTCGCGTCGTTCGAATTTGAATTTCCAGCGGCGTTCCGCTGGGTCCCAGGACTTTGGTGTGTAGGCTTTGATAGCCGTTCGGTTTAGGATTGCCGATATAGTCGTAGAATAGCGACATCATCGGGATGAACATTTCGTGCACGATTCCCAGAACGATATAGCAGTCTGAGACTTCTTCGAGAATGATTCGAATCGCGAGCAGGTCGTAGATCTCTTCGAAATCAACGCCCTGCTTCACGATTTTGTTGTAGATCGAATATAGGTGTTTCGGACGTCCGCGAATCTCCGCGACTTTGATACCGCGCTCTTGCATCCGTTCTTTAATGATCACGATCGCCTGCTCGATGTCGGCAAGCCGTTCATTGCGGCTACGGTTGACCTTAGCCGTAATATCCTCATACTCCGCCGGATGGAGATACTTGAAGCTGAGGTCTTCGAGCTGCCACTTCATTTGCCAGATTCCGAGCCTGGCCGCGAGGGGGGCATAGATGTCTAGCGTCTCAGCTGCAATTCGCACCTGCTTTGCCGGCTCCATTGCATCCAGGGTTTGCATGTTATGCAGGCGATCAGCCAGTTTTATGACCATGACCCGAAAGTCTTTCGCCATTGCCAACAACATCTTCCGGAGCGTTTCAGCCGTCCGAGTTGTTTCAGCAGCCTTTCGCTGTCGAGTCGTCGCATTCTCAAGTGGCTTTAGGGCGAGCTTAGTTACTCCGTCGATCAAATGCGCAACTTCTTCACCAAAGAGTTCGCGCATTTGATCCAGCGACATCTCCGAGTCTTCCACGACATCGTGGAGCAGCGCGGCACAGATCGTGTTATCGTCCATGCCGAGATCGACAAGGATCTGGGCGACTGCAACCGGGTGAAGGATATACGGCAAACCAGACTTTCTCATCTGACCGGCGTGGGCGGTCTCGGCTACAAAGTATGCGTAGCGGATCTTCTTTATATCCGCATCCGAGCGGGTCTCGCGCAAATTCATGAACAGACGATGCAGATCGTCTGTATCTTCCCAATCATGTGGAATCTCAAGGGGCGGGCGCATCTTCGCTTTTTTTGCCTGAGCGAGCGCGCCGTTGCGTCGCTTTGGAATAGGTAAGTATAAGTTATTTCAGGAGCATTTCGCGAACTTCGGCGGCTTGTTCTGGCGTGTCAATTCCGGGTCCGCTGGGTGCAACTTCGACCATTCTGATTCGCACACCGTGCTCCATGAACCGCAACTGTTCCAAGCTCTCAGCCAATTCAAGTGGGGTTTGCGACCAGCTAGGGTAGGTCAGCAAAATTTCGCGACGGTACCCGTAGATTCCTATGTGGCCTTTCAGGGCTTGGGTTCGAGCTGTGCGAGGAAATGGAATTCCGTGACGACTGAAATAGAGCGCATTTCCGCTGAGATCGGTGACGACCTTCACAATCGCTGGATTCGCTTCCGCTTCCTCAGGAAGCGATGCCCAAGCCGAGACCATTTGAACCGACTGGTCCTGAAACGGTGTCGAAACAGCTCGAATCGTATTCGGATCGATCAGTGGCTCGTCACCTTGGACGTTGATGTAGACATCAGCTTCGACCTTGAGCGCTACCTCAGCAATACGGTCCGTTCCCGTCGGATGGTCGCTCCGGGTCAGAACCGCTTCGGCTCCAAAGTGCTGTGCAACATCGAGAATCTGTTGATCCGGCGTAGCAATCAAAACCCGCTCAGCTGCTCCTGAGAGCACAGCCTTTTCGTAAACCCACTGAACCATTGGCTTCCCACACAAATCAATCAGCGGTTTGCCAGGAAACCTCGTGGAAGCCATCCTTGCCGGAATGACGATGACACTACTTGGCAATGCTCGAAACCTCTCCGGCTGGCGGAATCAAGTTCAGTGCCGTCATTAGGTGACTCTCGCCCAACGAAACCGTGACTTGGTATGCCTTCGACTTCGTCGCGATTCGAGAAATCACTTGCGTCGAATTAGAGTCTGCAGCGAACCAGTAGTCCACGCCTTTATCAGTTCTCATTTCGTATTTCAACGAAGGATTTGCCGACTGGATGGCCTCTAACAGCTGGGCAAACTGCTCCGTGTCGAGAGCCTCGAATTGGCGCATGAGCAGGACAATTTGACTTTCATAAATGATCGCTCCGAAACCGTCCGTGTTTGACTCCCACCCTAAGGACTTGAAACCTTCTGGCAACCCTGGAACCACTTCCTCGATTGGAAATCCCCGCGAAGGTCTAGGAAAAACTGTCAGCGCCCGGTCCGCTGGTTCACCCAACGAAAGCCGTCGCCGACCGTTGAGAATACATGTGTCCGAAGGCGACAAGAATTCCACCATCTGACTGGCAACTTGGCGATTAACTGGCTTCTCAGCTGTTGCCGGGCCTTCAACGCCGCTGCAACCAGCGAGCGAGATCGCGACCAAACCACCAAATAGCCATTGTCTCATTTCAACTTTGGATCTGCAATATCTTGTAGCGAGTCGTACCTGCCGGCGCAACAACCTCTACGATGTCGCCGACAATCTTGCCGAGGAGAGCCTCGCCGAGTGGTGAGCCAATCGAAACCATGTCCTGGGCCGGATCGGCTTCGAAAGAACCGACCAGGGTGATGTCAATTTCGTCGCCAAACTCTTCGTCGAGAACTTTGACAACCGAACCCAACTGAGCGATCACACCACCATCATCTTTTCGTTCGACAATTTTGGCGTACATCAGTGCCTTCTCAAGGTCGTTGATGCGCCCTTCAAGCCGTGTCTGGTTCAGCTTAGCCTCGTGATACGCCGCATTTTCACGAAGGTCTCCGTGCGACTTTGCCTCACGAATCGCCTCGGCGATCCTCATCCGGACGGGCCCCTGAAGCTCTTCAAGCTCTTTCTTCAGCTTGTCGAAACCCTCTTGGGTCACTTGAATTGCATTTCCCATGAATCCTCTATTGTAGCTGGTTAACACTTTTAATGTACGCTTGTTGAGTTGGAAACCGAATCGTCGACAGTTACCGTGATAATCGTGAACTACAACACTCGCGAGCAAACTCGGCGATGCCTGGAGGCGTTGGTTGGACAGGGGGTTTCCCAAGTAATTGTAGTTGATAATGCTTCGGCCGACGGCTCGGTCGAAATGCTCCGCGAAATCATGCCAAAGCTGTTTCCAGGGTCGGCCATTCTTGCCAGCTCTCGAAACCTCGGCTTTGGGCGGGCGAACAACATGGGCGTGATTCAAGCCGAAACCGACCTTGTTCTGTATTTGAACTCCGACGCCTATGCCCATCCAGGAGCAATCGCCCAACTTGCCTCTGTATTCTCTGACTCAAGTGTTGTTGCCGCCGGAGGCCGGCTACTGAATCCAGATGGCTCGTTGCAGGAGTCTGTTGCCGGGCGACTCACACTCGGCGCGGTTTTTCTCGAACAGTTCTTTCTCGATGGTATCGCACGGCGGTTTGGCCGCTCATATTGGCGAACCCAGCTGCTCCCTTCTGACCGCCAGAGCGATGTTGAGCAGGTCATGGGGGCTTGCCTTATGGTCCGACGAGACGCTGATCCCCGATTTGATGAACGCTTTTTCTTGTATTGCGAGGATACTGAGCTTTGCCACCGGCTCAAGAAGCAGGGCAGAATTGTTTACGATCCGAAAGCCGAGTTCACGCACGAGCTCGGGTCTAGTTCCAAGGCAAACCGCTGGCGGTCGGTGGCGCGATATAACTACGGCAAGTGCCTCTACTTTAAGATCACGCGGGGCCGCGCCGCGGCAACAGCATGTGGACTGCTCAACACCTTTGGAGCCATTTTGAGAATCTTAGCCGGGATCCCCCTGGCTCTCAGCGGAAAACCGGAAAAGCTGACGACCTTTTGCCGGGTGCTAATCAGATCTGGAAGAGACTAGGCATCAACTACAATTTTTTCGCAGGTGGGACACCTGAGATGTCAACTAGCGCTACTCCAACTCAATCGTAGCCGGAGGTTTGCTAGTCAGATCGTAGAACACTCGGTTGACCCCATTAACCTCGTTCACAATTCGGCTCGCAACAAGCTCCAAAACTTCAAACGGAATGTTCACCGCCCTTGCTGTCATCGCGTCTTCGCTCTCAACCGCTCTCAGAACAATCGGCTGCTCGTAAGTTCGCTCATCGCCCATGACTCCAACACTCTTCACATCCAAGAGCGCTGCATAAGACTGCCAGATCCCCTTGTGCAAGTCACGCTTCCGAAGCTCAGACCGGAAAATCCAATCCGCTTCCTGAACCATGCGAACGCGCTCCGGAGTGACCTCACCCAGGATCCTAACCCCGAGCCCCGGCCCCGGGAACGGCTCGCGATCCACCATTTCATCCGGCAAACCGAGCAAACGTCCAACCGCTCGAACTTCATCCTTAAACAGCCAGCGAAGCGGCTCGATCAGCTTCATCCGCATCCAATCCGGCAAGCCGCCCACGTTGTGGTGGGTCTTGATCTTCGCCGCAGTCGGCGATCCGCTCTCAATAACGTCTGGATACAAAGTTCCCTGAGCGAGCCAGTCGCACCCCTGAAGCTCATTTGCGTGATCCTCAAAAACCCGAACGAATTGCTCACCAATCGTCTTGCGCTTCTCTTCCGGATCCTTTTTGCCGGCAAGAGCCCCGAAGAATCGGTCGTGCTCGTAGTACGCCTTTAAATTTGCGTGGAAATGTCCACCAAATGTCTCAATCACCTGATCCGCTTCGCGGTACCGCAATAGGCCGTGATCGACAAAAACACAAACCGCTCTATCTCCGATGGCTCGGATCAACAACGCCGCCATGACGGAAGAATCTACTCCGCCCGAAACCGCGCAGAGAACCTTCTCTTCCGGCCCGACCATCGCCCGAATCTTGGCGATCTCCTCTTCGACGAAGTTCTCTGTGGTCCAGTCGCCAACCAGTCCGGCTTCTTCCAAAAAGCCCTTGAGCAATGCTTTCCCCGAAGTCGTGTGTGTCACCTCAGGGTGAAATTGCACTCCAAAGCGCTTCAACGAAGCATTCTCCATCGCCGCAACCGGGCATGAATCAGTCGAGGAGGTCACCGTAAAACCAGCCGGAACCGAAACGACCTGATCGCCGTGCGACATCCAGACCTGGTCGTCATCCATCAACGACACCAATCCTGACTTGGAGTTCAGATTACGAAGACCGTACTCTTTGTGGGAGGCATTCTCAACTACTCCTCCGAGCTTCTTGGCCATGAGTTGCTGTCCGTAGCAAATTCCGAGAACTGGAATGCCGTCAAGACAGGTGAAATCCAGATCTGGCGCCCCTTCTTCAAGTGTAGAGCGTGGCCCCCCAGAGAGAATCACCGCCGTGGGCTTTTCGGCCGAAATCCGAGCATAAGCGATGGTCCACGGGACCATCTCGCTATAGACCCCCTGCTCGCGCACTCGGCGAACAATTAGCTGGGTGTACTGCCCGCCAAAATCAACGACGAGCACTTTCTGATGGGTTCCGGTCATGAACCCTTATTAGTTTGGCTTACCGGAGCCGTCCCCTGCCACTTTTCGACCCTGCAACTTTTCGTAGGCCTCAATATAGCGGGAAGTGCGCTTCTGATACTTGTTCCAGCTTGGGACCTGGGTCGAATTGGCGATATGCAGTGTACAAGCTGCAATCATCCCGGTGATCTTCGCCATATTGTTGTAGTCCAACTTGTCCGCATGATCTCCTACTTTATGGTAGTCCGAGAACTCATAGGCAACACTGAACGTGTGCGCCGGAACCCCGACCGCTGCAAACGCCGCGTTATCGCTGGCCATAAAGAACGGCGCGGAATACTCGGGATGCTCGATCACCGGCACACCAACCTCCTTACCGACTTTCGCACACACTGGGCCTATCGTGCTGAAATTGAAGCCGGTCAGATTGCAGGCGCCCACCCGGGGTCCCTCGCTGTCATCAGTCCGTCCAATTTGCTCGATGTTGAGCATTGCAACCGTGTTCTTCAACGGGAAAACCGGGTTCTTAGCATAGAACTGCGAGCCAACCAATCCTCGCTCTTCGCCATAAAAGGTGAGGAATATCACTGACCGCTTTGGTTTGGATTGAGCGATCGCGGAAGCAATTCCGATTACCCCGGCGACGCCGCTGGCGTCGTCGTTGGCTCCGTTGAAAATCTTGTCAGCTCCTTCCTTAGCTTCGCCAAGGTGGTCGTAATGAGCTGAAACAACAACATATTCTTTGCTAAGAACCGGGTCGGAACCACGCAATAGCCCAACCACGTTTCGAACTTCTTGCCCCGCCCCAGCTCCGCGTTCCCATTTGGTGACTTGGAAGAACGACTTCCCTACCCCTGGTTCAATCCCGATTTTGGTGAACTCGGCAGCGATATACTCGCTGGCTTTGATCAGCTCTGGCGATGGTGTGCCTCGCCCCTTGAGTTCGTCCGAAGCCAGATAAGCAACGTGCTTCTTCAACTCCTCCGCTTTGACGACGGGCAAACCTTGGGTCTGCAAAAACGCGGTGGCGAGAAGGGTAGTGATCATGGAGTTTGTCGCTTGATTTTGAGTGTCGTTTTAAGTTTTTTGACCGTTTGCTTTCCGCCAGCTAGCGGTTCGGTGGTCGTCGTCTCTGTGGTTTCGACTTCGACTTTGTCGAAACTTCCCAGTGATTTAGAAAAGTGAGCTGACCCGGTTCCACTGAGGTCCGAGCGAGACTTCTTCTTCGCCCCTTTCGCAGATTCTAGCGTGTTTCCGTAGGCGTCTTCAAACCCATCACGAGTCGAGACGAGCTTGATGGTCAGGTCTGCCCCAGATTTGTCCTGGCTAACAAGCGTTGCGGTGTATTTAAAATCCTGTCCGCTGTAGCTTCGAGAAAACGTGTACGATTCGCCTTCCTTGATTTCGGCTTTGGGGAGCGTTAACGGCAAGAAGCTGATTTCAGGCAGCCGTTGGGAATCCAGGCCGGGGAGCTTCGCTGGCATTTTGATCGCTGGGGCAGAATTCTTGGTTACCGCTCCCGTCGCATCAAACTCCGCGACCGCTTTCGGAAAGAACTGATCGACATTTGTGCTATTCAACGGAAGCTGAACCCCAAACGCCTCGGCTTCGATTCTCGGAATGTAAGACTCAATCTCATTCGGCCCAAGAGCCTTTGCAACAACCGTCAGGTTGACCGTCGCCTTCCCTTCGCGACCTCCAAAAATTGGAATCCAACCCTCGAATGCCACGTTGACATCAAACGAAACAGGGTTCCCAAGGACGAATGCGTAGGCCAAAAGAGTCGCGGTCATGAGATCACTTCTCTATGCCTCAACGGAACTTCTGGGAGGATCAGTTCCCCATCCGTCTTGTTGGTGAATCCGATGACTCGATCAAGCAGAACCTTGATCGAACCCGCTACAGGGAACGCGAGAATCATTCCCGGAAGCCCGAAAAGCGCTCCGCCGGAGAAGATGACAAACATCGAAAGAATCGGGTGTAAACCAACCGCGTTGCCCACAAACCGAGGATAGACGATGCTGTCAAAGATGAAGTGGCACACCGCGTAAACCGCCACCAAAACCCCCGCGTAAACCCAGCTCGAACTGAAATGGATCATAAGCCAGTCCGACTTTCCGCTCAATCCGGTCAGCACAAAAAGCGTCGTCGCAGCTATCGCAACGTTTAGATACGGGACTAGGTAGAGCGCACCAAACAGCACTCCAAGCAAAATCCCGTAGGGAGCACCTAAAATGCTGAGCAAGATCGACATGAATGCCATGTAGCCAAACACGGCAATCGCCACTCCCCTCAAGTAGTTGCTGAAAACATCCCCGATATCTTCGGAGATCCCCTCGGCAGAGGTTCGCAACTGAGGCGGAATCACTCCGAAGAGGCGCTTCTTGATATCTTCCGCGTTGGGCAGGATCAACCCGACCAGCAATGGAACAAAGATCAGCATCAGACCTTGAGAAACCAGGCCGCTGGCAATTCCTACGCTCGCTTTCAACGCACTCTGGAGAGTCTTCTGGATCTGTCCTCGCTGAGGCTCGACGTACTGTGCGATCAACGCTCGCTTGCTCGTCGGCAAGTTTGCCTGAGTCAATAGCTCTGAGTAACGCCCGAGGTAGCTATCGATTGGGTCCTTCCGCTCCGCATTAGCGATACGAATCGCCGGAACGCCACGCATGAAAAAGTTATCGTTCGGGTTCGGCTGAGCGATTGTGCGCGCAAGCTGCTCAGCCCGATCCTTAAAACCCCCAACCTGCTGGGTAACCACCGGTGTCAAAAGAACAAGGAGCGCAATGATCGAACCGAAAAAGAGAGTCATCAACGCGAGCGAAGCTCGCCCTCGCTTCCAACCTTTTGAAACAAGTTTATTAACTCCCGGCTGCAAAATCGCCGAAATAAGAAATGCCAGGATGAACGGCGACAGTATTCCGCGCACCGCATACAAAAACGCCAGGGTAGCGATTGCGATCACCACCCATAGCGCAATTCTCCAGCCGGCGAGACCCGACGTCATACAGCTAGTTTAGACGCCAAGCTCTTCGGGAGCGTCAGCGACGGCCTTTTTGGCCTTCTGCTCGTTGATCCACTCTTCGGTCTTGGTCTTCAGTTCTTTGAACTTGTCGTTCAGTTCGTCACGGGTTTCGTTCCCGGCCTTAGGTGCAAACAGCATCCCTGCTGCCGCTCCGATGATCGCGCCGAGGCCAACCCCAGCCAAAAGGTAAAGAACTGCACTGGAATCGCTATCGTTGTTATTGCTCATCACTTCTCCTTGTAGGCTTATTTTACGCCTAAGTTAAGGGCTGGGTTACGGTTTTCTTACTTCTCGGCAAGCAACTTGATGACGACTTCCCGGATTTTGTCTTCTCCGTTCTGGCCGTTGTAGTTAAGTTCGCCACGCCAGCCGGCTCGGAAACGACCCTTTTTGTCGATCACAAAGAGCGTCGGCCAGCAGTCCAACTTCCAGGCGTTCCAGTTCTCCAGCTTGCCGTCGAACAGAACTGGATATTCGATTCCCAGCTTCTTTGTCTGCTCAGTCACCTTCTTAAAGTCTTTCTCGATGTCAATCTCGGGAGTGTGGACTCCAATGGTGATGAGGTCGTCCTTCTTGAACCGCTCGGTAAGCCTCTTGACCGCCGGAAGGTTGTTCTTGCAGTTGTAGCAAGCAAACGTCCAGAAGTGAACCAGTGTGACTTTTCCTTTTCGGTCAGCAAGCTTGATCGGCTTTTCGGTATTCAGCCACTGGTCGCCCGTAAGCTCGGGTACAAGGTGGTCCATTTTTAGCTGTCCAAGCAAGGCGGCGGCGAGAAGAGTGGTCATCAAAATCGCCTATGCGTCGGTGGAAAAAATCGTTCCGCGTTTATGCAGTTACGAGCTCTGGAATGATTCTTTCCATTCGGGTTGTGCGGTTCTCGTCGGCGATGAGCCCGCCAGCAACCACAGTCGCACCTCGATATGCAACCATCATCTGACCCGGGGTAACTGCTTTCACTGGATCATCAAATACAAGCTTTCCAGATGGATACAGCGTCGCCGGAACTGCGATCATGTTGTAGCGAATCTTCGCATGAACCTTGATCGGCACCGTCGGAGCCTCTGCCCAATACATGTCCTCACAAACAACTTCGCTTTGCAGCAGGTCTTTCTCAGAACCCAAAACGACCGTGTTCGTCTTTGGCTGAAGGTCGATGACGTACATCGGCTTACCATCTTTTGAGGCCACCTTGACTCCGCGCCGCTGACCAATGGTGTAGTCAGCCGTTCCGTCGTGAACACCTAGCTGAGTTCCGTCGGCAAGCTGAATTGCTCCCGGTCCGAAAAGCTCCGGCCGAGCTTTTCGCAGGAACTCCTTGTAGCCACCGGCTTCAGAGACAAAGCAAATTTCTTGCGAATCTGGCTTATCGGCAAGGTGAAGCCCTAGTGATCGCGCCATCTCCCGCACGACATCCTTTGAGCGAATCTCGCCCATTGGGAACATCACATGTTGAAGTTGCTCATGGCCCAACATGTAAAGAACGTAGCTCTGATCCTTCTCTTTGCCGACAGCCTTCAGCAAACGGTATTGGTCACCGCGACGCCGAATCCGGGCGTAGTGTCCGGTGACAAGCTTGTCGCAACCAAGCTCCTTCATCTTCTGCATCAGGATTTCGAACTTGACGTGTCGATTACATTGAACACAAGGATTGGGAGTTCGGCCCTTCGCGTACTCATCGACAAAGTTGTCGATGACCGACTTGCGAAACTCCTCTTTGAAGTTCAAAACGTAATGCGGAATATCCAGCACGCGGGCGACCCGCCGAGCATCTTCAACTGCTCCGAGCGAACAACAGCCAGCATGGCGAGGATCGCACTGACTCTCCTGCCAAATCTGCATTGTCAGGCCGACAACGTCGTACCCCCGTTGCTTCATCAAGCCTGCAGCAACAGAGCTATCCACTCCGCCTGACATCGCCACCAGAACCGTAGGTTTCTTCGCCATTACTTCGAACCGATCACTTCAGAAGTGCCTGAACTTCTTCGCTGCTCATTTCAGTGCTGAGCCCCTCGCCGTTCAGCTTCTTGGTCTTTCCGTTGTACTGCAAGAAGTAGGTCGGTGTCCCGCTCACCTTAAGAGTTTCAATTGCGCACTCCTGGTCTCGAACAACCCGCAACGCAGCCGGCGAATTTGAATCTGCAGCCGCCTTTTCGATCGAAGCTCGAGAGATGCCTATTCCCTCTGCGATGGCAAAAACTTCGTCAGGAGTCTTCGCGACTTCCGGGCTGGAGGTAAACGCCGAAGCAAACTGCCAAAACTTGCCCTCGTCTGCCGCAACTTCCGAGGCAACCGTGGCTAGTGGGCTCATCTCGTGACCAGGAAGTTTGAAGAGCGGAAAGTGTCGATAGACGACTCGAATCTTATCGCCGTACTTCTGCTTAAACTCCATCAGTTTGGGAAATCCGGTTCGGCAAGCTGGACAGCATAGATCGGCAAATTCGACCAGAGTGACCTTGGCAGTTTCATCGCCAAGGATATTGCCAGGCGTAGCCACCAACTGAGTTGATTGCACAGCAGAAACCGTTTCGTTCACTGCCGACATCTGGTTCTGGGTGCTAATCAACCCAAAGCTCCCGATGAGCGCCACCGCGAACCCAATTGAAGCAATGATCGCGTCTGGACGAGAATCGGCAGCGGCGTCAGCTGGCTGCCCGACTAACGAATACATCTTCGCGTGGAGCCCGAACAGCACTGTCATGATGATCGCGGAGGTGAAACACCAAGGGCAAAACGCAAAGATCACAGTCTTTGAAATGTATTGGAGGTACCAGCTAGTGGCAAACCCAAAGGCCGTCAACAAGAAACCCAGGAGCACCAGTTGAGTGCGTAAAACGTTTCCGAGAACAGCCCGAGCGCCGGCAAGAGCGAGAACCGCGAAGTAACCAAACGCTCCAAAGAAGGCAACCGGAATCTTGCCCCAATAAGAGGAAGGGTGAGAAGCAACCATGACGCAACCCTTGCCGGACATACAAGGAACTTCTTTGCCAAAGGCGTGTTGGAACGATAGAACCATCGCAACGAACAAGCCGAGAGCCGCGCAAATAATGATGGCGCGGTTGAGCTTTGAGAATGACATCGTATGAGTATACGGTTTTGATGAGTCAACCATGCTGGTTTGAACCTGCCAGGTATTCTAGTAGTTCCTCCAATTCTTTCTTGTGAGCACTCTTCTTTCGCCTAAAAGCCTTCTTGAGCAACCCGCGTCTCTCCGCAAGACGGGGACATACTTCGTTCAAACCTGGGGTTGCCAAATGAATGAGGAGGACAGCGAACAGATGGCCCTCTATCTGGAGCAGATAGGCTTTTCTCCAGTCGGGTCAATTCGAGAAGCTCAGGTTGTCTTGTTGAACACCTGCTCGGTGAGGCAGAAGCCAGAGGACAAGGCGTTTTCGTTGATAGGGGAACTCCGTTTCCTGAAGGAGCGCTTCCCCGACACTGTCATCGGAGTTTGTGGTTGCATGGCCCAGCTCAGATCAGAGGAAATTCGGCGTAGGGCTCCGCACGTTGACTTCGTCGTCGGCACCGGAAATCTCTCCGAGATCCCCGCTCTAGTTATGGAGGCTCTCGAAGGTGCAAAGTTCACCTCCCGAATCGAACTACCAGAGCGGAGGGGTGCCATCGTCACCGAGCTTCCAAGGCGACACGTCGGACGCGAAGGCAAACTCAAGGCGCACGTTCCGATTCAGTATGGCTGCGACAAGTTCTGCACATTTTGCATTGTTCCCACAACGCGGGGCCGGGAGCGGTCTCGACCAACTGAGGAGATTCTTGACGAAGTAAAGCGACTCGCTGACCTGGGAACCAAGGAAGTTTGTCTTCTGGGACAGACCGTGAACTCCTACGGTAAAAATTTGACAGAGGGCAAAGTTCCCTTCTCTGAGCTGTTGGTGAAAGTCGCACAGGTATCCGGCATCGAGAGAATTCGCTTTACTTCACCGTATCCCCGGGATTTCCGCAAAGATCTCATCGAAGTCATTCGAGACGTGCCTCAAGTGATGGAGCAGGTTCACATGCCACTTCAAGCAGGTTCAAACTCTGAACTATCGCGCATGAAGCGGCTCTACACTCTGGAATCGTTCCGTGAGATCGTCAGCGAGATCAGATCAATGATTCCCGGTGTGGGAATCACGACCGACCTCATCGTTGGATTCCCTGATGAAACCGAAGAGGAGTTTCAAGCGACCTTAAGCGCGGTTCGAGAATTCCGTTTTGACTGGGCATTCATGTTTGCCTACTCCCCTCGGCCGGGAACTCCCGCTGCGGTTTGGGACGGCCAGGTTAGCGATTTGGTCAAGAAGTCGCGATTGGCGGAGCTCATCGCCCTACAGAATGAAGTCACGCTTTCCGTTAACCAGGGCAGAGTAGGCGATACTTACGAAGTCTTAGTAGAAGGCCCCTCACCCAGAAACCCTCGCCTCATGCAGGGCTACTCGCGTGAACAGACAATGATGCATTTCGAAGCCTCCCTTGATCGAGTTGGGCGTTTGGCAAAAGTGAAAGCTCTCTCAGCCCACCAATGGGGTCTCGCTGGAGAATTGTCTTAGCAGCTGCTGAGCGTGGGAAGAGATGGTGGGCGGTGCGGGACTTGAACCCACGACCCCTTCGGTGTGAACGAAGTGCTCTACCACTGAGCTAACCGCCCTTGAACCTTCTATTATACCAAGGCAACCCCGCAATGCTTCCGGGGGGTCCGGGTGTTCGGGTGCGGAACAACCTTTAAGATGGTTGTTTGTGCTGCTTTAGTCATCGGGTCACCGGCGAAGTTGGATGGGATCTTGTTCGGGAAGTCGATGGTGTTTGATCATGCACGCGTTCAGAAGCTCCCGACCCGAGCGAGTGCTAAAAGCAATGGACACAAAGATGAGGCAGACGTTTATGTCTTCACTTTTCAGAAGGGGACGAGTGTGATCAGCGATGTCAGCCTTAGCTTCCATGTGAATGTGAATCCAGGAGTAAAACTCGACAAAGCTAAACTCGTGCTACCGTCGGTTAAGTTTGGTACGCCTGAATACAGCAAACTCGTCCACGGTCACTCGAAGGATGCCTCGTGTGGGCGGGGCGTGGTTGCAGTCTTCATGGAGTTGAACGGGAAAAGCGAGTCCGTCAGCGACCAAGTCAAGTTCAAGTTCTTCTGCAAACCCCAGCCGAATGGCTCCTATAAGGCTTCCATTTTTGCTTACAATTCTGAGTTCAAGTCGGGTGTGCAGGGGAACTTCACGTTCAAGCTCGAGAAGACCCAGTTTTGACGACTTAATCGAAGTCGAAGATGTCGCCTAGGAAGCTACGGCGACGTCGGCGGCCCTTGTAGTTGTAATCGTAGTCATCGTCTTGACGGTGCATGGGCTGTTGTGGCGGCTGATAGACAGGTTGCTGGTACGGAACCTGCTGGTACACCGGATTGGGCTGAAGCGAGAGCTGAATCAGCTTCTCGAGCTCACCACGATCGAGAAAGACTCCTTGGCACTTGTTGCAGTAGTCGATGTGGACACCCTGGCGGTCAACGATCATCATGACTTCGGCGCACTTTGGACAAAGGATGTTCATTGACACGATTCTACGAGCCACATATTCCTGTGGTTGCCCATTCTGTGCAATGGCAAAATGAGCAGGAGTGTTATCGAGAAGCCTTAGCAATTTCCGGGGCATTCTTGCAAGGTCAAAGTGGAAGAGAGCGTGTGATGAGCTTGCTCGCCGCGTTAGTCATTGGCACTCCGACCACGTTAACTAAAGCAAAGTTGGATGGGATTCTGTTTGGAAAAGCAGTAGTCTTTGACTACGTTCAAGTCGAAAAGCTCTCTCAGAGAGCCTCGGCAAAAAGTGGGGGCAAGAAGGACGAGGCCGAAGTCTACGTTTTCACTTTTCAGCAGGGGAGCGAACTGATGTACGACAGCGGCATCAAGTTTCACATCAATTTGACGCCGGGAACCAAGCTTGAAAAGGCCATCATCAATCAGCAGTCTCTCAAGTTCGGCACACCTGAATACAGCAAGATGGTCCATGGTCACACGGCGGGCCCCTCTTGTGGCCGAGGAGCTCTAGCGGTCTTCATTGACGCGAACGGCAAAACCGAGTCAGCGAGTGATCAGATCAAGTTCAAATTCTTCTGTAAGTCACTTGGCAACGGTCAGTACAAGGCTTCCGTGTTTGGCTACCCCGCGGAACACAAAGCTGGAGTCCAGGGAAACCTCACCTTCAAACTTCGGAAGTCATAGTGACCAGAGCTGTATTCGTTGCATCAGAGCTAGCCGAGCAACTATTCGTAACATCGGCAGGCAAGCGTGAGGCCGAGAATCCGGAAAGTACGACTTGCAGATCCAACTTGTGCCTTGCCGGGCCCGTAATCGTAACAGAACCAGTGTTTGTTTTGTTACCAGCTCCTGAATGCGTGATCTTTGCGATGTTGTGGATGTTAGCCGGGATGGTGCTGAAAGTGTGGAACTTAAACTCACTTTCTACCAGCGCGGTTTCGTTCGGATCGACGTTCACTGAGTGGAAGCTAAATTTGATGTTTAACGTCACTTCGCCGACTCCGGTCAGGGTAATCGAGTCGAAAAATGCCGCGCCCACGAAGTTGTTGTAGTCCACAAACGTTTCGCTCGGACCAGCTGTCTTTTTGGTCCAAGTCTGGAGGTTTCAGCATATGCGCTTCCTCGAAGTCGTCCGAACTCGGAGATGATAGTCGTCTGAGCGTTGCCTCTACCAGCCACCGCACTCGCGCTATGAGACAGAACCACCGGAGCAGACGAGGAAATCCAGCCTTCGTCATTCGTCTGAGATGAATTTCCTGCGGCGGATACCACCTGAGCAAACGAGCCGGCTCTCAGAAACTGCGCGGAAATGAAGGTTGCCAAGCCAAGAATCAAAACCAAAAATGGAACATGTTTCATACTGTTCTCCAACAGGGAATAGATCAGGCTTCTCAGGAATCGTAAATCAGTTAACACCCAGATTTTTTGCACGCATGACAGCACAACAGCTTTCAGATTCTCTCCACGCACTTTGGCCACACTGCGATCCAGAAAAGACAGTGGACAAGGTCATCGCCGGCGATCCTGGTCAGAAGATCAATGGAGTTGCCGTTTGCTGGATGCCGTACTCTTCGACTCTTCGCGAGGCCGCATCCCTCGGCGTTAATACAGTAGTTGCTCACGAACCGACCTTTTACGACCATTGGGAGCTCAAGAAGGAGGTTTCGCATCCTCGGTTGGAGCTGGCAAAAAGAGAGAAGGCGGCCCTGATTGACGAACTCGGCTTGACCGTCATCCGGTGTCACGATGTCTGGGACGCGGTTCAGGAGATTGGTGTGCCCTTTGAATGGGGAAGATTTTTAGGTCTTAGCGAGTTGATCAAGTCAGAGCAGTACCTTAATCTTTACCGAATTGAACGGCAAAGCGCACTCACATTCGCGAAGTATTTCGCTTCTTGCACTTCTAAGGCTGGGCAAGCAACCGTCGAGTTCTATGGAGACCCAGATCGTATGATCGAAACCGTGGGTATCGGGACTGGATGCTGCAGCGAGGCGATGCGTCTCTACGATTTAGGCGCTGACCTTGCGGTCAGCGTTGATGACATCGCGCGCGCATGGATCATTGGTGAATTCTGCCACGACACGGGGAGTCCCATGATCGTGGTGAACCACGGAGTCAGCGAAGATTGTGCCATGGCGTCCTTACGCGACAAGATCCAGGAACTCCTACCACACCTGCCCATCCACCGAATCGAACAAGGTTGTAGCTATCACGAGATTTCGGTAGATTAGTCAATCAAGCTAAGCCTGGACATCCCCATTGCCAATGATTGACTATGGAGGATTCGCGGATGAAACTGTCAGGACGCCGATTTGGCTTTACGCTCGTCGAACTCCTAATCGTGATCATCTTGATCGCAGTCCTAGCCGCCGTCGCAATTCCCCGGTTCTCTAACTCGGTACTTCGGTCCAGAGAGTCTAGTCTCATGGCAAACCTGGCCCTCATCCGCCTCGCGGCAGACAGGGCAGAGGCAGACACAGGACTTACCTTCCCAGTCTCTGCCCTCGATGACCCACAAGCTCCTGCGTCAGGCTGGGAGCGGGGAAAGATGAACACAGATTGGGTATCAAAACCGGTTCCCGCCGGAAGTTGGAGAGGTCCCTATTTGACCCAGATTCCAACCAACCCTTTCACGAAAAACAATTCTTACTCCGGCGGAGCCTCCAATTCACCGACGGTAGCGTGGACGCACTACTCGAAGCAGTCCTTCAACAGAAGCTATATCTACTTCCCGTCGACTGCGCTTGGATCGAATGGCAAAGCATATCGAGAATGGTGACTGGTGGGCGGTGAGGGATTCGAACCCCCAACCCTCTCGGTGTAAACGAGACGCTCTACCGTTGAGCTAACCGCCCTTTTCGCACCTGCAATTGAACTTTGGGATACCCTCCGAGCGTCTATACTTGAAGTGCCTCCCCATTCGGGTGGAAGCAATGAAGATACCCGAAGGAATGCCGATAAAGAATATGGGAGGTTGTGGAAATTGATACAAACGCTGTACAATGGCGGTTCCAGGATGAAAAATGTGCTCACTGCCCTGGCGCTATGGATGGCGCTGTGTGCCGGAGCTTTCGCCCAAGTGCGGAATGCAACGGTAACCTACACCTACCTGGGGGTCCAACTCCGTGGATACCGAGTGGGCGAAGAATTCATGATCCCGCTTGACCGGATCATCGAACTTGGTTGGTCAGCAAATTCCAGCTCCATTGGTTCCAAGATAGTTGCCGAAGGCAAAACCTATCAAGTTCCAACCCGGCAGGTTGATGGTCACACCTGCGTCGCTTTAAGAGAACTCATCCAAAAAATGGATGGAATTTCTTCTTGGATTCCTGGCGGCTATGATGCTCTAGAAGTCGTCAGTGCGATCACTTCAGTTTCAGTTCGGAGCGGGGCGGTGGCAATCAACGCGGGCCTAAAAGTCAAACCTACTGTTTCGCTCATGGGATCGAACGATCCTAAAGTCGTCATCGATTTGGAAGGTGCCCGGCTGGCACCTGGAATCCAACTTGAGCTAGATTCCACAGCGAAGGTTAGCCAGTACCGGCCTAACAACGTTCGCATTATCTTGGACCTTCCCTTCACTCCAGTTCTGCCGCAGAAGCAACTGGCAAATGCTCAAAGCTTTAATCTGAACTTCAACTCACCTGAGAGGCTGATTCAGAACCCTACGAAGTCTGATCCGCCAAAGGTCAACTCGACCAAACCGGATCCTGCTCCTCCTATCATTGTTGAAGGGGAAGTTTCTGTCGCCAAGCGTAACGAAGACGAGATCGCCACGGAGTTGTTCGTAACTGTCCCGAAACCCGGCTGGAAAGGCATTGCCACCGTTCGACGTCCTGCAAGAGATATTGTTGAAGTCGCAATCCCGACGATTCAAGCGAAGCTCTCCGACATCGAGAAGGATCTCAGTAAACATATCCGCTCGGTACAGCTTCGACAGGACACCGGTCTGACAGTCCTTTCCTTCAAACTGACTGGACGCATGGGCGCGGTCCTGGAACCATCATCAGAGGGCTTCAAGCTGACAATTGTGCATCCAACCGGCAGTGGCAGCTTGAAAGGAAAAGTTATTGTCATTGACGCAGGACACGGTGGGAAATTTCCTGGAACTGGCAACGGTCCATATACTGAAAAGGTTTTAAGTCTGGCAACCGCCAAGGCCGTGCAAAAGGCCCTCGAAGCGGAAGGAGCTCAAGTCATCATGACGAGAGATTCGGACAAAAACTTCCGAGACAGTCTGGCTGATGACCTGGTCTACCGGGCAGACTTGGCGAACCGCAATAGCGCCGATATCTTTCTCTCTTTTCACTACGATGATGCAGGTTCAACTCCGCCGAGTGGCACGAAATCGATCTACCACGGCGGACGAGATACTGATAAGTATCTTGCAGAATGCATTCAAGAATTCATTAAGTCGGAAGGCCCACTTCCAAATCTCGGAGCGGTCAATGATCGTAAGTTCGCTCGCGATAGTGGTTTCTCCGTCCTACGTAACGCCAAGATGCCTGCCATTCTGATGGAGTGCGCCTTTGTGCGTAATCCAAATGACCGAAAGGTCATTCTAACTGACCAATTCCGCGACGGCATTGCAAAGTGCGTCGTCAAAGGACTTAAACTATTCTTCGGACAAAAATGAAAACGTCTCGCCGTAGCTTTCCTTGGACAATTCTCGCCACTGCAGCAGTGGCCGGAGCTAGCTTTGTCGGAATTGCTAGCTATGTCAACGGCAACCGAACCCAGCAGTTTGCGTCCGATGAGGCACCAATTTCTGTCCAAGACGTGACACCTTCCACTTCGGCTGGTTCAACTGGTGGCAAGAACCAAACTCAGGACAAGAACTCGGACGATCGAGATCTGACCCTTTCTGACCGCATCACTCCACGAGAACTGAATCGTACACTGAAAGCCAAAGGGTTTGAAAACGCACGCGTCATTGGATTAGACGTTGAGGACGGGACGGCGGTGGTCGACATGAACTCCGCAATCATTGACAGCCTTGGTTCGACTGGGGAGTCAGAGCTTATCGATTCGCTCAAGACAACCCTTGCGAAAGATAAGCGCATCAATAATTTCCAGATTCGGGTCGATGGAGAGATTCAAAAGACCTTGGGTCATACCGACCTTAGCTCGCCCGTTTCTGTCCGCTAGCTCGGTTCAACCCAATTACGGCCATAACAACACCGTAAATGCCCAGAAGGGTCCATAGTAGCGCCCAACCAGCTGCTGGAATGCCTGTTTCCTTAGCGAGCATAGCGGCATCGGTGTTTTCGGCTCGCGCTCCCGTAAGCAGCAACAAGTCACGGAGCGACTTGAAACCATTGATGCACTGCTGAACGCCTAAGAACTGGGCAACGAGAAGAATTTCATTCGGCTGAAGTCTGGCTGCCAGGACAAGCAGGAATACACCCCAGAAGATGCCGAGCGGCCAGCCGACGACATCACCCCGAACCCAAGCAACATTGACAAGCAGAGTCACCACTCCAAGAATTTGGCACCACTTACGAGCGGCCTGTTCATTGATTGATGATCGCACCATGAAGGCTCCGAACAACGACGCACCAATGTATCCAGCGGAATAAATCAGCGGAACGAATCCGCCATAGGTCACCGTCAACCCTTCCGAGTTTCGGAAGACGAGAATCTTATCAACACTGCCTCCCGTCAGTACCGCGGCCAGAGCGTGAAACATCTCATGAAGATGCGTATTAAGGTAGTCGAAAGGAAGAAGAATGCCTCGAACGATTGGGATGAATGGGAGGATGACCGACGCAGCGACCGCGATCAGAAATGCGTTAGTTGCCGGATTTCGCTTCATTAACTTCCCTTTTCACCGCTTTTCGCCTTCCGAAAAAGTCGTAGAGCGTACAAATCAGTACGGCGGCAAACGCACCGCAGATCCAACCTAGGACCACTTGATAGGGATAGTGCACCCCGTTATATATCCGACTCAACGCAACCAGGATCGCGAGAATGAGCCAAGGAATGCCACCCCACCGCAGTGCGATGAGCATACAGATTGCGACCGCGAGCATATTAGCGCTATGCGCGCTTGCTGTCCCGGCCGAATCAGTTTTTCCGATTCGAAGAATGAGTTCATCCAATGTAGGATCGTTACATGGGCGGGGCAGCGGGATCGTTTTCTTAAGAATATTTGTAAGTAGATCCGCAATCGGCCAGGAGAGAAGGGCACAAACCGCCCCTTTTCGAGTGTCCTTCCCGGCAGCGATCATTGCTCCCAAGCATAGTAGAAGAATCAGCTTGACCCACCATTCCTGGAGGCCCTCGCTGAAGAAGCGCATGGAACCTTCTAGTCCAGATGACCATCTATTGATCCAGTGGAACACCGCGCGATCAATTTGCTGCACGCGCGTAGTGTACTTTGAAGGTGGCGATGAATTGGCTGGCAACTTGGCTATCAAGGAAGACCTGGTTTCTGACCATCCACTGGATGAGGAGGCCGTGGATGCGTCGACTCCACATGGCTCCACTCCGGTGGATGCCCGCCTCACGCCATCCAGGCTTCTTGGATAGCTATCGCTCGCAAAACCGGTTCGCCCGCAAGATCGGTTTGCCTTTGCTGAAGGCAACCTACCTGATTCTGCTTGCCATGTTTGCGCTCCAGATCACCTATTTGGTGGCAATCAAGATGTTTGAAAGCGGCTGGCTCACCCCGCCCCAGTTAGAACAACGCCGGATCACGGAATGATCGGAACAAAACTGGACCAGTCACCGATGTACATCACTTCTTCTTCGAGTTCGACTCCGAACCTGGATCGGACTTGTTCTTTGGCGTAGTGAGCTAACGATCGCAGCTCTGTAGCGGTGGCTCCAGCTACGTTGAGAAGAAAGTTTGCGTGCTTCTTGCCAATCATTGCTCCTCCGATACGGAAGCCCTTCAATCCGCATTGCTCGATGAGGAACCCTGCGGGTACAACGCTGTTCTTGCGCATGCCTTCGGTCAAGCCCTCAATTGTGTCGGCTAGCTTTGAGTCGATAACGTTCTTGAAGAAACTCCCAGCACTCGCGCTCGGAGGCTGCTTACCGATGCGTTGGCGCTGGTATTCACGCGCTTCATCGTAGGATTTCTTTGAGTCTCCTTTGGGTAGACGGAATCGTGTTCGTGCAATGACGGCGGAACGAGGGTTCTCGCATCGAAGAACGGAGTCGCGATACTTGAACTCCATCCAACTTGGATCGACCCACTCAGCCCTACCGTCCTGAACCACTTCTAGGGCAATGAGAAACTCACTAATGTTGCTTCGGTAGGCACCCGCGTTGCTGACGAGTGCACCGCCGACGGTGCCAGGGATTCCAACCGCAAATTCTAACCCCACCAGACCCGCTTGGGTTGTCTTAAGCCAAAGGTCTTGAAAGGCTGCTCCCGAATCTGCAATCACCTCTTCTCCTTCGATCGTGATGCTTCGGGTTTGGTTCAGTAGAACGAGCCCCGTGACCCCGTGATCCGAAGCTAAGAAGTTCGAACCCCACCCCAAAGGCGTCACTTTGATTCCCTCTCGTTGAAACGCGGCGGCAGTTTCGATCAGTTGAGCGGAAGTTCTCGACTCAGCAAAAAACTCCGCCTCACCCCCTGCTTTAAGCGTGGTTAACCGTCGTAGGCACACCCTACGCTGGACTGATTCCCAATTCAATTGGAACCTCCGACACGGTTCAGTGGCTGCTTGGGCTGGGAAATACTAGGATCAATCAAGTAGAGCGGCACTAGGGATTCCGGAGCGATTCGGTTTACTCGATGCAACAACGATCCGAATCGTGCCGCAGAGGGATAAACGTGAGGTTCTATCGATGGCCCGAAACCCACGAAATCACCCTCTGGCAATGACTCACTTCTGAAAACATCACCGTCCGGAGGACGAACAAACCACTCGCCGCGTTTGCTGGGGAAAACTACCGTCTGATCAGTAGAAATCAGATCAAACGCTGGGGCTCCGCCGCAGACCGCTCCTGCCGACCATGCCATTGTTTTTGCCATCGTGACCCCAACCCTTGTTCCAGTAAACGAGCCAGGGCCCAGGTCGGCAAGAAAGAGGGTGCCCGACAATACATCAAATCCTGAGCCACCAAGGAGATCTAAACAAGCGTTAGACGCTTCTTGACGCGACTCTCGCTCTCCCGAGAATAGCAACTTCCCTTCCAAATCGAAGATGGCTACCGACACAATTGGGCTACTTGTCGAAAATGCGAATATCACTTCTTCTCGTCAAGGCGAATTGAGTTAATGAATGTGGTGAAGGCCTTTTCCTCTGCCTTAAAAACTGTCTTGTTTGATTGGACGTAGGAGGCAAACATGTACTGGGGATTGAGTTGAGCAACGAGAACATCGCATGTCATCAAATCTCCCCCATTCTGAGAAGTCCCGTAGCGCCACACGTACTGTCGCTGTTGCATATCCTTCCGCACCGGGACGAGCCTGTCAACTCGGTTGACCGCTCCCCTAAACAGCTTGGCGGTCGCCGCCGGCTTCTCAGAGAAGGTCTTAGTCAGAGGGGTGATCTTTTGAGTGTAACAGTCAATAATCACCGATTGGCTTAGTCCAGGAACGGTGACGCTTGCAGAACTCTCCCCTAGCTTTGCGGCAATACACCCCTTTGGCAATCGGAGCAGATAATTGGATCCGCTAATCAGAATGGGATGCTGCACTGGCGTCGGAACAATTGAACCGGGGAACTGTTCCGCAATCTCGATTTTTCGCTCGGTGGGAACCGTAGGACGGGCCGCCTCCTTGATTGCAGTCTCCTTCATGGTACTCAGCACAGTCGTTAGCTGAGGCTCGATCGAAGCAAAGACATCACTTGGAGATGAGAGCAGAAGAACCATTTTGCTCTTTGTCTTACGGAAGAACACTCCTCGAATCGTCGTCTCGTTCTCCTTTTTGCTCTTCGTAAAAATGAATGGCGAGCCTAGAGCTTCAACTGTCCATTGCCGCTCCACAGTCGAACCTGACCGTGTGAGAATGTCTTTTTGCGCAGCTAAAAAGCCATCCGTGTCAGTGGACTCGTCAATCACATATCCAAGGTCGAGTTTTCCGACTACTTTGCTGTCCTTGATTGGCACCCGTGCAGAGATCGCTAAGTTCGAATCCTTTGGGTTTAGCTTCCAGATTTTAGGAATTTCTAGAGTCAATCCGGCTGGTTTGATCTCGACCTTCCGCATCGGTTCAGTCTGTGCGGTGAGCGCGAATGCGAGGAGCGGAAGAAAATTCATAGGGGTCTCTAAGAATTATGGACGCCTAAGCACCCTGTAAGTTATCCCAGGCTAGCGATCTCATCGCCCACTGCGCGCAAAACTTTCCCTCGATGGCTGATTTCATGCTTTTGCTCAGCCGTGAGATCGGCCATCGTGCAGTTTTGCTCCGGGATAAAAAAGATGGGATCATAGCCGAATCCGCCTCCGCCGCTTGGTTGCTCGGCAATCACACCTTCGCAAATGGCTTCAAAGACCTTACACGGATAGCCCGGGCCAATGAGTGCAACATTACAGCGGAATCTCGCCGCTCTTGATAACGAACCCTGCATTTTGGAAAGAATCAGGGCCATCTTCTCGGGGAACGGCAGGTCTTCTCCGCCGAATCGCTTACTATAGAGTCCAGGCGCACCGTCCAGTTCATCGATTTCGAGTCCGGCATCATCGGCCACACACCAATCACCGGTAAAGTCAAAAGCGGATTCAGCTTTTATCCGGGCGTTTTCGTTGTAAGTGGTTCCAGTCTCTTCAGGTTCTGGTGCTCCAGCATAGTCGGCTAAGGTCACAATTTCCATGTCCGGAAAACGCTTCGATAGAATCGTGACCATCTCTCCCGCCTTCTTGCGGTTGTGCGTAGCGATAACGAGTCTTTTGATCATAGCCCGAGGACATCGCGCTGAGCGGCAAACAACTCGTCGCATCCGCCCTTTGCAAGCTTGAGCATACGTCCGAGCTCGTCTGCCGCAAAAGGTTCAGCTTCGGCGGTACCCTGAACCTCAACGAACTTCCCTGCGCCCGTCATAACGACGTTCATATCGGTCTCGGCTACAGAGTCCTCGTCGTAGTTCAAATCGAGCACCTCGGTTCCGCGATAGATCCCCACAGAAATCGCTGCGATCTGATCCTTCAGCACATCTTTCTTCAGCAACCGCTTCCCTTTAAGGTGCTCAAGGGCATCATACAAAGCAATGTAAGCAGCGGTGATCGACGCACAACGGGTTCCGCCATCTGCACGAATTGCATCACAGTCGATCGTGATCGTTCTCTCACCAAGGTTTTCTAAATCAACCACGGCTCGGAGAGCACGTCCGATAAGCCTCTGGATCTCCATCGACCGACCGTTAGGCTTCATAAGATCGCGGTTGTTCCGCTGTCGCCCCGACCGTGGCAGCATCGAGTACTCAGCGGTTACCCAGCCTTGTCCTTTACCTTTCAAAAAGGGAGGAACTCGCTCCTCAACCGTCGCGGTCACCAGCATGTGAGTATCTCCGAGTTTCAGAAGGCAGGAGCCTTCGGCGAATTTGGCAAATCCCCGTTCGAAGGTGTAAGGGCGTAGTTGGTCGGGCTGGCGTCCGTCAGGTCTCATTCAGCAAAGAGGCTACCCTTTTGCCAGGTCGCACCGGATGAGTTTATAAGTTGCGTCCTCAAACAAGACCGCGTCGGCGGTCGTTAGGACCGCTGAAGTCGAGCTATGATCGATTACGAAGACATACACTCTATCGATGCCAAATGGAGCAAGCTTCGCCGCAATGCTTGCTCTCCATTCATCAAACTCTTTCTGACGAGATTCGATCTTTCCCTCCTTGTCCCGCGGCAAGATTGGAAGAGCGGTCTGGAGTCCCTTCTTTACCAATACCGGCTGTTGAGTAGGATACGAAAAAAGCCCTTGGACATGCATCGGACGCTCCGGGACACCGACAAACTGGAGCATATTGTAATTCGGGTACCAGGTGTCTCGGTGGGTTGCTGCGCCGAAGTTTAGGCTTAGTACGGTGACAACTGAGTTCGAGGGAACTTGGGAAAAGACGGACCTAACGCGACCAGCCTCCGCGTCTGTTCGCAGCATGGCAGTACCTGTTGCAAATAGGTGAATGACCGTCACCGAACAAGCCACCCCTAGCACAACGCGAGAGAGTCGAGGACTCGCATTCAAGTTTGCGAGCGCTACAAGAAAAGTGAAGAAAATCGCTGGAAGACGAGCGTCAAAGTTGCCTCCGATGCTCAAGCCCATCGGGCAGATGAGGAACAAGACAATAATCGAGGCTAATATCCTTGCCGCGTCTTTTGTCAGTCGAAAACACTTCTTGACGGTCAATGCCAACAAAAGAACAAAAAATGCTCCGGATGCGACCTTCCAATACGGGCCAAACACAAAGGTTGCGAAGAAAAACTTAATCTTGTCGGCCGCCGAAGACCATATAACTTTGGACTCCTCTGTGGAAGAAGGGCTCAGCTTGTAGAGCGCGATGTACCCGACGAAGATGACCAGCAATGCGACTGTTTCAACCCTTTTCGGCTTACCTTCAGATCGGAGTTGGAACCAGATCATCGTGAGATACGCAAAGATCATCCAGGCGAAGAAGTGACAAAAGAATAGCGCCGTGGACCATGCTACGAGCCGGAGCCACCAACTGGCATTACGCGCCTTGAGAGTCGACATCAGAGCCCAAGGCAACAAGCCCAGTGCAAGAGCAAAATTGACAAATCCGAGCAAGTAGGAGTAGCTCAGGGCGGTCATTGGCAACAGAAGCACGAGTGGAGAACAGGTACCAGCGTGAAGCGATCGGTGCAGCCGATAAAATCCCACGCAGTGGAGCAAGATGATTGAGCCGAGTACGACCCGGAAGGCTATTCCTGGTTCGATGATTCTCCCAAGGAAGAACATCACAAAATCTACCCCTACGTTTGGGAGCAGCCGAAAATTGGTCTCGTAAATCGAGTCGAAGAACGGAGACTGGAAGTCCCTGGTCATCACATAGTAGCGCGCCAAATGATTGGGGCCGTCTAAGAAACCCGGATTCTTAAAGTAGCAAACCAGGCACACCGCGAATCCTGTCAGAACAAAGAATAGGCGTTCGATCAACTTACTTTCTTGGTTCTGGGAGGATCTGCTTTCCATAACACTATAAGCGCCGAAGGGCTAGACGCCCTGCGAAACGGTCAGAACGAGCCTTGCTCTCGTAAATGCTTCCCGTATAGTTTGCACCACTAGGTGCAGTTTTGTCCGCAGTCGCCCATTTCTTTACCCCTTCGCTCGCCTCCGAACTCACTCTACGCTGGGCAGTTAATGTGCCACGGGGTTCGAGCGGGGTTGCCTGGCGTTGGTGGGATCGGAAATTGACGCATCAGTTGGACTCCCGAGAACGGAAGTCCGCAGGGATCCCGCAGAATGAGCCCCTTCGACATCCACTTAGCGTGTCCGTCAAAAAATGTGTTATTAACTCCTCCCACCTGACCGTCGAGCCACAACACGGGAGGAGTGGTGGCAGACTTGTTATAAAGATTTTTGGGTGGCTCGTACCAGGAGTCATCATAGATTCCATTCTTCAACGTCACAACAACAATCTCTGCTGGAGTATCGACACTGGTGTAGTTTAGGCCCTCTGCCGCTCGGTTTGCGACGTAGGAGCGTGGGACAAACGGTCGGCCCGATTGGCCATCTTCCAAGGGATGCGGCTTCCGCCCCGCGTCGCTGGGGGACCAGAGAACGTCCCGATTCTTCAGGTATGGCTGAATCTGGTTCCACCAGCGGTTTTCGATTGTCGCCCCAAAGGGTGTCAACGGTTGAGAGCGAGAAGGATCGACATTGTGAGCAAAGAAGAAAATCGTATCGTCCTCGTCGGCCATATACATCATCAATCCAATGCCGATTTGGCGCGTGTTTGAGAGGCATGCCGACTTCTTTGCCGACGCCTTGGCCTGCGCGAAAACTGGAAATAGGATGGCGGCCAAGATCGCGATGATTGCGATTACCACTAAAAGCTCGATTAATGTGAAGGCGCGTCTCACTTTGAAATCTTATCATTAGGATGGTGGCTATGATGGTTAAGGAATGAAAAAGGTTGTTTTCGCCATCCTAATTGTCTTGACAGCAGGTTCATCAGGTTTGTTGATTGGCATAGGCATCAGCCTTTCTCTGATCCCGACGGGATGGAACTGCAACAACTCCTCGTCCCGTTTTTAGGCTTAGCGCTCGGACTATATCTCGGTCAAAATGTTGTCCACAGACTTCTCAACCCCACCACTGAATAGCGAAGTCGACGACGCCAACCGAGTATTATATTGATCGCAAGACGAAGATTGGAGAGATGGCGGAGTGGTCGATCGCGCTTGTCTTGAAAACAAGAAGCCTGCAAGGGCTCAGGGGTTCGAATCCCCTTCTCTCCTCCAGATTTTTACATCAAATCCTTTCGCAATGAGAGTGTAGAGGTCGGAACAGGGTCTGCCTCTCCAACTACCCTTACTGTTGCCTGACTTACTGCGGCGAGTTCGGCAACCGATGAAAGATAAGCCAAAGTCGATTCTGCCCCCTGATTTTCGTTGAGGCCCGTGGGTTCTAGTCCATCGGAGCAACCACCGGTTGCAGGGTCGCCAAGCTTTAGACCCAGTACGTTTGTGCCATTGAACCATTCGCCGCAAAGCTGAGCGGCTGCCAGAAACCTGGTCTGATGCGTGATCTCGTAGGCCGTTAGGCAAGCGGAAAGGGTGCTGCTGGCTTCGATCGGTTGCTGGTCAAACTGAACTGAGCCTATTTCTTCACGAGAAGCTCCATTAGCTCCCACGGGTGAGAAGAAGCCACCAGCACTGATCTGCGCCTCTAGTAGCCACTTCATGGAGTTGACGCCCAGTGCAACCAGCACAGGGCGATTTAAGACCGTTCCCGCGATCATTAAAGCTTGAGGAATCCTCGCGTTCGCATAGGCCAAACGCGCCTCGAGCCATTTCCACTCCAATGAAGATTCGATCAAGAACCCGCGTTCCAGCCGATTTGCCCCCGCAACAAGAAGCTCCATCGCAGGTATAGAATCTGGATAACGTTCAAGATAGGCGGCGGCCCCAAGAATCGAATATGCCCAGGTGCGGGGACTAGTAGCCCCCATAAGATTAGGAGCAGCAGCCTCAAACAGCTTAGATGCGAGCTTTCCGTGAGGTCGAATCTTGCTTCTTCCCGCTGCAGCACCCACGGACCAAATTGCACGACCTTGCGAATCCTCCGAACCCGCTGATTCCAGCCAAGTCCGCTCGTAGCTCATGAAGTTTCGGAATTTTGAGTTCACGGGGTTCAACGAGTGAGCCAAGAATGCGAGGTACCGGGCCTGAAGTGCGACAACTCGGGGAGAATCAGGGAGATCGAGAGTCAGGAGGAGCGCTCTGGCGTTGTCATCAACGCAGTACCCCTCATGGCGATTGGGGACGCTAAACGTGGCGTGTTGGAGAATTCCCGTGTCGTCGGTGAGAAGCTCCAAATGGCCAAGATTGAGTTCCGCGATGGAGGGGGTTACCGTTCTTGGAACAAAGATCGGGATAAGTTTTGAGTCACTGATGGCTTGGTTAAAGCTGTCAAGATACAGTTGCCCAACGCGCTCCCAATACATGAGCGATCCGTACTTCGCCGCTCTTTCTCCCATGATCTTCCGGGTGCTTGGCTGTGTCCAGCTATCGATGACCGCCTCGGCAATTGGCTTGCTTTCAGAGAATGGGATCAGGATTCCGCGTCCTTCAGCCAGAACTTCTTTGGCGTACTCGTAAGGTGTAGAGAGCACGACCTTACCCGCGCCCATCGAATACGCGAGCGTCCCCGAAGTGATTTGCGCCGGGTTAAGGTAGGGCGTAATGTAAAAATCCATCGCCGAAAGATAGGCGAGGAGTTGATCGAGGCTAACAAAGTCATCGACGAACTCAACACTTTCGGAAACACCAAGTTTCTTGGCGGATGCTTCCAAGCTTTCCCGATAGGATTCACCATTGAACGCCTTCACATGCGGATGAGTCGCCCCGACCACAATATATTTCGCCTCAGGACATCGGGAAAGGATCTCCGGCATTGCCAGGATCACCTGCTCGATTCCTTTGTCTGGAGAGAGCAACCCGAAGGTCAAAAGAATCGGACCACCTCCGCCGATTTTGGCCCGGGCTTCTGTACCCGCCGTCTTCGAAATCTTGGGAATACCGTGAGGAATAAAGTCGATCTTCGAGGGGTCTACGGAGTGGACCCGATGAAGCAAGTCGATGGCGGTTCTGCTCATCACGACGACTCGCGTTGAAAGCTGCAAAAGCTCTTCCATAACGGCCCTTTGGTCCGGCGTCGGATTTCGTAGGACGGTATGGAGGGTTGTAACGACAGGCATCTTGACCGCGCGGATGAGATCGAGCAAGTACCGCCCGGCGTCTCCTCCGAAGATTCCGTATTCGTGTTGAATCGAAAGAATGTCGTATCGCCCCTCGTTGAGCTGTTCGGCAACTTCCGTGTATCGTGCGCGATTTCCTACCTCGATCACCGTCACTTCGGAGGAGTGATTGTCTTGCAAGTCGCTCATCACGAAGGGGTCAACTCTGACCAGGGGGTCCGCTTTGCAGAATGAGAAGGCTAAATCCGCAGTGAATGTAGCGATTCCGCACCTTCTCGGTGGGTACGTGCCAAGGACTGCGATCGATTGGATTTCTGCTCGGCTTTTCAGGTTGGGCACAACTGTCCGTACTCCGCATACGACGAAGTGTCGCAATTTATGAAATTACGTTTCGCTTTATGCTCGAACGAAAAGTGGTTAGTTCAGCCTAAAATCTCCAGGTGCCAGGTCGAACTCTTGCGTAGCTTTGATGCCATCGATGCTCGATCCATATCCTGAAAGTAACTCGGTCATCCCTGCTCGAGCCAGGACTCGATCCTTGTGCATCACAATTTCCAGACCGTGGTCTTTGTCCCAGGAAGTCTGAAATTCAAAGCCGACGAAAGCGTGATCCTCTAAGCCACTAGCGTCGAGGACAATTCCCACCAGCTTGAAGAACTTGTCAGTTCGCGTCTCAGCTTGAGGGATTTGAGACTGGATCATTTTCCAATGGTCCCCGTAAGGTCCCCCGTCCTTGAGTTCTTCCGAGAGCTGAATTAAGTCGTTCTCTTGAATCTGGATAAGTTTCGCACTTAACTTAGCTTCTATTGCCGGCTGATTTCTGAGCAGAAAATTCCAAGCATTCTCTCGAAGCGCGGTCGATTCTGGATTCTCGTCAAAGATGAAAACCGGAACGGTATCTTCTTCAACTCGAGAACTGAATCCAGATGGTTCAAGTGGGTACGGCGTTTTCTCTAACCTGCCTTTATGAAAATCTGCATCGTAAACAGCAAACGCGGAGACGAATTCCCTCAGAACCGGTTTTGATGTTGTGAACGACCAACGCTCATCGGGAAACTCCCTGTCTGGCTTGAACTGTTTGAGAAAATCGCTCATGTCAATTCCGCCTGTAGTGACATCGAACCGCCCACTCTTCCTTACCGTCCGGATGAATGTTCGTCATCTCAAACTGCAAGGTTTCACCGATCAGACCAAGTTCAAACCGCCAGCCCCAATCGGGCCCCGAACCGGCAGAATAGTGACCCAGAACCGAAATTGAATCGTCCTTTTCCCACTTGCCGGTCATGGTCATTACGTTTGGACTTTGGTGCCACGAATCGACCCAGCCTACGGTCACCGTGCCCCCCAGTTTGTTCCCAGCAATCAACATGACTCCGTGCTGAACGGCTCCTTCGTAGCTCCAGCGATACTCAATCTGCGCAAACGATCCGCGAGGTCCAACATCGACGTGTAGGGAAGAATTTGAATCGTACGGCTCCTTGCGCTGCCACGGGAGGCTGAGGGAAGAAGTCCCTTCCCACCAGCCGGTGGCGTCAGACAAAAACTTTGGAGTAGCCATGGCGGCATTTTATCAGAGCCGCCATGCAATGACTACTACTTTCCGAGCTGTTTTTGGACTGCCGCGAGGCGATCTAATTGCACCTGTAACTCCGCGGAGAGATTCTTGAACACACGAACCGCTTGGTCGGTCGGCCTCGTGGTTCCGCTCATCGCGTTGCTGAAGACTCCCGCAAGTTTGTCGTTCAGTCTAATCGGGTAGTTCAGGGGATCTTGTCCACTCTTGTTCTTTGTCTGATAGATGGCCTCTTCGATGCTCGTTAGCTCCTTGATGACTTCCGCCGAAGGGTTCTTTTCACGAAGTTCTCGGCATGTTTTCACAGCTCGATTTGCTTCGGTGATTCGCGCCGAGACCGCCTGTAAGAACTCAAATTGCTGTATCAGGTCTTTATCCGAACCCACGGACGTTGGATCGCGACGCCAGTTGAACTGGTGTGTGAACTTCTCGCCATCGATGGTGGTCTCGAGTGTGTACTTGCCTGGCGGTGCTTGAATCGGCTGGGGGAAACCCGACCAAAGGATCATCCCAGGCACGGTCTCCCACGAAGGATATTCGAGCCAGAGTGAAGTTCTCTGGAACCCAGCAGTTCCAGCTCGGGTGCGTTTGATCACAACGTTGCCTTTGCCGTCCTTCACAACCATTTCAACCGCCTTGGCCTCCTTGGGTAAGTAGTAGGAAACCACTAATCCGGAGAGGGGGTTGGTCCCGATCTCACTGATCGGCGTTCCTGATCCGGGAGCTCGTCGACGGGTAAAGCCTCCACCCCAACGCACCGCCACTGGATCTTTGGGGGCGAAAACGATCTGCTTAATGCCAGCGTCTAACTGTTGCAAAGGAGTCACATCGTCAAGCACCCAGAATCCGCGTCCGTGGGTCGCCGCGATCAGGTCGTCGTCCTTCCAAGCTAAGTCATGAACGGGTGTAACGGGCAGATTTAGATTCAGCGGCTGCCAGTTGGAACCCGAATCAAAGCTGACCAGAACTCCCCGCTCGGTTCCTCCGTAAAGGAGACCTTTTCGCTTCCGGTCTTCCCGAATCACTCGGAAGAACTCGTCCTTTTTGACACCACCGGTGATCGGAGTCCATGTCGCGCCAAAGTCCGTCGTTCGGTAGGCATAGGGTGCGTAATCATCGTTCTCGTGATTATCTACCGCCGCATAAGCGGTTCCCGTGTCAAAGGGTGACGCTTCAATCATGCTAACCAAAGCGTTCTTCGGCATCTGCGGCGGAGTGATCTCCTTCCAGCTTCGCCCACCGTCGCGCGTGACATGGATTCGGCCATCGTCCGAGCCAGCCCAGAGCACATTCTTGTCTTTGGGAGATTCGGCGAGAGTGAACACCGTTCCGTAGTACTCAACGCTCGTGTTGTCCTTGGTGATCGGTCCGCCAGAGGGACCCATCGTAGACTTATCATTTCGCGTGAGATCTGGGCTGATCTTTTGCCAGCTCTGCCCCATGTTAGTGCTTTTCAGAACGAACTGCGAACAGGTGTAGAGCACGTTAGGATTGTGCTGTGAGAACAGGATTGGGTAAGTCCACTGGAAGCGGTACTCACTGTCCTCAGCGCCGTGACCCATCGGATTGTTCGGCCAAGGATCGACGCTTCGGCTTTGCCCGGTCCGGTGGTTGATCCAAGAAAGATCGCCGCCATAAGATCCGCCAAACACCACATCAGGATCATTGGGCTTCACCGCGATATAGCCGCTTTCGCCGCCCGCTGTACTGGTCCAGTCCTTCTCACCGATGTATCCGCCTTGCTTACGGCTCACGATTCGGATTGTGCTGTTGTCCTGCTGGGCACCGAGGATTCGGTATGGGAACGCGTTGTCGGTGGTAACGTGATAGAACTGACCTGTCGAGTAAGTCGACTCTGTCCAGGTTTTTCCGCCATCAACCGATACGTTCGCTCCGCCGTCGTTTGCTTCAACCATTCGGCTAGGGTCTTCTGGTGAAATCCAGAGGTCATGGTTATCACTGTGCGGAGTGCTGATCTGGGTGAATGTTTTGCCGCCGTCGGTTGAACGTCCAAATCCGACGTTGAGAGCGTAGACTTCGTCTTTGTTCTTCGGTCCCGCGTAGACGTGGGTGTAGTACCAAGCACGCTGTCGCCAGTTTCGATCAGAGTTGACGAGTTGCCAGGTCTTACCTGCGTCATCGCTTCGAAAGAGTCCACCGTCAAGAGCTTCGATGAGGGCGTAATATCGTTTCGAATCAACGGGAGAGATGGCAAAGCCGATCTTGCCAAGTGTTCCTTTCGGGAGTCCTTCGGCGCGGCTGATATCCTCCCAGGTTTCGCCACCATCAGTGGACTTCCAAAGCTTAGAACCAGGCCCGCCTGAGTTCATCGAGTATGGGGTTCGCCAAGCTTCCCAGGTTGCGGCGAGCACCGTATTGCCATCATTCGGGTCAAGGCTGATATGGACCGCGCCTGCTTTCTCAGACTGGAACAGCACCTTGCGCCAGGTTTCTCCACCGTCAGTGGTCTTGTAGACTCCCCGCTCTCTGTTCGGACCGTACACATGGCCGAAGGCGGCGACAAGAATCCGGTTTGGATCTTTGGGATCGATTACGACTCGCGAAATCGTCTGGCACTCCTTGAGACCAATATGCTTCCAAGTCTTTCCGGCATCAGTTGAGCGATAAACGCCGTCTCCATGCGAGATGTTGCCTCGGATGTCCCGCTCGCCGGTTCCGGCGACGATGATGTCCGGGTTGCTAGGAGCAACGGCAAGTGCGCCTACTGAAGCGGTTCCAAACGTATTGTCGCTGACCTGTGCCCAACTGACACCTGAATCAGTAGTCTTCCAAACTCCACCACCGGTGGCTCCGAAGAAGAACTCTTTGGGGCGTTGAACGCTTCCCGCCACGGCGATCGAGCGTCCACCACGAGCGGGCCCGACGTTGCGCCAAGTCATCCCGGCGTATAGGTCGGGATTTACTTGGGCAAGCGATGCAGCCCCGAGACTAAGTAGGAGTAGAGTTGAAACTACCCTCACGGTGCGATCACCATATCCACGCCTTTCGGAAGCGGCGCGCCCATGAGGTTGACAGCGAAGTACTCATACATTCTTTGGGTGAAGTAGTTCTGCATCGGGCCAAAGCCGTGGGCTTGGCCGGGCATCGACATGAAGTCGAATCTCTTATTAGCCTTGATCAGCGCGTCCATGAGTCTGACCGTTCCAGCATGGTGAACGTTGTTGTCCATGTCTCCGTGAACGAGGAAGAGATGCCCCTTCAGGTTCGCGGCAAGCTCAGCGTTGGTTGGGACTTTGATGTCGAATCTAGTCCCAGTCGTACCGTAACCGCTGTCGAATTGCGGATCGTCCCAACCGAGGTAATCATCGAAGGGTTTAGCTTCGGTGGTCTTCGTCGTGGTCGTGACCGGAACTTCCTTCAAACCATGGTGCTGTTCGCTCCAGTTCTGGTTGTAGACGTTGTTGTCGTGGTTGCCCGCGCTCGACACGCCAACTTTGAAGAAGTCATTATACGGCGGCAACATCAGCGCAGCTGCCGTCATGAAGCCTCCACCAGAGTGGCCATAGATACCAACTCGGTCAATGTCGATCCACGGATTCTGTGCCGCGAGTTGCTCGATTCCCGCCTTCTTGTCAGAGAGACCGTAATCGCGCAAGTTGTAGTAGCCGTAGCTGTGATAGGCGTTAGAGCGCGCTGGGTTTCCGCCGCGGTTCCCGATTTGAATGACGATGAAACCGAGCTGAGCGAGCCGTTGGTTTCCAGCAGTTGCCGAAAACGCGGTGGTTACCGACTCAGTTTGCGGACCCGGATACACGTTTGCGATGATCGGATACTTCTTGGTTTTGTCGAAGTCGAACGGTAGCCACATGTTTCCGTAAATGTCCGTCACTCCGTCGGCGGCTTTGACTTGGAACGTCTTCGGCATTTTCCAGCCGGTTTGATATAAGCGGCTGAGGTCTGTTTTCTCAAGCTCGAGGATCACCTTTCCTTCGTTATCGCGTAGCACTGCAGAAGGCTCTTGGTCAGTACGTGACGAAACGTCTACCGAGTAGTTCTTAGACGTCGTGAGCACAGTGTTGTGATCAGCGTCCCCTTTGTCGAGGAGGGTAAGGTCCTTTCCGTTGAGATCCACTCGGTACAGATGTCGATAGTACGGGTTCTCATCGTCCTCCCGGCCATTTGAGGCGAACCACATTCGTCCTTTCTCGGGCTCAACATCGACGAGATTGCTTGCCCTATACGGCCCGCTTGTGATCGCATTTTTAAGTTTGCCGTCGTTGGAATAGAGATAAAAATGTCCCCAACCCGTGCGTTCGGACCACCAAATAAAGTCTCCACCCGGCTTTAGGTATCGAATCTGTTGACTCTCCAAAAAGGCGTTTTCAACCGATTCGGTCAGAAGCACGGTCGTCTTCTTGGTCTTCAAGTCGTAGTCGCAAACTTCCATGTTTCGTTGCAGACGATCCCTTCGCGTAAACCGAATAACATCGGAAGAAGCGTCCTGGAAGTGCATATCCATCGCCCGCTGGTCCTTCCATTTACCGATCTCCATCTTGCTGATGGTTTTGGTTTCAGGTTCGAAAACCCAAGACTCTTGTTGCGCGACTTCTGCTTCGCCGGGCATCGCATACTTGTACGTGAGGAGCGAAGGGCGGGGCAGCGTCAAACTGTTGACCAAGAAGAGGTCCTTAACTTTTCTCTGGTCGGTTCGGCTGGTGTAGAACCGCTTTGAGTCCTTTGACCAGGTTCCCCCAGCTCGAACTCTTTGCTCACTAGCGTTTGCTCCGCCGCCTTGAATTGTCGTCCCATCCTGCTGCATCAATTGCTGGAGCTCGGCTTCGCCAGATCTGGAGCCAAAGCTGTAATCCTTGACCCCATCCTTACTCAGTTGGACGGGCGGTTGCTCCTTCTTGTCAACAACTGCCACGTAGTAGAGGTTATGGTCCTGGGCATAGATGAATGCGCTCTTGTCGGGTGACCAGTTGCGGAAATCCCTCGCTCCTGCAGCACCGCCGGGTCCTCGCCCTCCGCCAAAGCCCCCAAAGCCGCCGCCGCCGCCAGTCCGCCCAATATAGGCAGGATCCTCGGGCGGTGTTGGAGCTGGAGGGGTCTCCTTCGGCTTCTCAAGCTTCTTAAACTCATCTTTTTCCGTGTCGTAGCTGAACAGAATGTTATCGACGGTGAACTTGATCAGTCGGTCATTTTTCTCGTCGAACGTCAACGTCGTGAGCGGCAAGTTTGTCGTGTCATACGGTTTCTTCGTGTACTCGCTGAGATACGCCGCCATCTTCGCGGAGTCGAAAAGTGGCTCTTTTTTCTTCGCCTTTGGGTTCACCCGCCAGAACTTTACGCCCTTGCTATCCTTCCACGAATACCAAAACTCATCAGTCTTGTTGATGAAGATCGGAGTCAGGGACGTGCTGTAGACATATTGGCGGATGTAGTTTCCGCCGAACTGATTCATCAGTTTCCAGTTGGCCTGAGGCTGTTCCTGGGCGGTCAATGCTCCGGAAACTCCGAGAACAAGAATCAAAGCGAAAAAGCGCATGACGCGCAGTTTAGTTCAATTTCACTGTTTTTTTGCAACTGGAACTGTACCGCAGTTACAAACAGTAATATCCAGTCATGCTCCGATCGCTGAGTCTCATTGCTGTCGCCTCACTTTGCACCCTATCCGTTTCGCAAGAGCTACCCCGACGCGGAGCACTTGGTCTCCAAATGAATCCGCTGACCGCCGAGGAAGCAAAAGCCAACGGTTTGAAGGCAGGCGTGAAGGCCGCCGGCGTTCTGCCAGGACTGACCGCCGAAGCCCTGAAGCTTGCTCCAGGCGACATTCTGATTACTCTCAATAAGAAGCCAATTTCGGCAGCACCAGATGTAACAGCGGTCCTTCGAACGTTGCGGGCCGGAGAATCCGTCATCGCTCAGATCAAAAGAGACGGGAAGACATTGACACTCTCGGCCAAGTTGGTAGAGAAGCCAAAGCAGAAGCCAGACGGCTTTGAAGTGGTTTACACCCACGTTGTGAGCAATGGAAACCGCATTCGCGTGATCGCGACTCACCCAAAGGGTGATGGCCCGTTTCCAACCCTTTTCGTCATCGGCGGAATCGGCTCATACAGCATGGATGGCGAATTCAAAACGATTCCCTACGGCAACATTCTTGAGCCGATTTCCAAGGCGGGCTATGCAATCATTCGCACCGAGAAGCCCGGCCAAGGCGACAGCGACGGTCCTGCATATACCGACTTGCTATTCAACGATGAGCTTGATGCCTACGTAACCTCGTTAAGAAAGATCAAGACTCTTCCCTTCGTCGATAAAAATCGTGTTGCAATCTTTGGCCACTCGATGGGTGGTGCGTTTGGACCACTCGTGGGAGCCAGTGAGCCGGTTGCGGGTATCGCCTCATGCGCAACGATGTACAAGAGCTGGATCGAATACAACCTGGAGAACTCCCGACGTCAATCCGCTCTTGCCGGTGCTAGCGGACCGGAAATCGAGAAAGCCCAAGTTGACTTCAGCAAAATTCTTCACTACACCTACAATGATCAACTTCTCCCAGCCCAAATTATTAAGAAGTATCCGGCACTGAAGGCGGCGGTGATGGACACCTACCCCGACGGCAAGACCTACTCCGGCGTTGGCATCAAGTTCTTCCAACAACTCTCCCAAAAGAACCTTCCCGAGGCGTGGGTCAAAGCGAACACCCGAGTTCTTTCGCTCTGGGGCGACGCCGACTTCATCAGCACTGGTTGGGATCAAGAGGAGATAGCAAACTGCGTGAATGCCGCGCGGCCGGGCTACGGTGAGTTCAAACTCCTCAAAAATGCCGACCATGGCTTCTTCCAAACCACTTCGTTCAAGGACAGCATGTCTAAGTGGGGCAAGCCGGGGAATGTTCACAATCCAGAGGTGACATCGGTGCTCCTCGAATGGCTCGGTCGTGTCCTAAAGTAGGCCTATCACATTCCGGTTAGAAAAACAATGTTGACTTGACCATCTTTGGCGGCTAAACTCGCGAGTAGATGCTAGTTTCAGCCGCTCTTCTCGCCTGTTCGATCCTTCCATATGAGTTGAGGGTCAACGCTCAGAGCCAGCCGCTGGCAATTCAAGGTTTGGCTCCGGTGTTCAGTTGGAAGCTCCGGGCCTCCGATGCAAACGCTAAGAATTTGCGACAAACTGGCTATCGGCTTTTGGTGGCGACGAATCCGAATCTCCTAAACCAGGAAATCGGTGATCTCTGGGATTCAGGGAAGGTGCCTTCGGCTGCAACCTATGGGATCAGATACGATGGTAAGCCGCTCAAATCAAAGCTGAGCTGCTTCTGGAGGCTCCAGGTGTGGGATCAGGACGGGATTGCATCGGCATGGACAGAGCCCGAGAAGTTTGGGACGGGCATCCAGTCTGTTAGCGACTATTCTGCGAAATGGATTCATGGCGCAACACCCAAAGCGGCTACCGGTCTACTGGATGGCTCTAAGTGGATTTGGGCCTCCGACGAAGCGGGAGACCAAACACCTGCGGGAACCCACACCTTTACGTACACCTGCAGCGCCCCCTCCATCGGAGGCAAAGCGATGCCAACCAAACTAGTCTTAACGGCTGATGACCTGTTCACGGTGTTGGTCGATGGCAAGGAAAAGTTCAAGTCTAGCGGCACAGATAGCTGGAAGAAGCTCAATACTGTCAACCTTCCGGAGCTCTCGAGTGGCACACACACGATTAGTATTGTTGCGACAAACGTTTCAAAGAGTCCAGCAGGGCTGATTGGAGCACTCGTCTCCGAGCTTGATGGGACCCGAGTCGTGAACCCTACCGACGAGCGTTGGCTTGTCAACGGTGAGCCCGCGAAGGTTGTTGGTCCGTACGGAATGAACCCTTGGGGTCGACCGGAGCCAAAAGAGCTTGTGAAGGCGCCAGCCCAGTACTTCGACAAAGGCTTCAACGTGAGCAAGAAGGTGTTCCGAGCAACACTCTACGCCACCGCGCTAGGAATCGCCGACTATGAACTTAACGGGAAGCGAATCACCGAGGACCTGTTCACTCCGGGCTGGACCGAGTATGAAAAGCAGGTTCTCTACCGAACCTTCGATATCACCAAGTCGATCAAGCAAGGTAAGAACAACCTCGGCGCGGTGCTTGGCCAAGGCTGGTACACGGGCTATGTTGCTTGGGGTGCGCAACGGGAGCATTATGGCTCGACTCCGATGCTGCTCATGCAAGCCGAGATCGAGTATTCCGATGGCACAACCGAGACGATCGTGACTGACTCCTCGTGGTCCGTCACCGAAGGACCCATTCGGGATGAACACTTCCTTCACGGCGAGAAATTCGATGCAACACCTGTGTTGCGAGAAGCGACGGCGGCAACAGTTGGAAACCCGAAAGTTGGACCACTTGAAGCCTTTGATGGCGACCCCGTCCGGGAATATGCTCGCCTCAAAGCCAAGTCGGTCACCCCACAAGGCGAGGGCAAGTATCTGGTCGACTTCGGTCAAAACCTGACCGGGTTCGTCCACCTAAAAGTGAACTATCCAGCGGGAACCAAGATTACGATTCGCCATGGTGAGCGCCTTGATCCCAAGGGCAACCTCTATACGGACAATCTGCGCCTCGCTCAAGCGATCGACACCTATACCTGCCGAGGCGGAGGCGAAGAATGGAATCCTCGGATGACCTTCCACGGCTTTCAGTACATCGAAGTTGCAGGCGTGCCGACTAAGCCCGGCAAAGACACTTTCCAGGCAATCGCAATCTCATCGTCAACCCCCGAGAGCGGAACGCTTAAGACGAGCGATCCGATGCTGAACCAACTGGTGAGCAACGCCTGGTGGACGCAGAAGATGAACTTTGTTGACATTCCCACGGACTGTCCGCAGCGAGACGAGCGGCTCGGTTGGACCGGTGACGCTCAGGCTTACGTTCGAACGGCGACTTACTACAGCGACGTCCAGGCGTTCTTCCAAAAGTGGCTCGTCACGCTGGATGATTCACAGAGCGCGGATGGCAACTACCCGAAGGTATCGCCTGTACTGAAAGGACTGGACGATGGTGGTCCAGCGTGGGGCGATGCCGGTGTGATCTGTCCGATGACGATCTACCAGGTCTATGGCGACAAAGACCTTCTGGCGCGGCACTATCCACAGATGAAGAAGTTCGTCGAGTTCTGCCGTGCGCGTTCTACACCGAAACTGTTGCCTCCGAAGAACTATCACTTGTTCGGCGACTGGCTGAGCATTAATGCCGAGACGCCGCGCGACGTGATCACTACGGCTTACTTCGCGGGGAGTACCAAGATCGTCGCTGACGCCGCACGGATCCTCGGACACCGCGCCGACGCTGCAGAGTACGACGAACTGCACGAGAAGATTCGAACGGCATTCCAGAGTGCCTTCATCGACGAGGACGGGCATGTGAAAGGGGAGACTCAGACCGGCTACGTCCTGGCTCTCTTCTTCGACTTGGTTCCGAAGGATTTGGTTGACAAGGCATCGAGCCACTTGATCAAGAACATTGAGGACCGAAAGTGGCACCTTTCGACGGGCTTCGTCGGAACTCGCGACCTGATGTATGTTCTCAGCAAAATCGGTCGGAACGACGTTGCATTCCGGCTCCTTCACAACAAAACCTTCCCGAGTTGGGGCTTCCCTATCGTCAACGGCGCCACCAGCATTTGGGAGCGTTGGGACGGGTGGACTCCGGAGAAGGGATTCCAGGATGTCGGAATGAACTCGTTTGCTCACTACGCTTACGGGGCCGTCGTCGGCTGGATGTTCGAGAAGATCGGGGGCATCAAGGAGCTCAAGCCAGGGTTTGAGGAAATCCTAATCGCTCCGGTGGTTGATCCTAACCTAACTTTCTCCGATTGTGTTTACAAGTCGGTTCGAGGAGACATTAAGACTTCTTGGAAGGTGGCAAAGGGTGGCTTTACGTTCAGCGTTGAGGTTCCGGTGAATACCAGCGCGAAAGTGGTTTTGCCAGACGGCAAGGAGCACCGGGTGGGATCCGGAAGACACGAATTCTCGGCGGTATTGAAAAGCTGACGGTTCTCGGTTAGCCAATAACCGAGAACCGTTTTGATCGGAAAAGGTGGGGACTTGCATTCTGCAAATTCGAGCAACAGGGCATATTGGCTTCTGCGCTACGATCAGTGCGCGGCGGAAGTTGCGCACCACCGAGGGAACGAAGAACGCTAGTGCGTACGAAGGGCCGGTCCAAGACGCATGGAACCGTGAGAGGCTGGGTTCGAGCTACTGAACCGCATACTATTAAGATTTCGTCAATTCAATAATTCAGTTGCTCATTTGCCGTCGCATGATAACGACCTCACGTAGGTTTACAGCATGTCAAAGGTGACACCACTCAAATCCGGACTTATCGGCGGCACGATTGCTCTTCTCCTCCTTGCGGGGTGTGGAGGATCGGGGGCGTCCTCGACGCCTCTCTCTTCGTCGGCATTCAAGACGTCGGTAATGTCTTCGCTCGAGCAGGGATTTCAGGCAAAATCGGGCACCGATGCGGCTGGCAGCAGTGGTCGGCAGTCGCGCGTCTCAGAGAACGTCTACTTCGATGACTACTATGAGCTCTGGGCAGAGCAAGGCGAAGGAGTGGTCAATTACTTTGTTGATGAAGCTTTGTCTCAGCCTGCGGGCAAGCAAACCTATTCGTTTGAAAACTCACTGGCAGGGATCTTCAAGAAGAATTCCTCTCTCGAAATCACCGCAGGAAAGTTCAAAGGCTTAACCCAACTCCTCGAGATTGAGGTTGAGGCTGAATCCTACAAGTTCTCCTATTCCGGAAACAATCCGGACACGGGCGAGTACTCGGCGATTGGATCGTACAAGAACGGTACCGGTCAGACAGATGTCAAGTATAAGGACGAGAACGGGGCAAACCGGACATACAGAGTTGTATCGAACCCAGATGGCACTTCTCGAGTTGAGTTCAATACAGGATTGAACTTTGAGTACACACTGAACTATGCTGCTGATGGCTCTGGTTCGGGAACCGTCACCGGTTCGAACGATTTACTTCCAGCAACGATCACTTGGAATTCATCTGGAGATGGTCAGGTGACGTTTGCAGACTCGACTTCGGTCTCGTTCACTGATTTCAACTTCGTTCAGATTTAATCTGAACTGTCAGAAAAACGCGGGCAACCAATGTTTGCCCGCGTTTTTGTTGCTAGGAGAAAATCGGCTGGCCCCACTGGTCGAGTGGGTTTGTGTAAGGATCCAGTGGCTCGGGGAGCTGGGTGAAGCGTTGGCGATCGACTTGGACGGTGGACCAGTCGAAGGCGTAGATTGGGGCGCCTTTGCGCTTTAAAACGTGCTCGACGAGTTTGGAGCGGCCGTGCGCACGGGTGTCTTTGGGGGCGTCGGCTTGGGCGACCATGATGTCGAGGTCTCGGATCAGGCGCTTGGAGCGGCCCATCTCTTGCCAGCCATAGAAGAGCGAGGAGGCGGGGTCGATGTTGTGGTACTCGAGGTCTACGGATTGGAGGGCGTCGTCTTCCCAGCCGATTTGCTCACTTGCCATGTACTCCTCGCAAATGAGCTTCTTGGCGACCCAGTCTAGGCGGTCGCCCATTTTCATGGGGTCAGCTTTGAGGTCGATTAGGGTTCTCTCCCATTCAGCTAGGATCCAATCAGTTTGTTCAGATTCGCCTTTGAAAGATTGGCAGGCTTCTAGGTAACGGCTTTGAAGATCGAGGGCGGAGACGATGGACCCATCTTGGAGTTCGATGAGCCACTGGAAGGAGTCGTCGCGACTGACGTCTCTCAGAGCCATCAGGGGTTGGGCGAGGAGCAGGTCGGGCGAAATGAGGCCGCTTTCACAGGCTCGAATCGCGAGTGAAGTGGTGCCGATTTTGAGGGCGTAGGCGTATTCGTTCTGGTTCGCTTCTCCGAAGAGGAGGTGGAGACGAGTCATGCCGTTTTGGCTGTACATCGTCTCCCACTTGGGGTTGACGATGGCGCGGTTGAACCTGACTTTGCTTGCGATGGTGCGTAGGATGTGGTCAGCGCGTTGGGAAAGTTGAAACTTGACCGAAGGGTCTGGGGCGACTCCGTAGACGTGGGAGACCCAAATGTAGTCGATGGGGTTTTGGCTGAGCTGTTCGTAGGTCGGGGCATCGCCTTCGAAGAGCACGTGGCCGCCGACTCGCCCGACTCCGGCGTAGACCTGACGCGTGACCAGGAACGGGATCAGGAGGTGGAGGGTGCCGTTCATCAGCTCGCCTTCGGCACGGACGAGGTAGTTTTCGTGGCAGCCAAAGGTGTGTCCGCCGAAGTGGTCGACAGAATTATTGTATATCGCGCAATCCTCGGCCAGGCCGAGGTCGTGAAGGGCTTGGACGATGAGCCGCTGTCCGGCGCGGTCGTTTGCGACCAAGTCCTTGAGGCTTTGGCACTCTGCGGTGGCGTACTCGAGGTGCGAGCCGACGGCGTCGACATAGAGCCTTGCTCCGTTGAGGAGGAATCCGCCGCTCTCGGCTGGTTCGAAGACGTCGTCGCGAGCGTGGTGATCGATCAGGCCGATCTTCTTGTCATAAAAGAGGTGGTCTTTGATCTCTTCAACGACTTGTTCGGGCTTTCCGAGGTTCTCGTCGGCGACGAGGCACCCGAACTCTGTTTCCACTCCGAACACCCGTTTGTCCATGTTGTTTAATCTACGTTATCGAGGTCGATTCTTTTCGGTTTTGTCGCCTTTTCTGCTTCGACGGCTTTGAGGTCTTCTTTGGTGCCGGTGATGATGTCGGGCCCTTCTCCGGCGGCTTTTTCCCATACGCCTTTTTCGGCGCGCTTGTAGGTGGTGAATCCTTTCTTCGCGGCTTTATCGGGCGCGGTTTCTGCGCCGACCTTGAAGGTGGCTCGGCTAACGACTTTTTTGACATCGAGTCCGCAGTAGGGGCAGAACTTGTACGGTTCGGCCGCAATTTCCTGGATGACTTCGATGCGGTTCGGGCACATGAAGCAGTCCCGATCAACGGGTTCGTATTCGTAGATGGGCATGGTTGGATTTTACGCTAGCGGCGCCTAGTATAAGCGATCAGACCCGTGAGAACTGCAACGCATTTAGTTGGGTAGTCAGGTTCATTGAATTGTGCCTTTGGCTCCTTTGGTTGGGTAGGGGTGGGTAGGCGGATGGGTGTCCATTTGAGGCGGAATTCGGGCGGTAGGGGTCGTTCTTTTGATTGGCTCGCTTCTGCTTTGGGGGCACTTGGGGTCAACGTGAGATCGAAACAGTAGTGTCAGAAATTTGCGCATCTACTAACCATCACGTCCGAGCACAAAAGTCAACCAAGACAATCAACTTTGAGAAAGGCTACGGCTTGTCAGATACCCATTGGGCATGGCCATCGGCGTAGACGACGGCTCGTCCGCCGGGGCCCATTGTGAAGCCTAGTTCGGTGTTCGCGATATCTTTGATTTGAGCCATTGAGCCTCCTGCAAAGGTGTAATTGAATCCGTCGAGCATCTTTCGATCCTTTACGTACGGCATCAGGCGATTGATGAAGTTCTCTCCGTTCGGAAGGACGTCATCCATGTCTGTGGCATACATGATCAGAGCGATTCCCATCTGCTTCGCTTGGGTGAGAGCTTGGGCTTTGAGGGCGGCAAGTTTCATTTTCTCAGCCAAGTCACGATCGAACGGCTTGATGTCTCTGAGCAGAAGGGCACCGTTGTCCATGTATCCAACGCTGGCACCTGTTGGATGGAGTTGCGGATTGAACCCGGTGGGGCAAAGATAAGTGGTTCGGTCGAGAACTGTTCTTGCCGGTTGCTTGCTTCGTTTGTCGGAAAGTTCTGGGAGCCCGATCCGAAGTTCAGCGTCTTCTCCACTGAGCTCAAAGGGTTTCTCTGGCTCTCCATAAGCGAGCTTTCTCCACAGATCGGACTTAATCTCCTTGACCGCTACTTCTCCGGTTGCTCGGTCAAGCGTGGCGTCTAAGTATTGAATGGGATTTGTGTTTCGGCTGTAACTGGCAAACTTTATCACCCGTGCATCGGCATAGTAGGGTGCCTGGAATCCGACTCGGAGTTTGACTTTATAAACGACGGGTTGTCGACCTGGCTCTAGGATTCCTAAGGAGGATTCGCCTGTCTCGTGCATGAGAAACGGGGCGGCCGGCTTTTCGCCAGAGTAGAAGATTGTCTCCGGAGAGATTGCTGATGGTTGGATCCGACCTGTATTCAAGTCTAAGAATCCTTGAAGTTTAGTATTTGAAGAGTCAAAAAAGAAGACCGTCTTGCTGTCACCTAGAGCAGTTAACTGGGTATTCGGGGTGGCTCCCGGAATCAAGAGTTCAGTTGAGACGCCTCGTTGGCAATCATAGACGAACCATTTGGAAGCCGGTGCAGTCGTCAGGCTCGGGCTGAATATGGCGTTTGGGTCGATGCGGTTGTAGAAGATACGCTCGCCGTTTGCTGAGTAGCTGAACTGCGTTACCATTCCGCTCGAAACGGCTTTGGCGGGACCAACCATCCAGGCTCTGGTTTCGTCACCAAAAATGGATTGGGCATTCGTCGCTGCGACCGCGGAGAATACAACTAGGTTGAGAGTTGCTTTCATGTTCGCCTTGACGGAACGGAGTTACTCATCCGTTCGAAGAGTTTCGGGGATTTTCACCGTGTCGCCTACTTTGAGGCCCATCCGATCGGCGAGGCCGAGTTTTAGTTCGATGACGTAGAGATATTCTCCTTTCGGTTCAAGCATCGTGTCGTTGAACGGCTGGCCTTTCGCAATACTGATGATTTTCTTGTCTTTGCCAATGTAAGCGATGTCCAGACCCAGTGGGGTGTTGTGCATCCAGAAGCCGTGCTTGCCGTCGTCGGGCTGGGTCTCGGGGAAGACGAAGATCATGCCTTCGTCGTCCTTGACTTCCCTATCCACTAGGAACATCATTCCCTCTTGCCGTTTGCTTGGGTTGTCCATGATCCAGAGCTTCATGGTGCCTTTCGGCGCGGGGATTTCGACTCTTTTGAGATCTTTGAGCTGGTTGATTCGGTCGGGATTTGTGTCAGTTGGAGTTGAGGAGTTCGTCGGAGTTGAACTTGACGCTGACGCTGAAGATTCGGGGGCAGTTTGACAACCAGAGAGGAGAATCGCGAGCAGAAGTGCGGACGCGGCCATCCGCCGACCTTTCACGCGGCCCCCACCGGCGGAACGAAAGCGAGTTTGGTGGCCTCGTAGTCCGCGATTTGGGAGTCGTATTGTAGGGTTGTTCCGATCAGGTCGAGGCCCGCGATAAGCGCGAGCTTCGTGGCTTCGTTGATCTCGAATCCGAGTGATTCAGCGTTAGTCAGGACGGTTTGATCGGGAAGGTTGACGGTGACCTCGGCTCCGGAGCCAGCGGAAACAAGCTTTGCATGATCTGTCGGGTTGAGCTCGATCAGCAGGAGCCCACAGTTGGCTGAGTTGCCACGAAAGATGTCGCTGTAGCCTGGTGAATCCGCATCGCGCCGAGCAATGACGCAAGCGAAACCGGCTTGCTGGATGGCCCAGACGGCGTGCTCGCGGGAGGAACCACAACCGAAGTTTGTTCCAACAACCAGAATCGAAGCACCTGCGGCTTCGGGCTGGTCGAGGGGAAAATCGGCCCCGCGCACGTCACTAAAAACCAGTTCGCCGTACCCAGCTTTCGAAACTCGCGAGAGGAAGCGGGCCGGAATTATACGGTCGGTGTCCACCTGATCCTGGTTCAAAACTGCAATCTTGCCCGTATGAGTGGTAAATCCTGGCACGATCCTAGTTTGTCACATCCTCGCTTCCCGGTAACATCGTTAGCTCACGATGCTCACCCCCGAACTTCCAGATTATTTGCGGCTTGCCAAGCGCGGAAAGGCGATTCCGGTTTACCAGGACATCCTTGCGGATGTTGAAACTCCGGTGAGCGCGTACTGGAAGATTTCGCACGATCAAGTTCATTCGTTCCTTCTGGAGTCAGTCACTGGCGGCGAGCAAGTCGGTCGGTACTCCATTCTCGGAGTTCGTCCCAGGAAGATCATTCGCTCGAAGAACGGTGATCTGCGAGTGACGGATTCCTCGGGCGTTACAGTTTCCGCACTGGAATCCGGCGAAGACCCGTTGCATGTTTTGAAGCGCGAACTCGCTGCCGTAGATCCTCTTCCGTTGCCGGGCATGAAGCACTTTTTGGGCGGAGCCGTCGGGATGATGGGCTACGACATCGTTCGCTACTTCGAGGTGCTGCCAGATACCTGCGTTGATGACCTTGGTGCCGAGGATTTGGCGATGATGATCTGCCAACTCGTCGTTGTGTTCGATCACGTGAAGCACATCATCCGGGTTCTTTACGTGGCAGATGGCTCTGAGGCCGATTATGAAGTTGCCCAGGCCGAAATCGGCTGGGTGATTGATCGCCTTCGAGCTCCGCTACCGGCGCTTCCGAGCGATACGAAACCCGAGCCGCTGGTGACCCACAACCAGACTCAGCAGCAATTTGAAGATAACGTGACCCGCATGAAGGAGTACATCGCAGCTGGCGATGCCTTCCAAATGGTGCCTTCGGTTCGCTTTAACGTCACCGGGGTTTCGCATCCGCTTTCGACGTATCGGGCGTTGAGGTCGATCAATCCCTCGCCTTACATGTTCTTGCTACGGTTCGAGGACTTCGAGCTGATTGGTGCTTCGCCGGAGATATTGGTATCGCTACACGACGGCAAGGCACGGGTTCGACCGATTGCGGGAACGCGATGGCGTGGTCAAACGGAAGAGGAAGATTTAACACTGGCGCGGGACCTCTTGGCCGACGAAAAGGAACGTGCAGAGCATATCATGCTGATCGATTTGGGTCGAAATGACCTTGGGCGGGTGTGTAAGTACGGGTCAGTCAAAGTGAATGATCTGATGGTCATCGAGAAGTACAGCCATGTCATGCACATTGTTTCTGACGTAACGGGCGACTTGGCTTTGGATAAAGATGGCTACGACCTCATCAGAGCGGCGTTCCCCGCCGGAACGGTTTCGGGCGCGCCAAAGGTGCGTGCGATGCAGGTCATCGATGAGTTGGAGCCAACACGGCGTGGAGCTTATGCCGGGTCGGTTGGAGTGATTGGCTTCGACGGAAATGTCGACTTGTGTATTGCTCTTCGGACCATTTACAAGAAAGGCGATGTTGGGTACGTTCAGGCCGGTTGCGGCGTCGTGTTCGACAGCGATCCGTCGTACGAATACACCGAGGCATGCAACAAGGCCCGAGCATGTCTCAACGCACTCAAGCAGGCTTGCACGGGGCTTTAGGCTCGAGCAACGAGCCATGAGCCTGGGTGGTGCTCTTCTGGCGTCGTTGGCATGAATATGAGGCAGTATCGTGACTGGCAGGACGAGTCTTCAGCCTGACGACACCCGACTGAAGACTCGTTGCTCGAGCCTTACAGGCTGTAGAGCTTGCGGTACTTGGCACCGAGCCCATCGAGATAGTACTTGGGATTCATGTCTTCGCCGGTAGCGGCTTTGATGAGATCCTTCGGTGTGTGCTTGCGTCCTTGGCTGTAGATATTCTTCTGGAGCCAGCCGAGGATCGGCTCGAATTCGCCTTTCGCGATCAGTTCGAACGGCAGCGGAACTTCCTTTTCGAGCGCGTTCCAGATTTGGTAGCTCAGGATGTTGCCCATCGAGTAGGTTGGGAAGTAGCCGATGGAACCCATAGACCAATGAACATCTTGCAAACATCCCTGCGCGTTATTGGGTGGTCGAATTCCAAGATACTCCTCGTACTTGGCATTCCAAGCTTCGGGAAGGTCCTTAATCTCGAGTGAGCCTTCGAGTACCGCACACTCGATTTCAAACCTGACAAGAACGTGAAGGTTATAGGTCAGCTCGTCCGCTTCCACTCGGATAAGTGATGGCTCGACCTTGTTGATCATTCGCATGAAGTCGCCGAGTTGGATGTCAGCGATCTGTGGGAACGACTCAGTTAGGCTCGGGAGGAAGTGTGACCAGAAGGCCTCGCTTCTTCCGACAATGTTCTCCCAGGTTCGGCTCTGGCTTTCGTGAAGTCCCAGCGAGACTCCACCAGCAAGAGACGTGAGATCCCATGCGGCAGGAGATCCTTGCTCGTACATTCCGTGGCCAGCTTCGTGGAGCGAACCGAAGATCGCCGAGCCAAGATACGGCTTGTAGCGAGTGGTGAGACGGATATCGCCGACAGACCAACCGGTGCAGAACGGGTGGGGTGCGGTGTCTTGTCGTCCACGATTAAAGTCAAATCCAATCTTGGAGACGATCATTTCGGTGAATTGGGATTGCTTCTGCTTGTCCCACTCGCCGTAGAGCCGGGAGTCATCGACTGGGCCGGTGGCCTGGATCGCCTTAACGAGTTCAACCTGAGGCCCTTTGATCGCCTCGAACATCTTCTTCCAGTCGGCAGCGGTTGCGCCTTCCTCGTACTGGTCGGTGACAGCGTCGTAGATGTGATCGATGAACCCAAGATGATGAGCCTCTTCCTTCACGATCTCAAACATTTGCTCGAGCGTCGGAGCAAAGCTCTCGAAATCGTCTTGGGTGCGTGCTCGAACCCATTCTTCATGGGCGATTGCCGACAGTTTGGTCTTTCGGGCCACTAGTTCAGAAGGTAGTTTGGTGGCTAGGTCGAGGTCTCTAGAGATCACTCGTAAAAGCGCAACGTCGTCTTCACTTGAGGCTTCCGCCCTAGCACCTTCGAGGGCTTTGCGAGTCTCGTCGGCGATGAAAATCTCGTGGTGCATCTTGGAAAGGCACTCCAAGTGGTTGGCTCGCGCCTCGGCTCCCCCACGCGGCATATAGGTCTGTTGGTCCCAGTCCATCATCGACATCGCCGCGCCAAGAGCGTTCACATCGCCCATACGATCTTTCAAAATCTCAAGTGAAGATTTCATAATTCTTAGTCTACCAAGCGAACTAATCAATAAAATCATCATCAAACAATCAAGTTGGGCGCAACGCTTCCGACGATTAGAAAGTAAAAAGGCACATATGGAGCGAAATCGAATGCACAGAATTCCTCACAAGGATCCGGTTAGCGGCGGCGAGCTGTATATCAGCGAGCTAACCAGCGAGGAAACAGGAATTACGATCCGAGGGAATTTCGAGATTCCGCGATACGCAAAGCTCGACACCGAAATGCTGGACTTTCTGGAGGTCTTCTTGCGGTGCCGAGGAATGTTGAACGGAGTTGAGCGTGAGCTTGGAATCAGCTACCCGACCGCAAGAGCAAGGCTCGATACGCTACTCGGTGCCCTGAACTTAAGCCCTATTGAGGCCCGAGAGCGCACCGACAAGAACGCCGATAAGCGTAAGAAGATTTTGGAACAGCTTGAGAAAGGCGAAATTACCGCCGACGAAGCGAAAAAGAAACTGGGGGTTTTGAGTTGAAAGAGGAGATTAAACGTATTAACAAACTGGTCGCCGAGGGCAAGCTATCGCCTGAGGACGCCGCTGACCTGATCGACGCTTTCTACACGTCTGCGTCGCAAGACGGCGATGTACCACCGCCTCCGCCACGCGAAGCATACGAGAACGCCGGAGCGACTGAATACGCGACCGACTCCAGGCCGCGCGATCCTTTCAAGAACATCATTGACTCTATCGAGAAACTCGGTAAAGAAGTGACCGAAAAGATCGACTGGAACGAAGTTTCAGAAGGTGCCCGTTCTTCGGCCAAAAAGGGGCTGGACGCGCTCAAGGCCGGTTTGAAGGATGTCAGCAAGGGTCGATTCGATGTCGGTTGGCTGTTCAGCACCGCGACTAGAGAACTTCGACTTCCGTTTGCAATCACCGACGGCCAGAGTCTTTCAGTGGAGAACGGGTGCGGTGATGTGTCGATTGTCGCCGATTCGGTTGAGTCATATGTGGTCGCTAAAGCAAAGGTCCGTGGTGCGACGATGGAAGACGCTAAGGCCAAGGCCGATGTCTACACTTTGGTCGTTGAGGGCTCAGATCATGGAGTCGTTATTCGTCAACCGCAGGTGAGCGGGCTTGAGGTTGACTTGGAAATCCATGTAGCTGCGACTCCGGCTGTGGACGTGAAATCCGATACCGGCGATGTTATTGTCCGGGACACCAAGAACGCTTGCCGGATCAAGAGTACGGATGGGACCGTGGACGTTCGCGGCGTAAATGGCGTCGTTGAGATTATCGTTTCGGCTGGCAATGTGACTGTTGAGAACGGCGTTTCTCCGAACCTCTATGTCGAGAATAAGTCCGGTGATGTCAGCGTTCGCGAGTGCGACGCAAACATGAACCTTCGATGTTCGAGCGGGAACATCGCGATCCTCAGTTCAAAGGGCAAGACGATTGCCGCTGAAGCTGTTTCAGGGAATGTGACGGTTGACTTGGTCGAGCCTGTAAGCGGAACCGTCAATGTTCGCACCGTGAGCGGAAACGCTCATGTGCAAGTTGCGGACGGCTCAGACGCTCGGGTTGCCTTGACCACTCTTCGAGGAGTGACGTCGACGGATATCGAGCTTACCGATCGAGCCCAGAACGATCAGCGAGTGACCGGGCGCTTGGGTGATGGCACGGGGACAATCGATGTCAGTGCAGTCACCGGAAACGTCGAGTTACAGCTCCGAAGAGTCTGAAGGTAAGCCCGGCGAGACGCCGGGATTAAGCTAACGGCTTTTTTCGAATCGTCGCCCAATCCCGCGGGAACTTCCTAGGGGTTGAGGCGACTTTCTTGTAAATCGGAAACACCCGCTCGATGTCCGTTCCTGGAAGCGTTTGGGTTTCGACAGAAACCAATTCGATCCCAAGTTCTTTTAGAGAAGCCAGCTCAAAGCTATCGTTCGGCGTACGCATCGGAATCACCAGACCGCCGATCCGAACGACCGGAGCAGAGAGCTCAAGTTGGATTCCGAGCGGTGCGACCGCCCGCCCCGTGGCGACATCAAATTTCTCTCTCCGGCCCCAAGATTCAGCTCGATCGTTGACGATTTCGAGATTTGGTAGCGGGTGCCGAGCTAGGAACCCAAGCATTTTGCCGCTCGAATCGAGAGCGGTCACCTTGAGATCCGGCCGAGCGCACGCCAGGGGCCACGACGGAAAACCTGGCCCGCAGCCGATATCAACCACTCGCTGGCCGTCGCCGATCAGAGACGAGAGCAACAGTGAATCTAGAAAGTGGCGAATCCCGCACTCTTCCGGCGAAACGCGGGTGAGGTTCATCACCTGATTCCGATCGTAGAGGTCTCCCTGAAAGACCGAGAACATCGAGATTTGTTCGGGCGAAAGACTCAAACCTAGCTCAGAAACCGCCGAAATCCAATCCACTGGTACCAGTTTAGCTTGCCACGAACCAACAATACTTTTATGATTCTTGCTCTTATCGCTCTGAAAGCCGTGAAGGTAACTCAGCTTCCGGCTTATCCGGCCACACCACAACCTCATCCGTATGCTCTGAGTGGAGACGGTCGAGTAGTGGTCGGCCAGTTTGCTCCTGGTAACGCATTTGTGTGGCGCGGTAGCGAGATTTCAAAGTTTAAGCCGACTCCTGACCAAACTGTCCTGGACATCTATGCTCAGGCGACAAACCAAGATGGAAGCGTCATCGTTGGGAAGGCCGGGCAGGCATACCGATACAGCCGGGCAAACGGTTTTCAGCTGCTGGGGAAGCTGAAGGGCGATATTGATTCTTTCGCTTACGACGTGAGCGCTGACGGAAACACTGTCGTTGGATACAGTCAAGCCAACACTTTTAACCGTGCCTTCGTATGGAGCAAAGCGGATGGAATCGCTGAAATACCTGCCCCAGCAAACAACACTAGCAGCATCGCACTCGCGGTGAGCGCAAATGGGAAAGTCGCTTGTGGGATCAGCACAGCGGATTCATCCGCGAAAGCGTTTTGGACTGACTTCCGAATTTCTGAGCTCCTCCCGATGGGGCGGAACCACACCGATTCTGCTGCCAATGACGTTAGTGGGGACGGCTCCATCATCGTCGGAACGGTTTCAGGCGAGGATTCCAGTAGCGCCGTTTACTGGAAAGGTGGCCAGATTTTCTTTCTGCCAAACCTTGGGCGACGTGTTGCAGTCGCAAAGTGCATTTCGGCGGATGGGAAATACATCGGTGGATACGCTGGCGATGACGCGGTGATTTGGCATGGGAAGGACATCATCAAGCTTGATTCGTTAGCTAGCGGATGGACCTTTGAAAGCGTGAATGGGATCGCCCGCGTCGGCAACAAGCTCATCGTAACAGGTTGGGGAAACAGAGGCGGTAAGGATGTTGGCTACCACTTAGTCATGAGCCACTAGCAACCAACTGGTGTCAAACCGTGTATAACCTTGTCATGCGTCGCATCCTTGCTGCCTCTTCCCTTTTCGCCATTGCCCTTCTGGGATGTGGAGGTCCCTCTCTTGTCGGCGACTGGACGGTGTCGAGCGACAAGATGCCCCAGGGTGGGACGGCAAACATCAACTTTACGGCAAACGCCTACAAGATGGACATCAAAGCTGGCCAGGGTGGCGTCAACCTCGCGATCACGATGGACGGAACGTACACCCTCAAGGGTGAAGAAATGACGATGACCGCGGGCAATGTCACGATCGATGACAGTCAGATTCCTGCGGCGTTCAAAGCCATGATCGAGCCCGCGAAGAAGCAGCTTGAGGAAGGCAAAGGCAAGACGACGACCGGTTCAGTGAAGATCGAGGGCGAAACCGCGACCTTTACCGGAAAAGATGACAAGGGTCAGCCGGTGACCATGACGTTTACCAAAGTAAAGAAGTAGGGCTTCTACTTCGGCGCCCATCCGTGCTGGCGCAACCAATACAACAGGTTGCCCGCCCACGGGTGGGCATTTTTGTAGGGAGCTTTATCGGCGAGCCCAATCCCATGCGCTCCATTTTGAAAGACATGATATTCGCACTCGACTCCTGCCTTGCGTAGCGCAGCGGCAAACAACTCTGAGTTCTGCGGGGGGACTCCGGTGTCCTCTTGGGTGTGCCATAGAAACGTCGGCGAAGTGTCCTTGTTCACATGCTTTGGCAAGTTCATCAAGTCCATCAGCCTCCGATTTGGCTTTTCACCAAGGAGCATTTTCCCCGAGTACTCGTGCCCGAATGGCTTGTCGAAGGATGTCACCGCATAACATAGGATCGCGAAATCTGGCCGAGGAGAGCGGGAATCAACCGGAGAGATCTTGGGTCCGGCTTCGAGTGCAACTTCCTTATCGGGCTCGTAAGTCTTTAGGGCATGGTGCACGGCGGCGGTTCCCGCAAGGTGTCCGCCAGCCGAGGAGCCCATGATTCCAACTGTGGTGTAGCCCAAAGAGCGCACCTTGCGGATTGCCCTTTGAGCGTCGGCGAGCATTGCAGGGTGGCGGTAACCGGACTGACCAAGTCGGTAGCGCAGAACATAAGCCGTGATGCCATTCAGGGCCAGGTACTCCGCGTAATCTTTGCCTTCATGGTCTGCGAGCATCGCATAGGCTCCGCCCGGGCAAACCACAATCGCGGTTTTCGACGGTTTCTTCGGCAGGAACTCCGTGAGGATCGGAATGTCTTTGTCCTCCTTCCCTGTTGCATAGGGAGCGTCGCCGTCCCAGAGCCGGATTGTAATCGCCGCGATTGCCGCTGTTAGCATTTTTTGATATTACTCTGATAGGAGGCATGATGCCTGCCCAATTGGGTTGCAACCAACGATGCCTCCTTACCGTCCCTATAGTCTGTGGATGAGCAAAAACCCGAACTTCAAGAAGCGATTGAACGGCTCACCACTCAGGTAGAAGCCCAAAACAAACTGCTCAAGGAGTTTGTTGAAAGCCAGACCCACATGGGCAAGCGACTCGTTGCCGGGCTATGGACGGGTCTTGGCACTGTTCTCGGTGCGACCGTTGTCGTGTCGCTACTAGTGGTGATGCTCAAACCTCTTGCAGAGGTCGATTGGGTGGGACCAATTGTGAACCGAGTCATCGACTCCCTCGACCGTCGTCGCCCAGCCAGCGAACCTCCGCCAGCGGCGCAAAAGACGCAGCTGAAGCAGGTTCCAACGCAGAACCCCTAGCTCGGGCTACACTTCTTTGTATATGGTCGAAGACAACGACGTTTCGGAAGTTCCTTCGGACGATGACATTCAGGAAAGATTTGATGCGATCAAAGCAAAGCTTGAGCCAATTGCTGAGAATCCAGAGCTGGATGCTCGAGTTGAAGCGTTTCTGGGCCAAGAACCAATTGCAAAGGTTCCCACTGAGATAGAACTCGAAGCAGAGCGCGTTGCAGCCAAACTGAACGGACTCGATGAAAGGCTTAACTCTGCTAAACAGACCTATCAGAACACGAAGCCTAAACCTAATTCCGTCTCGGGTGGCCTCGATCAGAAAACTGCACTCGGAATGGGCCTTGGACTCTCTATGGCGTACACCATCATCGGTGCCCCCCTGGTCGGCTATGGCATAGGGTTGCTCATCAACAAATTCACTGGCAATCCCGGATGGCATATCTGGACGACTCTAATTTTCAGTGTGATCGCGATTGCCTGGGTTGCGATGATCGGGGCAAAAACTAACGATCGACTATGAGGGCAGGGCATTGCTAGCAACTTTCGCAATCGTTGCAGTTTCAACGGCTCTGTTCGTGGGCGGATCAGTTTGCTTGGTACGATGCCTCGGATTAGCCAGCGATGGAAAAATGCTTCCAGCTGCTCTTTTTGGAGTTTTTGGGTTGTCGCTTAAGTTCCCTGCCGTAATTGCCGCGTTAAAAATTGCAAAAACCGGATCGGAGAGCGAGAGGGGTGGCGCAATGGCGGCGGTCACGTTGGTATACTTCATTTCCGTTGTTGGAGCATCCATCTATGGATTCCGACAGAACCGCAAAGACCAATGACGGACCTTAGCCAACTCAGTGGGATCTCCATCGCGAACACTCAAGTGTCGTTCCTAGGATGGGCGGTTTACTTCACAATAGTCTTGCTCGTGATCGGGTTTTTCGTGCAGAGCGCACTGAAAGGTTACAACGGTCGAGTGTTCAAATCCGGCCCCGCTCGAATGGCCGAACAGCTTTATCTCTTCCTAGAGAACATGGCAGTTGGGGCAATTGGTTCCCACGGGCGAAAGTATTTGCCAATGCTCGCCACCTTCTGGATGGTGATCTTCGTCAGCAACGTCGTTGCTCTCTTTATGCCGGCTTCGCCAACAACCGTTCTCGGATTCAACTTTGGCTTGGCTCTCTGCTCAATCGGCTATGTTCAATACGAAGGAATCAAGGCTAACGGGCTGATTGGACACGTCTCTCACTTCGCTGGTCCAAAGCTTGGTCTTGCTCTCTTGCCAATCACCCTCATGATCTTTCTTATCGAGATTTTCTCGGAGATCATGAAGAACATTTCGCTTTCCATCCGAATCTTCGCTAACATGAGCGGTGGTCACGCGGCTGTTGAGTCGATGAACAAGCTCGGCGAACCAGCTTTCCTTCCTCTCGGCGAATTCCTTCTCCCGCTCAAGGTCCTTACCTGCCTTGTCCAGGCCTTGATCTTTACGCTTCTGACATGCGTTTATCTCGGACTGGTCACGCACCACGACCACGGCGACGAAGCTCACGCACACTAAACATTTTCTAACTGCAAACAACAAACAAAACTAGGAGAAACACGAAAAACAAATGAGTATGATCGGTCTCGGTCTCGCGATCCTGGGCGTCGGCCTGGGCCTCGGCATGATTGGTAATGGTGCGCTACAAGGTATGTCGCGACAACCAGAAGCAATCGGTAAGCTGCAGGTTCAGATGCTGATCGCTCTGGCATTCGTCGAGCTAATGGGCTTCTTGACCATCTTCGCTACCAGCGGATTTGTCGGCAAGTAAAGACCTCAACAATTTTCGTGCCTGCGCTTAACCCGCAGGCACCATGACCAATACCAACTAATGGCTGAACAGCAATCATCATCGAAAGGAAGCGCCCTGCCGGGAATCATCATTGGAGCAATGCTGATGGTCGGCGGTGTGTACCTCGATAAAGTTCTGCACGTCGCTCACGAAGCAGGCGCGGCTGAGCATGCTGGTGGCGAGCACGCTGGGCAGTGGACGGTTCCGTTCCTGAACAAGCTTGACGAGATGGGTCTCCCTTTGAACCCAGGGATTACCCTGGCGACAATCGGTGTTCTCCTGATCGTGATGCCCGCGATCAAGTACTTCTACACCAACCCGCTTAAGAACGCCATCGACGAGCGCAACCACAACCTCGAATCAACATTCAACGAAGTTGAAACTCTCCGAAACGAGATGACTTCGATGAAGGGTGACTATGAGAAGCGGATCGCTACGACCGAGGCAGAAGCTCGCGAGAAGATCAACGCACAGATCAAGGAAGCACAATCACTTCGGCAGAGCCTGATGGCTGAGGCGGCGGCGAAATCCGACGCGCTAGTCAAGCAAGCTCAAGAAGAGATCGCTTCTGAGAAGGCAAAAGTTCTCGGCGAACTGCGAAACCATGTCACTGACCTCTCGCTCACTGCAGCCGAGAAAGTCGTTGGCGCAAATATGGATACCGCAGCCAACCGGAAGCTGGTCGCTGATTTCATCGCTGACCTCGAGGTGAAGGCTTAACGTGGCTGGAGATCGCGTCGCAAAACGGTACGCCCAAGCAGCTTTTGAAGCTGCGAAGAATGCGAAGTCCGTCGAAATCGTCGGCGCCGATCTGGCTGGCCTCCAGGCCGCCCTCACCGGAAACGGTGACCTCCGCGCTTTTCTTCTTAGCCCCAATCGGGGCCGAGATGAAAAGATCGAGCTCTTCGAGAAAGCCCTTGGCGAAAAGGTAACCGCTCTCACGAGCAACCTTGTCAAGCTGATGCTCGAAAAGCGACGCGAAGAAGAGCTTCTTACCATCGGCGACGAATTCCTCACGCTTCGAAGAGCGCACGAAGGCATTGTTCACATCACCGTGACCAGCGCAATCGAGCTTACGGACAGCGAGAAGAAGCAGATCATCGAGAAAGTGAGCGCAAAACTCGGGCGCAAGTCCGAAGCAGAATTTGCCGTTGACCCCACCCTTGTCGGTGGTGTGAAAGTGGCATACGACAATTTCGTCATTGACGGCAGCGTCAAGGGATCGCTTAAGCGACTCCGAGAATCGCTCCGACAAGACAACCTGAAACAGGCATAAAGAACATGGCCATCCGACCAGAAGAGATTACAGACATCCTCCGCAAGCAACTTGAGTCATTCGACAAGTCTGCGAAGACCGACCACGTTGGCACCGTTATCCAAGTTGGAGACGGTATCGCCCGCGTTCACGGCCTTCCGGACTGCCAAATGGGTGAGCTCCTTGAGTTCCCTAACGGCGTCGTTGGCCTTGCGCTCAACCTCGAAGAGGATTCGGTTGGAGCCGTTCTTATCGGCGACGACACCTCGATCATGGAAGGCGACCCCGTTAAGGAAACCGGAAAGATCATCCAGGTTCCGACCGGTAAGGCTCTTCTTGGCCGCGTTGTTAACGCACTTGGTCAGCCAATTGATAACAAGGGACCAATCGTTACCGACACCTATCAGCGACTTGAGACCATGGCTCCAGGCGTTGTCGATCGACAGCCAGTTACTGAGCCACTTCAAACCGGTATCAAAGCTATCGACGCAATGATCCCAGTTGGACGCGGACAGCGAGAGCTCGTTATCGGCGACCGACAGACCGGTAAGACCGCGATCTGTATCGATACGATCATCAACCAGAAGTCGACCCACGAGCCAGGCGGTTCGCCGGTTTACTGCATCTACGTTGCTTGCGGCCAGAAGGCTTCAAACGTTGCCCGAGTTGTAAAGACCCTCGAAGAGAACGGCGCTCTGGAGTACACCACCATCGTTCTTGCTTCCGCTTCCGACTCCAACGCTGAGCAGTACCTTGCTCCGTTCGCTGGTGCGGCCATCGGTGAGTTCTACCGAGACAACGGCATGCACGCTCTGGTCATCTACGATGACTTGACCAAGCAGGCTCAGGCCTACCGCGCTGTTTCGCTCCTTCTTCGACGACCGCCAGGACGAGAAGCTTATCCGGGAGACGTTTTCTACCTTCACTCACGCCTTCTGGAGCGAGCAGCTAAAGTTTCAGACGCCCGTGGTGGCGGATCGCTGACGGCTCTGCCGATCATCGAAACCCAATCTGGCGACGTTTCGGCTTACATTCCGACCAACGTTATCTCGATCACCGACGGTCAGATCTACCTTGAACCCGACCTCTTCTTTGCTGGCGTTCGCCCTGCAATTAACGTTGGTATCTCGGTTAGCCGTGTTGGTGGAAACGCTCAGATCAAGGCGATGAAGTCGGTTGCTGGTAAGTTGAAGCTCGAAATGGCTCAGTACCGCGACGTTGCTGCCTTCGCGCAGTTCGCTTCGGACCTTGACCGATCGACCCAGCTTCAGCTCATCCGAGGCCAAAGGCTTACTGAGCTCCTCAAGCAGGACCTCGTTTCGCCGGTTGACGTTGTTGATCAGATCATCGCGATCTTCGCTGGTTCGCAGGGCGTCCTTGACGAGCTGAGCAACGACCAAGTCAAGCCGTTCGAAGCCGGGCTCCTCAAGTTCATGCACGAGAAGTACAGCCAGGTCGTCGAGTCAATCCGAACTTCCAAGGCAATCAGCAAGGAAGCCGAGGATCAGCTCAAGGCCGGAATCGCAGAATACGCAGCATCTTTCGGAAAATAAATGGCAACGCTCAAGCAGATTCGTCAGCGCATCCGCGCCGCTAAGAACATCCAGCAAATCACGAAAGCGATGAAGCTGGTTGCCGCCGCGCGCCTCAAGAAGGCGACGGATCGGGTTTTGGAAGCTCGACCTTACGCCGACAAGCTCAAGGACATCATGACCAGCATGTCGGCGTCGGGCGCATTGCCTCCGCACTCACTGCTGACCAACCGCGAAGTCCAGAATATTCTGGTCATCGTAATGACCTCCGACCGAGGTCTGGCGGGCGGCTTCAATACCTCTATCCTTCGAAAAGGAACCGAGTTTGCTAAGCAGAACGAGGGCAAGGGCGTTAAGATTCTTGGCTACGGAAAGAAGGCAAATATCTTCTTCGCAAAGCGCGGCTATGACATGGTCGAAACCTTCTCGGCTCCTTCGGCCGGAGCTCGGCTCGAGGACGCGGTTGCCATCACCAAAAAGGCTCGGACGATGTTCGAGTCGGGCGAGGTTGATGCGGTTTGGGTCATTTACTCCAAGTTCGTCTCTGCTGTAAAGCAGATCCCGACTACGGTTCAGCTGCTTCCAATCGAAGCTCCTTCGGACGTTGAAGCCGGAGGCGGCGAAGTGGCGTTCGAACCATCCGCAGATGTCGTCCTTGACATCCTCCTTCCCCGCTACTTCCAGACCTTGGTTTGGCAGTCGATGCTCGAGTCCACGGCCTCAGAATTCGGTGCTCGAATGAGCGCGATGACCGCCGCTACAGACTCGGCCGGAAAGATGATCCACACACTCACCCTCAAAGCTAACCGCGAGCGCCAAGCCGCGATCACCAAGGAAATCTTGGAAGTTGTTGGTGGTGCCGAAGCTCTGAACGGTTAATTGTTACAGAATCCTAGCGAGCCCTCGCAATTCGTTGCGAGGGCTTTTTCTTTCACGCAGTAAACTATTTCGGATGAGCTCGAGACTGAACTCCGAAGGCATTCCGCGCAACCAGTTGATGTATGCGCTGAGTAACCGCGAGATGGTCATGTTTCGGCGAAAGATGGATTCTTGCTTCTTGTGTTGCAGGCCCGATGTTAATGAGGCGGGGATTTGCCGGTACTGCTACTCGGCTCTAGATACTCCCGAGATTCAGGCGGCGGTTCGGTGGACGAGCGGAGTTGGGCCTTGAGTCCGGCCGGACTCTTTGTTGTTGCAACGTTCGTCGCGCTCGGAATTGTAGTTGCTCGGTACCTTGCGAGCCGGAAGGGACGCTATCTCGCTCACGTCGAATATTGGGTTCTCAGCCCGGACACCAAACTTCCTGACCTGACCGAGACAATGGCGGCGGTGATGCAAAGTCCCGGAATTGGGCCAACCGAGGGGCTACTCTTCTCAGATATTCGGTTCAAAATCGGGTTGATCCTTTCGAGCAAGAATCGACAAGCAGAAATCATGACCCGACCGGAATACCGAGAAGCTTTTGGCGGATCGGGAAGCGCGATTCGGATTCAATACAGTAGCGAATCGAAGCTCGACGCGAAGAAGCATCTTCAGTTTTGTGTCCATGTTGCGGGAGCAGTCGCTACACAAGTTCATGGTCTGGGAGTTCTGGACGTTGTCGCCGACCGATTATGGTCAGTCTCTGATTTCCAAGAAGCTTTGACGCGCCAACATCAGGCGACTGGCTTTGACGACCATGTTCGAATCGAAGAGCAGGATGACTTGACGTTCACCGTGCGAGGACTTCAGAAGGTCGGCGTGCCTGACTTAGAGACTCTGCCCGTTGAAAAGGACAAACTGCTTTTGGCAAAGAACATTCTGGAACGCTATTCGCGATCGTCTTGGGAACAGATGGAGCCGCTGAATGAGCCGATTGAGGAGTACGGGGACGAGTTCATTCTGCTTCGAACTCCGCTAAAACCTGGTAGAGAGTCTGCCCGGTTGTTGCGCCGTCAATCGAAGTAACCTGTGCTAAACTGAAACTTCAAGTCACTTGAGAGGTTTTGCATGTCTAGGCTTAATAATATTTTTTCCATCACTGCTTTGGCTCTTCTCTGTTCCGCGGCGAACGCGCAGTTTACAGCTTCCGCTACAGGTCCGGTTAACTCGTTCGGATATCTTGGAGACTCCGCGAATGGAGACTTCACAAGAACCTATTCAGGACCTAGCACGATCTTCACTTCTCTGGCCTTTTCCGGGAGGTTGACAAGCGTCGCGGGACCAACATGGGAGAGCGATTCCTTGTGGAACGTTACGGGAACCGGGGTTGGTCCTGGTTATGAACTCACTCCATCCGGCAACGGAGAATACACTGCTCCTGTCGACATTAACTCCTCAACCAATGGCCTGTTTTGGTTTCAAGGCGGAGCGTCGGTAAACTTCGGAGCGTTTCGAGACAGCGACGCACCGAATACCGTTCAAGCGAGCTGGACCAACGTTTCGTTCAACTACAGCAACTCCGTTTCTCACGTAGCCAACCTTGGAACTTTTGTGAATCCAAGCTCTCTCACTTTCGATACGAACGGGAGTACAGGCATCTCAGATACCCACATCGCCCTATACACGGCTTCGGGAACCAAGCTTTTCGAAGACGACGATAACGGCACGGATCTGCTAAGCTCCTTCACTGCCGCAGGTTTGGCTCATGACAACTACATCCTCGTTATCGGTAGTTTCCTCAGCACGTATGGCGACGGATTCGCTTTGCCTGGCGTTGACTCAGAGTTCTACGGTGCTTACAATGTTAACATCAACGGTTCTAGCGTTGGCACCGGGACAATCGCCGCGGGAGAGTTTAAAACTTATTCCTTCCAGGTCGTTCCTGAGCCAGGGACAATGGCCGTGGTTGGGCTTGGTGTAGCGGCACTCCTTCGGCGCCGACGAAAATAGGTCAGACGAAAGCATTAAAAAAGCGAGTTCGTCGAACTCGCTTTTTGTTGTCCCTCTAAGGAGGTGGTTACTTCCCTGCTTTCGCGGCTCGGATTCGAGCAGTTGCTCGTTCGATTTCGGTGATGGCGTCTTCAGAAGCAATTGTCGAATCTTCGCCTCGAAGAGCCTTGCGGGCTTCTTCAAGGGTCTTCTCTGCTTCGCTGATGTCTAGATCAGAAGCAAGCCTAGCTTCATCCGCCAACACCGTCACTTTGGACGAGTCGACCTGAACGAACCCACCACCAACGTAGACGTGACTTCGATTTCCGTTCTCGTCAAGAAACTCAAGGATTCCTGGCTTCAACGCGGAGACGACCGGTACGTGACCGGCCCAGACGCCGAAGTAGCCGTCCACACCGGGCGCAATGACCGATGTGGATTGAGCCGCAACAACTTCGCGGTCCGGAGCTACGACTGACAGTTCAAATGTGCTTGCCATGAGGGTTATTAGCTAGCGGCCATGAGCTTCTTAGCTTTCTCGTGAACGTCATCAAGGCCACCGCAGTACAGGAATGCCTGCTCTGGGTAGTGGTCGAGGTTTCCGTCAACGATTTCCTTGAACGATGCAACGGTCTCTTGGATCGAGACATAGCGTCCCGCGTTTCCGGTGAACTGCTCTGCAACGAAGAACGGCTGCGAAAGGAATCGCTCGAGCTTTCGAGCTCGGCCAACGAGCTGCTTGTCGTCATCCGAAAGTTCGTCGATACCAAGAATTGCGATGATGTCTTGCAGTTCCTTGTATCGCTGTAGCGTTCGCTGAACTCGCTGAGCGACTTCGTAGTGCTCTTCACCAACGACGCGTGGGTCGAGGTTCTTCGAGGTCGAAGCAAGCGGGTCAACCGCAGGGAAGAGGCCCTTCGAAGCAATCGATCGCTCGAGGTAGACGTAAGCGTCAAGGTGCGAGAACGTGGTTGCCGGTGCAGGGTCAGAAGGGTCGTCTGCAGGAACGTAGACCGCCTGAACCGAGGTAACCGATCCCTTGGTGGTCGAGGTAATTCGCTCTTGAAGAAGTCCCATCTCGGTAGCCAGCGTAGGCTGGTAACCAACAGCGGAAGGCATTCGGCCGAGAAGCGCCGAAACCTCGGAACCTGCTTGGACGAAGCGGAAGATGTTGTCAACGAAGATCAGAACGTCGGATCCGACTTCATCTCGGAAGTACTCCGCCATGGTGAGAGCGGTCAGAGCAACTCGAAGACGCGCTCCGGGTGGTTCGTTCATCTGACCAAAGACCATTGCGGTCTTGTCGAGAACGGACTTCTCGGTACCGTCTTTGTCCTTGAACTTGGCTTCCTTCATTTCGAGCCAAAGGTCGTTTCCTTCACGGGTTCGCTCGCCAACGCCAGCGAACATCGAAACGCCCGAGGCTTCAACCGCGATGTTTCGGATGAGCTCCTGAATGGTAACCGTCTTTCCGAGACCAGCTCCACCGAAGAGACCGATCTTTCCTCCCTTGTTAAAGGGGATCAGAAGGTCGACAACTTTGAGTCCGGTAGGAAGAAGCTCAATCTTGGTCGACTGCTCTTCAAAGGTTGGCGGCTTGCGGTGAATTGGAAGGCGAGGAGCGTTATCAACTGGAGCGCCGTTGTCAATTGGCTTGCCCAAAAGGTTGAAAACTCTGCCCAGGGTGTCGTTGCCGACGGGAACCTGAATCGCAGCGCCAGTGTCCACGACTTCCATTCCGCGGACGAGACCGTCGGTGGAAGCGAGGGCGATGGTTCGCACGAGGTCATCGCCAAGGTGCTGGGCGACTTCGCAGGTGATATCCACCCCTCGGGCGGCGTCGGTGATCGTGACGGCGTTGTAAATCTTCGGGAGTTGTCCTGAAGAGAATCTGCAGTCCACAACCGGACCTAAAACTTGGATGACTTTTCCTGTGCCAGGCATTCGCTCTTGGTTCCTTGTCAAAAATGACAACTTGGCGTTATCCGCCGATGGAGGAGTATACCTTTTGAGTCATGTCGAAAGAACTCTTTGAAACCTGTTTTAACACCGCTTCGTAAACTCCCATTGATGTACACATACAAGATCGAGCTTGTCCAAAAGGGATCTTTCCAATCCTTAGAGTCTATTCTTGAAGAAGCAGAAGCCAGGCTCAACCATTGGGCAACGGCGGGTTGGGAATTGGATCACTTGATGCCAATTGAATCGAACGGCTACAGTAGCGGAGCAATCCTAGTCTTGCGATCAAAAGACTAACTGCGCTACGAGCGACTCGCAACAATCAGACGTTTATGATGACCCCTTTGAGTTTGGTTAGGGATTCTCTTTGCTCGGGACTTAGAATCTTTTCAATTGCTTCTACCGCGCTAGCACGAATCTTCCCTCGTTTAACGGCGAGCTCATCAGGACTCGTGACTCTGGCTTGCTGAAGGTCGCCCAACTGGTCCAGAAAGTCCTGGTGGTAGGTCTTGATCTGTATCTTCTGTTCGGCTGTTAGTTTTAGGTCGGCTGCGTAGACCTCGTTGAGAATCGTGTTCGGCGGCCCAAACTGCAAGTCGAGTTCCTTTAGGCGCTGCTTTTGCTCAGCGGTGAGTGCGGCGTCAACTTGCTTCGTCAACTTCGAGCCTTCGGCATCGATCTGCGCCTGGAGGTCTTCGATCGACCCTCCAGAGAATCCGCCCCCCATCATCCCTTGGATCGTGGCGCGGTAATCCTGGTCAACTTTCTTTACCATCGCAATTTGTTCTTCTGTGAGCTTCAGCTCCTTTTGCACGACCTTCATCGAAAGAATTCCGACGGGGCTCTTCGCGTGGATTCGGACTTGGGCGTTAGCGACAACGGCAACCGCGAGTAACGCTACGATGACAGCGAGTCTGAGGAGTTTCATCTCAGATATGGAGTGACTTGATGCTCGTAAAGTTGAGCAAAAAGCCTCGCACATTTTGTGCGAGGCTTTTCGGAGGCGGAAGGGACTACCGAGCCCCTTAGAACTTGCCCCAGAGGTACTGGTTGGTGACCTCGTGGTGGTAGATGATCTCGCCGGTCTTAACTCGGGTTCCGAGTTCCTTCGGGCTTCGCTCAGCCGCAGCAAGCTTGCGGTCAATGTACTTCTCCTTGTTGTCTTCGCCCAATAGGTCGGAGATGAAGACCGACTGCTTCATGTGCCGGATGGCATCGTAGATGTTGTCGGGTAAGAACCGGGTTCGGGTTCGTCGAGTCTCGCTGGTGATCTTCTCGGTCATCGGACCTTCGAGTCCGGTTCGGAGAAGGGTGTAGAACGCTAGGTATGCGTTTGCGTCAGGAGCAACCGTTCGGCACTCGACACGAGCCGACTTGGCGTTGCCGAGTGGGATTCGAATCATGCTGGTTCGGTCAACGGCGCTAGACTTGATCTGGTTTGGAGCCTCATAGTGAGGGTCCAAGCGTCGATAGGAGTTGACGCTAGCGTTCAAGATCAAGCAGATATCGTTCGCACTGTTGAGGATTCGATCGACGAAGTCGATAGCCATCGGGCTGAGGCCGTCTTCGCCATCGGCTTGGTAGAACAGGTTCTTGCCGCTCTTGTCCGAGATGGACATGTTTGTGTGCATTCCGCTTCCGTTGATGCCAACCATAGGCTTCGGAAGGAAGCTGGCGGTAAGGCCCATGGTGCTGGCGATCTGCCTTGCGGTGAGCTTGTAGAGCTGAATCTGGTCAGCTGCAATAACCGCGTCGCTGTACTTATAGTTCAACTCAAACTGGCTTGGAGCAACCTCAGGGTGGTCCTTCTCGTTCTCGAAGCCAAGCGCGCGCTGAGCTTCAGCGAGTCGGTCGATGAACGTTCGCAACTTGTCGTTAGGAAGCGAGTGGTAGTAACCACCGCTCGAAACGACCTTGAACCCTTCGGCGGAGGCGAAGTTTTGCTCGGCATTAAGACCTTCGAACAAAAATCCTTCCACTTCGACCGCGAGGTTGAAGTGCCAGCCGTTCTTTTTGACTTGCTCATCGGCGTACTCCTTTAACAGCCCTCGGAAGTCGGAGCCGTAAGGCTTCCCTTCTCGGTCTTGGATGAGGCCAAAAACGATAACTTTTCCTGGTCCGAAAACGTCGGACGGGAGCCAGCGGAAGGAACCCCAGTCGATTGCGAGCCGCAGGTCAGACTCGCTGACCATGCTGAAACCTCGGATTGAGGAGCCATCAAAGGTGAGGTTGTCGTGGCTGGAAAGCAGGAACTTCTTATCGTAGTCCAGCATGTGGAAGCGGCCCTCAAGGTCACTGAAGCAGACGGTAACCGCCTTGATCGCCTTCTCCTTTTCGAGGTAAGCAAGGTAGTGCTTCTCAAGATCCGCTACTGGCACGCGGTCGAGTTGCTTCTTCTTGGCTTCTAGGTTGAGCTCTTCGAGCTGGTCGTAAGGAATTTCGAGAAATGTTCGGAGTTCCGCCATCGCGCTTTCATTTTAGCGTTAATGGGACAGATTTAACAATAACCAACCAAACATAAACAATAAACCCGCATATCACTGATATGCGGGTTAATCTTAACCAGCTGATTTACTTAATCTTGTGAACCGCCGCGATCACGTCCTCTTCGGACGGGATGCACAGCAGCTCGAGGTTCCGCGCGTAAGGCATCGGAACGTTGAGACCGCCAACCCGGATGACCGGAGCATCAAGATCGTCGAAGCAATCTTCTTGGATTCGCGAGACAATCTCGCCACCGAAGCCGCCGCTTCGCCAGTCTTCGTAAGTCACCACCGCGCGGTGAGTCTTCCGAACCGACTTGTAGATCGTTTCGGTATCCAAAGGTAGCAGTGAGCGAACATCAACGACTTCGCAGTCGATTCCGTCTTTCGCCAGCATCTCCGCCGCCGCCAGGTGAACCTGGGTCATGCGGGAGTAGCCGATGAGGGAGATGTCCTTCCCTTCTCGGAGGATCTGGCCCTTGCCGATTGGCACCGAGTAGTTGATGTCGTCCGGAATCTCACCTTTAACGGTGTACAGACCTGGGTTCTCGTAGAAGATGACCGGGTTGTCATCGGCGATTGCCGACTTCATCATTCCATAGGCATCCGCAACCGTCGCCGGGCAGACGACCTTGAGGCCAGGAACGTGGGCGTACCATCCGTCCATGCTGTGCGAGTGCTGAGCGGAAAGCTGCTTCGCAGCTCCGCCGGGGCCTCGGAAAACGATTGGGCACTTCACTTCGCCGTTGGTCATGTAATGAACTTTGGCCGCGTGGTTAATGATCTGGTCCAGTGCGAGGATCGAGAACGACATAGTCATGAACTCGACGATTGGTCGAAGCCCCGCCATTGCCGCGCCGATTCCGATTCCAGTGAAACCGCACTCGGTGATCGGGGTATCGAGAATTCGATAGTTATAGTTCGCTGAGCGCGAACCGAACTTCTCGACGAATCCGCGGGTGACCTTAAAGGTTCCCTGGTATCGCCCGATGTCTTCACCCATGATGAAGACCTCTGGGTTTTTCTGCATTTCCTCTTCGATGCTCTTGGCGAGAGCCTCTCGGTAGGTCATTTCAAGTGCCATTAGTGTCCCTTCTCCGGCGTCATATCGCTGTAAATGTTGTCGTAGACCTCATCGGGGTCTGGGAATGGCGAGGCATCGCAGATTTCGTAGATGCGCTCGACCTCGTTGCTGAGTTCTTCCTCAATCGCCTCGTACTTCTCGTCGGTCATGTAGCCGAGAGCGGTCATCTGCTTTCGCAGTCGAGCGATTGGGTCGCGGGTCCAAGCCAGTTCCTCTTCTTCCTTGGTTCGGTAAAGCTGTCGATCGTTATCGGCGGCTCCGTGTCCCGAATATCGGTAGGTCATGATCTCGATCCAAGCCGGGCGTTGCTCCTTTCGGCACCACTCGACGATTTCCGTAGCCTGTCGCTTCATCTGAATGACATCCATGCCGTCGAGTCTTTCGGATCGGATATCGAACGGCAAACCCCGCTTCCAAAGCTCTTTGTCGGCGGCGTGGTACTCAAGCCGAGTCCCCATAGCGAACTCGTTATTCTCGATGACAAACACGCATGGCAGGTCGTAAAGTGACGCCATGTTCAGGGTCTCGAAGACGACACCCTGGTTAGCGGCGCCGTCGCCCATGAAGTTGATACAAACCTTGTCCTCACCTCGGTAGCGAGCGGCGAATGCCAAGCCAGCTCCAAGTGGGATGTGTCCACCGACGATTCCCCAGCCTCCGTAGAAACCGTTCTTCGGATCGTAGATGTGCATCGAACCGCCTTTTCCTCCGGCAGTTCCGATCTTGCGGCCCATGACTTCGCCAAGGACAGCCTCGGGCGGAGTTCCTAGAAGGAGCGCGTGGGCGTGATCGCGATAGGCAGTGATGACATAGTCCTCACCTTTTCGAATGGCCTTCATCCATCCGACCGCGAGGGCCTCCATGCCGATGTAAACGTGCATGTAGCCACCCGCTTTGCCCTCTCGGTAAACACGGTTGCACTTCTCTTCGAAGAGCCTGATGAAAAGCATATCACGCAGGTGCTCTTCGAGCTCGGCTGCGCTTTCGGTGATCTTGTATTCGGCCTGTTTTGCCACTGGTGATCCTCTGGTTGTCCCGCGTGTTCTACGAGGGCTTTAGCTCGGACATCAGCGTCCGCGACCGGGAAGAGGATACCAGAATACTAGTTCAAACCTCAGCCTTGAAGCCAAGAGATCGGTTCCGCCGTTTTTTCAAAAGGCCAGCCAGACCTAGCGCCAATGCCGCGCAAGATGTTGGTTCCGGAACTGCCGCAACCCAGGCTTCGGTTTGTCCAGCGGGATTGAGGCCAATCCCTGTTACCACGGGTACGCCGAAGGAATCGAGGGTTACCGATCTAGCATCAGTCAATGTCCACCCAGCTAATTGACTACTCAGACCCTTTGTTACCAAGAGGTCTTGAAGATTTAACATTCCCTGCCCCTCAAACCAAATAAAGGCTCTGTTACCAGAGGAAGTTCCGGATGCGCCGACAATCGTCAGCGTCGAGCCTGATCCAGCAACTCCTTTTGCCTCACTCTGTGAGCCGCCTGGGAGAGTCCCTAGCGACTGCATTCCTGTTCCTTGCGTCCATACAAAGCCACGGTCACCAGAAGAGGAACCAGAGAGCCCGACCACTACAGACCCATCGTAATTTGTACTGTTTGCGTAGCTGATCCCACCACCGGACAACTTGCCCAGATTCGTCATCGTGCCTGACTGGTATCGCCAGGCTGATAAGGCACTACCGGAAGCATTTCCCGCGCCTACGATAACATTTCCATCTCCGGAAACTGCATTTGCGGAACTAGACGTGCCCCCGGCAAGAACACCCAAACTTGTCATCCCAGAGCTTGCCGTCCACTTGAAGGCTCGGTCACCAACCGAGCTCCCTGAGTAACCAACTACGACGTCTCCGTTATTAGAAACCCCGTAGGCATTACTCACCGTGCCTCCAGGAAGCGTTTGAAGATTAACTAGCCCCCCGGAGGTGGACCACATCACTGCCCTTGAACCCGAAGCTGTCCCCGAGTATCCAACGACTACCGAACCGTCAGCATTGACCGCGTATGCATTGCTGGCCGAACCACCCGCCAGGACACCTAAGTTCGCCAAACCACTCGAACTCGACCAACTTGTCGCTCTATCCCCAGCTGAGCTTTGAGAGAAACCTACGGATGTCCGCCCGTCAGCAGAAATCGCAAATCCGTTGCTCCGAGTGCCGCCACTGAGGAAGCCAGTTCCGGTGAATGATGGTGCATATTGCGCACTCGAAAAGCACCCGAGTGCCGCCACAAGCATTAAAAGGGGAGAATGCAAACTCTTCATAAAAACTCACTTCAACTTGCGCTACCTGACAACATCACCAGCAGCTTCAAACGAGCCTAGTATTACGCCTTTTTATCGAAAACGGGAAGAATACTGTTGGATCAGATTCGAACCATTTGAAATTCTCGTAGTTTTGCTAGGGGTGACCCTAATTGCGGTGGCGAACGGGGGCTCCAGCGTGACTACGTCTTAGTTTTTTGCCGCTCTGATCCGGTAGGGTGTCCCGTTTACCTCACATTGTTGCCATCGTCTGCGAACTTGGGTCCTGCCTAGCTGAGGGCAAGCCTAACCTTGGCCTAACGCGTTCTGCACACATTCATGAAGTGGCTGAATGGGGAGTTTCTTTTCGCCGAAGGATCGTTCATCCAGCGGTTGACCGCTCCCGGTCGGAGTCGCTGAAAAGGTCGTCGCCAAGGAACCATGCTTCCCGGGGAGAATCAGACCGAGTTCGAGACGCTCTTCGAGAACGAGATCTGTCAAACGGCCGATGAGATGTTCACCGCACTTCGCCGCGAGGTACTCCGCCTCTTCAAACTCCTCCCTTTCGCGCATTTTCACCCACGGGTCAAGGTGGACGATTGCTCCCGGGTCATACGGAATCCTCTGGAAGTCCGTTTGGAGCCCTGTCCCGAATCGACCAATTTCGCCGTGCTTGAACCCCGCCAGGCGCACCAGACCCGCGAGGCGGAAGGAAGCCGACTCGTAGCGGTAAGGTAAACCGTATCGAAGCGCAAGGTTCGGCACTGGAAGGCGATACCCGTGCCCCCAGGGCCACAAGAGGTTGATGGGATCAAGACCGTTATCGATTCGCCGAAGATTGAACTCCTCTTCATGCAAGATGTTGACGGAATCGTCGATAAATCGTCGAAGTTCAGAGTCACCGTCTCCTTCAGGCAGGCTCTGAGCCAGCGAAACAATCTCCGTTGGAGCAAAGGTCTTGATCTCCGCCATTCGCTCCCAGACCAGGCCATGATCAAACTGTTGCCCCACGAGAGTCGTCAATCTCTTCGTGTTCAGTACCGCTAGCTTAGATTTAACAATCGTGAACTCATCGGTGGTGAGAAGCTGTTTCGGAACCCGCACGGAGTCGGTCAAAGAGAGCAGAGATAGGTGGAAATGGAGTGATCTCTCCGGCGGATCCCAGCCAAGTGCGGACACTGTCAACGGGCCTTGCCTCAATTGCCCTTCCTCCGGTGCTAAACCAAGGAGCATCGCTTCGGGCGTTTCATATTCAGGAATCGTTAACCGAGTGAGAGAGGACACCTCTCCGATACGCTGAAACCCTTCGACCTTCCGAATCAGAGAATCGGATTCTGGCGAACCTAGAATTCCGTCAAGGATGATGAGCATCTTCTAGTCCGCGATGAGCACGCCCTGACCAGACGAAACGGTCTCCATCTCACCTACTGGATCACCAAAGGCGTTCTTCTGAAGCCCTTCTGGAATTTCTAATGGATAGTCGCCCGTGAAGCAGGCAGTGCAGAAGCCTTCGGTCGATTCGTTGACGGCAAGACGAGCGCCATCGACGCTGAGGTAGCCCAGCGAAGTCGCCCCGATATGATCTTTCAGCTCATCCAGAGTCATGACTGCCGCCGCAAGCTCGTTTTTGCTTGCCATGTCGATACCGTAGAAGCAAGGATGCTTGATCGGCGGGGCGGTGATTCGGACGTGAACCTCGGTCGCACCTGAGTCGAACATCATCTTGACGAGCTGCTTCGTGGTCGTACCTCGAACGATGGAATCATCGACCAAAACAACCCGCTTGCCACGCAGGTGATCTTCCAGCGGCGTCAGCTTCATGCGAACACCGATCTCGCGCATTCGCTGGTCTGGCTGAATGAATGTGCGGTGGATGTACCGGCTCTTCATCATTCCTTCCCGGAATGGGATTCCAGAGGCTTTGCTGAAACCGAGGGCCGCCGGAATACCACTATCCGGAACCGGCACAATAATGTCGGCATCAACTGGATGCTCCACACTCAGTCGTTCTCCCATTCTGACGCGAGCAGAATAAAGCCCCGTCCCAAACATTCTCGAATCGGGACGCGCGAAGTAAATGAATTCAAAAAGACACATCGCCTCTTTTGGAGATTCGACGCCTTGGACGATTCGGAGACCGTCTTTGTCGATGACAGCAATCTCAGCTGGCTTCAATTCGCGCTCAACGGTGCCGCCAATCGGACCAAATGCGCAACTCTCTGAAGCCATCATGTAGCCCCCATCGCCGAGCCGACCGACCGATAGCGGTCGAATTCCATAAGGATCGCGAAATCCGATGATCGTAGTCGGGGTTTGAACAACTACAGAAAACGCGCCCTTGCAGAGCCGCATGACTTCCCGAACCGCTTCCTCCACCCCGGTATGCAAATTGCGAACGATAATCCGAGCCATTACCTCGGTGTCTGAGGTCGATGCAAAAACTTCCCCTTCCGCCTCCATCTCCGTTCGGAGCTGTACAGCGTTAATCAGGTTCCCGTTATGAGCCACCGCGAGTTCGCCGATTTGGGTCTGGCAAAAGATCGGTTGTGCATTTCGCAGTGCACTGGCCCCGGTTGTGGAATATCGCGTGTGACCAACCGCCATCTCTCCGGGCAGGGTGTCGAGGATTTCGGGGTTAAAAACTTGATTAACCAGGCCCATTCCCTTGTGCATTCGAACGCGGTTTCCGTCCGAAACCGCCATCCCCGCCGACTCCTGTCCTCGATGCTGGAGGGCAAAAAGTCCAAAAAAGCAAGTGCTCGCGACATCCTCGCCGGGCAGATAAACCCCGATGACCCCACACTCTTCCTTCAGAGTTTCGCCATCAAGCTCGGGAATGAACATTAACTATGAGGATACCGATTTGGGGCGCGGAAACGAATACAATCGAAGGAATGAGATTGCCCGAAGGAGAAGTCGTTTTCCTAATGACCGACATCGTGGGCAGCTCAGCTCTAGCCGAGCAAGATCCCGGACTTTATATTGAAACCCTTGGCACTCACGATGAGGTCGTCGCACTGGCAGTCAATGACTGCGATGGGCATCTTCTGAAGCATCGTGGAGAGGGTGATTCGACCTTTAGCGTTTTTCGATCGGCAGACGCTGCGCTCGACTGCGCCAAACGGATCCATCGCGAACTTGCGGCACGAAACACGATTGTCCGATCCGGGCTAAACCGTGGGATCGCCCACTTTGCCGAGAACGACTACTTAGGTGATGTCGTAAACCGTTGCGCCCGCATTCGCGGGCTCGCAAACCCGGGCCAAGTTCTGTTGAGCGACACAGTCAAGAACGCGGCCCAGCGCGAGCATGACCTGATCTATCACGGGCTTCAAACACTGAGGGGAATGATCAACGGGGCACAAATCTATGAGTTGCGAGTTGAGGCCTCTACGGAAAGTCTCGACTTGACTACGGACAGCCGTCGTCCTTTACCGAAGCTGTACGATCGCTTCGTCGGCCGAGATGCGGATTTGGCCCTCGCTAAGCAGATGCTCGGCGCATATCGAGTGTTAACCCTCCACGGCCCGGGCGGCGTTGGAAAAACTCGCCTTTCGATTGAGGTGGCGAGCCAGATGACCGGACACTTCCCGGGGGGCATCGAGTTTTTCGATTTGTCGCAATCAGACTCTGCGAGCTTCTTATCCGTGCTCCCTTCGATCGATGCGATTTGCAAGCCGAACGCGCAGAGCCAGCTGTTGGTCCTTGATAATTGCGAACAGATCGTCGAGCAGGTTGGCGCCTGGATCACTCAAGTAATCCAGGCGACCTCAACGATCAAAATTATGGCCACGAGTCAAATTGCGCTCGAAGTAGTCGGGGAGTACGTTCAACGGCTAGAGCCCTTGAATGCCAGCACAGCAACTTCTCATGCTACAGAACTCCTGATTTGTCGGGCCATGGAAAAAGGCACGCCTTCTTCGGTCATCGAACCACAGCGAACTGTAATCGCGGAGATCGCTTCTCGATTGGGCGGAATGCCGCTGGCGATCGAACTTGTGGCCGGAAAACTCAAGTCGGTACCTGCGACCCGAATCTTATCATCATTAGATGGTCTCCTCGCGAGAGACTTCGGGGAAAACTCCACTTCGCGCTGGGGCAGCCTTTCGGAGCTTTGTCGCTACAGCCTCAGCCTGCTGAGCCCTGCCGACTACCGACTTGCCCAAGCCGCAAGCGTTCTTGGAACAACCTTTTGCTACGACGCAATCTCGGCGCTTCCTGCCGCGTTCGTGAGAGACGAGTTTGAAGCAAGCGAATCGCTAGACCGACTGGTTCGACACTCCATCATATCGGCAGTCTGGGCCCGAGCGGGTGTTGTCTACAAGATGTCCGACTTGTTCAGAAAGGAGCTGGCGGGTACCGTGTCCCCTGAAGAACAAAGTGAGATCGTCGAATCTCATGCGCAATGGGCCGAGTTGACAGCCGCGACCGCCTTGGCATCTGAAGCAGCTTATCACGAGATTCGACCTTTCCTTGACGACATGGTATTCGCAATCAACAGATCTCTCGAGCTAGGCAATCGGCAGAGGGCACTCGGACTATTCCGCGCAGCTAGAAAGAGCTGGATTGCGGACGAAGTTTCGGTTCCGGCACTATCGATGGCCGACCGACTTCTCGATATGTATCCCGACGTAACCGAAGAACGTGCAGAGCTACTTAACGTTCGGGGAATCTTTCTCGTCCATCAAGATGCGAACGCCCTTGGAAAGAAGGCGTACCGAGAGTCGATGGAGGCCTATCAATACTTGGGTAACCGGCAGCGGGTCGCGGTTCTGAGGCACAACCTCGGCATTCTGTACTATTACGAGCATGACTATGACAGCGCGCAATCGATGCTTGAGAGTTGTCTCATCGACGCAAAGGAACTTCGTGATGATGGCCTCGTGGCATCTGTAATCGTCCACCTGATCGTCGTTCGGTATGGTGACAACGATGAGGCATCTGCGAAAATCTATGAGTCACAACTGACCGACTATGGGCTAGCCATGACGCCGTTGCTCAACGGAGTTTGGATGAACGCAAAAATCCATTTTCTTTTGATACGAGAGCGAGTGGAGGAAACGATCCCGTTGCTTCGAAGAATGATCGTTGAAGGGGCCGGACTTAATGATATTGCGATGCTGGCGCGCGCCGTGTTGTTTCTCAGTGCAGTTCATCACTCGACCGGAAGAGCAGCCGAAGCCAGAGAATTGCTGGGACTTTGTCGGGCCTTTATCCGAGATCGGTCTGTACACTTCTTCGTGCAGGACCACGCTCTGCTACAGGTCATGATCCAAAGTTTGGGCGACCGCGCTACCGAAGGAGAAGTTGTCCCAGGTTTGGAGTCTTCGATTTACACAAAGCTTTCTTCCTGGGCGGTAGAAAACACAATAAAAGTCTGATACTATTGCGGAAGCAATGCAAAAACTTCGCCCGAGATCTGCCGGCATCACCCTTCTTTTTGTCGTGGTCAGCACTTCCTTCGGCAATTTGTTTCCCCAAGGAACTCGGCCTATAGATGGCGAGCTTGGCATCGACGCCGATGGGAAGATCAAAGGGCTTCTTCGAAGTGATCCCGAGTCAGTATCAGGCGTTCGGGTGAGCATTGCGATTGCAATCGGATCTTACTCGAGCGATTCTGCAGAAGATGCCGCCATTTCTCAAGGAATCAATGGCAGCAAGAACTTCAAAGTCGTCTCGCTGCCCGACGCCGTCAACACAATTGATCTCTCCGCGCCGTGGGCTCCCGGGGTCGTCCTCCCGACAACCGATCGGGCCACCTTGGTCGTTCGAAGTGTTTCTTTAGCAACCAACACGACGGTGATCTCCAGAAACCGACTCGTCGAAGGGATGTTTACGCAAATCCAGTCGAAGAAGGCACCGACCCCGCCGGACGGTCAAGTCATCATCGCGCCAGGATTCTCCTCTCCGCCTCCACCACCGGAACCGCTAACACGAACTCTTCCAATTGATGCCCTAGTCGGGATGGACTCAGGCGGTAGGTTGGTTGGAACTGCTCGGTCGCTTGAACCGGGAGCAAAGCTGTCTGTCGGATTTTCGCCGGGTAAGGGACAAACTCTCGCTGCTGCCGTTCGCAGAATTGAGGCGAAAGTCGATGGGTACGTACCATTCACAGAAGTCGAAACTCTCGTGGATTTAGGCAAGCTCTCGCGAAAATTGACGACACCCGACGGTGTACTCGAGATGGCTGGCGGGACCATTGTTGTCATGGAATCCATGGGAGGAACTCCGCCCCAATACTCGTTCGTCAATGTGTTGGCCAATAATGCCAAGCACAAAGTACCTGTGAACAAGCCTATTACCCTCGTAGGATCGACCCGCTGGACAAACCCGAACAGTGGGGGCAGTACGAACAACCCACTAACGCGCACACTTCCTATTGACGGAGCCGCTTCGATCGCCGAGGTGCTGAGCCCAGGCAACTTAACGGGCACGGTTACTTACATCCCCGCACTAGGAGATGGCTCCAACGTTGGGACGAAGTCAAGCACGTACTGGGTCGGATTCGCTCCTAATATTGATTCGGACGTTGACAAGGCGGTTGGGGCCATCAACCGGAGTCGCTCGTGGGTACAGTTGAGCGCGGGTGTTCCCTTTAACCTTGAGGGTCTCCGCTCCAAAGTATGCCGCGTAGGTGTGCTCGTTTTGAGAGAAATTGAGTCGGAGTCCGGTAAGCGAGATAAGCTCTACTATGCCTCGACGAATCTGAACGAGTACCAATCTAAGAAGGCGAACAAGTCTTCCAACAAAGAAGAGTAACAGCAGTCTCATTTTCTGACACCCTTACCAGGGGTTCTGACCCTCCGGTAAGGAAAAGTGCTTCCGTGAAGGTAACGAGTAGCAATAGCCTCCCAGTCACCAACGGGGCCAGTCAGCCGATTGGTATCACCCCTCCTCCGGGAGCGGGGACTCAGCCCATTGGTGGAACTCAACCCATCGGCAGAAAAGGAAACGGTAACGCGAACGGCGCAAGCAACGGCAACGTGAACGGAAACGGAAATGCCTACGGGAACGGAAAAGGCGGAAGCCTTGATCTCAGCGCCTAACTACTCCAAACCTTAGGGCTTGGCAAGTAGGAAGGAATTGCGAATGACCGCTCCTCCCCCCTCAGGGAGGGGCACAACAAAAAACGAGCAGAGGCAATGGCGCCCTGCTCGTTGTTGTTTATGAAGGTCTGAGTTTAGACGTTGTAGGAGGGCTTCTTCAACCAAGCCTTTGGAATTGGCTTGAGGCCGCAAGCGACCTCGGCGAACAATGGCGACTTGAGAACGTCGGTAGCAACAACGAGCTTCACCATACTGCCGCCGTTCTTCAGGTGAACGACCTGGAGATTCGGGTGCTGGGTGCGCTGCTTGTGCGGTGCCTTATACTTCCAACCCTGCGAGTGAGTGTTGCGGATGTACTTCGCAGTCGTGTTTCCTTTCTTACCGCTTACCTGACAAATCTTAGCCATTGCTCAAATCCTTTGGCGTCACAAAGACGCGAATAGACACTATACCCGAGCAACACGCGCGCTGTAAACCTGTCACAATCAAGCCCAATGAAGCGAGTCGTTGTCTTAGGTTCAACAGGGAGCATAGGTACCCAAACCCTCGACATCATCCGCCAGTTCCCCAACGACCTGAAAGTCGTCGGCCTCGCCGCCGCTCGAAACGCTTCCCTTCTAGCCGAGCAAGCCGCCATCTTTGGCGTCACAGAAACCGTCCTCTATGAGCGCGACGGAATGGAAGCCCTCGTTAGGCTCGCAACGCTCCCCGAAGCCGACATCGTCGTCGTAAGCGTCGCGGGAGTTATAGGTCTGCTCCCTACTTTCGAGGCGATCAAAGCCGGAAAGCAGATTGCGCTTGCCTCAAAAGAAGTCCTTGTCGCCGCCGGCGAAATTGTCATGCCGCTGTGCCAAAAGCACGGAGTCAGCATGACTCCCATCGACAGCGAGCACAGTGCGATCTTCCAGTGCCTTCAAGGCTATCGTCCAGATCAACTCAGCGAGCTTATCCTCACCGCCAGCGGCGGACCGTTCAGGGGCCGAAGTCGAGAAGACCTCAAAAACATCTCGGTCGAACAAGCCCTTAACCACCCCACCTGGAACATGGGCGGAAAAATCACCATCGACTCCGCCACTCTCATGAACAAGGGCCTCGAAATGATCGAGGCGAAGTGGCTCTTCGGGGTCGAAATTGACCAAGTCAAAGTCTGCGTCCACCCGCAGTCGATCATCCATAGCATGGTCAAGTTCACCGACGGCTCCGTCCTTGGCCAGCTTGGCTGGCCCAACATGAGGCTGCCCATCGCCTACGCGCTGCTCTATCCGGAAAGACCACCCAACGACCTCAAGAACTGGGATCCGACCGATTCACCACAGCTCACCTTTGAGAAACCAGACGAGGAGACCTTCCGCTGCCTAGCGCTTGCCCGCGAAGCAGCACGAATCGGAGGCACAATGCCCGCCGCCATGAACGCCGCTAATGAAGCCGTCGTTGCCGCATTCCTCGATGGAAAGTGCGGATTCTTGCAGATTGCCGATCACGTCGAGGCCGCAATGCAGGAACATCACAGCAAGCCCGCGACGTTAGAAGATATATTGGAAGCAGACACATCTGCCCGACAATTCATTAGCGCGCGTTTGAACTCATGACAATCATCCTTTCCATCGTCACTTTCATTGTCATGTTTGCGATCCTGGTCGCAGTGCATGAGTGGGGCCACTACCTTGCGGCTCGCCACTTCAGAATGGCGGTTTCCGAGTTTTCGATTGGATTTGGTCCCAAAGTAAAGACGTGGCGCCAAAAGCTTACGCGCATGCCGAACGAGGATCAAATCACTACGGACTTCAACGTGCGCTCGGTACCGCTTGGCGGTTTCGTGAAAATCGAAGGCATGGAACCTCAGCCGGACGGGAGCGAAACCAAGATCATGCATGGCTTCTACAGCAAGCCGCCGATTCAGCGCATCGCCGTTTTGTTCGCTGGCCCACTCTTCAGCATCATCTTTGGCGTGCTCGTCATCTTTGTTACAGTTGCCTCCTTCGGAATCGATAAGCCATCCAACATGGTCGAGCAGCTCAAGCTGAAGTATCCCGCTGTAGAAGCTGGAATTAAACCCGGGGATCGCATTCTTAAAGTTAACGGCGAGCCAACCACCGAACCCTTTACCGCCACAGTAGCGATTCGAAAATCGACAAGTGGATCGGTTCAGCTTGAGGTAGATCGATCCGGCACTGCCATGAAGTTCAGCGTCCCAACCAAGCTGAGCGAAGAGGCCGTGGACCTGCTTGATGCCGACGGACTTCCGACCGGGGAAAAAGCGAAAGTGCCCCAGCTCGGGATCGTGTTCGGAGCCGAGAAGGTTCGGATGCCGGTCGGAGAGGCTCTCTCAACCGCCGTAGAGATCCCCATCATTTCAGTTCAACGACTTCTCTACCGCCTCACAACGCCCGCCAAGATCATCGAGGAAACTACCGGAGTCGTGGGGATGGCAGCGGTAACCAACAAAGCGGTTGAAAGTGGCCTGGATAGCGTATTAACCATCTGTGGAATGATCTCCATCTCGCTCGGGATCACGAACCTGCTGCCCATAGGAATGCTCGATGGCGGTCAGATCCTTTTGGCAATCGTTGAGCTCTTCAACCGTGGTAAGCGCTTAAGCTACAAACTTCAGACGACGTTCTTGACTGCTGGAATGGCCTTCATGCTCGTCCTGTTCCTGCTGATAACCAGGCAAGACATCATCCGGTGGGTCCTGCCGAAGTGATTTGAGTCGCCAGTTTCGTATCCCGTACTGCTAACTGCCAACTGCTAACTGTAAACTACTGGCGTGGAGAAAATTCTTCTCGCCGCCCCCCGTGGATTCTGTGCTGGAGTAGCGTTTGCCATCGAGGTTGTCGACCTCGCACTCAAGGCTTACGGCGCGCCGCTTTATGTTCGACACGCAATCGTTCACAACGAGTGGGTGGTGAAATCGTTCGAAGCGCGCGGAGTAATTTTCGTTGAAGATGTGAGCGAAATCCCGGACGGAATGCCTGTCGTCTTCTCAGCCCATGGCGTGTCGCCTGAAGTCCGACGCGTCGCCGCCGAGCGAAACCTGACGATCGTTGATGCAACCTGTCCGTTGGTCACCAAGGTTCATAACGAAGCGAAGCATTACGCGAAGAAAGACTTCTTCATGATTTACATTGGTCACGAAGGGCACGTCGAAGCTGAAGGAACGATGGGCGAAGCTCCAGATAGGATGGTGCTCGTAGAGACTCCGGAGGACGCCGAAAAACTTGAGATTCCCCACTATGAGAATCTCGCCGTTCTATCTCAGACCACCCTCAGCGTGGACGAAGTAATGGCGACGATGGCCGTCCTTGAAAGAAGATTCCCACACATCCAGAGTCCTCCGAAGGGCGATATCTGCTACGCAACGACTAACCGCCAAGCGGCAATTCGCGCAATGGCAGCTGAATGTGACCTCTTCCTGGTGGTCGGCTCGGTCACGTCTTCCAATTCCAACCGGCTCCGCGAGGTTGCCGAGCAATTCGGGGCTGAAGCCCACCTCCTCATGTCACCCGACCAGATCAGGCCCGAGTGGCGAACAAACTATAAATGCGTGGGTATCTCCAGCGGTGCCTCGACACCGGAGGTGCTGGTCGAAGATATCATCGGTTCTCTACTAGACGGCAGAACCATTCCCGTAGAAGTGGTCGAAACGATCAAAGAAGACATCAACTTCAAGCCGAATCGAGATTTGATCGAATTGGCTCAAGCGCGCTAACTAGTTCCCTCCCTGCCGGTTCCGGTGCTCTCGGATGAATGCCGGAATATCCAGGTCGGATTCTTCGATGAGGTCCGGGGTTTCTTCGATTTTCTTATCGAACATCTTGGCGCGTGCCTCAGCGACGACGTCCGCGCTGGTGACCGAGGGGATCACTGGATTGACCGAGTGTCGGACTTGAGTGACCGGCTGTGCAGAGGATTCGATTCGGGCTCGGCTGGAAACTGCTGAAATTGGATCGAAGCCAGTTGCGAGGACCGAGATTCGGACGGTGCCTTCCATCGAAGGATCGATCACTGAGCCGAAGATGATGTTGACCTCGTCCTGGTCGCAGAGCGACTGGATGTAGATCATTGCCTCGCTCGTCTCGGCGAGGGTGAGGTCGTCACCGCTCGTGATGTTGACCAAAACGCCTTTCGCACCGTCTATACGCTGCTCGAGAAGAGCGGAGGAGGTTGCGGCTTGAGCAGCTTGCACAGCGCGGTTGTCACCGACGCCATAGCCAATTCCCATGATCGCCGGACCAGCGTCCTTCATGATGGTGCGGACGTCGGCAAAGTCGACGTTGATCTGGCCGGGGATGGTGATAATGTCGGAAATTCCCTGAACGCCTTGTCGAAGAACGTCATCCGCTACGCGGAAAGCATCATGGAAGGTGGTTTTCTTTTCGACGACGCCGAGCAACTTCTCGTTCGGAATCGTGATGATGGTATCCACTTTTCCGGTGAGCCCGAGGACGCCTTCATCAGCGAGTCGCTCGCGCTTAGGACCTTCGAATCGGAACGGACGGGTCACGACAGCGACAGTGAGTGCTCCCATTTCTTGGGCGACATCGGCGACGACTTGAGCGGCTCCGGTCCCGGTTCCGCCTCCCATCCCCGCGGTGATGAAGACCATGTCGGCACCTTCGAGGACCTTGCGAATGTCGGCCTTACTCTCTTCAGCGGCATTGCGACCGACTTCCGGGTTTCCGCCAGCACCGAGTCCTCTGGTGAGGTTGACGCCAAGCTGAACCTTTTTGGTTGCCGGTGAAAGATCAAGAACTTGGACGTCCGTGTTCATCGCAATGAACTCGACGCCCTTGATCCCGCTTTCGATCATGCGTTGGACTGCGTTGCTTCCGCCTCCGCCAACACCGACTACCTTGATTACCGCTGTATTCGCCACCAGAAAAACCCCTGAACCATGAAGTTTATCACTCCACGGATGGGGATAAGGTGTGGATAAGTGTGGATAAGTCCTACTTACCGCTTAGAATCGACCAAAACCCTCGCACTTTATCCTGCCAGCTCTCGCCGCCGCTGATTGTGCTGAGGTCGTCGTGAGCTTGCAGAATGAACTGCGCGGCACCTAGCGAGGCCGCCATTCCGCTTGCGTCTTTTCCTCCGAGAAGCCGAGGTTCAGCTGCTCGAACTGGCAGCTCTGGGAAGATCTGACCAAAGAGCTCTTCAATGCCTTTGAGCTTTGCTCCGCCGCCGGTCAGGACGATTCCGCCCGGTACTGACTTAAGATAGCCAGCCTTTTCAACGTGTACCTTGGCGATTCGCCCGATTTCTCGCATCCGGCTCTCGATGATCTCGCAAAGTACGCGGCGTTGCATGGGGCGAGGATTGGGCTGCCCTTGCTGTTGAACTTCGATTGCATCGCGCTCTGAGATTGGAGCGGCAAGTGCTTGGCCTTCTTGAACCTTTAGTCGCTCTGACTCTTCCAACGAAGCGTTGAGGAGCTGACTGAGGTCGCTGGTGACGTTGTCTCCACCGGCGGGAATGCTACATGCAAACGCAAGTGACCCGCCGGCAAACACCGCCAAGTCGGTCTTCGTCGCGCCGATATCAATACAAATCGCACCCTTGGCGATCTCGTCGGGAGTCAGAATTCCTAGTCCTGACGCAAGCGGCCCAAAGATGAACTGATCAACCTTTCGGTGATTTAACGTGAGCGCCCGCTCAAAAAGCTGAACGTGAGCACCTTGGCCGGTGATCAGGTAGCTGTTCACCTCGAGCTTTGAACCTGGAAGCCCAACTGGATCCATCACCATCTTTCCGTCATCGACGCGGAACCCGCGTGGGACGGTCTGAACCTGCAGACGCTCCGAAGGAAGAAAACCCGCTTTAGAGTGGTTCACAACTTCCATCACGTCTTGCGACGTGATCGTTCGGTTTCGTGGAATGATGGGCTTGAATCCTTGAACAGTGACGCCCTCAACCTGCGCTCCAGAAATCGTGACGACGGCTGCATCAATGGATTCACGTCCGAGATCGTTTGCTAGGTGCCTCAGTGCCGTATCGATGGTCCTTGCGACTCCGTCGAGATCGACGATTCCACCCTTTTTCATCCCTCGGCTATCCACCCGGATCATGCCGCTGATTTCGAGCTTCCCTTCACCCGAAGACTTTGCTGCGAGGGCTACGGTTTTCGATCCCCCGAGATCGATGACGACACATTCTTTCATTCAGTGACACCTTCCATGGTTTGTTCAAGTTGCTTTTCGCGCTCCTTCTTGCGCTTTGCGATCCAGTCCGTGGCTCGCACCAGTAGGTAGCGGCGAAGGAGGCTCAAATTGGTAAAAATCCTCATGCCCATCACGAGGGCAACGACCATGTAAAGGTTGATGCCAATCTTATCGCCCAGCCAGGCAATAAAGAATGCGATCAGGACGTTTGCGAAGAATCCGCTGAGGAAAACGTCGGTTTGAAACTTGCTTTCGTAGGCGGAGCGCATCCCGCCGAGGACGGTATCCAGTCCGGCTAGGCACGCCACGGCCAGGTATTGGGCCATGCTGTCCCCTACACGCACCTTAAGCGTCAGCGCCAAAATGGCGCCGAGCAGAAGGGCGATGATTGGGACAAGAATCACTTCGTAGCCTTTGGAACAGATGCGTGTTTTAGCGCAGTTGCACCCAAGTATGCCGGAATTCGGATCGACTTTTCACGCTGAATCTGGATCATCGTCGGGCTTGCAGTTGCAATCTCGGTCATTACTCCACCCGAAATGGTGAACCCGTTGTAGAGCGTTTCAACGTCGCCAATGGCGAGAATGGTGTACGGAGCGGCTAAGCGGACTCCATCAACCAAAACGGTAGGGCCGGCACAGCGGATGGACGATGCACTCATCAGACGATGACCGTTGACGGAAATTGCTTCTGCTCCCGAGGCAAACAACTCGTTTGTGACCCGTAGGATGTCAATGTCGTGGATCAAATCTTGATCCCCTGGCATCAGCCCTGCCGCCGAGTTATCTTTCAGCGTTACCTTCACCCCGCCGCCAACAAGCTCGGTAAGTCCTGCAAATGACTTTGCCGACTGGAGTTGGTCGTTCAGAGTTGCCGAGCCGCGCCCGTTTTCAGAAAGTGCTTTCTCAAGCGTCGTCGCTCGCTTCTGAAGCCGCTCAACTTCTTCTTTCATGCTCACATAGCTGGCAAATCCGACTTCGTTAATGAAGCCCCGTTGGTTCTGATCAGGAGTAAGAAAGCGTGCCCGACCCAAGCGGTTGCCCTCGTTCAGCCACGAAACAACCAGCATGAATCCAAGCAAGGCGCTGAGGCCGCTGACGGGGATTACCCACTTTTCGTTATGGATTCGGCTGAACGGGTTTGTCATCTTGTTTCGGGTTTTTGATCGGCTTTACAGAAGGGTGATCGGGAACCATTAGGTTCAACTCATGGACACTTTTTAACAACGTCGGTCGGTCACGGAGAAGTCCCAGAAGGGTATCGATTTTCTCCGGTAGTTTATCGGGTTTTCCGAGGACAACTTTGCCGCCTTCAATATCCAACCTGACTGTTCCCGTCTCCAACACTTCAACTTTGGCGTTTGGAAGCTTTTCGGCGACGATCGCGCAGGCACCGGCGATGCTACGGAAGTCCGTGACCCCCATCAGTGTAGCGGAAGTCACCTTAAGCAGAGGAGCGAGCGTGAGAGAGACTAGCTGTTCGCCTTGCTCTGGATCAGAGAAGAACTCACCGTCGGCATCAAGCAAGGCACCACCGCCAACCGAAGCGACAGCTTTCCTGTACGTCAGTTCGAGCCTTGCACTGCCGAAGATGTTTCGGCTGAATTGACACTTCTTGATCCTGGACTGCCCGAGAAAAATCTGCTCGACTGCTGCAGTTTCGAGTTGCATCGCGGGAATTCCCTTCACAAGTTCCTGGACCCGTTCAAGTCTCAGGCGCTCGCTTTTTCGCACGCCGCTGAGGTTGATGTTTCGCACTGCCGTGAGTGGGCTTTTGTAGCTTGCAACAACCAGATTCACCAGCAACGCAGTGATCAGGACCGCTGCCCAGTTAACGACTGTTTTACGCCGTTTTCGCATGGCGGCTCAGGGCATCCTCCACGATGCGTGTGCAGAGTTGTTCAAAGGTTATTCCCGCAGCTCGGGCCGAATTGGGCAGAAGCGAGGTGGCGGTCATTCCAGGCAGTGTGTTGACTTCAAGGACAAAGATGTCGTTCCCTCGGACAATCATGTCGGTTCGGGTCGCCCCTTCACACCCCAGGGTCGTATGCGCTAGGACGGCGATTCGTTGGGCCTCCGCCAAAAGTTCGTCCGAAAGTCTTGCGGGGACAATTTCTTCCGTCGCGCCAGGCGTGTACTTGTTGGCGAAGTCATAGCCGCCGTTTGCTGGGCAGATTTCGACTGGCGGAAGTGGGACGCCGCAAAGAACTGGAACAGAAATCTCCATGCCGCGAATCCACTCCTCGACCAGACACCCTCCCGGGTATTGAAGAGCCATGCGGACGCCCTCTGAAATCTGAGCCTGAGTTTCGGCAAAGGTCAGTCCAACCGTCGAGCCCTCGCGATTTGGCTTCACAATGGCCGGAGCTTCGACGGTGACCGTTTCGCTTGGATCGTTAATCCATTGGCCCTGCGGACACTTGATTCCAACCGTTAAAAGAACTTGTTTGGTACGATTCTTGTCCATCGCAACCGCGCTGGCGTAGATGCCGGAGCCAGTATAAGGAACGTGCATCAGTTCAAGGAAGCCTTGAATCGCGCCGTCCTCTGCATGGTTCCCGTGAACGGCAAGGAATGCGACATCCGGCCGAATCGAGCCGGTGAAGTCGATGACATTCCCTTTTCGTAAAAGGCACTCTGTGACGTCGATCAACTCTGCGTCAAATCCAGCCGAGTTCAGAGCCTTCGCGATTGCGTTGCCCGAGAGGATCGATACTTCCCTTTCTGAGCTATCTCCGCCGTATACGACCGCGACCTTCTTGCTCGGGTTCGCATCCCTTTCGATCTCACGAATCAGGTCCGGAGCAAACTCACTAATTGTTCCGGCACCCATACCGACCACCACATCGCCAGGTTCCAAAATCCGCTTGACTTGCCTAGGCAGCAGGTGTCGCGACGGAATGTAGCGCATGGGCTTTGTGATCCTCTCCGCTATTCTCGCACTGGAAACGCCGGGTATCGGTGCTTCCCGGGCCGGGTAGATATCTGTGAGGACGACATAGTCGGCGGCGTTGAGCGCAGGCGGGAAATCCGCGATGTGCTCAAGAGTTCGGGAGTACATGTGGGGCTGGTAGACAACAACGAGCCGTCTGCCTGGATAGCGTTGTTGAATTGCTTGAATTGATGCTGCGATCTCACTCGGGTGATGCGCGTAGTCATCAATCACCGTGATCGGCCCTTCGAGCAGGACCTGGAGTCGCCGTTCTGCGCCGCCAAACCGGGCGATTCCCATCTCGACGGCGTCGAGATCGACAATCGTATCCTCGTCGTTGAGCAAGCTAGCGGCGGCCAGAGCGCCGGTTGCGTTCATCCGGTTGTGGTCCCCCGGCAAGTTGAGCTTCAAAAGCTTCCCAGCATCACTCTCGCTGGCGTTGATGCCGAACCCGAACTTGTTAAACGTCTGCTGGAGCCATGCTTCGGAAAGACCGTAAGCGAGGCACTTCACGTCGGTCAGCTCGGCGATTTCGGACGCACCTCGATCATCGGCGCAGTAGACCAACCCGCCACTCGGCGGAATCTTGGACACAAACTTCACCATGCTGTCTCGCAGATTCTCGTAAGAGCCATGGTAGTCCAGATGGTCGGGCTCTAAATTCGTTAGTAGAACGATGTGCGGATTGATATCGGCGTATGCTTCATAGGCTTCGCATGCCTCCACAACCGCGTATTCTCCGTTTCCTTCGCGGATCGGTCCTTCCCAATCGAGAATCGCGGCTCCGACAACGACTAGGGGATCCAGTCCCGCAGCGATGAGCCCAGCCCCCAAAAGCCCGGTTGTGGTGGTCTTCCCGTGAGTTCCGGTCACCGCAATCACCTTGTAGGGGCGCAGTAGCCAGCCCAACGCTTGGGAACGACGCACGATTGGCAGACCCTTCTTGCGAGCTTCCGCAACTTCTGGCGACTTGTTCAGGTCAACCGCATCGGTGACGATGAGAGCGCAATCTTGGTGGCTGCTGATGAACTCTCGTACAGCCGTTGCGGAGTGACCGACATGGACTTCGATTTCCTCATCCCGGAGTCTTTCAACTTCAATCGAGGCCGCCGCATCTGATCCAGCGATGCCGAACTTTCGATGCTTGAGCATCCTTGCCAGAGCCGACATGCCCGCGCCGCCGATTCCGACCATGTAGAACGAGCGACAAGCATTCAGCGCATCTGTGGGTGCGAATTCAGCTTCAATCTCTGCTCTTTTTCTCATCTCATCGCCGCGCGCTTAACTTCGTTCCAAATCTGAATCGTAGCGTCGGGAACATCCCACTCTGCGAGAACTCGCTCTGCATTGCCGGATTCATCCGCAAACCACTCCAAAATCTCTCTCGCGATGGTGTCTGGTGTGGCTTGAGATTCGCCTTCGCGAACGTCCTGGGTGAGCACCGATGCTCCGCCAAATGATTCAAACTCCTTTGCATTATGGAACTGATGATCGTCGGCTGACGACGGTAGCGGGACTAAAATCGAGGGAATTCGCGCCATGGCGTATTCGCTGATGCCACTTCCGCTCCGTGCGATGACGAGAGTGGCCCGACGGTAGGCGTCGGCGAGTACATCCGCTTCGAGGTACGGGCGCATGTCGTAGTTGGGAATTCCTTCGACAAGATGCTTGAACTGGTCGTACTGAGATTTGCCTGCCGAGTGAAGGAACCTGGCTCCTTCCAGCTTTGGTGCAACCAGCGGCATGACTTCGTTTAGGAACTTCGCCCCACCGGAGCCGCCAAGGACCAATACCAATTTTTCTTCAGGCTGCCGTTTGCCAACTGTTTCCCTAAGTTCTTGTCGAATCGGGTGGCCCGTTCGGACCACTTTGCAGTCAGGAATTGCTCCCGCCGTCGAACGAAACGTACTCGTAACCACCCGAGCATCCTTCGCAAACATCCGAAGTGACCGTCCCGGAATCGTATCGCATGCATGGATCGCTAGGGGAATGCCAAGTTGCTTGGCTGCCCGCATCACTGGCGCACTTGAGTATCCACCGGTCGAGAAAACCACATCCGGCTTCCATTGCTGCAGTTTTTTCTTCGCAACGACCGAAGCCCGAAACAGACCGATTAGCGCCTTGATTCCAGCAGGGGAGAACGGAGAGTACACGGGACCAGAATCTAGCCCAACGAACTGAATTCCCCGCGCTTCACAGGCCTTGCCTTCCATCCCTCGGTTGGAGCCGATGTAGAGCAGATCGGCTTCTTCCTGGGCAATGCGGCAGACCTCAAGTGCTGGATAGACGTGTCCGCCGGTTCCCCCGCCGGTTACGACGACGCGCATTGGCGACCTCCTTTTCAGCCGCCTCGGCGGCGGTTGACCAGCTGAGCCGGTCGCTGATCGCGATCGCGATCCAAAGCGCGAGCAGACTTGACCCGCCCGCACTCACGAACGGGAACGGGATTCCGATTGCCGGGATCGTCGCATTGGCCATCAGCATATTTGTGCAAGCTTGCACTCCGATCCACCATGCAACTCCGCTCATGAACAGCTTTCTAAACTTGTCTTCGGTCTTCTGGGCGAGTTGGAGGAGACGCATACTGATCGCGCCGACAATTCCGAGGCAGAGCCACGGACCCCAGACGCCGCACTCTTCGGCCACGGTCGCCATGATGAAGTCACTCGTGGTGGCCGGGATCAAGTGCTTCGCCCTTCCGGTCCCAATTCCCGTCCCAACGATCCCTCCGCTTGCCATCGCGAGTTCGGAGTGAATTGTCTGGAAGCTCTCATCGTTGATGTGCTCCCTCTCCCAGCGATTGGGGTGAACCATGAAGCGAGAGACTCGGTAAGGCTCCTTGGCTACGGCGCCGAGGAGGCAAACTCCGAGCAAAGTTGGCACAATGACTTTCGACTTCATCGTCATTGGAGCGGAGAAGAACATGGCGAGCGCGGTGACAAGCACGATGCAGGCCGTCCCGATGTCTTTTTCATGCTCGATCATTGCTACGGCAGCAAGAATGACAAAGCCAGGTAGGAGTCTTTTGAGCTTAGGGATCAGAACTGCCGCTTCAAGGGTCTTCTCCTTTTTGCGTTGCTCCCAGGTGGCATCCCAATCTTTCTTGTTCGATAAAACGTGAGCTAGGTACAGGACGGCCGCGACCTTCATGAACTCGGCTGGCTGAATTTGAACTGGACCAATACGGAGCCAGCGAGTTGCCTCGTTGGTTGTTGTCCCCATTTTCTCAACCAGGATGAGGAGGAAGAAAGCGGTTCCGATTCCCCACGGGGCGAACTTTTTCCAGCCCTCTGGTGAGACATTTCGGAGCACGAAGAAAGCCCCGACAGAAGCGAATAGTGCGAAGATTTGCTGGATAAATGGCTTTGGCAGAATCCCGGCCCCAATCCGCATGCTCTGGGCGTAACCAGCATCGAGAATGTAGAAGAGCCCGATGACACTGATGATCATCGCCAACCAGAAAAGGGTGGTGTCGCCTCGTTTTGCTGTCCTTGCTCTCATTGCGTCAAATCCCTGACGTACTGGCAAAAAACGTCGCCTCGGTGGCGGAAATCTCGGAATTGATCCATGCTCGCACAGCCCGGTGCAAGCATCACGATCTCACCATCCTTGGCTTCCTTCGCTGCGGCGTCAAACGCCTCTTTCATTGTAACGTAAACCCGCCATTTTTGCGAGAGTTCTTGGTCGATTTGGCTTGCATCTCGCCCGAAGAGATAGATTTGGTGAGGTTTGTTTTGAAGGTAGTCGTTCAGCGGGGCGAATGGGAGGTCTTTGTTGACCCCGCCGACAAGGACATGGACTCGCCCGGTTTCCAGGCTTTCGATCGAGGCGACCACTGCAGCGGGGTTCGTGCACATCGAATTGTTGATGTACTTCACCTTGTTGATCTCCTCGACGAATTGCATCCGGTGAGCCAGTCCAGGGAACTCTCGGAGGGCTTCGAACGCTCCTCTGGGCAGGACGGGCTGATTTCTATTTGCTTCCCTCGCTGTTCGGTACACCCGAATCGCGTCCGAATCAGTTCGATTGATACTGAGCCATTCCAGAGCGGCGATCGTGAGAGCGGCGGCAGTTTCGGCGTTTCGCAGGTTATGGGTGCCGATCACTCGGAATCCAGCGGGATTTTCCCAGCTCTGGTTATGCGGCGCCGCGATCAGAGGACCATCGATGCGGCCATCGACTTTGACGTTTGCACGTTCAAAGATTCGCTCCTTCGTAGCGGCGTAGTCGTCGAACGAATCGTACCGATCCAAGTGGTCTGGGGTGATCGTCGTGATCGCTGCCGCGATGGGGGCGAAGCCTCGCACCCATTCAAGCTGGAACGATGAGATTTCGGCGACCAGGACTTGGTTGGGAGTCGATTGATCGGCGGCATCGGTGAGGGGCATTTCTGCGAGACCGGAGCCGAAAATGTTTCCGCAAAGCACGGCGTCGATGCCTGCAGCCCGAAGGGCGACAACGGTCATTGCCGTCGTCGTACTCTTCCCGTTCGTGCCAGTGATCGCGATGATTGGAGCTTTCGAGATACGGAAGGCGAACTCTACCTCGCCAACCACTTTTTCTTTTTGAGCTTGCAGGCAAGGATGGCGATGGTCGATCGCAGGGTTGACCACGACTAAATCTTCCATCGTGTCTTGCGCGAAGGGCTGACCGAGCGCGAGTTCCGCCCCCAGGTTTTCCGCCTCCTCGGCAAGCTCAGGCTTGCTGAGCTTCTCGCGCGGGGTTTCATCGTAGACGGTGACTCTCGCACCCCGCGAGATCGCCGCTCGGGCGACGGCGAGGCCGCTTCGTCCGAGCCCGAAAACCGCGATGGATTGGCCCTGAAACATCACTTATTGACACTGAAGTAGGCAACCGTGATCGCCAACATGGAGCACAGAAGTTGGAAGATTGCGAAGGTAAATACAATCCGAGTCTCCGGCCAATGAGCCCATCGGGGACTCGTTTTGACGCGCTCTTTGTAGCTCTCCGATTCTTCCGTTTCGCCCGGCTTGAGTTTGATTTCCTCAAATGCATGGTGGATCGGGGTGAACGGGAAGAGTTTCTTCTTGAACACCTTTACCGAGAAAACTTGAAGCGGGACTGGGACGAGCTCGCAGATCATCGGGATGGACCAGATCAGCACAGGGAGAATCATTTGCTCAGGTAGGTGCTGGCCAGCACCATCTGTGTTCGAGTATGTGTATAAGAACCAGACTCCGCCCAACATTGCACCGATAGGCAGGGATCCTACATCACCCATGAACACCCTGGCCTTAGGAGCGTTCCAATAGAGAAACACAAGAAGACCTCCCATCATCGCCATGAACGGCGCAATTGGGAAAACAACCGTAGCCCCTTGGGCACCGGCAATGCCGACCAAGCCAACAATTTGTCCAAGCAGAATTGTTCCGGCGAGACCATCGAGACCATCGGCAAAGTTAAACGCGTTCGCGCAGAAGAGAATCCAGAAAGTCGCTATTCCTATCCAAAGTGGGGTTCCTCCAGCCATCGCAACCGGGACTCCGGCGGCGAAAACCTGCATCAGAATCTTCTGCTTCCAACCCAATCCCCTTTTCCCCGGTAAAAGTCGAGGAACAACATAGTCGTCAACAAACCCGATCAGCGCGAAGAGTGCGCCGATCAGCAACAGCCAGCCGTAGGTTGAAGGCGGATTAACAAAGAAAGCTCCAGCAAACATCCCCACCAGGATGATGAAGCCGCCCATCGTCGGGGTCCCCTGTTTAGTCGCGTGGCCTTCCAGGTGCGACGAAACCGTCTGACGAGACTTTGCTTTGATGAGCAAGTTTAGAATTGGCTTGCTGAGGATCGCGCTGACGACAAAGGCGATCCAGAAGGCTTTGAGGTCTTCGGGGTGGATTGAGATGCTCATCGAGGGCCCCGCAGTCTCGAGTTACTCGAACGCCCGCTCAAGCTCCAACGCTCGGCTTCCCTTGACCAAAATCGTATCTCCTTCTCCAAATCCACTCAATTCCTCGCGAATCGCGTCGAGCGATTCAACCTTAACAAGACGATCTGCGACCCCGCCACGGCGCAGGAATTCGTCTTGGATCAGTTCGGTTTCGTCTCCGTAGACGATTATCCGGTTGATCTTTGCCTTCGACAGTCGACGACCGATGGCGCGATGCGACTCCTCGCTCTCCTCGCCAAGTTCGCGCATGGTGCCAATAACCGCCACTCGGTGGCCAGAGCATGGGACCTCTTCTAGTGTCTGCAAAGCGCCTAAAACAGCCGGTGGATTAGAGTTATAGTTGTCCATCACCAAGGTCGCCCCTTGGAAATCCTTTATCTCCATCCGCAACGGCGGTAGCACCGCATTTGCAAGTCCTTTGCACGCATCCATCAAAGAGACTCCGGCTTCGGTCGCCGCCAGAATTGCAGCGGCAGCATTGTTGGCCAGATGCCGACCAACGGTCGGCATCACGGCTTCCCATTTGGCTCCATCCAGCACTCCACCGATTCGCGCGGAAGTCCAGCTCAGTGCCTCGTATTCGGTGACTTGGCAGTCGGCGTTTCCGCCTTGTCCGAAGAGCCGAATCCGTCGATCCCCCGCTAGGGCGATCAAGTTCCCGAGGTACTCATCTTCGGAATACAAAATAGCAGTTCCATCCTCGGGAAGCGCTTCGATCAGCTCACCCTTGGCCCGGGCAATTCCTTCGCGCGAACCGACCATTTCGAGGTGGGAATAGCCGATGTTGGTGATCACGGCAATGTTGGGAAGATTGAATGCAGCGAGATGAGCGATTTGACCAAACCCACGCATGCCCATTTCGGTAATTGCAACCTTGGTATTCACCGTTAGTTCTGGCCAGAGCAGTGGTCCTGTGAACTCACTGTTTCGGTTCCCTTGGGTTTTCAAGACCTCGCCGAGCGATGCGCAGGCGGCGGCGCAGAACTCTTTGGTCGTGGTCTTTCCCGCACTTCCGGTGATGCCAATGACCGGTCCGGCGAACTCTTGCCGGAAGGAGCGAGCCATATTGGCGAGGGCTTCGATGACGTTCGAAACCAAAATGGTAGCCCCGGTTTCCAGACGGGAATCATTCTCAATCAGGGCCGCCGAAGCACCTCGGGCGAATGCGTCCGCCACAAAATCATGACCGTCAACTCGCTCGCCCTTGATTGCGATGAAGAGATCACCGGGTTTGACTTCACGGTTGTCTGTTGCAAATCCCGTGATCACGGGTTCGGAAACCGCCTGGAAGCAGGGTTTACCGTGAAAACGTCGTCCAAGATCACTTAGCGAGAAGTTCACTCAGGGCCTCCCGAGCGAGTTCGCGGTCGTCCATGTGAATCTTTTCGTGCCCAATGATCTGATAATCCTCATGCCCTTTTCCGGCGATGGCGACGGTATCGCCGCGTTTCGCGCTCTGAATCGCTCGCTTGATCGCGGCTGGGCGATCGGCAATTCGCTCATAAGTAAACCCGTCCGGCAACCCAGCGCAGACTTGATCGAGGATGCTTTCCGGGTTCTCAGTGCGAGGATTGTCGCTGGTAACAATCACTACATCAGAGTTTTGGGCGGCAGCGGCGGCCATCAGCGGGCGTTTGGTGGCATCCCGATCTCCACCACATCCGAAGACCGTAATAAGTCGCCCCGTCGTAACTTCCCTCGCCGCCGAAAGGAGTTTTTCGATCGCATCAGGAGTGTGGGCGTAATCGACGATGACGCCGATTCCAAGAGGATTCTTGATCCCCTCAAATCGTCCAGGAACTGGGGTGACAGACGGTATGCACGCGGCAATCTCGGCGAGCGAATACCCAAGGGCGAGCACCGCAGAGATTGCTGAAAGAAGGTTTTCGACGTTGTACGACCCGCCAAGTTGGCTCTGAATGACTAATGATTCTCCCCGGAAACGGAGCTCCATCTCAATTCCATCCACTCTGACCCGAATTGGAACTCCGACCAGATCGCCCTCTAATCCAAAATGAGTGCGGAATCCAATCTTCGGTTGCGCCATTTTTCGCGCCCAATCCGATCCCGTTTGGTCATCGAGGTTAAGGCATTTGGTCAAAGATTTTGTCGAGGGTAAGTCTCCGAAAAGCCGAAGCTTTGCTCTCTCATACTCTTCCATCGAGCCGTGAAAGTCGAGGTGATCCTGAGTCAGGTTCGTAAAGACGGCCGCATCAAACTCAAATCCCTCGACCCGTTTTTGAGCCAGCGCATGAGATGAGACTTCCATCACAACCGCCTGACACCCTCCGATCTGGGCGTCAATCAGCAGGTTATATGACTCGATCACAAACGGTGTAGTGTTCGCCAGCGGGCGAAGCTCCGAGCCGATTTTGAACCCGAGAGTACCAATATAGGCACTCGGAAGCCCTAGTGAGTCGAGGAGCTGCTGAACGATCCATGCCGTCGTCGTCTTGCCGTTCGTCCCGGTGATCCCGACCATTTTGAGATCGCGAGTCGGGTGCCCGTAGAGGACATTGCAAAGCCGCCAGAGCGAATCCTCATAGTCCCTAAGCAGTACCGAGCAGGGCGCCAAGTCTAGCCCCGCTTCAGAAAAAACAACCACCCCCGCCGCACCAGCCGCCAAAACATCTGGGATGAACTGGTAGGTGTCCGTCCGAGCAGAAGGCATCGCCACGAAGAGATCACCCGGACGGATTTTGCGAGAATCCATGCTGAGCCTTGCAACGTCAGCGTCCCCTCGAAGCTCGTAGCCTTGGATCCCCGCTAGCGAAAGAAGCTCCGAAACAAGCATGGCTTACTGCTCTCGCGGAATGTTTAGACGGGTGATGACAGACTTCGCAACGTCTCTGAACACCGGACCCGCGACGTCAGCTCCGTAGATCTTTCCGGCCTTTGGATCGTCGATCATCACAAGAATGACAGCCTGCGGATTTCTTGCTGGAATCATACCAACGAAGTTCGAAACGTAGCCTCGATTTTCTCCTTTAGAGAACTTCTGGGCCGTGCCCGTTTTGCCTCCGATACGGTAGCCGGGAATTCGGAGAGTCGAACCTGTTCCAATGGATGACATGACTCGCTCCATGCACTCCAGAGTGTAATCGCATGACTGCTTTGAGAGAACTTGCTGACCCTCGCGAATTGGTCGTTCAATGCCGTTAACGCTTTTGACTAAGCGCAGAGGGACCCGTTTTCCATCATTTCCTATTGCGCCGAAAGCACCGGCAAGCGCAATTGGCGTGACACTCATCGCCTGGCCAAATCCGAGGTTTGCAAGTTGGAGGGCAGGATTTCCTTTATCTTTGTTTGCTCGAGAACGAATTTCACCGTGCAGGTCTAGCCCCGTCGGGCTTTGAAGGCCAAGTTCGCGGATATAGTCGAAAAATCCATCGACACCAATTGACCGCGACCATGTCGCGGCGGCAACGTTGCAACTCTTGGCGATCGCCATAGTCGGATCCACGGTTCCGTGTGCACGACTGCCATGGTGTTCATCGCACCGAATTCGTGCTCTTGAGCCAATCATGAGTTGACCCGAACAGTTCACAAGCTGCCCTTCCGAGACAGTGCCGTCGCTGACCGCTTTTGTCAGCGTTAGAATTTTGAATGTTGACCCCGGCTCCAAAAGGTTGGTGTAGGCCGGATTCTTGCCGTCAATCGGAGATAGCCCCTGCTCACCAGGATCCACGACTGGCCAGGATGCGACCGCTAGCACGTCTCCCGTTTTGGGATCGGTTACCACAGCAACTCCGCTCGTCGCCCGGTTTCTTTCCACGGCTCGACGAACTGATAGCGAAGCGGCAGCTTGAATCTCACTGTCGATCGTGGTAACGACTTTCGCACCGTCCTGCTTGACAACTTCCGGAAATTCGGAGCGCATGGGCAAGAATTCTCCGTTCTTGTCCTGCAACCCAGTCTGCTTTCCATCGCGACCGGCGAGGATATTGTTCAGCGAAGATTCCAGCCCGAAACGCTGGATAATCTCTCCTTCCTTGCCACTGACATGTTGTCGACCAACGAGGCCGCTGGCCAGCCCGCTCAGCGGATAGTTCCTAGCAGCAAGCTCGGTCAGGGTGATCCCAGCGGCGTCAAAGTCCTTCTTGACTTGTGCGACCTTGGACATTTGAAACTCGCTAAGCGTGATCGCCCAGTCGCGCCCACCTTTCTGTTGATCCGCGAATTCGTGAGCGGGGATTCCCGAAGCTTCCGACAGGGCAATTGCAAACCCGGGGGTGTGTGGCACTTTTCCTAGGTCAACCTGAAGCCGCCACTGCTTCCAGTCTTGCGCGAGAGGCTTCCCGTCTACCGTCTGAATCGTGCCTCGTTTGGCACGTGTCGTTTTGGTGACTTCAAATTTGCGAACATCGTTTGCCAGGTCGATTGTCTTCTGCTTCTCAAAGACTTGAAGTTTGACCTGCGACAGCGCAGTTCCCCCGAATAGGATCAGCATCCCGACGGGGGCGATATTGACTTTCTTCTTAGCGGCTCGCGACATAGGTCTTCTTCAGATCGAGTTGAGACCAGCCTCGTGATCGCGCCCAGTCCATCACGCTTTTCATCGATCCATCAACCGCGCTAGCGGTTCGATGCTCAAGCTCGCTCTCTCGTACCTCAGTAAGGACGGGCGAGAGGGCTTTGACGGATGCTCTTTGTGATTCCATCATCACATGGCCAGATATGGCCCCGATGACGTAGGTGGCGACGAAGACCAAACCAAATACCCATGAGCCTTGAACGGTCATGTTGAGAATTCTGTTTTGGGTTCTTGCCGAGACCTTTACTTTCGACTTTGCGATAGCTTTTGCTCGTGGGCTAACTTCCTGTCGGCCCCTTGCGATTGTTGTTGCACTCATGATTTCACTTCCCTGCGAATCACTCGGAGCTTGGCGGACCGACTCCGGGCGTTACGACCTATTTCTGCCTCGGATGGAATCCTTGGCTTTTTGTCCACTAGGACAAAACCTTCTTGTGCGAGCTCCTGATAGGCTCGCTTTACGATGCGATCTTCGCCACTGTGGTAGCTCAAGATCGCTAGATTGCCGTTTTCGGCAAGCATCGAAGCCGCGTCCAAAATTGCTTCGCGCAGCCCGTCAAACTCGGCATTTGTGAGAATTCTGATCGCCTGAAATGTTCTCGTTGCCGGGTGAATCCGCTTCTCTCGGGCGTTCACTGGGATGGCGGCAAGCACGCACTCAATCAGGTCATTCGTCGTCCTAAGCGGCTGCTCCTTCCTTCTCAGCAAGATTTTCTGCGCGATTCGGTGCGCCCACTTTTCATCCCCAAAGTCTTCCAAGGCGTCCTGAATTGCCTGCGGTGACATTCGGTTAAGCAGCGCTGCAGCTGGCTCACCCTTCGATCGATCCATTCTCATGTCCAGCGGACCATCTTCTTTAAAGGTGATCCCTCTCGCCGGATCTTCGATCTGCGCAGAGTTCAAACCGAGATCGAGCAAGATTCCGTTTGGACGAATGCCGTATTCGATCAGAACTTCCTTCATGTCCCTAAAATCAGAGTGGACGAGGTGAACGGTAACCCCTTCCGGCTTCCCAACCCGCTGCTTGGCAATCGCGAGCATCGACTCATCCCAGTCGAGACCGACCAAGATACCGCCGGGGCGGATCGCGTCGATAAATCGCATCGAGTGACCAGCGAGCCCTAAGGTTCCGTCAACTACAACATCGCCCGACTTCAACGCAAGAGCTGCAAGGATTTCGTCGACCATTACCGGATCGTGTGCGTAGGTGGCAGTCATCGCGCCACCCCGCTCTTGAGATCACGAATTGTTCGCTCCTCATCATAAGCGTCTTTTCTGAGTGAGTTCAGCTCAGCGGCCTCTTCGGCCCGGAACTTGGATGGAGACTTCTGCCAAAGCTCATAGTCGCTCGGAGACATTATCAAAAACTCTTCTCCATTCGCGATCATCACGCATTTGCCGACGATTCCGCTCCATGAGCGAAAGTCGGCCGGGATGAGCAATCTGCCTGCGGCATCAACCTTAGCATCTCTGGCGTTGGACAAAAACGCCATTCGGTACTTGGAAGCGGAGCGATTCCCTCGCGAGAAGGTCTGACGGATATCCGCCTCTTCTTCTTCAAAGACTTCCGTGGTGTAGACCCGGATGAACTTTTGAATGTCCTGAACCAGCTTCACTTCACCGGTGAAAGCCTCCTTCAGTTCCTTGGTGAGGAGAACTCGACCTTTGGTGTCGACACTGCAGGGTTCGTTAAGGTTGATTGATGAGCGCAAGGGCGCAGGTTTTTTGCTCATCGTGTCTCCCTTCACATCGAGTTTCTTGGGGATAAGGAAGAGCCGCTCTGCATCCATGCATCGCGGCTCTAATTCTTCAGATTGGCACCCCAGCCTTTCCTGCCCCTGCGCCACTCCTTGGCTTCGGTGTGAATAGTATAGACACTACTCATCCACTTTACAACCACTTTTAACCACATTTTTTTAAAAGTTTTCCACACGTTATTCAATAAGTCGAAATGGGGGTATTTGTCTACTCTTAAATAGTATTTTTATGTAGACATATGTGCGTCTTTCGTGAAACTGGATTCTCAAAATAACGTCCAGATAAACCGCGAGAGGCACCATTGTGAGTCCAATGATGCCGTATTTCGAATTCAGATTACGTAGCGGTGGGAGAATTTCCCAGAAATACTCTCTATACGAGGTGCTTTCGCTCGCGCAAGTGTTGGTTGACCAATATCGCGACGGACCAAACTCCAGCCGAGATGATGGCTAATGTTGCAAGGAGGGTCACAATCGTAGGCATATCAAGCTCCACATACTTCATTCCGTGGGGTCTCCTCAGGGAACCTGGTAGCTTCCCCAGAAATCCGCCACAATAGAGATGTGAAGTCTTTGCTACTCGACTGTCTTGCCGATCGCGTCCTGGTCTACGACGGGGCGATGGGGACGCAGTTGCAAGCAGCCGGGCTGTCGCCGGACGATTTTGTGCTGAATCCGGCTCATTTGGGTGCGAGCTCTAAGGCAATTCAGGCAGTCGCTGCCCGTCTCAATGGAGCCTCCCTTGACGGATGCAACGAGCTGCTGAACCTCACCCGTCCAGAAGTGGTTGCAGGTGTACACGCGTCTTACTTAGAGGCAGGCGCAGACCTTATCGAAACCAATGCCTTTGGGACTATCAGTTATGTCTTAGGCGAGTACGACATTGCAGAACTGGTCTACGACCTTGCCCTGGCCTCAGCCAGGATCGCTCGTGAGCAAGCAGACCGGTTCACGACTTCTGAGAAGCCGCGCTTCGTAGTCGGCGGAATCGGGCCCGGCACCAGACTCATCTCGCTCGGCCAAGCGTCGTTCCAAGATGTTGAGACCAGCTTCTTCGACGGCTTCCGAGGAATGATCGAGGGCGGAGCCGACGCCTTACTCGTCGAGACAACGCAAGACCTCTTGATGGTCAAAGCTTCGATTGTTGCTGCCGAGCGGGCACTTGCGGCCTGCGAGACGCGACTACCCGTCTTTGTTCAAGTCACCATGGAGCAGACCGGCACCATGCTTCTCGGGTCGGAGATTGGAGCTGCACTCAACATGATCGAAGCCTTCCCGTCCGTTGTCGCGTTCGGATTGAACTGCGCCACTGGCCCGGTCGAAATGACGCCGCACGTCAGGTTCCTCGGTCAAAACTCCACTCGACCGATCGCCGTTCAGCCGAACGCCGGCCTACCGATTATGGAGAAGGGCCAGGCGGTTTACAAGCTATCTCCTGCGGAACTCGGCCAGCACCACCTGGAGTTCGTCGAAAAGCACGGCGTCGCCCTTTGCGGCGGATGTTGCGGAACCACCCCGGCGCATATAAAGGCGATCGCCGAAGCCGTCGGTGGTCACAAACACACTGCTGATGCCCATTGGATCAAGGTTCGGAAGTCTTATCCTGGTTTTGATTTCGCAACCCCCGACCCCAAACTCCCGACTCCCAACTCCCTCGTTGGAATCTCCTCGCTCTACCAGTTCCAGCCTTACGACCAAGACACCAGTTTCCTGATCATCGGTGAAAAGACCAATGCAAACGGCTCCAAGGCGTTCCGCGAGATGTTGGCCGCCGAAAACTGGGAGGGCCTCACAGAGCTGGCGCGTGAGCTTGAGGGCGAAGGCTCTCACGTTCTCGACGTGTGTACCGCCTACGTTGGGCGCAACGAGGAGCGCGACATGCGCACCTTGCTCAGCTACTACAACCGCCACATCCAGGTTCCGTTGATGATCGACTCAACGGAGGTGAACGTCATCGAAGCCGCCCTCCAAACCGTCGCCGGAAAGCCGATTGTCAACTCGATCAACTTTGAGGACGGTGAGGAACGAACCCGAAAGGTCCTCGGACTTTGCCGCAAATATGGCGCGGCGGTGGTCGGGTTAACCATCGACGAGAAGGGGATGGCAAAGTCGGCGGAGGACAAGTTTGCGGTGGCCGAGCGGCTGATCGCCAGGACTAGAGAGTTTGGACTGCCTGACCACGATCTGTTCATCGACACTTTGACGTTCACGTTGGGTTCCGGAGACGAAGAGTTCCGCGCCTCGGCCATTGCAACGATCGACGCAATCGCGATGCTGAAAGAGAACTATCCTCAGGTCAACACAGTCCTTGGAGTCAGTAACGTCAGCTTCGGTCTCAAACCAGCACTGCGTCAGGTTCTGAACAGCACCTTCCTCCACTTCGCCCGCGAAGCTGGCTTAACGTCGGCAATTGTTCACGCCAGCAAAATTCTGCCTGAGAACAAAATTGAGCCAGACGTCTGGAAGCTGGCCAGTGATCTTGTTTACGACCGGAGAGAGTTTGTGGAAGCCTAAAAAAGAGTCTTACCGTTAAATCATCCGAATGTGGACTGCACCTGGCTTATATGCTTAATTCCTCCGTTAAGGCGGACGAGCTAAGCCATGCCCTTTAATCAGAAATCAGTTGTCAGTAAGCTTGGAGTCCATGTCGTACTGTTTGCGTTTACTCTCCTGACGACCCTGCTCACCGGGTGCGGAGGTTCAAGTGGATCCGCTCAGTTTGATACGCCGGGATCCCTTACATTTGAAAAGGAAGTCGTTTCGGACGGAAGTGCATTTGACATTGCAGATCCGGACGCGCTCATCAAGGTTTCTTCACCTGCCGGCACCGTCACCCCCGGACAAAAGCTTAAAGTCCAGATATGGTCTAGCCAGCGCGCTTTGGCCAAACTGAAAAACTTCGCGGCAACTGCCCAAGCAATCGACCTGGTGATTGCTCCAAACGCCCTCGGCACAAAAACTCTCACCATTGAAATGGATGGTGTCGGAACAGATCCTCGTCGAACGTTCATCACCGCATTCGGACCCGATGGTAAGCGCATGCCGCTGCCAACCGCCGCAGGTTCCACCGTCACAAAAGTTAAAGTTCAACTCAGTGCTGAAATGATTGCTTTTCTGGCCAACACTTCGGCAACAAACAACGAACCCGCTAAGATCCAAATCTCACTCGAAACAGTGTCGCTCCCTGCGAGCAGTGAAACTTTACCGGTCGAATCAAAACTGTCCCGGGCGTACACCGCACCTCAAACTCGAACAACTTATAGCGACAAACGTCGGATTGCGATTGTCGTACACGACCTTCTCAGCACTCCAAGCGATGGGGTGGACATGAAGGACTTCTTGGCAAAGGATAAGCAAACTGACAAAGCAGCAAGCACCAGTTCTAAGCCATTCGACGCGATCGATCTCTTCACGTACGACTGGACCGCCTCACTGCAGTCCTCCGCCCAAGCACTCGCATCCAAAATCCAGAGCAGCTACGGCGATGAAACAAAGTATGAAGTACACATTTTCGCTCACGGGATAGGTGGGCTTGTAGGGCGCCAGGCGATCGAAAAAATCGGATCACTTAAGTCGGTGAAAACTCTCTATATGTTCGGGACTCCGAATGAGGGGTTGTCGGTCCACTCCGCAAATGTAATTCTTGTCAACTTTCTGCCTGATGCTGGAACTGGATTTATTCCTAGTGCCTCAAAGCTGGCATCGTCGCTCGTAGACATGACCTTTGGTTCCGAAGCAATCAATGAGTTGCGTTCGAGCAACCCACCTGTGGGCATCCAGTATTTCGCAGTCGCAGGAGAAACAACGGACTATGCGCCGTTTGGGCGCAATATAGGCCAGCCGATTCACTTTGGGTTACTTCTAGAAGGTTCACAAAAGGACGACGGCCTAGTGAGTAAGCAGAGTGCGCTTTACGTACCTCCAGCTACCGTCGTAAGCACCGCCAGGGGGCACGACAAACTCTTTGGCACGGAGACAACCCTCTATCTTCCCGACGTCTCGGGCGCTGGTTGGATATTGGGCGCGAATCGGAAAATCAAGACCCTTTCGGCACAGTTTGCCCTCGAATCGGTTGTGGTCGGTGGAGCGGCAAAGGTGGAGTTAGAAGCTCTGGACATTGATGACTCTAAGCTAGATCCAGAAATCCTGTTTGACCCCACCGGCGCTTCTAAACACCTTCCGCTTGTCTGGACCGTGGCCGACTCATCGGTTGCTCGGGTGTCCTCCAAAGACAAGCTCAGTGCTTTCATTGAGGGTCTCAAAGTCGGAGAAACCACAGTGAGGGTCTCCGATCCCGAAGGCTCGGCCTCGTTCACGATTACCGTGAAGGTGCAGGAAGGCAACATTGTCGTCCTGCCAAACCGGCCCGAGCTAGAACTTGGGGAAACAAAGCGATTTACCATGCAGATGGTCGTCGGTGAAATCCCAGCGGGAACCTACCAGCGTTGGACGGTTCAGGGAGATGGGACCGTTAATGGGGCAAAAACCGTTGACACATTCCAAGGCTTTGTTGATTACAAGGCGCCAAACACGGCCGCGACCGACACCATCAAAGTTGAGCTGTACCAACCCGGTGGTGGTCCACTCGGAGGTAGTAGCGATGCCCTTCTTGGAAGAGGCTCAACCACCATTCGCGTCGGAGCTAGCTTTAGAATAGTTCCGAACGGCAAAGTTGTACCGACGGGGGGCTTCCAACAGTTCAGCGTTGAGCCAATCGGAACCTCATCGTTGCCGGTCGGAGGTAGCTTCAGGTGGACAGTCAGCGGAGGCACACTCGAGAGCGCAACGACGACCGCCCCCAGTGTTTTCTACACCGCGCCATCGAATCAATCAGATCAGACTATTTCGGTCGATGTCCTCAAGTCGGACGGAACTAGCGCGGGTACCGCGAGTTCAGTCATTCTTGTTCGGCCAGGAAGAATGCAGTTCACCGTCGCAAACAAGAATGCCTTCATGGGCGGCGATATTCCAAACGGCAACTACAATGATCCCCTCATCCAGGCCGCTACAGGCACGGTCGGACCCGTTGATCGAGTGGGCCTAACCTTTTCGGTAGACGAACTGAGACAGAACGACGAAAATCCAGCTTTGGTGATTCAACTCGCAATGCCGACTGGATCCAAACTCAGTGCAGGACAAGCGTTTACTTGGGGTCCGGTCAACGTCGCCGGGCGGTTCGTTGTCATCGGCCTGACTAACTTCGATAATTCGGGGACGTTCACGATCAACACCGTGAGTCCAAACAGTGACGGCACTTTTACGTACACCTTCTCGATCAGTGTGAATGCCTTGATTGACAACACTTCGACGACCGAAGCGACCATTCTCACAGGGACCGGGTCGTTTACGATCGCATATTAAGCCGAATCTGCTCCTCCTCCGAGGCTGCTGCCTTGTGAGGAGGAAAGTTGGCGTCGATAGAATCTGCGAGAGATTGAGATTCGGCGAACCTCTTTCGCCCCGGTAAACTCGTATACACATTTATGAAGGTGTTAGTCCCCATCAAGCGCGTTGTGGACCCGTACGCAAAGGTGCGTCCCCTTGCCGATGGCAGCGGAGTCGATACAACGGGTGCCAAGTTCGAGATCAATCCTTTTGACGAGATCGCGGTCGAGGAGGCGGTTCGGCAGAAAGAGAAAGGCGCGGTGACCGAAATCGTCGTGGTGTCGATCGGAACTTCGGCATCCGAAGAGCAGCTTCGAAAGGCTCTGGCGATTGGAGCGGATCGGGCGATTCTGGTTGAAACCGACGCGGTTCTGGATTCGCCGGGGATCGCTTCCCTTCTGAAGGAAGTTGTGGAGGCCGAGCAACCACAACTTGTCATGATGGGCAAGCAGGCCACGGACGACGACAACAACCAGGCCGGACAAATGCTCGCGGCGAAGCTAGGCTGGGGACAGGCGACCTTTGCCGCGAAGGTCGAGTTAGGAGCAAATGCAACGGTGACTAGGGAAACGGACACCGGTGAGCAAACCCTACAACTTTCATACCCATGCCTGATCACAACCGATCTCCGGCTGAACGAGCCAAGGTACGTTGCCCTCCCGGGAATCATCAAGGCCAGGTCAAAGCCTCTTGAAAAGCGAGCACCAGGCTCGATCCCTGGCTTGAAAACTAGGACTGTTGGAGTTGAGCTTCCGGCAGCAAGGCCACCGGGGCGGAAGGTCAGTTCGGTTGAAGAACTTGCCTCGGCGATCAAAGAGCGGGGTGCATTCTAAATGAAACTACTTCTCATCGCATTTTCAGAGTCAGACGCCGCTCAGAGCGGTGGATTCATCCAGGCACTTGGACTAGAAGCCGACACCATTCTGGTGACCAGCCAACCCGCCGATGCGTTCGCGGCTTCGCTTGCGGAGAAGGCGAAGGGATACACCCACATTGCCGCCGTCTCATCGATGCAAAGCAAGGATGCGTTGGCTTACCTGGCCGGAATGCTGGACTGCGCGATGGTGACCGATGTGATCGGTATTCACTCGCCAAACAGTTTCAAACGCCCAATTTTTGCAGGTTCAATGATCGCAACGGTTGAGACAGAAGGACAGGTCATCATGACGTTCCGGCCCAGTGGATTCGCGAAAGTCGATGGTCCACAGGCGACTCCTTTCGAACAAACAAGCCCGAGCAAAGCAACCGTAACAAACGAAGCCAAGCGCGGAACCGGTCGACCAGACCTTGGCTCCGCCAAGATCGTCGTTTCGGGAGGACGTCCGCTAAAAACTGCCGAGCAATTCGAAGCCGTGATCGGAGGCTTCGCCGACGCTCTCGGTGCCTCGGTAGGCGCGACGCGTGCCGCCGTCGATAGCGGAATTGCACCCAACGAACTCCAGGTCGGCCAGACCGGTAAAGTCGTCGCGCCTGACCTCTACATTGCCGCCGGAATCAGCGGATCTACTCAGCATATGGCGGGAATCAAGGACTCCAAGCTGATCGTCGCAATCAACACGGACGCAAACGCCCCGATCTTCGAAGCCGCTGACCTTGGTTTGGTCGGCGATCTTTATCAAGTCCTCCCGGAACTTCAAAACCTGCTGAAGCAGTAACCGTCAAAACTTAGCATGAAAGCAATTCTTCTCGCCGCCTCACTTTTCGCCGCTGCCATCGGACAGGCGCAAGGCGAAACGATGATCGAAATCAACGGCGAGAAGGTCTCACGCGCCGAATATGTTCGTCGCATGGAATACTTGCCGGGCATTGGAAAGGCAACTCGAGACGGAAACTTTGTCGAGGTCTTCCCTGGGCTTGCCACAGTTGATTTCATCATCAATGAGCGGCTGACGCTGCAAATCGCAAAGGAGCGAGGAGTGGAACCGACTCCTGCAGAGGTGGACGCTGAGCTGGCAATGATCCAACGTCGCGAACCGGGGCTTCTCGAAAGGTTCATGGCCACCGGTCGCACAAAGGACGAATACCGCGCCGTGGTCAAGTTCAATCTTGCCCAGTTTCGCCTTCAAACCGAAGGAGTTCTCGTCACCGATGCCGAGGTGAAGAACCTATACGATTTGGCAAAAGACGTCCGTTTCACTCGGCCACCGATGGTTCGGCTCCGAGTCATTGCGGTGAATACAGAAGCGGAGTCACAGGAAGTGGACGCTGAACTTAAAGCGGGAAAGACATTCGCCGCAACTGCCACCCTCTTTAGCAAAGACGTTTCGAGCCGCGCCGGTGGAATGTACGGCGATATCCCTCTGGAGCAACTCAGCGCGAACGTCAAAGACGCAGTCACCAAGCTCAAGAAGGGCGACATGACCGCTTGGCTCAAGAGCAGCGAAACCCTGCTCGCGAAGTTCTTCGTCGAGGAAGTGTTTGCCCGCACCACCCGCCCGCTTGACGCGGACCTGAAGGAAGATCTTCGACGAGAACTCCTTGTCCGCAAAGGAACGGGCAAGAACGATGTTTCTAGGCTCCTTAAAGAAGCTCGCCAGAAGGCAGACATCAAGATTGCTTCGCCCGAATTCGAGAAGGCGTACAAGGATTCAATTCTTGATAAGAAGCCTGGGTAGCGACTCAAAAGGCTAAACTAGTTGCCGATGCACGTCCTCGATTGGCCTACTTCTGAACCGATTCCCGAGGGCTCGTTCGGGCTGGGAATCGCGGAGTTACCGGAGTATCCAGGCTCGGATCACCTCTCGAAAGACGCGATCATCTTTGTCCCTGCGAGCCAGCCGTTCGTGAAGCTCAGCATCATCATGGACCTGCTTCTAGGTCCGCACGGATGCCCTTGGGATCGCGAACAGACCCACTCAACTCTGAAGAAATATCTCCTCGAAGAAGCCTACGAGACGATCGAAGCCATCGATCATGATGACCCGGAGGCACTGGCCGAGGAGTTAGGAGACTTGATTCTCCAGCCGGTCTTCCATATGCGACTCGCCGAGCGAGCCGGCTCGTTCGGGTTCGATGAACCCCTCAAGAGAATCAGCGATAAGCTGATTCGTCGCCATCCCCATGTCTTCGGAGAAACTCTGGTCGCCGACTCGGATGAGGTTCTGAAGAACTGGGACAAGATCAAACAAACTGAGAAGTCTCGGTCCATTCTTGCTGGGGTCCCTCAAGCGCTACCAGCGCTAGCCCGAGCTCATGAAGTGAGCAAGCGAGCTGCCCGTGCGGGGTTTGAATGGCCCGACTTCGAAGGGGTTCTCGATAAAGTCCACGAAGAAGTAGCCGAACTCAAACAAGCAGTGACGAGTGGCGACAAGGAAGACATCCGTGATGAGATCGGGGATTTGCTCTTCACGATTGTGAATATCGCCCGATGGCAGAAGGTCGACGCCGAAGACGCCCTGCGGGTCATGCTGAACCGCTTCCAGTCCCGATTCCAGTCGATGGAGGAATCTTCTTCAAAGCCCCTTCAGGACTTATCCGCGCAGGAGTGGGACGACCTTTGGAACCAGGCTAAAGAAAGCCAGAAACAAGCCGACTTAAACCCTTGAGGACCGTATTTTTACGGGGTCAAACCGCTTGAGTTTTCGCATTAATCACAACACCAACGCCCTTGGAGTCCAGGGACAGCTCGACAAGGTCAACCAGAAACTGACCGACTCCACGAGCCGCCTGAGCTCGGGACTCCGGATCAACCGCGTCGCTGATGACCCAGGTGTTGCAATCAGCGCGGATAACATCCGCACCAAGCTTAAGGCCCTCGAAAATGTCAACCAGAACGCCCAGGACGCGATCAATATGTCCAAATCGGTCGACGCAGCTCTCGGCGAAGTCAGCCGACTTCTGAGTCAAGGTCGCGCCATAGCCGTGCAGGCCGGCAACAGTGCAGCCCTAAGCAATACCCAGCTTCAAGCGCTCAACGACGAAATCACCGCGATTATTGGAAGCATCGACCGGGTCGCGACGGGAACCAAATGGGGTTCCAAGAACATCCTGGATGGCACAGCGAGCGCAGACGTGGCAATCACGCGGGCGGCTGCGACAACCGGAATCAACTTGCAGGGCAGACTTGCCACCGTTCCCCTTGCCGCCGGGCTGATCACGCTGACGCAGACAGTCGTGGCGTACAACGAACGGATTGACAACAATGTGACTTATGCCTCGCCAAGTTCGCCAGTTCCTGGTGGAGCGATTAGTGTCAACGGCGTCTCATTTAGCGTCGATCCCACTTCCGACACGATTCAGTCTGTTGTCGATCGACTCAACGCGGCCGCCAGCCAGACCGGAGTTCAGGCGACATTGGCCGGGCCCGGCGGAGCACAGTATGTCCGGCTAGACTCGATCCACCCCGGCTCTCGATTCCCAATCAATCTTCTTGATTCGGCCGGAATTCTGAACACGGTTCCGAACCCCACTACGACCGTCGTGGGGTCAGACGCGGTTGCGACTGCTCGTATTCCGGTGGAGGGCGCTCCTGGATATCAAGATGTTGAGTTCAAAGGCGGACGCCTTCCGGGACAAAGCGGTCTTTATCTCACCGACTCCGAAGGAAACTCCATCATGATGGGCGTCGAAAACGGGTCCGCGGCTCTTCTTGGCGGAGTTTCAATTGCCCAGGTTTCGCTTGGGAATCAGACGAGGTTCCAAGTGGGAACCGACGCTGGCGATATGCTGGGCATGGTCCTCGGCGACACCAGAGCGAGCAAGCTCGCTGCCAACACCATCGTCGGCAAGTCGCTCTCTTCGATCGACATCACATCTTCTGGTGGGCCCCAGGAGGCGATGCAGTTGTTTGATGCGGCGATGAGCGAGGTCAACTCGCTTCGAGGGCGAATTGGCGCGTTTCAGACCCACACCTTGGAATCACGAAGCCGATCGTTGGCCGTGTTGAACGAGACGTTAAACTCGGCTCAGAGTGACTTGATTGACACGGATGTGGCGTCGGAAATGACGGAGTTCACAAAGAACCAGCTTATCCAGCAGACCGGAATCGCAATTCTGAGCCAGGCGAATCAGATGCCTCAGCAGATTTTGCGACTGCTTGAATAGCCGCCGAACTGTCATACTCTCGTATTGCGATGGCACGTGGAGTAGGAAAGGGTCTGAGTCAGATGGTTGCCAGTGGTGAAGAACCTCGGGTAACGGATTTAGCCGTCGGCATCATCGTCCCGAACCAGCGACAGCCTCGACGCCACTTCGACGAGGACGCGCTCGAAGAACTCGCAGATTCGATCCGAGTTCACGGCGTTCTCCAACCCATTTTGGTTCGCCCCCTCGGCAAAGACAAGTACGAGCTGATTGCCGGTGAGCGGCGTTGGCGTGCGTCCCAGCTAGCCGGGCTCAAGCAAGTTCCGGCAATCATCAAATCGGCAGCCGGACAGGAGTCCCTTGAGCTGGCGATCATCGAAAACGTTCAGCGTGAAGACATCTCGGCGTTTGAATCTGCACTGGCCTACCGCGCGCTCAGCGACGAGTTTGGACTGAATCAGGAAGAAATCGCTATTCGAGTTGGAAAGACTCGCTCGTCGATAAGCAACACTCTTCGCCTTCTCAAACTCCCCGAGGAGATTCTTCAGGGCCTCCAGGAAGCCGTCATCACCGAAGGGCATGCGCGGGCACTTCTAGCCTTACCAACCGCAGAGAAACAGCTTGCAGTTTACGAGCTGATCCTCGTCAAAGGACTTAGCGTGAGGGATGTTGAGAGGCTGTGCAAGCAACCTGACGACGCACCCAAGCCGCCCAAAAAGGCGGAGCAGAAGGACACTTACACGAAGCAGCTTGAATCAGCTTTGAGCGAGCGTACAGCGCTTCCCACCAAACTCAGCCGCGACGGTGACAAAGGCAAACTCACCATCGAGTTCTTCTCGGACGATGATCTCCAACGCATCCTCGACCTTCTCGGAATTCAGCTTTGACCTGGCAAGTTGAACCAATGGAGCAACGGCACCTGGACGGTGTCGTGGAACTTCAAGCTAGTTGCTTTCCTCCTCCTTTTGATCCGGACCTGCTGTGGAAGCGCGAGCATCTGGAGCGACACCTCGATCTGTTCCCTCAAGGGCAGTTCGTCGCGACATCCCAAGGGAAGGTCATTGCGAGTTGCAGTAACACGCTGATCTCAGAGGATAACTGGCTTGCTCATCGAGCCTGGGACGAGACAGTGGGAGGCTATTTCCTTTCAAAGTTCGACCCTAATGGCACCACTCTTTACGGTCTCGATATCTCGGTCCATCCTGATTTCCGCCGCCAAGGAGTTGCTCGTGGGCTTTATCAAGCTCGGTTTGAACTGGTGATAGGTCCTATTTTGCGGTACGGCACCGCCTGTCGCTTGCCCGATTTCAGCCATAATCACTTCCCTACTCCCGAACACTACGCAATGGCCGTTGTGGCTGGAGAGGCGCAGGACCGGACGCTCACCCCGCTTCTGAAGATAGGCATGACAATGACTGATGTGCTCACAAACTACATGGATGATCCTGAATCTGGTAATGCGGCCGCCCTCCTGGAGTGGCGACCATGACCATTCGCGCCGCAGTCGCCAACTGGAAGCTCCAGCCTTTGCGCAGCGATTCTGCATTCTGGAATCACGGCCAAAAGTTCCTGATTGAAGCCGACGACCGTAACGCCCAGCTTGTCGTTTTGCCAGAGTTGTTCTGTCTTGAGCTCCTTCAACTTGCGCCGCAGGTCCGGGCCGAGGATGCTCCTAAGTACCTTGTTCAGTATGCTGACGCCATCGAGGATTGGCTAAGCCGGATGTCGCAGAATTCCGGGATGGTGATCGTGGGAGGCTCGCACTTGAGGGAACTCGATGGAGAGATCTTCAACATCTGCACGATCGCCTATCCCGACGGCTCACTCTACTTTCAACAGAAGAACAAGTTGACGGTTTACGAACGAAGCGACTGGAAGATTTCCGGTGGACAAGGGATTCAACCGCTTCCCGGAAACCTTGGAGTAAGTGTCTGCTACGACTCTGAGTTCCCTGAGGGTCCACGAAAGCTGGCTGAAGATGGAATGCTGATCCACGCCGTCCCGGCTTGGACGGAGACTCGGCGAGGCTTTCAGCGGGTCCGCTGGTCGTGTCTTGCCCGAGCGGTTGAGAACCAGGTCTTTGTTCTGCATGCATCCCTGGTGGGCGACATTGGTCGCGAGCCAGTACCGGAGAGCTACGGTTCCAGCTCAATCATCGCGCCAAGCATGGCACCCTTCCCGATGGAAGCGGTTCTCGCCGAAACGCCGTTGAACGAAGATGCTTTGGTAGTTGAAAACCTCGACATCGACGCGCTCTTTGCATGCCGAAATGAAGGCGAGGTCACGAACTGGAAAGATCGTGACCCCGCGTGTTGGGTTCTGGGCGAACGACCGAAAGGTCGAGCGCCCTGGCAGTAGGCTTTCGAAGTGGTTTAGTGAGTAACGATTCGAGGAAGACTCTTCGCTTCTTCAACCCACTTTTCGACTTCCGATTCGGATGGAACTCGGTTCGCCAGGTTCTTCTCGGCGTTGACCTCTGCCATTTTCGCGGCGAGGTTAGCCGCATTTCGCTGAGCTAGCTCAGGAACGGTATCTACTCCGGATGCTTCAAGCAGTTCGGAGAACTGACCTGCGACACCCTTGATACGGAACAAGTCTGCGTGGTTGACCCAGGTGAGGATCTTGCCACCGTCGATTCCGGTCTTTTCTTCAATCGCCTTTCGACCTGCAGCTGATGCGCCTTGCTCCAAAAGAGCCTCAACGGTTTTGATTCCAGCGGCTTCGAGCTTCTCGCCGAATGCCGGGCCGATGCCTTCGATATCTTGAATGTTCGCCATGCGTTCCTTGTTTGTGGGCGGCATGCGCCGCACTTCACAGATATTCTAACCCCAAAAACGCCCTGGCGCAAGAGACGGACTAGGACTTCGTGTAGCTGATCAGCGTAACCTTGACTTTTGCCCCAGTTCCTGCGGGTTCGGCAATTACGATGACGCTGCCGTTTGCTTTCGTCATGCCCATACTGGTTCCGACTCCTTTTGCGTCGGTTTTACCGTCTCCAAGTTCCTTTTTGTAGAACTCGGTGACCTTCTTCGAATCGTCTTTTGTGGTGAACTGCACGACGAACTTCGTTCCTCCGTCGCCACGCTTGAAGACTTCGCCGGATTCTTCGGCCGCGCCCGGAAAGGCTTTTAGGGCGTGATTCTTTTCAAGATCGGCGAGCGACGTTTTTTGATCTAGCTTTGTCTCCTCGGGGCGATCCACGGTCGAACTGAGTTCCGGCGGCTGATTCGCGGTTTCATGCGTGTGTTGCTCCTCTTTGGAACAGCCAAGCAGGGCAACGAGAGACATCAAAACGGCAACACGGCGAAGCACGACTACATTTTGTCACACTCGGAAATCGATTGCCCCACGGCGAGGTTTGGTAACCTCATGCGGTGAGTAACGGATTAGCTGCGCTTGGCACCCTAATGGAAGAAGAGATCCGGCAGCAGCCTGATCTGCTTGCTTCAAACTCGCTGTCCTACTTCCAGCAGTTCGAGTCAATATTCGCTGGTCAAGCGCCGTTTGACATGGTGCTTCTAGCTGCCAGAGGATCTTCCGACAACGCGGCACTTTACGCCCGCTACCTCATCGAAATTCACCTCGGCATTCCGGTTTCGCTCGCTGCGCCATCGGTCATTACTCGGTACAACTCATCTTTGAAGTTCCCAGGTCGAACGCTTGCGATTGGTATCAGCCAAAGCGGTGCCGCACCGGATGTCGCCGAGTTCCTTGCTTACATGAACGAGCAAGGGCATGCAACCCTGGGAATCACGAATACTGCGGATTCTCGGCTGACTAAAACCGCTTCTTCTTCAGTGCTGTTGTCAGTTGCTAAAGAGAATTCTGTAGCGGCCACGAAGACCTACACAGCAACCCTATGCGCCCTGTATCAAATGGTTCGCGCGTTAGGCGGTACTCTCGGCGAGCTACCCCTGCCGGACGAAGCGTGGCTTCAGAAGTGCCACGATGATGCCCTTTTGGCGAGCGGTCCCGTCAACCGCTGCAACCCGGTCTTTGCGCTTGCACGCGGCTACGGCTTCTGTACCGCGCTAGAAACGGCCCTGAAGCTCATGGAGTGCGCTCTGGTGCCCTGCAAGGCCTACTCCGCTGCTGACTTCGAGCACGGCCCAAAGGCGTTGGCTGGCCATGGCTCCGCCGCCATCAGCTATTTCGGCTCGATGCCCGGTCTACGTGACCAGGGCTGTGAAATCATTGAGGTCGATGCTCCTGATGTGCCTGCTCCGGCCGCCCCGATTTGGGACATCGTTTACGGGCAGTGGCTAGCACTACACGTAGCTCGCTCACGCGGTCTGAATCCAGATAAGGCCAGGCATCTTAACAAAGTCACGGAAACGTTGTAGGAGAGTAGGACAGCCCCTCGTACCAGGCCGTTCCGAGGACCGACTGGTACGAGGGGCTACATTAACTCATCACTGCAATCTTTTCGCTACTGCGACAACTTTTCCCAAAGGTATTTGGCAACCGTTGACATGACGTGCGGTCGTGAGGTGTCCTTCGAGATCGAGTGGTCGTCTCGAGGGTAGGTCATGAGATCGAAGTGAGAACCAGCTTCGATGAGTTTCTGCTGAAGCCGAGCTGTGTCTTGGTAGAGCACGTTGTCGTCGAGCATCCCGTGAACCAAGAGCAGGTTGTCTTTGAGCCCGTTCTGCGCGTTGTAGACCGGCGAGGTTTTCTCAAAGATCTTGTCTTTATCATCCTTCACGAGGCCTAGTCGGCGGCGTGTGTACCACTCGTTGTAGCTCTTCCAATCGGTCACCGACGCCACCGCAACTCCGGTGTGGAATTCACCAGGCTTGGTCAGCAGGGTCATACAGGTGAGGAAGCCACCATAGCTCCAACCCCAGATTCCAACGCGATCTGGTTTAACGTAGCCCGTGGAAACCAGGAACTTCTTGGCATCAACAGCTTCGTCCACGTCGATGATTCCCATCTTCTTGTAGTAGCCGCCATTGAAGTCGCCGTCGTAGCCCCAACTCGAACGGAAGTCAACGCAGAGCACCACGAAGTCCATGTTCATGGCCATGTAGTTCTCCATCCAGCCGCCCCAGCCGCTCTTGGCACTATCCGCGTAGATGTTGCTCAGCACCGCCGGGTGCTTCTTGGTCAGATCAAGCCCTGGACGAGTGAACATCACGCCTCGAATCATGCGACCATCTGACGTCGGGAAGGTCACTTCTTTGGTGTCTGCCCACTGAATCTTTTTGAACTCAGGAAGCTGTGAGACGGTGATTCGCTTCTGAACGGGTTCAACAGCGTAAAGCTCATTATTGAGGTTCCGTGCCGACGCCATGGTTGCGATCTTCTTGCCGTCCTCGCTCACTAGTGGTAGCTCGGCCCAGTTGAACCCTTTCTGGGTGGATTGCCCACCGGGAATGACAACATGTTCCTTTCGCTTTCCGTCCGGTTCCTGAATGACGATTTCGGTGGTCAGCGGGCTCTTCGAGGCGGTGACCAGAACAAGGCGATCCGAGTTCTTGGGCCGCATCCAATTCCCTACGTCGTGAAGCTCAAAGTAGACCGGTTTGATCTCTGACCCGTCCGGATTCATCTTGTAAACCGCACGGTTCGTTAGCTTTCCTTCACGAATGTCAGTACCAAACAGGATCTGCTTCGAGTCTTTTGTCCAAGCGATATCTCGCCAGTCGTTGATCGTATTCGCCGGGGCTTCTTCTTTATAGACATCCTTCTTTTCTGCCGTCTCGGGGTCGATTACCGAGATGGTGTATTTCATGAAGTCGTCGCTGATCCAAGCAACCGCGATTTTGCTGCCGTCGGGCGACCAAGTGAACCCTTTTAGCCACATGTATCGCGGGAAGTCTTTCACGAACTTGATGACCCCGCCGTCCGCAGAGACCACACCGATTTGGTTATCGACCGGAGTGTCACCGTTCCACATCCGCTGAATCGGGACGACAGTCGCTCGATCTTTAGAAAAGTCCATCATCTGGTGGCTTCCCATCTTGCTACTGTCTCCCCAAACGACGCCAAGATGCTTACCATTGGGCGAAAACTCAAACTGCTCGATGCTTGTTCGTGGCTTCCCGAGGAACGTCAGCTGTTTGGTAAAGCCCGTCTTGCGGTCCATGCGGAAGACGTTCGTGCCATTGCTGTAAGCGAACGATTTGCCGTCTTCGGTGTACTGAGGGCCGCCGACGCTGCTTGAACCATCAACCAGTGGGCGAAGCTTGGAACCGTCTGGCTCGCAGAGCCAGGTTCGACCTTTGTAGGAGAACATCAGCTCGCCGCTGTCGGGTGCCCACTGAGCTCCGCTGATTCCACCATCGTAAAGCGCTGTCTCAGACTTTTCTTGCTCAGTTCGAATGTCGTCCTGGCGAGGAAGCTCCATGATTTTGGCCGCCTCAACGATCAGCTTCGGCTTGCCATTCGGGAAGTCAACGACATAAAGATCGAGTTTTCGGATCCCAGTTTGGTTCCAGCCAAAGGCGATCTTAGAGCCATCCGGAGACATTGAAGGCGCTGCTGGTGAACGGCCGTTAATCAACGGATACTGGTAGAGGCGTTGCAATGAGATTTCCGTCGTGGGCAAATCCTTGCCCATCGAAATCCCGCAAACCGCCAAACCTGCTAAAACAAGAACCTTACGCATTCATCAACTCCTGTGAAACCTTTACAACATTCTTAACCGTGAACCCAAACTCCTCGAACAGAGCCGGTGCGGGCCCGCTGACGCCAAAGGTATCGATCGAGACCTGTGCATCGGAGTACTTCGCCCAGCCAAACGAAGTTCCCGCCTCAACACTGACCGTCTTGACGCCCTTGGGCAAAACTTCGAGCCTATAGCTCAACGCTTGCTTTTCAAACAAGAAGTGACTGGGCATACTAACCACCCTTGTCGGAATCCCTGCCGCCTCCAGCTCTTTCTGGGCACCTAGGCATAGCTGAACTTCGCTTCCCGTGCCGATGAGGATCATCTTTGCTTCACCACTTGCTTCGGAAAGAACGTATGCGCCCTTCTCAGCTGGGTGATTTTTGACGTCCGCCGGGGTGACAACGGGGAGGTTCTGCCGGGAAAGAACCAGCAGAGTCGGTGTCTGTTGGCTCTCCATCGCCACCTTATAGCCGACAGAGGTCTCGTTCCCGTCCGCCGGGCGGAAGGTGTTGAGATTTGGTATCGCACGCATCGCGGCCAAGTGCTCAACCGGCTGGTGGGTTGGGCCATCCTCACCAAGACCAATTGAGTCATGGGTGAATACGAACAACGATGGGCACTCCATAAGCGCGGCAAGCCTAATCGAAGGTCGGCAGTAGTCAGTGAACTGAACGAACGAGCTAGCGATCGCCTTGATTCCGTGTAGCTGAAGTCCGTTGCAGGCCGCCGCCATTGCGTGCTCTCGCACCCCGAAGCAGAAGTTTCGTCCGGTTAGGTTGTTTTTCTGGAATGGAGTTTCGCCGTGGATGTGAGTGAAAGTCGATTCCGCAAGGTCTGCGGAGCCACCCATTAGTGAAGGGATAACCTTCCCGAGAGCAGCTAGGACTGCCTCACCGTTTTTGCGGGTCGCCATCGCATCTGTGAACGACGGCAGAACATCCTCCCATCCCGCCGGTAGCTTCCCTTCGATGATGAGCTGAAGCTCAGCAGCCTCTTTCGGATATTCCGACGCATAGGCCAGGAACCGGGTCTCCCAATCCGCCACTCGCACTTCGCCGGTGGCCGTCGCATCCATCGCGAGTGCGACATCTGACGGTACATAAAAGTCTGGCTCTAGGGGAATGCCAAGGGCCTCCTTAGTGAGCCTGACTTCGTCGGGTCCGAGAGGCGATCCGTGTACCTTTGAGCTTCCTGCCTTATTCGGCGAGCCAAATCCAATGGTGGTCTTGACCATGATCAATGACGGCCGATCCGTCACGCGGCGAGCTTCGTCGATGCCTTCTGCCACTGCATCGGCCTCGTGCCCGTCCACCTCTGTCACGTGCCATCCGAAGGCTTGGAACCGCTGCTCAACATCCTCGGTGAAAGCCAACTTGGTCGATCCATCGATCGAGATCATATTGTCGTCGTACAGGTAGATCAGCTTTCCGAGGCCGAGGTGCCCAGCCATCGAACCCGCTTCGCTCGAAATTCCCTCCATCAGATCGCCGTCGGAAACGATCGCGTAGGTGTAGTGATTGATGATGTCGTGACCTGGCCGGTTGTACTTTGCCGCCAGGTGAGCTTCTGCAATTGCCATTCCAACTCCGTGTGCGAAACCTTGACCGAGAGGACCGGTTGCCATCTCTACGCCTGGAGTCAAAGTGTTCTCCGGATGCCCAGGAGTTCGGCTATGAGGCTGGCGGAACTGCTTCAGATCCTCTATTGTTAGGTCGTACCCAGTCAAGTGCAGAAGAGAGTAAATCAGCATCGAACCGTGACCGGCCGACAGAATAAATCTGTCTCGATCAAACCACTTCGGATGCTTAGGGCTGTGCTTCAGATACCTGTTCCAAAGCGTGAATGCCATTGGTGCCGCTCCCATCGGTAGCCCTGGATGGCCGGAGTTGGCTTTTTGCACGCCGTCGATGGAGAGCCCCCGAATGGTATTGATACACTTTTCGGTAAGCACAGGATCAGCAACTTTCACAGCGTAAAGGGTACCCAGACCTGCTGTACAATCAATTCATGTTCTCGCTGGCATTGGCTTTCCAGATGGCGACCGCCCCGGCATGGATGGTCGGCCCGAACCTCCAGTACCAGTGGGGTGGCTCTGACTACCTACCAATCGGTGTGCAGTGTCCTTTCGATATTGACCTCATCACCAAGGCCAAGGGTGCAGGGGTCGAAGACTTTAACATTGAAGTACCGGCAACCAGTTCATGGAAAGCCGTGTCTGATGAACTGAACGGGAAGCGCTTCTTCATAACATCGAATACTGCGATGCCAACGGCGACTGGCTTTACTGTTCAGCCTCAGTCGTACCGGGTGAATGGCATCAGGAATCCGCAGTCGATCACACTTGCTCTGCCTGGTGCTACAAAAGCGTTCGTCGTCGTAGCCCTCTCTCGGGATGCATCAGTCATTAGTCAGAAGACTTTTCCCGTGGTGAACGGTGTACTCAAAGCCGAACTCAAGGCTGCCCGAGATTCCGATCAGGTTGCGTTGGTGTACCCACTCGGTGAATCCATGGAGATGGAAGACTTGTGGGAGAAGTTGGACGACCGTCGCGATTCAGTCTTGCGACAGATTCGCTCCATGGGAACCCAACCCGGCCTGCGAGGCATTATCAATCCGCTCGGAACCACACCTTATCTTTCGGCGCAAGACAACGGATTTGTCCCGACGAACCCGATGTTCCAGCGAGAGTTTGCGGACTACCTGGAGCAGAAGTATCGCAATTTGGCAACTTTGGTCAAGGCGTGGCAATTGCGAGGCATTGACTCCGACTTCACGGGCAAGATCGATAATCAGGGAAACATTGTTGACAGCGGCAATTCTGACCGCAATGCGTTTGTCTTCGCCGCCAAGCTGATCCCGCTTTGGAACGGCACCAGAGGCGTGAACCTGATGCTGAACCCGGCCAAGGACTCGACTCTCATGGTCGAACAGCGGAAGTCGAGCTACTGGCGCGACCTAGCAGAGTGCATTTCATCGGCAAGAGCCCGAAGAGTTCACCGGATCATGCGTTCTCTTCGCCGTGAATCTGCAGTGCCGATCCTCCAGGAGTGGTCCGGCTGGTCTTGGTTTTTCGAGGCTCCAGACTCAGAGCTGTCGGGTTTGACCGTCAAGCTCTCCAAACTGAACCCTTCGGGGATCCTCAGCAACGTTTCAGGAGTTCTGTCTTCGTCGCTACGCACCAAGCGTCCCGCCCCGCTTCTCGTTACCGATATTGCCCCGACTGCAGAAAATCTTCAGCCGACGGTCCTTGAGGAGTTAACCGGACTCGGAGTTCGGGGAGTCTTCCTGCGCGCAACCACTCCAGAGCAGTTCGGGCTGATCAAAGCGGCAACGCCGCTCACTGCCGAAAGCCGTCCGATGGGCTTCTTCTTCCCCCAGAACGCGATGAACCCGGCGAGCCCTCGCAAAATTGCTGGGAACTACTGGTCCCTACCCTCTCCTGCTGACGGCAATCGGATTGATCTAGGGCCAGAAATTCGTTGCTACGCGATCAACAACGGGGCAGGAAATGCTTTTGTGATGTGGAGCGAACGGACGCCGATTCGGCTTGAGTATCGATTCCCGGAGGCAAAATCTGCCTTGATTCGCGGAGTCAATAACTCGGTTCCCGATGTCACACCCAGCAAAACTGGAATCTATATGACTCTTGACATCGTGCCAGTGGTCGTCTCGGGCGTTACCGAGCCTCCAGTGCCTGAGATAGAACTCGTTCGTATGGACCAGGCAGTGACCCAGCTCCTCGAATGGGCCGAGTCTGAGCATCGTGATATCACGACTGAAGTCTATGATTTCAGGCAATACCCCGAACTGGCCAAGACCAGCCCTTACAAGGCGTTGCAGTCCGCCCAAAAGACGTTCCGTGCGCTTGCCTCGCCTGGTGTCGGCTACACCTGGCTTGAGTGGGAACGATCTGTCGACAATACTTTCAGCGAAGTCGTTGCCGACGCCGGATGTAGCAACGGTTCGTTCCTGTCCGTTCGGACGCCATTCGGCGAGCAGACCGGGCGCATCCATGCCTCACTAGGCGTTACCCAGCGATCTTCTGCTTCGTTGGAAGTTTGGGTTGCGGCGCGGATCCCAAATCCTTCCGACCGGGCACGCATCCAGTTCAGGGTCGGTGGCCAAGTTTTGCGGTTCTCGGGCGAGCCTGTGAATCAGTACGGTTCAGGCTTTGGTTGGTACAACATCGGAACGACTCGATTGCCATCAACAAAAACCGAATTCCGCGTGGAGTTCACCGGGATCTCCTCGACCGATGTCGCGCTGGATTCGGTCCTTTTCACGCCGCAACCAGTCACACCAAACGGTACGTACTTGCCTCAGTTTGTTCTGCCAAAGGCCCCTAAGAAGGATCCAAAAAAGGGTTCGGACGGTCTTTGAAGCCAACTTTGTGGAGTTCTTCGGACTCGGCGTAGCTTGCCGGGTCCATTTGGGCTAGACCGTAGACGCAGCTGGTTTCGCCGGTTCGGACAGCCCAACCCGCATCGCCCCAACTGTAGTGCCACCACTCGTCTCGGCAATTACTGAAACCGGCACCGAGCATCGCCTCGATCAAAATGGTGCGATTCTTCTGGGCTTCCCCAGTCAGCCCAAGGGAATAGGTTGGCGCGGCTCCAAACCGACCAAAGGGAGAATGCACATCGTACTCCTCGCCCTGCTGATTGACAAGGAACACATCCACCGCCGCTCCGGTGCAGTGACCAGGAGGCGCTTTCTGATTCGTCGGGGCCACCCAGCGACAAACGGTTCGTCTAAGGGAGGTTTCGTCGCGGTCGGGAAAGGCATCCTTACCACACTGCCAGATGAAGTCGTAAATGCGTTGCTGCCTCGCCAAGGGCCGCCAGGCATCGATAACGCCCAGGAAGTAGCCTTCTGGAAGGCTCACCGTGGCCTGGTGAAGCATTTCGCAGACGGTCTGGCGCAGGTATGGGATGACGGTCTCTCTGAGAATTTGAACCCTCGGACACGCCTCTCGAATATCCAGCAGCGGTTCCCCGTTCTCACGTTCATCGATCAAGTTAAGTAGCCGGATCGGTTCGGGGCGACCTTTGGTGCGATCCCACTTCACCCTCACTTCGCCGACACTTCCACAACGTCGCCCGGCTCCAGAGCAAAATCCTTCTGCTTGCCACTCTCGATATCTGCGTACTTAAACTGGAGTCGCTTTTTCGTTCGATTGACGAGCGAGTAAACCCGAATCGTGACCCGCTTATCCAAGAGTCCCTTGACCTCTTCAATTGCCTTAAACAGGGTCAGCTGATCTGTCCATTCAATATTCTTCGGTTCCCTAACCAAACCGGTCACGGTCACCAGTGGCACAGAAGCCTTCAAGTCCACGCGGATCGTGTCTCCAGATCGAACCGGAACCGCCCCGTCCTTGGCCAAATCGAAGGGACCCAGCACGATGTCCCTGAGGATGAAGACTCGTTTGGCTTCGCCCTTCGGCGAAACTCCTCCGACACCGGCAATCGCGTCTTTAAGGGTCATGCCGTCCACGATGTCCAAGGCGCCGGAGCGCAGAACTCCACCAACAACATTGAGCGAACCCAGGCTCACCTTGACAGGAATCGTGATCCGGTCTCCCGGCCGCACAGAGTACTTTGCCGAAGCTCCCCAGCCACGTACGTCGTTGATCTGAGCTTTGCTCGGATCGGCAAAATCCAGCAGCGGCACAGTTCCCGCCAAATCCGCAACTGTCACTCCTGTTGCTCGTCGAAGAATGATCGGCTTTGCGACCGAGCCACCAACGGCAATTCCCGAGTGCTTGTCGGCGGAAATCTGAATCGTCACCTCGTCGATTCTTCCCAATCTCTCCTTCATAGCGTTCAACAGGGCTTCTTGGATTTGGGCTGAGTTTCGTGTGATCACGTTGACCGACCCTAGACCAGGGACTTGAATCGAACCCGATTCACTGACGCGAAAACGGCCTGACAACTGGCTCTCTGAACTGAACGAAAGAACGACTACATCGCGTGCTTGGGCCACGACGGGCGATTGAGAGTAGGCAGAACTCGCGAGGAAAAACATTGCGAGAATGGTGCCGCAAGCCGGACTCGAACCGGCGACCCAAGGATTTTCAATCCTTTGCTCTACCAACTGAGCTACCGCGGCACTAATTGTTGTACGTTGGCGCGGATGACGGGACTTGAACCCGCGGCCTCCGGCGTGACAGGCCGGCGCTCTAACCACTGAGCTACACCCGCGAACGAAAGGAAAGTATGACAGACGTCTCATGTTAAGTCAACCCCTACTCAGATTATTGGTCACCAATCTCAATGTGTTAAGTATGCCGGTAATTATGCTAGCGACTGACCACCGTCGATGAACAGTTCCGTTCCCGTAATGTGTTTCGCCGCATCAGAGACCAAGAACGCAATTGCTTCAGCTACATCTTGCGCCTCGCCGGGGACCTTTCCGGTGAGGGGACTATCGCCCTCGGGATAATGCCTTGGTCTACCAACCGGCCAGCCACCGCGCCAGGTCGTGGATGCAATGATGTTGGTCTGAATCGAGCCCGGACAAACGGTGTTCACCCGAATCCCCCTGGGACCAAGTTCGACCGCTAGGCTCCTTCCCAATGCCATCACTGCGCCTTTCGACGCAACATAGGGCGAGGAGCCGGCCCAAGAGAACTGACGTGAGCCATTGATCGACCCAACGAGTGTGATCGATCCCTTGCTTAACTCTAGATGAGCAATTGCCGGAATGATGTAGTTGTAGACACCCAACAGATTCACCTCGAAGAGGCGCCGAATCTCGTCGGGGTGGATCATATCGACTTTGCCCATCGGTCCGTTGATTCCTGCAGAGAGTACGAGCGCATCAATTCTTCCGGTTCGTTCGACAAATTCCGCAACAACCCGAGCGGCGTCTTCTGTGTCTGAAACATCTGAACTCCAGTTCAAAGAAGAGTCTTCTGGAAACGCCTCTTGCAACCGTTCTGCCGACATGTCGACTGCACCAATTTTGGCTCCGCGCGACAGTAAGGTTTGGGCAGTCGCAAGTCCGATTCCACTCCCTGCCCCGGTGACGAGGACGGCTTTTCCGGCGAAATCTGAGTTATTGGGAGCGTTCATTTGAGGTTGGGCGTTGTGATACAATAGAGAGACAAAATTTTGGGCACCGAAAAAGGGGTGGCTCTATGCCGCCTTTTTTGTTAATCGGGGTTCATGAAATAAGGGGAACAAGCAGATTATGGACATCATGCAGCAGCTAAATCAAATCGCACAGGAGAGGGATATCCCAGTGGAAGACCTCGTCGTTGAGCTAGAAGAAGCGCTGGGTGCTGCCTACAAGAAGTATGTCGGAGCGCGAGGTGAAGTGAATGTTAAGCTTGACACCTCCAAAGGCTGGACCGCCCAAGTTGAAAAGGAAGTCGTCGCAGTTGTTGAAGAGCCGAGCTTCCAGATGAGCCTAACCGAGGCTCGAAAGCGCAATCCAGAAGCCGAAGTTGGCGACTTCATTCCCATGGAAGTCGATCCGAACCGCTTTGGTCGCATCGCCGCCCAAACCGCCAAGCAAGTTCTTTCGCAGAAGTTGCGCGAAGCGGAGACTCGCCGCATTCACGACGTTTTCGCCGAGAAAATGGGCGACATCGTTAGCGGAACCGTCAGCCGCCGCGACGACCAGAATGTTTACATCCAGGTCAACCGCGTAGAAGCCGAGCTTCCCCGCCGCGAGCAAGTTCCTACTGAGCGATATGCGCCAAACAGCCGGATGAAAGTTTACGTTTACAAAGTAGACGACAGCCAGCGCCGCCTCAAGGTCATCGTTAGCCGGACTCACCCGAACCTCCTTCGCAAGCTTTTTGAACTCGAAATCCCCGAGATCGCCAGCGGAATCGTCCAGATCAAGGCCATTAGCCGCGAGCCAGGTCAGCGATCCAAGGTTGCCGTCTTCAGCGAAGACGAACGAGTTGATCCGATCGGCGCCTGCATCGGGCCGCGCGGTGCGCGCGTCCAGGCTATCGTGGACGAGCTCAACGACGAGAAAATCGACGTTGTTCCTTACAAGGAAGATCCAAAAGAATTCATCATCGAAGCCCTTTCGCCCGCAAAGGTCAACTCGATCAAGCTGACCGAAAAGCAGAACGACCGCGGAGACATGGAGAAGCATGCTTACGTTGTGGTTCCCGAGATGCAGCTCTCACTCGCCATCGGCAAGGGTGGACAGAACGTCCGACTTGCGGCCCGGCTTACCGGCTGGACCATCGACATCCGTAGCGAGGCACAAGCCGCCGCTGAACGGGGAAAGGCGTGAGGTGATGGCACAGTATGTCAACACACACGGTCACCAGAACCTGCGTTTCTTGTCGAAGTAAGCGCAATCAAGCCAGCTTTGTACGGCTTGGCGTCAGCACAACTGGTGATGTGCAACTATGGGGCGGAAGTGGGCGGAGTGCCTATTTCTGCCCCTCAACAATTTGCCTCGAAGGGGCATTGAAACCCGGACGGCTTGCGAAAGCCCTTCGCCACGCCGTCTCTGCCACATCTCTGGCAGACATCAAACAAGAAATAGCATGCAAACTGGAGTTAAGCCAATGAGTTACACCATCGCCGACATCGCGACCGAGTTCGAAATCAGACCCGGTCAGGTCTTTACTGTCCTCAACGACCTGGGGCTGGACCACGACGGCGCCTCATTCGAGGGAGACAATGACACCCTCGAAATGGTCAAAGAGTCCTGCCTTGAGCACATGGAGTCCAAGGTCATAACCCTCAAGCCGAACTGCACTCCGCGCGATATTGCGAACGCCCTTGGCGTTCCACAAGCCGAGATCCAGAAGAGCCTGATCTCCAAGTTCAAAATCATGAAGGCGATCGCCAACCCGCTGACCGAAGAGGAAGCCGGGCGAATCGTGACCTCCTACGGATTTGAACTCACCCTCGCCGAAGGGCCGAAGCCGAAGCCAAAGGTTGACCCACGCGCCGCCATCAAAGTCGGCGGAGCCGTGAAGCGACCGCCGGTCGTTACCATCATGGGCCACGTTGACCACGGTAAGACGAGTCTTCTGGACTATATCCGGAAGGCAAACGTCGCCGCAAAAGAAGCGGGGGGAATCACCCAGCACATCGGTGCCTATCAGGTCATGCTCGAGGAGGGACTCATCACCTTCCTTGACACTCCAGGTCACGCCGCGTTCACCAACATGCGAGCCCGAGGAGCCCAGGTCACCGATATCGCGATCCTCGTTGTCGCCGCCGACGACGGAATCATGCCGCAGACTCAAGAGGCGATCCAGCACATCCAGGCTGCAAACGTTCCGATGATTGTTGCCGTTAACAAGTGCGATAAGCCCGGCGCGAACCCGGATCGAGTTCTCCAGCAGCTCACCGAATACAACGTCATCCCCGAAGCATTCGGCGGACAAACGATCACCGCCAACGTCTCTGCCCTTACTGGCGCTGGCGTTCCGGAACTTCTCGAACTCATCATTCTTCAGGCCGACATCATGGACCTTAAGGCTGACCCGCGAGGCGAGCTGAAAGGCACCGTAGTCGAAGCGAAGCTCGAAAAGGGCCGCGGTCCGGTTGCTACCCTTCTTATCGAAGAGGGCACCCTTAAGAGCGGCGACAACCTGGTGGTTGGCCAGACCTTTGGTCGTATCAAAGCGATGACCGACTTCCGAGGTGAGAAGATGGACCTTGCAGGACCGTCTGCGCCAGTCGAAATCCTCGGACTCAGCGAGGTTCCTGCGGCCGGAGACAAGATCGAGTTCTTCCCCGATGAGCGATCCGCTCGCGTTGAGGCGGAGAGCCGAATCTCCAAGGCTCGCGCCAAGGAGTTCACCAACGGCGGACGAGGGATGACCCTTCGCGACCTGCGCAGCCGAATGCAGGACGACGGCATCAAGAACCTCAACCTCATCATCAAGGCCGACGTTCATGGCTCGGTTGAAGCCGTCAAGGGCATGCTGGAGAAGGTCAAGAACGACGAAGTCGAGACCAAGATTATCCTCAGCGGTGTCGGGCAGATCACAAAGGCCGATATCGACCTCGCTGCCGCCTCGGACTCCATTGTCGTCGGCTTCAACGCACGCGCCGATGGCGAAGCAAAGAAGGAAGCTGAGAAGCGAAAGGTAGAAATCCGAACCTACTCGATCATTTACGAATTGATCGAAGACATCGAAGCGGCGGTTAAGGGAATGCTCGCTCCGAAGTTCGAGGAGCAGGGGCTCGGCGAAGCAGAAATCCGAATGCGACTACAATTCTCCAAGAAGGGCATCGTTGCTGGTTCCTACATCACCGAAGGAAAGATCACGAGGAACGCCAAGGTTCGCATCTTCCGAGGCAAGGATCTTATTCACGAAGGCGAAGTCGCCACCCTCAAGCACTTCAAGGACGACGTCCGCGAAATGACCATGGGCCAAGAGTGCGGTATCACCTTCACCAACTGGGAAGACTTCCAGGAAGGCGACCGCGTCGAAGCCTTCGAGATGGTTCAGATCAACGCCTAAGGTGTCCACTGCCTCTCCTTCGGGAAAGGCAGTTTGGTAACCTCCACTCATGTCCCTCGGTCGGCAGTACGCAGCAGAGCATTTGCGAACGCTCTTGCTTGATGAAGTTCAACTTAAAGACGAGCAGGGCTTCCCTTCCCTGGGCGATTTTGTAACCCGAATAAAAGCTGCTGGCTTCACGGAGTTGCACGTTATTGAAAGCGAGCTCGAAGGGCTGCCAGAGCCAGAGTCACTTGCGGAAACCGAACCTCTGCACTGGGATATCCCGGCGCCAAAGGATTCCTGGCAAGAATGGAAGCCCACTCGGGAAATTCTTGCAGATCGAATCCGAGGTGCATGGTACGGACGAATAGCGGGCTGCATCCTAGGAAAACCCGTCGAGTGCCACGAGTTTTTCGCTCGTCCAAAGTCACTCCGGGCATTTCTTGAGGCGACCGACCAATGGCCGCTGACCGACTTCGTAAAACTCTGCGATCCAGAAATGGAGCAGTATGCAGGGCATCGATGCCACTTCAAGCCCTCAACTGAGGGCAACATCCAATACGCCCAGAGTGATGACGACCTCCGCTACACCCTAGCCGGACTCCGCATCCAGGCGAGCCGGATCGATAAATCCGAGCCCGGGATTGTGAGCTACTCAATCCCCACCAGCCAAGACATCTTTAAATACTGGGCAGCACACTGGCTGCCAAACCACACTTTCACCGCCGAGCAAGCGACAATCTCAAACTCCTATGCATTTGGGCGCCCCCATGGCTGGCTCTACAACGACGCGTCCGAAGAGCAGATGCTCGCGATGCGCCAATGGAGAAACCCATATCGAGAGTGGATCGGTGCCGCCATCCGCGCCGACGGCTGGGCCTTCTCACATGCCGGCAACCCCTACCAAGCTGCAATCGTTGCTCAACAGGATGCGCGTCTCACCCATGAGCGCAATGGCGAATATAGCGAGATCTTCTTTGCATCCTGGATCGCGGGTGCCTTCCGCCACACTCTCGAAGAATCGTTCGAAATTGCACTGAACCTTATTCCCTCGGAGAGCCGACTGTCGCTCCTCGCTCGCGACCTCCGAACCTTCTGCGCCACCCAGCCGTCGTTCGACGATTTCCTGGACACCATCGCCGCAAAGACCGGACACTACAACGGTGTCCACGCTCTCAATAATGCGGCGGTCTGTATAGGAGCCGTCTTCCTAAGCAGAGGCGACTTTGAAAAGGGGATCACGATGTCTGTGATGTGCGGACTCGATACTGATTGCAACGGGGCGACCGTCGGAAGCATTCTTGGCGCACACCTCGGCGCGGACGCTCTGCCTACCGAAAAATGGGTCAAGCCTTTCAACGACACCATTGATTTTGAGTACGTGGGCGAGGAGCGGCAATCAATCGATGCTCTTGCAGAATGGACAACTCAGCTGTGGCTGGACCTCAATTGAAAGTAAACTGAACCTATCAGCCCTTTCCTTCTAACCATCCTCGGCCCTACTGCATCCGGAAAGTCTTCATTAGCCGAGGAACTCGCCCAAAAGCACAATGCAGTGATTCTCAACGGCGATGCGTTCCAAATGTACAAGGGGATGGACATTGGAACGGCTAAGCCGAGCGACAAATCACGCTATGAGCTGCTAGATTTGAAGAACCCTGACGAGGAGTTTGGGGTGGGTGAGTATGTCCTGCTCGCTGCCGAGCGGCTTCATCAGCACTTTAATGACAATGTTAACGTCATTCTCTGCGGCGGAACCGGACTTTACATCCGCGCGTTGATCGAAGAGTATCAAGATCTCTCACCTGCGCCGTCGCCGGAGTTACGTCAGGAACTGAATGAGAGACCAGAGGAGGATTTGGTCGATCAACTCCGATCTCAGTTCCCAGACGTCGCTGCAACGACCGACCTAAAGAACCGAATCAGGGTCACTCGGGCCTTGGAAAGGTGCCTGGCGCCTAAAGAAAAAATCAAATTCTCGGTTCCGCCCTTTCACAAAAAAAAGGTCGCTCTGATACCAGAAGTCAAAAATACTGAACTAAACATCCAGCAACGAACGTCTCTTATGATGCAAAATGGCTGGGTAAATGAAGTTAAGGAGCTCCTTAACCTCGGCTACCGACCAGGCAACCCCGGTTTTCGCGCCATTGGATATTCGGCAATTGTCGATTTCCTTCACGACGATTTGACTGAGGAACAACTGGTCGAGACCATCGAAGCGGAGACGAGGAACTACGCCAAGCGGCAACGCACTTGGCTGCGATCCGAACCCGACTTAGAGGTTTATAGCAACGGAATCGATGCGATGGGCGCAACCCAAGCATGGATTCAGAGTATGCATTAAAGGATAATTAAATGGGTAAGGCAATCAACCTGCAAGATATGTTTCTGAACCAAGTCCGAAAGGAAGGGGTCAGCGTTACGGTCTATCTCACAAACAGTGTTCAGCTTCGGGGCAACGTCCGCGGCTTTGACGCATTCACTATACTTTTGGACTCACCAGGCAAACCGACGCAGTTGGTTTACAAGCACGCCGTGGCGTCCATCGTTCCTGCTAAGACGGTCGGCACCTATCGTGCGCCAGGCGAACACGAAGAGCATCATCACAACGATTCCGAGTGAGCATTCCCTTCACGAAAATGCAGGGCATCGGTAACGACTTTGTCGTCATCGATACCCTGCGCGACTCCGTTTCAATTTCTGGTCTTCCCGCCTTGGCCCGCTCGGTTTGTGATCGAAAGTATGGCGTCGGTGCCGACGGTCTGATCTTTGTGCTGCGGAAGGAAGGCAAGCTTGAAATGGCAATGCTCAACCCCGACGGCTCGCTAAGCGAAATGTGCGGGAATGGGCTTCGGTGCTTTGCTCGACTCGCGGTTGACCGGGGATACGCCTCTGGCACATTCCCGGTACTGACCGGAGCTGGCGAGCTGATGGTTAGTGCTACAGGAACCGCGGGCGACTCGTCTCCCCATCAAACCGAAGGTGAACCTAGGTCTTCCGCAGCTTCAGCAATCGAAACTGCCAGCATCAATGCAACGGAACAGTCAATAACGATTGATATGGGCGAAGCCACCTTCCCACTCGGAAAAGAGCTGATTGACCTCAATGACGGCTTCAAGGCCATCCACGTCAGTATGGGGAACCCGCACATCGTCATCATCACTGACAATGTCGATGCAATCCCGCTCGAAGAGGTCGGTCCCCAGCTCGAACACCATCCCCTCTTCCCTCAGCGAACGAACGTCCATTTCGTCCAAGTCTTGAGTCGAACAGAAATCAAGCAACGAACGTGGGAACGCGGGGCTGGAATCACCTTAGCCTGTGGCACCGGTGCCTGCGCGTGTGCTGTGGCGACCGCAACCCTAGGTCTCACAGAACGAGGACTGCTCAACCACTTGCCGGGAGGGGATTTGAATCTAGAGTACAAGAGTGACGGGCACGTTCTGATGACGGGCACTGCGAACTACGTGTTTGAGGGTGAACTGGCTTAGGCGGCCTTACTAGCTCGCTCAAGGAACTTGACAAACTTGTCGCGTGAGTCACCGTAGAAGTCGATGAATTCTAGACCATTTCCGCCACGGTTAGGATTGTCGTGGGCAACCATCGCTAGAGCCGACATGTCTTCCCCGTCTACTTTCATGTGGAATTCAACAATGGAACCCATTGTGACTACCGGTTGAACGTCGACCCAGGCTCCACCCAAGCTGACATCTTTCGTCACTCCTTGGCTCAAGGCGATGACTTGCGAGCCTTTCATATCGCAGACCGAACGAATGCTGACAGCAGCTTCGACCGGGTACCGCGCATAAACGCGGCGATCAACTTCGGCGACGTGGGTGCGCTCAATCGTGAGCAGGAATCCAGCCTTGTAGGGTTCTACGCTGACAGCTTCGGCTTCACCCTTCATAACGGAATCTTCACGGTGCCACACCAAAACGACCGACTGAGGATAACTGATATCTTGAGTTCGCAGGTCCTTGGTGAAGAGCTTCAGAGGCTGCTCACTCACACACAATCCATTCACCGCCATTGGGCGGCCATCGATCATGAAGGCAACGATCACCGGAGTATCCGGAGACAAGTGCTTAGTGAGTCCTGCGTTCGACACGCTTTACATATCGGTATTGCAACCGAGAAACTCATAGTGGTTTTTGTCGCTTTTGCGACTAATCTCGTCCGTGCATGGCACGATCGATTTCGCGTTTTGTGTCTCGCTTGGCGATGGTGTCTCGCTTATCGTAGTTCGATTTACCCTGAACCATTGCAATCTTCACCTTTGCCTTGCCGTGCTTAAAGTAGATCTCAAGCGGCACAATCGAGAAACCCTTCTCCATGCTCTTGCGTTCGATCTGAATGATTTCCTTCCGGTGAAGGAGTAGTTTCCGGTCACGGCGTCGCTCGTGAGAGAAGTAGGTGGCCTTGTCGTACGGCTCGATATCGACGTTCATCAGCCACATCTCATCGTTCACAACCCGGCAGTAGCCGTCGGTGAGATTCCCTTTCCCACAGAACAGACTCTTGACCTCGCTTCCGACCAAAACCATGCCCGCCTCGAACTCGCCAAGGATGTTATAGTCGTATCGAGCCTTCCGGTTCTGAATCGTTTTCGGTCCGGTCGCCTCTTTTTGGGTCTTGGCTTTAGCCACGATTTCAGTTTACTGTGCCAGGTCTGCACTTTCTGGGAGCAAATGGCACCCTATTTGGGTAATTTCTAAGGATATGTCGCGTTATGCGTTTGCAATTCTTCTAGGTCTCGCCGTTATCGGCTGCAACAAGACAGGTGGAGACACCACTTCTTCGGCAACAGCACCTGCGGGTGGGGCGAGCGGGATCTCGGCCCTCAAGTCAGAGGATCTTGAACCTGGAACCGGTCCAGCTGCAGAAAACGGCGATACCGTTTTCGTGATGTACCGTGGGACATTGATGAACGGAACCGAGTTTGATGGCAATATGAACGCGACCTACAAGCCGACACCAAACAAGGATCCGTATCCAGTAGTTATCGGCATCGGCAGCGTCATCAAAGGTTGGGATGAAGGTCTCGTTGGAACGAAAGAAGGAATGGTTCGTCGCCTGACGATCCCATCCGCAAAGGCCTACGGAACCGCTGGTTCGGGCGAAAAGATTCCGCCAAATGCGGACCTCAAATTCGACCTGAAGATCGTCAAGGTTCTAAAGAAAGGAGTGACTCCGGAAATCACGGCTAAAACCATCACGCCAGGCAGTGGCCCTGCAATCAACGAAGGTAGCAAAGTTGTATTGAAGTATGTGGGGACCACTCTAAGCGGAAAGGTCTTTGACAAGCGAGACTCGATCCCGCTCACGCCGGTCAAAAACCTCGTCAACGGCTTTGGAGATGCTCTTATGGGACTTAAAAAAGGCGGAAAGCGCGTTATCTCCTTCCCTCCGGGAACGGTGCAGTTCGTTGGTATCCAAGGAAACCAGTTCACCACCGTTGAAGTCGAAGTACTCGACGTCAAGTAACCCCCTTAGTGGAAGTAGCTGGCTCCGTTGATATCAATCACGGAGCCAGACAAGTATTCGGACCCTTCGGAAAGCAGGAAACTCGCCGCCTGTGCACAGTCAGCCGGAGATGCCATTCTTCCAGCAGGAATCGTCTCCAGAATTTGAGGAAGTCGTTCCTCCATCCCGTTACGCGCCATTGAAGTATCGACCCAACCGGGTGCGATCCCGAAGATGCCAATCTTGGTTCCGGCGTACTCGACCGCGAGCGATCGTGTCACGTTGATAAGTGCCGCTTTCGAGGCTGCGTACATCGACGCCCCTGCTTCTCCCCGAAATCCAACTCGGCTGGCGACGTTCAAAATCTTCCCGCCATCATGAATTTCAAAATCATTGATCGCAAGACGCATTAGCTCGCAAGGCGCCTCAAAGTTGATTCGGAACATCTTCCGGCGATTCTGCTCAAAAGCTTCGGCGGACCAGAATGGAATCTGCTCATAGACCCCCGCGTTGTTGACTAACGTGTCGATTGTTCCAAGCGCCGTAGCCTGAAACCACAGTCTTTCTGTCTCTTTTGCCGACATCAGGTCTGCCTGTAAGGCACCTAAACACGAAGGGCCGAGCTCGGCCCTGAGCGCTTCGGCCTCAGCTTGCCCTTTCGCATAGTGCAGAACAACATTGTTGCCTTCGCTAACCAGTCGACGAGCAATTTCTGCTCCGATCCCTCTTGAACTCCCAGTCACTAGTGCAGTTTTCACGAAGAAAGAGTCTAACCTGAAAACCTTTTGGCTTGATCGAACGTTATCTCTAACATGTTAAAGTCGGCGATTTTGTTTACTGGGCTCGGTTTAGCCGGACTTCTCACCCTCCAAACTGGTTCAAAGTCCGCCGCCGTCAAGATCGAAACTCCCGACAAAGTCAGCTACGCAGAGCATGTCGCCCCCATCATCAACAAGCACTGCATCAGTTGCCACCGACCCGGAGATGTAGCGCCCTTCTCTCTGGTCGGCTATGAAGCCTCCAAGAAACAGCACTCGATGATCGCCAGCGCAGCTGATGCTAAGCGGATGCCCCCTTGGAAGGCGGTCGAAGGCTACGGCGAGTTCAAAGGCGAAAACAGGCTCTCCGCCCAAGAAATTGCCATCCTAAAGAAGTGGTCACTCCAAAACGCTGCCCGTGGGGACGCAAAAAAGGAGCCGCCAATCCCGGTCTTTCCAAAGACCGAATGGTCCCACGGAACCCCGGATAAGGTTTTGCAGCTACCGAAGCCGTTTGAACTCGAAGCCGAAGGGCCAGATGTTTACCGAAACTTCGTTTTTGATCTCGGAAACTCCGAGGATGTCTACATCAAGGCGATGGACGTCCGTCCCGGAAACAAGGCGGTCGTCCACCATGTCATCGGCTTCCTAGATGCATCCGGTCGATCAGTCGATCTCGAAAAGAACAGTCGAGACGACCAAGCAGGATACAGTTCCAGTGGTGGCGGAATCGGGCTGATGCCCTCCGGTGCCCTCGGCGGCTGGGCCCCCGGTGTGATGGTGCAAGAAACCGAACCAGGCGTCGCGTTCAAGGTCTCACCAGGAACAAAGATCGTTCTTCAAGTGCATTATCACAAGTCAGGCAAGCCAGAAAAGGATCAGACCAAGGTCGCCTTGTACTATGCGAAGGAGAAGATCGAAAAGACAAGTGAGATCTTCTGGGCTGCCAACCCTATGTTCCGAATTCCCCCTGGAGCTAAGTCACACGCAGTGAACTGGTCAACACCGATCCCCGCTGACGCGACGATCTACACCGTCATGCCCCACATGCACCTTCTCGGAAAGTCGATGAAGGCACACATCGAAACTCCGCAGGGGAACAAAATTCCGCTTGTGTGGGTAGATAGCTGGGACTTCAACTGGCAGTTGGTCTACACGCTCAAGCAGCCGCTTGAAGTGAAGCGAGGGTCAAAGCTTGTCGTCAACGCGGTGTACGACAACTCGAAGGATAACCCAAACAACCCCAACGATCCTCCTCGCCCAATCACTTGGGGAGAAGAAACGACCGACGAGATGGCTCTGCTGGTGGTTGGATACTCGGTTGATGGCGGTGGAAAGCTTCGGCGACGAGGATAAGAGCCGCCTCACTGAATCCAGAAGACGAAATACTAAGCCAATCGCCAGGTGATGTTCCCGTCAACTGAGTGCTTTTCGGCGCTTGAGTGCCCACAAACCAGCAATACCCGGAAGCAAGAGCCCTGCTCCAACCCCTAATTTTGCGGTGGAGCCCATGCCGGTCGCGGTTGCGACGATGCTTCCTGGTTCATCTGACGTGGAGAACAGGCTGAACTTCTGCACAAATCCGTCTTTATCACGAACGATCAGCTTCCCAACTTGATCACCTCGCTTGAATGGCCGCACCCCGTTGTTGAGCTCAATGCTTGTCTCTACGAGGTCTGCGCTCCGGTGGACGCAAGCATAAGCCGTCTCTCTGAGTTCCACTCCGCACGAAAGCCCGGACGCCGTAACCATTGTTGGAGGCAGAGCACCTTTCGGCATCTCAATCCTCACCTCGTACTCCGAAAAGGCCCAGTCAAGCATCTGCTTGTGGTCATCTTTCCACTTCGGCGCAAACATCAACGAATCAATCACTCGCATCCCGTTTCTTGATGCACTTCCGACGTAGGTGTGCCCTGCGGGGTTGGTGTAGCCTGTCTTGATCCCGTCCGCAGTCGGATCGGTCCACAAGAACTTGTTCTTGCTCTGCATCCTGCGATCGCCGAAGTTCTTGCTGCGCTCAATGACTTTCACCTTTGTCCGTGCAATCTCCTGGAAGTCCTCGCGCCGCATGGCTTCCCTCGCTATGAGGCAAAGATCCAACGGAGTTGTCGAATGTGTCGGGCTATGTAGACCGTTCGGGGTGACGAAGTGCGTGTTTTTGCAACCGATCTCCGCAGCCCTTGCGTTCATCAAGTCAGCGAACGCCGGTGCCGAGCCCGATATGTGCTTAGCAACCGCGTAACATCCGTCATTAGCCGAACGAAGCATGAGCGCGAAGGCCATGTGTTTCACGCGGACCCCCTCGCCGGGTTCAAGATGCATGCTTGCTTCCCCAATCGTCTTGATCTCTTTGGGCGCAACCACCACATCTTCGGGATCGCACCGTTCTAGAAGAAGCAGTGTTGTGAGAATCTTGGTTGTACTGGCCGGGTACCTGGGCGTGTTCGGGTCACGCCCCCACAGGAGCTTGCCGGTCCTCTCTTCAATGATCGCACCGCCGAAGCAAGTGGTTGTGCGCAACGGGTGAGGTGCCTCAAAAAAGCCTGGAGTATTCATCGCCAAGGCGATGGCTGTCGTCACAAATGTCAAGCTTCTCCTCCAACGAGCAAAGGTGTTTCGTCATGCGCGGTCGGCGGAAGTCCGGTCAGTTCCAATTTGGGCAAGCTCTCCTTATCTGGCAAATTAAACTGGTGCAGAAACTGCGCCGTCGTACCCCACAAAACGGGGCGGCCAGGTTTATCAAGACGTCCGACTTCGCAGATCAGATTCCGTTCTGCAAGGATCCGAACCCCATAGTCGCTTTGAACGCCCCTAACTGTTTCAATATCTGCCACGGTAACCGGCTGACGATAGGCAACAACCGCTAAAACCTCCATCACGGATCGGCTCATCTTGGCTCGTTGCGGCTGGAGATAGTTCGCCACGAGTTCAGCGAATTCTGGCTTGGTTGCAAACTGGTAGCCACCTGCGAGCTTGACGAGCTTGAGGGCACCCTGTTCTGCGTGTTTTTCTGCCAGCAGTTCCAACCCCTGCTCGACCGTTCCTTCTGGAACACCAAGAACCCGCACCAAATCGGAGATTCGCACCGGAGCTTCGGTGACAAAGATGAGGGCTTCCAGTTGGTCGACGAGATTCATTTCTTGGCGAAAAGCACTTCCTCGCCATCTAGTTTAACCGCTGCCGCGCCTAGCCGGATCAGCTCGAGCAGGGCGAGGAACCAGTAAACGGCATCTGTTCGCGTGTACTCACCGACAAACATCTGGTCGATCCGCTGGTAGCTGGGCTTTAAGGCGAGAAGGACGAACTTCATCTGCTCCTGAATCGACTTTCGGGGTTTGGCGAGGAGTTCGACCGGCTCCGGATTAGCCTTCTTCAGAAGTCGCTCGAACGCCTTAGCCAAGTCACCCGCAGTGACGTCGCCAACGTCGTATGGAATCTCGTATGGATCGAGTTGAGGGGTCGCGGTTCGGAAAAACAGCTTCGTCCGTTCCTCATGCCCATCCAGCAGCCGTTGAATCACGTCGGCGTATTCGTAGGTGGTCGGATCCGGCAACGCCGTCGCTTCATCCATCTCCGGCTCGTCTTCCTCATGAACTGGCAACAGTTGCCACGCCTTCTTCTCCAGCAGATAAGCGAGCACAGTCAGAGCCGCAGCCGCTTCATCAAGATTCGTCTCCGCGCTCTCCATCAGATAGTAGAGGTACGCCTCACAAATCGGCTCCATCGGCACTTCGAGCAGGTCAACTTTGTGCTCTCGCACGCACCGGAACAATGTCGCCAAAGTCCCCTCAAACGCGGGAGTCTGCACCAGAATCGGCGGCGGAGCAACCACGCCAAGCGTGTTCAGATTAGGATTTTCGGCAAGGGCGCGATTTGCCACAAAGAAGGGACGGATGGCACACGTGAGGTGGCGCGAGTGTGGAAAACTTCTGGTCTAGCTCGTCTTCCGACTTACAACCTGAAACTTCCAACTGAAATTGGAGGTGCCGAGCGGATTCGAACCGCTGAATATCGGTTTTGCAGACCGACCCCTTAGGCCACTTGGGCACGGCACCTCGCGGGAGACTCTATTATGGCACAGCCCCTTTGGAGTGCGCGATGCAAGTCGCGCTTTCGCTCCCAACTTCTACAAAACGTTTGCTTAGAACCGAAGGGTGTAAGCCACCTGAGCTCCATCTCCACCGAATCGAAGCAAGAAAGGCGACTTCGACCGAAGCTCCGCCTTAGCGACCCACCAGCCTACGACCGCCCCTGCCAACACATCCGGAATCCGGTGAGCCTCGGTCTGAACCCTCGACCAGCCAATCAATGCCGCACCTCCGTACCACCAGGACGCGTTCTTGGGGTCCGCCTCGGCGGCCATCGTGGCCACCGAAAATGCTCCGGACGTATGCCCACTTGGGAAAGAGTCGTTTGCCCCGCCGTTGATTCGAGGAACTCGAAACACATCTTTCAGTCCCCGATTCAAGAGATAGGTCGAAGCAAGCGCATCCGCGCTCCGAATAGTGAAATCCCGGTCGTGCGAAACTAGAGTCCCAGCCGCCAAGAAGCCGTAGAACCCCTCGTTCGAGAGAAATTTCGCGAAGCCATCATCCGCGCTGGAAACGCAGCTCAATCCACCAAAAAGAACAACCCAACCAAGACAAGCTTTCACGTGACCCATTGTATCTGAGTGCTCAAGGTTCAAGACAAAAGACTCATAACCGAACTCTGCGGATAAACTGGACAAGATGGCAAGCTCCTTCGGCACCCTTTTCCGCATTACCACCTGGGGCGAGTCTCATGGCGGCGGAGTTGGGGTAGTGATTGATGGCTGCCCACCTCGCTTGCCCATAAGCCTTGAAGCTATCCAAGTCGAGCTCGACCGTCGACGACCCGGCCAGAGCAAGATCACCACGCAGCGAAAGGAATCCGACACCGTCCGGATTCTTAGCGGAGTCAACGAGGATGGTCTCAGCCTCGGAACTCCTATATCGCTGCTCGTGATGAACGAGGATCAGCGGAGCAACGACTACAACGAGATGAAGGACAAATACCGACCTTCACACGCCGACTTCGCCTATGACCAGAAATACGGAATCCGAGCCTGGCAGGGCGGCGGGCGCTCATCGGCTCGCGAGACCATCGGACGCGTCGCCGCCGGAGCAATTGCAAAAATGCTCTTGGCAAAGCTCGGAGTCGAAGTCATCAGCTACGTTGAGCGGGTTCACTCTCTCTCGACGGACATCGATCCGCTGAGCGTCACCCTTGAGGACGTCGAATCCAACATCGTCCGTTGCCCAGATCTCGCCGCCGCGAGTCAGATGATCGAACTGATCGAAAAGATTCGCAAGGAAGGCAACTCGATTGGAGGCACCATCTTCACGGTCGCCAAAGGCGTCCCCGCTGGCTGGGGCGAACCAGTTTTCGACAAACTCGAAGCTGATCTCGGCAAAGCAATCCTCTCTCTGCCGGCCTGTAAGGGTATTGAGTTTGGCGGCGGGTTTGGAATGACGCACCTGACCGGTTTGGAGGCGAATGATCACTATTACTCGGTGGCGAACGATTCCGAAATTCCAGATGTCGCCACGAGGACAAACCACTCCGGCGGAATCCAAGGCGGAATCAGTAACGGAATGCCCATCCTGATTCGCTCGGCTTTCAAACCAACAGCGACCGTACTGCGCGAACAGCCCACGGTGGACAACCAACACCAAGACACAACCTTAACTGGACGGGGCCGCCATGACCCGTGCGTTCTTCCCCGTGCGGTACCGATGGTTGACGCCATGGTTGCCCTCGTGTTAGCCGACCATGCTCTTCGGCAAAAGGCGCTGTCCTAACCCCCAACGCTAAACTTCCAACTCTCTTAACAAACTTCTAACACTCTTTTGGTTTCATAATGATGTGGCAACTGTTCTTGAACGCAAATCGAGCCTGCGACGCACCATGAGCGCCACCACACCAACCACAACCGTTCCGAAAATCGTCGCTGAGGGTGTCGATTTTCACTACGGCTCGTTTCATGCGCTGAAGGACATCAACGTCACGATTCCTGAGAAGAAGGTCACCGCGTTCATCGGCCCTTCGGGTTGCGGAAAATCCACATTTCTCCGCTGCCTCAACCGGATGAACGACCTCATCGACGGAACCAAGCTCACCGGAAAGGTCACCATCGACGGTTTCGACATTTACGAAAAGCAAGTTGACCCGGTCGCCCTTCGCAAGCAAGTCGGCATGGTTTTCCAGAAGCCAAACCCGTTCCCGATGTCAATCTACGACAACATTACCTACGGACCAAAGCTCTATGGAAAACGCAGCAAGTCGGAGCTCGACGGCATTGTCGAAACCTGCCTGAAGCAAGCTGCACTTTGGGACGACGTCAAGGACAAACTTAAGAAATCCGCGCTGGAGCTATCCGGTGGTCAGCAGCAGCGACTCTGCATCGCCCGAACACTAGCGGTTGACCCTAAGATCATCCTGATGGACGAGCCCTGCTCGGCTCTGGACCCCATCGCCACTTCGCGCATCGAAGACCTCATCTTTGAGCTTAAAGAGAAGTACACCATCGTGATGGTCACCCACAACATGCAACAGGCTCAGCGCGCAAGCGACTTCACTGCCTTCTTCATGCTCGGGCGCCTGGTTGAGGTCAACACCACCCAAAACATCTTCTTGTATCCCCAAAAGAAAGAGACCGAAGACTATATCTCAGGTCGCTTTGGTTGATGCGATGAGCAACTTCACGTTACGACAAGTTCTTCTTCCTCTTGTAACGTGCATTGTTTGCCTAGTTCTTTATGCGAACGGGCTTGTCCACATCTTCGTAGTTCTCATCGTTCCAACACTCGTCAACATGGCGACAAATCGCTATATGCAAGCCGACGTTGAAGCAGTTGTTATTCAGAACCAGAAAAGCAGCCCACCCCAGGGCGACTAAGTACACTATGAGGAATGCCCAAACGCGAAGCGCCTGAACTTGAACGATTGCATGTGCGCATCGCCCACTCTGGCCTCTGTTCCAGACGTGCTGCGGAGAAGTTGATTCAGGAAGCCCGGGTTGAGGTGAACGACGAAGTTGTTGTCGAGCTGGGCCGAAAGGTCGGACCCGACGACGTGGTGAAAGTTGACGGCATCACGATCAAGGAGGCCAAGCTCTACACCCTGTTGTTCCACAAACCCGCCGGAGTCGTGACGACACTTTTTGACCCCCAGAACCGCCCGACCATCAAGCGGTACCTACCTGATTACGGCGTCCAGCTAAAGCCAGTCGGTCGCCTCGATAAAGATACCGACGGCCTTCTCATCGTCACCAATGACGGCGAGCTCGCGCTGCGCGTCACCCACCCTCGATACGGCCTCGAAAAGGAGTATCAGGTGATCGTCAAGGGGTATCCGCAGGACAAAGAGATCGACAAGCTCCGCAATGGAATCTTCATTGAAGGCGGAAAGACTCAGCCTGCTCACGTTGAATTTGGCTTCGTCGATGACCGCAAGGAAACTACGTCATTCCGCATGACGATCAAAGAGGGTCGCAAGCGCCAGGTTCGCCTGATGTGCGAGGCGATTGGTCACCCGGTTGTGAAGCTCACCCGGATCCGCATTGGCCCGTTCCTGCTCAAGGGGCTTTCGCCCGGCGAGTGCCGCCTGATGGGCAAGCAAGATTTGGACAAATTGCGTAAGATGATCGGACTCGATGTTTAAGGAGCTGACAAAGCACCAACGGTTCGTCCTCATCATCGCCTGGCTCGGCTGGGTGTTTGATGTCATGGAAGCATCCTTCTTTGGCCTGACTAAGCAGGCGATGATGAAGGAAATGCTTGGCGCGGCAAAGTACGCCGAGATCGGCACCCAGTGGGAAGGGTGGATCCACAGCGGAATGATCATCGGCTGGGCGCTTGGCGGCCTCATCTTCGGAATCGTCGCCGACCGCTGGGGTCGGGGTCGCACGCTTTTGCTAACCGTCTTCATTTACTGCCTGTTTACCGGCCTCACTTCGCTCTGCCAGACTCCTCAGCAGGTGTTTGGTGCGCGGTTCCTGACAGGATTAGGCATCGGCGGAGAATGGGCGGCTGGCGCAGCCTTAATCGCTGAGACAGTTCCCAACCACTTTCGCGCCCGCGCAGCGGCTTTTTTGCAAACGGCAGCGGCGTTCGGTTCCATCGTAGGCGTGTTTGTCTCGATTGGGGCGGGACACGCCAACTGGCGATGGGTTTATGTGGCGGGAATACTGCCCGCGGTTTTGTGTTTTGTGGCGCGGTTCAGGTTGGAGTCTGGGCACTCAACTCCATCGGATGAGGAAGAACACAACCCCCAAATACCTACTCACGACTCCCAACCGACCAATCCCCTCCTGCAACTCCTCACCACCCACCCCTACAACATACGGCTCCTAGCCGCCGTTCTCATCGGTGTCGTCGGAATCGCGGGCGGCGGAATCCTTCCCTTCTGGCTCCCGAACCTGGTGAAGGACGCCTTGCCCGGTGCGACCGACGCGACGATCGCCTACTACAAGAACCTGACGATGATCGTCCTCCATCTCGGCACCCTCGCCGGAGTGTTGATCTTCCCGCCGCTCACGGATAGGTACGGTCGGCGTCCACTGTTTGCCGGTTTCTTCGTTGCCAGCGGACTGATGCTCTACCTCACCGCGACCCAGGCGGTTTCTCTTCCGCTGCTTTTCATTCTTCCGCCGCTCACCAGCTTCTTTGCCCTCGGGGTCACAGCAGGGTTTGGTTTATACTTCCCCGAACTTTTTAGCACTCAATTCAGAGCGACAGGAAGCGGCATCGCCTACAACAGCGCGCGGATTCTGATTGCACCGCTACAGGTTTGGATTGGCACCAATGCAAAGGAGAACGGGGTTGGCCCAACTATTGGGCTGGTTGCGATGATCTACGTCATCGGACTCATTGGGCTAAGCTTCGCACCGGAAACCCGGGGGAAGAAGCTAGAAGTCTAATCGCCCAACTCTTCCAAGCGCCGCTCTAGCCCACGTTTCACCGGAGCTGACATCGCGTGCGCGATTGCTCTGTGATACCACTCGCGAGCCTCAGCTGTAAGACCAAGTTTCGCCAGAAAGAAGGCTCGAGCCGACGCAAAGTGAGCCGGACGAGCCGTCCTTACTTCCTGCTGCAGCACCAGTAGTTCTTCCAAACCCTTTCGTGGTCCACTGTGCTCGCCATGGGCGACTGCGTATGCAATCTGATTCAACGGAGTCGGAAAGAACTTTGTGAGCATAGAATGCCACTCTAGCAGCTCCTGAGTTCCCGCGCCGCGCACGACCGCCGCCGCCAGTCCAGCCTCTATATGGAACCGCGACAGCTGCGCGGTTGATTCCGAGGAAGCCAAGTAATCAAATCCTCTTCGGATGTGGGCAGCGTTCAGTTTTGTCGGGTCTTGCTTGTCCCAGAAAATCATCTCGCCATCCTCGGTAACTCGCCCTGGCATCCGGGCGCAATGAAGGTGCATCAAAGCCAGGAGAGCATCAAGCTCACCAGAGTGGTTGGGCAACAAGTTCCTCAGATCTTCGCCTAATCTAAGCGCGGAATATGCCAACTCGGGGCGAACGTAGTCGTTACCTCGGCCCGCTTCGTAGCCCTCTGTAAACATCAGATAGAGAGACGTTAGGACCGCGGGTAGGTGCTCTTCTGGATTTCGCAAGCTGAGATCATCAGTCGAAATCTTGTCTTTCAAGCGGGTGATGCGCTTCTGAACAGCCTCTTCAGATTCCAAGAGTAGCCTCGCGATTTCGGCAGAATTCAACCCTGCTAGGGTTCGGAGAGCAAGGCAGACCTGCTCGCGAATCGTTAGCTTTGGACTACACACCATGACGAAGAGACCTATCTCGCTCGCCTGTGCGCTGGAGGCGACGGGGATGTCCTCTTCGATCGAAGCTTCCCTCCCGGTGACCCGAAGAGTGTCGATGAGACGTCGCTCAGCGACCTTGAGAAGCCATCCATATTGGTTCTCCGGAACACCATGATGCGGCCAAGACCCGATTGCCGTCACAAACGATTCTTGGACCGCGTCGAGGATTGCCTCGACGTGTTGAGAGCCGAACTTCTTAGACAGTCTCGCGACCATCGGTCGCCTGTAGCCCGCGAAGCTCGGCTCCCCCATTGCCTCAATACTCCATCTGCTCGCGGACTTCGACCTTGCTGCCGTGCTGCAAAGCGGGGCAATCCTTTGCGATGGCAATCGCTTCCTCGATGGACTCAGCCTTGAAGAAGTAGAACCCGCCGACCATTTCCTGGGCCAAGATGTAGGGTCCTTCAGTGACTTCGAGCGAGAACGGTTGGATCGACGCGCCTATCGGGCTCAGGCCCTCTCCGGCGATCATGCGTCCTTCATCAATCAGCCGTTGGGAGAACGCCATGTACCGGGCGAGGCCAGCCTGCATCTCCTCTGGTGTCATGTTCTCCCAAGCCTTTTCTTGTTCTGTGGTGCCGAAGATGGTGAGTAGGTAGTTTTTCATTTCCGTTTGTCTCCTTGAGGTCGAGCTCTATTTTGCCCGCCTCGTATGTGAAGTCGTACGAGCAGGGGGATTACCGACAAAAAAAATCTGCGTCTCATGAAAAGTTATTTGTAACCAAGATTGGGGCTACTTGCATAGTGTTTTGCAATGGCAAGGGGGATAACCAACGACCGAACCCCGCGCGAAACGTCACCAAAAACCAGCCACAATCAATCACCTCCAGCCGTCTGTAAGAAAGCCCGAATGCCCCAGAACTTCGTCCACCTGCATAACCACACCGAGTATTCGTTGCTCGATGGCGCAAACCGTATCCCCGACCTGATCCAGCGCGCCGCCGACCTCGGGATGCCCGGAATGGCGATCTCCGATCACGGCGTCATGTTTGGCGTGATGGAGTTCTACATGGAGGCCAAAAAGAAGGGCGTCAAGCCGATCCTGGGTGTCGAGGCCTACGTCGCTCCGCGTGGGATGGACAAGAAGGACGGCCGTGCTGACCGCGAGAACTTCCATCTTCTTCTCTTAGCCAAGGATTTGGAGGGTTACCGAAACCTTTGCAAGCTCTCTTCTATCGCCGCGCTCAAGGGCTTTTACGGCAAGCCCCGCGTCGATCACGATGTCCTGAGAGCGCACAGCAAAGGCGTCATTGCTACCTCAGCTTGTTTGGGTTCCGAAGTATGTCAGGCTCTGATGAAGGGCGAATACGATCAGGCCCAGTACATCGCCGGGATGTATGCCGAGATGTTTGGGCAGGAAAACTTCTTCATCGAGCTCCAGGACCATGGCCTGAAAGAGCAGCACGACATCTTTGAACCGCTTTGCAAGATCGCCCGCGAACTGAAGCTCCAAACCATCGCCACGAATGACGCTCACTATCTTTGCAAGGGAGATTCCAAAGCTCACGACGTTCTCCTGTGCGTCCAAACCGGCGAGCTCGTCGCGAATACGAACCGGATGAAGTTCGAGACCGACGAGTTTTTCATCAAGACCCAGGACGAGATGGCGGCCCTCTTCCCTGAACATCCCGAAGCCCTCGAAAACACTTTGAGGGTCATGGAGATGTGCAACGTCGAGCTCGATAAGAGCCGTGCGCCCATGCCCCAGCCGAACATTCCAGACGGTCTGGACAGTACGGCCTATCTTCGCCAGCTTTGCGAAGAAGGGCTTCTGCGGCGCGCCCGCAACCCAGAATCGAAACTCGAACGGCTCAACTTTGAACTCGGAATCATCGAGCAGACCGGCTTCGCTGACTACATGCTCCTTGTTCGCGAGTTTGCCCAAGAGTCTCGCGACAGAGGAATCTTCTTTGGCGTCAGGGGTTCGGCTGCTGGCTCACTTGTCGGTTACACCCTCGGTATCACCGACGTTGACGCCGTCGACTACGATCTCACTTTCGAGCGATTCCTCAACCCCGAGAGAATCTCCATGCCGGATATCGACATGGACTTCGAGGACGCGAGGCGTGACGAGATCATCAAATGGGTCACCGAGCGGTTTGGTGAAGACCACGTCGCCCAGATCGTCACGTTCGGAACCATGGGCGCAAAAGCTGCGATCAAGGACTGCGGACGGGTCCTCGGCTACACCCCCCAAGAAACCGACAAGATCACCAAGCTCATCCCCGGCGTGCCGGGAATGACTCTGGACAAAGCCTTCAAAGAAGTCACCGAGTTCCGCGAGACCATCAAAGGCGATCCCCGAATACAGAGCCTCTTCGACACCGCCAAATCCGTTGAAGGCATGGCCCGAAACAGCGGTGTTCACGCCGCCGGAATCGTTATCTCGCGCGATCCGCTGGTCGACTATGTTCCGCTGTATAAGGGCAACGACGGTCAGGCCGTGACCGCCTACGAGATGGGAATTCTTGAGAAGATCGGCCTTCTTAAGATGGACTTCCTCGGTCTCTCGAACCTTACAGTTCTGGCTAAGTGTGTCGCTCTCATCCGGCAAAGCCAAGGCATCGAAATTGATCCGAGGAATGCTGACGAAGCCGACCAGAAGACTTGGGACATGCTCGCCCGAGGCGAAACTACTGGCGTATTTCAGCTTGAAGGCGGCGGAATGACCCGCTGGGTCACCCAGCTCAAACCGGCTTCGGTGAGAGAGCTGGCGGCGATGGTCGCTCTCTACCGCCCGGGGCCAATGGGCGAGATTCCGAAGTTTATCGACTACAAGTTCGAGCGAGCCAAGCCAACCTACCTCGACCCAAGAATGGAACCGATTCTGCGCGAGACGTACGGCATTATCGTCTACCAAGACCAGGTTCTCAAGCTCGTCCAAGCGCTCGCCGGATTTAGCCTCGGCAAAGCGGACATTCTCCGTCGCGCGATGGGAAAGAAGGACCTCAAGGAAATGCAGCGGATGCAGGTCGAGTTCCTGGAAGGCACCCGCAAAAACGAGATTCGCGACGAAGACGCCAACAAGGTCTGGGAGCTTCTGCTTCCCTTCGCGGGCTACGCCTTCAACAAGGCCCACGCCGTCTGCTACGCAATTCTGTCGCACCAAACGGCGTTCCTCAAGGCCAACTATCCGGTTGAATACATGGCGGCTCTGCTGGCTGTTTACCGCACCAAAGAAGATCGTGTGACGGCTTTCATTGAAGAATGCCGCCGCATGAAGATCACGGTCTTGCCACCGGACGTAAACGCCTCTGAGGCCGACTTCAGCATCGAAAAAGTTAAAAATCGCGCGGTGATTCGCTTCGGCCTCGGCGCAATCAAAGGCGTCGGTGACGGCATCGTCGAAGCGATCATCAAAGACCGAGCCGAGAACGGCCCGTTCACACACCTCTTTGAGTTCTGCGAGCGTATTCGCCCGTTCGGGATGAACAAGACCGCCCTGGATTCTCTCATCAAGTCCGGCTCGCTGGACAGTATTGACCCAAACCGGGCGAAGCTGATCGAGCACGCGGACGGCGCGATGGTTTTCGCGGACAACCTCGCAAAATCCAAGGCGGCGGGGCAAGATTCTCTCTTCCTCGGTGAAGCCGAAGATGTCACCGCAACCAACTACCCGATCATCCCAGAAATCGATGCCTATGGGCGATCCGAGAAGCTGGCATTCGAGAAGGAAGTTCTCGGCATCTACGTGTCGGATCACCCTTTGCGCGGTCTCGAACGAGTCCTTCAAAAAGCCGCCACGAACACTTGTGCCAGCATCGAGGAAGCTGAAGAAGGCAGCAAAGTCAAGCTTGCAGGCGTTATTGCGAGCACCCGCACAATTCTCACCAAGAGCGGAAACAAGATGCTCTCAATGACTCTCGAAGATTTCACAGGTGTCGCCCGATGCATTGTTTTCGCGGGGACTCTTGAGAAGTTTGCCTCGGCACTGATCAAAGATCAGGTTGTGACGATCACCGGCGAGGTGGTGGTCAACGAGCGGCAAGGGGAGAAGACCAGCGAAATCAGGCTATTTGAGGCGAAGCCACTTGAAGGCTCGTTGGATATTGACCTGCAGAACCTCTCTGATCAAGCTGGACTCTACGTTAAGATCGCCAGATCGACTAAGAGCGATCTCAACGTGTTCCGAAAGCTCGTGCAGGACCACCCAGGCGACCACGAAGTCTTCATCCAAATGCTTCCAGAAAGCGACTACTTGCCGATCCCACTAGGGCTGATGGTCAAACCAAGCGATATGCTCTGCTCCGAGCTACGCAAGCTCTTCGGACGCGAGTCGGTTGATGTTCGAAGCCATGGGGAACCGAGTGCCTTCTAGGCGCGTTTAACCTAAAAGGGTAAATTATGGGTGTGAAATTGGTTCGTCTTGTATCTTTGGCGTCGCTCTTTGCGATAACCACCACCGCGCTCGCCCGAGATGCTTTCGACCTGCAGGTCGCAAATGTCGAAATCATGCGAGATCGAGCGATCCAGGACGAACTAGGAATCACCGAAGGTCAGCGCAAGAGCCTCAACGGATTCGCCGACAAGTTCAATGCCGCGAACAACGCTAAAATCAAAGAGTATCAGAAGGCGAAAAAACAGCCGGATATGGCGTTCCAGAAGTTCACGTACAACGAGTATGTGAAGATGCGAACAGCTGTCTTAGGGGGCATTTCAGATGGTCAGCTGAAGCGACTGCGCGAGATTACGATCCAGGCGGCTGGACCAAGGGCAATCCTCGACAAAAATGTAGCGACCAAAATTGGTTTGACCGACAAGGATTACAACTTCATCCGAACGACCATCATCGCATCTGACCAGAAGATCGCGAAAATCAAGGGCGAAGTCGGCGAGGGGATTCGCAAGAAGTACGAGAAGACCGCAAAGCCTAAGACCCAAAAGGAAGCCGAAGCACTGAACAAAAAAGTTCAAGCTGATATCGCGGCAGCGATGAAGAAGCGCGAACCCGAGCTAAAGGCCCTAGTGACTGCATCGGACAACAAGGTTAAGACTGTGGTGAAGCAAACTCACCTTGACAAGCTCAAAGCACTTGCCGGAAAACCGTTCGTTCCCAAGGCGAAAAAATGACCCTGACCGAGAAGTTCTCTGACCTCGCAAGCCGAGGCGAAAAGGCTCTCGTGTGCTTCTTCACGGCCGGGGACCAGCCCCTTGAGGATCTTCCCCGGATCGTCTCACTTCTGGAAGAAGCTGGAGCGGACGCTATCGAGATTGGTATCCCGTTTTCCGACCCATTTGGCGAAGGACCAACCATACAGCACTCGTCCCAACGAGCGCTAGAGAACGGCGCATCGGTTTCAAAAATCCTTGATGCCATCTCTCGTTGCAATGCTTCGATCCCTCTTGTCACGATGGGCTACTACAACCCAGTTTTACGAACCGGCTTGGACGAATATGCCACCCGCTCAAGAACCGTTGGTTGTACCGGAACAATCATCAGCGATCTTATTCCTGACGAAGCGGATGACTGGGATGCGGCTTCGGCGGCGGCAGGGCTGGAGACGATCTACCTCTGCGCGCCGACATCCACTTCGACCCGAATCGAGGAAGTTGCTCGTCGTTCAACAGGGTTTGTTTATGCTGTCTCGCGAACCGGCGTCACCGGCGCTGAAAGTGCGGTTCCGCCCGAGGTAAAGGATTTGGTAGCCAGAGTGCGAGCCTTGACGCCAAAGCCGGTTTGTGTCGGCTTCGGCATTTCAAAACCTGAGCATGTCCGAATGGTCTGCTCGGTAGCCGATGGCGCCGTGGTCGGTTCAGCACTCGTGAAGTGTCTTCACGAGCACTGGGGAACTGCGGATGCGGAGTCGAAAGTCTCGGCGTTGGTGAGAGAACTCAAAGCAGCCACGCACTAGAGCGCATTGCTCACAGCTTCGCGAGATCTGGACGTTGCCGATAGACCGAAGTCGCTTTCTGGATCATGTTGGCCACAGCCAGAATCGTTCCCTCGTCGTACAGTCGCCCGATCAGGGAAACGCCGATTGGTCGCCCCTGATCGTTTACACCCATTGGGATAAAGATCTGAGGATGTCCGGTAAGGTTCGTCGTCACCAACACGTCACCCGCCCGCTCGGGAATCACGACTACATCAAAGTCGGCGATTTCCTGCTCAAATGTCTTCATGACCACGCTTCTCGCCCGCATCGCTTGAACGTAGTCAACTCCCGAGTGCAGTTCCGCCGCCCGAAAGATGGGCGGCCATAATGACCCCTTCATTGAATCGACTCGACCATCGCGGGTGATCTCATCGAATGCCGCGGCAGCTTCAATCGAAAGCACCTCGTCAACGCCGTCTGTCGGAGGTGAAAACTTCACACCTTTCAGCCTTGCGCCCATCCCTTGCAAAAGTGGACCGACCGGCCCGATCTCCTTTGCGACATCGTCTTCATCGAAGCCTTGGCTCGCCATGACTCCAATTCTGAGTCGACTGAGATCGAGGGTGGGTCGGTAAGTGAACGGATAATCCACCGCCATCTGGTCTTTTCCATCGGCTCCGTGGATCGCGGCGAGCACCAACGCACAGTCCTCTGCACTTCGGCAAAGCGGACCAACTTTGTCCATTGTCCACGACAGCGCCATGGCACCAAACCGACTCGTTCGGCCAAACGTTGGCCGGAGCCCCGTGACCCGGCAACGTTGGGAAGGGGAGATTATCGATCCAAGGGTTTCGGTGCCGATTCCGAAGGCAAACAGTCCCGCCGCCACTCCGCTCGCCGAGCCGGCAGAGGAGCCGCTTGAGCCTTGCTTTGGGTTCCAAGGGTTGAGGGTCAATCCCCCGAACCAGCGATCTCCGTACGCCAGCGCTCCCACCGACGTTTTCGCGACGCAGATTGCGCCGGCGGCGGTTAGCTTTTCGAACACAGTTGAGTTGTATGGAAGGGATTGCTCGCGGAACGGCTCGGCACCCCAAGTCGTCACGTAATCCTTCACCGCGAACAGATCCTTGATTCCGTAAGGAATTCCGTGTAGCGGACCGCGGTATTTCCCTTTTTGGATCTCCTCGTGAGCTCTTTTGGCTTGCTCCCGCGCGAGGTCTTCGGTGAGAGTAATGACGCAAAAAAGCTTCGGCCCGAACTCCTTTAGGCGTTTGAGATAGATTTCAGTCAACTCGATTGGCGAGAGCTGCTTAGTCTTGATCAGGTATCCCAATTCACCAAGAGTCAGGAATGCGATATCTTCCTCCGATGAGGGCTTAGTAAAGTTCTTGGGAGAGGTGATCCGAACGTCATTTTTGAATCCAGCTCTTGGCTTCCTTCCCAGCGGAACGAAGTTAAAGGCCGGTGAAATGTCGTTGCTTATCCCTTTCGCTCGCAACTTCTGAAGCGCGTCGTGTCCGGGAGAATATGCACCGAGAACCCCTTTGCGTTGTTCGTCAGTGAGCGAGATCCCGGCAAGCTTTTCTGCCGCCTTGATGTCTTCCAGGGTGACCTTTCCGTTCTGGCCAGCAATCGCCTGCAAAGGGGCACTCAAAGCTAACAAAGAGCCCGACAAAAAGTGCTTCCGCGATATCCCGGCATCGAATCCCATGGGGGAATTCTACTCGTTTGCCCACTTGTTGATCAGCCACCAGTTCGCTTGATCATGCGGTACGAACTTTGGATGGATCAACGTCTCAAAAGACGGCAAGTACCCGAGAGAGCCGCCGCCATACTGCTTTATCCGAATGATCACGTCCTCGACATACCGCCGGGCCTTTTGACAACGGTGGATGTCCGCCAACGAGCCGCACGAGTTGATATTCGTCGCCACCGCGATCTTCTCTAAGTCTTCAAAAATTTGGCGGCAGGGTGCAAGATGGTTCATGGCTTCGCCCGGTTTCTTTTCGCCGTAGGCTGTGGCTGCTTTATCGACCTGCCGAACGAATTCGACGGCCTTCTTAACGAACTGACTGACGCCCCTTTGGTCGGAATCCAAAGCAAAAGCCGTCGCTCGTTCGGCGATCTCCCACGCTTTGTCCCCACCGGGTCCGAGAAGGCTTTCTCGATCCCGAAGCCAAAGCAAGAACGGATTCGAGTAAAGCAATAAGCGACACTTGATTCCGCTCCGGATTCCGCCGAAAGCGAACCAGTCACCGTTCAAAAACGGGTCGGATGCGAAAAGTTTGAGTTTTCCATCTAGCTCATCCGAACCCTTGAACATTGATGCCAAACCGCACTCCTGCAGCTCGACACCCATCAGTCGAGCCCACTCTTCTTGGGTTTCAGAGTGCTTCAAGTAACTCCGTAACAGCAGGCCAGCGTTTCCGGAATGCTCTGTCGAGCCGGGAGCATCTCCTCCGCTCGAATATTGTGCAGGCGAGTCCTCACGATACATCGCTATGTCTTCGTCTCGCGAGGCTCCTTCCAAAGGAAATCCTCGCCCAACTTCGGGTTTCGCCGCACATAGAATTGCACCACAACCCTCGATGACCGGCAGAATCGTGTTGTAGTTCCCCATAAGCCCAAGCTCCCAGGTCGTGACGCAAACTCCCTCAACTCCTAGTCGCTCGGCAGCCTCGGCGTGTTCGGTAACGTTCCGTTCAGTCTGCGGCAGATGGCACCAAGCCGCGTTGTAGGTATGGACCGCGGGGCAGAACACCGTTCGGAAGCCCTTCTCACGAAAAAGCTCAGACGTGTATTCCGGAGACTTGAAGTACTGCCAGTCGAAGATCATCGTCTCCTTCGGCATAGAATCCAGCGCGGAAGGATGTTCGAAGTACATATCCCCCCAAACTCCGGGCGTCCGACCAGCGTCAACCACTTGCTGAGCCAACGGCGCAAAGTGTCGAGCATACAAAGCCGCTTTACCGTCGCCCGGTTGGGCCTCAACGAATGCCTGCGAAGCTCCCCGACCGAGCTGGGCAGTTTCGTCACCGCCAATGTGAATCAGCTGCGAATCGAAAATTTTCAATGCGTCGTCAACGATTGATTCGCAAAGAGAAACAAACGATGGATTCATCGGATCGCCCGACATTCCGGCGAAGCGTTCGCAAGCAAACTGCTCTCCACCCGATGCGTACAAGAAGCCCTCAAAATGCCCGAGCAAGTTGATGAACGGCACGATCTGGAGTTCCTTGAACTCCTTCTGCAACGACTTCACCAGTTCCGGAGTCAGTGCCCCAAGACCGGCAACCCACGGCACAGACGGATAGGCGAACCGGTGCTCAAGATAAAGCCCTATCGCGTTATACCCCGAGTCCAGCGAGAGCTTGCACAGATGCCGCATGTACGCCGGAGTCGGGCATTGCTCCCGAGCGATGTCGTACAGCCACATCCGCAGCTTCATAAGCCTAGCCCCACTGCCCAAACAGCTCACTGATGGAGGTGTTCTTGTTGATCCGCTTAATTGCCGCCGCGATCAACGGAGCCGCAGAGAGCACTGTCAGCTTGGGGAACATCTTTTCCTCAGGCAGGTTGACCGTGTCCAAAACCACGACCTCTGATAGGCAACTATCCTGTAACCGCTGCGTAGCCGGAGCTGAGAGAATGGCATGTGTACAACAAGCAATGACCTCTTTGGCTCCACGATCCATCAACGCTTGCGCCCCTGAAGCGATCGAACCGCCGGTGTCAATCATGTCATCGATCATCACGCAACGCTTACCTTTGAAGTCGCCCACGATCTCGACAACCTCCACTTGGTTTGGTGCAGGTCGCCGTTTAGCGATAACGATGAACGGGCATTTGAGCATGTCTGCCAGTTTCTTCGCCCGTCCGACTCCGCCGACATCCGGCGCGACGACGCAAACGTCATCCTGATTAGCCAAGCCCTTCTCGATGAAGTACTGCCCAAGGATCGGGCCGCCATAAAGGTGATCAACCGGGATGTTAAAGAAGCCTTGGATCTGATCGGCGTGAAGGTCAAGTGTTACGACCCGCGACGCTCCCGCCATCTGAATAAAGTCAGCCACTAGTCTCGCGGTGATCGGCTCACGAGGCTTCACTTTCTTATCCTGTCGAGCGTAGCCGTAATAGGGCATCACGACCGTGATGCGCTTTGCCGAAGCGCGACGAAACGCATCGAGCAAAATGAACAGCTCCATCAAGTTATCGTTCGCGGGCGCGCAAGTTGGCTGGAGAATAAAGACATCCGAACCTCGGGCCGACTCCTCGATCATGATCCTGATTTCGCCATCGGCAAACTTGGAGGCCTTCAGTTTGCCAAGCGGTGCCCCGAGCTCTGAGGCAACCTTCGTGGCCAAAGAGGGGTTCGCGTTGCCGGCAAACAGCTTGATATCGTTTGTGTCGTTCATTCTGATTTGTTTTCGTGTTGTTGCCGACGCCGTTCAGCCCACCCATCCTTGGTTACCTGACGAGCTCGTCCAAACCCCGCTCCGCCTGCCGGAATCTCGTCGGTGATGACTGATCCTGCCGCAGTAAGCGCGCCGTCGCCGATGGTTACCGGAGCGACGAGCGTTGAGTTTGAACCCACAAAAACGTTTTTTCCGATCGTTGTGCGGCTCTTCTTGTAGCCGTCATAGTTGCAGGTGATCGTGCCTGCGCCAATATTGGTCTCTTCGCCAATTTCACTGTCGCCAATGTAGGTGAGGTGGTTCACTTTCACGCCTTCGTGAAGCAGTGAACGATTGACTTCGACAAAGTTGCCGAGTCTGACGCCGTCCTCCAGGACGGTCTTCGGACGAATATTTGCAAACGGCCCTATTCGGCAACCGTTGCCAATCTTCGCCTCGTAGCCGTGCGATAAGAAGATGTAGCAGCTGTCGCCCACTTCGAGGTCGGAGAACTTGCAGTTCGGCCCGATCCGGCTTCCCTTCCCGATGCTCGTCGCACCTTCCAGGTAGGTGTTCGGCTCGATGATCGCATCCTGCCCAATCACGACATTTGGCCCGATGTACGTATTCGACGGGTCAACAATTGTCACCCCGGCTCGCATGTGCCGCTCGTTAATCTGCTTTCGAAGGATCGCATTCGCTTCGGCAAGTTGAACCCGGTCATTCACGCCCAACAAAATCGCGGGGTCGTCGCTAATGAACGCTTTGACGGGCCGTTCGGATTCTGAGAAATAGCTAACGATGTCCGTTAAGTAGTATTCGCCTTGCGCGTTATCAGATTTCAATGTCTTCAACGCTTCGCGAAGCGCGCTGCCATCGACGCAGTACATTCCGGCATTAGCATGTCGAATCTGCTTCTCTTCGGCCGTAGCGTCCTTCTGCTCAACGATTCTCGTTGCCGATTCGCCCTCCACGACCACGCGTCCGTAGCCGCTTGCATCAACCAAATGTGCGACAGACAGCGTGCAAACCCCGGTATGTGCCATCAGGAACTCACGGAAGTAGTCGGTGGAGATCAGTGGTGTATCGCCACAAGCAATGACGACTGTCCCTTCGACCTCGCCGAGCTCGCCAAGAGCGCATTGAACCGCATGGCCCGTCCCGAGCTGCTCGTGCTGCCACGCGTACTTGTAGCCTTCACCTAGTTCGGAAATGAGTGCCTCGCCGCCATGACCGACGACGATAATGACCTCATCCACCCCAGCTGCGATCATGTTGTCCGCGACCAGTTTGACCATCGGAACTCCACAGACTCGGTGCAAGCACTTCGGCAGATCCGACTTCATCCGGGTGCCCTTCCCCGCAGCAAGAATCAATCCGGTCGTCGTGGCTTTCGGCATAAGAGGGCGATTCATTTTGCCTCTTTTAACACTCGGTTTACAAGGCACTCGGCGCCGTGGGCCTGAAGATTCCTTACTCGGCTTCTGAAAAGCTGGACAACAACTGACCCAGCTCGGGCATTCGGGTAACCGCGGTCTGCCAAACGAGGTCGAGATCGACTCGAAAATAGGCGTGAATCAAGATATCCTTCATTCCGGCCGCAGCCTTCCAGTCGTGATCAAGTTTCGTCACTTCTGTTGAAAGGTTCTTGACGGACTCGCCCACAACTTCGATGTTCCGGATGAGGGCATCTTGGAGAACGACGTCTGCGTCGAACGCATCTTTGCCTTTTGCGACAATGGCCTCGATCCGCCCGATGCGGTCGAGCATTTGCTCAATCCAGAAAGAATCCCCTTTCATAGGGGCAATGCTTCGCCAAGCACGGAAGACCGGAGCGATCCCTCGAGAGATTTGGTTGTGACAAGGTCAACGTTCGCTTTGAGAAGGCTGGAAAGTTCAGCCTGACAGCGGACTAAGTCGTACAAAGTCGGTGCCCCGACGCTGTCTACAATCAGGTCAACATCGCTCGAATCTGTTGCCTGAGACCGCGCAACAGAACCAAAAATTCGCGGATTTGTGAACCCATGCTCGGTAAGCACCCTTACCACTTGTGGTCTCGATGTTCTGAGATCCTGGAGTTTCACAACCTCAATTCTATTCCAACGACGCCAAGAATTGTCTGTAAACTAAACGGATGTTCGTTCATGTCGTGGAACACCCCCTGGCTCAACACTATTTGGCGCAACTTCGCGATGTGAACACCCAGCCGGAGCGGTTTCGGCGTATTTCGAGGCATCTGACCACCCTTTTGGTGATCGAGGCGACCCGCTCGCTCTCACAGCGCGTCGAAACCGTGACCACTCCCATCCAGAACACGCAAGTGTACATGCTTGGCGAAGGTCTCGCCGCTGTTCCTATCCTACGCGCCGGACTCTCGATGCTTGAACCTGTCCTCGAACTCTTTCCTGACGTGGCTGTCGGCTACGTCGGCCTCGAACGCAACGAAGACACCGCCGAGGCCCGTCGCTACTACATGAAGCTCCCCCGCCTCGAGGGCAGGTTTTGCCTCGCATTAGACCCCATGCTCGCCACGGGGGGGTCAGCGGCGAAGGCGATCACGGAGCTGAAGGCCAACGGAGCACAAAAGGTTACGATGGTCTGCGTGATCTCGGCCCCGGAGGGGATTGAGTACCTGCAAGCCGCACATCCGGATGTCGAGATTTACACCGCGTCGGTGGATGAGCGGCTCAACGAGAAGAAGTACATCGTGCCGGGGCTAGGCGATTTCGGCGACCGACTCTACGGCACGATGTAGCCGCCAACTATTGGAGCCTAGGCATCATTAGCTTTATTAGCAGGCAGACAAATCCGAACCCGACAACCACCTCTGCAACCCGTAGCCAGTCAATTTTGAGCTTGTCTTTCACTTCACGGTTGAAACGAAGTCCGCATCACCAGGTTCGACACGATACACTATCCCAATGAAGCCCAGATTGCAGGAAGCCGCGCTGCTCCTTGCGATCTTCTTCGACATGGTGGGATTCACCATGTTGATCCCGAATATTCAGCTTCGGGCGGACTCGCTGCTTGGAAGCACTCCTCTCAAAGGTCCCATCATCGGACTGCTTCTTCAGAGCACGTTCATCATCCAGCTCATCGCGTCTCCGCAATGGGGGCGGTTCGCTGACCGGGTGGGCGGAAAGAAGATCTTCGTAGCCTGCCAGTGGCTCAGCGCGCTGGCGATGCTGCTTTATGGTCTGGCGGAGTCGATTCCGCTTCTGTTCCTGAGCCGGATCATGGCGGGCTTTGGCTCGGCAAATATTGCCGTCGGGCAATCCATGATCGTGGCGAGCACCGACGAGACGCATCGCAAGGTAGTTCTCGGTCGCCTCAGCGCGGCGATCTCGGCCGGTTCGATACTTGGGCCAGCTATTGGAGGGTTTAGCGCCCACTACTTTGGAAACCAATGGATTGGAGTGGTCGGCGCCGCAATCTCCGCTGCCGGAGGTTTGCTGGTTCTCGCCTTCGTTCTCGACATCAAGCCCGCTCCAAAGGAGCACCAAAAGCTCAAATGGATTGACCTAAGCTTTTTCCAGAAATACCCCTCCATCAAGCCATTCTTCTGGATCGCCGTCGCCGCCAGCTTCGCTCTTGCCACTCTAGAAGGCACTTTTGGACGCCTGATCAAAGACACGCTCGGCTACGGAGAACGCGAGTTCGGGATCATTTTCAGCTACGAAGGGCTGCTTGGAGTTCTTGTGAGTGCATTCCTCCTTCAGTGGCTCGGGAGGAAATTCTGTGACACAACTCTGCTTCGCATGGGCTACATCCTGCAGGGCGTTGGGCTAGTCATTAATCCCTTCATCACCCCTCTTCTAGGCATTGCGCCTGGAATGGTTTGGCTCCTGATTGCTTCGACCTTCTATGCTGTCGGTGCAGGAGTTGTGGGTCCGACTCTCAGCGCGCTCACCTCAAACTCCGTCCCCGATGAAGCCCAAGGGGAGCTTTTTGGCAACCTTCAAGCCGCTCGAACCTTTGGCTTCATCATCGGTCCCATCATCGGTGGAGCACTGTTTGATATCTGGCATGCCGCACCATACATCTTCGCTGCGCTCGTCTGCCTGGCCGTGGCGGTTGCCCTTCCGGCGATCTGCGCATGTCACCCCAAGAAGGCATGAACGGGAAAGATCTGCGCGTCGAAATGCTGCGGGAAGCCTACGTCGAGGGATGGTTCCCGATGACTGTGGATGAAGAATCCAACGAAGTCGAGTGGTTCCAACCGTATGAGAGATGCCTCTTCCCGATCGAGGGAATCCGCGTCTCGAAGTCCCTACGAAAAACGCTCAACTCACAGAAGTTCAAAGTCACCTTCGATCAAGCCTTTGAAGAAGTCATGTGGGCTTGCCGTCGGCCTGAAGACAACTGGATCACTGAAGACTTTGTCCGCGTTTACGGAGAAGCCCATAATCAAGGCTGGGGACATTCCTGCGAAGTATGGCTAGATGACCAACTCGTGGGCGGCACTTATGGAATCGCTCTCGGCGGCGCTTTCTTCGCGGAATCAATGTTCCACAGAGTTACGGATGCGTCGAAAGTCGCACTCTTTCACATGGTCGAAACTTGTCGAGCCAAAGGCTTCGTACTCTTTGATGCTCAAATCTTGAACCCTCACCTCGCGTCGCTCGGGGCTTACACCATCACGAATCAGGCATATATGCGTATGATGAAAAGCGCGTTAAGGGTGCGAACTGAGTGGTCAGCTTGACATTTGGTTCAGGATTTGCTATGAATGAATCGGTATTCTAACCAAGAGGCACAATGGCGTCCAAAATCATGACTATCCCCGAGATCGAATCGGCTTACACAAAGCTGGGTAGCGATCCTAATATGCGAGCGCTTTCGGCGGTCCTGAGAATTGGCGCGGAGCAGATCGAACGACGCGGCCGGCTCGGAATCTTCCGAAATCTCGTCTTCATCACTGCTTGTCTGGCGATACTTTTCACGATCGTTGCCGCCTCGCCCCTTGTGCCACAGAAGGTAAAGGCCGCCCTGCTGATCTGGGAGTACCTCTCAGTCGGCGTCTGCGTGTTCTCCGTTGGCATTCTTTGGCGTGTGCGTAGCAAGCTAGAGGTTTATCTTCAGGATCAGAACAAGATCCGGGCGCTGATGGTGGAGTACTCACAGCGAATCGTCGGTGTTCCAACGTTCAACCCGACTCCGCTCTCCGAGGAACTCCGAGGCACCCTACGCGAAGCTCTCCGAAAGCAAGGCGGCGGAAGCTCGGACCTCGAAGCAATCGTCGACCGAAGCTAAAGTATGCTTGCCGCATGATTGCGGCAACGCTTCTTCTTGGTCCCGGTTCGATCCTTATTGCAGGAGGCTTACTCGTTGATGGTTCGGGTTCAAAACCCAGGATGGCCGATGTTCGAATCAACGGCTCCCAGATTGTCGCCGTTGGCTCGCTTAAACGCCTTCGAGGTGAGACAGTCGTTGATACCAAAGGACTTGTCGTCGCACCGGGGTTTATTGACGCCCACAGCCACGCACTCGGCGGCATCGAGAAAGACCCCACTGCGATCAGCCAATTGATGCAAGGCATAACAACGGCTGTAGGTGGCCAGGATGGCGGCTGGTCGAAACCAGTTGTGCAGGAATTTGCAGATATTCGAAAGATTAGGCCGTCGATCAACTTTGCTCTTTTCAGCGGCCACGGGGGACTCCGGGCTGCGGTGATGGGGTCCGACTACAAACGAGTCGCTACTTCAACTGAGATCGCGAAGATGCGGGGGTTACTCGCGGCGGATATGAAGGCCGGGGCGTTGGGTCTGAGCAGTGGCCTTGAATACGATCCTGGATATTACAGCGACACGAACGAACTCATTCAACTCGCCAAAGTAGCTCGGGAAGGAATCTATATCTCCCATGTCCGGGACGAGGCGGACAAGGCAATGGACGCCTTCCGTGAACTCGTTCAGATCGGAAAAGATGGCTCACTTCACGCTCAAATCAGCCATGTCAAGCTAGGCAGCAAAGCGGTCTGGAGCAAGACTGCCGATGTACTGAAGTTGATCGAGAAGGAGAAGCTAACCGCCGACGTTTACCCTTACACCTACTGGCAATCTACCATCGCAGCACTCTCGCCGAGCCGAGATTGGGAGAACGATGAGATCTGGGTGAAAGCCCTTGACGATGTAGGAGGACCCCAAAACGTTCGCCTCAGCACCTATACTCCGAATCCGGCGTGGGTTGGCAAAACGCTTGACGAAATCTCACAGGAGACCGGTAAGAGCCCCATCAAGTTGATTCAAGAGATTCTGCGGACGACCAACGATGAGGGTCGCCAAAGCGTTGTTGTGACGGCGATGCAAGAAAGCGATCTGATCCAGTTCATCAAGCACCCCCGGATCATGTTCTGTTCCGACGGCAGCATAGGCGGCAGCCACCCCCGCGGCGCCGGCTCGTTTCCGCGAATTCTTGGTCGCTACGTTCGAGAGAAAAAGGTGATCCCCCTGCAAGAAGCCATCCGAAAAATGACCTCCTTCCCCGCTCGGTTGTTTAACCTCAAGAATCGGGGCTGGATCAAAAAGGGCTACGTCGCTGACATCGTCGTGTTTGATCCGAAAACGATCACGGACCATGCCACTCCGACCGACTCCAAGGCATTGAGCACCGGGGTTCGAGAGGTATTTGTCAGCGGGGTTCAGACGCTACGTGGAGCAAAGCTTACAGGGGCGCGTGTTGGAGTTTCGATCAAACGCGGCGGCTAGGGTGTATGCTTCGCTCCATGAATCGACGTGACTTTCTAGCTGGAACTCTTGCTTTTGGCGCATCCGCGGTCCTGCCCGCCTCCCAGCCGAAAACTAAACCCTGGTTTACGATCTCGCTCGCTGAGTGGTCGCTTCACCGAACGATCTTTGGCGGAGAAATGACGAATCTGGATTTCCCGAGAGTCGCGCGTGAGAAGTATGGGATTGACGCCATCGAGTATGTCAACCAGTTCTTCAAGGACAAAGCTAAGGACGCCAAGTACCTTGCCGAGCTGAAGCAAATCTGCAATGACCAGGGCGTCAAGAGCGTCCTAATCATGTGCGACGGAGAAGGTGCAACCGGCGATCCCGATGGCGCCAAGCGAACCCAAGCTGTTGAGAACCACTACAAGTGGGTTGACGCCGCCAAGTACCTTGGCTGCCACAGCATCCGCGTCAACGCCCAGTCACGCGGAACCCGCGAGGAGCAAGCCAAGCTCTGCGCTGACGGCCTCGCTCGTCTCGGTGAGTACGGCGCTAAAGTAGGAATCGGCGTCATCGTCGAGAACCACGGCGGAATCAGCAGCCACGGCGACTGGCTCGCCGACGTCATGCGCCGGGTCAACATGAAGAACGTCGGCACCCTGCCTGACTTTGGCAACTTCTACGAGTACGACCGCTACCAAGGCGTCCAAGACCTCATGCCTTACGCCAAAGGCGTCAGCGCCAAGTCAAACGACTTCGGTCCTGATGGAAATGAGCTTAACATGGACTACTACCGCCTGCTCGACATCGTCAAGCAAGCGGGCTACCGGGGGCGAATTGGCATCGAATACGAGGGCGGTCGCCTCAGCGAGCACCACGGAATCCTGAAGACAAAAGCAATCCTAGAAGAAGTCCTAAGAGCTTAGAGAGCCCACTTCTTCAAGAAATCCATCACCTTAACTGGGTCGTGCGCCGGCCCAGTTTCGAGCAGTCCCGTATCCTGAGAGTGCAGCAACTTCCCTTTTGCGTCCAGCACAAACAGGTGTGGGTAGCCCGAAATCTTGGGGAACTTCGTAAGCACTTCCTTGTTCTCATTCTCCGGACTGAAGTTGATCTTTACGATCACGTACTTCGCCTTGAGCGTCTTGCCGATCTCAGCGTCGGACTTGAACAATTTGTCGAGCTTGTGGCACCAACTGCACCAGTTCCCCCCAACATCAACCAGAACTCGCTTCTTCTCCTTCGTCGCTAGCTTCAATCCCGCCGCAAGGTCAGCAGCGGCATCCCGCGAAGGATCAAAAATCTTCTCCTTTGCGCCCCCCGCTGGCACGGCGGCAGTCTGGGCAAACGCACCGCAAACGAGGGAAAGAAGAACAAGGCTAGAAGCTAATCTCATGTCTGACTATAACACGCAGATCTGAGTTTACATTCCCCATTTTCGATGGGGCGGTTCCATATTCGGCTTAGCCGCCTCAAAACTAACGCGAGGGGCCTTCGCGAGAACCCGCTCTCTAAGAATCATTTGCTCCAGGAGTTCTTCCACCGTGCAACCTTGCTCGGTGGATCTCAGCGTCAGAAACTCGAAGTCCTCGTCCGAAACTGAAAGGGACTTCATTTCGCCAAGTTCAGCAGCAACAGGTTCCCGACCGAGTTGGTTTTTGCCCCGTTCGTGTCCATCACAAGCTTCAAAATGCTCTTTCCCTTCGGAAGTGTGAACGACCCGGCATCCACCGTCCGCCAGTTTGTCCAGCCGCCGGTATTCGGTACGGTAACCGTGGAACCGACTCTCTTGCCGCCAAGTTCGAAGTGGAGAGTGCCTCCGTCGCCTTCAGATGCGACTCGTACCGTGCCTTTAAAGGTTCCTGCCGCATCGACGTCGATGATGTAGTTCAGCCACTCTCCGGCGGCAGTCCAGCCGACAGACCAGCGATTAAGGCCATCTCCAGAAGCTCCGATGTCAACGCCCTCGGTCTTTCGATATCCCCCGCCGTTGTTACCTGGGTCATTGTCCTTGTAAGCCACTCCCGCACCACCAGGCATGAAGTTTGCAAAAGCAATATCGCCGGGGACCTTGATCGGGTCAATCTTCGGAGGCTGGTTGGCCCGTGCTATTCGTGCGAGGCGTCGCTTCTCAATCGCTGCTTCGTCCACCACCAGGTTCTCATCTGTCCATGCCTTCACATAGTCCACGAGCATCCGCTGGGGAAACACCGTTGTAGCGTCTGGGTAACCCGGCCATTGACCCCCAACTGCCAAGTTGAGAATCATGAACTGCGGCTTATTGAACACCCACTCGTCAGCCCCAACATCGTCTGACGAGAGCTTGCCGTAAGACTTCCCATCGACGTAGAACCGAATCTCCTCGGGCTCCCATTCGACCCCGTAGGTATGAAACCCAGCCGACAAATCTTCTGTGCCCGCCATCTTGCGCTGGATGCTTGCTCCGCCCGAGTAGCCTGGGCCGTGGAGGGTACCGTAGGATGTTTTTACATCATGGCCAAGGAACTCCATGATGTCGATCTCTCCGCACTTCGGCCAGCCGATTGAACCGATATTCTCGCCGAGCATCCAGAAGGCTGGCCAGATTCCCTGCCCCTTTGGCAACCAGAGCCGAGCCTCGAACTTGCCATACAGCTGCGAAAACTTCCCTTGCGTCTTCAGACGAGCCGAGGAGTAATCCTTCGCGATTCCATCGGCACCCTTTGTTGGTTCCTTACGTGCTTCGATGACGAGTTGTCCTGAGCCGTTCAAAAATGCGTTCTTTGAGCCATCTGTGTAGCTCTGCATTTCGTTATTCCCGAAACCGTGCCCGCCCAGGTCACGACCCCAAACGGTCGGATCAGGAGCAGTTCCTTTTGGACCTTCAAACTCTTGAGAAAACGTCAACTTCCACTTCGGAGTAAGAACTGCGAGGGCACACATCGTTGAGACCAACATTGTCATCTACTGTACAACAAACTGCGCATCATATCGCGGCGAATGACCGTCTGTAAGTGTCCCGATGCAAGTCACCGAGATCCTTTTGCGCCCCTATCAGGCCAAGGCTCTCGGTCAAGTCTTGGCCTGCAAGGATCAGGGTTTGAATCGTGTCCTGGTGGTAATGCCCACTGGGACAGGCAAAACCACCCTGTTTAGCGCACTGATCGGTCAGCTTTGTAAGAAGAAGGGGGACGAGGGTTTGGTCCTAGCTCACCGTCGTGAATTACTTGAGCAGGCTGCAACTAGGATCGCACTTCAGAACCCCAAGCTACGGGTGGGGATCGAGGCGAAAAACCAAAAGGAGCGTCCGCAGATCATGGTCGGTTCCGTCCAGGCGCTGGGGCGAAAGGAAACCCTTCGGCTTGATGGATTCAGACCTAAAAGCTTGATCATCGACGAGGCGCACCACGCAGCGGCGGACACCTACCAAAACGTCATGCGCTCGGTGGGAGCCTATGATGGTGGGTGCTTCACCGTCGGGGTCACTGCGACTCCGCACCGCATGGATAACCGTCCGTTGCACGGTGAAGAAGAAGCGATTTTTGAGCAGGTTGCGTTTACCTACACCCTTAAAGAGGCCATCTCCGATGGCTGGCTTGCCGACCTAAAAGGTTATCGAGTTGCCACCGGAGTGGACCTCAGCAAGGTACGAATCGTGCACGGCGACTACAGTGCGAAGGCCCTGCAAGATGCTGTCAATACGGAGTCTCGTAACCGAACCGCCTTTGAGCACTGGACGCAAGTCGCGCAAGAGCGAAAAACAATCATCTTTTGCACCGGCGTCGAGCATGCCCAATCCGTCGCCGAGATGTTCAAAAACGAAGGCTTTGCCGCCGAGTACGTTCACGGCGGCATGAAGCCTGACGAACGCGCCGGTATCATGCGCCGATTTGCAACCGGGAAAACACAGATCCTGAGCAATGTTGAGATCGCCACCGAGGGGTTTGATGTGCCGGACGTCGGATGCGTTTTGCTTTTGCGCCCGACAAAAAGTTGGGCCTTGTTCTGCCAGATGATCGGGCGTGGGCTACGGGTTCTTCCGAACACGATTGAAGGGATTCCGGACGCCACCGCCCGACGCGAAAAGATTCGGGGCTCGGGCAAGCCGGACTGCCTCGTTATCGACGTTATCGACAACGGCAAGCGGGTTGTCATGCCGAAAGAGGGCGCAGAAGAAGAGAAGAATCCATCCCTCACCGGCCTCGTTGGCCTTCCAGAGGAGTTCGACCTTGAAGGCCGCACTCTCACCGAGGCGATGGACAGTTTTGACAAGCTTGATCCTCGCGCCCAGGCCCTCCTATTTCGTCGCAACGTCAGCTTTGACGACCTCGACAACACCCTGGTCGCCGTCGATCTCCTCGCCGAGCTCACTCCGCCGTTTGAGGTGATGGACAACAGCCGCAACGCTTGGATGAAGGTCGGTGACGGTCGTTACTTGCTGGCATGCGGTAGCAGCAAGCATGAGGAGCACCGCATGGCGGCCATTGAAGAAGATGCTCTGGGTTTTTGGCACCTCATTCTTTCTTCTGCCTCGATGGACCCTACCGAGACTCCCTTAGGTCGAGATTTGAGCGATGCTTTCCGCCATGCCGACATCCGTATTCGCCAGATTTGGCCCTTTACATCGGGTCTCACGCTTTCTAGCACGCAATGGCGCAACCGCCCGATCACCGGCGATCAGCAGTCTGAACTCCGGCAGCTCGGCGTCGAAGAAACCGTCCTCGCCATGCTCGAAACCTCCGGCCAAGCTTGGACGCTGATCGAGCTCAAAAAGCGCGAGCTGGCGCGAACCTAAAGAACGCCCGAACGCATTCGCCGAGTCAATCGAGCAGTCGTCCAGTAATCCCCAGTATCATAGTCTTATGCCAGATGACATCGTCATCAATTCACTTCTTTCCGCAATCCAGGCTCAGCCGGATAGCGTTGATCTGAGGCTTCACGTTGCCGATCTTCTGGTGAAAGCCGAGAGAAACCTCGAAGCCATCCCGCATCTCGAAGTAGTTCTCGCCAAAGAACCGACCAATCTTCCTGGTCTTAGGCTCGCGGTTCCGGTATTCAAGCAAGCCGGAGATTTGTCGCGTGCTATGGCCTTCGAACAAATTCTGAACGCTCTCCAGATGCAATCCGCTCAGCGGTTGATCGAAACTTTGCCGGCTGAGGAACCCGAACGCATAAGGATGACCACGCGCGGCGAAGAACCGGAAGATGAGGATAACGACACCGAATCAGCCGATGTCTTTGAGCAGATCATGGAGCGACCGGAGATTGACCTTCGGGACGTAAAGGGCCTCAAAGAAGTCAAAGATCGGATCAACCTTTCCTTCCTGGGGCCGCTCCGAAATCCTGAGCTTCGGAAGCTCTACGGCAAATCTCTGAAAGGCGGACTTCTCATGTACGGCCCTCCCGGATGCGGAAAGACGTTCATTGCCCGCGCCATCGCCGGAGAACTGGGTGCACGATTCCTAACCGTGAGCTTCGCTGATGTCGTGGATATGTACATTGGTAGCAGCGAACGCAACCTCCACGCCCTATTTGAATCAGCTCGCCGCAACAACCCCTGCGTCATCTTCATTGACGAAATTGACGCCCTCGGCCGCAAGCGCAACCTCATGCGCCACTCCGCCGGATCGACTCTGATCAACCAACTTCTCAGCGAGCTTGATGGTGCGCAGTACAACAATGAAGGCGTCTACATCATCGGTGCGACGAACCACCCTTGGGATGTTGATGTTGCCCTACGCCGTCCAGGTCGGCTGGATCGAACAGTCCTGGTCCTTCCCCCGGACGCGCCCGCCCGGCAAGAAATCATCACCGCGAACCTAGAGGAACGCCCCGTTCAAGGGATTGACTCCGGATGGATTGCCAAGGAGACCGACGGCTACAGCGGAGCCGACATGGCTCACATAGTCGAAACCGCCTCCGAGTTTGCCCTCGCCGATTCGATAAGAACCAACAAGGTTCGGCCCATCGACATGAACGACATGAAGAAGGCACTTAAGCAGGTGCGACCAACTACCGGGACGTGGTTCGAGACCGCCAAAAACCACGCGATCTTCAGTAACGAGGGAGGTTACTACGACGATTTGCTTGAGTACCTCAAGAAGAAGAGGATGATTTGAGCAGTTCACACAGCGACCGGGCCTGGCAACTCTACGCTCTCGATCGTTACTCGGACGCGCTGATCGAAGCCGATAAAGCCCTGCAAGCTGAGCCCGATGACCCGGAGCTACACATCCTCCGAAGCAAGTGCTTCAAATTTCTCGGAAAGAAATCGGAAGCCCGAAAAGCGGTCCAACAGGCGATTGCCGCTGATCCCGAGCACGCCAGGAGCTACGCCACTTCCGCTTGGCTGTTCCTGCATGAAGGTCGAACCAAGGAGGCACTGTCGGAAGCCCTGGTCGCGGTTCGATTCGAGCCGGATGATCCTCATTCTCACTACTTCGCTGCTCTAGCATTTTCGGCTTTGGGTAAGCACAAAGAGGCTCGCGAAGCGATTGATTACGCGATTTACCTCGAGCCAGAATCATCGACTTACTTTTCCGCTAAAGCCGACATTTACAACCTGTCGCGGGACAAGAAGACGGCACTTGAAGCCGCCGAGGAAGCCTTGCGGCTCGATCCCGAAAATGCGGATGCGTTTGCCACTCGGTCGCGGCTGCTTCGCACAACTCGGCACCATAAGGAGGCAGTTGGTGCGGCTCGCGAGTCCTTGCGACTCGATCCCACGGATTCCACCAATCGCGACCAGTTCATCGAGGCAAAGCGGTCGCGATTCTTCCTTTACCGGTGGATCCTCTCGTTCAACGAGTGGGTTTCTAGCCTGCCGCCGCAGTACCGGTGGGTACCGACCATTATCATTCTGATCTTTCCTAGAGTCGCTCGGCGTGTTCCGCGTGACTCACCTTACTTCCCCGCTTTCGTCGTGATGGCCTTCGGTTGCGTGATCTTTTCGATCATGTGGTACTTCGGCGACCTTCTTTTGGATGCGTTTCTCGCGGTTGATCCGGTGGATAAGTACACGCTCAGCCCTCAGGAAAGACGAGGGATTCTCACTGTCGTGAGCTGTCTGATGGTCGGACTTGCATTCATTCCGATGACGATCGCAAATCGCAACATCTTGACCGTGAGTCTTGTTGAGCTTTTTGGCGGATTCTTGATCGGGGCGTTGCTCTACAAACTCGAGAGTCTTTCTTGGAAAGGCAATTTGATGTTCGGATGGGCCATGCTCATCCACGGCATCAGTTTGGTGATGGTCGTCAACGCAATCTTGGCGCAGTGGTCCTGAATCATGAACACAAGAGGGACATTGCTTCTCAAAGCAATGTCCCTTTTGAAGGGCAAGCCTAACCTGAATCAGCCCATGTGGGCGATGATTGCATCGCCGAACTCGGAGCACTTGACCTTGGTCGCGCCTTCCATCAAACGGTGGAAGTCGTATGTCACCGTCTTTGCCCCAATCGCGCCGTTGACGCCCTTGAGAATTAGGTCGGCAACTTCGGTCCAGCCCATATAGCGGAACATCATCTCACCCGAGAGAATGACCGAAGAAGGGTTGACAACGTCTTGGTCGGCGTACTTCGGAGCAGTTCCGTGGGTGGCCTCAAAGATTGCGTGGCCGGTGATGTAGTTGATGTTTGCGCCAGGAGCGATTCCAATTCCGCCAACTTGAGCCGCCAGCGCGTCACTCAAATAGTCGCCGTTCAGGTTCAACGTAGCGATAACATCGAAGTCCTCCGGGCGAGTTAAAACCTGCTGAAGAGCAATATCCGCAATCGCATCTTTGATGATGATCCCCGCTCCTCGCTTCCCTTCCGGAATCTTGCACCATGGTCCGCCATCGATCTCTTCGGCGCCATAAAGGTCCTTCGCCAACTGGTAGCCCCAATCTCGGAAGCCGCCCTCGGTGAACTTCATGATATTGCCCTTGTGGACAAGCGTCACCGACTTCTGGTTATTGTTGATCGCGTACTCAATCGCCGCATAGATCAGTCGCTCAGAGCCCTGTCGGGAAACTGGTTTGATACCGACGCCAACGCAAACTTCCTTGGAAGGTCCGTCGTGGACAGCCGCGGACCACTCTGCCGTCTTCGCTGAGGTTCCGAATCGGACCTTGCCGAACATCTTAGGAAACTTCTCTTCGAGGAAGGCAAGAACCGTGGCGGCATCATCAGACCCACCAGGGAACTCAATCCCGGCGTAGATGTCCTCGGTGTTCTCGCGGAAGATCGTCATATTGACGGCCTCTGGCTTCTTCACCGGCGAAGGCACGCCCGTGAAATACTGCACAGGGCGGAGACAGACGTAAAGGTCAAGGATTTGTCGCAGAGCAACGTTGAGCGAAGTGATTCCGCCGCCAACTGGCGTCGTCAAAGGCCCCTTGATTCCAATCAACTTGTCGCGAAACGCGGTCAAAGTGTCTTCTGGCAACCACGAACCGGTGGTATCGAACGCCTTCTGTCCCGCCAGAACTTCTTCCCAAGCGACTTTTTTGGTACCGCCATATGCTTTCTCAACTGCAGCGTCGAACACGCGAACCGAGGCTCGCCAAATGTCGCGCCCGGTTCCGTCGCCTTCGATGAAGGGAATGATTGGATCGTTGGGCACGTTCAGCCCTTGCGGAGTCATCGTAATCGGAGTCGCCATTACCCCGTAAGGTTACCACTAGCTTTTCACATCTAAACCTGATAAAGTAGTCGAGATTCTGGCCGCTGGTCAGTTCGCATTTTATTGAGGCAACCTTAGATGAAGATTCAGAAAGCACTTGTCAGTTCCATTGTTATCGCGGGCGTCGGATCAGCGCTCGCTCAGGCACCGTCCGCCATCGATCTCGGCAACATCTTCAGCACAGGTTCCAACTACAACACCGCAGACGTCTTGGCGACGAGTTCGACCGGTGGATCGATCAAGTGGTACAAGTTCAGCATTTTCGCCGCTGCCGCTAATTCGGCAAATCTTTACCTCGACATTGACACCATCGGAAGCGGACTCGACACAGAGATCGGTCTCTATGACGCTTCCGGCACGCTCCTCGCGTCTGATGACGACAACGGTCCTGCTCCTGGACTGAGCATGCTTTCTTACGGTCTGACGACTCCGCCGAGAAAAGTCACCGGAGTTGGTGACTACCCCGGCGGCGGTGGAGCCGGTGCAGCCGGCCAAAACGGTGACCTAGGCGTCGGCACATACTACATCGCACTCACTGGGTTCGATGCAACTTTTGGAAACGCGTGGGCTGTGACTACCAATTCGACCAATACGACGGCAAACACGAATCTCAACCTCCGAACGAATATCGTTCCGGAGCCAGCTTCGATGGCCGTGCTCGGTCTTGGAATCCTGGGTCTTGCTCGGCGCAAACGCAAGTAAACGCCAGACGAAAGCGTGAGCCTCAGTCTTCTGACTGGGGCTCTTTTAGTTCAAGCATTGGCTTCACTGCGTATTTGAGCGCAAACATCCAGAACGCGGGCCACCAGATGACATCGTTGGTGAGAATCGTGAATCCAAATCGCCACGGAAGCTGGCCTTGCAGAGCCGCCATTAGAAAGCCTATCGGACCGAAGGTCTTGCCGATCAGTCCAATCCAGACGTAGGCAGCGTAACGAACGGGATCACGAGCGATCATCCAGTAGCCGAGGGCATAGACAAGAACCATCATTCCGACAGACTGCCAGATGGACACGTAATTCGGCTGAGGCAACCCAAGAATGCGGAAGAACGAAAGGGGAAACAGAACCACCCAGGTTCCCCAAACGAGGTTATAGACCGCTGCCGCGTAAAACCAGTTGCGATAGGCTCGCATATCAAGCTCTACGACAATTAGATACCAAACAGCGCGTCGGCGACGCCGTCGTTGATCTTCACACTTGAGTAGTGAAACTCAGCAGCAAGCTTGTTCTCGGCGTTAAAGGTCTGTTGAATCGTCGGAAATGCTACGCCGCCTTCTTTGATCGGCTTCGAAAACAAGATGGTTGCTTTGAGCTGCCCTTCCTGCCCGTACCACTCGCGGCGGACGATGTACTTCTCGTCCTTATCAATCCAGATCCGCATGCGCGAGGTGTTGTCAAACTTGGCGGGCCAAGTCAGATCGAACACTGGGTTGCCAGTCTCGCGGTCAAAACGAACAAACTTCGATTGGAAGAACTTAGTTGCGACCGTTGGAGTCAACATGCCAAATTCTAGGAAGGTCTGCTTCCGTCCGGGCTCGTTCGAGACGTCAACTTTCTGGTTGATCTTAAGCTTCGGGATTCTGGTCACCTGGGTGTTTCCGTTGACGAGGTACACAAACGTCGTGTCGTCGGCCTGCATGTCTAGCCGGAGCTTAAACGGCTCCTTCGCAACCACTTTGAAGTTCTGGAAGGACAGATTCCTGCGGTAGTCGTTGTCGATCTTCGCCGCTTCACTGACCTTCGCTTTCACAACTTTGCCCGTAAATGCCAAATCTCTTAGACCTGACTGGCAATACGACTCAATATCCTTCGACTGAAATCCACCGACCAGAACCGGAGCAAGTACCGTTGCAAAAACCATTACAGTCATTATGAACGTCCGAATCTGCCGAACGATTCGTATACAATCTGTAAAAGCGATGCAAACGAGCGGGCCAATCAAGGATTTTGCAAAGTACGCCCAGGTCTCGCAGCAACAGTTTCTGCGCCCCCTCAGCCCTTCCGAGCTGTCAGACGCTTCAATTTTTGTCTATCGTAGAAGCTTTCGCTCTTTGGCGAGTCTGACATTGCTCCCGTCCCTGTTCGTCTCTGGAGTCGTAATCGTCTTCTTCCAGCTCCTTTATCCTTATTTGTTCCCCAAAACTGAGAAGGACACCGATCTCGTACTCCAGGTGCTCCAGACGACGATTCTGCTCGTCGGAGGAATAGGACTCAGCGCGATTGTTGCCCTCATCGGGCTTTCGCGGATTTGCTCCTTCTCTCACGTCCTTGCCGAAGCAGCCTTGAAGGACGAAGTCCTGAGCCAAAGCGACATCGAGACGCGGGCGCAGCCCCTCTTTGGCAAAAGCTACCGCTTGTTGGTGCGGTCAAGCGTTTACAGTGTGGGAGTTGCGTTCCTAAGTCTGTTGCCGTTGTTGCTCAGCGGAATATTTGGGGCGTTAACCGCGAGCTACAACATGTATCCCGCCGTTGCCGTCGGGATATCGTTGGTGATCCTGCCCGTGGGGCTGATCCTTGCGCTTTCACGTTTTTCGATCGCTCTCGGAACCGTGAGTGTTGGACTCGCCGAAGGAGTTGAACCGAAAGATGCCCTGACGAGAGCCAAATACTTGTTTGGTAACAAGAGCCGACCGCTGCCAAAGGCGAACCCTGCGGCCGGTGGAATAGTCGCTGGAGCCTGCCTTTACTTCATTCTTCGGATTGGCTACAACGCAACTATGAATGAGCTGACGCTCAGCGAAATCATCCTTTCAAAGATGCCCACGACGCTCATCCGAGTTATCGCAGATACCGCGCTGAGCCTCATCCCGGAGTTCCTTTTTATCTTTCTCGTTCTTCCGTTTGCGACCCTAGCAGGGTCGCTCTATTACTACCAGCGGCGCATCGTCGTCGAGGGTCTGGACATCAAAACGCTTTATGAAAAACTGCCTGCGAATCGCCGTTAGCCTCGGCGTGCTGCTTGCAGCCGTCTTATCCCCGGGTCAGGATTCAACTGAATCCTGGAAGCCGGTGCAAAAAATCGCCCGCGACAAGAATCCCGGCTGGGAACAGGAGCTTTTCGATTCCATCGAGGATCTCGACCAGTTTGCCGATGATGTTGCCGTTTACAAGAGCCCAAAGTCGACCCCAGCAAACAAGAAGGACGCGATGACGAATATTCTCGCCCGGATTGACCGGTACGTTGACTCGGAACGCATCACCATCCGGCAAAACTCCACAGAGAAAGCTGCTGAGATTCTGGCAAGAACCGAGTTCAAGTCGATGAAGGACGCCCCTGGCAAATCCTGGGTGCAACGTATTCTCGAGCGCCTAGAAAAGCTCCAGATGCGAGACCAGGAGAAGGACGATAACAAAATCAACTTCCCCGACCTCCCTTGGTTGGCCGGTGTCCTCCGAGTTTTGATGTACGGGATTCTTATCACGGCGGTTGGCTTGCTCATTTGGCTCCTCAGCAAGCTTCGCTTCATGAGTCAGATGCGCACGGAAAAGACCCGGTCCGGCGGAGGAATCTTGGAAGAAGGCGAGGAGCTCCTTTCAGAAGACGAGTATCTTAAGAACGCCGATGACCTCATCGCCCAAGGCCGGTTCCGTGAGGCTTGCCGAGCCCTTTACCTAGCGACCCTCGTCCGACTCGACGCTGCTCGCATCGCCCGTCTTGAACCAACTCAGACCAACTGGGAACACCTTCGCCGAGTCGAAACGAGCCGGACAAAGCCTGAGGGACTTGACTTCCGAACCCCAACCAAATTTTTCGACCACGCCTGGTACGGCTACACAGCGCGGAGCGCTGCTGACGTAGAACCGTTTCGCCGAGCCTATCTCGACATCAAACAGCTCACCGAGGTGAAGGCAGCTTGAGAACCAAGATCGTCATCTGGCTGTTCGTGATCGTGCTCTTGAGCGTGGCTGTCGTCCAAAGTGGACGATACAGCTTTGACATGGATCACGGGCTGGAAAAGACAGGATCGAATGGAACCGCCGCCTTCGCCGCCCTTGTCACGGAATCCTTCCCCGGAACGAAGATCACCGACAAGGTACCAAAAGACAAACCGCTCATCGTGATACCGTTCACTGAGGAGTACAAGCGCGACCTTCGCGACTTCTTCCGCAAGGACGCACCAGGCGGCACCTATGTCCTCTTCCAGATCAATCGATTCACGGATGACAAGTCAAAGACGCCAGTAAGCGTTGTCAATACAGCCACCGGAGCGTCGCTCGGACAACTGACGGGATACTCGAATGAATGGTCAAGTTCTTGGTCGGACATATTTGGTGACGAGGACGATTCGACTCCAGTCAAGGATTGGTCTCCCACTTTCCTCAAGGATCCAGATGAGTTTGATATCATCTCCGCAGGTTCCGAGCTAGACACGGTAGCCACAATGCAACACTCGGGCGATAAGACCATCTACTACTTCGAGCAAGCATCGCACATCACAAACGGGCACCTCGCCGAGGCAAATAATGCTGATATCTATCTCGGGTTTATCCAGTCGGCAAACGCCCAGAAGCGCCCAATAGTGATCGTGAGTTCGTACCTCAACGCGGCAAATCGTCAGGGGCTTGTCGAGCGACTTGGGCCCTTGTTCCACTCCGCTTGGAACCAGTTCCTTGTGCTCCTGGCAGTCGTCTTCCTTACCCTTAACATTCGCTTTGGCAAACCTCCAGAAGCCAGAGCTGAGCAGCGGTCTGGGCGGGAGTTAGTCGACGGAGTAGGTAACTTCGCCAAACGAAAGGACCTCGGACGCTGGGCTGTGCAATGTGTTTACAACCAGACCATGATCGAGCTCGAACGACGGCACCGAACAAGCCGCCGGCAGCTCTTGAACCGGCCCGAAGACTTCCTCAGTCAGGACCAAGCGATTGCTCTGATCGAAGCCCAGGCTTCGCTGAGTAAAGACCTTTCTGCAAAAGACGCCCTGAACGTCTCGCGCCGCCTCCGAAGACTGGTATAACGAACCTATGAAAGCCGTACTTTCCGTAGGTTTTGCCCTCATCTGCGCTCTGGGAATGAGCCAAGGCGCGCCAGCCCAGGTCAACGCCGAAAAGCTTGCGAAGCTCAAAAAGACGTACGAGACCGCGAAGGCGGCCTCGGTGAAGAAGCCGAAGGACACCAAGCTGAAGAAGGCATACGAAGACGCAGCTCTTGGCTACGGACTCGGTTGCATGTACAGCGAACTCCCGCCTCGTGAGAAGTACGTTTCGGCTCTCCGCTACTTGCGCGAGACCACCAAGATTAACCCCAAGAACAAGGTCGCGAACGAACAGATCAAGATGATCGAGTCGATCTACAAGCAAATGGGACGACCAGTTCCAAAAACTGACTAATTAGCACGTGCCGCAACTCGACGCTGAGAAGCAACTGACCCTTTTTCGTGCCTACACAAAGTGGATGGCACTGCTTCTCAGCGTCCTGATTCTTCTCCCGACCCTGATCGGGCTTGCCCTTAAACCCGCCGGGCTCTACCTGGGAATTCAGTACAACTTCGATGACCACATGGTCTACGCAGGATGGATGCGCCAGGCGATGGAGGGCAGGTTTCTCTTCGAAAATCGGTTCACAACCGACCCACAACCTGGGTTAACCCTTCATCTCTACTTTTTGGTTCTCGGCTGGGTGGCAAAAGTGGTCGGAATACCGATTGCGATGCATGCCGCGAGGGTTGGTTTCACTTTCCTCTCGGTCATCCTGCTCGGGAGGCTGCTCGAAGCCGTGTCGAGCGACACTTTCCAGCGTAAGATCGCGCTTGCACTTGCGATTTTTGGCGGTGGGCTCGGGTTCACCGTCTGGCACAACTTCGGCGTTGCTATCGTGAAACCCGTCGGTGGTCCGCTTGCTGGTTGGATGCTCTCCCGGCTACCAACGGACGTGTGGCAACCCGAAGGCTACTTCTTCTACTCGGCCCTCACCAATAGCCTCTTTATGGTGAGTCTCTGCTTGATCCTCGGGACATTTCTCAACATCCTTCAGGCGAAGAAAAACCGAACCGCAATTCTTCGTGGCGCGCTCTGTTTTGGGGTTTTGATGAACATCCACAGTTACGACGTGCTACTGGTGTCGCTGGTCATGCTCGCGGTCCCATTGGCACTTTACAAGAGCGACACCCTGACCAAACAGTGGGTCGGGCGGGCCCTCCTGATAGCCCTGGGGGCGGTTCCCTTTGCACTCTGGTTCGTCTATGTATTGAAGAATGACCCAGTCTTCCAAGCCCGAGCCGCGACCCTAACCTACTCCCCGAACTTCCGGCAGCTCCTGTTTGGGTTCATTCCCCTCATCTTTTTCGGGTTCTTCGGGTTAGGCAAAACCGGCAAGATCCAGCAGGCTGGCCTTGTCGCGTTGGCCACCGTGCTCCTTGGACTTTTCCTTTACGCCGCTAACCCCGAGTTTCTTCGGGACGGCTACTTCCTCACTCCCGTCACCTTCACAGTCTGCTTCGTAGGGATTCTCGGAATCGTCTATCTCCAACGAACGAATCAACCGGGATATGCAATCATTCTTTGCTGGGCACTCGTCGGTCTGATCGCACCCTACTTCCCTGCCCTCTTCCAGCGGAAGCTGACCATGATGCTGGGTATTCCCTGGGGCATACTAGCAGGGATGGGGATTGCCAATCTCATCGCTGAGCGCGAGCGTGGCCAGCGCAATCTTTTAAGCTCGCTCGTGATTCTGATTTGCTCGGCAACGGGCATCCAATGGGTGCAGCGAGAGATCACGTTGGCGCGGAACAATGTCAGCAACACCACAGTGCACGCGGTTACCCAACCTCCAGAGATTGCCAGAATGATTGAAGTCCTGGCACCGCTCGGCCGAGAGGCAGTCATTGCAAGCCTTCCAGGCTCGCCGTCGCCATCTCAGGACGAGGCCGGAAACAAGATCACCGACATGTACAACACTCCGGCAATCCCCGATCTAAACCCAGTTTTCGTCGGCCTTGCCGGCACCCGCGCTTACGCTGGTCACTGGAGCGAGACGCCATCTTACGGCGAGCGTCGGAACGCCTTAGTAGAGGCGGCGCGTGCCGCTGATTCAAGCTCAGCTCTCAAGTCGCTTGGAGTTACTCACGTCATTCACTTCAAGCCACTTAGTTCGATCGCAGCTCCAAAGGGTCAAGCGCTCGTGGACGGCGAGACGTTCGCGCTGATCAAGCTGTAGGGTTAGGAGCTGCCGGATTAACCCCAGTACGAAGGGTTACTTCCGGCTTTCGGCTTCCGACTCCAGCTCAAACCTTCGGGGCAGCCAACTGCTGAACCACAGATGCCGTATCGCCCTCAACCTTAGCGGCTGCAGGCTTGTGCATCAAGAATCCAGCAATCACTCCCCAGCCGAGTAATGTCAGACCGACAAAGACCAGAGCTGAAAACTTCTGGATTCGGGTCTGAGCTTCCTCGGAAACCGTGATGCCCCAGCGAATGCAGAAATTCCAGAGTCCGTAGCCAAGGTGGTAAGCGGAGGACAAGATTCCAATCGCGTAGACAAGCACCCAGCCAGGGTTGCTGAAGTACTCCTGCCAAGCCGCGTATTTCAACCGCTCAACATCGCCCGTCACGTACTTGTAACCGGTCGTCGAGAGCGAGTGGTAAATCAAGAAAGCAAAAATTAGAATGCCCGAGAGCCGCTGAAGGAAAAACATCCGGTTGTGCGACCACTTGTACTTGGTTGTGAAGTAGTTGTTTTCCGATCGAGCCGCGATGAACACGCCATAGATCGCGTGGAACAAAATCGGAATCCAAATCCCGAAAATCTCTAAAGCAAGCAGCGCATGCTTCGGGATTCCCTCAAAGAAGTGAATGACCCCGTTGAACTGGGCTTCTCCGGCTATTGCAAAGCTGTTCAGCGCAAGGTGCTGCACCATGTAGTAGCCCACCGGAATCACGCCCGTTATCGAGTGAATCCGGTGCAGAACGTAGTTTTCCTTTGTGAGCGACAGTGCCATCTTTATCGGTTAAGGTTACCCTCGCATCAATCTACGAGCGGTAATCTAGAAAAGTATGCCGTACATTACCGACGTTCTTGGCCGCGAAGTGATTGATAGCCGGGGTAACCCCACCGTCGAGGTGCAAGTCACCCTCGAATCGGGTGCCATGGGCCGCGCGATGGTTCCATCCGGAGCCAGTACAGGAATGTTCGAGGCCGTCGAGCTTCGAGACGGAGACAAGAACCGCTACATGGGCAAAGGTTGTCTCCTCGCGGTCTCCAACGTTAACGACATCATCGCTCCTGCACTGTTGGACCACGACGCAACCGACCAGGAGGGCATCGACCAAGCTCTGCGCGACTTGGATGGAACTCCAAACAAAGGCAAGCTCGGCGCGAACGCGATTCTCGGCGTTTCCCTAGCCGTCGCCGCAGCCGCCGCTGATCACTCCAACCTCCAACTGTTCCGCTACGTTGGCGGAACCACCGCAAAGACCCTCCCTGTTCCGATGCTCAACATCCTGAACGGCGGAGCCCACGCAGATTCCAATGTTGACTTCCAAGAGTTTATGGTCCTTCCGGTCGGAGCTCCTTCCTTCCGAGAAGCCCTCCGCTGGGGATGCGAAATTTTCCACTCGCTCAAAAAGGTTCTCAAGTCCAAGGGACTCGCAACCGGTTATGGCGACGAAGGCGGATTCGCTCCAAACCTTGCCAACCAGGACGAAGCATTCGACCTGATCCTTGTTGCGATCAAGGATGCTGGCTACGAACCAGGCAAAGACGTATTCCTCGGAATCGACGCCGCCGCTACTGAGTTCTACAAGGACGGCCACTACGTCTACTCCGACGGCCGCAAGCTCACCGGGGAACAGCAGTGCGCCTACCTCGTTGACCTCTGCAACCGCTACCCGCTGATCTCCATCGAAGACGGCTGTAGCGAAGAAGACTGGGCAACCTGGAAGATGGTTACCGACGCCTTGAGCGACCGGGTCCAGCTCGTCGGCGACGATCTCTTCGTCACCAACGTCGAGCGACTCTCACGCGGAATCAAGGACGGTGTCGGCAACTCGATCCTTATCAAGGTCAACCAGATCGGCTCCCTATCCGAAACCCTCGCCGCCGTCGAAATGGCCAAGCGCGCAGGCTACACCAGCATCATGAGCCACCGCTCCGGTGAAACTGAGGATGCAACCATTGCCCACCTCGCCGTCGCGACCAACTGCGGCCAAATCAAGACCGGTGCTCCAAACCGAACCGACCGAGTCGCTAAATACAACGAGCTACTTCGCATCGAAGAGAACCTCGGCGACAACGCGGTTTATGCCGGGAAGTCGGCATTCGGCAAGATTGCGCACAGGCTATAAACGACCAGCTCACCACGGAGCGGAGCAAGGCTCCGCTCCGTGGTGCGCTTCATTGCTACCAAAGTTTGGGCGGAGCCAGGAACGAGGTCACCGCCCTACTTCCACTGTGATCGCAGGAATTCTCCTAGCTGAACCGAGAACCTCATTGCCCCAGCCGCCTGAAAATGTGTGTAGTCCGAGTAGTTCTCGATATCAGAGCAGAACGTGTCATCCGTCCCGACAAAGCAAAGCAGCTTAGCTGCCCTCATCCGCCGATCGAGTAACTCAAGAGTTTTAACCCGGCTAGCTTTTGACTCCCAAATATCCTCAAACCCTGGCGAGAGAGCAAGAATCATTCGGCCTGGGTAAGTTTCCTTGAACGAGCGCGACGCCTGCACAAACTCTCCAATGTGTCTACCAATCTTCGTACCATCAATCTTTACCACTGAGTTCTGGAGAGCCTTCAGGCGATTTGCATCGATTCCTTTTGAGTATGCCCGAGTTCCAAGTGGTCCGGTTACAAAGGGTGACCCCAAAAGCGGAGCACGAGCGATGCTAAGTGCCTTGCTCACTGAGCCGTAGTGAGTTGCTAACCTTGTTTCAGTAAGACCCAGTTTTTCAAATGGCGAAACTGCGTCAGGATGGAACCAGCCTCGCTCAATTCTCCCCTTACTCAGTAATGCCTCAGACATCCCATCGTAGGACACTGCCAGGTCGTACTCACGAAAAGCTACGACAAGCATCGGCACAGTTTTGAACTCCTTCGACCAAAGCTTCTGCCAACTTAGTTTGAGACCGCTGGGCGGAAAGGCAGAGAACCCAAGCCCAAAAACTCGCCGACCAGTCACACGCGCCAGGGTCTCTGCATCTAAGTTGGACCGAGCAACAGAACTCCCAATAACTACAATTTCTGGTTCGCCGTTCTCGGAGATATAGTCCCTCAGCAAATCACGGCGCAACAGGATCTCCTCGTTATAGTAAGGCGACGGGAGTGGTAGCTTGGACCGAATAGCACGAGAATGGAGAGCTACTTCTAGGACGACTAAGCAGGCCCCAAGACCAAAAATACCACGCAATAAACTGAGCCAAGGGTAGGGAATAGTCATATCAGAACTGGAAATAGATGAACGCGGAGCCCCGGAGGTCACCCGAAAGCACGATCAGAGTGGTGATAATGAACATGTATAGCCACCGTGGTGCCCGCTTCCATGCCAGTACCGCCCCTTCGGCCTTACCCCACACTTGTGGAAGATCGACGAGAAGTAGAAAAAACATCATTGCTACAGTAGGAATCCAAAAGCGATCATTGCTCCAATCCCCCTTGAGTAGCCCTGCGAAGTAGGCCGAGGTGTCCGTCCAGCTGTGTGACCGGAACGGAATCCACGCTAGTACAACGATTGCTAGTACGGCGGCGGTATTCAGAACCCGAGTCAGCAATCCACTTGGAAGCTTGACGTTCAACGAGTTAAATCCCTGATAGATCACGAGGGCGATACCGTGGATAAGCCCCCACAGCACAAAATTCCAGCTGGCCCCGTGCCATAACCCACCCAAGAGCATCGTCAACATCAAATTCATGTATGTGCGGGCCTTTCCTTTCCGATTTCCGCCCAATGGAATGTAAAGATAATCCCGTAGCCACGACGACAGCGAGATATGCCAACGCGTCCAGAACTCACTCATGTTCTGAGCTAGATACGGATGGTTAAAATTTAGTGTCAAGTTGAACCCAAACAAGAGCGCAGATCCCCTTGCCAAGTCGCTGTAGCCAGCGAAGTCGCAATAAATCTGAAGTGCGTACCAAATCGCCCCAAGAACAAGGTGCCAACTATTATGCCCGGCCGGATTCTGGAACACGTCGTCCGCCATTGCTCCGCAAGTGTCGGCAATCGCTACTTTTCTAAACATCCCAATGAGTATCAGAAACAGTCCCCGTTGGATCATTTCATCGGTGACTACTCTGGGTTTTTGACACTGCGGCAAAAGGCTCGATGAACGAGCAATGGGACCCGCCACCAACTGGGGGAAGAACGCCAGGAAAAGAGCTACTTCATCGAAGTTTTTGGCCGCACCGATCTGCTTTCGGTAAACATCCACTACATAAGAAATCGTGTGAAACAGATAGAAGCTGATACCCGCGGGTAGAAGAATTCCCAGGGTTTTTAGCCCTGTCGTGATTCCCATTCCAGACAAAACAGAACTGAATGACTCAACGAAGAAGTCAAAGTATTTGAAAATGCCCAGCATCAGCAGGCAAGCGATGATCGAGCCTTTCAGCCACATTTTGGCAAGTTGCGGGTTAGCTTCTAAATGCTCCTCGATGCGTAAAGCGGGCAGGTAGCCTATCACTGTCGCAATAAGCATCAACGAGCAAAAACGCCAGTCCCAAAAAGCGTAAAAGCCGTACGATAGCACCACCAGCCAAATGTTCTGAGCACGAAAAGGCAAGCGCATAGAAGTGACTAGCGCGAAAACGAGAAATCCAAAATAAGCAAGGCTGTTGAACTGCAAGGTAAGGCAACCTTCCTAAGTCAAAAAGCGTACCACTAGTCGACCAGCGCAGCCGAGGATAGAGTGAAAAGTAGAGCGCAGGACAAAAAAAGGAGCCCTGCGGCTCCTTTTTCGAAAGCGGAGTTTGACTACGCCTTTCTCACGCATCAATGATGGTGGTGATCATGGCCGTGGCCCTGATCTTCTGGTTCCGGAATCTCGGCAACCAAAGCCTCGGTCGTCAACAAGAGACCAGAGATCGACGATGCGTTCTCAAGTGTCTGTCGAACAACCTTGGTTGGGTCGACGACGCCTTGCTTCACTAGGTCGCCGTACTCGAGGGTAGCAGCATTGAAGCCCTTCCCTTCGCGTCGCACAGCATCCACAACAACCGAACCCTCAACGCCCGCGTTGTGAGCGATGGTGCGCAGAGGAGCTTCGAGAGCCTTCTTGATGATGTTTGCGCCGATCAGTTGATCACCAACCAAACCGAGTCCGTCAAGAACTCGACCAGCGGTCAGAAGTGCGGTTCCGCCACCAGGGACGATTCCTTCTTCCAAAGCCGCTCGGGTTGCGGCGAGAGCGTCTTCAATGCGAGCCTTCTTCTCTTTGAGAGCGGTCTCGGTCGCCGCGCCAACCTTGACGACGGCAACGCCGCCGCTAAGCTTGGCTTGTCGCTCTTGTAGCTTTTCTTTATCATAGTTGCTGTCGGTCGATTCGATCTGCTTCTTGATCTGAGTCAATCGGCCTTCGATAGCAGCCTTGTCACCCTTTCCGTTGACGATGGTAGTCGTCTCCTTGGTGATGACGATGCGCTGGCACGAACCAAGCATCTCTGGTCCAACATTCTCGAGCTTGATTCCGAGGTCTTCGGAAACGAACTGACCGCCGGTCAGGATCGCCATATCCTCAAGCATTGCCTTGCGTCGGTCGCCAAAGCCAGGAGCCTTGACGGCTACTACAGGGAGCTGACCGCGAATTCGGTTAAGAACCAAGGTCGCAAGAGCTTCGTTCTCAAGATCTTCGGAGACGATCACGAACGGCTTACCCATTCGAAGAACCTTCTCAAGCAAAGGAACCAAGTCCTGAACCGAAGAAATCTTCTTCTCGTGGAAGAGAATCATCGGATCTTCGTAAACGGTCTCCATTCGGGTCGCGTCGGTAACGAAGTAGGGCGACATATAACCCTTGTCGAACTGCAATCCGTCGACCTGCTCGGTCACGGTATCGATCGACTTCGACTCTTCGATGGTTACAACGCCGTCCTTACCGGTCTTGTGGATCAATTCGCCCACCAGCTTTCCAAGCTCAGCATCGTTAGCCGAGATGGTTGCAACCTGAACCGACTCTTCGATGGTCTTGATCGGCGTGCTGATGGTTTTCAGCTCAGCGACAACAGCGTTAACCGCGATGTCGATTCCCTGCTTGATATGCGTCGCATTCGATCCAGCAGCGACGTTTCGGATACCTTCCTTGAAGATCGCCTGCGCGAGAACGGTCGCCGTGGTGGTGCCGTCTCCTGCGGTGTCGTTGGTCTTGGAAGAAACTTCTCGGATGAGCTGAGCGCCCATGTTCTCGAAACGATTCTCAAGCTCGATTTCCTTGGCGATGGTCACACCGTCGTTGATGACGGTTGGTGAACCAAACTTCTTCTCGAGAACGACGTTGCGTCCGCGAGGTCCGAGGGTCACTTTGACCGCGTTTGCGAGCTTATCAACGCCTGCTTCAAGAAGCTTGCGTGCGTCGTCTGTGTATTTGATTTCTTTAGCTGACATAGTGCTTACTTCTCCACCACCGCAAGAACGTCGTCGGCGCGAAGGATCACATAATCCTCGCCGTCAACCTTCACTTCGGTGCCGCTGTACTTGCCGTAGTAAACGACATCGCCGACCTTCACATCGAGAGGGGCGAGCGTGCCACTGTCGAGTCGCTTGCCCGGACCAGCCGCGAGAACTTCGCCGCGCTGGGGCTTTTCTTGGGCTGAATCAGGAAGAATGATGCCACCAGCGGACACCTGCTCCTTCTCTGCAGCCTTGACGATTAGTCGATCGTGCAACGGTTTGATATTCATCGTTTTCTCAAGAGTCGTGCTCATACTTTCCTAGCCAGATGAAAATTTGGGGTTTCCACCTCGAACGGGTCGAGAACGGTATTAGCAGTTTACCCCCGAGAGTGCTAACGTCAACCATCAGCGCGGTGTTTCATCAACCGCAAAGATTCCCCGGTATTTCTACGGGTTTAGTTTTTTTTGTCAACAAAATAGAATCAAACTAGACTAATCGGTATGAAATTTCGTCCTAACTGTTAAGGAAGCGAGCGCATCTGTTTATTTTCGTGTCTCGTTCTTGGAGATCTTATGTTCACATCGGCACTTATTCTCGCACTCGGAACTGGGCAACAAGTTGACGCCCAGGAGGTCGCGACACGCTACCTTCGCCAACTTCAAAACGCCAATGCAGCGGCTGGCGTGTTTAGCCTTTCGCTCAACGGAGCCGCGGTCGGAACCGGAGAAGCTCAGTTCGCAATCAACCGAGAGGGCCAATTCAGGGTGTCTACCACCGGGTCCGAAGAGATCTTCGACGGACGCTACAAGTACGTTCGAGACATCCCTAAGATGACTTATCAAGTCTTTGATAGCCGATCAACCGGGTTTCCTCTCTTCACGCCATTCGAACCAATCGTTCAGTCCAAGTCGATTGCAGACCGCACGGTTGCGTTGTTCACGGGAACCGGTTCTCCTGTTGTGACGCAGTTCGAAGGTGCTAACTCGGTACAGATGGAGTTCGGATCGACAAAACGGTATCTCAATCCGTCAACGGCTCTGCCTTCCGGGTTCACCATGAGCGTCGGCGGAGTTGAATACAAGGGCGTGTTCAAGCAGGTAACTCTGGAGCCGCGACTAGGTAACAATCTATTCACCTTCTCCGCAAAGCCGGGCGAGCGGCAAGTCCCAGTGGTGACTAACGGTCTTCCGAAAGTAGGAACCTCACTCCCAGGCGGAGCCGACAAATCTCTTGCCGGACGATTCAGTAACGCGATCCTCACTGTAGTTGTCTACACACGGGCAAGTCAAGCCGCATCTAACGACGCGATAATCGCACTTGGGGATCTGGCGCGCAAGTCACGCCCAAAGCTCAACGTTATCGCCATCAACTCTGAAAGCCAACCAGCGAGCCAATTCTTCCGCGGACGCCGAATTCCGGTGTCAACCATCCTCGACTCAACGGGCCTAACCCAAGCCGCAGGAGTGACGCAATTTCCAACAATGATCGTTGTGGATAGAGAAGGCAAAGTGGTTCATGCGGAAGCAGGCGGCATGGAAGGCACCATCAAGTCAGTACTGCAGAGCAACGGATACACATTCTAAAGCTCCCAGTTTCCCAGAGCTCGGAAGAGAAAAGCCCCACCAATTTTTGGTGGGGCTTTTCTCTTCAGTACGTGGCTCAGCTCTTCTTGCGTCGCCGAAGCAGTGCAAGGGCACCCATGCCAAGCGCAGCCATCGAGGCAGGCTCTGGAACCGCTTCCGAACGAATAGCTCAAAGTATCCGCGGCACCTGTCCATGCTCCGTTAACCCCGCTACCTGCTCCGATGTTGAAACCGTAAATGGCCGTCACGTTTCCGCCGCCATCTAGCAGTCCTTTCAGTGTGCCAAGTGCCAATGGGTTTGACTGAATGGCCTGAGTTCCGGTGCTGCCGCCGTACGTGATGCCACCGATCGTAACCGCCCGCGAAAGCCAAACAAGGCTCGAGTCGGAGACTGTGTTCTGCTCCCAGGTGTCCGCAGAAGTAAACGAAGAATCGAAGACCAACTGATTGAACGTGAACAAAGTTCCCGCCAAAACAAGCCGAGCCGATGGGTGGAACTGTACGGCGGACGAACCATCCATATAGCTCTCGTAACCCCAAGATGTCAGATTGCTCAAAGTTCCAAACGGATTAAATCCTCCAGATCCATTTGGGCTTGTCTGCAAGAGGTCTGCCTTAGCCGTGGTAGCACCGCTAAACTTGTACATCATCGAACCGTTGCCATTTCGAGCAAACGCAGTGTTGATCCCCGCGGTTGCTCCAGTCTGGACGTCGTTGTAAGTCCAACCAAACGAGCCCGTTAAGCCATTTGCGATGACCGAGTCTCCAGGGGTCGAAGCGACGGATAAAACTGTCTGACCAAATGCCGATACGCCTAAAAGGGCAAACGCCCCAACAAACAAAGTTCTCAGAGCTTTCCATGAGATTCCTCAATGAATCTCCAGCGAATAATGATACGGAACAATTACTAGCTATAAATCTGTTGAGCCAAAAACCTAGTATTCCTGTAGAGATATTAACTGATCAACATTCACAAAACCTGATAGATTCTCGAAAACCTGGAGAATCAGACTTCCGCCCTAGCACGTGCCATGTCCACCCGCCCTGACTCTAAAAACGGAACCCGCTCTTCCTCCAACCGCTGGCGCTGCTCATTCTCAAACATCGGATTCCGCTTACTAATCGGAAACTCCCCCCGAGCATTGCAAACCCGCCACCAAGGCACCCCCTCCCCCTCCATCTGGGCCATCATCCGCCCCACCTGGCGGCCGCTGGTTCCAATGATCGATCCGACGTCGCCGTAGGACATGACTGATCCCACAGGAATCCCCTTGACCACCTCAACCAGCAATCTCTGAAACTCAGACACGCAAAGAGTATAAGCCCCCAGGAACGCGGACGCCCCAATACGCTCGTGCCGATCTTCCCACAAAGTTCCGAACGAGGCTCAGCGACTCGTGCGTCGGGCACAAAAAATGAGCCCCCAGCGAGAATCCCCGCTGAGGGCTGAAGGCTCAAGGCTTACAGCCTAAGACTGAACCAGCTCTTTTTTCTTCTTCTTTCCGCCGTCGTCCGGATCGACTTTCTTGAAGACGATCTTTCCGTCTTCCTCGACGTCGGCCAGGATGTGGTCGCCCTCGGCGAACCGACCCAGCAGCATCTCTTCCGACAGAGGATCTTCGATGAACCGCTGAACTGCCCGTCGCAGAGGCCGCGCACCCATGTTCGGATCGTAGCCTTGCTCGACGAGAAGGTTCTTCACCGCCTCGCTCAGTTCCAAAGTGATTCCCATCGAAGCCGCCTGCTCGTTCACTCGCTTCATATAGAGGTCCGCGATCTGCAGAATCTCTTCTTTCTTCAAGTGATGGAACACGATGATCTCGTCGACACGGTTGAGGAACTCAGGCCGGAAGGTCTTCTTCATCTCATCCAGCATCTTGTTCTTCATCGCCTCATAGGTCTTCGGATCGTTGACATCCTGTCGGGTGTCGCGGAATCCAAGTGCCTTATCGAGCTCGATCGGCTTGACACCGACGTTCGACGTCATGACGATCAATGTGTTTCGGAAGTCAACGGTTCGCCCTTGGCTATCCGTCAACTGACCATCCTCAAGCACCTGCAGCAGCAAGTTGAACACCTCAGGGTGCGCCTTCTCGATCTCATCAAGAAGAACCACGCAGTAAGGGTTCCGCCGAACGGCTTCAGTGAGCTGACCGCCCTCATCGTAACCAACGTATCCCGGAGGGGCACCGACCAAGCGAGAGATCGAGAATCGCTCCATGTACTCGCTCATATCGATGCGTACAATGTTCGATTCCTTATCGTAAAGGTAAGCCGCCAAAGCCTTAGCCAGCTCGGTCTTACCGATACCGGTTGGTCCCATGAAGATGAAGCTACCCATCGGTCGCTTCGGATCCTTAAGACCGCTTCGCGAACGTCGAATCGCCCGGCTAACCGCAACAACTGCATCGTGCTGACCAATGATCCTCTTATGGAGGTCATCCTCCATCGCAAGCAGCTTCTGACTCTCAGTCGCCACAATCTTGGTCACCGGAATTCCAGTCCACGAAGTCACAATTCCTGCGATCTCGGCTTCATTCACGATCGGCTCGATCTTCTCTTCAGCTTCCCAAGCCTCTTCGCGCTCCTTAACCGAAAGCTCCAAAGCTTCCTTCTCGGCGACGAGCTTATCAAGCTTCTCCGTCTCCGTCGAACGCTTCTCGAGGTGCTCGATCTCGGTAATGATCTTGTTCAACTTAACCCGATCATCGCGAACGTCCTTCGGCGGCAAGCTCTGGTGCAACCGAACCCGCGAAGCGGCTTCGTCGACCAAGTCAATCGCCTTATCCGGCAACGTCCGATCCGAAATATAGCGCTGCGAAAGCTGAACCGAAGCCACAATTGCGTCGTCCGTGATCTCCACCTGGTGGTGAGCCTCGTACCGCTCGCGCAGACCTTTCAGGATCTCAATCGCCTCTTCTTCAGACGGCTCCTTGACCTTTACCGACTGGAACCGTCGCTCTAAGGCCGCATCCTTTTCGATGTACTTTCGGAACTCGTCCTGAGTCGTCGCGCCGATGCATTGCAGCTCGCCGCGTGCCAAAGCCGGCTTCATGATGTTGCTGGCGTCGATCGCGCCTTCTGCGGCACCCGCACCAACCAGCGTATGAAGTTCGTCGATGAACAGGATCACCGCACCATCGGCGCGCCGAACCTCTTCCATCACCTTCTTCATTCGCTCTTCAAACTCACCGCGATACTTGGTACCCGCAACCAAAGCCGCCAGGTCCAGCGAGACGATTCTCTTGTCTTTAAGAATGTCCGGAATATCGCCGTTCACAATCCGCGCCGCAAGCCCCTCGGCGATGGCAGTCTTACCAACGCCCGGCTCGCCGATAAGGCAAGGATTGTTCTTGGTGCGGCGACACAGAATCTGCATCACGCGCTCAATCTCGTTCTGCCGACCCACAACCGGGTCCAGCCGACCCTCACGAGCCATCTCAGTCAAATCTCGACCAAACTCATCCAGCGTAGCCGTCTTGGCTCCCGAAGTAGAACCCGAAGACGAAGATCGTGAGGAAGACGAGGAGGAAGCCGCTGAGCCCGAAGTTGGCTTCGACGACGTATCGTTATCCTGCAGTCCCATCACTTCGCGCCTAGCCTTCTCAAGCTCAACGCCCAGCTTCGCCAGGACCCGGCCCGCCAGCCCATCGCCTTCGCGAATAAGGCCAAGCAGCAGGTGCTCGGTTCCAATATAGTTGTTGTTAAGGTTGCGCGCTTCGTCGTAAGCGAGGTCAATGACCCGCTTTGCCCGAGGGGTCAGCGTCATATCTTGATTCGGCCGTGCATCGCCTCGAGGCAGTTGCTTCTCAACCTCCGCGCGAACGCGGTTGAGTGAAACACCAAGCTTATCGAGTACCCGCGCAGCAACACTGTCGGTTTCCCGCACAAGTCCAAGGAGCAAATGTTCGGTGGAGACATAACCCTCACCAAACTTCTGCGCCTCTTCCTGGGCGTAGAACACGACCTTTCGCGCTCGTTCCGTAAATCTTTGCCACATATGCTTGTTGTTTCCTTTGGCTCCCCGTTCCAGGTTCACCGTTCCTACTACTACGTCAGACGCCCGATGTTTATTCGAGTTCCTTCGGTGGAGCTTTCAGCCTTTAGATGACCGCCAGCAGTCCCGCTGAAGGCTGAATGCTAAAGGCTCCCCGCTTCCCGGAGATTACCCCGCCACCCAGCGTCGTACCTAGCATTATTGGCAGGCAACATTAAGACGGTTAGACTCGATTAAAAGTCCCTTGCACCAGCCACATTCATCGTGCTAATCTCCCAACATGGCACTCCTCGCCGCCATCCTCCTAACCCAACAAGTCGACCGCAACGTTGTCTACCGAACAATCAATGGCAAATCCCTCCAACTCGACGCCTACCGCGCCACCAAACCGAACGGCCGGGTCTTCATCGCCATCCACGGCGGGGGCTTCACCGGAGGCAATAAAGGCGGAAACACCGGCGAACTCTGCCAGTACCTCTCCCAACGCGGCTACACCTGTTTCGACATCAACTATCGCCTCCAAAATGACGTCGGCGGAACCATCCAAACCGCTATCGATGCCGCCGTTGACGACGCCTCCGCCGCCTACAACTGGGCCGTCACCAACGCCCCCAAATACGGCGGCGACCCCAAGCGCATCGGCATGGGCGGCAGCTCCGCCGGAGCCATCACATCCCTCTTCACCGCCTACTCCCGCAACACGCCCGTCAAAGCCGTCATCGACCTCTGGGGCGGAATGTACGGCAAAGAAGCCGACATGAAAAAAGGCGAAGCCCCCGTCCTGATCATCCACGGACGCAACGACCGAACCGTCGCCTTCAGCCACGCGACCAACCTCGTCAACCGAGCAAAGTCCGAAGGCATCAAACACAAACTTCTCGCCAACGAAAGCGGACACAGCATCGCCCTCGGAACAAGAATAGAAGGCAAAACCCTCCTCGACCACGTCGAAGGATTCCTCAACGAAAACCTATAACTGGCTCAAACAAAAAAGGATCCCCTTGCACAACCGCAAGGGGATCCCTATTTCTACCAAAGAGAGCGTCAGGCTTTCTTTCGTCGGCGAAGCATACCTGCCACGCCCAAGCCCATCGCCAACATGGTAGCTGGCTCTGGAACTGCTGCAACGTACGACACATCGTCAATTCCGATGAAGTTTGAGTTGGCTCCATTAAGGCCACCATTAGGAACGTTGTAGTTGAATGCAAATCGACCGGAAGTTGGACCGCTGAGCCCGCTTAGAGTCGTGCTAAATTGCGTCCATACCTGGGGGTAGCCCGAACCCGAAAGACCCGAGTTAACACCGAGTAGAGTCGTGGAAAATGCAGAGCTGGCTGTGCTAGCACCACTAAGGCTAAGTTTCAGGAGTAGCCGATCAGCCCACACAGAGCTAGTTTCCGTCCGCGTCCAGAAGCTGATAACATCTCCGTTGTTGAAAGTCAACACAGGCGACATCATAAAGTTGTCAATGTTTCCGACAGAATTCACATTTTCAAAGTTCGCAAGCAAATGGCCGCTACCCGTTCTAGGACTAAAAACTGCGCTGTGGTTGAACCAACCGGTCTGGCCGACTGGAGCGCTCAAATTCAAAGCATGCCAAGTGCCTGAACCAAAAACCATCGAGTCACCTCCAGCAGAGTTACCAAACGTGCTGCTCGAACCGTTCGAAAAACTAGTAGGTCCAGATTCGAAGCCTTCCGTAAAGTCTGCGAATGCCGCAGAGGAGCCTCCCAATAGAATTGCAATAGCCAAAGATTTTTTCATAAGCAAGATCTCAAACCCGTCGCGAAAGGAAAGTCCTACCACGCCAAGTTAGAGACAGAATGGCAGAATATCTGACAAATTACTGCAGGTTTACGCAATACATCAGTGATACCAGTATTTGTACCAGGCTCCCCTTCGCCACGACAAACAAGCGCCAACTCACCGCCGAAACTTCAGCAGCCACTCGTAAAACTCGTCCTTCAAATAGAACTCCGTCCAAACGTCGTGAGTCCCGCCCACAACCTGCGTAAAGATCGGTGATCCTCCAGCCGCCTTCATCGCGTCAACCATCGCCACACTCTGCGCAAACGGCACCGCCGGATCCTTATCCCCGTGCACAACCCAAGTCGGAACCTGAGCAAACGTCGCCGCCAACTTAGGGTCTCCGCCCCCACAAACCGGAGCAATCGCCGCAAACCGCTTCGGCTGAGCCGCCACCAAAGCCCAAGTCCCGTACCCGCCCATGCTAATCCCGGTCAGATACTCCCGCGATCGATCAACCCGAAATTTCTTCTCAAGGTCGTTCAGCAACCCAACCAGCTCATCCGCATCCCAGTTCCGCCGCTCCGGACACTGCGGAGCAACGACAATAAACGGAAACTTCTTCCCCGCCGCCGCCAGCTTCATCGGCCCATGAACCTTCAAAAGCTCAAGGTTCGTCCCCCGCTCGCCCGACCCGTGCAAAAACACCAACAACGGATACCGCTTCCCCCGCGCCGTCTCATAATCCTCCGGAACCGAAACCAGGTACTGCAACGAAGCCCGCTTAACAATCGGCCCCTCAAACTTCCCCGCCGAAATCCCCTGTGCAGCCCCCTGAGGACTCCCGGAACCCTGCAACATCGACGCCCAAACAATCGCCCCAACCATTCCCGAACTTTACCGCAGGTCGCCTGCGTCGAAACCGCTTCCAACTTCCGACCTCCAACTTCCAACTCACTAAAGCGGCCCTGCCGCGCAGGGCACGGGACCCAAGGCGGCTTCGTTCCCAGAGCGAATGCGGCGGGAACAGAGACGTCTTGGGTGGGGATTGGCCTTGGGCAAGCGCGGGGCCGCTCGGACTCCTGCCTCTATCTCGCTGGAGCCACCGCGTCGCCAGGCGCCGGGCGATCTGCCGGCGAGTCCATGGCGGGTGGGGCGATAACCCGCGGTTCCGCAGGAGTTGGGGCACCGCTCAAGAGCAGAACCCCAAGCACCATAAACATGAGCGCAACCGCCACCAGAGTGACGGCAATAACCTGCTGCCGCTGTCGGTTCAGTGGAGCAAGAGCCACGACCTGCGAACCCCGCATCGCCGTAAGAGCCGCCGCAACCTCGCCAACCGACTTGCCGCTGACCTCAGCCACATCCCGTATCGTCGGCTGCTCCGAATCCATCACGCCATCCGAAGACGCCAAGCGAGACAACAGCTCACGAAGCTCGCCCTCCGGAACTCGCATACTCGCCAAATCTTGTCCAAACTTCTCCACGCGAGCTACCTTCTGTTCAATCTACACGATCCAGCCCAACGAGGATGCAGATTATCGAAGAACTCGAAACTACCAAAGACCCATTCCGAAACGTCGGGAAGAGATACTGAGTAGCAACCATCATGTTTAGTTCTGCGATAGCCGCCGCCACAATTCTTCTCCATCAACAACCCACGAAAACTTGCCCCATCGGCCTTGCAGTCGGAATCGGCAATGGTCAGGGCGAAGAAGCCTTTCTCGGTGCACTCCGCGAGCAGATTCGCCTTGGCGTTCCTCAGATAAACATCAGCGTCAAGTGGCAAGACCTCGAAAACCAAGAGCCGTTTAACTTAAAGATGGTTCAAGATCAACTCGGTCTCGCCAAATTCATCGGAGCTGACGTTCACGTCACCTTCACCGCCATTAACACCAGCACTAAGTCAATGCCCGCCGACCTGGGCACCCTGCCGCTAGGCAACGCCCAAACCCAGAAGCGCTGGGAAGAAGCCCTGCTGAAAGTCGTTAGTATTCTTCCCAAAAACATTAAGTCGATTGCCTTAGGCAACGAAGTCGATGTCTACTTCAACGAGCACAAAGACGAACTGCCCGCCTGGAACGACATGATGAAAACCTCGCGAGCGCTTCTGCGCGGAGCCGGAGTTACCGCCCCGATCGGAGTCATCACTACCTATGACGGAGCCAAGCGGCACCCCGAACTAGTGAAGCAACTTCAAGCCCCCTGGGATATCTACATGACGACCTACTATCCTCTCGATCAGTCGTTCTCGGTCCTCCCGATCAGCGAAGTCCCGAGCCACTTCAAAACCCTGGACTCGCTCGCTGGCAACAAGCCGCTTTACATCACGGAGTTCGGATGCCCTGCCTCCGAAGTCAACAAGAGCAGTGAAGATATCCAAGCCGCCTTCGTTGATGCCGCCTTTGCCGAGATCAAAAAACGACCAAACATCAAACTCGCCAGCTACTTCCTGCAGGCGGACTTCAGCGATCAAATGGTTGATGTCTTTGAGTACTACTACAAGATCAAAGACGACCGCTTTCGCGCTTACCTCAGCACTCTAGGGCTCAAGAATGGCGACGGAAAGCCTCGAAAAGCTCACAAGCACTTCAAGAAAAACCTCAACGACTGGCTCCAGGAACTTGAATAGATGTGGAATCACAAATCTGTGAAGTACGCATTTCTTGCCGTTGTCAGCCTGCTCGTCATCGGCTGTGGGGCCGCTGACCAGGCCGCAAACGATGCGACTCAAGCAACGCTTGGCTCGGCAGACCGAGCAAAGGAAGTCGCCGGACAAGCCTCGGCTAACGTCAAAGAAGGTCAGAAGACTCTTGATGAATCTGAGGCGAAATAGCCAGAAACGGTAATCTGGGAGCATGAATTCAGGCTTCCAGTCATGGCTCGGCGAGCAACTCGACCAACTTAAAACCGACAACCTCTACAAAATCCCAAAGATTCTGGAGAGTCCGGCGGGTGGTCGGGTCAAGATGAACGGAAAAGAGGTTATCAACCTCGCATCCAACAACTACCTCGGGCTTGCTAACCATCCAAAGGTTCGCCAAGCGGCTGTGGAAGCCATCGAGAAGTGGGGTGTCGGAGCCGGAGCCGTCCGTTGGATTGGCGGGACGATGTCGGTTCACCAAGAGCTAGAAGAGCGGCTCGCTCAGTTCAAGCACACCGAGGCAGTTTTGGTTTTCACAGGCGGGTTCACCGCGAACAGCGGCTGTATCCCTGCGGTTCTGACCAAGCAGGATGTCGTCATTAGTGACGAGCTGAACCACGCTTCGATCATCGACGGTGTCCGCCTTTCCCCGGCAGCCTACAAGAAGTCGGAAGGCTGGGTTTATGGTCATAAGGACATGAACCAGCTTGAGGAGTGCCTCAAGAAGGCGAACGAGAAGGGCTTTGCTAAAAAGCTGATCATCACCGACGGCGTCTTCTCGATGGACGGCGACATTGCGCCGTTACCGGAGATCGTCGCGCTTGCCGAGCAGTACGATGCCGTGGTGATGGTCGACGATGCTCACGCCAGTGGAGTCCTCGGCAAAAACGGAGCCGGAACCGCTTCACACTTCGACCTCTACGGTCGGGTCGATATTCAACTGGGGACCTTGTCGAAAGCTCTAGGAGTTATGGGGGGTTACATTGCGGGTTCAGCCAATCTCAAGGATTGGCTGATCAACCGAGGACGCCCTTATCTGTTCAGCACGGGTCACCCGCCAATGGTCGCAGCGGCGCTCATTGCCGCACTGGAGATCATGGAGAACGATCCCGAACCGATGGAACGGCTTTGGGCAAACACAAAGTGGTGGAAAGAGGCGCTTGCCGCTGAAGGATTCGATACCATGGGCAGCGAAACCCCGATCACTCCGGTGTACGTGGGCGATGAAGGCGACGCCCAGCGGATGGAGCGAATGCTTTGGGACGAGGGCGTCTATGCCCTTTCTATTCTCTATCCGACGGTTGCAAGAGGCAAAGCTCGAATCCGAACGATGCCGTCAGCAGCTCACACCCAAGCTGATCTCGAAGAGGCACTTGAGGCGTTCAAGCGAGTTCGGGCCAAACTCTAGATTGCCGGCCTTCGGCTCGCTAACCCGCCACGGTAAACTCTGCGCTTCGCATGAAGTTCCCCTATTCGATGCTCCGCGACTTTGTCGAGACAACTCTCGACGCTCATCAGATCGGCGATTTGCTGACGATGGCGGGGTTTGAGCTTGAAGGGATTGAGGAAGTCGGCGATGAATATGTGCTTGACATCAAAGTGATGTCTAACCGAGGCGATGGACTTTCCGTTTTTGGTCTTTCGCGTGAAGTTTTGGCGAAGGACTTGGACTCGAAGCCCACAGCGTTGTACAACGAGGCAGCCGGTCGGTTTACAGATAGCGGGAAGCGAGAAGCGGGAAGTTCTTTGCCTGTAACCGCTGCAACCATTGAGTCTGCCGATTGTCGCCGCTTTGCGGTTTGTGGATTCGAAGGAGTGAACGCCAAAGCCGAGAGCCCGGCATGGATGCAGAAGCGGCTTGACGCCTGCGGAATGCGACCGATCTCGCTCTTGGTCGACCTAACGAACTATGTGATGCTTGAACTTGGTCAGCCGCTCCATGCCTTCGACCGAGCAAAGCTCGCCGAGGGTCGTCTCATTGTTCGACACGCAAGGCCAGGCGAAAAGCTGACCACCTTGAACGGCGAGGAGCATGAATTGGACGGCCAGATGATGATCTGTGATGCCGTCAAACCAGTTGGTGTTCCCGGCGTGATGGGTGGGCTAGAGACTGAGGTTACAGACGACACCAGTTCCCTGCTGCTCGAAAGTGCGAACTTCGTCAACAAAGTTGTTCGAAAGACGCGGAAACAACTTGGACTGAACACCGAGGCTTCCTATCGCTTCGAACGATCCGTCGATCCTGACGGTGTGACAGCTGCGACGCGGCGATTCACCGATCTCCTACTGCAAGTTCAGCCTGGAATCCAAGTTTCGGAAATCCTTGACCGCTATCCTCAGCCACCGACACCTGAAAAGGTGACTTTGCGAGTTGGACGAGCTTCGATGTTGCTCGGTATGGACATCACTCCGGATCAGGCGGAAAACTACCTTTCGCGCCTGGGAATGAGCATTCAGCGAGTCGGAGATGACCTCCAAGTCACACCGCCTTCGTGGCGGCCCGACATCATCCGCGAAGAAGATCTGGTTGAAGAACTCGGGCGAGTTCATGGCTACGATCGCATTCCTGAAGCTCTTCCGTTTGGAAGCACCCCAATCGGCGGATCACGTGGCAAGGAACTCGTCAAAGACCGATTCCGCGAGTCTTTGCTGCGCAGCGGACTCACTCAAATCATCTCGCACTCGCTACGCTCAGTCCATCCCCTGGATGAGCCTTGCGAGCGGGTTGCTCCTCGCCAGCCGGCTTCACCCGAGCACGACACACTCAGGTCTTCCCTTCTTCCCTGCCTAGCGGATGCGGCACGAAGAAATGGCGGGAAAGATATCCATTTGTTCGAAATGGGCAAGGTGTTCTACATGCACGAAGGTGAGTTTGGCGAGACGCTTTACGCAGCGATTCTTAGCCAAGGGAATCTGGTCCCTCCTCAGCGGCAGGGCGAGAAAGTTCCGCAAGCGGACTTCTACAGTACTAAGTCGATGCTCGATGATGCCTTCATCTCACTCGGAGTCTCGGATCAGGTTGTGCTGAAATCATTTGATCCAGGTGAGGACCGGCGATTCCATCCGACCCGCACGGCGGCAATATACGTGGGCGAAACCCATGTAGGGACGTTGGCACAGATCCATCCGCTGGTTGCCAAAGAAACTGGACTTGAGCCAACGACTATCTTAGCCGAGCTCGCTCTCGAATGGTTGATCGACAGCGTCACGCCTCGTTTGAATATCAAGAGCATCAGTCGCAATCCGGCTACGCGGCGGGATATCGCTGTGCTCGTCGACAAGTCAACTCCGTTTAGCGAACTTGAAATAGCGATCCGCTCGGCGGGAGGCGATCTTTTGGAAAAGCATTGGCTTTTCGATGTCTTCGAGGGCACCGGCATTCCGGAAGGCAAGCATTCCCTCGGGATTGGACTCCAATTCCGCAAGCACGGCGAGAACTTTACAGACGAGGAAGGGAACCATGTGCGCGATTTGATCGTGGCGGAGCTTGCAAAGCTTGGGGCGACACTGCGGTAACCAGCACTTTCCAAAACTGCTCACACGCGAGCACCGCAAAGAGGGCCATAAATGCGCCCGGCCAGTAGTGGTAGTGGCCAAACTGGTGAAGGAATGCCATCGGCAGATAGGCAGTGGCGGCGCAACCGACCAAAATCATGAGCGGCTTCCCCGCCGCTTTGAGCCTCGCCCAAAAGGCGAGATTTGCGAACCCGTACGCCGCGCTCAGCCAAACTCCAGGTGTCAAGAGAATCAATAGACCCGAAGAAAGTGAAATCCAGACGTTGTGGAACGATAGGGCCCCCGGCAGAACATAATCTGCCACGGACATCAACACTCCTGGGCCGGAGCGAAACTGCTGGGACTGGTAGCCGCTCGGCCGGATCGGAATGAACTGCAACCGCACCATGATGTATCCGAAGAGGACCAGCCAGAACACCGTTTGCAAGGCAAACCGAGTCTGTACTCCCTGGCAACGGAGCCAGAAACCGAGGCCAAAGATGACGAAGGGAATCATCACTGCTTGCTCGTAAGACCCCATCGCTAAAGCTGCGGACGCAATCGACAGCCCAAACCAACCCCAGACTCGTTGCGGCTCGAAGCCTCGTTGAACGGAAGAGCGAGTAGCTGGGACGTCCGTTGCGGATGGCGCGGGCTCAGCGTTTCTCGTAGCACCGAGTCGTTCAAATCGTACATACGACGCCAAGGAGGTGAGGCAGAAAACCGTCATTGTCGTGGCGGTTCGCCCCGGTAGCCAACGAAGGGTGTCGCTTGAGAACTTCGAGTCAATCTCCACAAGAAGTGAGGTGATAAACAAGGCCGAGAATGCGACCAAAACTTGGTCCCACCTAAAACGACGCTCAGTCAAGAAGCGGATCAAAATCAGACCGAGAACAATCGGGGCCACAAATTCCAGGAACGGCAGAACTCTCCCCAATGTCCACCACACAAACAATGCCTGGGTTGCAATTGCCTTGGGGACAGACTGAGTCAGTTCCCAAGCCAGCCAAAAGACTCCTAAAGCGCACAGGCAGCAGAGAATCGCGTTGGTGAGTCCAAAGGCGGCAGCGTCTCCCGGATGCAGACGCCAATCTAACTCGAATACTAGAGTTGAAATCGGACGGTAGAAGTGGTTCTCAAGCGGCCAATCATGAGTGAACCACCGCAGAGGATTGTTGTACTCGCCTAGCTTCATCAACAGAAACTTGGTATCGGAGTCGTTGAGCAGTCCGGGCGATGTTGCCCGTGCGAGCAAAATCGGGAGGCACAACAGTAGTGCGACCAAAATGCCCACCCTTGCGCCCTTCATCCCACCGATTATGAAGCAATCGGGAACTCTGGGCGTCATTAAAGAATAGACTTATGAACATGAAACAAACTCGTTGGTTCGTTCTCGCTGCTGTTGTTGTCTCCTCGATGGTTTTCGCCAAGGGCGGACCTGAGACTCTGCAAGGCAAGACGATGCCGGCATTTACGATGACTACCTTCGGCGGCCAGAAGGTCACTAATGCTTCTCTCAAGGGCAAGCCCTACATCCTGGACTTCTGGGCAACCTGGTGTGGACCTTGCAAGGCAGCATCGCCTTTGATGCAAAAGCTGCATGCAACCTACGGTGCCAAAGGACTGAAAGTCATCGGCGCGAACATGGGCGAAGATCCGAGGTCAATGAAAGAAGCTCTTGCTTATCCAAAGAAGCACAAGTACAGTTACACCTTTACGAAGGGTAACGACGCACTTGCCGGAAAGCTTGGCGTTGAGGGTATTCCCCTATTCATCTTCGTTGACAAGACCGGAAAGGTCGCCGCCGTGAAGACCGGCTACGGTCCCGGTGCAGATGCCGATTTCGAGGCGACTGTAAAGAAGCTCCTCTGAGCCTTGTCATTGACCCATCCCCCGATCTGCCGAAGCTCGATGGGGGATGGGTTTGGCTCCTCGCAGGTCCGATTGGTTAGGACTTGATGCTTCGATTGTTTGTGACACATCTTTGGGGGTGCGTGACAGAAAAGATGTGTCATTTTCAGGTTCAACTCTGGCTTTTGGTTCGAAATCGTGTGTCATTTCGGTGGGGAGTTATTTCTTCGCCCTGGCTATGTAAACACCGAGAGTTTGGATAAGAAATGTGACCTCAGAGTGGTGGGTTTTTCGTATCCTTTTGAATCTGAATCGCTGTATTGAGCGTTTAAAGTCTTATCCTTTGGTGGGGAATTATTCCGTTGCAGTTTGTAGCTGGTTGTCTCAATGCCGAACAACTCGGTGGGTGTAAGGCTGCAAAAGCCCTGATTGCATCAGAGGTGCTCCAAAACTTGGTCATCACTTATAAGGCAATGAAATCGGGGGTTTGTCAACCTTGTAAGTTGACTCTCGTCGGATATTCCTATGGATCGGGGTTCGGCTAGATCCGCATAGGGTCAAGCGGTCGCAGTCGCGACCGCTTAACCAATGTAGACAGCACAGGCAGACGTTTTTGCATCCCCTAGTTTTTCGCGGCCACCGCCAACACCGCACTTAGCGGTGGAGCGGGACGCATTTGGCTTCCAGCGTTCATGACCGATGCAACCACCATTCCCTTCTCTGGGAAGAGAGATAGTTGCGCTTCCATGGTCCCGTTCGAGCCGTTGTGGCCATGCATCAGGCCGATACCTGGAACAGTCTCAATCCCCCAACCACATCCATAGCCGCGACCTGTCCCGTCTGGCAAGCCCTTGTGTAAACGCTTGATCGTCTCTGGTTTCAATAGGGTGCCCTTCCCTTTCATTCCATCGAGGTGTGCCTGCCCGTAACGAGCTAAGTCCGTGACTGACATGAACATCCCTCCGCCGGCTGAAGCCGTCATCACGTCGAGTACACCGAAGAAATTAGCCTCTTCCAACCCGTTGGGTGTCATCATATGCCCGCTCGGACGGCTCTTTGGCAAGCTGTCCGCGTTTGTAAAACTACTCTTCAACCCGAGAGTATCGAAGACGTGCGTCTTAACCAGTTTTTCGTAGGCCACGCCTGTCACCTTCTCTGCGATTACCCCTAAGATCGCAAAACCACCATTCGAATACTCAAAGGCGGTGCCGGGTGCGCTCGTTGGCTGCCGATTGAGTAGGTCCTTCGCGTAGAGCAACCTAACTTTGGTTGGCTCCGTCTCACCTCCGATGATCTTGTCCACGGTCTCCCTGTCGAAGCGCAGATCAGATGGAACTCCGCTACGATTTTGCATCAGTTGTTCGACGGTGACCTCTCGATATGCAGGCTGCATCGGAACATCTGGAAACACTTCACCGAGTTTGGTTTCCCACTTGAGCTTTCCGGATTCGATCAGTTTGCCAATCACTGTGGTGCATAGTGACTTCCCTATCGAGCCAATACTCCATGGTTCATCTGGCCCCACTTGGGCTGGATTGTTCAGAGTACGGGTACCGGACACCGCAACGTCAATCTTCCCATATCGTGAAGTGGCAACGGCCATAGCGGGAGCCTTGGCGTCTGCCCGAACCATCTCGCAAAGCTCGTCCAACGTCTTCCACCCCGCATAGGTCTTGGCTGGCTTTACCTCTAGAATTTCCGGAGGTCCCACGTTGAGGCGCACCATCTTCGGCGCCGACCCTGGTGAGAGAGTTAAGACGAATCCATGCTCCAGACCTCGCGCGTCTGAAACTAGTGCCTTCAGTTGTCCCCCTGACTCAGAAACGACCCGCTTTAAGGTGAACGGCGCCCCGCGCTCGGCGATCATCATCATTCCCTTCACCCTATCTGCGAGGGGAACCGAAGAATCTGCTTTCGACTGGAGAAACTTCTCGATCGTCGCTTGATCCTTCGAGTTCATTGCGCTTATTACTTCTTCGAGGAGCGATCCCTCGACGACCGGGGCACGACAGGCAGAGACGAGTCCGACGACCAACGTTAGACCAAGAAAGGACTTGATGATTTGCATAACATTCCTAGCCCCAATATGAGGCTACAAACCTTGAGATAATTATAATTCAAAAAGTTGATATAATTTGACTTAATATGAAAAGTGAAGTCGTTCTATCGGAGGAACAGCTTAAATGCCTGGCTTCTCCCGTACGAGCCGAGGTGTTCGAAGTGGTTAAGTTGAAGGGACGGGTCTCGGCTCGTGAGCTGAGCACCAGTCTTGGGATGTCCACCCAAACTATTCACTTCCATCTGAACGAACTCCTCAAAGTCAATTTGATAGCGGTTGTCGAGCGACGTGCAGCCAAAAAGAAACCCGAGAGAGTCTTTGCGGCGAGTGCGTTGTCGTACCGATTTCCCAACATCACAGGGCAACCGGATCTCGAACAAGTCGTCTTGAAGTCGATCTCTGCAACATTACGCCGCGTGATACGAAACTTCGAAGCACATGCGCATGACTCCGAAAACGCACAGATCCTGAAAACAGTGGTCTGCCTTTCTGAGGCCGACTTGGCCGTCTTCGAGAAGAAGATCGTTGAGGCATTAGAATTCGCCCGAGATCAACGAGACGACAATGCAACTCCAAGGGACTTCACCATGCTTTTGCACCCTAGGACTTAACCCGCTCAAGGTAAACTTGAATCCAAAATGGACGAGCCACAGGTTCAAGAGACACTTTCCGACGAACAATCTGCCGAGCAAGTTGAAGGCGATTTGAACGCGATCTCAGAAGCCGTCGCCAAGCTCACCGAAGAGCGCGACCAGATTCAGGATCAGCTTGTTCGCACAATGGCGGACTTTCAGAATTACAAGAAGCGCCAGCAGGCCGAGCAAGCGATGGTGCGACAGTACGCAACAGAATCGCTGGTTATGACCCTTTTGCCTGCACTCGATAACTTCTCAAGAGCCGTCGGGGCGGCTGAGAATGGTGGGTCTATGGAGTCTCTGCTCACGGGAGTGAAAGCCATCGACAAGCAACTTCGCTTCATTCTCGAACAGCAAGGAGTTCAGGCCATGGTCTCCGTCGGTCAGCCGTTCGATGCAAACATTCATGAAGCAATCGGCACGGTTGCTACAGATGAGTACGAAGCCGACACCGTGGTTGAAGAAGTCGCAACCGGCTATCGAATGGGTGAAAAGGTTATTCGCCCGGCAACGGTTCGCGTTTCGGTGAAACCATGAGCCGCAAATTTTTCGGCACCGACGGAATCCGAGGAGTCGCCAACCAGAAGCTCACCGCCGAGATGGCTCTGAACCTCGGCATGGCAGCGGGGCGCTACCTGATTGAGACCGGCGGAACTCGCCGAGTTGTGATTGGTCGAGATACTCGCAAGTCTGGCCCCATGCTCGGCATGGCCCTGGCCGCTGGATTCAATGCCGCTGGAGTCGATGTGGTCGCCGTCGGTGTGGCGCCAACTCCTGCCGTTTCGTTCGCAGCTCGCACTGGCGAGTTCGGAATGGGCGTCATCATTTCGGCTTCCCACAATCCTTTTCCTGACAACGGAATCAAACTGGTTGGACACGACGGTTGCAAACTTCGGGACGACGTCGAACTGCGGATCGAGCAGTTGATGGAAGAGACCTTTGAGCGTCCCATCGCCGGTGGCGTCGGAGCTTTTTCCCAGGCTCCGGAGCTGTTGAATGCGTATGCAGACATGCTCGTGGGGCTCATTCCCGGCGGGCTTGACGGGATGAAAGTCGCTGTCGACGGTTCTCACGGAGCCGCCTACGCTTTGGGACCAGATGTTCTCCGAAGGCTCGGAGCTGAGATCGTCGTCTGTGGCGACGCTCCAGATGGAGTGAACATCAACGAATTCGGTGGAGCCACGAAGCCAGAAGTGGTGCAGGAGCTAACCAAGCGGAGTGGCAGCATGGTCGGAGTTGCCTTTGACGGCGATGCGGATCGCGCCGTATTCTCCGACGGCCAGGGCCGCCTCATCAACGGCGACCGAACCATAGGGATCTGGGCTGAGCACGCAAAGGCTCAAGGTAGGTTGCAACCCGCCACCGTCATCGGAACCGTGATGTCGAACGGCGGATTTGAGCACTACATGGCTCTGCAAAAGATTCATTTAGAACGCACCCCCGTGGGGGACAAGTACGTCGCCCAAAAGATCGCTGAAACTGGAGCGCTGATCGGCGGCGAGCAGAGCGGGCACATCATCTTTCCTAACCACGGCCCAACCGGGGACGGCCTCATCACCTGCCTAGAGCTTCTCAAGGTCTTTAAGGAATCAGGTCGGGATGCGACGAGCTACTATGACGCTTACGAACCGTGGCCCCAACTGCTGGTCAATATGGAGGTTGCAGATCGTTCCACCTGGAACGATGGCGAACTCGTGATGACGGCCCTGGAGAACGCGAGCAAGGATCTTGCTGGTCACGGTCGCATCAACGTCCGTGCTAGCGGTACGCAGCCGATTGTTCGGGTTATGGTGGAGGCCGATAGTTACGATCTTCGCGACCTGGTTGCGGCGAGTGTTGTTGGTGCGATCACCAAAGAAGCAGGCGGAAAGATATACAGCCGGGTAGATTTGACACATGCTCTTGGCGATTGATGTCGGTAATAGCCATACAGTCTTCGGACTCCACGACGGCAATCGCTGGGTAGATACTTGGCGACACCGGACCGACATCGAGTCAACTGAGGACGAACTGGCCGCTTGGCTTAAGTCGATGTTCGAAGTCGCGAATTACGAGTTTGAGACCGATAAGGTGGTGTGTGCCAGCGTCGTTCCGGGGATCGACCGAACGCTGAAACTGCTCTGTCAGAAATACTTCGGCAAAGAGCTTCAGTTCCTGACGGGAAGTGCGAACCATGGCGTAGCGGTCGATTATGAGCCAAAATCCAGCGTCGGAGCCGACCGGATTGCCAACGCGCTTGGAGCACTTGCCATTCAAAACGGTCCGATGATCGTCGTGGATTTCGGAACTGCAACAACTTTTGACGTTATTGACAGCCACAACGTGTATGTCGGCGGGGCCATTCTCGCGGGTCCTCTGACCAGCCTCAGCGCGCTCGTGAAGAACACGGCCAAGCTCCCAGCCATCGACCTCAAAGCTCCAGAAAGGGCGATAGGGAAGACCACCAGCCATAGCATCGCAAGCGGAGTGATGTTCGGATATGCCGGTGCGATCAACGAACTCATCAGCCGAATTTCGACTGAGCTTCAGGGAAAACCGTTAGTTATCGCCACAGGTGGGCTTGGTGAGATTTTCACAGAACTTTGCGACGGGATCGATGCGTATAACCCTATGCTGACCCTCGAAGGTCTGCGCATCTTCGCCGAAAAGACATGATCGCCGCCGCCCTTGCCCTGTCCCTGATGGACACCCCGAAGACCGAGGTGCGACCCTTTGACATGGCGCTGAATCCGGTCAAGAAGTCGCCGCTCAAATTTACGGATAGGAACATTCCCTTCGAGTTTGAGTGGATGACCGAGGGCTTCGCCCAAGCTTGGAGCACCACTGCCGAGCCACAGCTCCGCTTTCGAATCTTTGCCCAAGACCGTAAAGTTCACGCCGAACTGTCTCCTTTGGTCACGCGGACGCTGCTCCGACTGTGGACTTTTAACTACGACGAGTTGAAAATCGACCACAAGCCCGACTATTCGAAGAGTTGTGTTGATGTCTACCTTTGTTGGGCGGGACAAGCCGGAGGCGAGCACCTCTTTGATGAGGACCCCCAAGCTCCGCGAGGCGGCTCGAGTAAGGTTAATACGATCTACATTTATGATCTCCCCACGTTCAAGGAGAAAATGGAGCAACTGCGAGAAGTTGCCCACGAATATGGACATGCAACGCTTCCCGCGGTCGGCGGATACGACTATCCCGAATACTGGGCAAACGGATTTCTTGGCGAAAAGCTCTTTCTGTCCGAGTTGTGCGTTAGGAAGGACTACGATCCAGAACAGATGATGGGAGTGAGCCAAGCCGAGTGCCAAGCTTGGGTGAGGGAGAAAGCGCGCCCGCTTATGTTCAAGGCTGCCCAGACTTTTCCCAATGCCGATATGTTCAGGGGCAAAGGCGAAACTGCCATGAACCAGTACATCGGGTACCTCTTGTGGGTTCAGTTCTGCTTCGAGCCAAAAATTGTTAGCCGGCTGATGAAGATCAACGGCGACAAGCCCAGCACTCTACCGAAAACGCTGAAGGAGTGTCTGGCGGATGTTGTAAGCACTGACATTCCAGTTCACAAGGAACTCCAGGGGAAGCTGATTTGGCTTCCAGACATTCCAGGTCGATGGAGCGGAGCTACAATCAAGCTCCGAAAGCAGGGACAAGTTGGAATGGTTCCGACAAGCGGAACCATTCGGTTGCGGCCTTAGTTGTGGGCTTCGATGGAGATGATTCCGTCAGGAGCGGTCGAGATCGAATAATCCTTGCTCGGCAACACAGTTGATAGCATCGCACCTGCGTCGTCACCCTTTACGTCCCACTTGGTTGTTACTTCGAGCTTTGCGCTTGGCATTCTCAAAGAAATCACCTTGTGGAACTTTGCTGCGACTCCCTTTAAGAAGTCAGAAACTTTGCCTTCGCCCTGAAGCTCGAAAACTGTCGAAGAACCGGGAACGACAACGAAAAAGTCTCCTTTATCGCCGGTGACCTCGATCTGGAAGATGGCTGAAAGCGGCTCTTCGTTGGTCAGGGTGTACTTGGTCGAGTCGCCGTTAAGCTCTGCTTTTCGCAGCTCTTGACCTGTGCCGTAAAACGTCGCGGTGAGAGTCTTTGGTCCGCTGGCGTTGTAACTCAGCACGGCGTCGGACGCTTGCATCTTGATCTCGATGGTATCAAGAACCTTAGGAGCTTTCGCCGGTCCGCCGCCCGAAACTACTGCAGCTGTCACAGGTCCCGAGTTCTGATTCTTAATCGCCAACACTGAACCAACAATCGCAATCGTCGCAATTGCACCGAAGCCTAGCGACTTCGACCAATTGAGTAGCGAAAACGCAGGCTTTTCGCTGACCGCCGCTTCCATTCTATCCGCGATTCTAGATGAAAGGAAGGAAGGAACCTCAACCGTTTCCTCTGGCATGGTCGCCAAAGTTTCCATCATCAAGGAAAATGCTTCATAGTCCTGCTTGAGGTCAGGATCGGTGTCAAAACGTTTCTGGATCTGCTGGGTGAGTCCAGCGTCTAGCGAACCTTCGTAAAGGGCGGAAAAATGTTCTTGTAATCGTTCGCGGCTCATTGGAAATCCATCTCCTGTTCGGGGCTGATGAGTCTTCTGACTGGCTCAGACCTTAAATAGTTCCTCGTCCTGAGCAAGAATTTCTCTTAAACTGATTCTTGCGCGGTTCAACCGACTCTTCACGGTGCCAATCGGTAGATCAAGCGACTCCGCGATCTCCTCGTATGAGAGTTGCTCTGCGTGATACATGACGATCATTGACTTCTGAAACTCTGGCAGTTGGGCGAGGGCTTTATGGAGCAGCGCCTCCCGCTGATTTCGCTCGACCAACTCGTCCGGAGTACGACCCGGATCCTCGATTTCTCGGGTGATGTCTTCGTCATCCTGTTGGAAGCCTGAATCGAGGCTGACGTTGCCCTTCCCTTTTTCACGCTTGCGCTGATCAAGGTAACAGTTGGTGATGATTCGGTACAGCCAAGTGGTGAACGCCGCGTTCCCTTTAAAATTTTTGAGTGCGTTGTTAATGCGAACAAAGGCATCTGCAACGACGTCCGCTGCAATATCTGGATTGCGAGTGAGTCGAAACGCGTATTGATACGCACGATCCTGGTGCTTTCGAATGAGTTCGTTGAGCGCTCCACGATCTCCGCGTTGCGCCTTCTCGATCAGAATATTGTCTGGTTGAAAATACTCGCTCAATCCTTCTCCTGGTTCAACCTAGCCCCAACAAGTTACCCGCTCTTACCCAACCCTTGAAGGCGAAGTCACAGCCATCTCGATTGCTTGTTGTTCCTCGTTGGTCAAGTTTCGGTCAGACTTACCTGCCATTAGCGGCTTACCGTAGACTCGTCCTTCCGCACGGCCGATGATGCTGCTCAGAACGACTCCATCGCCGTTATCGTCGTAGACCGCCATCGCAAAAGATTGTAGACCTCCGATGTCCGGGAAGGCGTCATAGCGAACCAATCCGACATGGCGTTTTGAACGAAGTAGCTTGCGCTCAAGCGTCTCAGTGCGTCCTTCTATGGCGACTACGTGCCGCTTGAGTTCTTCTCGCATTTTCCCGTGTTCAATAAGAACTGCCTCTAAATCTGCTCCTTCGACTCCGGACAAAATCTGTCTCAGACGCGATTGAGATTTTTTGACGCTGAGCGTGAGAGTGATAAGAAAGCCACCGAAAACTACATTGAGAACGAGGAGAATGGCGAGTAAAAGACCCGAATTGTCACGCAGAGAATCGAAGATTGTTGCCATAACCCCTAGAACTTGAAGAGCAGTATGCTAGAACATTAAGTATAGCGGACAGGGATGGCAGGCTAATGGAGAACGAACCGATCATAAAATCAAAACCGAAGCGCAGAGTTCGGTTCTTCACCGTTTTCCTCTTCGTTGTACTGATTCTGGCTGCAGTTTTTTCGCTCAACTTCAAAACTGCAGTAGTTGATGGGCAGTCGATGCATCCTACACTTACGAATGGCCAGAAGGTGTTGACCACCAAAGCCTATTCCTTAGTAGGTTCGATCAAGAAAAACGACATCATCGTGCTTCGCGAGGAGCAATCGGCATCCAAATACTTCATCAAACGGGTTTATGGCATGCCCGGCGATCAGATCCCATGGGCTCTAGCCCCCCAAGATTGGCCGCTTGAAAATGGACCCTATACGGTTCCAGAAGGGAGAATCTACGTCATTGGCGACAACATTCTCCACAGCGATGATAGTCGAAAGTTTGGCGCGTTCAAGTTAGAGAACGTGCTCGGCAAGGTCGTCACATGGCGGTAAAGAAGTTTCCGTCCGGAAGCTACGGTCGCCAAACTCTTCAGTTCTATCCGGCGCCGTACAAGTCGCAAATTCGGGCGTTTGCCGCGCTCGTGTTTCCGTGGCAAGACGAAGAAGTGTTACTCTGCAACATCGAGGATCGAGGGTGGTGTATCCCTTCGGGTCGTGTTGAAGCCTATGAAACTTCGCTTGACGCCGTTAAGCGTGAGGCACTTGAAGAGGCCGGAGCCCAACTTGACTCAATTCAATACATCGGGTGCTATCACATTCGAGAAAAGACGGAAGTCCGGTGGGCGGACGTCTATACGGCTAGGGTGATTGGTCTACAGGCGATTACTGCCACAGAGGAGTCACTCGGGAGACAGTTCGTGACAATGGAGGCTCTCCCGTCGATCTACTACCAGTGGGACCCGCAGACCGAAATGGTCTTTGATCATGCTTTGAACATCATGCGCCGTGCGGCGAACCTCTGATCGTGCTAACATTCCTAGCATGGTCTCTAGCCTGATTCTCGCCGCCGCTCTAGTAAAACCGATGCCCTTCAAGCTGTGCGTCCAGGCTTGGACGTTTCACGAGTTCACCGCCTTTCAGGCCATCGAGAAAGCCGCTGCTGCTGGCGCCAGGTACATGGAGCTGTTTCCCGGTCAAAAGCTGAAGGATGGCGGCGATGCCAGCGTCGGTCCATGGATGTCTTCTGGTGATCAAGCATCGCTAAAGGCACAGCTCGAAAAGTATAAGATTCAGCCCGTAGCCTTTGGCGTAACTGGCATCGAAAGCGACATCAACAAGGCCCGTCCTCTGTTCGTTTGGGCCAAGTCGATGGGGATCGAAATCCTCAATACTGAGAGCCACGATTCGATTGACACCATCGAAACGCTGGTCAAGGAGTTCGACATCAAGGTCGGCTTCCACAACCACCCCAAGCAGCCGAACAACCCGAAGTACGTGATCTGGGACCCCAACTTCGTCTACAACTTGGTGAAGAACCGAGATAAGCGAATCGGCTCATGTGCCGACACAGGTCACTGGGTCCGCTCAGGGATCAAGCCCGTTGATGCGCTCAACATTCTTAAGGGTCGCGTGGTGAGTAGCCACCTGAAAGACCTTCACGAGTTCAGTCCCGGCGGCCACGACATGCCTTACGGACAAGGCGTCTCGGACATTCCAGGAATCTTGGGCATCTACAACAAGATCAATATGACCGGCTCGGTCAGCGTCGAATATGAATACAACTGGCAAACCAACGTCCCCGAAGTCGCCCAATGCCTCGGCTTTGTGCGTGGACTCTACGCCAATTGATGCTAGCTCGTCGGAAGTTTCAATTCGATGAAACCAACGACGCAACCGTTTGCGTATAATGCCTTCAATTCCGCCCAAAGCCTTGAGCGGAATTGGAATTATTCTTATGAAACGAGCATTCACTCTCATTGAGTTGCTGGTAGTCATCGCAATCATTGCGATATTGGCAGCAATCCTCTTCCCGGTCTTTGCGCAAGCTAAGGAGGCTGCAAAGAAAACTCAAGGTCTGTCGCAGATGAAGCAGACGACGACCGGTATCACGATTTACACGACCGATGCCGACGACAATCTGCCGCTCTCCATCATTCCTTCAGCGGCGGGTCCGCTGCAGTTCAACTTGCTTGCTGAGGTTCCTGTGGATTGGAGAATCAATGTCGCAGCAACTAACGAGAGGCACTCGGTTTATTGGCAGAACAGCTGTCGGCCTTACATCAAGTCCGACCAGATGTATCAGCACCCATCAGGCGTCGATCAGGGGACGCCCCCCACGACAACACTTGGACGCATTCCAACTCGAACTGGCGGAACTTTCAACGGTTTGTTGAGTTCCTTATCGATGACCAGTATGGCTCAGCCTTCCGCGGTCACGATGCTCTGGTTCGGTCATGGTAAGACGAACCGGGTTGGACAATCCTTGCCTGTGCCGGCCCTCCGGTGCAACACACCGGTTGGTCAGACGTGCGTTTTCAACCCGAGTGGGTATCCGGACTCAACGAACGGCAGTGGAAACACTTTTGGTTCAGCCTGGTTTGTACCCACTGGAACGGCAACTCACTATGCCTACAATCAAGGCTCCATCTTCGTGAGGGCTGATACCAGCGCAAAGTATCTTCGACTGGGTTCTCCCAACTCGACTGGTAATAACATGCTCGTAGATCCATTCGCAAGCTACGATGCAGCCGGTCGGGCCCTGTCTTACACGGGTTGCCGACCCGCTGGAAGTGCGGCAACGGTTCCATTCTACTGGTGCTTCTTCCGACCTGACATAGAGAGATAAACATGAATACTTCACGAAAACTTACACTATTGGGTATCTTGGTCGCCCTCGTTGGCTGCAGTGGGGGCGAGAAGTACGACGCACCCGAGTCGAATGCGGGAGCGAGCAAACAGTTCGAATCTGGTGGACAGGCTGGGCAAGATGCCGCTGGTGGTGTTACTCAGCAGAAAAGTAACGATTCAGCCGCTTCGGAATGAAATCACATCGGGGTTTTACGCGAGTAGAACCCCAACTCAAAGGCGCTTGATGGCTACAGGTTGATCATCGCATCAAACGTGGCGGATTTCTTCATCTCGTATGCGATTTCCGCCAGCCGTTCCATGTTGACCACGTCTTCGCGATTGTAAGCAATGAGCTTGTCTAGCGCGCCTTGGTTTCGAGTCATTTCCCACTTGCGCCAGAGCAGGATTGCGTCGTAGCCGTTTAATCCGTCAGTATCTCCGCCCCGGTCGATCCCAAAGAACTTCTCGATCTTCTTTAGTCCGCCACCTATACCAACCGACTTCAGAGTCGGGCAAAGATCAAGATGGACTTGATCAAGCACTAGCCTCGGAAATGCCTTTAAGATGATGGGCAGATCGAAAGAAGCTCCGAAGAATGTGACAATCATCGAGAAGTGACTAATCCGATCCCGGAAGGATTCCAGCGACTGCTTTCGGATGAAGCACTCAAATTCATTGCCATCATATAAACCGATCATCGTGATTGAGTTACCACCCTTACCACCATCGGTTTCGATGTCGACATAAGCGACTGAATCTCGGAACGAGGGAAACGCTCGCCAGGCCTCCTTTAACCCCAAGAGCGGCGTGAAAAACTGATGCTCACCTAGGGCAAGGGCTTCAACCGACCGGTTGAGAACTCGCTCGACCTTGTCCAAATCCGCGGCTCCGAACGATAGGTCGCTAAGATTATCGAGCGCATCTTGCCACGTGAGGCACCCACGCTTCCAAAGAGCCTGCTCCATCTGAGAGCCGACTCCGGGAATATGGATGAACGTGTTCTCGAGCAAGGCTAGTCGATCTTGACCTTAGGCTTTGCCGACTGTGCCAGATCAGGACGAGGCACAACAATTGTCATTCCGCCAGAACCCCAGTAGCGAAGCTTGTCGCCAGTGATCTGGTAGGTTCCGGTCATTCCCTTATTGTCAAATTCACCGTACAAGCGGAAGATCCCCATCCCGTTGTAACGAGCCGACAAGTCTCGGCCGAACCATTGAATGGCTTTGAATGTGCCGTCAACAACTATTCGACCCTGTCCGTGGAACAGCAACCTTTCGCGATCCTTCTTCTCGTACTCTTTACGAACGTTCCCGGAAACCTGAATCGGCGCGTTTTCTTTGAGTCCAACCAACAAAACGGTGCCCTTGAAGTTCATTTCAAGTTTTCCGAATGCGTTTCGCTCGCCCGGACTTACAATTTTGAAGCTACCAATTGCGGCGTTGAGAACAACCTCACCCTTTTCGCTGGCAGGCTGTGCTTGAGCAGGCTTGGCTGCCGGAGTCTGAGGAACTGCCACCGCCGAGACGGCAATTAGCGCGAGACAAGAAACTCGAAAATTCATAGTGATAACCAGTAGTATGGCAAATTTGATGCCACGGTAGGGAGATTTGGTGACAACCCCAAACGTAGAACCATCATGTCGGACAACTCTCCGGTACCATTAGTTCCAACTATGCGAGGTTCCACGATCATTCCCGTTCTGATTTCGGTCGTCGCGATCGGAGTCGTTGCTGCCGTCTTCAGTCAAGGCGCCTCGCCTTACATCACGGTTGCCGAAGCCCGGAAGTTGTCTTCCGATCGGCTGAACCTCGGATTGGAGCTCGACAAAAAGTCGATCTCCAGAAGCATTCAAACCGGGGCTATTGAGTTCGATGGAAAAGACAAGAACGGAGAGAAAGTCCATGTCGTTTACAATGGCGACCCGGTCAACAATCTCGATCAGGCCGAACGCGTCACAGCAATTGGCAAGCTCGATGGAAAGAACTTCGTCGCCGAGCAACTTCTTACCAAGTGCCCAAGCAAGTACGAGGCCGAGAAGAAGTAGCCGATGGATAAAGATGCTCAGTTAGCCCAACTCGCCGATGCCCCCGCATGGGGCAACATGCTCGGAGCGGTTGGTCGCTACAGCATCATCCTGGCTCTGATCGGATTTGTTTTCGCGATCGTTTTTAGTGTCAAGGATTTTGCGAAGCTTCGACGTCTGGCTTTTGGAATAGGATGCCTGGCGGTGATCACGGCTTTCGGAACCCTGATCACCCTGTTCGTCACTAACCAGTTCCAGTTCAAATACGTTGCAGAGCATAGCGAAGCGGTCAATCCGTTGATCTACAAAATCTCCGCACTTTGGACCGGTCAGCAAGGCAGCTTCCTCTTGTGGGCATTTTGGAGTTCCATCTGCGCGGGCTTCACTTTCCGGCGTGCTCAAGGGCTTGAACGGGGATACACCGCTGTTTGGTCGATCATTCTCGGTTTGCTTGCCGGAATTTTGACTCGAGAAACGCCGTTCCAGTTGATCGAGCAAGCGATCACGACTAAAGGCGTCGTCAAGATGCCGTTTGACGGTAACGGCATGGTGCCTACGCTCCAGAACTACTGGAATAACATTCACCCGCCGGTTGTGTTCTTCGGCTTTGCTTCGCTTGCAATTCCCTTCTGCCATGCGATGGCTGGTGTCCTTCACAAGGACACCTCTGAGTGGATCAAGCTCACGCGTGGTCCGGTCATTTTTGGGATGACCATCCTCGGTGTAGGTATTTCTCTTGGTGGCCTGTGGGCGTACGAAACCCTGAACTGGGGGGGCTTTTGGGGCTGGGATCCGGTTGAAAATGTTTCACTGGTTCCTTGGCTGTTTTTGGTCGCTCTGAGCCATGGGATCATCATGCAGACCACCCGCCAGAAGTGGATCAGCACAAACGTCTTCCTCGGCGGTCTACCATTCATTGCGTTCGTTTACGGCACGTTCCTAACCCGAAGTGGCCTGCTGGATAAGGTGAGCAACCACAGCTTTGCCCAAATGGAGGGCGGTGCTCTTCAGATTCTCAGGGCGGGGATGTTTGGCCTGATGATCGCATTTGTTGCGGCTTACATCATCACACTACGGCGCCAACCAAAATCCGAGAACCGAGAACCGATCAGCGGCGTCAACCGTGAGACATTCTATCAAATGGGCATGCTCAGCCTTTGCCTCTTGGCATCGGTGATCGCTCTTGGAATGAGTTGGCCGGTTATCACTGCTCTTCGTGGTGGAGAAGGGGCTCGGGTTGAAGAAGCGGTGTATCACCGGGCTTTGATCTGGTTCTTCGTGCCGATCATGATTGCGATTGCAGTCGGACCCATTGCCAGCTGGAAACGAGAAGGGGTGAAAACTCTGACTTCTCGCCTGATCACTCTGCTCAGCGTCAGCCTCGGTCTCGTTGGAGCGCTCCTACTTGTGTTCAAGCACGAGAAATTCGGTGTTAGGCTAACTCCTGGTGCAACACTGCACACGCCATTCCAAGGCGTCGAATTCCCACTCGTTCCCGGAATGGCGATCATCATGTTCCTCGCCATCTTCCCCGCTATCACCAACCTGTGGCGAGCTATTGAACTCAGCAAACGCTCCAAGCTTGGAGTTGGTCCATTCATTTCACACTTCGGAATCTGTGTGCTGATCGGCGGTTTGCTGATCTCTCGCGGATTTGAGCGGGAAGCCGACATCACGATCACAACTCAAACTCCAGGGGAGGGGATTGGATACAAGATCGCTTTCAAGGAATACGACTGGGAAAAGCGCACGGACAGAAATAATCGCGTCAAGTTCGAAGTCACTGACCCAGATGGGCACAAGTTTGAGATTGCTCCAAACCTTTACTATCACCAGATGGGCGGACCGGAGAGTCCCGAGAATGCTCAAGTCTGGCCTTACATCATTCAGAGTTTCAGCCACGACCTCAACTTCGCTATGGCAGAACCGGTCGTAGAATTTTTCAAGCCGGCGATGACAATCAAGCCAGGAGAAACAAAGACTCAATCAAGCGTTACTGTCAAGCACCTCAAATCGACAAACAACGGCAAGTTTGGTCAAGCGGGTGCAGAGTTTGGAGCCCAACTTGAGGTCAGTTACGAGGACCGAGGCGAGCTCAAGAAGTTCAATGTCACGCCAACCCTGAAGCTCGTTGAAGGCGGTATGCAGCCGACACTACACCCTGCTGGAGATTTCCAAGTTGCGCTCGAGTCAATGAACGCAAACGACAAATCGGTCAATGTTCAGCTCTACGTTAATCCACCGTTCTTCCCCATCAAGCTGTTCTACAAGCCCCTTGCGTCTCTGGTCTGGATCGGAACCGGAGTCTTCTTAATCGGCGGATTGATGAGCGCCGCGAATCGACGGTTTAAACGAGCCACAGCTACCAGTTGAACCAGCTTGGTAGTTGGTGAGCTAAGCGAAAATCGACAAACGATAAACGAACATCGCGCCCATCTGTCAAAATAAATCCTAGATGCGACTCTCGCAACTTTTGAAGGCCAAGCTCCACCACGCGAGGATCACGTACTGCAACCCGGATTACATCGGGTCAATCGAGATCGGTGCTGAGCTCATGGAGGCCGTGGGTATCCAGGACGGAGAACTTGTTCACATCTGGAGCGTAACCGGCACTTCAAGAATCACGACCTACGCCTTTGCCGGTCCTAAAGGAACCATTGGCATCAACGGCGGTGCCGCTCACTTCTTCAAATCGGGTGAGAAGGTCATCATCGCGGCCTTCGACCTATCCGACGAACCCATAATTCCGCGAGTGCTTTTGCTCGACAAGAACAACGCCATTGAGCGCGACATGACCCCGTTCTCAGTCATCGGGTGATCCCCTAGACTGGATACGCCTTCGCCGCCGCTGATTTCCTTTGGCCTCAGCACGATCAACCAATTCAACACTATCCGGGAAACCCCATATGTTTGGCTGAATCTGTACTAAAATCTACTAGCACAAGGGGCTAGAGCTGAGATTGAAGTATCAAGACGACAGATGCTACGTGAAAGCGACATGAAACGACACGACATCACGAGAGAGTGGAGGATCATCCTGGAGGGCTGGGCTGCGATCAAGACTAGCCTTAAGGCGGCGATCCGGTCAAAAGCGAGCTGGCTTTCGGTCGCGCTTCGCTCAGGTACTTTGCTTTTCGCTCTCGCGATCCTTGTGCGTTACGCCGAACCGGTCAAAGATCTGAGTTTGCTGCTGAGTACTCGGGGCGTCCTAGGTGGTTTGGCCCTTTTCTTCGGTATGGGCCTCTTTGCAAACTTTGTCAATGATCACGAGGAAAACTGTTGGGATGTGTTCCGGGCTTGGTGGAACCGTCTGACTAGACCATCAGCATTCTCAACTCTTTCGATACTCTTTGGGGCAGTATCATGGTCTCAGCCGAGTCAAGTTTTCGCCGTCGCTCTAGGACTTTGCTCATACGTCCACGATATCACTAGCAAGTCAACTGAGGACACCCTGAAGGCTCTATCTGCAACACGTACAAAGAAACGCGATTACGCAACATTCGAAGGCACTGATCTCCCCCGAACTCGCTGATTGCAAATCTACTGTACAATGTAGTTGGTGAAGATGCGAAGACTCTTCCATATCGTGCTATTCCTAGCGCTGGCGATCTGCCAGGTGCCGGGAAGCGTGGTGGTGGGTCGATGCGAAATGCCTTGTTGCACGCCGGAAGTTTCCGATGTGCCGCAGATTCAAGAAGACTCGAGTTGCTGTTGCTCGTTCACCGAGATCAAGCGTCATGTTGATAATGATGTTTCGGCCTCAAGAACGATCACCGGAGACTTCGAGACTCTTGCCCTTCCGCAACCCACTCACCTTGTCCAACCGTTAACGGTCCTGGCGATCCGAGAGCCGATTCCCCATGCCCAGGGTCCACCGAGGCGTGGCGCAGTATGGCTTCCGCCCACCCGGGCCCCACCTGTTTCCTGACGAACTATCTCGTCAAGGGTGCCCTCGCGCACCCGTGTCCAAAGGAAAACAGAAATCATGCTTAATACAATCAAGATGGGCGTCGTAGCCCTCCTTCTCGCCGTAACAACCACCGCAGGCTTCGCTCAGGCAAAGCCAGCCAAGACCACCGGAAAGGCCAAAGCCGCCGTCTGCGGCAACGCGGCGTGCGCAAAGGGCGGATGCAAGAACTGCAAGTGCGGAGCAACCTGCATGGGCGGAAAGTGCTCAGCTCACGCAAAAGCCAAGGGTCATGCCTGCAAAGACTGCACCTGCGGAGCTGCTTGCAAGACGAGCGGATGCAAGAGTTGCAAGAATGACAAGTGCAAGACAGCTTGTGCCGACTGCAAGTGCGGCGCGGCTTGCAAAGACAGCAAGTGCAAAGACTGTAAAGGCGGCGAGAGCTGCTGCGGTGCTGGCGCTAGCTGCTGCAAGAAGAGCTAACTAGGCTCAAACACCCAGACCCCGGAGGATGCGAATCCTCCGGGGTTTTTCTTTAGATGCCTGGCATCGAATCGGCCAACGTATTAAACCAGCCGTTGTCCAGAACTCCATCGCCGTTTTTATCATCCAGCTGGCCTAGTGTCTTGCTCGATGCGTGACCGTCGCACCAAGCAATCGTCACTCGATTGACGACCCAGGCGGCTGGCCAAGATCGACAACTAGCTCCGCATTCGGCTCCATCGCCGTAGAAACCGCTGACTCTTCCGCTTCCGCGCGGGCTTGGAACCGGCGGATCGATTACGTATTCCCCGGCACTCAGCGAGCCGTTCGCGCGACGAACTCCGCGAGTCCCAGCGATCGCAATTGTCTCAGCTGGAGCGCCGACGGCGGTGTCCGAAATCGAAAAAGGAAATGCAGAATTGCCGGTCACAGACCGAGAGTTGCCCAAGTATTGGTAGTTGAACCCGTACCCACCGTATCGAACGTTCGGAGCATGAGCAAACGCTTTAGTGAACATCTCTCGCGGAGCAAGCGGACCGTTGAAAAGTTGTTCACTTTTCACGTAGCCATATATTGCGTCTGGCCACCGTGTACGTGGCACCTGGGTCGATGGACTACTCATCATCGGGTACGCCTCGTTGTCGCTTACGTACATCGTAATTCCCAAACCAAGTTGCTTCAAGTTCGAGAGGTCAACCGCTCGTTTGGCACTTACCTTAGCTTGACTGAAGACCGGGAATAGGATCGCAGCAAGAATGGCGATGATCGCAATGACCACAAGAAGTTCAATCAGGGTAAACGCTTTTCGAATACGCACCCAGAAATCATACTTGACAGTTTTGTATAGATACTCAATCTAGACAAAACTGTCATGTTTTCCACGGACATGCAAACTCAGTTTGCCGCTTCGTCTTCGGGTTCCATAATCGGAGCGATGTGCTCTTCCCTTTGCTGTCGCTGGTATTCGGCGATCTCGGTGAGCTCGGGATTTTCGACGAATTCAAACTGGTCAAATTCGTGTCGCCCAAAGGACTCTTCGAAGTGCGTCACGCGAGCATGAAGCTGGGTGACCTTCTTCTCGACTAGCCCGTAGTCCATGGAGTCTAAATAGGCACCACTTCGGAACTTGCCTTCCATATCAGGAATGTCGCGCGAGCGTCGGATTCCGGCTTCGAGGGCTTTGACACCTTCGATTCCAAATTGGCTTAAAACGACCTGAACAACGTCTCGGCTGTGCTGGCGCAATCCGAATACTCCCGCTCTGTGGAGAATCTTCGTGAACTCGTCGTAGTCCGGGATGATGTCATGGGCAGGCATCATGAAGTGCTTCACGATGTCATACATCGCCGCGACGCCTTCCTCAGGGAAGTAATACAAGATAAGGCGCGACAGTTCTAAGAAGAAGTTGTAGTGAGCGGCTTCGTCGATCGCGATGAGACGGCAGGCTTGCGCAAGAACTGGATCAGTGTCATCAGCTCCATCGATCTGCTTTTCGCCTTTCGCGATGAGACCGAGATTGAGGTAGTTGACCTGAGTTGCTCGCTCTTGGAACACGGTGTAGAACACCATGCGGAACGGTTCGTCCCAGGGCAGGTGCCATTCTTGGCCACGGAGTTGATGGTTGTACTCGTGCAACCACTTCTCACTTCGACGTCCGCTAAACAATAACGCGTTACGCCAAAGATCGGCGTGGCGCTCTTCTTCGCTTCCCCAGCGGATGTAAAACTGAGAGCGGCCGTAGCTTTCTCGAATGACGTTCAGAACTTTACTGACGTAGTCGGGAATGAACTGCTCTACGGCATAGTAGCCTTCCACAATTCGCATCGTGGAATCCGAGAGGTCCTGGCGAAGGTCTCGCCAGTTCAGGGATAAGTCAGCGTTCCAGTTGCGTAGTTCTTGCGAACGCGCGATATACCAGCGGTAGAAGCCAGTGACCGAGCGCTCGAAGGCGTACCACCGTTCTGCCTGAGAAAGCATTGCAGTTGCCAAAGCTATTCAAGATAGCTGATTCTGCTGTTAAATCACCCGGTTTCAGGGGGTAATTGTCAGGGTGACAGCGTCGCTGGTGGTGGTTCCGCCCGCGTTGGTGACCTCAACCCGATATGTTCCCGCATCGCCGGCAACGGATACTGTCTTCGAATAGGTTGGGCTGGTTGCACCGGATATCGGTTCGTAGGTGGTTGTTGCGGTGTTTAGCTTGAACCACTGATAGTTGAGGCTCGCGCCGGTTGCAAGCACCGCAAATCCAAAGGCGTTTGGAACGGTGATCGTCTGGTTCGATGGTTGATTCGCGATGATCGGCTTGACGAGTTCATCCAGCTTTCCTCCGCATCCGATCATGGCAGCGAGCAGGGGCAGGGCGGCGAGCAGGGCGGTCTTTCTGGTCATGCGAATATCTTACTGGGTTCGACGGTTGGGTGGCAGTGACGTTTCTGATTTCGGGACGGTTGGGTTACAAATGGTAGCCTCTGGGGATGAGTTTGATGGAGACGTTGCGGGAACGATTAGCGGACGGGATGCCGTTCGGGTTTTGTCCTTGGGAGGACGGCGACGGAATTCTTTGGGGCACTGTGCTCGAGGTTAATCAAGCGAACTTCCAAGTCCAGCTTCTAGGAACGCTTGGGGAGTTCACCGATGTAGAGTGGTACGAGTTTGACTCAGTGAGTCGATTCGATTTTGGTGAGCGCTACGCGGAGCGACTTAGACGCCTGCGAGATTTCACTCCGTCCCTCCCGGAGGAGTACGAGTTCCTGATTGACCCTGAAGAGGTCGAGAGGATTCTGCTGCAGGTTGCAGAGTCTGGCGCGGTTGCCCAGGTTCAGGTACTTCCCGATGGTGCAGTCTCGACGGTTCGAGTTCTCTCCGTTGATGGCGAATGGGTGACGATGCGGGACTACGACGACCTGATGCAGCCTTACGGGTTGGTTGTTCATCGACTGAGCCGGATCACGGGCATCCGGGCGGGGACGGCTTATGAGGAAGCGGACGAGTTTGTGGAGCGCGCTGGTCGCTAGGTAAGCGAGATCGTTGTTCGAGCATCTAATTGTCTCTCTCTGCTCCCTTCTTTCGGTGCTCGTCTAGCGTTTGTGGGGCAAGCTGTTGAGGGCTCCTGAGCGTTTCCTCTCCGTAAATCTTATCCATCACCTCGAAGGCGATGAATACCGGGAATAGTCAACCGGTTTAGCCAGAAACGTACATTCTGGTTGGCAAGAACTTTATTAGGCTCTTTGCACAAAGAATGAATGAATTGTCGGCCCGTTCCCGGTTACTCACTTGAGCGCTTCAATCTTTTCAGCGAAGAACTCCCGCACTGACTGAACGTCGCTTAGTGCACCTGCAAGAGTTGCGGCCCGCATGGCTCCGGCAGTATCTCCCGAGAGCTCGAGTAAGTGACACCTGAGGGCCTGATAAGGTTGATACTCAGTAAGCTTCGTATTGATGGTATCCAGCTCCGCCAACTCTCGAAGAGCGGTTTGCGGACCTTCCAGTTTCGCAACGACAGCGATCCGACCTAGATGGGCGCTCAGAGTGGCTGAAACATTCACAAGAGCTTCGTACAGTTTCAGAACCTCGGTCCAGCCGACGGGTTCGCCTCGGAGCCGAGCTTGGTGGGCAGATTGGATCGCGGCTTCGAGTTGATAGCGGCCCGGCTGTCGACGCTGAGCGGCAAGCTGTAGTTGGTGCTCTGCCCGAGCAATCAATTCATGGTCCCACGAGGTTGAGTCTTGATCTTCGAGGGCGATAAAAGCACCTGCATTCGTTATTCGAGCTTCTCGACGGGATTCACAAAAGAGCATAAGGGCGAGGAGTCCTCGACTCTCGGGATCGCTTGGGGTCAGCTCGACAAGAATCGTCGCCAGCTCGATCGATTCTCTTGCAGTGAGGTAGCTATCGATCGACGCGGCGTTCTCCCAAGCTTGGCAATAGAGTCCGTAGATCGCGTCTCGGATGGTCATGGTTCGCGCCGGAATTTCTTCGGAGTTTGGCAAGGTAGGAAGGATTCCAGCGTCTTTGATTTTCCTCTTCGCCCGAACGAGCTTCTGACTGATTTGAGATGGCGCTGCGACATAGAGCCGAGCGATGTCTTCGGCGATCATGCCTTGCAACATTTGAAGCATCAGCGGTGTCTGAACCGACTGGTCGATTGCCGGGTGGGTGCAGAGGAAGAAAAGCCGCAGGCGTTCGTCGGCGATTTCATTGAATTCGTCCGATGGTTGATTCATGGGTTCCTCAGCTTCACTTAAGGTGTCAGTTCGATTTGTCTTTCGGATTTCATCGATGGCGCGCCGATAGGCAACGGTTAGTAGCCATGCTTCCGTCGTTAGTGCTTCTCTCTCCAGGTTTAGAGCCTGGGAGAAGGCCCATGAGACGGCATCTTCGGCGACGAAGCTATCGAAGCCCTTGGCGATGAGACTCGCCAAGAGCTTTCCGTAGGACTTGCGAAAGACCTGATCGAGGTTGTTCAACTTGGATCAGGCAGAACGGGTCGGATTTCGACCGCACCGTTTCCGATGCACGGTGCCCTTTTCGCCCACTTGATGGCGTCGTCCAGCGAGGGCACCTCGATAAGAAGCACTCCGCCGAGTTGTTCCTTCGTGTCGGCCATCGGGCCGTCCTGAATGAGATCGCCTCTGAGAGTGGTGGCTGTTTGGGGTCCGAGGAGACCGGCACCGTTGCCCCGGATGAGGACATTTTCGTCGGCTAGAAGGTCGATATAGCTCGACCATGCTCCCCAGTACTCGCCGGCTTCCGCATTTTCTCGTCGTTCGAATTCAGATGGATTTTCGTAGAACAATAGGCTGTATTTCATCTCGCTCCTGAATTATGTTGACCCATAGGGAGGACTTCGCGGACTTCAACAGCACCACCTTCGGCAATTGCGGGGCTTGCTTTTGCAAGTTTCAGCGCGGCCGCATAGGTCTCTTCGTGGATGACGAGGAATCCGCTAAGGTTAAGCTTGCTCGTATCGAGTTTGGCTTCCCCGCTTTTGGTCAGCTTTGCGCCGATTTCGGGGGGAAGGAGTGCAGAGCCGCTGTCGAGCTTGCCGGACTGCTGGATTCCGCCGATGTAAGAGGTCCAGTTTTCCCAATACTGTTTTGCGTTCGCGTTGGTTCGGTCTGCGAAGGCGGCTTTGGGTTCGTAGAAGAAGATGGCGTATTGCTTTGGAGCAGCTTGGCGGGCGATGGCTCCGGCGAGGAGTCCGATGAGGAGGGTGGTTACTCCGAGGGTTTGGCTGAGTTTCATGGTCTTTCCTGCAGTCGATTTGTGTCGACTGCAAGAGTAGAGCGTTTGGGCGTGGCGGATTTCGACAACCATTTGAAAAAATGGTTTGTCACGTGTGTTACGTCTGGTCGCTTGGTCGATGCGCCGTTTTTCTTGAGGTATTCTATCGTTGTTCTCTAAAGACAGCAGGTGGAAACTTAATGTCCAGCGCAAGCCGGACGCCAGCCGAGGAGCTTAAAACGGGTTTGATTCATTCCCGTGTCCCTATTTCGGGGACGTCTCTTCTGCGCCGTTTTCCCTTCGAAACTTTTCGAGATCAGGTGCAAATTAATGCCCACAGAAGCAAAAGCACAAGTGATCGAGCAGGCGAAGGAGTGGTACTCCAAGTCGTCGGGCGTGATCTTTGCTGACTACCGCGGACTCAGTGTTAAGCAGATGCAGGGGCTTCGAGCCGACCTTCGCAAGAAGGGCGCCGAAATCCATGTTGTCAAGAACACGTTGTTCCGAGCGGCAGTTGGCGAGGATGTCAACACCCTTCCGGCTGAGTTCCACAACGGCACAACCGCATACGCTTACATCTTTGAAGATGAAGCGGGTTGTGCAAAGGCACTTCTCGATTTCGCTAAATCCAGCAAGAAGCTCGTCGTAAAAGGCGGACTCTTTGGTGGCAAGGCGATGACTGCTGACCAGGTCAAGGCCCTTTCGGACCTTCCTCCGCGCGATGTTCTCATCTCGCAGGTTATCGGAACCATCGCTGCTCCTCTCAGCAACCTCGTTGGAACCATCGAAGCCCTTTATGCGGAACCAATTCGCACGATTGGCGCGGTGGCCGACCAGGCAGCGGAGAAAGCCGCCTAAGAAGATTCGTTTTGAGCCCCGTAAGGGCTCCAAGATTTAACACACACAGAAGAGAAAAGAAATGGCATCCATCGATTCAATCGTTGAAAGTATTAGCGGACTTACCGCAATCGAGCTCTCCGAGCTCAAGAAGGCACTTGAGGACAAGTTCGGCGTTACCGCCGCAGCTCCTGCGTTCAACCCAGCTATGTTCGCTGGAATGGCTCCAGCTGGCGGCGGCGCTGCTGAAGTTGAAGAGAAGACCTCGTTCGACGTCATCCTTGCTGAGGCAGGCGGACAGAAGCTCCAGGTCATCAAGGTCGTTCGCGAACTGACCGGTCTCGGCCTCAAGGAAGCTAAGGACCTCGTCGACGGCGCTCCACAGCCTTTGAAGCAGGGCGTTTCGAAGGACGAAGCAGATTCGATCAAGAAGCAGATCGACGAAGCTGGCGGAAAGGTCGAAATCAAGTAAGCCTCGGCTTATTGATCTTTCAAAACTCGCTCCGATTCACTTTGAATCGGGGCGTTTTTTCTTTTAGCCAGAGCGTGGGTGATCGGGTAGCCGATAGCGACGAGCCAGCAGAGGTAGAGCCACCAGTCGCCGAGAATTTGGTACAAGGTGGCAGGACGACTTGGAATGAGCCACCCATAGCGAGTTGCTTGTCCGTCCTTGAGTTCGTTCGTGATGGTTCCGTTGGCGTCAACGAACATACTACCGAAGCGACCATCGGCGCGGATCATGCTCACGCCGTTTTCGGCTGCGCGGAATGGTGTGTAAGCGGCATGCATTGCCGCGACAAAGTGGTTCTTTGACTCGGGGTCAATCGTAGGCAAGGCTATTACCTTGACCGCGGGTAGCTTGGCTGTCTCGCGGATGACGGAAGGGTAGCACGAGTCGAAGCAGATGTTGAGGCCAATACTTCCATCCGCTGGCTCGAATGGCACGGCAACGGCTCTTGAGCCGGGCGTGTGCATGTTCTTTTCTCCGGCGAAGAGTTTGCGCTTTTGGTAGCGCTCGCTTTCCTGCCCCTTGCTGGTGAGCGAGGCAACGTTGTACGGGAGCGGCAGATGGTTGTCGGGGAAGCTCGTGATGATAGCTGGTGTGAATTTACTCAGTTCTTTAAGCTTCGTGGTGTCGCCGCGTGGCGCGAACATGATTCCGCCGAATTCGGGCCAGACGACAAATGGCGCGCGTGGGTTGAGCTTCTTAGTGGCGATCTCCATCGCGTCTTCGTTGCCGTCTTGGAACTGCGCTACGGCGGGAGTGAATCTACCTACTGCGTCATCTGCGAGGATTTCGGGAGTGCTGGGCCTGAGCATGCCGGACAAAATCAACAGGATGATAAGTGGCCAAATCGGGCCATGTTTACTTCGAACGACCCAAAGATTGCTCAGCCATACGAGGTAGCTCACTAGCCATACACCTCCGAACGTTGCATAAACCATCACAACTCCTGAGCGGTATAGCCCTAGCCCCAAGTGCGCCGGAATCTGGGTAAGAAGCACTGACTCCAGGGCGACGGCGAGGGCGGCTAGCCACCAGGTCGGACGGTTTGAGTTCTTGCCGTCGGCCCAGATAGCGAAGAAGATTGCGAAAACGAAGGCGTAGAGGCCGCAGGCGGTGTAGTTCCAGCTAGAAGAGGGTTCTAGGTGTTTGATTTGGTAAAGCCAGCCCGTTGTGGTGAGGTACGCGAACCAGAAAATAGCCCCGAGCCCGCCAAGGAATCCGGCGATGGCGCCCTTTTCTTTGGTGGCAAAAAGGAGCGGGACGAGGGCGACGAGGATGAGGGCACCCTTTTCGCCGAGCGGCATCGCGAGGGTTATGAGGGTTCCGGTCGCGAGGGCTGCGAGAATCAGCAGGAGAGCAGAGTTCGCGGCCTTCTTCATTGTGTGGATATTATAAGTCCTTTTCGATGGATTTCACTTCGCGCATTACTAACCACAGCGGGACGATTCCGATGATACCGAAAAGGGAGTCGATGATTCGCCAGCCGAAGGGGATACCCCTGATGGGGCCGCAGATAAACGCGAGCGACGGTACCAGCGCGCAGGTCCACATGCCCCATTGGATGATGAACTTGTTCTTGACCGGGTCTCGGTAGGGGCCGATGAAGGCTCCGGCGATGGCGAGGTGGCCGAAGGCGAGCCAGTCGGTTCCGTAGGCGATAAACGGGTAGTTTTGGTCGTTGTTTTGGAGGCCGGCTTGGACGGTGCGGAGCCAGGTGGCGAGGTCACCGTCGCCTTGGCCGAACCATTGGACGAGCAGGTTGACCTCCCAGGTGAGCGGGAAGGCAGTGACTCCGCTGATGACTACGCCGAAGATGAACCCTCCGAGGAGGATTCGGATTCGGCGGAGACGTTGGTCGGGAGTCATTTAGAACGCGATGTCGACGGGTTTGCTGACGGCGAGCGAGAAGCCGCTGGGTTTGAGTTTGCCGGTTTTGGGGTTGATGCGGAAGGACTTGATCACGTTGTCGTCTTGTCCGGCGACGAGAAGCCAGTTGCCACTGGGGTCGATGTTCATTCCTCGGGGGGTTTTGACTCCGGCGGGGGTGATTTCGATGAGCTTGAGCTTGCCGTCTTTTTGGATGGCGTAGCTGGCGATGGAGTGGTGACCGCGGTTGGAGACATAAACGTACTTGTTTTCGAAAATGCGGATTTCGGCGGTGGACATGCCCTTGAGGTCTGTTCCGGCGGGGAGGGTGGAGAGTGTGTTTAGCTCTTTGAGGCTTCCCTTTTTGTCGTCAAACTTGAGCGCAGAGACGGTGCAGTTGAGCTCGTTGTTGACGAAAAGTACATTTCGGGTTGCGTCGAAGGCGGCGTGACGGGGTCCGGCTCCAGGGGCGGTTTTGAACCTAGTTGGGTTGGTGAGGGAGCCTCTTTTGAAGATGAGGACTTCGTCGGTACCGAGGTCGCAGGCAAAAAGGTTCTTCTCGGTTTCGCCGATGTAGTGGGCGTGGGAAGCGTCTTGGCGCGACTTGTTGGGTCCAGAGCCTTTGTTGGTGAAGAACTCGGGTGTTTGGATTTCGCCTTTGGCGCTGAGGAAGTAGCGGGCGAAGACACCTTTGTTGTAGTTGGCGACGACGATTCCGTCTCCGTCGTGGTCAAGATGGCAGGGGTAGTCACCGCCGGTGGGCTGGTGGTTGATCTCTTCGCCCTTCATGTCAAAGCCCCAGACTTCGCCATTGGCTTTCTCGCTAACGGCATAGAGGATTTCGCCTCTTCTTAGCAGGTAGCTGGGATTTTGGAGCTTGGCGAAGAGCTTCTTTTGGGTGAGCTCACCGGATTGGATATCGAGCAGGGCTTGATAGATTCCTTCGCTTCCACCCGGGGAGGTGTAGGTGCCGATAAAGATTGCGAGCAAGCGGGTGAGTTCCATTACGGGAGTTTACTGTGCGATTTCGTAGAGGGTTTTGGTTCGGCTCAGTTGTTGGGTGGGTTTCAGCTTGCCTTCATAGATGGCGTCACCGACGAGTTGTCGCCACTTGTTGCGGATGTCTTCGGCGAGGGGTTCGGAGCGGGGTTGAGTTAGGCTCTGGTTCCATTTTTCGAGGTCGGGGACGTACTGGTTGTTGAGATAGACGTGGGAGATGCCGAGCTGTTTGAAGTTGTCGATCATGTCTTGGGCGGTTTGCATTTTTGCCCATGCGACTTCGGTGGTGTGTCCGGGGCCGGCCCAGAAGTACGGTTTGTCGAGGTAGAAGCCGAAGACCTCGTCGAGAAGAGCGATTTTCTTGACGGCGGGGTCGTCTTTGGTGACCTTGTTGAGGGTGGCGGTGGCGACTTTGCCGGAGACTCTTTGTCCGTCATTAGCTTGGAAGCCTTCGAGGAATTCTTGCTCCGTGAGACCACCAGCGAGAACGGGGAGGCGTTCTTGGATGATTGACGAGTTGTAGATGTAGAGACTGGTGAGGAGCTGGAGTCCGGCGACGGCGGGGATGAGGTGCTTGGTCGGCTTCCAGTCGATTGCTCGTGCCCCCAGAGCGAGCAGCGGGATAGCGAGGGCGAGGATGTAGCGCGACTGCTGGCTAAGGACGGTCCAGGCGAGAAGCTGGATTCCGATCATCAGAGCAATGCTGCGGTCAAACTTGTTGGCGAGCCCTTTTGCGATTCCGGCGGCGCCTGTGGCAAGGAGGGCGAAGCCGAGGCTGACAAAGGCGAAGCCACCTCCGGTCGTTTGTCCTGGGTTTGTGAAGTGGCCCGGGTTTCCGACGAGGCCGAAGATGCTGTTTCCGATGTTTGCGATGCCTTGGTAGCCGAAGGTTTTCTGCTCTTCGGAGTACATCGCGGCGGCAGCGGCGTCCCAGTTTTTGCCGCCAAGAACGCTGGAGAAGAAGGGGTAGACGGGGTTTCCGACGACGATCCAGTTTTTGATGTACCAAGGAGCGGCTATTGCGATTGCGATGGTCAGGGCTTGGGCGGCGAGTTTGCGGTCACCCATGATGAGCATCAAGAGTCCGGCGATGCCGATGCTTTGGAGTCCGGTGTACTTGGATCCCGCCGCGAGGCCGAGCATGATTCCGGCGAGGATCGCGTCTTCCCTTTTGCGGCTCTCGATGTGGAGGGCGGCGAAATAGAATCCGAATCCGGCGAAGAGGCCGTGGGCGACGTCGATGTAGGCAGTGCCGCTCTCCCAAATGACCATGGGGATGCTGGCGAAGATGAGGGCGCTGATCGCTCCCGCTTTCTTGCCGAATCGATCACCGAGGACGCCGTAGATGGCGAGGGTTCCGAAGGCAGTGAACCACCAGACGAACGCCTTGGCTCCGGCTTGACCGCCGATCTTGAGGCCGATGAGATAGAGGCCGTCGACAGCGGCGGGAAAGTTGGAGTGGTGGATGTACGAAACGCTGCTGACGTGTCCTTCTTGGAGCCAGATTTTGGGAACGGCGAGGTGGTAAGCGATGCTGTCCCAGTCTAGGGAGGTGGATGGGGTCAGGACTCCGACGAGGGAGATGAAGAGGGGGATGAGGGCGAGAAGGAGGAGGGGCTGTGGCTTTACAATCGTCGGGCGATGCTCTTTACGCATCGCAATGATCGCCGCAACTAACATTATTCCTACGACAGCCAGCACGGCACAGAACGCAAGTTTCAGGTCTGCTAGCCCGAGAAAGTAAACGAGAGTGCCCGCAAACCCAAGTCCAATCAGTCCGCTTAATCCCCATCCAGCCTGACTGCCTTCTGTCGGGCTTGTTCGAGTGCTGATGATTGCACAAATGAATCTGCCGAACAGCATGCACGCGAGGACAACAAGCGAGACGATAGCGAATCCGACCATTCCCGTCAAGTATCCCCCATAATCGAACCCTCGGGGGCATTGCTCGCCGAGGGAGTTCAGCTGAGATACTGACTACCTCTTTATGTAGCCGCGCATGCGGAGCCAAGAGGCGAAGTTTTCGAACCAGCCGGTGCTGGTTGTCTCCTTGGGATACATTCCGAAGCCGTGGCCGCCTTGCTCGAAGAGGTGGAACTCGACGGGGCGCTTCGCGGCTTTCCAGCTCTCGATCAGCCCGAAGCCAGCGTTGGCGAAGAAGGGGTCGTCAGCGGCGAGAGCGATGTACAGCGGTGGCGCGTTGGCGGGGACCTTTACAGCTCCGAGCGGTCCATAGATATCTCCGATAAATGCAGGATTGACGTCTTTTCCGTAAAGTGCGGTTTGGAGGGTGAGCATCGCGCCGGCCGAGAAGCCTATCATTCCAACCTTGGTTGGGTCGATATTCCACTCTTTGGCTCTCGAGCGAACAAGGGCGAAAGCAGCAGTTGCATCTGCAACTTGCGGTGCAAAGGCCTGGGATGGATCTGCCGAGGTGGGTGGGCGCCGGGGAGCCCCACCGCCAGTTCCCCTGGGTGGAGCAGCGAACTCAGCCAAATCTGCTGGAGTTGGATTCAAGCGGTACTTGAGAACAAATGCCGCGACGCCCCTTTTGTTGAGGGCTTTGGCGACGTCCCAGCCTTCGTTTTGCATCGAAAGAGTTCGGAATCCGCCGCCAGGAGCGACGATCACTGCGGCACCGGTTGCCTTGGACTTTGGCGGAAGGAACGGGGTGAGCGTGGCGATGCTGACGTTGCGCGCGAACATGCTGCCGTACTGTGAATGCCAGGACTCCTCGGCGGTTGCTTCGGGCAGCTTTCCGGTACCTAGCTCGATTGCACCGGGCTGTTTGGGAATCGGGATTGGCTTCATTTTGTCGTTTTGAGCGACGGTAGTTATGGCTAGCATCAAGGTGATAGTCGTTGTGATGGCTCGAAGTCTGCGTTCCGGAGATAACTGCATTGTCTTTTTCTCACCCTGTCGTCGGGAGTATGTGCCACCAACATCAGGATTCTCCCAATGACTGATTGACCGTTAAACCGAATTATATACACATTGCGGAATGTGTATAGCTGAGACGCAAAGAATCATGCGGTCTACGGAGATCAGAAGTCTCTTCCGGTGCCCGTTCCGAAGGCTTGACCACGTCGCCCGAAGCCGTTGTTCGTATCGAACGGAATGATCTTGAGGCGGATGTAGAAGGCGATTTCTCGACCACTTCTGAAGCCGGATCCGAAGTCGCTGATGGTGAGGATTGCCTCGGCATCGTGGAGGTCGTACACAAGCGAATACTGCTGGGTGTCGAACTGTTTTGTATAACCATTGTAGGCTAAATTTGCACCTATCCGTGTTTTTCCTATGCGATAGCCGTCGAGCATCAGGTTGATTGCTGACCATGTCGAACGCTGCGCGTCGTAGCGGGCACCAATCGAGGACATAAAGGTTGGCGTCTGCCATTGCATGTCAAGGCGAACGTTGCTCCACACCGAATTGAAAGTGTCATAGGAGGAAAGTGTCCTGAGGGAAAAGGTTTGACCAAGGCGGTACTCGGAACGGATTCCGACTTGCTGCCAGGGGACTTCGCTGCGCTCAGCTCGGGTGAAGTCGTACCCGGTTTGGATTCCAAAGCTCGATTTTTCGTTGGTCATCCAGCTCAAGTCAAAGCTGGAGTAGTTGGTGATTCCAGTTCGGTCAATCGCCAGCGGCGAGTAGCCGAAGGGGCGGAGGTAGGAGTAGCGGAGGTTTGCGGTGAGCCTTTTGCCTAAGGAATACGTTCCGGCAGTCCCGAAGTTGAGTCGGTACTGGGCGGTGTCATCCGAATAGAGGCCCTGTTGGAAGTTACCGTTGAAGTCGAGCTTCCAAGGTCCCTTGTCGCGGGTCGCGCGGTTGAAACCGACTTGAAAGTTAGTACGAGTAATGCGGCTCTGGGTGATCGGGTCTAGGTATTCGCCCAGGGACATTTCGGTGGTGAACGGCAAGGTCTTGTTGGCCTTGCTTCCCATCAGCCGATTGGAGTCCGACCTGAGAGTGAGGACCGGAGTGCGATCGGAGCCAGGGAAGAAGTTCGCGACTTCGCCGATCGGAATCGTCCTCTGGTATTCAAGGGTAGCAGAGGCGGTTTTGAGGTCGGTTTGGCCCTGGAAACGAACGTCAATGGTTTGCCGCTCGGCGCCGGTCGAGCCGCCCGAGCGGTTCCAGGTTGCGTCCAGAGAAGTGCTTGTCTTGCCAAACTGGCGTCGATCTCCGAGGGTGAAGGTCTGGTTTTCGTTGCTGAAGGTGCCGGTTTCTTGGGCCTGGCGCGAAAACGAGAGGGTGGTCGTGCGACCAATATTGGCTTGGATTCGAGTGTTGTTGGTCGTTGCCGAGGGGGTGGTTAGGTAGTTGTTACGCTGGATGTCCTGGTCAATCAGCAGATTGCCCCACTTCAGCTTTTGCTCGTGCTGGAGGTTAGCGTTGAACGTATTGATGTTCCCAAAGACGCCGTAAAGGCGGGCGATTCCGTTGATATCTTTGTTGCGGTAGTAGTAGTTCGTTCCAAGTCCGGTTCCGAGCTTGCTCATATAGTCCGTTCGGACCGCGGCGCGGTCTTCGCCTTTCATCGGGAAGCCGTAGGTGTTTTTGATATAGAAGCCTTCGTCTGGCGTTTGGCCGAACTGGGGTAGATATTTGAAGCTGCGATCGCCCAGCGGAATCCAGAGAATGGGGAGGCTGATGACGTTTTTTCCCAGGATGTTGAGTTTGACTTTTTTGAAGAGGACCTGCTTTCCAGGCTCGATGGTAGCGGTTTCGGAGTCGAGGTGGAAGTGAGGAGTTTTGTAGTCACAGGACGTGAAGACGCAGTCGACGGCGTCAATACGTTTGCTGTTGCCTTGGCTGGTTTTTCCGGTTAGGTATGCATCCCCCTGAATTTTGTTTCCGACGGTATTCGGGGAGATTTTGACCTGGCTGTAGTTTGCCAGGAATGTACGCTTGTTGAAGTCGACCGTAACGCTGTCGCCAACGACGGTTTCATCATTGCCAATGAGGCGAACGTTACCGGAGAACCGGAATATCTGGGATTCGCGGTCGCCTTCGATCTCGTCGGCGAGGCAGCGATAACCTCGATACAGAATCTCCGCTCCTCCGGTGAGTTTGACCTTGTTGCCGGAGTTTGAGGCGTTGCCAAACTGGACAATTTCCAGGAGTTTGTCGTCTGGGGCAGGCAGCGGCTTCGATTGGAGTTGAGTTGAAGCTGGTGCTGGGATTTTGGCTGAGAATTGACGAGCAAAATCCTTGATCGCCAGCCCTTGCGAGCTGGCGATCATCGGAGAGAGCGCCAGGAGGAGAACGGGATATCTCACTCCAACTTCCTCATGAAGATGAGCCCGATGGCAAGGAAGATGATGTCCGGGAGCCAGGTGATGAGGGCGGGGTTCACCGTCGCCGACTTAGCGGCGATTTCGGTGCAGATCACGAGGATATTGTAGTAGCCCATCACGATCACCATACTGATCATGACGCCTGCGAAGCCGCCAAACTTCGCGAGCTTGATGCTGAAGAACGGAGTAACAAGAGCGAAAATGACACACATCATTGGGATGCTGAACATCTTGTGAAGTGTGATTTCGTCGCGCACAGAAGACGCCCCCATCGTGCGTTTCAGCTTGATTTGCTCCAGGAGTTCAGGAATCGTGAGGTCGGGCCGCTCTTGGTCTTGGCCCTTTCCCATCATTTCGGGAAGGCTGATCTTCTGGTTGATGACGAACTCTTTTGACTTCGACACGATTGCGTTTTCGCGGCCCGGCTTGACGCTCACTGTAGCTGCGTTAGAAAATCGCCAGATTCCACGCTGATAGGTGCCCTCTTGAGATGAGATGACGCTGAGATTGGATTCGTCCGTGCGGTCGACCAGGATCGTGTCGCGAAGGCTGAGAGTGTCTTCGTCAACTTTGGTGATTGATCCGATCGAGACAGTGTAGTTGCCCAGTTTAATGGGCTTGTTCGAAACGAAGGTGCCCATTCCGGCAAGCACGTTCGAGGACATCTGCAGGTCTTGTGATCGTTTGGTGGCGTACGGAGTTAGCTTTGTGATGCTCCAAAAGTTAAGCAGGCCCGCCGCAAGACCAAACCAAAGAACCGGCCAGACGACGCGAGAGACTTTTCCGCCTGCGGCGCGGATCGCGGTGATTTCGCTTTCTCTTGAGATTCGAGAGAGGGCGAGGGAACTACCCAGCGCGACCGCGATTGGAAAGACGAGATTTAACCTTTCTGGGGTGCCCCATAGGATCAGTTGAACCGTGGCGAGAAGCGGGACGTTTCGCGTAAGTTCGTTTTTGGCGAGAAAGAGGTAGGCGTCGGCCTGGAACAGAACGGTCACGATTAGGAACGATAAGAGGAAAATCGGGAAGATCTCCCGATAGATGTAACGGTCAATGCGCCTCACTTTGCTTCTCCCGTGACAACGAAAGCACTAACGACCGCCCAGACTGCCACGCCAAGGAGGACGATGACTGTGGGAATGGTGATTGCTGGGGGAAACTGTCCCATCATGGGGACTAGGAAGAGCACCAACAAGAGGGACGACCAGACCGTGATGATCTTTTGCGTCTTCCGGTTGTAGAGGACCGATGAGCTTCGCGCTCGATCTAGATGAACTGAGCCCAGGCACCGTGGGCAGATCAGCGCGCTCGCTGGTACCGAAGCGCCGCAAGCAGCACAGTGAATGTCTTTGACGGCGGTTATGTCCACCTTTGATAGCCAAAAGTGATACAGACGATGCTCATCTCGGAACGCGCTGGCTGGTAGGTGAGGGATCGCTTGAGAGGCGATGGAGGCTCCAACTTCTTTGTCTCCGCGATCCCAGAGAATCTTTGCTAGCCGGAACGCCGCCATTGCATTTTGGGGGTTCATTCTGATCTGCTGGTAGCAAATCGCGATTTGCTCGCCTTGCATTGCTTTATCGTCCATCTTGTCCATCGCTCGCTCGAGGACGGGAAGCGCTACGAAAAGGGTCAGGACCCCTCCAACTGCAAGGTAGTGGAGTCGGGTGTCTTCGATCTTCCAGATGACGAAGAGAAGGTAGACGACCGTAAAGGACATCAGAATCGCGGTGAAACACCCGATTTCGCCCATCACCGAGCGGTTCATCAGATAGATGAAGAAAATGGGAAATCCCAAGAACAGCAGGCAAGGAAAAAACGAGCCTAGCGGTGCGTGGATGTCAGCGAGCAGAATCGTTCCTATCGCCTTCCTCCGTTTGTGATTCTTCCCGGTCAGGAATCTGCTTTTTGAACGAAAACTTAGATTCAGTACCGTTCCTCAGCCTATCAATATTGGAACGGTGCTTCCACACGATGAACACGACCATCACGACGAGGATAGGTAGGAGCTGAGGCGAGTCGCGGAAGACCAACATGGACGCAATTGGCACCGATATCGCCGCCAGAATGCTTCCAAGTGATACGTATCTGGTGATTGCGACGGTAAGAACAATCACCCCGAAACCGACCAGGGCTGCCCCCGGGATGGCTCCCAGTGCAGCTCCAAACCCAGTTGCGACACCCTTTCCACCTTTGAACCCGATGAACGGAGAGAACATGTGCCCGAGGATTGCAACGACTCCCATGATCATGCTGATGGTTTGAATCTCAACCCCTTGGACTGGTGCTTGAATGATCTGCTTGGTGACGACTGCGGGAATCACCCCCTTCAGAACATCTAAGATAAAAACCGCAAGACCTACTTTCGGCCCGAGCGCACGCACAACGTTCGTTGCGCCGATATTTCCGGAGCCAACGGAGCGGATATCAACGCCGTTGGCGCGGGCCATCAACATCCCGAAGGGGATGGAACCGAGGAAAAACGCGAAGATGGCTAGCCCGACCAAGATCATGGGGAAATATCGTTCCTAAGTTATGACGTATAACCCAGTGAATTTGCCTTAGCTGAGCTTGGAACTGGTGCAAACAAGCCGGCCAAAGGCAGTTCGCTGCGTGGGTAGGGCCAACAGTCTAGAGCTTCCCTGTCTTGAACGGGCGGCACAGGGGATCGCCGATCACCATATCCTTCCATTTCACTACGGGTGAGGCCGCGTAGAAAGCTTCGGCTAGGTTGAAGCCGCCGTAGTACCGACCGAACAAAAGTTCGCCCGGACAAAGCGCAAATGTAAAGGGCTCACTCACGTACCCCTTGGCACCGGTAACGCCTTGCTGAACTAGATCACCAATCAGAGACTGCCCTGAACGGACGGACCCAAAGGTTCGAGCACTGGTTGAAACGTAAGTCTCAGCGATGGCGCCGGGCTTAAACTTGACGCGGTGGTAGGCCTCGATATCAAAGCTCTTGTCGTTGCTTCCCCAGCTAATGTAGCCCATTAAAGGCTCACGGCCATCCGAGAAAGTGTCGGTTTGCTCGTAGTAAATGTCCATCCCCTTCAACGGTAGCGCCTGGTTCGCTCGCAACATCTGTTGCTCCATTGGGTAATAACCGGTTCCGGGTCCATAGGCGGGCTGGGAGTCTAGTAGGAAGGGTCCCTTGCTTGGCTTAGCGTTCAAACTGTTATCGACCAGCTTAAGGCAATCCTGGACCGTGTAGCCGATCAGGCGGGTGACGAGGTACATCCCGCCGAATTTCTTGCTGCTGAACCGTTCAGTTGAAGCAAAGAAGGGGTTGCGGGCTTCCTTCACCGCCATGTTCATGTCCGTCTCGTCCGGCAAAAACTGACCAACCTTTTGCTTGATCTGGCGAGTTTTCAGGTTCATTGCCGCAAGGGCTCCGTCGACAGAGTAGCCACCCTGGTCTCCGATACGGATCGGAGTCCCTTTCGTGAGTACGATGAAGTCGATACCGGGCAGCTTGGAGAGAGCCTTTCGCACGGGTGCCTCGATTTCGAGAGCGTAAGCCTCGGGAGTGATTTCTTCGTTATGAGTCGTGGTGATTCGGATGATGTTTTGCGCTGGAACCTTGCGCTTAGTGGCGTAATACTGCCCAATTCGCACGCTATCGGTGTTCGTTGCATTCACGACCACCGCGACACGATTTGCCTCACCGTTTGACTGCGTCTGGGGCGGATTTACTTTGGTCGGGGCAGTTTGGGCACAACCGAGCAGGAGGATTCCGAGCATCATTGCTTTATTAGACCCATTAACACTCACCACGATAATGTTGATTATTGGTTAAATCGTGGGTAAATGGATTCGACTCTGCCAATAATAGTGAAGATATGCGTTTTGCGGTGATTATGGCTGGTGGTTCGGGCGAGCGGTTCTGGCCACTCTCGCGCAAGTTGCGACCTAAACAATTGCTTCGGCTCACGGACCCTGATGTAACGATGTTGGAGGAGGCGGTCAATCGAATTGCGCCTCTACTCGGACGAGATAATGTGTTCATCGCAACCTCGACACATCTCGCGGCTCCGATCCGAAAGGCCGCAATTGTCGCCCCAGAAAACGTTCTGGCAGAACCCGACAAGCGAAACACGCTCGGCTGTTTAGCTTGGGTTGCAGCGTCAATCCTAGCACGATACGGAGAAACAGGTCGGCATGCGACTCTCTCGATTCTCACCGCAGATCACAAGATCGACGACCCAGACCAGTTTCGAGATGATCACAGCCTAGCGATCACGATTGCGGAAGAGACAGACTCTCTGGTCACTCTTGGAATCAAACCCTCGCGACCCGACACCGGATTTGGTTACATCGAATACGGTGAGGAAGTGGACGCACTGACTTCGAAGGTCAAGATGTTTCGAGAGAAGCCCGACCTGGCAACCGCCGAGTCGTTCTTGGCTCAAGGAAACTTCTTGTGGAACAGCGGAATGTTTACTTGGAAGGTCTCGACGTTTTGTGATGAACTTGCGTCGGTCGACCCGGCGTCGGCTTCGCTGGTGCTGGGAATGGCAGAGGCCCTGGAGAGAGCTCACGAGGAGCATGCTACGACCCTGTTCCGTCAGCTGCCAAACATTTCGATTGACTACGCTTTGCTGGAAAAGTCGTCTAAAGTCTACTGCGTCCGGGCGTCATTTCCTTGGGATGACGTTGGCTCGTTTGACAGTTTGCTTCGAACGATGCCGGTCGATGAAAGTGGCAATGTCTCGATTGGTCATGTGGTTGCAAAAGACTGTACTGGTTGCGTGCTCTACAATGATTCCGAAGATCGTGTACTCACCGCCGTGGGACTGCGCGACATGATTCTGGTTCAGACGAACGATGCGGTTTTGACTGCGTCGATTTCCGACGCCCAGAGGGTGAAGGAAATCGTTCAGATGCTCGGGACCTCTGCCTACTTATAGGTCACTCCGTAGACGTTGAGCCCGAGGGTCAAGTCGGTCTCACGAATCGTGAGACGCTTGATAGGGGCAGGTTTCGTTGCGATCATGAGGTTTGTGAAGCCGCTTTGTCTGGGTCCAAACAGGGTTGCTTTGGGATCATCGGCTCCACGAAGGTGGGCTCCGTAAAGCAACTGGGTATTCGAAGTAGTGCCGTCGACGTATTCGATTTCGATGGTGCCGATTGGTGATCCATCTTCCGTCTTGACCGAGGTCGCTGCGGCGATGAAGAGGCGACTGATTGGTTTTCCAATTGGGATTTGCAGTTGGGAAGGGGCGTCAAACTGGTCCTTCGAAACTCCGGCGAGTTGGCCGTTTTTGAGCTTGCGGAACTTCGTTCCGGCGATGACGAGCGGGTCACCGTCGCCAATCGTGGTGCCTTTCTGGACACTGAGAACCGACTGCCTTGGGGCATACATCTGGGCGAAGATTTCGCCCGCATTGTAGTCCAAATCCTCGATGAGTTCGGTCCGCCCGCTCCATCCATAGTCAGCGGCGTACACCATTGCTTCGAACTGTTTCAGGTTCTTAAGCATGCTGAGTTCATGACTTTCATAGCCAGCCCAGGTGGTGATCAGTGTGCCGACCTGCTCAATATCCGCCGCTACGCTGAACCCACGAATGTTCTCGGGGCGGTACCACGTGCTCGCGATGGGCTGGAGCTCCTCCAGCTTCCAAGTCTGGAGGGACTTAATGAACGGCCGGTGATTCTGGTCGGCCTTATAGTGCCAATCTGCGATCATCGCCCCTTTTGGAATTACTTTCCTTCGCTTTCTCGCATTCTCTAGGTCATAACCGTTCGTCGCATCAACTGCGTCGCTGGGCGAGAGCCCTTCATCACCCCACAGCATCATCTTCGCGCCGTTTCTCTTTGCAATTTCCCCAAGGGAAGGAATCATGAGTTCCCAAAGCTCAGTGACATGGGCCGGGTCCTTCTTGGCAAAGCCGCGCATATCGATTTCATCGAGTCCGAAGTGGAAGGTTTTGGGTTTGAGAACAGTTGCGACTTCATCCCAAAGATTTCCGATGAGTTGCCTCGATTCGGGTTTACGGGGGTCGATGGTGTAAGGAACTTCTGGGTTGTAAGCCAGATCAAGGTTCGCCCCGCGCGCGAAGAACCACTCCATGTGTCCCAGGCTCTGAATGAGCGGAATCGGCTCGACATTTTGCTTCCGATACCAGCCGAAAAGGTCGACAAGATCGGCCTGCTTCATCGTCATGTTATCGCTGACTTTAGGGAGAGTTTTCCACTCGGTACGTTCGCATTGCAGAACAACCTTGTTCATCCCTAGCGGGAGCAGCACGTTCTCCCACAACCGCTTTTGGAACTCAGGAGCCTTCGGTCCGACGAAAAGATGGGCTCCCCGGAAGTCGTGCCTCGGCTCGTCCTCAATTGTGCCGGTAGGAACGACGACCTTTCCGCGTTTCACAAAAGCCATCTGAGCGAGGCGATACACCGCATTGCGCAGACCCGCTTCACCCTCGCCATACATGCTGATGCTGTCGGGGCGGATCACCAGGCGGTAACCACCGTAACGCTTTTGCAGGTCACTCATACCGCCATCGATTTTCATCTTCTCACCGCTCGGTTTAGCCGGAAACTCGAATCTCTCATTGAGTTTCTTGGTGAGCAGGTCAAAAAATTTAGGTCGACCAGCGGGGAAATCCCAGAGTCCCGAGAGGGTTGCGGTGTTTTTCCAGTCGATGAGTGAGTTTTTCGGTTGGGGAATCAGCGGGGGCTGCTTTTCGTTGGGGAAGAGAGCGTCCTCAGTTTGGGGCTGTTGTGTGACGGTGACCGGCTTGGTGGCCTCTCTTTGCCTGGCTTGGAACTGATACTCATAGTGGATCTTGGCAGGACTTCCCTTCTTAACTGGAATCCCGGTGAAACCTTGCCAGTAGAGCGGCTGGTCTTCGGCCCATTCCTGGTTGTAATTGCGCGCATCGAAGCAAGTCGCGGCTCGGTCGGCGGTGAACTGGAGACTTAAGGCGGCGCCTGCTAGATTTTGAGCGGAATCGACACCTAATGTCCGCTCAGACATCGAACTTTTCGTCGTGGGATTGACGGAGATGGGCAACGTGCTTTGCCCGCCAAACCGAAATGTGCCGCCTTGAAACGGTGGTTGCCATAGTTGTCCAGCGCAAAGTTCGATAAGGGCGGGTTCATCGCTTTCCCAGTTCAGCGTATGGTCTACGATGAGGCGGTTGCCTTCCCTCCGGTAGGTAGTCGCCCCGTGGATCTGACCATTGGCCGAGTTGAAGCTGACTTCGATGGTGTTCGCGTCCAGCTTGCGTACCTGCTGTGCGTTCCAGCGCGAGCTGTAGTAGCCCTTGGTCCAGCCCGGCGCGTAGTACTGAAGACTCGACGCTCGGATGATCGGAATCCCCTCGGCGCGGACGGTAAGCCCTCCGCCCGAAGTGACATCGAACACAAACGCGTCGCCGAAAAGCATCGCTTAGAGTTTACGATGAAAACTGCGTTTTCGACGTCGGCCGCGACATGAACCAGCCCTGAGACTGATGTGCTTTGTCCTTCGGAGCTTTACGCCGGGTGTACTTGCCGTTCACATCCAGCGTCCAGGCTTGGACGTTGTCCTTGAGGCAGTTCTCAAGAATGTGCGTTTTTATGTGCTGTTGGAGCTTTTTGTTCTCAACGGGAACGAGCACTTCAACCCGGCGGTCGAGGTTACGGCGCATCGCGTCCGCGCTTCCGATGTAGCAATCTGGCTTCCCAGCGTTCTCGAAGTAGTAGACACGACTATGCTCCAAGAATCGACCGACGATCGAGAGCACCGAGATGTTCTCGCTCAGCTTTTTGACTCCCGGCCTGAGGCAGCAGATTCCACGGACAATCAGGTCGATTTTCACTCCCGCTTGTGACGCTACATAGAGTTCTTCGATGACTTCGGGATCAACCAGGGAGTTGAGTTTCCAGATGATTCGTCCCGTCTTTCCAGCTTTGACGTTCGCGACTTCACGCCGAATCCTCTCGAGAATTCCTTCGCGCAGGTTCACCGGTGCAACTAGGAGCTTTCGGTAAATCCGCTGTTGGCTGATTCCAGTTAGGTAGTTGAAGAGCTCCGAAATATCCTGCGTGATGTCCGGATCGGTTGTGAGCAGGCCAAGGTCGGTATAGAGGCGGCTCGTTGCGGGATTATAGTTTCCGGTCCCGATGTGGGCGTACGAAACGAGGCCTTGTTTCTCACGGCGAACTACCAGGCAGAGCTTGGCGTGGGTCTTCATTTCGGTGAAGCCGTAAGTGACGTGGGCACCTGCTCGCTCGAGCGCTCTTGCCCAAACGAGGTTATTACTCTCGTCAAAACGAGCTTTGAGTTCGACCATTGCGGCAACTTGTTTACCGCTCTCGGCGGCGGCAAGAAGGCTCTCAACAATTGGTGACTCTGAGCCGACGCGGTACAGAGTCTGCTTGATTCCAAACACCTGCGGATCTGTTCCTGCGGAATCGATCAGGGTTTCAACAGGCCGGAACGAGTCGTAGGGGTGATGAAGCAGGATGTCACGCTGAGAAACTGTTTCGAAGAGTCCTGCGGAAGTCGATAGCTGCTCGTGTAGGTACGGAACATGGGCTTCAAAACGTAAGCCTGGCTTATCGATCCTCGCAAGCTCCCAGAACACATCCATCGAGATGATTCCGTCGATTTGGAGCACGTCGTCTTCATCAAGCCGCAGAAGGCCCATGAGAGTGTTCCTGAGCAATGGCGGCATGGACGTTGGCACTTCGAGGAGAACTGGATCGCCGAAACGACGAAGCCGAATCGTCTCCTCGATAGTTGAGATGAGATCAGCGGCTTCTATCTCACGAATCTCGACATCAGCATCTCGAACCACCCTAAACAGGTGGGCCTGGACAACTTTGACCCCAGGGAAAAACGCGTCGAGGTTGTTGAGAATTAGGTCCTCAAGCAGGATGAAGTCATTGCGCTTCGGCGTTAGGCGGATTGCGCGTGGAATGACGGTCGGAATCTTGATCCTGGCCAGGTGAAGCTCACCGTCGCCGATATCAAGCTGAACGACGATGTTGAGCGAGCGGTTACTGATAAACGGTACTGAAACCGCTGGAAACAGGACCAGCGGCGTACAGAGCGGGAACACCTGAGAACGGAAGTAGCCGTCCAGCTCTTCCTGCTTCGACTCAGCGAGTTCGGTGTACTGGCGGACATGGATTGCGTTTCGGTGAAGAGCTGGTTCGAGCTCTTCGGCAAAGAGCGTGCTTGCTTTGGCTCGGAGCGGGGCGACCCGGGAGGAAATCTGCTGGAGTTGCTCGTTTGGACTGAGACCGTCGACGGTGGTTGTCAGAACTCCGGCATCGAATTGCTCGATGAGGCCGCTGACACGGACCATGTAAAACTCATCGAGGTTCGACTCAAAGATAGCGAGGAACTTAAGGCGCTCTAGCAGAGGATTTGCCGCATTTTCGGCTTCTGCGAGAACTCGCTCATTGAATGCGAGCCAAGAGAGCTCACGGTTGATGTACCGCCCGAGGTTTGCTTCCGGAGTCTTCCTGGTCATTTAGCCATCTCCAGGACGGCACCCTCCCGGACTCCGAATTCGCTGATGACGAGGTGTTCAACTCCAAAGTGCTTCATCAATTCTATATAAATCAGGGAGCCGACCAACAAGGTTCCCGCTCGTTTTTGTTTTACCGAAAACCTCGAGCTGACGCGGTCTGTTGGCAGAACTTTAACACTTTTGAACAAATACTCTAATTCAAACAGCTCAATCACTTTTTCGCCGTCCGGGTGCAGGGCTCTCCATAGTCCACGCCCCACTCCGCCGCTCACGACCGCGGTTGAAGCCTTCTTTTGCACGGTGCACTTTGCAAGTTGTTCGCGAATGTATTGTCGGGCGACCTTCAAGGCAAGTTCGCTTCCCGGATTGGTGAGATTTGATTCCGCCAGGACCTTTCCGGTTCCGATCTTGATCGAACACTTTGTCCCTAATTCTCCATCGTTAACTTCGGCGATTTGGGCACTTCCTCCGCCGACTTCAAACAGAAGTTCGGCGCCATAGTGTCTCGCGTCAAGTTGGACTCCTCGAAAACTGAGTTCAGCTTCTCGTTCAGGTGTGATAATCTCCACCCGCACGCCGGTTTCTTTGAGGATTCGTCGTATTACGTCGGCGTGGTTGGGTGCTACCCGCATCGCTTCGGTAGCGAATACGTAGAGCTTCTTGACCTTCTTAGCCTCGGAAACCCGCTTGAATTCTCGCATCGCGAGAATCAGCTGATCGGAAACGTCTTTCGGAATTTCGCCTTTCCGGGCAACCACTTCGCCAAGACCAATCCACTCATTGACGTTATCGACTCGCATCACGATTTCGCCGTCGGAAGCCGCGACAAGGAGGTGAGCGGTGTTGCTACCAATGTCGGCTGCGGCGAAAAGCTGTGTCATCTCCCTATATGCTTGCATAATCGGGTGTGGCAAAGGGAAAGTTAGAGCTAGCTATCGAGTTCGCAGTTGCAGCTCATGCGGGTGATTATCGAGACGGTGACACGCCTTTGCCGTACGTGAGCCATGTGATCGAGGTGATGTCTTTGCTCCGGTACGAAGGAGGTGTCCTCGATGAAGAGTTGCTGGTCATCGCGTGCCTCCATGACGTTTTGGAGGAAACGAGTTGTACGCCCGATCTTCTGGAGGAGCAGTTTGGAAGTAGGGTCGCCCAAGGCGTGGTTGCGCTAACTCGCTACGAACCGACCACGGCGGAGCGGGAGAGCCTCACCGAGCAACAGATTTGGGAACTTCGCTCCTCGATTTTGCTTGCCGAAATCGCTCAGATGCCGCAAGAGATCCAATCAGTTAAACTGGCCGACCGACTGGCGAACATCCGGCAAGCCAAAGTCACGCGAAAACCAAAGAAATTAACACGATACAAGCGGCAAACCGAAGAAATTCTACGATTGATCCCCTCCTCAGTCAACCCCACGCTTTGGCAGGCTGTTTTTGACGAATTGTAACTTCTTGATGTACTTTTCTGGTCGCATCCTGCCAGAATTGTTAATGAATCCCAAGTTGAGGGATACACCCAATGGAACCAAGTAGTACCGACTAAACGCCGCCCCACCCTTGGCGGCCCGACCGAAGAAGGAGCACGCCATGAGAACGGATGAAAACGCCTTAGTTGACCGCCTTTCCTACCTTGCCACCGAGCCAGACAAATATGTCGTTCGGGCAGAGCTAGAGAATCAGCGCCCAGAAGACCTCGCCGACGCGCTGCAGCGTTGTGAGTTTGAGATTTCGCTTTCAGTGTTGCAGAAGCTGGACGCTGAGTCGGCGGCCTACCTGCTCATTGAACTTCCGGATGATACTGCACGTGACATCGTCACTCAGCTGCCGGACGCAACAGTTGCTCACTACCTCGATATCCTTCCAATGGACGATGCGTTGGCATTGCGGGAATATTTGGAAGACGAACGTTTTGAAGCACTTCTTAACGTCATTCCAGACCAAGATGCTCAAGAGATTCGTCGCCTCCTGAGTTATCCGGAGTTTTCGGCAGGTCAGATGATGACCGAGGACTTCGTTGCGGTTCGGCCGACCGACTCTATGTCAGATGTTCTGGATTTGATTCGGACAACGAACGATGAGGAGTTCGAGACGGTCAATTACATCTACGTTCTGTCCGAAGATCGTCACCTTCTCGGATTACTCACACTAAAGCGAGTCATTCGCTCCAAGCCCTCGGCTCTTGCTCGGGAGGTGATGGTTGAAGACGTGATCACTGTTCCCGTCACGACTGAAGAAGAAGAAGTGGCGCGAACTCTTGCCCGCTACGGATTCTCGGCAATTCCGGTTTTAGACGAGCGCGGTCGAATGCTCGGAATCGTGACGGCTGACGACGCCCAGGAGATTCTTGACGAAGCTCACACCGAGGACGTCCTTATGCTTGGTGGCGTCTCGGGTGATGCTGAGAATTACCTGTCGCTCAGCGTACTGGAGCTCATCAAAAGGCGCATTCCGTGGTTGCTCGTTTTGTTCGTTGCTGAGTTCTTGACCGGCAACGTCTTGAGGTTCTACTTAGGCTCGCGCGCTGATTCAAATCCGAATGAGTCGCTGGCCGTACTTGCTAAACTCCAGCTGGTTGTTCCGCTCCTGATTGGCGCCGGAGGAAATGCCGGGTCGCAGGTAACAACGACCATCACCCGCGCGCTTGCGCTGGGCGAGATCCGATCCTCCGACTGGTTCCGGGTGTTGCGGCGAGAGTTCACCGTCGCGATCTGCATCGGGCTAATTCTTGGAACGCTCGGATTCATCCGCTCAGTCCTCAAAGTCCCTGTCATCGGATGGGGTTCACCCATGCCGCTTGCACTCGTGGTCGGGTTTGCCCTTCCAGCAATCGTTATCTGGGCGGCGACGATCGGATCTCTACTCCCGATCGGAGCGAAACGAGTTGGAGTCGACCCGGCAGTGATGAGCGCGCCGTTCATCTCCACTTTTGTCGATGCCACAGGGCTGATCATCTATTTCGAAATCGCGCACAAGGTTCTTGCGCTCAATGGGATGTCATTCTAGAAAATTGGAACCGGGCAAGGGCTGGGGAAGTGGGTGTTGTCATAGACGGGTACCGAGATTGACTGACCATACTTAACGGCTCTTGCCACCATACCTCTACCATCCATCTGCAGATGACCCGTGGATTGAATGTTTTGCTTCTCCAGCACCATGAGAGGTGCTCGCTGTTGCTTCCAGTAGAGAACAATGTAGTAGTTGACGCTACTGCGATTTAGTAGACTAGGCTCAGCTAACACGACGATGGCATCCAAGTCAGTTGTTGGACCCGCCCAGAGCCGAGGAATGAATCCTGGACCCTGACGGCGACGGTACTGCTTGGTCCGTGTATCGAACCGAATTCGAGGCACGGAGAAGTGCGCCCAGATTCCAGCGAAGCAAACTGCACCCCACAGGAGCAATGCCTGAAAGGAACCACCTAACAACGCGGAGAGTGCGAAGAAGCCGCCGCCGTAGATGCATCCGTAAACGAGAGCCATGTAAGGCAGCGCAGGCTCAAATGTCAGGAATCTCTCTTCTCTTGCATAGCGACCAGAGATCGGAGTTTCGAGCATTGGCTTACTTCTCCAGCGCGAGCTTCAGAACCTCATCACCCGTCTTGACAAAGTGAGTTCTGAGCTGCTTCTGTACATCCACTGGGACGTCTTCAAAGTAGTCTTTTCGGTTCGCTTCCGGAAGGATCAGCGTTGTGACACCTGCACGAAGTGCAGCAAGAACCTTCTCTTTGATGCCTCCGACGGGCAACACGTTCCCACTGAGGGTGAACTCCCCGGTCATCGCGAGTCGATCCTTCACTTTTCGCCCCGTTAGAAGAGAAACCAAAGCGGTTAGCATCGTCACGCCTGCACTCGGTCCATCCTTCGGCACAGCTCCTGCTGGGACGTGGACGTGGATTTCCTGTTTCTCAAACTGTTCGCTTGCCAAACTGAATTGATCGGCACGAGAGCGAATATAGGTTAGAGCAGCGCTCACAGACTCCTTCATGACGTCACCCAACTGACCGGTCACCATCATGCCCTTTGAACCAGGCATTTTCGACGTCTCGATGAATAGGACATCTCCACCTACCGGCGTCCATGCCAAGCCAATCGCGACTCCTGGCACCATTGCTCGTTCGGAAACCAAATCGTGTACAAACCTGGGGGCCCCTAGAGACTTCTCAATAAACGCAGGGGTGACCACAACTTTTGCGCCCCTTCCTTCGGCAAACATCCTGGTCGCCTTTCTAGTGACTGAGCCAATCTCTCGCTCCAGGTTTCGAACTCCTGCTTCGCGAGTATAGTGCTGAACCAGAGCCACGACGGCCTCGCGGTTCCATTGCAGCCGAGACGCCTTCAGCCCATGCTCTTCGGTTTGTTTCGGAATCAGGTGGCGCACAGCGATCTCAATCTTCTCTGCCTCGGTGTATCCGCCGAGTTCAATAATCTCCATGCGATCACGCAAAGCAGCCGGGATCGTGTCCAATCGATTCGCAGTCGCGATAAACATCACGTTCGACAAGTCGAACGGAACATCGACGTAGTGATCGCGGAACGTCGAGTTCTGCTCGGGATCAAGGACCTCTAGGAGCGCAGAGGAAGGGTCACCACGATGGTCTGAACCGATCTTGTCGATTTCGTCCAGGACCAAGACTGGGTTATTCGACTCGACTCTGCGCAGAGCCTGAACCACTTGGCCGGGCATCGCACCGATATAGGTACGGCGGTGTCCGCGCACCTCTGCTTCGTCGCGCATCCCGCCGAGTGAAATCCGAGCGTACTTGCGACCCAGAGCATCCGCTACCGAGCGGCCCAGTGAGGTCTTCCCTACGCCCGGAGGGCCGACTAAACACAGGATTGGTTGTCGCAGACGTCCATCTGTCTTCACCTTTCGAACTGCCAAAAACTCGATGATCCTATCTTTGACCTTTTCGAGCCCGAAGTGATCGCCGTCCAAGACCGACTGCGAATGTCGCAGGTCGAGATTGTCTACCGTCGACTTGTGCCACGGCAAAGCTAAAACCGTATCCACGTAAGTTCTGGCCACCGAGTACTCCGGCGAACCCGGATTCATCCGCTTCATTCGGTCGTAGTCTCGTCGGACTTCTTTGTCAGCCTCATCCGGTAGCTCTGCTGCTTCAATTTTGTCCCGAAGCTCATCCAGTTCCTCGGCGCGGTCGTCGTATTCACCAAGCTCTTTCTGGATCGCCTTCAACTGCTCGCGCAGGTAGTAATCCCGCTGAGATTTGCTCAGCTCGTGATTCACCTCGGTCTGAACCTTCGAGGCAAGCTCAAGCACGCGAACTTCCTTAGAGAGCATCGAAAGCAGCTTCTTCAGTCGCTCCTCAAGGTCCGCCGTCTCCAAGATTTCTTGTTTACTGGCGACGTTCAGCGACATATGCGCCGCAACCAAATCCGCCATCACATTTGGTTCGTTAACCGCCTGAGTCAAAGAGCGAAGCTCGTCGGGCAAGCTGGGCGAGAGTCGAATCGCTTGATCGAATAAAGCTGAAACCGACCTTTTCAACGCTTCGAGTTCTTCTTCGCTATGCCCCTCGGTGGCGGGTTCATCAATCAGCTCGATTCTTGCTCGGAGGTAGGGTTCCTCTGAGAGTCGCTCCACAATTCGGAAGCGTTGGACACCTTGAACGATTAGCCGAACCGTATCGTTCATCTTTACGAGAGTTCGGATGATCACTGCGCAACCGTACTCATAGACTCCTTCAAAACCCGGTTCATTGAGTGAAGGGTCCCGCTGGGCGACAACGCCGATCACTCGGTTCGAGTTCGAAACCGACTCATCGATCAGCTGAATTCCGTTCTCACGAGACACCGACAGTGGAGCGATCAGCATCGGATACACGACGCTATCGCGGAGAGGCAAAATGCTGATCTCCTCCGGCACGACCGGCTTTGGCTGGTCGTCCTCGGCGGCATCAATCGCCGCAATTGCAAGCGAAGCCTCGAGCTCCAGCTCAGTCGCAATATCTTCTTCGATGGGGAGTTTTACTTCAGACATCAGTTTTCGCGTACGACCAGTTTGATGGTCCGCGCGCCCGCTTTTGGAATCAAGACGATGAGTAGGCCGTGACGGAAGATCGCCCGCATGTCATTGGTATTCAACTCAACTTGGGGCAAACGCACCTCGCGTTCAAACTCGCCGTAAAGAATCTCTAATTGATATACGCCAACTCGGGCTTGCTCGGAGTCAACATCCTCATCTCTTCGTCCTCGAATGACGACAGAATTCCGCTCTTGGATGTAGATCACATCCACTCCAGCCGTTGAAACTCCGGCGATTTCGGCCTTAAGCACAATTCGGTCTGTCTCTTCGATAAGATCGACTAGAGGTTCCCAGACTCGCTTTGCAGCGACTCTCGGGCGTGATCCACCGAGCTCCTCGCTCAGCTTTGCAAGATCGCCGCCACCTTGCCAAAACAGCTCTTCCGATTCACGTCTTGCCATTTCTTCCCCTCTATTCTGACTCCAAACGCAGCCGTAAAAGCCAAGAAGCCGTCGCAAGGCCGCCCGTCAGACCCGCTGCCCAAGCAAGAGCTATTTTCAGACCATAGTGCTCGGCTAGTAGCCCGAATGGATAAACCCCCAGCGGCCCAACTCCACTGAGTGCCCAGATGTGCATCGAGAGCACCCTGCCCCGCAGCCGTTCAGGCGCGATAAGTTGGAAGAGCGAGTTGCAAGTGTTAAATAGAGTGACGCTCGCCATCCCAAGCATGACGAGAATGCCGAAGACTAGGAAGCGGTTCTCCAAAAGCGCGAGCCCTGCAAGGCCAACCGCCATGGCGGTGATCGCTCCGCGTACCAAGTAGCCTTTGATGTGCAGGTCAGCAGTTTTTGCGGTCAAAGTCAGTGCCAAGATCGAGCCGACGCCAACCGCAGTATAAACGTCTCCCACGCCTCTCGTCCCGAGATGCAAGATGTCCTTTGCCAGCGCGGGAAGTTGGACAAGATAGAACAGAGCGAACAAAGAAACGCCAGTTTCTAGATAGAAAAGTGCCTTGAGCCGGGGCTCTTGCATTGTGTACAGATACCCTTCCTTCAGCAAGTCACCTATCGGTTCCCCCTTCCCTTTGCTCATCGAGAGTTGAGTGCGAATGGCGAGAGTTGCGATCACGAGGGCAGCAAACGAGATTCCGTTGACAAGGTAGCAAGCCTGAACACCGATTGTCGCTAGTAGAATTCCACCGATTGCGGGCCCAACTACCCGGGCGAGGTTAAACGTGAGACCCTGGAACGGAATCGCCACCGGCAGGTCTTCTCTCGGAATTGTATCCGCGATGACCAATTGGCGGGCCGGCATTTCGAGGCATGATACAGTGCCTCCCATGAGAGCCACAAACACTAGAATTTCGATAGGCATTTTTCGGCCCATACTCAGGTAAGAAAAGAAGACGATGAACGACCCAAGGGCGAGAAGAACTTGGGTCCATATGAGTAGCTTTCTGCGGTCAAACCTATCGACAATCGACCCACCGAAAGGACCGAGGAATGTGACGGGAACCATTCCGCAGAACGAAATCAGAGCCAGTTTTTCTTTGCTCTGGGTGATGTCGTAGACCAAGAATCCCTGACCCACATTCTGGACCCAAGAGCCGACAAAGGAGAGGAACGCACCCATCCACATGATCCGAAAATCTCGGTGACGGAAGACACGAACGAACTTAGAATCGGGGGCAAAGAGGAAGTCGAAAATGCGGCGATTCAACGGACCGTTTTCCGACTCCATCCTATCAGTATGACCCCTATCGTTTGAACCTGCTCGGGCGGTACAATTTCACGGGGCGAGGGGCTTTGTCGGCTGATTCAAATCTACGAATTCTGCAAATGTGCTCAAGCAGTGCCGTTTCTGGTGCTGAGCGGCACGTTTTCGCGCTCTCGACCAACCTTCGGCAACGCGGACACTACGTCCAAGTCATCACGCCCGGACCAGGCTGGCTTCCAACTGCACTGTTCGAAGAGGAGATTCCGCACCACCAAATCGGAATGCGGGGTAAAGGGTGGCTAAACACTCTGGGATACACAGTCCGTCAAATCCGTAAGCAGAAGATCGACGTTGTTCATACCCACCTCACACGCACTGCCTACATTGGTCATGCGGCAGGGCTTATTACCCGGGTCCCAATCATCACGTCGGTTCACATCGCGAACAATGACAACATTTACCGACGCCTTGCGAGAAAGCAAAATCGCTTAGTGGCCGTAAGTGATTTCGTCCGAGGAATGCTTCACGGTCGCGGGGTTCCGGATCGTTACATTGACACTGTTTACAATGGCACCGACCTGCTGGACATTCCACACACCGACCCTCGGATTACCAAGGACAGCCTAGGAATTGCACAGGACAAAAAGGTCGTTTCGATTGTAGGACGCATCTGCCGCGAAAAGGGACATGTGGAAATGATCCGAGCAATGCGTCACGTGACCGAACAACATCATGATGCACACCTGATGTTTGTCGGGCGAGTCGTTCCAGGTTTTGAAAGGGAACTTGAGAGCGAGTTAACGAGTGCCAAGCTGCACCAAAGGGTTACCCTGACTGGCGAGCGTCAAGACATTCCTGCTCTACTGGATGCTGTTTCGATTTCGGCTATGCCCTCCTACATCGAAACATTTGGTGTTGCGGCGGTAGAAGCAATGGCCCGCTCCAAACCAGTCGTAGCTTCGCGCGTCGGAGGACTTCCAGAAGTCGTGAAGGATGGTCACACTGGAATCCTAGTTGACCTCGAACCGGACGACATCGCCAAAGCGGTTTCCTACCTCCTGACAAATGATAACGAGCGCGAAGCCATGGGCATTCGCGCTCGTCAGGCCGTCGAAGAGCGATTCACCACTCAAAGAATGGTGGATCGCTTCGAGGCAATTTACGGCAAAGCCGCTCGAAGTTAGAGCTTTGCGGCTACGGTTGGTGGAAGCAAAACCGAGTCAATCACGTGGATGACGCCATTGCTGGTCATGATGTCCGCCTTGACGACCTTCGACTTGTTGAAGAATGCGCCGCCGTGGAGGTTGATCTTGACCTTCTCGCCCTGAACGGTTGCGACTGAACCTTCTTTGAGGTCGGTCGAAAGAACCTTTCCGCTGATAACGTGGTAGGTGAGAACGCTCTTGAGGAGTTCCTTGTTTCCGGCGAGTTTCTTGAGGACTGCTTTTGGAACCTTTGCGAAAGCGGCATCGGTTGGTGCGAGGACAGTGAACGGTCCTTCGCTCTTGAGGGTCTCGACAAGTCCAGCGTCCTTTACGAGTTTGACGAGGGTCTTGAACGAACCTGCGGCAACTGCGGTGTCAACGATGTCCTTCTCGTTTGTTCGAGCTGGGATGGCTGCAACCATTAGAATTGCAGAAAGTGATAGAATGGAAGTGCGAATCTTCATTGGTTTGTTTCTCCCCCCGGTTTATCCGGAGTGGCAAGAGACTCTACGGTAGCCCAGGATCAGAAGTTAGCTTCAATATCCTGGGCAATTTACTGTCAGACCGCTTCGACTTCTTCTTCCGCTTCGATTTCGCCTGCTTCGTCGGTGATCGCACCTGATTGGTAGCCTTGCGGGCCGCCGAAACTCAAGGGCTTGTTCATCCATTTCGCAAACAAGTTCGACAGATCGTCAAAAATAGTGTACGAACAGGGGATGACCACAAGGGTGAGAATCGTCGAGAGAATGATTCCACCAAGGACGATTGTTCCGATGCTTTGGCGGAACTCGGAGCCTCGCCCAAGTGCCATCGCGACCGGAAGTAGACCCAGAACCAGGGCCAAGGTGGTCATCAGAATCGGTCGAAGTCGGGTTGGACCCGCTTCAACAATTGCATCATGCCGGCTTCTGCCGCGTTCACGCAGCGTATTTGTGTAGTCCACCACTAGGATCGCGTTCTTTCCGACGAGACCGACCAGTGCAACGATTCCAATAAACCCGATGACGCTAAATGCTTGGTCAGTGATAACCAGTGCGAGGAGCGCACCCACCATCGCCTGCGGCTGGGCAAGCTGAATGATGAACGGATAGAGGTAATTGTTGTACAGCGATGCGAGAACGGCGTACACCAGGAAGATTCCAAGGAAGAGAGCCGAGAACAGGAATATTCCCTCTCTTGCCTGGGCATCCGCCTCGCCGAGCTGGCGCAGTTGGACTCCTGCTGGCAAAAGATTCTTGTCCTTGATCCACTTATTGATTTCTCCGGCGACCACTCCGTTGGCGAAGCCCGGGAGAAGGTTTGCCGTGACTTGAATCTCTTCCGCACGATCGCGGCGGTTGATCGCAGTGAAACCAGGCGCTTCGTCAAGACGGGAGACTGAGCCGATGTAGACCGGACGACCTTGGTTGAACCGAATCGGAACCGTTGCGAGCGTGTCGCGGTTGTTTCGATCTTCGTAGTCGAGCATCACTCGCACGCCATACTCGCGGCCCTCCACGCGCATCTTGCTATCGTCGTTGCCCTGGTACATCGTTCGGATGACGCTGCCCATCTGGGTCGCGTCGACACCGAGGTCAGCTGCTTTGCGATAGTCCGGGATGAGCCGGATTTCGGGCTTACCGGACTTGACGCTGACGTCAGGACCAATGACACCCTTGATCTCGCCCGCCGCAAGGCGGTCTCGAATATCGGCCGCAGTCTTGGTCAGCAACGCCCGGTTGTCTGAGATCAGCGCGAGCTGGATCGGAGCACCGAAGTTAAAGCCAGATACACCGGAGATTCGGACCTCAGCGCCTGGAATCTTTCCAACGCCCTTGGTGAGATCGGCAACGATCGATGGAGCCTTTCGCGTTCGAAGCTTCTCGTGGGCCCCCATCACTCGGTCGATGAACGACTCGCGGTCGTACAGCGTTCCGGTTACCTCGGCGAAGTTAGTTGCGTTACTGTCGCTTGCTCGCGCTCCGCTCTGCTTGCCAACTTCAGTGATGGTGAATTTGATATCCGGGTTCTTGACGAACTGCGCCTCGACAAGTCGAGCAACTTCGTCCGTCTTTTCTAGCGAGGAACCCACTGGTAGCTCAATTGCCGCCTTGATCTGAATCGGATCCGTACTCGGGACGAAGGAGAACTTGAAGACAGATTCCTTTTTCCATTGACCAAACACATGTCCGCCGACCGCGAAGACAGGGAAAATCAATCCAAACAGTACTGCTCCCCAGATCGGACGGAACGTAAACCGCTTGTGCACAACAAAGCCGATGATTGAGGCAAGAACGCCGCCAACAACATAGACCACCTGTAACGGCATCGCTGATTTGATCGCGCCAGCCACATTCGCCGCGCTTCCTCCAGCGATCAGCATAATGACGCCGAGCAGCAGCGAGTTACCTGCAATGAACGTGAACCAGCGATGGTTCAAGCACCACTCCAGGATTCGGCGGTACCGATCCTCAAGCCGAGCGAATCGCTTCTCAAAGCCCTTCGCGAACCAGCCCTTAGGGTGCTCAATATCCTCGCCTCGCTTGTACCATCTAGCCGCCAAGAGCGGCGTCAGGGTGAACGAGACAAAGAGAGAGAAGAGAACCGCGAAGACGTACGTCAACGACAAAGATTTGAAGAACTGTCCGGCGATACCACCCGCGAACGCGATCGGCAAGAAGACGACAACGTCGGCCAGCGTAATCGCCAGCGCAGCAACACCGATCTCATTTCGACCGTTCACCGCCGCATCGCGCGGATCTTCGCCCATCTTAAGGTGACGGAAGATGTTCTCAAGGACAACAATCGCGTCATCAACAAGAACACCAATCGCTAGCGAGAGGCCGAGCATCGAGAGTGTGTTGACCGTAAAGCCAACCGCGCGCATCACGATGAAGGCACCGAAGATACAAGTCGGAATCGCCAGCGCGACGATCAGCATTCCTCGGAAGTTGTGAAGGAAGATATAAACAATTCCGGCAACCAGGAAGACGCCGAAGAAGAGCGAAAACTGAACGTCCTTCAGAGCTTCATCGACCGTCTTCGACTCGTCAAACGCCGCCGTAAACTTGAGAGGAAACTCCTTTTCCAGCTTGGTGATCAGAGCTTTGGCCGCAGTATTGACCTCGACCGTGTTCCCTTCTTTGGTCTTTTGAATCGAAACAACGACGGTGTCTTCTCCGTTCAGTCGAGCCATTCTAGATCGCTCTTCAACTGAATCGACAATCTCGGCGACCGCGCCAAGCGGAACCTGTTTAGCCTTAGCCTGCGGGTTGTTAGGGTCGTTGACCTTGATGACAACGTTTTCGATATCGGCGACTTTCGTGAAGTCACCTTTCACACGGACCGAAACGTCTTGGCCACCCGAGACAAATTTTCCGCCGGGAATGTTGGCGTTCGCACTTTGAACCGCGCTCAGTACGTCCGAGACACCAACTCCATATTGAAGAAGTTTATCCTTCTTGATTCGAACCTGGATCTCGCGCACATCGCCGCCACTCAACTGAGCCTGAGCAACACCGTTCACCTGGCTGAACTTGTCGATAATCTTATCTTCAAGCAAGTCACGAAGATCGCGGCTGCTGAGCTTGTCCGAGCTAACTGCGAGAGTCAAAACCGGGGTAGAAGAGTTGTCGAATTTTGCGACGACCGGCTTGCGGGCGTCCTTCGGAATCGAGTTGAGGATTCCGTCGACTTTGGTTCGGATGTCGTTCACCGCGCTCTCGGTATTAACACCGAGCTCAAGTTGAATCGTAACAACCGAAATTCCTTCTTGCGATTGGCCCTGAACTTCCCGGATACCGCTAACGCCCGAAACTGCCTGCTCGACCTTTCGGGTGATGAGTTGGTTCACGTCCTCCGGTCCGGCACCTGGGTAGGCGGTCGTGACGACGACAGTTCCGAAGTTGACCTCAGGGTTGTTCTCCTTCCGCATGCCGGAATAGGAGATGAGCCCGATCAGCACCGTGGTGATGACCAGGACGAAGATGAAAATCGGCCTTGAGAGTGCCAGTTTTGTCATTACTTCACGACCTTGATGACGGAGCCATCAACCAGCCCTTCCTGTCCTTTGGTGATGAGTTGAGCGGTGCTAGCGAGACCATTGACCTGAACCATGTCTCCAACTCGGAGGCCGACCGTGACAAAGACTCTTTTTGCCTTGGTACCTTCGGCAACAACCACGTACCGCTTTCCATCCTTCGTTAGAACTGCCGAATCTGGAACAACGATTGCTCCCGGAATCCGGCTGATGATGACCGATCCCTTGGCAAACATTCCTGGTCGAATCTGACCACTACCGTTGGTAAATACAACTCGCGCATTAAACAACCGCCCAACCGAATCGCCCTGCGGGCTGATCGAGGCGACCTTGCCAGTGTAGGTTCCTTCTCCTGCATCCGTTTTGATGTTGACTTGAGTGCCGATTTCAACCTTGCCGATCTTGTCGGAAGGGATTTGACCTTCAAAGTAGATTCCCTGCCCACCAACGATCTTTGCGATTGGGGTTCCGGGGGCAACCACGGTTCCGCTTTGAACCGGCTTCCCGTAGATCTTTCCGCTGAAAGGCGCTCGGATCGAGGCTTCTCTCAGGTTTTTCTCGGCCACTGCCAGCTGAGCTCTTGCCGACTGGACTTGGGCTTCGGCAGTTCTCACCTGGTCGGTTAGGGTCACATCAAGGCTCTTCGTTGCTTTGGCTGAGGCGACTCCCTGTTCGGCTTGCCGAACGGCCTCCCGTGCCGTTTCGATATCTTCGGGCCTGATCGCGCTCTTACTGATCGAGCTCGCGGCAAGCGCGTTCTCATATTGAGCCAGGGCAGACTCGTAGCCGTTCTTTGCGGTATCCAACTGAGCTTCGGCGAGCGCGCCTTCCTTCACGAGCGTTCTTACTCGATCTAAGTTCTTCTTCGCGGTCTCCAAGTTGCTCTTGGCAGCCCGTAGGTTGTTGGTCGCTTGCTCCTGCTCTTCCGGTCTTGCACCCTTGAGAGCTTTGGCGAGTTGGGCTTTGGCCGACTTGAGGGCGGCTTCGGCTTGGCGAACCGCAGCCGTTGAACGGCTAGGCGAAAGTCTTGCACTTGCCCGGGCCTGGTTCAGCTGGGACGTAGCCGAAGCCAGACCTGCTCGCGCCTGGGATACTGATGCTTGTAGGTTCTCACTATCCAGGAGGGCTACAATTTGGCCAGCTGAAACCGACTGACCATCGGTGATGTAAACCGCCGCCAGCTTTCCGCTACCAACGGCGGAAATCGTTCCTTCGTCGCTTGTAACAACGTCGCCGTTGATGTTGATCACATCTTCGATGTCTTCAACTTTTGGTACTGAAACTACAACAGATTTGGAAGGGTCAGAAAGAATCTTTCCGGTCTCTGCCGCGTCCTTTTGCGCCTGGCGATCTACGCAGCCCGAGGCTCCGAGGGCAATCACCAGTGCCAATCCAAACAAACTCCCCTTTCTCACTTTTTCTTCTTTGCTCCCTTTGTAAGACTTGCTTCATAAGCCCGAAGCGCGGCATCAATGTCGTCGGCGCCAACCGCATGCTGAAGGTCAGCGTGGGCGGCGTAAAAGTCGAATTCAGCGTTGATCAGCGCGTTTCGCGCATTCACCAGCGTCGTTTCTGCGTCGATGATTTCCAGAACAGTTCCCTCTCCGGCGTCTCGTCTGACCCGCGCAATTCTCGCGACCTCAGTTGCCAGCCGCAGTTGCTCGGTTGCAGCGGTTTTACGTGCCGTCGCATTCTCCATCGTCGTCAGAGCGGTTCTGACTTCCTGAGAAATCCCGAGTCGGATCTGGGCGAGCTGCTGAGTCGTCTGGTAGATCTGCTCCTCAGTCTGAGCCTTCTTCGCCCGGGCAACCCCGGAGTCGTAGATAGGAATCGAAAGCGCGAGCGAGGTCGTATTGACCTCACGAACCGGGTTGAAACCTTCGGGGTCTAGAGCTTGTTGGTTTTGGATCGCTAGGTTCAAACTCGGCAGCAGTCCTTGCCCGGCCAGAGTTTTCGCCGCATCCAGAGCCTTGACCGTGTTGCTGAACGAGAACACTTCTGGCCTGGTTTGTTGTCCAAGGTTAACCAGTTTCTCAAGCCCAGTGTCTGGCTTTCCTGGGGCTTTGATGTCGGTGACTTCAAACTCGGTTTCGATTGGCCTAGCCAGTTGAAGGTTCAAGACTTGCTTTGCAACCTCATAGTTGTTGTTTGCATTGAGCACATCCGAGTCAGCTGACGCCTTTTGAGCTTTCAACCTTTCGAGATCGATCCGAGCGATCGCACCTTCTCGGAGCTTCTTCTCGGCGACTTCCACCTGAGCCTGGATGCTGGTCTGCCCTTGCTGAGCGACCTTGACCAGATTCTTGGTTCGAAGTGCCTGAAGGTAAGCCTTTCGGACGGCCTGGCGAAGGTCGTTCTCGGCTGCTGTCCGTGTGTTACGCGAAGCTTCAACTCCAGCCTCGGCACCTTTCTTGTTCTTGTTCCAGAAGCCGACGATGTCGATCGGCATCGTGAGCTGCGAGGTCCAAGTGTTGGTGTCGATGGGAACAAACGTAATCTCCTGACCGCCCAGATTTCCGCGCTGCGGTTGCCCAAATCGGACGTAGTTGTAGTTCGTCGCGATTCTCGGCCCTGTTGCACCCTTTGCTTCTTTGACCTTCTGCTCGTTGCTTCGCACGGTCGCGTCGGCGTTCTTGATGGCGAACGAGTTTTGCGCCGCGATCAGAATTGCCTGTTCAATAGTCAGCGTATCTGCGGGTGCAAACAGCACTCCGAGAGCCATGCTTAGTCCTGTCAATGTCATTCGTCTTCCCCCTGTTTCATACTCGTCTCAACTCGTTGGATGCCTGCAGTGAACTCGTCCAAGAACTCGCGCACTGCGTCGAGCTGGAACATCATGAGCCCCTTGTGGATCGGGTGCCGCATAATCAGCAACTTGTCTCCGGGGCTAATCCCCAACTCATGCCGCGCCTCCGCCGGGATCACAATCTGCCCCCGGTCCCCGACCGTGGCAGAGCCATAAAAGGCATCGTCAAAATTTAATCCACACTTCATGCTGCTCAAAGATGTATGAAATGTATGATAGCACACACCTGTACGAGTTGACTGATGAAATCTACGAATTAAATCACTCGACGGTTTCAAACAAAAAAGTGCCCTTCCGATTTCGGAAGGGCACTTTGACCATCTTTGATGGAAAAGTTAAGCGACTTGAGCTTCGTAAACCGCGACTCGTCGCTTGTTCTTCGGGCCTTCAAACTTGACTTGGCCGTCGATGAGCGAGAAGATGGTGAAGTCTCGACCGATTCCAACGCCAGGACCTGGGTGGAACTTAGTGCCGCATTGTCGGACGATGATTGCGCCCGGCTTTACGACTTCTCCGCCGTACTTCTTAATTCCGCGTCGCTTACTGTTACTGTCGCGACCGTTTCGAGTTGAACCTTGACCTTTCTTATGTGCCATAAATTGCTCCCTTAAATCCTTTTACTTGGCGACGACCTCGGTCACCTTGATATGGGTCTCCGGCTGTCGGTGGCCCCATCGCTTTCGCTCGTTCTTCTTTGGCTTGTAGTTGAACGCGTTGATCTTCTTGGCTTTACCCTGTCGAACGATCTCTGCAACAACCTTAGCACCCTTGATGAAAGGGCTACCAACCACGGTCTTGTCGCCATCAACAACGGCAACCACTTCGGTCAGTTCCACGGACGTTCCAGCTTCGCCTTCGAGCTTATCAACGATGATCACGTCGCCCTTTGAAGCTACATATTGCTTCCCACCGGTCTTCACAATGACTTGCATAATCCTAAATCTCCGTACTCGTCTCGACGCAGGAAATCCGTCGGCGAGGGCGCGAACATCTATTATGTCTCACTCAATCTCCACTTTGCAACTGGGAGACCGCGTAACTGCGCAACTTCCCTACCGTCGAACCTTCTTGACGCTTCGATAGACATAGGCAAGGACCTCGGCAACGCCACCAAACAGCTCACGCGGAACGAAATCGCCGATCTCGCACTGTTTGTACAAAGCTCGCGCAAGCGGAACGTTCTCAACGATCGGGACTTTCGCTTCCGTCGCCATCTCCCTGATCTTGAGAGCAAGGTGATCCACACCTTTGGCCACGACGACCGGAGCGTGGTTCTTTGCGGCGTCGTACTGAATCGCGACCGCAAAGTGAGTCGGGTTCGTGATGATCACGTCGGCAGACTTGACCGCTTGCGACGTTCGCATCTTCATGATCTGGCGTCGACGCCGCGCCATTGCGCCTTTCAGCTCCGGCGAAGTCTCGGCGTCCTTGTATTCCTGCTTCACCTCCTCCTTCGTCATCTTCAGTTGCTTCAGGACCTGTTGCCGTTGGAACATGTAGTCCACCGCCGCCAAGGCCAGCCAAGCGATTCCGACCCGGAGGCTGACCGTCCGAGCCACCTCTCCAATGACTCCAAATGAATCAGCCGGCGTCAACGTCCAGATCATCGCTAGGCGCTGCCAATGGGCGAGCAGTGAGGTGTAAACCAAGAACGAGAACAGGAAAAGCTTGACAATTCCCTTGAACGCATCGAACAGAGCTGGCTTTCCGAAGAGCCGCTTAAAGCCGTTCATCGGGTTCAGCTTCTGGAAGCTGGGCTTCATAGCTTCAGGTGAGAATGCGAATCCAACTTGCGCAACGTTCCCGACTACTCCGACAACCATCGCGACGCTCATGAGCATCGCGAGCGCAGGCAGAATTGGGAACATCGCCGCCTTGGTCACTCGTTGGATTCCGCCAACCGTCAGCTCAGTGGAGCTAGTCGTGACCGCCGCCTTGAATCCTTCCATGAAGCCCATGAACCCCATGCGAAAGATCGCGGGAATCGCGATCAGCAGCGCGAGCCAAACCAGTGCGCCGATCAAATCGGTTGACTTGGTGACCGTACCTTTCTTGCGCGCCTCGCGCTTCCTACGGTCTGTTGGCTGTTCTGTCCTTTCACCTGCGGATTCTGCCATGGGTTAGCCTCCAAAGATCCTTCCGATCAACTCGGCAGAGCGGGAGACTCCCGCGTTCGTAGCCGCGACAAGCGCGGGAAGAGTCATTGAAACAGCGGCGATACCCAGACCCAGCTTTGCCGGGGTTCCGATCTGAATCGGCTGGAGTTGGGGCAGGGCCTTGGACATAAGCCCAAGCGCGGCATCGATAATCATCGACACTCCAAGCACCGGGGCCGCGATTTGAACCGAAATGAGCATGCCCTGGGCGATCAGTTGCATGATCCCGTTGTGGATCATCCCCATATGGTTAGCGGTTAAGGTCGGGGCGGTTTGGTAGCTTTTCACGATGGCCTGGATGACGATATGGTGACCATTCATCGCAAGAAAGCACATGATCGCGAGCATCGTCTTGAATTGCCCCATCACCGAAACCTGAATTCCCAGAACCGGGTTGAGCGTCTGGCTCATGCCAAGACCAATCTGGAGGTCCAAGAACGAGCCTGCCATTGTCGCGAAGTGAATGGTGAGCTGCATCAGGAGTCCGATAAGGAGTCCTGCACCGACTTCATTGAGGAGTGCCATCAGCATTCCGCCCAAGTGCTCCGGTGCCGGTCCGATCTTGGCTTGAACGACCATACTGAGTGCTGCGCTCAAGGCGAGAGAAGTAAACACCCGAATCTGGACTGGAGTGTTTTGGGCTCCGAAAAGTGGCGACGACAAGACCGCCGCACTGCATCGTACAAACACGATGAAGAACGCATATAGGGCCTGGAAGTCGTTGAGAGGGGGCATGTTTAAGAAGTTGGAAGTTGGAAGTTGTAGGTTGGAAGTCGGAAGAGCTGCTAGCAGCTAACTCATTTCTCCGAAGGGGTCATCTGATCTGATTCGTTCATAAGATTTTTCAAAAGTGTTCTGAGGTCCATTGAGTAAGGCAATTCGTTCTCACCGACTTCGCGGAGTCCGCCCTGGACGATGGTCAACCGGATCGGCTGTTCTGCTGTTTGAGAGTTCATTGCCATCCGATGTTCGCTGCACGTTGGAAGCAGAGGTGGACGAACTGGACCAGCGTAGTCAGCATCCAGTTCCCCATGAACGCCGTCGCAACCCCGACTCCAATGAGTTTAGGAACGAAGGCAAGCGTTGCTTCCTGAATCTGGGTCACCGCCTGGAAGACGGAGACGATAAGGCCGAGGAAAAGTGCGGTGGCAAGCACCGGTAGCGAGACAAGGAGTCCGGTCTGGAGTCCGAGTCGCGCAGTATCAAGGGCAAGTGTTTGGTTCATTTGCAGTCAAAAGTTATCGATAGCCCGCCAGGATCGCGGACACAAGGGTGCCCCAACCGTCAGCTAGCACAAAGACAAGTAGCTTGGCCGGCAAGGAGACAATCGAGGGCGGGAGCATCATCATTCCCATACTCATCAGGCCGCTGGCCACAACGAGGTCGATGATGAGGAACGGGATGAAGATGTAGAACCCGACGATGAAAGCCGTCTTGAGCTCAGAGATGACGAAAGCAGGAACCAGCGAGGTCAGAGAAACTTCCTTCTTGGTCGCAGGCTTCTCCTTCCGAAGATCCAAGAACAGCTTCAAATCCTTCTCGTAGGTGTTCTTCAGCATGAAGTCTCGAACAGGGCCGCTGGCACGCTCAAGAGCGACCTTTTGGTCGATCTTCTTCGCAAGCATTGGCTGGATGGCGGTGTCATTCACCTTGGTCCAAGTCGGCCCCATGACGTAGAAGGTCAAGAAGAGGGAAAGGCCAATGACCACCTGGTTGGGCGGAATCGTTGGGGTGCCAAGAGCGGTACGGATAAAGCTGAAGATGATGACAATGCGCGTAAATGCCGTCGTGAGAATCATGAGCGCCGGTGCAAGCGAGAGCACCGTCAGCATCGCGAGAATCTGCAATGAAGTCGCGACTTCGGTATTGTTTCCGCCCGGAGCAATTTTTGCTCCAGACTGAGGAGCGCCCAAGCCGATACTAATAGAGGGAATCCCTGCTTGAGCGGATGCGATGCCCACCAAGCCAAGTACCAGAATGATCCATAGAAGCTTTTTCATGGGTTATCTCATCAATTGATTAAGTCGTTGAAGCGCAATAGCGGCCTCGTTTTCTTCGGAAACACTTATTGCAGCTCTCATCTGATCCATCGAAGGCGGAGTCGGAAACTCGCGCTCTGGCGCGGCTTCTACCATCTCCATAAAGGTCGGTCCCGGATCGTTCTTTGGTGCTTCGCCAAGGTCGGCCAGAGTTGAAATGGTCGTCGGAGTCGATCCTAAAAGCAGGGTGCGTCCTCGCACGGTGACCAAGTGAATTGACCCACCAGCAAACGAAGCGGATTCCTCAACCTTGATCGCCGAGTTCAGACCAGTCGAGAGCTTTGAACCGTACTTAGCCATCATTTTCGGCAAGAACAGCTTCATCAAAATCATCACGACGAAGACCGCAACCACCATCTGGAGCAGACCACCGCCAGAGCTCGCGGTCGGAGTGAACTGGGTGGCTGACTCGCCTTTTGTGCCGAGCATTCCGGTCTGCGCGGCCGAAACTGCAGCAGAAACCGATAAGCCAAGCAAAGCGAAGGAGCGTAACATCAAATCCTCCTAAGCGGCGGCGTCCATTCGGAACCGCTCAGCTGGGTTCAGAATCTCGGTGATACGAACACCGAAGTTGTCTTCGATAACAACGACTTCGCCTTTGGCCACCAGGCGTCCATTGACCATCACGTCAACCGGTTCGCCAGCAGCCTTATCGACTTCCACAATCGATCCTGTTCCGAGATCAAGAACGTCGCGAACGACCATCTTCACCCGCCCCAGTTCGACTGAGATCTCCAAGGGAACATCAAGCAGCACATCCATCGAGGAATCGTGCTCAAAGGCTGGCTTAGCAGATCCACCCATCATAGGCATTCCGCCCATCTGCATGGCAGGAATTCCCGGCACGCCCATCGGTGCCTCTTCTTCCTCGTCTCCGCCAACGATCTGCTTTGCAGTGTCGTCGTCCATCAACCAAAGAATGACGCCAGTCTCTTCGCCGATTTGCATCGCGATGTTACAGCGCAGAACTGAGGGTGCATGGGCGAGGTTATCCGCAAGCTGGATCATCTGATACCGGATGCTCATCCCAGTGGCAACCACGGTATCCAACAGCGCGTTTCCGAGGCCTAAGCAAAGACCTTGAACAATCGACTCCGCGAAGGGCCGGACTTCAGCCATGACGTCGTCATCGACGTCTTCCCAGGACATCCCAGTAACGACTTTTGCCACCTCGAGGAGAGTCTCAGGGCGAATGAGAATCATCTGCATCGCTTCGGGGTTGCTTGCCATTGCGAACTGGATTGCAAGAATATTCCCCGCAAGCTCCGCGGAGACCTCTGAGACATTCGCCCGCATCGCAATTGGCGATGAGAACTTCGCCGGGACCGGCGAGTTAGAACTGACGGTTTCGCCGACGGTTTCCCAGATCGAGGGTAGCAGCTCGCTAAATTGTTGGATGAGTTGTAACTGAGTCATGTTCTTACTGCTGGATAGGTTCGGTAATGGAAAAAACGTAGCGCTTGCCATTCATCATCGGTCGCCCTTTGAATTTCGGCACGTTGGCAATCATAAAAGTGAGATCCTTTTCGGTCATCTGGTCGAGCTTGATCACGTCACCAACCTTGACCTCCAAAAACTCTTCAAACGGCACCACGGCTTTGCCCAGAAGAACCTGACAAGGCACTTCGGTCGCGGTCACTTGATTGGAAACTAAACGGCGAATAGCAGGGCTTTGTCGCTTTCCGCTAGACGCAAACCACTTCTGAGCGCTGAGTTTGATCGTTATTGGTTTCAGAACCAGGTAGGGCACGCAGATGCTCATTGCGGTCCGCATTTCGCCAATTTTGACTTCAAAGAGGATGACAAGGACGATGTCGTTCGGCGGCGCAACACTTACGAACTGGCTCGAAGTTTCCAGACCATCAACGCTAGGTGAGACAACAACAACTCCTTCCCAAGATTGCTTCAAAGCACCAAGCATTCGCTCCAGAATCGACCTTACGAGCGGCTTCTCGATGTCCGTGAGAACGTTCCGCTCCATTGGGCGACCAGGACCGCCAAGCATCTTATCCACCAGAGCAAACATCAGCCCCATCTCACACTCAACGACGATCTGACCGTTAAGCGGAGGAAGCGAGACGATTCCGAACACCGAAGCACTGATTGATCTCAAGTACTCGTCGTAGGGGATCTGCTCCATTGAGATCATTTCAATGTTGATCTGCGAACGGGTTTGTGCGGAAAGTGCAGAGCCCGCCGCACGGGCAAAGGTGTCATGAAGCATCGAAAGCGTTCGGAGCTGATCCTTTGAAAGCTTGTCTGGACGCCTAAAGTCGTAGACTTCGTAAGAGTAGTTCTGAGTCTTGGGCGCCCGAGCTCCGCCGCCCTGTTTCGGCTTTGAGGGTCCACCACCCATCGGCGAGCTACCACCCCCACCACCGCCGGAATCGGCGCCGAGCGTATTCAAGAGTGCTTCTATTTCGGCTTGTGAAAGGATGTCTGACAACTGCGTTTCCTCAAAAGGTCTACAGTTGATTTCGGCACAACCCCCGAATTCTTAAGGGGAAACGGCAAAAAACCTAGAGACTTGCTCTAGGTTTTGCCCCACTCCCTGCTTCGGCTGATTACTGTGTTGCGAACGATTTGAAGAACACTTTGAGGATCGGACCCTTTGCTGAGTGCCAGCCCTCAGGAATCTCTTCCTCATCTTCTTCGTCCGGCTCTTCGTCATGGCTCGATTTCTTCTTCTTGCCGTGACTGTCCTCTTCCTCGTCGTCGCCTTTCTTTTTCTTCTTCTTCTTGTCGGAATCTTCTTCCTCTTCCTCGTCGTGCTTCTCTTCTTTGAAGATCTTGTTCAATTTTGCCGCAATCTTTAACTTGATTGCTGTAAGGTGTGCCTCAGTTAGGGTCTTGTCCTTTTCGGTTGACTTGATGACGGTAAGAACCGCATCGGCAACCTCACCGGCGTGAGCATCAAAAGTCGCTGCCTGAAAGCCTTCCTTTGGTAGGAACGCAACTTTGAACCTGGCATACGTCATTCCGTCAGCTAGGTTGATCGTAAACTCGTCCTTCATCTCAAGCTCTGCCTTGGCGAGCTTAATCTCGGGCTCTTTCTTCTTTTCCTTCCCTTTGCCCTTCATCATAAAGAAGCCGCCTCCCCCAAGGACCAGCACCAAGGCTAGGATAATTGGTAGCTTCCCGCCTTTCTTCTTTCCGCCCTCTGCGCCTTCTTCTTTTTTCTCTGCTTTCGCCGACATATTCCCTCTCCGTGCCTAGTAGGTTCCACAGCAGGTAATCGTGCTGACCTAGTGATTTTGCGAGAGTTGAGGTTGCACCTCTACTCCCGGCAAATGAACTCTTGGGTGGTGAGCACGTCGGTACTCCAGATGTTCCAACCTTCTCTAGCTACTTGCTACGCATCCTTTCTCTGTATTGCGATCGCGGTAGTTGGGGCAACTCGGGTTAGGACAGGTCGGAGGCCATTTCCAAAACATGGACCAACAGTGCTCTGCCTGTTCAGCGTTTCTTTGACAACCCAGTTTCCGGTCGGATTCCTTCCGATGTTGTTGTACACGGCACTCGTTGCTTACTCCTTTGCACTGCAAACGAAGCCCAAGCCTTTTCCGGCCTACCTGCCGTGCGCCCTGCTCGCTGGGGTCGGAACGTCTGCGCTGATCACCTACTGCGACTCTCACACTAGGAATGTAAATTTTCTCGCGCCTAGGTTCGATCCAGAAATGTTTTTGACCATAGGCGTCTATGCGTCCGTTGTGGCGTTAGTCACTCTGCTTTGCTTCTCGGATACTCAGCCAGAAAAGGCGAGGAAAATCAACTCGCGCCCCACAGTTAGCACGCTTCTAGACTTGGTTAGAAAGAGGCGGTCAGGACCTCGTGAGCAAAACTGAGTCGGTTCACCGACCTAGAGTTTTCTCGTACCGATGGACAGTTCCGTCTTCAGGGTCTTCAAAGACTCCGACGAACTCGAATCCATTCTTTCGAAGCACCTTTTGAGATGCTGGGGCTATTGGGAGAGTATTGGCTCGTACCGTAGTTGCACCCTTCGAAGCGGCGTACTCGCAGAGCCAGGTCGTGATTTGAGTGGCGACTCCTTGCCCTTCAACTTCGGGAGCGACGCCATAGCCGATCTCGGTCCATCCCTCGACCGGCGGATCTTTAAACGCTCCCGAGCCGACGATTTGACCGCCACGGATTGCGAGGAATCCCAACCACTCGGGTTGTTTTGCGTACTTTTCAACGATGTCCCTCATGAACTCCTCGGGAAGAAGGGCGCCCTCAGCTGCGGTCAGACCCGTGGCATCGAGGAACTCCTGATGCGACCTCGCCATCCTTTGAAAGTCCTCAACTGAGATCCATCGCTTTGTCAGCACGCCTCAGTGTAACCTTCGGCAAGGTACAACCTAGGGGTCTCTCATGCAAGAAGTTCTCGATCTGCAAGCTCAAGCCCTGTCCGAAATCGCGTCGGCAGGTTCGACCGCCGAACTGCGGGACCTGAAGATCAAGTTCTTGGGGAACAACGGAGTGATCAGCGGAAAGCTCCGCGAAGTCGGCTCCTATCAGGGCGACAAACGGGCGTTCGGTCAGGCGGTCAACGCTGCCAAGGGGTCGGTAGAAGAGGCTCTGGCTGTTCGAGAAGAAGCCTTAAAGGGCGGCGAGTTGGCCGCTAAGTTTGAAGCTGAACGGATTGATGTGACGATGCCCGCGCGTCCAACCCAAGTCGGCTACGAGCACGTTCTTCAGCAGACCATGAACCGCATCAAGCGCGTCCTCGGCGGACTCGGATTTGAGTATCTTGAAAGCCCAGAACTTGAACATTTCCGCTACAACTTCGACGCGCTGAACTACCCGCCGGACCACCCGGCGATGGACGATCAGGACACGTTCTATATTGATGATAACCACGTTCTGCGAACCCAGTGCACCGCTTTGCAGGGCCGGGTCTTCGAGGAAGTCCAACAAGGCAAGCGCCAACTCCCCCTAAGGGCGTTCACCATCGGTCGCACGTACCGAAACGAGGCCGTTGACCGAACCCACAGCCACACTTTCCACCAAGTCGACTGCTTCATGATCGACGAGAAGGTCTCGATGGCGAACCTAAAAGGCACCCTCGGCCTCTTCGCGCGCGAGATGTTCGGCAGCGAAGTCACCGTCCGCTTCCGCCCCGACTTCTTCCCCTTCGTCGAGCCCGGCGTTGACTACGCCATCTCAACTCCTAAGCTGTTCGGCGGCAAATGGGTCGAGCTCGGCGGCGCCGGCCTCATACACCCGAACATCCTCGAGAACTACGGTATCGACACCGAGCGATATTCTGGCTTCGCCTTCGGCCTCGGGGTAGAACGCATCCCCATGATGAGCTACGGAGTAGACGACCTCCGCCACTTCATGGAAAACGATCTCCGCTTCTTAGAACAGTTCAGAGCCGAGCCGATTGAGTTAAAGTAGCGATGGACTGGGGTTCCTGGTTCTGGGGGTTCCTTGTTGGTTTCTTTTTGGCTGGCATTTGTTGGATTTGGGTTTCGATCACTCGTCACATTGATCCTCCTGAACCGCCGACGAGAAAGAATGCGAAGGAATTGCTGAGTGATCCTTCCGGAGTCTATTGGCTTTGGAGAGAGGATTATCAAACCAGCTGGTGGTTTGATGCGAATGGAACCGCAGTCCACGTTGACAACGATATGGATTCGCACTACTATCTTTGGCGCATAGAAAGCCCCGGATGTCTATCGTTGCGCAAGACACACTTTTCACCAGAAGAGTTTCCCGGCTCGCCTTCGTCGATAACCTGGCTTGAAAGGATTGAAACGACCTTTCTTCGTTTTGAAGTCTTCTATGAGAATAGTCATCTCTGCTTTCGAGAGTCAGAAACCGGGCATGTCTTCTATGCCGATTAGCTCTTCGTCGGAAAGCTTTCACCTGCCTTGGGCGGGGTGTGGCATTGGGCCGGCGGGTCAAAGCGAGCATCCTGACTCAGATGTCTCGCTTCGTGCTTCCCGCTCGTAACATTGTTGCCAAAGCCCCAGCAACCAAGATGCACCCCGCCAAGAACCAAAGACCGCTCTCGAACGATCCCGACCGAGTCTTCAACTCTCCGACAATCTTTGGTCCAAAGAACCCGCCCAAGTTCCCAACCGAGTTGATGAGTCCGACCGCGAAAGCCGCGGAAGAAGCCGTCAGCGTCGATGTCGGATGCGTCCAAAACGCAGGCAGATACGAATACAACGTCAGCCCAAGCAGACACATAAACACCGTAGCCAAAACCGTTGAAGAAGCAAACAACGCCGCCAACCCCATCGCTGCCGACGCCAGCAAAAGTGGAACAGCCGTGTGCCACCGCCGCTCGCGAGTTCGGTCCGAGTGCGCCCCTGCCCAAAGCATTCCGCCGAACCCAAGCACGTACGGTGCGGTCGAGATCAGAGTTTGAACGACGACCGAGGTGCCCTTGAACTTATCGACAATTGCGGGCAGGAAGAACGTGAAGCCGTACATGCCGGTGACGGCAAACAAGTAGATCAGGGCAAGCAGCCAAACCTGCGGGTTCCGTAGACCCGCCTTGATTTGGTCGCCGCCGAGCGACATCTTCGCCGACTTCTCGTTAGCGAGCTCGGTCGTGATCCAAGCCTTCTCGTCGTCGTCAAGCCAATTCGCCTGCTCTGGTCGATCAGTAAGGTAGTACCAAGTCACAACTCCCATGATCACCGAAGGCACGCCTTCAAGAAAGAACACCCAACGCCAACCGGCGAGCCCCATCCAGTCCACCGAGTGCATGATGAACTGGGAGAGCGGGGTCGAAATGATTGTCGCTAACGGAATTCCGATCAAGAACAGCGACTTAGTTTTCGCTCGATCTTCGGCCCGGAACCAGTGAGACAGATAGACGATCACGCCCGGAAAGAACCCTGCTTCGGCCAGACCGAGGATAAAGCGAAGTCCATAGAACTGATCTTCTAATCCGAAAGCAGAGAATAGTGGGAGCCCAATAAAGCCCATCAAGGTCGCAATGATGCCCCATGAGACCATGATGCGGGCGATCCATTTGCGCGCGCTCCATCGCTCAACTATCAGCGTCCCCGGAATCTCGAGTAGGAAGTAGCCAAGAAAGAAGATTCCCGCCCCGGTGCCAATCACCGCCTCCGTGAAGCCCAGGTCCTTCTTCATTCCGAGCGCAGCGATGGAGACATTCGTGCGATCCAAGAACGCGAGCAGGAAAAGCACCAAAAGAAACGGGATCAGCCGTTTCGTTATCTTCGCGCGCGTCCTGTTCGCAATATCCATTGGGCGGATTATAGCCACAAAAAAGCCCCCGCGTCGGCAAAACGCGGGAGCAATGGAGGAAGGCGACGCTCTTCTCTTAATTTTTGAGAGCGTTCATCCGCGGGGTTGCAGGAGCAACCTCTACTAAGGCTTGTTTGGGAGCGACCAGATAAACGTCTGGTCCGATCTCTTCCCAGGTCCCTTCTTGAACGTAGTTAACGCCGCAAAGGAAGTTGAGAACCTTCTCTTTGACCTCGGGGGTCAGAAGGCTGAGGTTCAAAATCTGTTGTTCGCCGTGCTTGAGGCCGTTGGCGGCTGCCATTGCGTCATCGAAGTGCTGCATTTCGCGACGAATGGTTACCGTGTAGCGGTGGCTCGGGCGCATCGGGCTGTGCACAACTGCTTGCTCCATGACTTCGGGCTCGAAATCATCGATTTCTTCAGTGCGCGTGAATAGGTTGGCGATCTTGCCGAATACGGACGGTTTGTCCATTACCATCTCTTCCATGAGTTCTTATTGATTCCTTTTATGTATTTCTTGCTCCGAAAAGCAGAGTTCCAACTCTGATGTGGGTTGCTCCTTCCTGGATTGCCACTTCAAAATCGAGGCTCATTCCCATGCTGAGATTCATGGTTCCAATCGCTTCTCCGAGATGCCGAAGCTTCTCGAAGTGGGGTCTCGATTGCTCGGGATCCTCCACAACTGGCCCAATTGTCATCAGACCTGACAAATTTGCCTGCTCACATCTTATGACATCCCGTGCAAAGGTGTCAAGCGAATTTTGTAAAATTCCGCTCTTTTGTTCTTCTTCGGCGATATTGACCTCGATGAACACGTCGACCGGATTCGATGATTTATATAACTCTTGTAGCTGAGAAGTTGTTTCTATCGTGTGAATTGCATGGCAGATTTCTGCTGCTCTTTTTGTTTTGTTAGACTGCAATTTTCCGATGAAATGCCATCGGATGTCTTTGGGTAGCTCTTCCCACTTGGGAATCAGTTCTTGGAGGCGACTCTCGCCAAAGTCACGGTGACCAAGATCGTAGAGCTCACGTATTGCATCGACTGGATAAGTTTTTGAGACGGCAATCAGAGTGACTGAGTTCGGATCTCGTCCGACAGATTGCGAGGCATCGGCGACTCGGGTAAGGATTTCACGGTAGCGCTCGATCACTCTTCCATTTTCCCGATGATCGTGGCAAACTGAGCGCAAATGGCAACAACCCCCGAAGAATTCATCGCTGGACTACCGGCCGATCGAATCGAAGCCGTCACCATGCTGCGTGATGTCATCAAGCGGAACCTACAACCTGGCTTCGAAGAGGGGATGCAATACGGCGGAATCGGCTTCTTCGTCCCTCATAGCGTCTTTCCGGCCGGGTACCACTGCGATCCAAAGCAGCCACTTCCCTTTCTAACCCTCACCAATACGAAGGGGCATATTGCGCTCCATGCCTTCGGCCTCTACTGCCTCCCAGCAGAGAAGGAGAAGTTTTTTGAAGCCCACAACGCCTCCGGCAAGAAGCTTGACATGGGTGCGGGCTGTATTCGCTACAAAAAGATGGAAGCGATCGCCTTAGAGGCGATAGGCGAGATGGTCTCTCGCATCAAGTGCGACGAGTTCGTCAGGCAATATCAGTCGATGGTGCCAGACAAGAAGAAGAAAAGTAAGTAGTTACTCAGGATCGCCGCCGGTCGACGCTGGCGGAACTGGTGTGACCGTTCCCGGAGCCGAGGGACCTGGTGATTTGGGTTTCGAGGGACCGTAATAGACGATCCTTGGTGAACCAGCATAGTAGCTCCTGCCAAGAGGCTCTTTTTTGATTTCGACTCCGTTCTTGTAAACGTGCCTGAATGTGTAGCAAGATCTGGTTGAAGAGCCGCCTTCGACTCTTGTTGCGCCGGGCCGAAGCGTCGGATCAAATTGTCTTTTCTCACCTCGACCAGAAGACCTCACCGCGGTTGAAGTGATTTTCACACTGATTGTTGGGTCCTTCTTCCCCAAAATTCTCCACCGGAGAGTTCCCGGCTTATACTCAGCAGCGAGAACAATCGGGGTCTCCATATTGTTTTCCAACACAAGATCCTGTGCTCCCCAGTTGACGGTGGCGTCACGACCAACAGGAACGTATGGAACTGGCAAAGAGTGATTTGTCCGCTCGACAATTTTGAGGTTTGCGAACAAAGACGCATTATAGAGAGTGGTCGAGACCTGACAGATTCCTCCACCAATTCCCGTCTCGTGACGTCCATTGACAAACACCGGAGCTTCGCGGAACCCGCCCTTCACCGTGCGCTGTCCGACCGTCTGATTAAAGCTGAATCGTTCGCCAGGAAGCAGCACCAATCCATCAATCTTTCCCGTTGCCAGTCGAATATTATTGGATCGGTCACGAACGCCCGCATTGAAGTTCGTCTTAAACTCTCCCACCACGTCCGTGATTTGAGCGAGCACTTCATCCGTGAGTTTCTTCGGCGCTTGTTTGATCGGAACGTTAACGATTTGGTCTTCCTGCACTGCCTCAATGACGGCGGCAGACAGTCCTGGCTCATCCAGAGTCAAAACTGGTGTCTCTGGAGTACGCTGAATTCTTCCGTCGACAAACTTTACTTTGGCAGGGGTCGGAGGACCGAAAATCTTTGAAACTACGGACTTCAAAGGTCCAAGGTCTACGGCGTTGGGCTTAAAGACGGGATTGAAAACTGCCTTCTCGTCCGAGCCGATCACTTGCCCAACGACTCCCTCAACTGGCACCTGGGCCACCGAGGCGACATCGTCAACAACGATTCCCAACTGGGTAGCGCTGAAAGTCTCCTTTGCGGTTCTATCCTGGATCTTGAGATTCAGCGGTTTGGCTCGAACTGCTTCCCACCAGATACGAACCTTCTTCTGGGCCTCGGTTACTGTCAACCCGCCGACTTCGACGATCCCGACTTGGCTACCCTTTTTCAGTTTTGGTTCGACTGTTTGAGACACACCTGCGAGGACGATTGATACAATCGCGACACTCGACAAAGCAACAACGCCACCGCGTTTCATAAAAGCATTCATACCTGCCAGTAAATGGCGATACAATTATGACGAATTTACCTCGTCGAATGATCCAGGTTTTGGGCGGTCATAATAGAGATTGTGCAAAAGCTCGTTTGGTTCAATGGTACGGTTGGTCCGCTTGAAACGGCGATGATCCCCGCCGCAGATCACTGTCACCTTTACGGCGACGGCCTATTCGAGGGCATTCGCATCTACCACCACAAGGTTTTCAAGCTTGACGAGCACCTTGATCGGCTGTATCACGGCATCAAATATCTCAACTTCAAAATGTCGATCTCGCAGCCCGAACTGCGAGCGATCATCCTGGATACCTGTACGAAGTCGGACATGGAGGCCGGATATATCCGGCTCAACGTCACCCGAGGAACTGGATTGGGACTTGACCCAAGCAAGATTGATACTGAGCCTAACGTGATGGTCATGATCAACACTCTTGCCCTCTATCCACCCGAGGCATACGAAACGGGGCTTGACGTGGTGACCACAAGTTTCAAAACGATTCCTGCCGACGCGCTTGATCCACGCTTGAAGTGCATCGGTAAGTACGCCTCGAACATTCTTGCGAAGCAAGAGGCAAACTTCCGGGGAGCTGGTGAAGGTTTGATGCTGAACCACCAGGGGAATGTCGCCGAGTGCACTGGCGATAACATTTTTGTGATCCAGAACAGCGTCATTCGCACTCCAGACCCCGCGAGCGGAATCCTTAAGGGTGTGACCCGAGATGCCGTTATGGGCCTCGCACGAAAAGCCGGATATACGGTTGAGGAGTGCAAGTTGACTCCGTTCGACCTGTATGCCGCTGACGAGTGCTTCCTCACCGGAACCGCCGCCGAGGTTATCCCGATGGTCACCCTTGACGGCCGTCCAATCGGCGACGGAAAACCCGGTCGGATTACGAGGCAACTGGTTGAGCTGTATCGAGAAGAGACCAAGAACGGCGTTCCGTTTTAAAATCGATGTCCTGCAATGATTGCCTCCGGCCAAAGACTCATCGAGTGACGGACGGGGGCGTATCGGCAGCCGTCTGCTCGATTTGTACGAAGCTAAAGCCGGTCAATAGTCTCCTCCAGTTCCAGGTGCAACCTCAACTCATCGACACCTGCCCGATCTGCAAAACCAAGCGAACTGGCGTCAAAAAGACCGGTTTAGTCGGGTGCCCAGTGTGTTATGAGGTTTTTGATGTCAACATTCGAGAGATTCTAGGTCAAAATTAGATTCAAATGAAATCTGCTCGAATTCTTGGTCTTGGGGCATTGGCGATCACGATTCTCGCCTGTGGAGGCGGCAGTGGTACGACCGCCGAATTGCCCGATCCAAATTTTCGATTAATCAATCTGGCTCCGGCGGTTGCTCTGGATTTTGTGGTTGACGACTCGACGGTCGTTTCTAACGCAGCTTCAGGCGGGTCAGCAACGACCTTCAACTCGGTTGCCGCAGAGGAAAAAGATTTCTCGATCAACGAAAACGGTAGCAGCATCGCAATTGACAGCCAAGCTCGGACTCTGAATAAGGACACCAGTCATCTAGCCCTGGCGTTCGGTCTAAAGGATTTCGGAACAGAAAACGCCAAGAGACTCCGGTTCGACTTCTTTGGAGTGAACCGGGTTGCCCCAAACGGCAATAAGGCGCGGGTTTATGCATTCAACTCATTTGTGCGCTCCATCGGAGAAGATTCGTACGCAGTCATCTTTAAGAACCCCGGCACAAACCCAACGGTCTCATTTAATGCGGTTGACTTTGGGCAGATCACTTCTTCGGAAATTGATGCTGGTCCGACGACACTCACTGCTCAGCGACAGTTTACAGAGACCGAAGTGGTGACCACCATCAAAGACTTTGAGGCCGGCAAGATCTACTTGATGGTCTTCGGCGGACAAGAACCGTCTCCAGCCATCACGTTTTTTGAGATTCAACCGAAATAGCTGAACTTCTTCGGCGTTGAATCATAATGATGGTTATGATCGCTTCTTCGCTGATTGCTCTTTCGATGGTCACGGCTCCGGTATTGGAGTTCAAAGTCTCGGCAATTCCGGGAAAAAATGGCGCGGTTAGCGGAAGCCTCACCGTCAAGATTCCCGAGGGCTGGCACGCTTACCAAAATCCGCCGAAGAGCGAGTACGAGAACCCGATCACGCTCACTACGAAGACTAAGAAGTTCAAGCTCACCAAGGTGACTTACCCCAAAGGGATAGAAATGATGTCTTCCGGAAACGACTCTCTGGTGTACGAGGGTTCGATCAAGCTCGATTTCGTTGGCACTTTTGACAAAGGAGTGAAGCCTGGAAAGAATGGCTACGAGGCTGTGCTTGATTTTGGATACCAGCTCTGCGATGCCTCAACCTGCATTCCTCCGACTTCGACAGCGGTCAAGCTGGTTTGGAAACCTAAGAAGTGAACTCGTTCCCAGTAGGTTCATTCACAATTGGCGATGGTTCGCTGACGATCATCGGTGGTCCGTGCCTCGCCGAGTCGCAGGCTCTCTGCGAGGATGTTTGCGGAACTTTGATGGCCGTTTGCGCAGAGCTGGGTCTGAACTACATCTTCAAAGCCTCCTTCGACAAGGCCAATCGCACCTCGGCGGGCTCCATTCGCGGAGCTGGACAAGACGCAGGATTGGCGATCATTGAATCTGTCGGCAAGAAGTTTGGAGTTCCGACCACGACGGATATACACTTGCCTGCCCAAGCCGCAGAAGTCGCTTCCATTGTGGACATCCTTCAGATTCCCGCGTTCTTATGTCGACAATCGGATCTGCTGGAGGCAGCGGCGTTAACTGGGAAGCCCGTTAACGTGAAGAAGGGCCAGTTCTTAGCGCCCGGTGATACGCTCAACATCGTTGAAAAGATGAAGTCCTTCGGTGCTAAAGGAACCATGCTGTGCGAGCGCGGAACGACTTTTGGTTACAACACGCTGATAGTGGACATGCCTGGCCTGGAGACGATGCGCTCTTTTGGTGTGCCGGTTTGTTTTGATGCAACCCACTCGGCCCAGCGACCTGGCGGAGCTGGCACTTCGACAGGCGGCGTTAGGGAGTCGATTCCAGCTATGGTCCGAGCCGGTATTGCGGTGGGCATTGATGCGCTCTTCCTAGAATGCCACCCTGATCCAGCTAACGCAATGAGTGATGCGGCGACCCAATGGCCCCTCCATCGGATCCGCGAAATTCTAGAGCCAGCGGTAGCTATTCGCTCCGCATTGAGGTGAACCCGGCTTTTCACCGGGTCCGAATCCAAACCTATTCAGCAAAAGCTAGCTGCATCGAGTCGGCGACCTTCGTCAGCCGTTCCGCTTCTGTAAGCTCCTTCAAAGTATCGTCAAACGGCTCAGCCTCGACCGGGCCAGAATAGCCGATTTCTCGAAGTGCGCCCATGAACTCTTTCAATGGCATCAAGCCGGTTGAACCGGGCAGACCACGCTTGTTATCGATCAGATCATCTTGATCAACTCCGAGCGGCGCATCGTTGATATGTACAAGACTGATTTTGCTTTCTTGCACTTTACGCACTTCCTCAATCGTGCCGCCAGAGGTATACAGATGCCAGAGATCGAGCAAAACTCCCACGTTTGAGCCAATCTCCGACCCCACCCGCAGCATCTCATTCATGGTGTACACCCACGGGTATCGGAACGAATCCCGGAGGGTTTTGGGACCAATAAACTCCATCCCAAAACTCATCCCATTCTCCTTGAGAACCGCTGCCACCGGAGTCAAGCGAGACACATGAAAGGCACCAAACTCGTCGAAGTTCATCTCATTTGAGCCTGGAAGGATCCAAGTCGCACAGCGAGTCACCCCTACCGACGCCATCATCGCCGCTTGTCTTCGAAACTCTTCCAGTCCGGCCAAGTGCTCTTCAATCGAGCCGCGCCAGTTGAACGGAACCCCCCATGCTCCCGGAGCAACTCCAGCCTCGGTCATCAACCTCTTCATTTCCGAAGGATCACGACCGGCAATCAAAGCTGGCGACATCGCCAGCGAGTCGAAGCCACCCAGCCGGCAAAGTTCCAATCCACGCTCCAGCCTGGGAATTGAGATGTGGACGGCACCGCCATTGAGAGACTTCTGCATCTGTCAAGGTTTACCCGAACCAATCACCAGCTCCATCCCGTATCATAAATGCGATGCCTTTCATGCGCTTCGAAGCCCAAGATCCGACCGGTCGAGTCGTATCGGGGACGCTACAAGCATCTTCGGCGAAGGAGCTCGAAAGCCTGCTGGCCAAGCAAAATCTAGCGCTCGTCACCCTCAACGGACGCCAAGTTGGACCAACTTCCCCACTTCCCAGCCAACAAGTTGCAACCCCGAGTCCGGTCCGCAGAACTCAGACTCCAGCTCGACCTCAATCCCCGGCCCAATCTCGACCAGTGAGCGATCCAGCCTGTATGGCGATGGGGCGCTACTTTTTGCTTTTCACTCGCTGGGCAGATCTGACTCGAGCGGGGGTGGGCCAAGCATCGGTTCTGAACACGCTCGCGGGAGGTTCCGTCGGGAATGCTGGCGGAATGTTTAGGGAGATGGCAGCTGAGGCGACAAACGGATCGATGCTCGCGGACTCGATGGAAGCCCGTCCGCGCTACTTCGCGCCCAACGTTGCAAGCACGATTCGCGTCGGAGAGATCGCCGGAACTCTGCCCGACGCAATGCTCGCCATCGCCGAAACGGCGAAGCGGGCTTGGGCGTTCGCCTACTTCCAGTTCGCCTACGGATTGTTTATCGTTCCCGGCCTGATCGTCGCTAGTATGAGCGGCTGGGCACTTGGCCTAGCTTCGAAGGAAGCAACCCGAGCGCACTTCAACGAAACAGTCAAGCAACTCGGAAACGAATCTCCCTCCGACTTTGGTCGTCGAGTGCTAATGGAAAAGCTCCACGATCATTGGGGGCTATTCATCGGCGGATTCATCGTCTCCGGAGTATACGTTTGCCTCTATCTTTTGTTGATGACACCCAGGTTTCGTCAGTTCCGTCACCGACTTGGAACGTGGGTGCCCTTTTCCCTACCACGTGCTAGGTCGGAAGCCGTGGAGCGAGTCTCTTGGGCGCTTAGCTCGTTGCTCAAAGCCGGAGTCTCACCCGCCGCTGCGATCTTCAACGCGCTCGGAACCATCCCAAACCTGCACTTAAGAGCCAAGGCACTCAAAGCCTTGGGAAGCATCCGCGAAAACGAACCCTTGACCAGCATTCTCCCTCGGCTAGGCCTCCTTGAACGGCAACAGATCGACATGATCCATGTTGGTGAGCAAGTTGGCACGCCCGATAAGTCTATGGAGCAAATCGTGGAAATGGAGCGAATCCAATATGGATCAAGAACCCGAGTTGCCCAAATCGCGAACTACATCGGTCTTGCTCTAGGGCTGGGCATTGTTGTCGGAGGAGTGGTCATCGGACTCTACAAAATGTATGCGACCAACATGGTGGATATGATCAACCACGCGAGCGACGTTCCTTAAACCGTTTCCGGGGAGACGTTTTCGGGAAATCAACCGATAGAATAAGGGTATGCCCACGTATCAATACCAGGCAGTGCAAGCCGATGGGTCGATGACTCAGGGACTTTTGCATGATGCCAGCCTCGATTCTGCGATGCAGAAGCTGGTGTTGCAAGGGCTGCAGGTTCACTCCATTGGAGTGGCAGCCGTTGCGGGGGACCCCTTAGCCGCCCGACTCGCTCCGGCCGAGCGACCTCTTGTGAACGAATCCATTCCTGGAGTTCATGCCGACGCCCGTGGCGCGACCTACAACGAGCAGAGCGTTGACTACGCGCCCAACGCCGAGATGGGCGGATATTCGGGTCACGAAGGAGTTGGTGGACCACCGACCGGACAACGGCACTACATCGCGACCAGTGTGGTAGGGCCACTCGTCGGCAAGATCTCACTCACAAACCTATCGTTCTTTTTCACTTCTCTTGCGACGATGCTTAAGGCAGGTGTCCCCATGGTCCAGAGCCTGGACACGCTTTCTAAGCAAGCGCGAGACCCTCGTTTCGGAGCAATCCTACGCGAGATTCGCGGCCATGTCGAAGCAGGCCGCCCCATGACCGCAGGCATGCAGCGGTATCCCGAGGCATTCAGCCCGGTAATGCTCAGCATCATCCGCACTGGAGAAGAAGGTGGATTCCTGGATGAAGCCCTCGAAACTGTCGCGAAGTACACCGATGACGAAATAGAGCTCAGGAACCTTTATCGCCGGGTGACCATTTATCCCAAACTGCTGATAGGCGCCTCAATCGTCGTCATTCTTGGCGCAAACGCAATCATCGGATCAATCAACGCAAACGCCGGAAAACTCTCATCGCCCCTAACATCTGCTTCAACCTGGTTCTGGCTCGCCCCCCTGCTCATCGGCCTGTTCCTCTTCTTCCGAGTTGGCCTTGCCAACTATCGAGTGAAGTATTTCTGGGACATGATCATGTCCTACATCCCGTTCGTGGGGGGTACTGTGCGACAGATGGCGATGGCTAAGTTTGGCCGCGCATTCGGAGCCTTGTACCGCGCCGGAGTCCCACTTCAACGGGTCATTCCGCTATCTGCTGACTCTTGCGGGAACGAATACATGCGTGCCCGGATTTATCCCGCAGGAAAAATCTTGGAAAGCGGGGCCGGTGTCACCGAAACGCTGAAGGCCACAGGTGCACTTTCGCCGATCGTCATCGACATGCTCAGTACGGGCGAGCGAACGGGAAACCTTGATCACATGTTGAACAAGATGGCCGACTACTACCACGACGAAGCGAAAACAAAGTCCGTCCAGCTCGGCTACTTTACTGGAGTCTTGGTGCTCCTGCTCGTTTCCGCTTACATTGGCTCGATTATTGTCAATTTTTATCAGAACTACGGGAAGGGATTCTCCGACATTATGAAGTAATCGTCCCGTTTTCAACATGCAGCAAGACCACTATCGCGTCCTGGGGGTTGCCCGAAACGCTACGCCAAACGAAATCAAATCGGCGTATCGCAAGCTCGTGCTTGCGCACCATCCGGACAAAAGCGCTTCGAGAGAGTCTGCTGATATGTTCCACCGAGCCACTACCGCCTACGAAGTTTTGGGTGATCCCGAACGTAGACGGCACTACGACACGGTTGTGGCAGGTGAAAAGCGTCGCACAGTGCAGGCCCAGCGGCCATCTGCCTCGCAATCCAACGCACCAAAGACCCAAACTCAGGCTCAGCCACAGCCCCAAAAGGCTGGTACGGCCGGTTCAAAAGTGACCACGGTGGCCGCGGACGTCACACGTCTCACGCTCATCTTTACAAGAGGCAACTTTGTCGAAAGCGAGAAACTGGCCCGGGCAATCTTGAACAGAGACAGCCGTCAGCCAATTCCCTACGCGGTGCTAGGAGACCTTGCACGCGCCAAAGGGAATCTAGATGAAGCTGCAAAGATGTATGCCTACGCCGCGCAGATGGATCCTCGAAATCCTATCTACCAGCAACGTCATGAGGAGCTGGTGAAAACCGGTCGCGCTGAACCCAAGACGGGCAGAGTCGCCATCAAGGAAGATCGTGCGATATTGAGCGTCATGGTTGGCGCACTGTTGCTCGTGTCAACGGCCCTTTACGTGTGGATGGCGAGCGAACCAGCAATTGCTCCGAGTATTGGTCTGATCAGCACCTGGACTCTCGGGTTGGTAGTCATGCTCTTTTTAGCCGGCGTTTCAGTTGGAGCCGTGATGTGCTCGGGCAACTTCCTCGATCGCTTCTCAGTTTCTTCGACCAACTCCTTAGGTCGCGTCTCCTCGCCGATCCTTGCTCTAACTACGGTTGCCATCGTAAACTTCTGGGCGGCTGTGGCTCTCTATGCAGGAATCAGCGTGGCGCAGCGATCTTTCAACTATTCCCATCTCCGATTTGTGGCGGGTATCGCTCTTGTCGTGGTCGTACTGTCCCTCGCCTGCGCCGGCTCTGCAACCCGATTTCTTCCGATGCAAACTTTGCTTTGGGGCGGCAACATCGCCTACCTAGGCGGGATTTGCGGATGGATGATTGCAGATTCGTTTAAGAGAGTTTAAACTCGAGTCTTCCTTCTCGAAGTGCAATTCCAAACAGAACAGTCGCCAGCCACCATTGGTGACTGACGACTCGTTGCGTCGGATTAGTGCCTAGCTTACCAAGCGCGGCGGTCGTTGGTCTCGAACTCTCGAACAACCATCTGTCCACGTCCTTCGCGCTGCAGGAGCATCGAATGATAGACCTGCTGGCGACGACCCCAAGGATCATTGTAGTCGTGAATCATCACCACTCTGGCCGAATCTCTGTAGGTTCGAACTTGGTCGACACGGTACGAGTTGGTTTCGGCATTGCTTGCCAGGTCGTTGATCAGATCGTAGAAGTCATTCGAATTCATCGAGTAATCGTAGTTCCCGTTTCTCATGATCGCAACCTGACCATTTCGAGGCACGAGCCGACCGAGAGAGCGCCGATCGTATCTTTCGAATCCATCCCGAAGATCTTCAAGCGAGTTGTCGACGTCGATGTTTCGGCGATTGTTATTGCTCCAATCCCATCGGTTATCCCAACCACGATCGTCGTAGGCGTAAACAACGCCTGTGTTCCAAAGCCAAGGGCTCCGATAGGTGGTCACCACAACGGTATTGCAGTTAAGGTAACCCGGGAGGAACGGATACAGGTACCACGGCGAGACCACGACGTTGACTCCGATTCCGACTTGCCACGGATTGAAGCAGTAGTTCGGGAAGAAGAAGAAGTTGTCGTTCCAACCATTGTTGTAGTGGCAATAGCCCGTTCTCCAACCGTTATCGAAGAAGAACCCGTTGTTATTGTTGCCTCGGAAGATTCCATCCTGACGACGCGCCTTGAGGGCAAGCTCGTCAGTTCGCACAATTCCCGGAGGAGCACTGATCTGGTTTATCGTGGGTGCGCGATCAACGCGAATGTTGCTATTCGTATTGTAGGTCGTTCTACCCCGATCTGGAAGCCCCTGAGTGGCGCTGCCACCCCTACCTCGGCTCAAACCGCCATCTGTGGAAGGTCGGCCTAAACCGCTGTCACTTCCGCCACCGCGCGTCGGACCGCCCGAAGTCGAGCCACCGCGATCTCTGCTGGGTCCGCCGGATTGGGTGCTTCCGCCGGAGGAGCCGCCTCGATCTCGAGATGGTCCACCACTTTGGGTGCTGCCACCCGATGAGCCACCACGATCTCTGCCGAGTCCGCCCGATTGGCTACTGCCTCCGCTGGAGCCACCCGAGCCCCCTCGTCCAAGACCCGAGTCTTGGTTAGGTCGTCCCAAACCAGAATTGCTATCTCCTCCTCGTGAAGGAGGTGGTGAACTCTGGGGTGGGTTGGAACGGGCAGGAGGGTTGTTCGAAGGTGGAGGGGACGAGGGTCGGGATGGAGGGCTCGATTGTCCGCCCCCGGTTCCGCCGCCGCCACCCCGTCCTCGACCGAGACCGCCGTCTTGAGCGGTCGCCAGCACCGTTGCCAGGGCGAGAAGACTAATTGTTGAGAAGTAGCGAAGGCTTTTCATGGCTTTCAACTGGTTATACGCGCAACACTTGTACCAGTTACTACCATTGTAGCGGCGATTAATCGTTTTTCGTGTTCGGACGACCGATCTTCCTAAATCCCAAGTCACCTCTCATGCCGGCTCAATCGATTTTGCAAGTCCAGGAGGTGCTCCCTGAATTGCTCGCAAGTACCAAAACGGGACTCCTCGAGTGCGAGAACAACCGTCCCTCAAGGTGAGGCTGACAGAGATTTTGCGACCGGACGATGGAAATCCGGGCTACGACTAGCTTCGCAGAATTGATTCCTTTCTCCAATTGGACGCTATCAACATCCCAACACTGGAGGTCAGTGATGCTCCAAAAAGCATTCTGAGTCGAGGATCACCAGGTTGTATAAATCCGCTCGAAATCCACATTGTCAGCAGAATGAACGGCAAACAAATCGCGCAGTACGCGAGGAACTCCCTGACCATTCCCGCTCCCTTCGTCCGTTTGCGTTTCGCTGTGAGTGCTCGCTGAATGCGATAGGAGAGGGCAATCGACGGAACAGTTGCAAACGGCAAGATGAGAGCAGCGTTGGGAAACATACCCGTCATCGCATAGCCAATTTTCATAATTGCCCACTGAATCAGAGTCGAAATCAGCGTGAAGCCGAGGATGCTACTGATGTCAATCACGGCCTTGGTGGGAAAAATCTTTCCGAGTTTGCGATCCCACATCTGCAAGAAGAAGTCAAGCAAGATAAGGGGACTAAGCTTGCTTTCTCCATGCTCCCTCGCTCCGAATTTTATTGGGATTTCTGCTACTCTGCAGGAATCAGGGGCCCCAGCCAGGATGTCAAAGAGTATCTTAAACCCTCGCCCGCTCAGCCCTGGGACTACTTCCTCAAAGAGCTCGCGTTTCATCATAAAAAATCCGCCTAAGCTGTCCTTAAGAGGGATTCCAAAAGCCTTTGAGATCATCGAGTTACCTGTGAGACTCAGCTTAGTTCGGCTTGACGCGAATTCACCCAATTCCGCCCCTTCCGCAAATCTACTTCCAACAGCAATGTCTGCCAGATCCGCACGAAGGCTAGACAGCATGTTCAAGAGTTTTGCCTCCTCATGCTGACCATCTGCATCCATAACGGCGATGTAAGGCGCCGAGGAAGTCATCATGCCCTCGATGCACGCCGTCGACAATCCGCTTCGTCCAATTCGACGGATGAATCGGAAGTTGTGGTGCTTCTGAGACAATTCTCGCATTACCTCGGGAGAACGATCGCTAGAGTTGTCATCGACAATCACCATTTCCCAGTTCACCCCCTTTAAAGCATTCGAGACCTTCTCAAAAATAATCGGAATGTTCTTCTCTTCGTTCAGGGTCGGGATAACGACAGTCAGTTCAAGACCAGTTGCGACCTCAAGTTTAAGCGGAACTCTATCTCCATCAAGTGAAACATCTACCAAGCGCATAGCACACCAAGAAACAGCTATAAGTGTAGCGGTTTGAGAGGTTTTACGCTACGTATGTTAATGTAATCAGGTAGTTGTTTCGGGAAACTAACGCATCGTGTTAGGTTTGCTCCGTGGTCTCTCTCTGGGAGCAGTGCCAGGGGAGAATCGAGAGGTTTGCCGCAACGTGGGAGAATATACGGCTACTTCGCTTCACCGAGCACCGTTCTCCACAAGTGGAAAACCCAACCATCCCAAGTAATTTTCCAGGCAAATCAGCCAACATTACTCTTAATGAGCAAACGACAGATCGGCGTGATCCCTGGCGACGGTATCGGACCTGAAATAACCGATGCAACCATCGCTATCCTAGAATCGGTAGGATTTGAGGCCGACTGGGTCTTCCTCGAAGGCGGACTAGGTGCCGTCGAGAAAGGCATGGACGCAATGCCAGAGCAAACGGTTAATCGGATCAAGGAACTCGGGGTAGCCCTCAAGGGGCCAACCACCACACCGGTAGGCAAAGGACACAAGTCCGCCAATGTTATTCTTCGCCAAGCTCTTGACCTCTTCGCAAACGTTCGCCCAGCCAAGACGATGCCTGGCCTCGAAGGACACTTTAGTGACCTCAAGATTGACTTGATCATTGTTCGTGAGAACACTGAGGACTTGTATGCAGGCATCGAATATCAGGCTCACCCAGATGTAGCCCAAGCGATCAAAGTGATCACTCGTCCTGGTTGCCAACGCTTAGTGGATTACGCCTTCGACATGGCTAAGAAGCAAGGTCGAAAGCGAGTTACCGCTGTACACAAAGCTAACATCATGAAACTCACAGATGGGATGTTCCTGGAAGAGTTTTACAAGGCAGCAGCTCGCTACCCCGAACTCAAGTCCGACGACATCATTGTTGATAACTGCTGTATGCAGCTCGTGACTCGCCCTGATGAGTTCGATGTTTTCGTGACCGAAAACCTTTACGGCGATATCGTCAGCGATCTTTGCGCAGGCCTCGTCGGCGGCCTCGGCTTGGCACCCTCGGCTAATATCGGCAAGAATTGCGCGGTGTTCGAAGCAGTGCACGGTTCGGCTCCTGATATCGCAGGTAAGGGCATCGCGAACCCCTCGGCACTACTATTCTCCGCACTGATGATGCTTCGCCATTTGGGAGAGAATGAAAAAGCTGATCGGATTCAGAACTCGGTACTTCGCGTCTGCGACGCGGGTCAATGCTTAACCATTGATCTTGGCGGGAAGGCGAGTACGGAAGAATTCAAGGTCGAAGTCATCAGAAACGCCAAACTGAATTAGCTTTCCTTCGTTAAAAACTGCTTCATATTGAACCATCGGCGGCCCGCTCGGGACTATGATATCAATATGACGTTTGAGACGTTTGATCTCTCGGTTTTCATCGAAGCTGATGAAACCAAAGTTGCAGATGCTTGGTTACGTTCAGGAACCATTGAGAAGTGGTTCCTGGCCCGGGCCAACTATGTTGACCCTTCGGGGCAAGCACGAGATCCCGAAGAGGTATGTGGCACTGGCGACTCGTACTGGTGGGAGTGGTTCGAACGATCTGTGGAAACCGGAGTCGTCACCGTAGCGGGAACCAATATCATGGAATTCTCTTTCGGCGATGGGATTCAAGTTACTGTACAGTGGGAGAAGGTCCACGACGGCACTTTGCTCGTCCTTAACCAGACCCACGATATTTCCGATCTTGATCGCTTGCAGCGAATGTACTGCAGTTGCTATCAAGGCTGGACGTTCTACCTCACTAACCTAAAAGCCCTCCTTGAGCATGGTGTTGACCTTCGGGAGAAAGCACCTACGCGAAAAGACCACGCAAACGTCTAAACTCTTAGGTAGTTTGCCGCGCGTTTCGATTCTGCTGACTTGTTATCAACACCTGAAGTACCTGCCGGCCGCAGTAGAGTCGGTGCGTGCCCAAACCTATCAAGATTTCGAGATAATCGCCCTAGATGATGGGTCGACAGATGGATCTCGAGAATGGCTCGCCACCCAACAAGATCTCCGATGCGTTTTCAACGACAAGAACCTTGGCACTTACGGGACGCTCAACCGGGGCCTGGATCTCGCTACCGGCGAATTCGTCGCCGTCCTGAACGACGACGATGTTTGGATGCCCGAAAAGTTGCAACGACAGATTGATCTGCTGGACACCCATCCGGAAGTTGGCTTGGTTCACACCGAAGGTGAATTCATTGACGGTGAGGGTGTCGTGTTTGAAGGCAAGCCGCTGGGGTTCGCCTTTCCTCGATTTGAGACCGGTGACATCCTCCTTGATCTGGTTTACGAGAACAAGATCATCGCCTCCGCCGCCGTGTTTCGGCGAAGCTTGATTGATCAGGTTGGACCCTACAACGAAAACTACTTCGGGTCAGGCGACTGGGAGCTGTGGTTCCGTCTCGCAGAACAAGTGAGGGTGGGGTGTGTTGATGAGAATCTTACGCAATATCGAGTTCATGGAGCGAATGCCTCGCACAAGCTTGAAAAGATTTGGCGAGACGACCAGATGCTCCGCGAGTGGATGCTACCTAGACTTGACGATCTTTCGGATCGATTTCCTGAACCAAGAATCACGGCGGCAAAGGCTCACTGCTGGGCAGCGCTCGGTACGGTGCGTATGCTCAACGGTGAAGCCAGATCTTCGCGAGAGGCTTACCGAGCGTCGATGCACCTGATGCCAGGACGCATCAAGAACTACCTGCGGTTTGCGGCGACCTATCTGGGTCACAATACTTTTCGGAAACTCTTATGATTTACCTAGATCACGCGGCAACGACGCCGGTTTGTGACGAAGCCCGAGCGGCGATGTCAGAGGCGATGGATTTCTTCGGAAATCCGTCTTCGTTGCACACAGCCGGACGCAAAGCAAAGGACTTGATCGATATTGCTCGTGAGCGAATCACGAGCGTGATCGGCTGTACATTTCCTGAGTTCATTTTCACAAGTGGCGGAACCGAAGCGGCTAATTTGGCTTTGGTCGGCGCAGCCCTCGCGAACGAGACATCTCGCCGAAAGATTGTTCTCAGTGCAGTTGAGCATCACTGCGTTCACGGTCCGGCCCTGCTGCTCTCTAAGCTCGGATACGAAATCGTTGATTGTCCAGTAACGCGAGAGTCATGTTTCGACCTTGATCGGCTTCGGGAGCTGGTTGATCATAACACCCTTCTTGTCGGGATGATGAGCATTAACAACGAGACTGGCTTTATCCAGCCGATTGGCGAAGCAGTCTCAATCGCCCATTCAGCCGGTGCTCTTTTCTTCTGCGACAATGTCCAAGGGTTCCGGAAAGGCGCGATTGATCCGGTGGAGCTTGGAGCGGATTTGGTGAGCATTAGCTCACACAAGATCAATGGTCCAAAGGGGATCGGTGGACTGTACGTTCGTCCTGGCACGAAAATGAAGCCGCTGATCTCGGGCGGGGGTCAGGAGCGCGAAGTTCGCGGTGGGACCGAGAACCTCATTGGAGCGGTTGGATTTGGTGCTGCCTGCACTTTGGACTATTGCGATGTTCGAGGCTTTCGCGATCTGTTTTGGGATGCGCTGGTTGAGGCGGGCGGGGTTCCGACGGTTGCGGCACGTGAGAAGCTCTTGGGTTCTCATGCTCATTTCCGCTTCCCTACCGTTGACTCTGGGACGTTGCTGATTCGGCTGGATCGTGAGGGAATTTGTGCTTCGGGTGGGTCGGCTTGTTCCTCTGGCGCGGCGGAGCCGAGCCATGTGTTGAAGGCTTGCGGTTTCAAGTCATGGGAGTGCAACGAAGGGATTCGTTTCTCGTTTGGTCGAGGCAACACTCTTGAAGATGCCCGGCAGGCGGCGGAGATTGTCATCCGGATTGTGGACGAGCTACGCGTTCGTCGATGACGATCGAAGTTGTCATGTCGGCGACGACGTTGGTTACTGAGCGAGCTCTGGCTAGGATCCAGTCGACACTCAATAGGACAACGAGGATCTCGTTCGGGAGGCCCAGAGTCCCGAGGATGACGGCTAGCGAGATGAAGCCGGCTTCGGGGACACCGGCGATTCCCGCGGCGGTCAGGATGCAGAGGACGGCAATTCCGAGTTGTTGACTGAGGTCGTAGTTGAGGCCCAGTGATTGGGTGACGATGATGACGGCCATGGCTTCGTAGAGAAGGATTCCGTCGTTGTTGAGGTTTGTTCCGATGCAGGCGGCCATTCGGCTGCTGGCTTTACTCACTTTGAGATTGTCGAGTGCTTGGAGCGTCAGCGGCAAGGTTGCTAGTGACGAATTAACCCCGAAGGCGTTGAGGCAGGGTGTCAATGCCTCTTTCCAAAACTGTCGCAGATTCTGCTTTTTCAGGATGAGCCAAAGGTTGTAGACGATGAAGGTCTGAATTCCAAGACCCAAGAGGCCGGTGCCGAGATAGTAGCTGAGGCCAACGAAGTTCTGGAATCCGCTCTCGCCGACGCTTTTGGCGATGACTCCGAACATTGCGAACGGAGTCAGGGCGACGAGCCAGGTGATGACTCGCTCGGAGATGCGGAGGCCGCCGTGAATGAACTGGTTCCAAGAGGCGACCCAAGGGTCGTTTTCTTTCTGGAACGATTTCAGCGCACAGCCGACGAGGACGGACAGGAAGACGACGCCGAGGATGTTTCCTTGGGTGAATGGCTCGACGATGGTATCGGGGATTAGGTTGTCGAGGAAGCCGAGGAGATCAGCTTTTTTGCCTTCGGCTTGCTTGAGCAGGCCGCCGTCGGAAAGGCCCTCCTTGTTGAGGACGAGGTGTTTACCAGGCTGGATTAGGTTGGCGAGGCCCATTCCGATGACGGTGGCAAGGATGGTGTTGACGGCGATGACTCCAAGGAATCGCTTTGCCTGGAGGATCTTGACGTCGCTGGTGATGATGGCGTCGAGGATTGCAAAGAAGAGCAGCGGGGCGGCAACGGCTTTGATCAGGGTGATGTAGAACTTGCCGATGTTGCCGAGGGGGGCTGAGTTCTCTTTTCCAAGGAGGAGTCCGACGACGATTCCCGCCGCGATCCCGACGAGGATGAGCCCGGTGGATCGGAGAGCTTTGCGGCCGGCGGCGTTGTCGGGCATTTGGTCAGTTTACAGTTAGCAGTTTGCGGTTAGCCGGATTGGGTTGAGAACTGCATCGTGTTTTAGCGAGGGTAGGCGCTTTTGTCTTAGTTCTTGAACACGCGGAATCGCGCCCCCCCCCCCCCCCTCGGACCGCATCGGAACAACTTCTATATCGGACCGAAGGGCCAGTTGTTTTTCTTTCTGAGATCTCGTTCGGTTTGGACTGGAGTTTCGTTGCCGTACGTCTCGTCTAGCCAGGCGGGAAACTTGAGGTTCAGTGCATCGTGGAGTTCGCCGAAGAACAGAGTTCGCTCTTCGATCCAGGGGAAATGGCCGCTGTAGGGGATCTGGGCGACTTTGGCTTTGGGTAGGAATTGCTCTTTGAGGCGGTACGGCATGGCCGAGCCGCAAGGGTCTTGGTAGCCCTGGATCATGGTGATGCGGGCTTTCAGGTTCTTCAACTTTTTGAGATCTGCGCGGTATGCCTGAGAGTTGAGGATGTGCTTTTGAAGTGCCAAGAAGACCCTCGGATTGAACAGGTTCTTAGGCGCCTTTTGGAGCATTTCTTGACCGAATTCCAAGTCGTAGAAGTAGTACGGCATTGCAGCGGGAACTTGTCTGGTGAGTTTTTCTTCGGGACTGAGGGCGGGGTCGAGTTCGATGTCAATGAAGGTCTTTTGAACGTCTTTGGGGATCTTTTTGTCGAGGTTCTGTTGGAGGACGTTGCCATCGAGATCGAGCCCGGGGACGCTGGTGAGGACGAGATGGTCGATGGCCTCGGGGTGGCGGGCGGCGTAGACGAGGGCGACGATGACGCCCCAACTTTGCCCGAAGACGATCCACTTTTTGTGACCGTTTCGTTTGCGGAGAATTTCGAGGTCTTGGATTGTTCCGTCGAGGGAGATTGGACGAGAGGCTTTAGTTTGGATTCGCTCGGTGCCGTGTTGGTCGAAGAGGTAGGTTTTGACACTACTGCGCATACCAAACCCGATTCCCCACAGCGAGCGTCCGCTGAAGCCAGGTCCGCCGGGGATGGCGACCATGGGCTTGCCTTTACCAATACTTTCGGCGTGGACGTCGTGGGATTGGCTGGCGATCAGGACGGATAGCGCGAGCATTGTCTTACTTTATCTTGTACGCGACGATGGCGTTTGCGTGGCCGTGGCCTAGGCCATGATCGGCTTTGAGGAAGTTGACTTGCTCCATGTGCTTTTTGTCGGCGACGGTATCCAGGAGGTCGAGCCAGTGCGTGATTGGCTTGCCGTACTTCTTTTCGATGGATGGGAAATAAGAGGCGGGGCCCGTGGGTCTTTCGAATTCCATCTGGTGGTTGTACCTCTGGTCAGGAGGGAAACCCGATTCGGGTGGGCGCAGTTCGGAGGAAGGTTTCCGGGGCGCGACGTTAGGAGGGTCTCGGAAACCTTTCTCCGAAAGGGATTGGCCTCGGGCACCCGCGCTTGTATGTCAGAATCAAGTTAGTGAATACTCCTCCGGTCGAAGACCTTACTCCGCGCCAGATTGTGGCGGAGCTTGATAAGTACATCATCGGCCAGAATGCCGCGAAGAAGGCGATTGCGGTTGCATTGCGGAACCGGTATCGGCGGCAGCAGTTGCCCGAGGCAGAGAGAACCGACGTGATGCCGAAGAACATCTTAATGATGGGACCCACGGGGGTTGGGAAGACGGAGATTGCTCGTCGGCTGGCGCAGTTGGCGCGGGCGCCTTTTGTGAAAGTCGAGGCGACAAAGTTTACGGAAGTTGGCTACGTGGGGCGCGATGTTGAGTCGATGATTCGGGACCTCGTGGCGACGGCGGTTCGGCTGGTTGAAGTGGAAAAGCAGGCGGCGGTTGAGGCGGAGGCTTCTCAGTTTGCTTTGGATCGGGTCGTTGATCTGCTTGACTCCGAGCTGAACTCCGATGTGGTTTATCCTGACTTGGAGGAGCTGGACTGGGATCGGCAGTCGGCGGAGATTGAGCGCCGAAAGGCAATTCTACGCCAGGAGATCATCCGTGGCGAGCACGACCAGGCGTTTATCGAGTTTGATGTTGAGGAGCCGTCGAATCCGTTTTTGCAGGTGTTCACTCCGGGCGGAATGGAGGAGATGGGGTTCGACATGAACCAACTTACGAATCCATTTGGAAACAAGCGGGTGATGCGCAAAGCGACGGTTGCGGAGTCGATGGCTCTTCTGAAGGAAGAGGAAGCGGCGAAGCTGGTGGACCGACACTCGGTACACCGCGAAGCGGTTCAGCGAGCAGAACAGACCGGGATCATCTTTATCGACGAAATTGACAAGGTAGCCGGAAAAGGCGGCGGATCGGGGCCGGATGTGTCGCGCGAGGGAGTTCAGCGGGACTTGCTACCGATTATTGAAGGTTCGACGGTGCAGACAAAGTTTGGACCGGTCTCGACCGAGCACATCTTGTTTGTGGCGGCCGGGGCGTTTCATATGTCGAAGCCCAGCGATCTCATTCCTGAGTTGCAGGGACGACTACCAATTCGGGTTGAGCTGGAGGCGCTATCGGATGTTGACTTCAATCGAATTCTGACTGAACCACGGAATGCCTTGGTTGGCCAGTATCAGAAGCTGCTGAAGGTAGACGGTGTTGAAGTTTCGTTTACTGCTTCTGGTATCAAGGAGATCGCTCGGCTTGCGGCTCAGGTTAATGCGACGACGGATAATATTGGGGCTCGGCGGTTGCAGACAATGATGGAGTTGTTGTTGCAGGATGTTCTATTCGAGGCTCCGGAGGGTGCTCAAGGGAAGATCGAATTTGACGAGAAGGCGGTTAGGGCAAAGCTTGAAGATTATGTCGCCAACCTTGAACGCGCGAAGATGATGGTATGAGAAGGTCGTTATCCTACTTGTTGATGCTACTGAGTTCGACTTCTATGGCTCAGATGTGGACGGAGCTTGAGAAGGATCAGATCATCAAGTATTGGGCTCCGGCGAATCGACTCATTACCGCCCCAACCGGCAAGCCTGGTGTTCGACTGACCGTTGAAGGCTCTAAGTGGCTCTGGGAATACAATCGATTACGCGGGAAAGCAAAGTCGAACCCTGGCCTTGTTCCAGCGGCAGCCAACCCCCAGGAAGCGGTTTGGGAGAAATGGATTGATGCACGGGTGGCGTACGACCGGTGGAGAGCTCAGCCTTTGGCGACTGTTGTGCAAGATCCGGGCCCTGCTCCCGCAGAGCTAATTGCGCTGGCGGGTAACCCGCCTCCTTTTGCCAGTCTGGTGACTCCAAACAAGTTTGTTGTGAACATCGATGGGCAACAGTATGTTTACGAAGACAACCTCGACATGCGTCCGAGGTTTGCCTACTACCGATTCACAGACGGGGTGAGGTCTTTTGGGACGAAACTAGGAACACTTCCCGTGTCAGAGCTCAACGGGATTCTGGATTCGGCTGGAGTCGACGAATCGGGCACCCGAATCTTTAAGGCAGTTTCGCTGCTCGAGGGCGGGTTCGATTCTCTCAATACATACGATACTGGGTTCATATCGGTGGGTTTCATCCAGTTTGCGGCGCTAGCCGAGGGAGGACACTCGCTCGGACAAAGTTTGTTGCAGTTCAAGACGGACAACCCGATTGAGTTTGGAAGAGACTTTCGCAGATTTGGAATCGATGTGACTTCGGCAGGCTTGATCGTTGCTTTTGATACTAACACAAGATCCGAGCGAGTTGGAGGAGCGGCGAATGAGTTAGTGATCAAGGATAAGCGACTTGCTGCGGTGTTCCAGAGGGCGGGGCAATTCAAACCGTACCGGGTTGCTCAAGTCAAAACCGCGAAGCGCATGTACTGGCCAGCTAAGGAAAAATGGTCGATCAAGAAGCCGAGCGGAGAAGTAGTTTCAGGGACTCTCGACGAGATTATTGAGAGTGAAGCGGCAATGGCGGTTTTTCTGGATCGGAAAGTGAACACTGGAAATCTAGGCTTTTTGAACGCGGTGCTTCAGGCGATTGCTGACGACCAGCAGGAGTACTGCATCGATGTACTCAAGAAGTTCGAAGGGGTGGTCGTGGAGGCTCTGTGGTACCGCTACAATCCCAACAAGGACACGATCCTCAGCAAGCCTAAGGCATGCGAGATGCTTCCGCCGGTGATGTCGAAGTTTAAGCGCTCCTGATTACCAGGGAAGTTCTTTTTCCATGTGGAAGAACTTCCCTGACGGTCCATCGTCGGGGAGGGTCGCAAGGAAGATGCTGGTCTTCGCTCCGTCTTCGATCTTCATCGGTGCTTGTTCGCCACCCATATCAGTTTGCACCCATCCTGGGTGTGCTGAATTCGCTTTTATGTTCGTTCCCCGAAGTTCTTTTGCGAGCAAAACTGTAAACATATTGAGTGCCGATTTACTTGAGCAATAGCCCGCCGCCCCGGCGTAGTCTTTCAACTCACGTGAGGATGATTGATTGGTTAGCGAACCAATATTCGAAGTTAGGTTCACGATTCTTCCGGCGTCGCTCTTTTTCAGCAAAGGTAGCATGGCCTGAGTCAGAGCGATGACGCCGAATACGTTGGTCTCAAATGTCTCTCTCAGTTGGTCGACGGAAACTTCGGACGGTGGTACACCCCAGTCCAGCCCGACTCCAGCGTTGTTGACCAGCACGTCCAACCCGCCAAACTCAGTCTCTATTTGCGAAGCAACCTCCGGGAAGGTGGTGCTTTGGCTCATGTCGAGCTGAACGAAATGCGCTCCAGCCCCCAGCGTGGCCGCAGCAGCTCTTCCCTTTTCAGGATCACGGGCACCGACAAGAACGGTATAGCCAAGAGCAAGAAGCTGGCGGGCGGTTTCGAGGCCGATGCCTTTATTGGCACCGGTGATGAGGGCAATTCTCTTCATGCTCATTAGAATCTGGTGGTAAGGCCGATCGAAGCATAGTTGACCCAAGCGAATGAGTAGACCCGCGGAACGTCGGCGCCTCCCTCAAGAGTTCTTAATCCAAAGTATAGGTCTTGGCGGTCATTGATTCGCTTATTCAGTTGAACACCGATATCAAACGCTCGGCCCGGGCCGCCCGCAAGGCCATCGAAGTCGAACGTGGCACTCCAGCCATTCCCCATCTCCTCAAAGCCAGACACGTGGAACAATGGAACGATGCCCCTTGGATCCAGCTCCGAGCGAGAGAGAGCACCCTGCCGCAGAGTCACCTCGGCATCACGAACCTTGAGGGTGTAGCCGAACTTCCAGTTTCGTCGCTCCGAGGAGAACCATGGGCGGCGGTAGGTAATTCGGTAGGAGTTGAACTGGTAGGTTCCCGACGCGGCTCCAGCCGAGAACGTGGTGTCTTGAAAGTTGACTGGAGCACCAAGTGCACCACTCCCTGAAATGCGGAAGGGGGCGTACAGGAAGCGCCACTCTTCCATGTCGTTCTTCTGCCAGGTGAGCTCGACACGAGAGAATCGGAAGCCTCCGCGACCCGTGACATCGGTCATCGAAAAGTCGGTGCCAGTGTCGCCGGGGATTCGCTGGTCGTTTCGATTAACAAAAGCAGATCCAGATTCCACCTTCAAAGTGAATTGTGGTTGCGGTGGAAGGGTGTCAAACATAAAGGGGTTCTACGCCCTGCCTGAGCCCTTTGTTGGCATCCGATGGCCTCAAGTTATCCGGCGTAGGACCAGATTGACTCGAGAAGTGACACCTGCGAATCGGGTAGGGCCCGCCCAAGGGTAGCCTTTCGGAACTATGACGAGTGTCCTTTTTGTTTGCCTGGGAAACATCTGTCGCTCGCCGATGGCGGAGTCGTTGTTTCGGCATAAGGCTGGTGGTCTCTTCGAGATTGAGTCGGCAGGGACCGGTAACTGGCATGTGGGGCAAGACCCGGATCGGCGGACGATCGATACATTGGCGAAGCACGAGATTCGGGAGTACAGCAAGGCGCGGCAGGTGACTTCGAGCGACTTTGAAAAGTTCGACTACATTATCGCAATGGATGAGCAGAACTTGGACGACCTTTACGCCTGGCCGGGCGCTAAACGCGAAAAGGTGAGTTTGATGATGTCCTGGGTCGATACTCCACCGACGATGAATGTTCCAGACCCATATCATGGAACCATGGAAGATTTCGAGCTTGTCTACGAACTTCTCGATGAGGCAACGACGGAATTGCTCGAGAAGTTGCAACGGATTCGAGATCTAAACGTTAAATAGTTCAATGGCTCTCGTAGCGATGGCGGTCGGGTTTTATGCGATTCAGTGGAATCGAAGGGCCTATCTTGGCAAGTCTCCGGAGCAGATCGTCGCAATGGGACGTGACAAGTGGTTCGCCGCCTACACCAAAAAGTATGGAGAGCACACCCGAGGGATGTGCGATGCGGAAACGACCTACGGCGATGCTCTGAAGAATCTGAACGACCGGGCGCTGAAGCGCGTCAGTACTGAGCGTCGACAGTTTTTGGAAACCGCTCGATACCACTGCAAGCAAATCGCTTTGAAAGGGCACGAAGTCGGTTACGCGATCACCGGCGGAGGCACGATGTGGCATCCGATCTTTGCGGGAGTTCATCCGAACGTTGAGGAGCTGATCGCAGAGAGCATCATCAACAAGCCGATGCCGATGTTCAAGATGATGTCCATCGAAGCAAGAATCGCGGAGATGGATGAAACAGCCAAAAAGGCGTTTCCCAATATGACCGAAGAGTCGATTGGTGAGTTCAAGAAGGCATTCAACGAGTTTCGCTATCAAGAGTCGGTATCTCGAAAGTTCATCGAGAACGCTCCGGAGAATGACCGAACCCGGCTTCGATTGTTCATTCACAAGCAGTTTGATGTTGCGATTGCAAAAGAGATGATCGGCGACGGCGCACAAACGCGCTAGTTTTGCGTTAAGATTCCATCATGGCAATTTTTCGACGTCTCATTGGAGCGTTTGTCGTCTCGTGTTTGGCTGTATCAGCCTTTGCACAAGAGCTCTCGGCCGAGCAAAAAGCAAAACTTCTGACCGACATCGAGGGCATCGTAACCGAACGTGCGTTCGTACCCGGGGTGGACTTTTCCAAGTGGAAGACGTTCCTTGAGTCAAAACAAACTTCGATCGACGAGGCAAAGGACGTCGCTACCTTCACACGGGTCGTGAACCAGACTCTCCGCGAGTTTGGCCTCTCCCATATGGCTCTTTTGAACCCTCGCTCAACAAAGGCGCGAACTCAGACCACTGCGGTCGGCCCAGGGATGAACATGGTCTTGGAGGAAAAGGGACTGAGGGTACGGGCAGTTGTTCCGGAAGGGCCGGCGAAGGCCGCAGGAATCTCGGAGAAGGAGATCATCGTCAGCGTTAATGGAGCAAAACCAACATCGGTCGAGGCATTGAACGGCGAGAAGGGTGCGAAGTTCAAAGTTGAAGTTGAAAACGAGAAAGGCGAGAAGCGCGAGATCGAGATCGAGCTGAAAGAGTATTCGACGGTTCGAAAAAACACGGTCACCTGGTTCGGGGAAGATGCCGCCGTCGTGCGTGTGAATTCCTTCACCCGCGGCTACGAGCGCACCAACATTGAAGAACTTATCACCGAAGCAAGCAAGGCGAAGCACCTCATCCTTGATCTCCGCTCGAACGGCGGAGGAGCTGTTAACAACCTTCGCCACCTACTTTCCTGCCTGATGCCGGACAACACGGCTTACGGAACGTTTATCAGTCGAACGACTGCAAAAGACTTCATCACGGCACGCCCAACCGAAGAAGTCACTCCAGAAAAGATTGCCGAATGGGCGCCAGTCAAGGCAAAGACGGTGAAGGGAAAGATTGAGCCGTTCAAAGGCACGATCGCCGTTCTTATCAATCGAGGGTCGGCCAGCGCAAGTGAAATTACCGCAGCAGCGTTGCAGGAACTTCGCGGCGCAAAGGTGATTGGAACCAAGACTGCGGGAGCGGTTTTGGCATCGGTTTTCCGGCCAATATCGGAAGGATTTTCTGTGCAGTATCCAGTCAGCGACTATGTAACCATCAAAGGAAAGCGCCTCGAAAAGGGGCCCGTGGTTCCGGATGTGGAGGTTACTGCAGTTCGCCAAGGCGACGGCCCTGATCCAGTGATTGAGAAGGCTTTGGAAGTCCTGCGTGGAGGCTAGGAGACGATCATTGTTCCGACTCCTGCGTCGGTAAAGACTTCGAGGAGCAACGAGTTTGGACTGGAGCCGTCGATAAGATGAACGCTCCCGACGCCCTTCTCGACTGCGTCAATTCCAGCCTCAAGTTTGGGGATCATCCCGCCATCGGCTCGCTTTTGCGCGATCATCGCCTTGGCTTCGTCGATAGTCAGCTTTGAAATTGTTGACCCCTGATCATTGCGGTCAGCAAGCACTCCGGCAGTATCTGAAAGCAGAATCAGTTTCGAGGCGCTAAGAGCGGCAGCAAGCGCCCCAGCAGCGGTGTCTGCGTTGACGTTGAGGGGCTGGTGATTTGCATCAGTTGCCACTGAGCAGACAACGGGAATGAAGCCCGCTTCCAGCGCTACTGAGACGATTTCGTCGTTTACCTTCGTCACATTCCCTACCCTCCCGAGCTGATCAGAAATTGCTTCGGCTTGAAGGAGATTTCCGTCTCGTCCTGAAAGTCCCACAGCTTTGCCGCCCAACTGCTGGATCAAGCCGACCAGCGACTTGTTCGCACGACCGGCAAGTGCCATTTCCACGACTTCCATCGTCGTGTCGTCAGTGACTCGGAGGCCCTCGTGGGTTACCTTTTCAATCCCAAGTTTCTTGAGCCATGTATCGATCTCCGGACCACCGCCATGGACAAGTACGATACGTATTCCAACCAAGGAGAGCAGGAGCACATTGCGGATGACACTCTCAGTTGCTTCGGGGGACCGCATCGCCGAGCCACCAAATTTCACGACGAATGTATGGCTCTGGAATTGTTGGATGTAGGGGAGAGCCTGATTGAGAATATCGCCGCGAATATCGGTCACAAAAACAGTATGACTGCTTAACAAACTCATAAAAAAGTGGCACAATGAGGGGGCTGGAAATCGCTATGCAAGACGTTGTTGTGCTCCTCGAAGAACTCCAAATCCTCACCTTGGAAGAACCCCGAAAGATCATCGGACGACTCACCTACGGTTTGGATCAGGAAGAGATCGAGCTACAGATCAACAAGATTAAACAGTCGTTGCCAGTAGAAATCGTTGGAGCCGCCCAAAACATGCGGCAGTCGGAAGAGATCAAAAAGTCAGCTCAAGATTCTGCGGAACAAATCATCGAGGCAGCTAAGCGCGAGGCCGCTCGGTTAATTGAAACCGCGAACGAGCAGTCGATGCAAATCATCGAAAGTGCGAGGATTCAACAGGAGCGACTCGTTGCAGAGAGCGAAGTCTTCCGCCTTGCCAAGGATCAGGCCGAGGGTCTGCGCAACGAAGCAGAGCGAACTGCGGCCCAAATTCGACGCGGAGCAGACCAATATGCAGCCGATTTGCTGACTCGGTTGGAGTCAAACGTTGACCGAATCGGAGCATCGGTCCGTGCAAGCCGAGCTGAGCTCGGAGCACCCGAGCCGGTTTCTTCGGTTGCAACCCAGAATCGCCCGGCTGAGCGGATTCGAGTTTGAGATAGTCTCAGAGGTCGGAAGACGGTTCAAACTTCACTTTGAACTCTTTTCCGAATGAGCTGGAGACAAAAAAAAGGGCGACTCCGTTAGAGTCGCCCTTTTCATAATCAACCCTTCTTCTTTGGGGTTGGAACGTGAGCGGCGTCCTTATACTTCTCTGGATCTTTGTCGAAAGCTGGCTTGCAACCAGCGCAGCAGAAGTAGTAGCGGTTACCCTTGTAGTCGCTGTAGAGCTTCGACTTAGTCGCCTTCTTGACGTCGACTTTGTCCTGCGGCATGACTGCGCAGGTGAGATCCTTCTTCTTTGGCTTTGCCTGCGCGTTGATGGCCGGAACCACCATGGCGCAAACAGCGAGAGCTGCAACGAGTTTCTTCATAACACTTCAAGTATAGTCACGGTCGGTGGGAAAAGTTTCGTTTTTGCACACAAATGATATGCACGGCACCCTAACGGATGAGGTGTTTGCTTCTCTTGCCGCGTTGCGGAAAGAGGTGGATTTGTATGTTGATTCCGGGGACTCCATTCGGACCGGGAACCTTGGGATTCCACTTGCGCCGGATCCGGTTTGGTCTAAGTTTCAAAGGTTGCAATTGGATGTTTCGGTTCTCGGAAATCGCGAGACGCATCCAGTCAGAGCGGCGTTTGAGAAGAAGATTGAGGGGGCTTCTCATAAAATCGTTGTCGCAAACATGGCCTTGGCGAATGGGGAACCAGTCTTTGCGCACGGCTGGACGACCGAGAGTCATGGCCTGCGCATTGGCTTCTTCGGAGTGATGGTTCCGATGGCGACCGAGGCCAAGCGGGATAAGGCACTATGGACTCACCGCTGGACTCAACCGATTCCGGTTGCCGTAGAATGCGCCAAGCAAATGCGGCCCTCCGTTGACCTGCTTTGCGCGATCACGCACATTGGACATCAGCGCGACATCGAACTCGCCAGAGCCGCTCCAGAGATTGACATCATTTTTGGAGGTCACTCGCACACTGTCTTGAAAGAGCCATACCGGGAGGGCAATACCTACATCTGCCAAGGCGGATCTCATAACCGGTTTGCAGGAGTTTATGAGTGGAACGACGGAGTGCTTACGGGCGGACTTCGCCCGCTTCGCTGACTAGAGTTTGAATCGTAGGCCAAGCCGCCTGGAGGTCTGAAATAAGTGGGGTTGAAGCCCGCGCAATCTGAACTAGGCCAAGGTCAAGCTCGGCAACGATGATCGCTTCCTTACCTACCGGTGCCTCAACGAGAACCCGCCCGAACGGATCGGTAATCATCGAGCCACCCACAAACCCCTTTCCGCCCTCGAATCCGACAAGCTGGCAGAGGATGCAGAAGACGCCGTGCTCCTCGCTGATTCCCTTGACGAGACGACCGTACCGGTCATGGTTCTCGATGTGCTCGCCGTTAAAGCCACGCGCCGGCGAGGCAGAGGGAATCACCATCGTCGTGGCTCCTGCAACTGCCGTCATGGTCGGGAAGATCGAATGCCAAACGTCTTCGCAGATCATCATTCCGGTCTTGCCGAGCTTGGTTTCGACGACGCCTAGCGAGCGTCCTCGAGAAACAAAGCGGTCTTCATCAAAGACTCCGTAGGTCGGCAAGAAGAACTTCTGGTAGCTGCTCTTGTGCTCGGCTCCCTGCGAATTACAACGCAAGAAGGCGGAGGAATTGTATATGTTTCCGTCCTCAAGTTGATAATATCCAGTAACGACGTCGATCTCTCGTGTGAGCTTGCCGCTCAACCTCTGGCTCAGCTCGGCGGCCAACTCGCCGGAGGTCATGCAGAGCTCAACAACTCCACCTTCCAAGAAATATCCAGTTGTGGCCGTCTCTGGAAACGCCACTAGTTCGCAATTCTCATTCGCCGCCTGAATGATCCCTTCGGCAATCCGATCAAGGTTTGGAGCAAGTTTGCCCTTTTCGGGAGCGAATTGAACTGCAGCGACTTGCATGTTCGTTAGTCTACTCAGGTGTTACAACGGTCGTAATGATGCTCGAAAAGGCGGCTGAGCCGATACTTGAGCGAACGAGCTCGATCAAGCCTGCCCGGTTCCCTTCCCAACCCACCAGAATGAGCTTCTTCTTGGCTCTGGTCATCGCAACGTACTGGAGCCTCAACAATTCAGCCGTTCGATTGGCCTTCTCTTGCTCTTTGATAAACTCGCTGGAATAGGTGTTCGCGCCACGCTGCCAGTACCCAAACCATCCCCGTTCGGGATCAAAAACTGGGGCATAGACCGAACGCACTTTGTGCATCATTGCGTCGGCAAGGATAACAACCGGCCACTCCAGACCCTTTGCTGAGTGGATTGTGATCGTCGTCACCAGGTCTTCGGTCGGGTCAACAATCGAAGGATCAACTTCCGCGTCCGAAAGCCGCTCGATGTCTTGAATCATCGCCGCATACTCCAGCGCATTCAGCTCCGGTTTCGACGCTGCCATAACGAGCAACTTTCGAACATTCTCGATTCGCTTCCTTCGCTCTTGGCGAGTCGCGAGATTCAGAAGGAGGTCGGATTCCGCCATGATCTGGGAGATCACCTCCCACGCGGGAAGTCGGTCCGAGAGCTCTCTCAGTGGAAGAAACCACTTTTTGAACCGTTCAAACTTCGCTTGATCTTCGGGCAACTCGGGTTGGAAGTCGAAGGGATTCCCTTCTAACGCTCCGATCAGAACGGTGCTGTCCAAAGAGAGTTCACAGACGGGACTCCGAAGGCAGGCAATGAGGGCAAACCGGTTTTCTGGGTCGGCTAGCGCAGTCAGGGTATTGCAGATATCCCTCACCTCCAGCTTGGCGTAGTAGTTAGCTTTCCCGGCGCTTTCTCGGACGCCGATGCCATTGCGGCGGAGGTAGCTTGCGATCACTTTGCCATGCTTATGGTTTGAAGTGAGAATCGCGATATCATTAAGTTTAACCCCCTCTAGTTGAAGATTTCGCACGCGCTGGACAACCTCGTGCCAAGCCTCTTTTGCTCCGAGCATCAGCACTTCCGAGTGGGCCTGGCTCGGTTGCCAGGGGGCATCTTCAAGGGTCACATTGAGGACGCTAGTCATAGGCTGGTAGGTTGCTGGCATCGCGGAAGCGAAGACCATATCGACCAACTGTTGGATCGGTTGCTCGCTGCGGTGGCTCTTGCTGAGCCGCATGATTTGGTCGTTTTCGTAACCCTGGATGAAGTTTCCGACCGCGTTCCGGAAGAGGAAAATCGACTGCTTGTCGTCGCCGACCAGCATTTTAGATTCGGGCTGCATTGCCTTTAAGAGCCTCATTTGGTTGGGGTTGAGATCCTGGCTCTCGTCGACCATCACGTGGCGGTACTGCCGATTGAGGCGGTCCCTCACCTCTGTTGAACCCTCAAGGAGTCGAACGGTTCGGGCTTCCAAGGCGGTGTAATCCAGGTGGTTGTTTTGCCGATGCTCGTCTTCAAGCATCGCCCAAGCAGTGAGGGCAAGTTGGGCGATGCCGACAATGATTCGTGCTCCACTGAGCGCGTCACCTGGCGGAATAACTGGTTTAAGCCACGGATAGGCCCCTTGTTGCTTGTTCGCTTTGAGGTCTTTGAAGACTTCGCCGTGCCAGTTGGTCTCGCCAATCGGGGGTCGAAATGCCGCCGGAAGAAGGGCCTTCAGGTCCTCATCCGTGTGGCGCAAAAAGTCCTCTGGGGAGGCGTAGAGCTTCCCGAGGGACGTACGAGCGTGACCACTGTCTCGGAAACTTCGGAGTGCGGAGCCGACCAAGTCCATAAGCTTCGCATAGCTACCACTCCCGTCGCGCTCCGTCTTCCCAGCCAGGCGTTTCAAGGCGAATCGAGTCTGTCCACCTTCCTCCTCGGCATAGCTGATCGCCTTCTTGATGCACTCGGTGGTCAGCCGTGCAGACTCGCCTCCGGTGACGACTTCAAACTTTGGATCTAGACCCGCCGCTGGTGAGTTCTCTCTGAGAACCCGCTCATAGAAGCTATGGATCGTCTGGATTGGGCCGGTCTCCGCTTCCTGAGCTTCGTCAAGCAAGTGCCGCTCACGTAGTTTCGCAACGATTCGGCTCTTCATTTCCGCAGCCGCTTTCTTGGTGAAGGTGATCGTCAGGATTTGGCTGGGCCGAATTCCGTGGTTTTGAATCAAATTCAAATATCGCTCGGAAAGAACGGTGGTCTTCCCGGATCCGGCAGAAGCGATCACGACGAATTCGCCCAGCGTACGCTCAACGACCGCTTTCTGCTCGTCGGTTAACTCAATGACCTTCATCACCACCTCCAAAAAGATCCTCTTCTTCGCTCGCGAGCTGAGACCGGCGGCAGAGATCGCTCACGTTGCAGTAGGCACAATGGTCACCGGGAGTGGCCAGTAACTGGCCGGAACGAGCATTCTTTAGTCCGTCGCCATAAAGTTTTTTCAATGTCGCTCGGAGGTCATCCCTAGTAGCCTCGCCTTGTCCCAAGTTGATGACACTCAGTTCGTCCGTCGATCTGGGTGGCGAGGCGTCCTCGGGGATGTAGACAATCTTGGTCCGTCGCTCGCCAAGACCCTCGATTTCGACCTCAACTTCATGCACATCGACCCAGGCCGCTTCGATCATAGAGCCGTACTCCAGGGTCAAATCCTCCCGATTTGAACCTGTGATCTTCTCGGGCGGGTTCATTCTGTAAAGGTGAAGCGTTCGCCTCGAGTTCTGCTCGGTGACTCCCGCCAAAGACTCTTTGTAAATCGCGGCTGGATTGAAGTCCTCCAGCCGCCCTCCAATTCGGGTGTTCAGGGGATCGCGATGCCACTGCTCGCGAGAGGCAAACTCCCGCTCAATCAGCGCGGCAAACACCCGCTCCGAACCTTGCTCCAAGAGATCGAACTCCCACGCGGGAAGCTGGGGACGAATCTCATCCAATACGCTGGTGTACGCGGCACGTAGGGCTCGATCAGCCGACTCGAGGTCGGGGCTGGTGAGCAATTGCGCCCGCTCTGGCACACGGAGCAGTCTCCGCCAATAGTCACCTTGCTCCCATGGCACCGGCAACTTGCGCTGTGAGAGGAACTGGAACGAGCAGTTCCGCATCGCCCTCAGGTCTTTGGGGCGGATCGGCGACTTGTCGTACCGGATCAGGTCCTGAGCTGGTTGGCTGATGAGTTGGTTACTCGGCGGCGACTGAGAAGCAGCCTGGAGGGCAACTGAAAGTACACGATCTGGCTCGAGCTCGCAGTCATCCGGCGCTGGAAGCAGGTCTCGACGAAGATGAACAAACTCCTTTACGTCCGGACAAACTCGCTTGATTTCGGCCAAGTAGAACGCCGCGATGTTATCCCGATCTCCGTCAATCTGGGGGTAACTGAGGATCAATCCCCGCGACGGGCACGCGCAAAGTCGGTAGAAGTGATCTCGCTCGGCCGCCGCGATGTCGAAGCTATTAGTAATTGGCGGGACTGCCGCAAATGCCGCGAGATCGTCGTCGCTCAGGATCGGATTCTCAGAGCGGCGCCGAGGGAATGCACCTTCCAGCAGGCCAAGAGCGATTACATAATCGGTCAGTCCGATCTCATCGACGGAGGTGACGATGTCAATTCCGTCCGGGGGCTTCGGCACGCTGGCGTCTCCTGAATCTAGCACCTGCTTGAGAATTTTGATCCAAGTCGCGAACGCGATTGGCTCTGGTCGATTTGCGTGGCGCACGACGGCGTCCTGCCCAAGCGCAGCAAGTAACGCGGTGAATGCTCGTTGGTCCCGACCGTCGTGGCCCCGTTGGACGACGGTTTGAAACCAGGGTGCCTGCTCGATAGCGGACCGCAGGAAGGCGTGCCATTCCAAAGTTGTTCGTGCCTGCGATGGGATCGTCAAGCGAAGCTCTTTCAGATGCTCGATGGTCGCCTTTAACTCGTCCGACATTTCGAGTTCGGAGGTGAGTGTGCCGAACTCTTCCCATTCGTTGCCCCCACGAAGATGAGCTTGTTCAATTGCATTTGCTACTTCGGCTGAGAATCCGAGGCCAAGATATCCGCTCTTGAGCACAGTCCCGAGCTTTCGAATGTCGCTGGATTCCAGCAGATCGAAAAGCGCCAAGAGACTCTTCACAAATCCGTTAGCCAACAACGGTGTTCGACGCGCTAACCTCACGGGAACTCGCATCCGCTGGCTCGCCGCGATCAGAACCGGAAGGTAGGTGTCCCGATCCCGAGCAAAAATAGTTACACCCCCTTCTCCAGTCAGTGCGGTCGCTCGGCGCAAAGCCCATTCGGCTTCGGAGAAAGGGTCGCCAACGGTGTGAATCTCGACGAGATCGAGTGCAGGACCTTCCGTGTCGAACTCGGAGAAGAGGTTGTTGAGTAGCCGATTACCTTGCCCAGGCGATGTCGAAGGCTTCTTCAGAAGATCACTTGTGATCTGCGAAGGTCGGAACAGCGGAGCGTCCGTCGCGTGCCTATCAAGAACCAATTGCACTTCGGCACCCTGCCCGGAAAGCCAACTCAGCCACCGTAACGCAAGCGGGTGAAGTTCACCCCGATTGAAGACGAGCAACCGCGCCTCCTGCCCATCGAGGTCAAGCGATTGGTCGAGACAGGCCTTCATCAAACTAGACGTAGAAGTCGCCAACGCCTCTTCGAGTGTTCGTTGAACCTCCATCGCAATAGCATAAAGAGCTTCAGCTTTTGCTCCGGTGACTCCTTCAGAAACTGAGTCGAAGCCAATATCCCAATGCTGAAATTGCCGAAGCACATCGCGAACTACCTCGTGAAACCCCGCCTTCTCGCGCACTTTCTGAAACGGACCAAGATTCGGTAAGGTCTCGCATGCTAGTTCGATCGCAGTTAGCACCTGGCGCGAGGAGGCCAGCCGCGGGCTACTGCCCTCTACTTGTGTATGTACTTGCCGAACAAACTCTCCAAAGGGCTTCAGATCGACGAGCGATGACTCATCGAGCAACGTTCGGAGAGCACCCAAATACGAGTCAGAGAGCGAGGTCACCACTCCGTAGCTTCGCTTGCCAAACCGCTGGACGAGGCCCGAGGCGATACTAGGCGAGGGAACGATTTGGATCACCTCGAATTTTCCCTTCGCCATACTCTTACAAGTGTAACATCACCAGATGATCTGGTCGCGACGGAGGAGGTGGATGGGAAACTTTGTTCCGCTTGTGCCGAGCGCGGTGGTCGCATCGGTTGCGGCCGGTTTGGGGTGCGGGGTTTGGAGTTTGGGGGTCGGGGTCTTAGTAGCGATTCCGCTGATCAGTCGGTTCGGATTCTGGGAGAACGCGAAGATTCGCTCAGAGCTACTTGCTCTGTACCCGCAGGACGGGTTGCTTGTAGGCATTGTATTCGACCGATCAGCAGACTATCTGGATGCTCACGCCGAGATAGGGCTTCTGTCGCTCGGGGAACAAAAGCTCAAGATCAGGACCGAAGATAGAACCGTTGAAACTCCCCTGAACTCGACCACACGAATCAGCAGGCAGTTTAACATCCACAAGCTGATCGGTCTGGGAGGATGGATCCTGATACAAAACGATGGGTTTCCGGACTTAAGAATCGAGAGCCGCGAAGCAGACACGATGTTTGCCAGCAAACTAAAGACAGACGAGCTCTTTCAGCATCTCCACAAAGAAAAAGGAGGCTCCGAAGAGCCTCCAGTTTCGAATCAACTTGCCTAAGCTTATCGGAGCAAGGACATGACGTTGCCGAGGCCGCTGTTTGCTTGGCCAAGGATCGACATACCAGCTTGCTGCATAACCTGAAGCTTGGTGTAGTTGGTCATTTCCTGAGCGATGTCGAGGTCTCGGATCGAGCTCTCGGATGCCGCCAGGTTCTCTCTCATGTTGGTGAGCGACCGGCTGTTCGTTTCAAGAACGTTTCGCTGGAAGTTACCGATCTTACCGCGCATTGCCGACACTTCTTCGATCGCCTTATCGATGACCGAGAGAGCGTTGGTTGCAGCCTGCGACGTACTGACATCAAGGTTGTTGATAGTGGTACCGGTGACAACACCGCTTCCGAGCTGGCCGGAGGCCATGTTTCGCAGGGCGAGGTTCGCGGTAACACCGGACAAGAATCCGATTTGGAAGCTTGAGTCCGCAGCGACGACTCGTCCGACTGCAGCGGCAGCCGAGACTGCGTTTCCGCCTTCACCGATGTTCAACTTGTTACCGTTGGCATCCGAAAGGGTAAGTCCATCCGCACCTGATCGTCCACCAGTGAAGAGAGCAGCGACGCCACCGATCGTGACGGTTGCTGCTGCGTTGACTCCAGCGACGTTTGCCGTGGTGTTGGCCGCGGAGCTGACCACACCGGTGGTGTCTGTAAAGGTGATCGAACGGTTGGCACCGGTTTCGACCGCCTGGAAGGTCAACTGGTTACCCGTTGCGTTCCAGGCTGCAGTGACTCCAGTTTGAGCTGATGCAGCGTTGAAAACGTTGGCCAGCGAAGCTCCTGTAGTACCGGACGAGATGTTGAAGTTGACGCCGTTCAGTGCGACGGTACCGGACTGAAGCGCACCAGTGGTGAGCAGCGAAGTCGCAGTGTACAGAGCACGCGTTGCAGCAGTCGTCTGTTGCAAGGTGATGAGACCGTTAGTCGTGATCGAGACCGTTCCGAGAGCGCCACCGAAGCTGAAACCAGAAACCTTGGATGCGTTCGAGATCTGCGTGGTTGTACCAGCCGATCCGTCGAGGAGCTTTCGTCCCGAGTAGGTGACGCCGCTTGCAATTCGGTCGATTGACTGAATAATGGACGTAACCTGATCTTGGTTTGCAGCGACCTGGGCAGCGGTCAAGGTAGCCGAGTTACCGGATGCGATAGCAAGACCTCGAGCGTCGCTGAGCAGTTTGCTCATTTCGCCAAGTGCGTTTTCAGCAGTCTTTGCATAGTTCATCGCTTCCTGGTTGTTCTTGAGCGCAGCATCCATCGAGTTGATCTGCGAGCGGAACAGCTCAGAAGAAATGAGACCCGCCGGATCATCCGACGCGTCCTTAATTCGTAAACCCGAACTCAACTTACCCATGGACTTGTCCATCATGTTTGAGACCGAGTTGACGCTATTGAATGCACCTAGTGCAGCAGTGTTGTTATTGATTCGAAAAGCCATTCGATTCCTCCGTGATTGTCTTTTGAGCCGTGACTTTGGACATCCTTGCCCGCAGTCTCCGAAGACTCCCCGTCTCCGTGAACTTCTGGCGACTCACCAAACTAGCTCGGGAAAGGCTTTCCACCCAAGGATGTTGGGATACCTGGTAAATACACGGTGCTTGGATCGAACTGCTATTGTTACCAGCTAGCAATGTTTACAGGTTCGCGTAAATGTCAACTTTGTTTCCATCGGGATCCAGGACCTGGGCGTACCGCTGACCCCAAAAAGCATCCCACGGTTCGGTCGCCCCACGAAATCCTGCGGCAATGATTGCTTGGTAGGCCTGATCAACTTCTGCGGGAGTCTCGACGTTGAAAGCCAGACCCATTCGATGCCCGGCAGGCTCTTCCCAACTGCCAAGCGACTTCATTAGCTCTACTGAGTCAAGGCCAAGGCGCATTCCGTTCGGAAAAACGGCTTCGATGTGCGCTTCGCCGCTCGGTTCGGGAAACGGACATCCTAGCAATCGATAAAAACGGACCGAGTCTTCGAGGTTAGCAGCTGTGATACCGACAAAATCCCACTTCATCTCTGCATTATACAGACAATTGTCTACTTATGCAAGTTTCGACTCGACAATCGTTTCATCGTACAAATCTTCGATCATCGGCAGTCGGGCGATGCCACTACCATCGGTCATCGCGGTAGCCGCCCCAGCAGCGAGTCCCCAACAGAGTGCGTCTTCGGGAGGTTTTCCGGTGTCAATTGCCCATAGAATCCCAGCAATCATCGAATCTCCGCTTCCGATCGTGCTGGTCGAAGGCACTTTTGGAGATCGACCAACCCAAACTCCTCCTCGCGTAGCCATCACGGCTCCATCCTTTCCTCGCGAAATGACGGCAATTTTATCTCCGCCACCGAGCCTGCGGTGCAGGTTCAGAACGGCTTCCACTGCCTCGAGGTCACTCTCAATCTTAGTCTTCAGCAAGCGACTAGCTTCGGCAACGTTTGGTTTTATGAAGTCAGGGTTCGCTAGCATCCCGTGGACTTGAGCGATTCCGTCGGCATCGAGAATCACTTTCACACCCGCGGCGTGAAACAGCTCACCCAGTATTTGAAAGGCTTCATCAGGAACACCAGGCGGTAATGAACCTCCTAACGCGACCCAGCGGGCGCCCCTGGCAAGTTCTTTGCAGTCAACGAGAAGTTGCTTCCACTCACCGTCTGTAATGTTTGGACCACGACTGTTGAGTGTCGTTGGTGGAGTTCCAGAGTTATCTTCTATCGAAAAGTTGGTTCGAGTTTCGCCCTGGATGTTCACGAACGCATCCTCTACACCTTCCAGCTGAAGGACATGACGGATGTGTGCTGCGGTTGCACCGCCAAGAAAGCCGGTCGCGGCTGTATCCCCGCCAAGCTCAGCGAAGACCCTGCTCACGTTGACGCCTTTGCCACCCGCATCCTTCTCGACCCGCATCACCCGATTGGTATCTCCGACGGTGAACTTTTCCACGAACAGAGCGTGATCGACGCAAGGGTTGAGGGTAACGGAAACAAGCATTTCTAACTCGACATAACTTCGGCAAGGAGAAGTTTCTCAGGATCGATTGAACGCTCGGTGCTCAGTACGTATGTGAGCGGGTGTGAAACCAATTTTGAGCCATCGACACCTGCCATCTCACCTTTGAATCCACTGAGCATCCGATTGGTGGCTAGTGCCCCAAGCCTTAGTGCCAAAACTCTGTCGAACACCGTTGGGCTGCCGCCACGTTGAAGGTGACCGAGCACCAGGTAACGGGTATCGAATCCCGTGTTCTTCTCGATGAACATTTTCACGTCGCTCGCTCTTGCGGCGCCCTCGGCAACGATGATGATCGAGCTCCGTTTCCCCTTTTCTGCGGCGGTTCTCAGGTTGTTTGTAATATCGAGCAGCGAGTAGGGGACTTCGGGAATCAAAATCGCCTCAGCTCCTCCGGCGAGGCCGGACTCGATGGCAATAAAGCCGTTTCGACGACCCATGACCTCGATCACGAAAACTCGCTCATGGGAATACGCCGTATCGCGAACCCGGTCGATCGCTTCGACGGAGATGTTGACGGCCGTATCGAAGCCGATGCTGTAATCGGTTCCGCTGATGTCATTGTCAATCGAACCGGGAACCCCCATAACAGGAAAGTCGAATTCTTCTTGGAGTTTCAACGCTCCAGTCAACGAGCCATCGCCGCCGATGACCACAAGCCCCTCGACGCCATTCTTCTTCAAAACTCCCAGAGCTTGGACGCGGCCTTCGGGCGTGCGAAATGTATTGCTGCGAGCTGAACGTAAGATAGTGCCGCCTCGGTCGATGATTCCACCTACGGTTTTGGATTCCATCAACTGGGATTCATCGTTGATGACTCCTTCCCAACCGTGGGAGAAACCGATCACCTCTGCTCCTCGGTGGAGCGCTGCGCGAACAACCGCGCGGATCGCTGCATTCATGCCGGGGGCGTCGCCGCCGCTTGTGATGACGCCAATTCGCTTCACTGCTACTGATTATGCCCAACAAGCACCATACTAAGGGTGTGATTCTCGACCGGCTTAACCAACCCGCCGGTCGATTTATGCGCCCTTGTCCGGTTGCGGAGACTTTTTCTAGCGTGGCGGTCGCCGCCGAGAAGATGGAATCTGCTGGTTTAGCGATTTTGCCGATTGTTCGAGACGGGCGTTACGTTGGCGTTTTGACCCAAGCCGCAATCCTGGCTTCTCTGGCTTCGGAGGAGTCCACTCCGGTGGGCGACTATGCCCGGGACTGGCTGTCGATTCCACCTTACGTCACTGGAGCAGAAGCAATGAGAAAGCTGGAAGCTGCCAGTGGCACTTTGATTGTAGTAGCAGACGACGGTGAGGTTTGCGGAATTCTCACTGCCTCGGCTTTTTTGCACTCCGACCATGTGCGCGTGAAGCCTCCAATCGTAGGGGGCATGGCGACCCCACTGGGGGTCTATCTCACAACTGGCGCGGTGAATGCGGGCCGAGGCGGTTGGAACCTGGTTCTAACCGGAGCCGCAATGTTCTCCGCCATGTTATTCGGCGAGATTCCATACTTGTTGCTGTCTCCTCGCCTATCGCCAGGGTCGGCCTGGTTGGGTGTCCTCGCTCTGCTCCCGATTGTGAGCCTCGTGGTGATGTTTCGTCTCTTTCCACTTTCGGGCTACCACGCAGCCGAGCATCAGGTTGTCCATGCAATTGAACAGGATGAACCTCTGATGCCGGATGTGGTGAAGCAAATGCCCAGAGTTCACCCCCGTTGCGGTACGAATATTGCGGTGGGGATATCTTTGCTTTCGGCAATTGCTTTGACCAAATGGATATCTGACGATCATATTCGGCTGTTGGTCGGAGTGGTGGTTACGCTTGTTTTCTGGCGTCCGTTGGGGAGTTTTGTTCAGCAATACATCACGACTAAACCGGCTACTCCAAGGCAGATTCAGAGTGGCATAGATGCGGCGAACGAGCTGCTTCAGCGGTTTGAACAAGCTACGCTTCGGAAGCCGACGCCGTTCGGAAGGCTCCTCAACAGCGGAATTCTTCACGTAATAGCCGGATCGTTTTTGGCGTACTTGATAGCAAGCCTGCTCGCACTGCCGTTCGGAATCAAGTTCGGCGAACTCTGAGCTTGGGTATCATTTGGGGTCGCTGTGGAATTATTTGCCAAACTCGTACTCGGACTCGCGCTTCTTGTTGCGATAGTCTTTGCTCTTCTCGTCCTGGTGACGGGCAAGGGTGATGCGATGAGCGGCGGCGGAAGTGTGCGAACCTCGTTCAAGGGTAAAGCCAGCTTCGACGACATTATTTCCAAGTGGACCTTGTACATGGGCGTCTCGTTCATGGGCCTCGTTTTGCTCTACACCGTTGTTTCCAACCGAGTTCTCGAGGCTGGCACCTCGGCTCCGGTCAACACCGAGTCAAATGCCCCGGCCCCCAAGACTCCAGAGGCAAATCAGCCAGCTGAGGCGTCAAACACGCCTGCTCCAAGCCCTGAGGCAAACAAGCCCGCAGAGGCTGGCAACACTTCGGCGACGGACGCAAACGCCCCGGCGAAGAAGTAACTATTTCGCGACGGTTCTAGTGTCTTCATCGCGGATCGTGAACCCGCTCTTGTCAAAATGCTCCAGCAACGGAATGACGAACCGTCTGGAAGTATCCAAGAAATCGCGCAATTCTGAGGCGTTAAACTCTCTGTCACCCGCCCACAACGCCACTTTCCGTTTGATCTTTTCGAGCTGATCCAGAGTGTAGTAGGTGCCATCCGACACTTCGACCAATCGGCCCGCATAGGCACCGAGTCTCATGATCTCATCGACTGCCTGAGTCGGAGTAACGAGGGCTTTCGCGACTTCACTGATATACGGTGCATTGATGCCGTGCTTGTCGAGCTCTTGCTCAACCCGCGCCAAGAAACTATCCTGCTTCCCGGTGAGCTGGATACGAAAACCTACCATCCGCACTCGATAATTCCCTTCGCTGTCGATCTTTTTCAGCGCGACCAACTGGGCGATGATCAGATCAAGACACTTCGCATCCCATGATCGGTTCATCTGCTCCATCACGAGATCGGCAGGTTGGAAAGCGACGCTCGGCTCTTTAACATGAAGCTCGGAAAGGCAGCCGAGAAATCGTTGAGCTTCGCGCAGGAATACCTCGGGAGTGAACCAAGTGCCGCCAAAGCTCATCGCTTTTCGAGAACCCTTGAGCTCGGCGAAAACGTCTCCGAGGTCTTGCTGGGTCACTCCCATTTGCTTGCAGATCTCGTGAGTCATCACCCCTTCGTTCCGATCTCGAAGGATCCTCATGATCGCTTCCGCCGGGTCTTCAGCATCCCATTCAAACACCGCTTCTTGACGCCGATGGAGGGTCGCCTGAAGAGTGGTCACGACTCCACCTCCCAAGACAAGAGGAGGGTGAAGCTGACGAAGTATGAGTGGCTGCCCGACTAGCGCGGCGATGCGCTCGGTCGGTCGAATCTGGGCCAGTTTTGGGTCGTGATCGCTTGGGAAGAGACGACCCGTTACGTCTTCAGTTCCGATTGTGATCCGTACTTCAGAGGCATACCCAGGCGTGTGTAACCAGTCAATCTCTGCTTCAAAGAAGTCAGTTGAGCCCATCTCGTCAATCGAACCGACCAACATGCCAGGGCGTAGTTTGTAGTGATCGATACCCAAAAGGGTCATCGACACACGACTTCCCGCATCCATCAACGTAAACGCATCGTCAGTTTTGCTCACCGAACGCATCGTTGTGGGATGACCTCCGGGATAGACGCTTGCCCTTGAACCGGCCTGCGGGAGACCCTGGGCGATGACACCCGTAACAACATATCCTTGACGAGGCAAAGTATCGACGCCATCGATGGCCATGTACCAATTGAAGCCACCCGGTTTCGGGGAGACTTTTTGGATTCCTTCAACCACTGCGGTCCGAATCTCTTCCGTCCGCTCGATCTCCAGAATCGGGGCGGAGCTAAAGCGACTACTCGCCAACAGATTTTGAAGTTCGGGTGGTGCCAGGCGGCCCCTAACTGTCACGACTAGTGCCGTCACGGGCGATGCGATCACGACTTCAAGAAACTCTCGCCAAGTTGGATGATTCGCATCGCTCGGTCCGATGCAGACGACGGCCACGTCCGTCACCAGAGCCGTAGCGTACGCGTGGTTGACATAGCGCTCATAGCCTGGAGTATCCACCAAGGTCGCTCGAACTGCGTCGAAATCCCAGGCATGATAGGCACACTGGCTGCTCAACAGAGTCTGGCTGGTCGGACGCTGGAGCAGAGCCTCAACCAGGCTTGATTTTCCCGCTTCATGCGGCCCAAAAACTCCAACGACGACACCCATAGATGATTACAGCACTAATGCGGGGTACTCGCGATACTCCACATGTTCATTTCGGCTGATCCAGAGGGGAAATTCACCCTTGGTTGTTGCCGCTCCGAAATCCCCATCCTTTCTAAGAGCAAACACAACGCAAGGCAGTGTGAGCGATTCTGGCTGGCGTCGCATCATATGGCGGATGGTTTCTTCACAAGCTTCTAGAGCAGACATTCCGGCTTCCATGTTTCGCGTGGTTCTAAATGAAGCGCTCGCCTTCCAAAGTTCTTCACCCAGCCCGGTGGCTCCGGCGGCACCAATTTCATCGTCCGCGTAGATTCCCGCTCCGATGATCGGAGAATCACCGACTCGGCCCGGTAGCTTCCACGCGAGTCCGCTGGTCGCTGAGGCGGCAACCAGGTGGGGCTTTCCTAGGTCTTCGAGGGCAAGCATCGTCACGGTATCGTGGCTCTCCTGGGCGGTATGGACGTAATACTTGTCGGCATCGCCTCGACGCCACTCGTCATACTTGGCGATGTTCTCGGCCGTCATCAAGTTCATTGGCTCCATTCCAAGAGAGATTCCAAATCGTCGAGCTTGGTCTCCGGAGAGCATCACGTGCGGAGTCTTCTCCATTACCGCGCGCGCGAGGGAGATGACAGGGCAGAGTCCTTGGACAGCACAGACGGCACCAGCATTGAGATCCGCCCCATCCATGATTGAGGCGTCGAGCTCCATCACCCCGTCTGCGTTGGGAAGTGAGCCGAGGCCAATCGCAAGGAGTTCAGGATCAAGCTCGCATGCGGCAAGTCCTCTCTCCACCATGGTCATCAGGTCAGCCCCGGATCGCCGCGCAGCCCACGCCGCATCCATCCCAACCTTTCCGGGTTCCTTCCAAGAAACAAGCAGAGTCGTCACCCGATCAGTTTACAAGCTCGTGCGTCGGGGATTTAGAGTGGCGCAAGCATTCTTTACAGGTTCAAATTTGGCCCGCTGAACCTGAAACCAAGTAAATCTACCAATACTGGTAATTTTACTAGGATGGTAATTGTGCTGGGGATGGAAACAAGTAAATGAACGAGGATCGTTGAACCAGCGATCTCGATCACGAAACCGGTTTACGGAAATCGAAACGGGATCGTAAGAACTGAAAACCAAGGATTGGTGGAAGGTCTGGTTCACGACACAAGGAAGGTCACATGTCATTTCGTATCAACACTAACGTCGGCGCCCTCAGCGCATTCAATAGCGTCAATCAAGTCTCAGACATGCTCGGCAAGTCGCAAGGCAAGCTTAGCTCAGGTCTTCGCATCAAGGATGCATCGGACGATCCAGCCGGATTGATCTCTTCGGAGCTCTTCCGCTCACAGATCAACTCGATGGATGCCGCTCTGCGAAACAACCAAGAGGCTCTCAACTATGCAAAGACCGCCGAGAACGCTCTCGGTGAAATGAGCAAGCTCCTCAGCGACGCTCGCGGTCTTACCATCGCGTCAGGTAACTCGGCAACCCTCACGGCTGCCCAGGTTGCTGCTAACCAAGATCAGATCAACTCGATCATCTCTTCTATCGACCGAATTTCGACCACAGTCACCTACTCGGGTCGAAAGCTCCTCGATGGATCGGCTGGTACAACCACGCAGATCTCGAACCAGAGCAAGATCGCAGGCTTCAGCTTCGGCGGATCATTGGGAACCACTTCGATCACTTCGAACGGTCTCATCACCCTGGCTCAAAGCACGGCTGCAACCCGAGCTCTCTACACAGCGACCTCGTTGCTCACCGCCGGTGCCCTTCAGTCGGGAACGGTTGCGCTCAACGGAGTCAACTTCAACATCTCGGCAGGTACCACTGGTGCTTCGCTCGCCAACGTCTTCAACGCCGCATCCGCTCAGACCGGAGTTACGGCATCTTGGAACGCCGCTGGCAACCAGTTGACCTTCCAATCGGTCCAAACTGGTTCGAACCGACAGATCACATTCACCGATACCACAGGTGTTGTTAGCTCGGCTGCAAACACCACGTCAAACGTTACTGGCGTCGATGCAGTTGCAACGGTTACCATCGGTGGCGTCGCTGCTCTGTTCACAGGAGGACGGTCCGGTGCAGACGGTCTGACCCTTACGGATCAGAACGGTAACAAGCTGAATATAGGAGAAGGCGGCAACGCAGTCTCGGCAGCCGCAGCAGTCGGACGAGTCATGGCGGCAGACTCAAGCTTCCAGATCGGGTTCCTTGCTGGAGTCACCGCAAACTTGGCCCTGCGAAACATGGGATCAAGCCAACTTGGTGCCGGTGTTGTTTCCGGAACAACGATGAACAACCTGGACGTTTCCACCGCTCAAGCGGCATCAAACGCCCTGGCCGTCATCGACAAGGCCATCGAAGAAGTCAGCTCGATGCGAGGAAAGATTGGTAACTTCCAGCGAAACGTTCTCGAAACGAACAGCCGGTCGCTCACCAGCATGAGAGAGAACCTCTCGGCCTCCGAGTCCTCGATCCGAGACCTCGACATCGCAAGCGAAATGACCCACTACACCAAACTTCAGGTAATGGAGCAGGCAGGTATGGCTATCCTCGGACAAGCCAACCAGTCCGGTCAAGGCGTCCTTTCTCTTCTCCGCGGCTAATAACTTTTACTCAACGAAAGACAAGACCAACCCCACCCTCGGGTGGGGCTTTCTTGTTTGTCGGGCTTTTCGATTTGGGATGCATTTCGTCGCCAGTTGTTGGCGACTTCAGTTGGCGGGTCAACCCATCATGGCTTCGACGAGTGCGAAGAATAGTGAGGCGACGATCGCGCACGTAGCACCAATAAACACGGTCCAAGCCAAGAGAGCTTTTTGAAGACGAAGAGTTCGAATGAACAGGATCAAGCCACTCACGACTAGCGCCGCAATCAGAAAATTCCAACCGGAGTTTGCGAGGAGATTTTGTCCAAGGATCTGAACGAGGATAGAGATTCCTAATCCACCGCACACGCCAACAACCCAAACCCAGAACCATTGGCGGCGGGATTCGATGGCGGCTTGGACTTCGGGCTTCATGTGAGTTAAATGACTCCTTTTACGATTCGCAACCGTTCGGCTTAACCGGTCTAAAATTCCGTTGCTTTGTAAAGTTCTTGTTGGGGGCCCAATTGTATACTCTCGCGGTGCGACGTCCTGTCTTTGCTTTCATTGTTGGCTTCTCCCTTTCTTCCCTTGCTATTGGGCAAGAATTCACCACTTTCAGGTCTGGCCAAATAGGAAATGGGGCTTACGACAGTCGAACTGACCACTTGAACGTTTCTTCGCTGGACAAATTCCTGTCGAATAGCAACATGGATGAGTCCTGGGCTCACGCTCGAATGGCCTTTCCCGATTCCGCAATGGCGTGGGGAATGCATGCTTGTGCGGGACCAGCTAACCCAAGCACTAGTGGCCAGGCATATGCCTATGCAAGCTCGGAGCTGAATACGACTTACACTTTGACCTCCGCGACTCTGGCGGTTGGTACCATTGTCAACCTGAACTTCAGCTATCGGTATAACACGACCTTTAACATGGCCTACAACGGCTCAGGGAGCCTTAGCTTGGATACTGGACTCATCTTCAACATCGGGACTCCTGCGAATGCGAACGCAATACGCTCTGAGAGCCGAAAACAGGCTACAGGCGGGGGTAGCAGCAGCAGTTCAGGGTTGTATTCTGTCGCTCCGTCTGGGGCGGGAACTCAGAGCTTCCAGGCAAGAATCGGCAACAACATCTCCTTGTCAATTTTGGGTTGGGCTACGAGTAGCGTCACGGCGACTTATCCGAAAGCCAATGCAGGTGATTCCCAAAGTGGTTTCACTTGGGGATTTAGCAGTCCCGGAACTGACGTTGGCTTTTTTAATCCCAATGGGAATCCTCCTGGGACTCCGTTGGATCCGTTGACTTTTCGTCCCAACAACCCGGTTCCTGAGCCCGCGACTCTGCTCGGGTTAGGATCTGGGTTGGTCGTCTTACTGCGGCGTCGCTCGCGTCGTTGAAGTACAGGCTTCATGCTAGTTGTAGATGCACCAGCCGATTAGGACGAGGGTTCCGAGGGCGGTGGCTATTGCTGCGAGGATGAGGCGGAATCTGAGTTCGGGCTTTGGAGTTAATGCCGCGACGAAGAGCAGAGTGCCTACCATGAGAATTAGGAAGAGGCTGGATAGGAACGCAGCCATGTAGAGACCCTCGGACAGAAAAGGCACACTGGTTCCGAGCCGTAGCATCTTGATCCGATTGTACGTTGAGGATTGCGTGCGAATTGCGATGTGCGACGGTTGTTTGGAGCCTCGATGTGGCTCTGAGTGCGGACGGGGCGTTCGCGGTTCAGCGGGAGTAACGTGTTGGAGATATGTACGTTTAGTTGGTATGCGTTTTTTGATGGGTGCGGTTTGCGGAATTGTTGTGTTAACTGGGATTCAGCAGGTGCCGAAGGAAAAGGCGCCTGATTTGAACGTAGATTTGGCCGAGTATCACGTCAAGGAATTGTGGAGGCGGTGGTATCAGGTCGACCCGACGGATGATGATGCCGCCATTCGAGAGCGCAAAGACCTCGGCTCTGCAGAACAGTTTTTCGTCGTTTCGAAGCTGTACTTTGATGGCGATCCGCGTTCGCAGATTCTTGATGGTGAAGTTCCACTAAAGTTCATCCGCAGCAAGCAGCTTCCCCACTACTACAGTGGGGTGGGTAACGCGTCAGCATTTAACACAGAGATGGATAAGGCTGCGCTGAAGGAGACGGACAAGGCTTATGCACAGCTTTTGAAGGCGAATCAAAAGTATCTTGACGAGCTGGAGAAGGCGGTGAAGGTCGGTTTCAAGGCAAAAATTCGGTCTAGATCCTGAGTTGCCCGGGCTTCTGACATCACTGGCTCGGGCGGAGCCTTGCTTTTGCTCGGTGCAAGGATGTGGGCGTCCTCGGTCCAGGGGATGTCAGTTCATTCTCAGAACTGAATATTGGGCGATGGCGCGGAGGGTGGGGGCGTTGGGGAAATCCTTGACTAGTTCTGAGGCTTGAGCGGCCAGGTCTAGCGCCTTCTGCTTGGATTCTTCGAGGCCGTAGAGGGCGGGGTAGGTGGCCTTCCCTCGTTCGCGGTCGGAGCCGACGGCTTTGCCAAGTTGTTCGGCGGTGGCGGTTTCGTTGAGGACGTCGTCGGCGATTTGGAATGCAAGTCCGATGGAGAGTCCGTAGGTTTGGAAGGTTGAGTTGGAGTTGGGGTTGGAGTTGAGGGAGGTAAGGGCGCCTATCTCGCAGGCGGCGGCGATGAGGGAGGCGGTTTTGCGGAGGTGGATTTGTTCGAGAGTCTCTTTCGAGACTTCTTTGCCTTCGCTGAGGATGTCGATGGTTTCTCCGCCGACAAGACCCTCGGAGCCGACGCATTTGGCGGTGATTTTGAGGATTTCGACCACCTGCTGTGCCGGAAGCGGGAGCGAAGCGAGGACTTCGAAGGCAAGGGCGAATAGAGCATCGCCGGCGAGGAGGGCGACAGCTTCGCCGAACTTGATGTGGCAGGTGGGAAGTCCGCGGCGGAGGTCGTCGTTATCTAGGGCCGGGAGGTCGTCATGAATCAGAGAGAAGGCGTGGATCATCTCGAGCGCGCAACCGGCGTCAAGAGCGGCTTGCTGGTTGCCTCCGATGGCTTCAGCGGCAAGTAAGACTAGAGCAGGTCGGAGACGTTTTCCGGGGGCCAGCGCGGAGTAACGCATTGCCTCGTGAAGCTCGGCGGGGGCATCCGTTACCGACGGCAGGAGTTCGCCAAGGCGCTGGTCGACTTTGGAGGAGATTCCGCCCAGAAGGGTCATGAGTTCGGCGGTCTCGAGTACGACTTCTGAGGGCATCGGAATAAGGATACCAAGGGGTAACCTTGGTTCAATGCTGGAGCTACGCCCATATCGGGTTCTTGAGTATCACGGATCGATCGAGGCTCTGCATGAGCTCCTTCAGCCGGAGCGTGAGCCGGGAGACCGAAGTCAGTTTGTTCGGTATGCGCGGATTGCGGCGCAGATGGCGGCTTGGGACCGGGATGGAACGAATAAGCGGTCCACTTCGTTGGCATCTCCAACGGCTGATGGGTTTGAGTACGGGGTTGCTCGACTCTCGGATTTGACGTGCTCAGTTGAGGTGGCACCAAGAGATAAAGAAGAGCCACAGCGGATTTTGGAAGCGACGCAGATTTTCTTTTCGCCGATTCTGGTCTCGACCGATGGAGAAGTTTTGGGTGAGTTCGAGCTGTTTGCGGCGGCCCGGGCGATTCAGGAAGAGCTTGCGAGGGCGGGCAAGGAACGAGCTAGCGACTTCTGCCTCGTCGCCAAAAGCCTCAATTCGGAGGCCTTAGACGCGGGTAGTTCGCATCTTGTTCCGAAAATCGGGGTTAATATGTGGAGTCTTAAAGACTTTTAGTACGATGCAGGTTCGACTCCTTGGCACTGGTGGCTCCGACGGCATCCCGGCGTTTTATGGAAACGACCGGGTCAGTGCCTATGCCCGCCAGCATCGGGGAAAGGAGATCCGGACTCGGGCGGCGGCAATTGTTGATGGCACACTGAAAATCGACTTGGGGCCAGATACCCTTTGCCAGCTCAACGCTCATGGGCTGGAGGCGCGGGACTGGACGGCCCTGTTCTTCACCCACTCAGATGGAGATCATCTTTGCCTATCGGAGCTACAGTACGGGTTGTTTCCGTTTGTTGAGTGCGAAGAGTTGGAGTTCACCGTTTACGGAAATGAGACGGTCTGCGATCTCATCAACGAGAGGTATCCGAAATGGCCGATTGATTTGGTCCGCACTTATCGGAACGAGGTGTACCTGCACGAGGGGTACGAGGTGACTCCGGTGGAGGCAACGCATACCCCGGGAGAGGAGTGCCATAACCTCATTTTCGCCAAGAATGAGGTGTCATTCTTGTACGCAACTGATACAGGCGTTTATTCGGAATCGACATTTGCGGTTTTGGCGGGGCGGCAGTTGGACGCTTTGGTGATTGAGTGCTCGGACGGAAAGGTGAAAACGCCATATGTAGGGCATATGGATTTAGCTCAGTGCGTTGATGTGGTTTCACGCTTGCGCACTTCGGGTGCGCTACGCGCAGGGGCTCAAGTCGTTACGACGCACCACACGGCCGGGGGAGACCTAACCCACGCTGAACTCGAAGATATTCTTCGCCCCTATGACATCGTTCCTGGATTTGATGGCATGGTCATCGAAATCTGAATCTTTTGGATCAAACCTCGCGTCCCTTCTTACAGCCAACGGATTGGCGGGCGCAATAAGGGCCAGGATGGCCACTTAATCCCTTTCTTGCCAGTACACTACAGGTAGGTCGCCCAAGAGTATGTTCATTCCGCTCGCTCTCCTTTTTCACCCACCGCAACCTGCGCCGCAGAGCGGAAAGGTAAAGGTTAAACCCCCTGTAGTTGCATCAAAGAGCAATCTCAACGGAAAGGTCTTCATAGTGATGTACCATCACATCAAGGAGGGAAACAACTTGATGTACCGCTCTGCCAAGAAGTTTCGGGGGGATTTGGAGCGGATGTATCGGATGGGTTTTCGCCCGGTGACGGTAACCGACTATGTGAACAACCGGATGCGGGTACCGAGTGGTAAGACGCCCGTTGTCATCACCTTTGATGACGCACACGACAACCAGTTTCATATCCGCAAAGACGGCTCTGTTGACCCTGCCTGTGCGGTGGGAATATGGAAGAAATTCTCAGAAGAGCACCCTGATTTTCCGGTTGTGGGGACATGGTATGTATTGCCAAATCTTTGGGGCCAGGAGAGCCTGCAAAGGAAGAAGATCCAAATGCTGCAGGGGTGGGGCTCTGAGATTGGAAACCATACTCTTCACCATGGCGACTTGCGGAAGATGAGCGATGCCTCAGTCATGGCCGAGCTGGCGGGAATGAATCTGAAACTCCAGAAGCTGGGGGTTCCTGCGAATATGCCGTTCTGCCCACCTTATGGTTCATTTCCCAAGAACCGAGCTTTGCTGAAGTCATTCAAGTACAAGGGACAGACGATTCAGCACTCGTCGGCCTGCCAAGCGGGTTGGTGTCCTGCGTTTTCGCCGAACGATAAAAAGAACTTCTCGAAGTACTACATGTTGCGCTTGCACGGGAACGGGCGGCAGTACGGGATCGACTGGTGGCTCAACGAAGTTGAGGCCGGAAGGTGTAAAGTATATAAAGCCCCTTAAGTTTGGGCGACCTGAATGAGCGAAGCACCTTCTGGCCACCCGGCCGTTAACATCGGTATTAGCCTTGCCCTGGTTGTGGCAAGTGCTCTGTTTGTCGGAGGCGAGTATGCGCTGGTTGCGATGCGGCGTGGGCGAATCGAGCCGCTCGCCCGGAAGGGCAATAAATCTGCACAACGGCTGCTTCGGATTCTAGATGACATGTCGCCGTTCATCGCGGGGACTCAGGTTGGAATCACGATTGTGGGGATCGCGATGGGAACCATCACCGAGCCGTTTGTCGCGTACCATTTGGGCCGGTATCTGAGCTTCTTAGATCCAGCGGTCGTCAGCATTGTTTCGTTTATCTCGGTCCTATTTGCGCTGGTTGTTTTGGGTGAACTTGTCCCGAAATACATTGCTCTGAAAAAGCCGGAGCAGTTTATGTTCATGGCCTTCCGTGCCCTTGACCTCTTCATTGCGGTCTTCAAGCCGATCATCTGGCTCGCTACTTTCACGTCTCAGTTGATTCTTCGGCCGATGGGGATCAACGTCAAGGAGACGGGTAAGGAAACGATTGAGCGAGATGAGCTTCTAACGATTTTGCAAACGACCTCAACGGACGGAGTTCTAGAAAAGGAGCACGCTAATATGGTCACCCGTGCGCTTCGCTTGGACATGCTTGCGGCGCGAGACGTGATGGTTCACCGGCTTGATATTCAGTGGCTCGATATTGACCTTGCAGGCAGCGAACTATTGGCCAGAATCAACAAGATCCGGCACACAAGGATTCCGGTTTGCCGAGGAGATGTTGACGACATTGTTGGCATCGTCTACCTCGTAGATGTGCTTCGATTAGTACAGACAAACGAGTTCAAACTTGATAAAATCGTTCGTCCGTTTGTAGCAATTCCGGAGAATCTGCCAATTGAAAAAATCATTACCACGATGCGTGACGAGAAGACTCAGATCCTGATCGTGATGGATGAGTACGGCGGAACAAGTGGTTTGATTAGCCTTGAGGACGTCGTTGAGGAAGTCTTTGGCGAGATGGAAGACGGCCCAGAGAGTGAGCGACAGCCGGTCGAAGTTCATGCCTCAGGCCGCGTTTCTGCTAAGGCCGAGCTCCGCTTGGATGAGCTGATTTCAAAACTCGGACTCGATCCTCAGTTGGACGAATCAACTGAAACGCTCGCAAACATGATTGTAAACGGCCTGGAGCGGATTCCACGCCCCGGCGACACATTTGAGTCAAGCATTGGCTTGATGAGGGTTGAAAACATGGCCCGGCGACGGATTACTCGCGTCGGAATTCAGCTTAAGCCTTCGCTGCTTACTTCCGACTCAGAAGGTTGAGCCGGTTGCTCGTGGATGACCTGCATTCGCTTTGAGATCGCAACCGCGTGATCGGCGACGTGCTCGAGCGCATGAAAGATCTCGATGGTTCTGAGCATCGCTCTGGCGTTTGCTGGGTCGGCTTTGATCAGCTCCAAGACCCCGTTTCTCGCGGTGGCATAGCGGCCATCAATCTGGTCGTCGTCGGCGACGATGGTCCGAGCCAGTTCAGCTTCGTATTCCATGTACAGCTTAAGGGAGCTCGTGAACTGCAACTTAGCGGCGTCGCACAGCTCACGAAGAGTGCCCTTAAGTTCAGACGGGAAGAGTGAACCCAACTTGGTTCCTCGTCGTGCCAGTTTGACGGCATGATCAGCGACTGATTCAATTTCGCTTACGATACCTAGAGTTGAAACTAGCAACTTAAGGTCGCTGGCTACGGGACCCTCTTGAGCGATGATCAAAGCAGTTTCTAAAAGGAGTTCCCTCTCCAAGCGATCCAACGTATCGTCTGCTTTTACGACTTCATTTGCCAATGAGGGATCGGCGTTGACGATTGAGTCGACCGCCTTTTGAACCATGTCATTCGCCGACATTCCCATCGAGACAACTTGTGTTCGAAGTCCTTGCAGCCGTTCGTTAAAGTGGGTTCGCATGTCAAGCTAAGCGTCGACAGTGACGCTTTCTTAACAATAGGATACTCGAACTTACTTGTACTGAGGTGAGAACAGGGGTCGAGAGTAATCTCCACTAGTTCCGGTAAGGTTTCTGGCGTTCGAGCCGTTGGAATCCGCGATGAATACTGCTCGGTTCGCACCTTCGCGTTTGATAAAGGTGATCTTTGTTCCGTCTGGGCTAAATGAAGGACTCGATACAGAACCTTGAATTAACGCGGAACCGGCGGCAGCGCCTTGCGGTTTCAGGGGACACGATGCAATACCGGCGCTCGTTCCGTTACCATCTCCCGAATAGGTTGCCGGAACAAACAGAAGCGCCGATCCGTCTGGGCTGCATTTTATTTCGGTTGTGCACTGCTTGATCTCTGTTGAAAGCAGTATTGGTGCGATCATCTCTCTGCCTGTTTGGGTGGGATCAATGATGAAGATCCCGTGAACGAATCCCATTTTGACGGGCTTGCCGTCTTCCCCCTCGGGCGCGCTGACTTCGATGACATTCGCAACGAGGCTCTGAGAGACTGGATCAACGTCAATCTCGATGCGCTCCCCGGAGAAGATTTGGATTGGAGGCTTGATCTTTCCGTCTTTGTCCGGCTCAAAATCTTGAATAATCAAAGTCTCGCCACGTTCTTCACGCCGCATGACGGCGGCGATGAACCGTTTAGATTTTAGCCAGCGAGCCACTCGGAAACTCTTGCCGAATCGGTTATACAGCAGTTCAAAAGTGTTTCCAGCGCCTCCGCCTTCTTCTGCCTCCACACGCTGCTTGCTTGGGGGAAGGATCTGGCTACTCTTTCCATTTACCGGGAAGAATTCTTGGACGGTTCCTCGAACTGTTACTAGCCCTGCTAAGTCAGCGTCGACGGCTGGCTTCTCCTCGAAGACTAAGTTGCTCCGCCCGGCCTTGTCGATTGATCTCTGTTCCGGCTCCGCGTTACGCTGAGGATCCCAACGGAAGATATGGAACGAGTCCTCTTTTCGATCGCTGATAAAGAATAAGCGGTTGCCATCTGGACCCCACGCCAGGTCACGGTCCGTTCGCCCGGCAAGATAGCCGGACGACTTCGTGACTGTCCCCTTTGGATCGATTACCACCGCCTGCGACCCATCCTCGTTGAGGAGCATGGCACCAATCATCGCGCTCGTATCTGAACCGAGTTGGATGTCCCCCTTCTTACCCATCAGCCAAACAAACAGCCAGCCGACGACACCAAGTGAGACGACGAAGACAAGCAAACGACGGGCAGAGCGTGATCGCATATTACTTCCCAGAATTATGTCACGTCCTTCGATCCGAGTTCCCAAAAACAACAAGGGCACCCTCATAACGGTGCCCTTGTTGTTTTCGAGGAACGACGATTACTTGTTCTTTCGCCGTCGGGCAAACGCTAGCAGTCCGAGTGACAATCCCGCAATCGAGGCAGGTTCCGGAACACCTTGAACGGTTACTCCGCTGAAGGTGCTGGAAGCTATCGTATAGTCACCGAGCGAGGTTGAATTTCCGAAGAAGGCTGTTCCAACCAGGCGGGTCTGTACGGTTAGATTTTTGGTTTGCCCATAGATGTCCGCAGGATTGAGTGTGACGGACGGGACAGTGTTAAACACAAAACTGGAACTAGTCGCTCCGACACCAGCCGCCAGTGTGGTGTTTACTGCACTCGACGAGGTCGCCCCCACTTGGACACCGTTAAGAAATACAGCTACATCGAGTCGCAGGTTATCTCGATGGAGGCTTGCAAGGGACAACCCATCAAGTGCCCTGGCGAAATTAGCGCTCGCACTCGAAAGATTAATAGTTGCAGTTCCAGTTGCGGGATCACCTGGAAAATCAAAAATCCAGTTATTGGAGGTGCTCCCCATGAAGAGCGGTGACCCAGCCGTTGGGACGGATCCTGTCGTGACAGAACCCGAGGCTAACGGTGCCTGGACCGCAGCAATCAACGTAGAAGCCTGTGCGGATTGCCCCCCCCCGTCTCCACGAGTGGCACTTGCTCCAAGAGTGAACGTCGCTCCAGATTGACTTGCAAAAGTAGAGGTCAAACTTGCAGTTGCCCCCGATCCCGAAGAAATCAGTGTCGTCCCGTTGACCGAGGTACTTGCGGAAGGAAGTATTTCGCTCAGAATGGAGAAGACGCCGATAGCGCGGCTCTGGACAACTCTAACGTCGTAGCGATTGAAGCCCGAGGAAGCCGGCTGTAAGGTGTACACAGCATTTCCCGTCAAGGTCTGACCGGGTGTCGAAGGATTATTGGAAATCCCCGACGATGTCACGCCTGAGTTGTTTGGAGCGGAGGTCGTGAATGTGAAAGATTGACCGAACACTGAAGACGTGATAGCCAACGAAACAGCAATGGAAAATACCCTTTTCATATGAAACCTTCTGTGGTTTGTTAGATTTTGCACCCTGGAAAGCTGAAGCTTGCTAGTAATTTTGCCAAAACTGTTCAGCTTATTAATTTTTTAACAATAATGAACTCTCTAGCACCTTGGCTCCATGCACGCCCAGACATTGGCCGCTTTCCGTCAGGAAGCACGGAAACTAGTTCAAAAGTGCCACCTACCCCTCCGATCAAACAGTCATCAGCCTCCGACATCTCACTCGATGCTGTTGATGAATCAGAGGGGCGGAGCTTAATCTCAAGAAGCCGCAACCGACCAGCTTGCGTAAAAATATGGCAACCCGGAGTGGGACTTAAGCCCCGGTAGCGGTTGTATTCCGCCCGGGCGTCGCGGTCGATATGGAGCTCTTTTTCTTCGGGGAGGATCTTTGGAGCGTAGGTGGCTTGTTCGTGGTTTTGGGGCTCGCGAGGGTAGTCGCCGCCAACAATTCGCTCGATCCAGCTTTTGATCTGCCCTGCTGCGAGGTGTGATAGGCGAGCGTGGAGTTCGCCGTAGGTTTCGTCGGGGCCAATCAGAGTACGGACGATATCGATGATGTCGCCGGTATCCATACCCTTGTCCATTTGCATGAGGGTGACGCCGGTCTCAGTCTTGCCGTCCATGATGGCGCGTTGGATGGGGGCGGCGCCTCGGTATTCGGGCAGAATTGAACCGTGAAGATTGATCCCGCCTCGTTTGGCGGTTTCAAGGAGTTTGGTCGAAAGAATCTGACCGTACGCAGCCACGACGTGGACGTCGGCTTCCAACGATTGAATTCGTTGAACAAACTCTGGGTCTCGGGCTTTTTCAGGAGTTTCGACGGGCAGACCGAGTTCCTGAGCTTTGATCTTAACGGGTGATGACTTGAGTTTCATCCCTCGTCCGCTAGGTCGGTCGGGCTGTGTGACGACGAGGACGACGTGTTCTTTTAATGTCTCCAGAGCCGGGACGGCGAAGTCGCTGGTGCCGAAGTAGACAATTCTCAACCGTTAACCCTCGTCCCGAGCGTGGAGCTCTGGGTCTTCCCAGTGGAGAGTTGCGGGGTCTACTTTGTCGATGAAAAGAACTCCGTCAAGGTGGTCAATTTCATGCTGCGCAACTCGAGCCGGCATCCCTTCGAGCTCGAATACGAGTTCCCTTCCCTTTCGGTCCATCGCTTCAACTTCGATGTAGTCATATCGCTTGACGTCGCCATACAAACCAGGGATGCTGAGGCACCCTTCTTGTCCAATTTGCTCTCCCTCGGCCTTGATGATTTTCGGATTGATGAGGGCGGTGGGGCGGAAGTCGAGCGGAGCCATGACGAAGAGGCGCTGACTGATTCCGACCTGCGGAGCGGCGAGGCCGACTCCGTTGGCTTTGCGCATGATACGCATCATTTCATCGATGAGAAAGTTAGTTTTCTTGCTGATTCCTTTCTTATCAACGACGACATCAACCGCGATTTTGCGAAGAACTGCGTCGGGGATTTTGACGACGGGCCGCTCTACGGTTTTGACGTAAAGGTGCTTGAACTCGTCCGGAACCACAATTTCCATCGCTTTCTATTTTGACATAGGAGCGCGATGAGCGTTTTGACTGAGCACCGCCCGATCATTTCCGCTGAGGTCTTTCAGGACTTCGCCATTAAACATCGCCGCTACGGCTCGGCCTTGGGTTTGACCAATTTCTAGCAGGATTGTGCCTAGATCACTTAGATGTTCGCGATACGAAGCTGCTAACTGCTCATAGATTTTCAGGCCGTTGTTTTCGGCAAAAAGTGCCGTTGCGGGCTCGTGTAAACGAATTTCTGCGGGCAGTTCCTCTTCGATTCCGATGTAGGGGGGGTTGGAGAGGATTAGGTCGAACTTTTCGCCCTCGAGGCCAGAGAAGAGGTCGGAGTGGCGGAAAGTGATTTCGGCGCCGAGTGTTTCGGCGTTTTCGCGGGCGACCTGGAGGGCGGCTCCGCTGATGTCGACGGCCCAGACGTCCCACTCTGGACGTTCAAGTTTAAGAGTGATTGCGATACAGCCAGAACCGGTTCCGATGTCGAGGACTCTTTTGGGCCTGTTCGTTGTTCGTTTGTCGCTTGTCGCCTCGGAAAGCGCGCTATCGACGATGAGCTCCGTTTCTTGCCTCGGAATGAGCACCGATGGAGTGACCCGGAAACGACGACCATAGAACTCCCGATATCCAAGGATGTAGGCGAGGGGTTCTTGGGATTCTCTTCGCTGAAGAAGCGTCTCGGCGGCGAGTTCGTTGAGTTCAGCCTCGGGATGAGTAAGGACGTAGGTTCGATCCACGAGCATGACGTGGGCGGCAAGGAGCTGGGCTTCGAGGCGTGGCGAGGCGATTCCGGCTTGTTCGAGCCTTCCGGTTGCCAAGGGAATCCATTCGCCGAGGGTCATGCGCCACTATTGTACGCATCCTCTGGGTTCACAAAACCGTATTGATTAGTGTCAGTGAGAATCATTCTCGAAACGATTCTGGGAATCCTGCTCCTCGGGGGCATCGTCGCGGCGGTCATTGCAATCGCATTCAAAGAGCAATGGCGACGCCTGATCAAATACCTAAAGCTGTGGCAAGCCGACGATGCGCGTCGAGAAGCCATCCAGCAGCGTCTCGACAACGAGATGCGCGAACGCCTGGCTAATGAAGAACTCCAGGCATCTCTCGCCCGCGAAAAAGCCGAGGCGGAGATTGAAAAAACTCTATGAGACTAAAACGACCAACTTTCAAGGGCGTTCTGCGAGGAGTAATCCTCGCAATCGTTCTTCCTCTGTTCGCGCTGATGATCTATCTTTGGCGCACCGAATGGGTTCCCGCTGGCTATGTTGGCGTCATTTATGACGCCAATAGCGGGTTGCAGAAGAATTACTATAAACCTGGAGCAGTTTGGATCGGATGGCGGCAACAGATGTACGTCTATCCGACTCGCCTGCAAGCGGCGATTTATACCGAAGATCCGACGGCGGGTGAGTCTAAAACCGCCGACGGAATCATGATCACGACCAACGACAACGCGAACACAATGTTCGATGTTGCCGTGATGTACCGGGTTGATGCCGAAAATGTTGTGAACGTCTTCAACTCGTTCGGCGCAGTTCCGATTGAGGAGATTCAGCGGACGTTTATCCGCCGGGCAGTGAAGGAAGTTGCCAATGAAATCGGCACCCAGTACGACCTCTTCGCACTGATGGGCGTCAAACGACAGGAGGCGTCGAAGCGAATCTCAGAGACGCTAAAACGAAAACTTAGCGCGAAAGGAATTTCTGTGCAGACAGCATTCCTCGGCGGTTGTTACCCTTCGCAGGACATCCAGCAGAAGATTACAAGCCGAGTTAACAGTTACGTTGAACTCGAGATTTCGAGGCTCAAACGGCAGATCGCCGAAATTGAGAGTCAAGTGGCGGTCGTCAAAGGCGGCGCGAGCGCGAAGGCGAGCGAGCTGACGGCGACCCAAGCCGTTGGTCGGTCGGTAGAAATATTGAAGCTGGAGGCCGCTGAGGCAGCGCTGGAAAAGTGGGACGGTAACCTTCCGCCATTCAACACAAAGCCGGGACAAACGGTGATCATCACACAGGACATGATGCGAGCACTCGGAGGTTCAAAATGAAGAAACTCTTTCCCTTGATTCTTGTCCTTGGAGCAACCCAGTGGGGTTGCATGAAGCAGATTCCACCCGCGTCGGTGGGAGTTAGGTTCAACGCTCGAACCGGAATCAGCGAGCACTTGGTGAAGCCGCAAGTCGTCTGGCTCGGGTTTGCCGAAAAGCTGATCGTTTATCCGACTTCGATTCGAAACGCTACCTACACCAAAAACTCGAGCGAGGGCGAACGAACCGGGGACGACAGCATCAAGGCGAGTACGAGCGAAGGAAGCATACTGCCCGTGGACATCACAGTTTCCTATCACGTCGAGTCAGCAGATGTCCTCAAGGCGTTCCAGAACTTCGGGACGGAAGACCTGGAGCAAGTTCAGCGTGATTTTATTCGCTGGACGACGATCTACGGACTCAACGTTGTAGCGGGCCAGAAGTCGATTTTCGACTTAACCTCCAAGGATCGGGCCGCACTTTCGACGCAGGTGAAGGAAGTGATCAAACCAATTCTAGGCGAGTGGGGGCTTACGGTCGACGACATTTATGTTGGCGAGGTCTATCCGAACGAGCAAGTTCGAGCGAAAGTTGACGAGCGGATCGCAAACGTGAACTCATTGGAGCTGGCAAAGGTCTCGCTCGAACGAGCCAAGATTGACGCAGAAACAACCCTCACAAACGCGAAGAAGCAGGCAGAATTGAACCGCTTGCTCGCCCTTCAGGGTGACAAGGTTATCGAACTGAAGCGGCTCGAGGTGCTGAAGAAGGCTATTGAGAAGTGGAACGGAAAGACCCCAGTGATCGGATCTGGGACAATACCGTTTACGAACTTGAGTCTTTAGTGTTAGGTCTCGGGTCTTGAGTTGGGGTGGCTTCGGTCACCTCTTCTTCAATCTGGGTAGCAGGTGGATTTAGCTTCTGGTCAATGTGTTGGTACAGCTCGGCGAGCACGGCCATGCTGACCGGGCCAAGAATCAGTCCGACGCTACCCATCACTGCGACTCCTCCAAGCACGGAGATGAAAATGACGAGAGGATGCTGGTTGCCGATGAGGAACGACTTCAGGACATTGTCAACCTGACTGATAAACAGCACCCCAACGCCAAGAACGATACCGGCGGAAACGAGATTTCCTTGGACTAGAAACAATAGTCCAACCGGGACATACAACACCGGAGCACCCAGGATTGGGATCATGCACATCAGCACAGCAACGACTCCGAGGAGGATCGAATTGGGAACTCCCAGTAGCGCGAACATGACCCCCATCATCGTTCCCTGAATCACTGCAACGAGTACTGAGCCTCTAAAGACCGAGTGGGTTGTCTTTTCAATCGTTGTCAGGATCCGCTCCCCCCATTCACGCTCCAACCCGCAGTAGCGCAAGAACGGTTCTCGTAGTTGATTTCCGTCGCGGAGCATGAAAAACATTGAAAGGATGAGTACGACCGCCATGAAGAGGCTATTGCCGATGCTCTTGGCAAACTTCGTCACGGGGGCGCGCAGGTTTTGAGTAAGTTCGGCCCCATTCTCCTCCCACCAACCGCGAAGGTGAAAGTCGTGCATTCCAACCTTTTGGAGAGCTGGCTGGAGGGACTTGTCAATCATTTCGACGGTCTCCCAGCCTCCGGTTCCTTCAATGGATCGTAAGGCAGGCGAAACTTGGCGAATCGCTAGCGATGCAATGAGCAAAAGCGGAAGGCAAACCAGGAGCGAAGCGACAATCGTCGCGAGCGCCGCTCCGAAGGTTGGTGACCAACGCTTTGCCCAGATGCGATACATGGGAAGCATCAAGATGGAGAGCACCGCCGCCCAGAGCATCGGAGCAAGGAAGGGCGTCACCATCGCCAGAGCCAGCAGGACGAGAGCGACCGTGGCAGTGATCAACGCAACTCTTGGCAAAGTTTGAACCTTCATAAACTTTAGGGTTACTGTACTCGGAAGCACTCTCCGGGGTTGCGGGCTTGCCGGGTATCCTGTTGGTTAATAATGAAGTTCAATGAAGGTGATCGCGTGCGAGTTTTGAGCCGCGAGGTTACGGAGCAGGATCGGGCAACCAACCGATACTTTGAGCACATGGGCGGCCTCACCGGCACGATCCAAAACGTCTATGAGGCTTCAGAGTACGCTGTCCGTATTGACGAGTCTTCCCTTTCAAAGCCTTCGAAGGCAATCCACAAAGAAGCCACGGTTCGGATGCGAGCCAAGTTGCTCGATGGACTTTCCGAAATTCAGAAGAAGGAACTGACCAAAGAGGAGTTGGATTTTGACGTTCACTTTATGTTGCTGATTCACGGCGACGATATGGAGAAGGCATAAGCCATGGCAGCCGCAGAGTTTTCATTTGACATCGTCTCGAAGGTCAACGAGATGGAAGTTAAAAACGCCATCGACCAGGCAGATAAGGAGCTGATGAACCGCTACGACTTTAAGGGTTCGAAGGCTGAGATTATTCACAACAAGGAAGGCATCAAGCTGATCGCCGACGACGAATTCCGGATGGATCAGTTGAAAGACATTGTGTTCAGCAAGATGCTGAAGCGTGGGATTGACGCTCGCTCCCTGGAGTGGGGCAAACTTGAGCAGACTGGGGCGATGAGTGTCTTCTGCAAGCTAGAACTCAAATCGGGGATTGCGCAGGAGAAGGCGAAGCCGCTGATCAAGCAGATTAAGGATAAGGCGTTGAAGGTCAACGCGCAGATTCAGGGCGATGAGATCCGAGTTTCGGGCAAGTCGAAGGATGATCTTCAAAAAACGATGGCCTTTGTGAAAGGTCTCGATTTGGACTTTCCGGTCGACTTCATCAACTTCCGCTAGATCATTTCCTGGCAACCAATCAAACGACCACTGGTCCCACATTTTGAGGCACCTTGCCTAAAGAGCTCCCCAATCCCTGGGGAGTTCTGCATTTTGGACCACCTATACTCTCGTTAGAAACTCAAGCTGAATGCCGTCTGGGTCTTTCACAAAGCAGTATCGGACGCCCAGATCCTCATTTGTCGTTGGCGGAACGAGTTGGTCTAGCCCTGCCTGTACAAGAGATTCCCAGTAAGCATCAACATCGTCGACCTCGAATGCGAAGTGCTTGTAGCCTTGGACGGCGAAACTGGACCCCACTTCGCGATCGACGGCTGGGAGCGGTTCGGAGTTGGGTTGTTCGAAGACTTCAATTTCAAACGTGCCGTTGGAGATGTAGACAATTTTGAGACCGGAATCAAGGACGGTCCGGCTACGCTCTTGGAATCCAAAGTGCTTACCGTACCAGTCGAGCGACCGGTCGAGATTTGAGACAGAGATTCCGATGTGGTGAGGGCGAAGGGTCATTGGCGTGATAGGATGTTACCGGGAGATCATTTATGCTCGCCGCTTTGGTTATGTCTTCGATGTTGTTTCAAGTTCCTCCTCAAGCCGAAATCAAGCGACATTTGCAGTCCGAGATTGTGGGGCGATGGATTCCTCGGGCGATTGATCCTGAGGGCGGGTTTCATCAGAATTTCGATTCGGCCTGGAAGTCGTTGCCGGATGATTCGCGGGGTGTGGTTTATCAGGCTCGGTTGACTTGGCTAGCTTCGATTGGGGGGAATAATCAGGTTGCTGAGCATGGGGTTCGGTACCTGATAGACCACATGTGGGACAAGAAGAACGGGGGCTTTTGGTGGTCGGTGGGGCTCAACGGGAAGCCTTCGACGGAGAAGCACACGTATGGGAACGCGTTTGCGCTTTATGCGTTGGCGCGGCATGCGAATGTGACGCGCCGAAGCGAGGACAAAGCTCGCGCAATGATTGCGTTTAGTTGGTTCGATCGGAATGCGTATGACCCAAAGCTCAAGGGGTGGTTCGAGACTCTGGACGGTTTGAATAAGCCGGTTCTGATTTCCGATCCAGGTGCGGCGGACTCGATTGGGACTCCTTTCGGGATTCGCTCAATGAATACGACCATCCATATTTTGGAGGCCCTTGTGGAGTTGTTCGTTTTGACTCATGATCCGACCGTTAAGCAGCGGCTTGAGAGAGCTTTTGCAGTAGTTCGCGATCACTACACAACTCCGGCGGGTGAGCTCCACTACTACATGTCGGCGGATTATGCGGAGTCGCGGTCGGATCTGGATTCTTATGGACACGAGCTTGAGACGGCTTATCTGCTTCTAGAGGCAGCCGAGGTACTTGGTAAACCGAAAGACAAAGAGACCTGGCGGAAGGCAAAGTTGCTGGTGGACCACTGCCTGAAGGTTGCTTGGGACGAGAAGAATAGCGGGTTCTTTTATGAAGGGCACATCGGGAAGGGGCCGAGTGAGCGGAAAAAGGAGTGGTGGACGACGGCTGAGGGGCTGAATGCACTACGCATTTTTGCCGAGAAGTTTGGAGGAATTTATCAGACTCGGTATGAGCAGCTTTGGAAGTTTGTTCTGGAGCATCAGATGGATAAAGTGAACGGCGGATGGCACCCGACGGTGGACGAAAACAACGAGCCAATGAACCGAAACAAGAGTGATGCTTGGACCGAGGGGTATCACCAGGGGCGGGCGATCTTCTTGGCGTCTGGGCAAGCCATGTATTCTCGCCACAATTGAATTCATTTTTTCGGTAAATCAGTTGGGATGGTCCTGATTTTGTCGGATAATTGAGTTAGGGCGTGGCTACGCCCGTAGAAGCTGACAATGGGGACTGCGAACAAGACATGGATTGGGTTGATTGCTGGGGCAGGATTCCTCAGCACGGTGCTTGTTCTGCCCATTCAAATCTCAGCTCAGAAGAAACCTGTCGCCAAGCCTGCGGCGGCTCCATCTTTTGAGAAGGACGTTGCTCCGCTGGTGACCAAGTATTGCGCTAGCTGCCACTCGGGCAAAGAACCGAGCGGTGGGGTTTTGCTGACGGCCGGAATGACTTCAGCGGCAGTTGCCAAGAATCCGACGGCTTGGTCGCGAGTTGCGGCTCGGGTGGGGAATGGAACGATGCCGCCCAAGGGAATGCCGATGCCGACCGATGCTCAGCGCAAGCAAATGGTGGCATGGATTGACAAAAATTTAGCTGGCGACTGTAAGCTGGCGGACCCAGGTAAAGTGACGCTCCGACGCCTGAACCGCGAAGAGTACAACAACACCGTTCGGGACCTTATGGGGGTCTCGATTCGCCCGGCGGATGACTTCCCTTCCGACGACGTTGGGTACGGGTTTGACAATATTGGCGATGTCCTTTCGATGTCGCCGTTGCTGATGGAGAAGTATCTGGCGGCTTCGGAGAAGGTGGTTAAGGCGGCGATAAGGATGTCTAAGTCGAAGTCCCAGACGGTTGATGGGGCTTCGCTCGCGGCGACTCCGGGGGCGGTGCCACGCGAGGGATCGATGTTTTTTGTCTCCAACGGGACGGCAAGTGCCAGGTTCAAGGTCACGGCGCCAGGCTGGTACCGGATTCGAATGAAGCTAGGTGAACAGCACGCAGGGGATCAGTACTCTCTGGTTGATGTGCGGCTAGACCGTGACAAGCTCACGACTTTCGAAGTCCGCGATCCAATGGGAGCTCCAGGAAACTATGACTTCCCTACTAAGCTGACTCCGGGTGAATACAACATTGGGGCGACGTTTACAAACGACTATTATCGAGCCCCGCAGAATGGGCAGAAGGCCCAAGACCGGAATGTCGTTTTGACTTCGATGGAACTGATAGGACCAATTGAAGATGGCCAGATCAAGACGACGTTCCAACAGAAAATGATCCCTTCAGTTCCGCCTAAGGATGGATGGGATCTGGCGGCGCGAACGGCGCTTTCCGGGTTTGCGACTAGGGCCTATCGTCGTCCGGTGACATCCGAGGAACTGGATCGATTGGTGACAGTTTTCAAGTACGGGGCAAAGAGCGCGGATAGCTATGAGATGGGAATTCAGCTTGCTTGTCAGGCAGTTCTTTGTAATCCGAACTTCTTGTTTAGAGTGGAACTTGATGGTGCTTCAACCTCGGCTTCACGTTCATTGAACGGCTACGAAGTTGCCTCGCGACTGAGCTACTTCCTCTGGAGCTCGATGCCGGACGATACGCTTTTTGCTTTAGCCAAGAGCGGGGAAATTTTGAAGCCTGAGGTGATGGCGGAGCAGGTGAAGCGGATGCTTCAGGACCCTCGAAGCGATGCTTTGGTTGAGAATTTTGCCACACAGTGGCTTCAGCTTAGAAAGCTGAACAACTTCGAGCCTGACGTGAAGCAGTACCCGGCGTTCAACAATGATTTGCGCGAAGCGATGCTGACGGAGACTCGGATGTACTTCACCGAAGTCATGCGCGGGAACAAGCCAATCACCGAGTTTTTGGACAGCAAGTACACGTACGTGAACGAGCCGCTGGCCAAGCTGTACGGAATCGCTGGAGTGTCTGGTAAAGACTTCAAGCGCGTTTCTACCGAAGGGACCGGGCGAGGTGGCGTGATCACCCAGGCTTCGGTCTTAGCAATCACTAGCAATCCAACCCGAACCAGCCCAACGAAACGTGGAAGATGGATTCTGGAACAGATTCTCGGAACTCCACCGCCGCCACCGCCGCCTGGAGTTCCGGATTTGGCGGACAAGCACATCACCGAGAAGATGTCTGTTCGGCAGAAGTTGGAAGAACACAGAAAGAATCCGACTTGTGCGGCATGCCACCGGGAGATGGACGCGCTTGGGTTTGGGTTTGAGAACTTTGACCCGATCGGCAAGTTCAGAAGCGCGGACGGAGCGGCTCCGATTGACGCTTCGGCGGACCTGCCAGGTGGACGCAAGTTCACGGGGGCGACCCAGTTGAAGACTATATTGATGGCGGACAAGCAGTTGTTCGCACGGAGTTTCGTCGAGAAATTGATGACATACGCGACCGGTCGCGGCGTTGATGTCCAGGATCGATGCTTCGTGGATGCTGTGGTGAAGGAAACTGCGGCAGGAAATTTTAAGTTTGGTGATATCGTAGCTAAGGTTGTAGCAAGTGATCCGTTTAAGAAGAGAAAAGTAGAAGGAGCAGCAAAATGACAGAGAATCAGATTGATCGTCGTCGGTTTTTGAAAGGGCTAGGAACCCTAATGGCGCTTCCGGCGATGGAAGGCCTGGCTCCGTTGGCACGGGCGGCGAACGCTCCGGAGAACCCGGTGCGAATGGCGTTCATGTTTGTTCCGAACGGAATTGACATGCGTAACTGGACTCCTGCGAACCCTGGCGCGCTGGAGATTACGCCTTTGCTTGAGCCCCTGCGGGCGTTGAAGAACGACTTTTCGATCCTGACTGGCCTCGCTCAGAACAATGCGAATGCTCTGGGCGATGGCCCTGGTGACCATGCTCGCTCAACTGCGGCTTGGCTTACGGGCGTTCATCCCAAGAAGACGGCGGGATCAGACATCAAACTCGGGATTTCGGCAGACCAAGTCGCCGCATTAGAAATTGGGAAGAAGACCAGGTTCTCATCGCTTGAGCTCGGTTGCGAACGGGGCGGTAACGCAGGAGACTGCGATAGTGGTTACTCGTGCGCATACTCGTCCAACATTTCGTGGCGTTCTGAGAATACGCCGGTCGCAAAGGAAGTTAACCCTCGCTTGGTATTCGAGCGGCTGTTCGGAAACGGACAGAAATCTGAGCAGGAAGAAAGCGTCGCCCGACGCGACCTGTTCAACAAGTCGATCTTGGACTTCGTTATGGAGGATGCATCAGCTCTGAAAGGTCGGCTCGGAAAGCGCGACCAGATGAAGATGGAGGAGTACTTCCAAGCGGTTCGCGAGATTGAGAAGCGGGTTGTAGCGTTCGAGAACACTGCGAAGCTTGAGGCGGCGGCGGGAATTGGTAAGCCGAAGGGGATTCCGTCGGATTTTGGTGAGCACATTCGACTGATGGGCGACATGATGATCCTGGCCTTCCAGGCGGATCTCACCCGCGTCGCGACGTTCATGTTTGCTAACGACGGCTCCAACCGATCTTACGCTCAGATCGGAGTTTCCGATGGCCACCACGATATCTCTCACCACGGTCGCCTTGCTGACAAGCTGGAAAAGAAGAAGAAGATTGACCACTACCATGTTGAGCAGCTTGCCTACATTCTTGGCCGCATGAAGGCGATCAAGGAAGGCAACGGCTCGATGCTGGACAACACTCTGATCGTGTACGGTGCCGGAATTAGCGACGGCGACGCGCACAATCACAACAACCTTCCGATCCTGCTCGCTGGACGCGGTGGCGGGCTCAAGACGGGTCAACACTACCAATTTGCCAATTACACTCCTATGAACAACTTGTTCATCACCATGCTCGATAGGGTTGGAGTAAGGGTTGAAAAATTAGGCGATAGCACCGGGAAGCTTCAAGGTCTTTTTTGATTCTTAGGCTTCTGCCTTATGCCCTTCGGATCATCTAGGTTCGAGGAGTTTTTTCGTGCATAATTTTCTTAGGCAATGAAGACCGTTTTGGACGAGACAGACATTCAGCTTCTGAAGATTCTTCAGTCAGATGGGCGAATCACGAACGCGGATTTGGCGAAGGCCGTCGGTCTATCGGCACCGTCGGTGCTTCAGAGGGTGCGCGGCTTAGAGGCGGCGGGGGTCATCAAACACTACGTCACGCTTTTGGATGCCGAGAAGCTGAATCGGAAGTTGATCGCGATTGTTCATGTCTCGCTAGCGTTGCATGAGCAGCAGCCGATCGAGCGGTTTCGCAAGGCGGTGATGGATATTCCCGAGGTTACTGAGGTTTACAACGTGACTGGCGATTATGATTTTATCTTGAAGGTGCTCGCGCGGGACATGCGGCACTATGAGTCGATTGTTCGGGATAAGATCACGAAAATTCGAGGGATTCATCGGCTCAATACGAGCTTTGTGTTGGGGACGACGAAGTTCACGACTGAGGTTCCGTTTTAGGGGTTAATTTTTCTACGCCCTAGGCTTTTCACGGCCCGCTCCAACTCTGATCGCACCTCAGCGGCGACATCCCGTCCTAAGTCGTTCAGCGATGCGAATCCGGATGTTGGCATGGGAAGTGCAGTCGTCGGTACGTCGGTAAAAAACTTCGTCCCGGCTAACTGCAACCGCACCACGGGCTCCTTGATAACCACAAACTTTAGGTCATCGAGCAGGGATTCGAGTTTCAAGTTCGGATCTTCGTACAGGACTGATGCCACTCTAAGCGCATAGTCAGAGATCGTTGACGGGATGTTCGCACCAAGTGCGCGGGGCGTGCTGTTGCCACCCTTAGCCACAATCACCATCCGTTCGGTGGGAAAGTAGATGATCCGGCGGGCTTCGCTCAGCACGTTTTTCTCTGGATTCGTAAACACTAGCTTCACGCTTTGAGGGGTTCCTAGGGTTTCGGCCATCACTTCACGAGAAAAGAAGTATGTTCGGTCAATTGCATATCTGGCGATATGGTCGCTTTCTCCATCCAACTCGCCTGACGGAAGCCACGGCGTTGGACGGGCCGAGAGAGCCTTAACCGCGGGCCACTCCCTGACGCTCCAGCCGACAGGCTGGTCCGTTGCCCGGGCCACTATCCCCGCTTCGATAAGCGAGTAGTCGGCGTAGAGGCCGGCGCTTCCAAATCCGGGAAATCCTGAAGTGATGGAGCCCTTGTGCTTTTTGAGAGACAGATACAAGCTCTGACGCGGAGGCGTGTAGTAATCGCCTTCGGGTCTTCCTTCGAGATTTGAAGTGAGAACCGAGCAAGGGGGAACTGAAGGGTAACTATCCATCCTGTATCCATAGACTGCGAGCCCGCAGTTCGCGGATTGCGGCCAAAGAGACTGTTTGTCCGACAGATTTACCATGGTCGGAAGCCAAGCGTCATCCAGAACAAGAAGGGCGGGTTTCTCCGACTTCAAACTGAGCCGGGAGCAAAGCGTTTGCCAGGGGCTTCGCACTCGCTCCTCGGTAACCAACTTTGGATCAAACCCTCGCTTGGTCATAGCTTTAACGGGATCGAACCAGCCCGTTCGGTGCTGACTAACGGTCCAAGCTTGCCAAACCTTCCATGCTTCGGAATCAATGGCGGCAAAAGATAGTTCAAACTTGGTGGGGATCGACTCGGGGTCGGATTTAAGAGGCGGGACGTGGGAGCACTCGAACCAAACTTCCTCTTTCGGAGGGTCAACAAGGTTGAGCCAAGTGCCATTAACGCGGTAGCCCTCTTCGATCTCAGTCACCCAACCCGCGAGAAATCCTCTTCGCTTTAGGTCCTCAGTTGTGCTCAAAGGTGCATCTATTGGGGATAGTCTTGTGGCTATCCTTGCCAGTTTCAGCTTGGGGATCATCAAATCACTCCTCTGCCGACCATCGGGAAAGTGGTACTGACGCCCGAGGTTCCTCGCCACAGGATATGCCTCACCTTGCTTCCGGATTGCTCGGAGCGCGGAACGAATCACCCGGTCGGGAGGACGGTGGTTGCCCCCCAACTGCTTGTTGTGATCGAAGATCGCCAGCACACGATTTTCCCCGACCGCGGCTTTGTAACCATACGCGTTCAGAGCGGCGATCAGCATGCGTTTGTCATCCATTTCTCCAAAGGCCGCCGCTTCCAGCGGATACAGGGCAGGCAGTGAGGGTTCGGGCTTTAGCTTCAGCCTAGCGACGAGGGCCGGAACGATCTCGGAGAGGTCAAGCAGCTTGGGATTCGTGTACGTATTCGCTGCTGCTTGGCTGGCGATCAACAGGGACGCGGCTAGAAAACCCATAAACTAGAGACGGGAGTTCGTCGGACACGGTTCACTGACTGGCTCACTTTCGGTTGAGCAAGACTCGGGGGCAGAGACACAAGTAAGCCCTTGCTCGACGAGCAAGGGCTTACTTGTGTCTTTCCGAAATGGCTTAGGCTTCGACTTCTTCGGTCTCAGCAACGATCAGAGAAGGATCGAAGACTACTACCGACACGTTTGCGTGAACCGAAAGGTGAAGATCGAGATCGACTTCGTAGGTTCCGAGTCGCTTGATTGCGTCGTGGAGAGCGATTTGCTTCTTCTCAAGCTCGACTCCGAGTTGGGCTTTGATCGCGTCGCCGATCATGGCGGAGGTGACAGAGCCATTGAGTCGGACGCCGTCGGCACCGAGCTTGGCTTCGATCTTAACGGATTGACCGTCAATCTTCGCCTTCAGGGCTTCTGCTTCTGCTTTTTGAGCGGCGGTCTTCTCGAGGAGGCGAGCGTTTCGCTTCTCGAGAGCATCGACCTGGGCTCGGTTAGCTACGATTGCAAGTCCGCGCGGGAACAAGTAGTTGCGAGCGAAACCATCTGCAACGGTTACGACGGTTCCGGCTTTGCCAACCTTTGGCACGGTTTGATTCAGGATTACCTTCATCTTCTAAAATTTCTCCAGCGTGGTTCCCCTTCACGAGTTAGCGGACGATGCCGAACCCGATCATGGGAGAGTTGTCTCCGAACAGCTTGTTGACCCCGATCCAGCCGACCACCCCTTTGCCAACATCGTAGCGCATTCGGAGATCGAACCGAGGGTCGTTCAGACTGAAAATGTCAGCCCGCAACGATGCTCTCGAACTAAGTGAATAATCTACCCCAAAACCGGGCTTCGATGCAAATATCCCGTAGCGCAGACTCAAATTGTCGTTCAGCTTCTTGCTCTGCTGGGCGATGATCTGGTTCGTCTCAAAGGCGTTCCACATTCCGAGCTGGAAGCTATCACCGTTTGAGGATGGGAAAATCGCGGTGAAGTCAGTTCTCAGGAACCCGGGTTCGGTTTCACCGATGAGGTCAAAACGGGTCTGCATGTTGCTAAACGAACTGGTGGGGCTCTTGGTCAGAACCTCGGTCACCTTCTTGACGCTTCCCTTTACATCCGTCGTAATTCCCTTGATCTCGTCGGCGATCTCGTTGGCTTTGGTCATGAGCTCGCTGATCTTACGGCTGATTTCAGGGCCGTCAACCGACATCTTCTCGACGTTGGCGGCAATGGCCTCGCCATTCTTTGCCATCTTTGCGCCGCTCTCGGTCATGGCGGTGATGTTGGCGGCACTTCCCTTAAGCGAGGCGCGAAGATCGGGGTCTGCGACCAGGGCATTGATCTCGGTCATCAGCTTGTCTCCCTTTTCGGTGGCACTCTTTAGGTTCGCCATCGTCGCGGTCAGGTCTCCCTGAATCTTTCCGCTCTTTGCCATGACGTACAGCTCCTTGGTCAGGCCGTTGATGTTCTGCATTCCGTCGCGCATCGCCACGAGGGTTTTGGATAGGTTTGCCTGGTTAGAGGTCATCAAATTGTTGACACCCGCCGCAGTTTTCCCGAATTCACCCATGGTGGCGTTTGTGGTGGACATCAGCTTCTTCAGACCGCCCGTTAGCTCAGGATCTTCAAGGAGCTTACGGAAAGCAGCCATCGTCTTAGTCAGCTCTTCGACAGTGGCGGGAGCATTGGGAAGGATTCCGTCGAGAGCACCGGCCTTGCCCCCAGGGATGGTCGCTCCGGCGGCGAGGTTGCCCGCGATGACCTTGGGCGGATTCAGAAGGATCACTTGTTCGCCGAGTCCGACAAGGCTGGCGGGGAGCAAGAGCTTAGAGCCCGCCGGAATACCGATGCCGGGCTTGATTGCCAGTGTCGCTTTGGCTTCGGTTGGGCTGGCCAGCTCGACGTGTGTGACGAGGCCAACGTTGACGCCCGCTAGTAAGACCCGTGTGCCGGGCGTGATTCCGCCTGCATCTGGGAAGGATGCATAGAAGGTCTGGAACTTGGGACCAAAGAGGCTCTTACCGAGGAAAGCGTAAGCTCCGACAAGCATCGCCGCAAAGACGACAACTAACCCTCCGACCTTCGCCGCATTCCCCATACCTCGTATTTTAGCCGGGATTTCTCTCGATTGGTTCGCGTAGAACCTGGAGATGGCAATTTTGGAGCACCGATATACGGCAGACGTAGTCTGGAATGGCGGCAGAGATGGGTCCGGTTCAATAACACCGGGTCCCAGTGGTCAGGGATTTCCGATCAACGTTCCACCAGAGTTTGGCGGAGCAGGTGGACACCTTAATCCCGAAGAACTTCTGACCTCAGCCATCGCGGGTTGCTACTCGATCACTTACGGAATCGTCGTTGCGAACCGAAAGTTGCCTGTCGTGGCATTTGAGGCCAAAGCGGAAGGGGTTGTTGAGCAGAACGGTGCTGCGTTCAAGTACCGCGAAATAGTGATTCGTCCGACGATTACTTTGGCTGCGGATGCAACAGACGAGCAACTCAAATTTGCCGAGGACATGGCTCACAAGTGCGATGCTTACTGCATAGTCACGAACGCAGTTCGTGGGTCGGTCCAGGTAACGATTGAGCCGACCGTCAGCCGCGCCGACGCTTTAGCAGAGCCCCGCCGAGTGCGAGTCCGATCAAAGTAGCTGGTTCAGGGACAGGGGCTGGGGCGCTTTCAAGGGTAAGTGCCATCAAAGCCGATCTTTGCAGACCCTGGGCACCCTTGTCGGTGATTCGGAAGTTGACGAGCGTGTCCGTCAAGAAGGAAGAAGGGAGAGTGATTTCTTGACGGTCATGCCAATACTGCGTATCCGTGTTCACAAATTCAAAGTGAACTTGATGAGTGTTGGGACTGGATGTCGTGTTTGTAAAAACGCCTTTTGCGATTGACCGTATTTGGTCGAAGCCAGTCCAGTCTTCTTTGTAGTAGGCACCGTTTTGCCCAAAAAACTCAAGTGAGATGAGATTCGAAATGCTCGTCCCCCAAAGCGTGCTCATGATCGTGTGAACCTTCTGGGTCCGTTCTTGGTTTAGCGGGATATCGAGGACTACGTTTCCAACCGGGTTGTTGTGGTTGGCGTTCCAAAAGTCATTTCCGCCCGCCATCCCATACTGGAAAGGGATGCTGCTATAGACTGCGCTGCCAGTTGGAAAGGTGCCGGAGCCAAGGGTGATAGTTCGAACTTCATTGAAGGTTGAAGTAAGGTCGACCGTGGTGTAGTCCGCCAATGCGGATGTGCTCAAGCCAACAACCAAGACTAGTGGACTCAACCTCCTCATGGTTCTCATTGTATCGCGAATCTTCACAAATTGGTAGAGGTTGGCGCGGGTACAACCATTGTATAGATGCGAAAAAAGATTGTTGTTGGCAACTGGAAAATGAATCTCTTGGCGGCCGATGCGGCTTCTCGGGCTTCGGAATTGGCGAAGTTGGTCGGGTTCGAGGATTCGGTAGAAGTGGGTATTTGTCCAGCGTTCTTATCTTTGGCCGGCGTTGCGCTCGTGTTGAACGAGTCAGTGATTGGGGTTGGTTCGCAGGACGTTTTTTGGAAGTCGAGCGGAGCGTTTACAGGGTTTGTTTCAGCAGAGATGGTTCGGGATGCCGGTTGCCGGTATGCAGTGATAGGGCACTCTGAGCGACGAGGTCGGTTTGGGAAGTTGGAAGTTCCGGAGTCAACACTTGGTTTCTTTGCGGAAACTGACGAGACGGTCAACCTTAAGCTCAAGGCTTGCCTTGAAGCTGGGTTGGTGCCGATTGTGTGCGTTGGGGAGTCTTTGGCGGAGCGTGAGGCGGGACAGACGGATGCCGTGATTGCCGCGCAGATTGCGGGAGCGCTGGCTGGTGTCTTTGATCTTTCCACGCTGGTCATCGCTTATGAGCCGGTCTGGGCAATTGGGACAGGCAAGGTTTGCGATTCGGCAGAAGCGAATCGGGTGTGTGGGTTTATTCGATCTCAAGTTCCTGCGGATTATCGCGCGGCAGTTCGAGTTCAGTACGGCGGAAGCGTTAACCCTGGAAATGCGGCGGAGTTGTTCTCTCAGCCAGAGATTGACGGCGGATTGGTTGGCGGCGCCTCGCTGAAGCCAGAAGACTTCATTCAGGTCATCAACGCGGCTAAATAATGGGTCGATATCGAGTCTGCAAGTCGTTCACGGTAGAGTCCGGGCATATGCTGTCGAAGCATCCGGGCATGTGCCGCTATCCCCACGGGCATACGCGGGTAATCGAAGTGGTTCTCTCTTCCGAAACGCTTGATTCAAACGATATGGTCGTCGATTTCAAGGCCATCAAGTTGCTCTGCAAGGAGCATATTGAGCGATACGACCACCGGATGGCTTTGAACTCGTCAGATCCATTGCTACTGGCGATGCAGAATGTCCATCCGGATTCTGTTTTGGTATTTAACGAGACGGACCCTACGACCGAAGTCATCGCCAAGGAGATTTTTGATTTTGTCGCAGCCAAATTGGGAACGGGGTTTGAGAAGGACGGCTATCAGATCGAACCTGGAAGGGTCTTGCTTGAGAGAATCCGGGTGACCGAGACTCCCTCAAGCTGGGCTGAGTACAGGATTTAGTAGGATTTAGGCGGCGAGCTTCAGCTCTTCTGCCCGCAGAGCAGCGATGACTCGCTCTCGTGCATCTTGTCCGCCCTTCGAGATTTGGCCGAAGACCCAAAACGCGAAGTCCATATCGCTTGCTCCGTTAAGGAGGTCGACTTCTTGACCGTTAACTACCGCCGAGTTGATCGGGGCGATTTCCGCTTCGAGCGGGACGTAAAGCTCGACGCCGGACGGGATCGACGTCATGTTCATGAAGTCGGAGTGGTCTTTGAGTTGCCACTTGGCGAGGAACTTGGCAAGATTGTCTTGGATCGACTTTTCGTAGTCGAGGTTTAAAGCCCCGAAAGTCTGCGAACCTTCATGGTAGAGCCAGGCTCCGTCAACGACCCAGTTGCTAAATCCGGCCATTCGAGCGCGAATCGCGTAGTCGTCGTCCTCAAGGTTGCCGAGACCATAGATAGGATCAAATCCTCCAATCGCATCAAGGCAAGACTCTGGCATGACGAAGCAGAGACCGCGGATTTGGGTCCATTCGGTTGCGCTCGACTTGTTCTCGCCGAGGTACTTGTTGGCTTCGCGCATCATCTCGACGATGTTAGTGAAGGCCGGGAGTCCAGCGTGCTGTTTGCCGTTGACCCGATTAGAAACCACACCTACGAGACCAGGATTCTTCTCGGCTTCCTGAAGCTTAGTAAATGCGTGCATCAGCTCAGGCATACAGCCGAGGGATGGGAAAACATCGTCGTTGGTGACGCCATAGGCATCAAATCCACCCTTCTCGCGAAGGAATGCAAGGCCAGAGTTTGCACCTTGGCCGTAACCCAGGTTGTATGGTTGCTCGATGAGATGAACCATATCACCCATCTGAGAGGCGAACTCTTGCCAGAGTCCTGTGTGTTCTGGATTCGTGCCGTTGAGGACGACGGCGAACTCCACTTCACCAGGATAGTAAGTGACAAAGCTCGAAATGCACTCTTTGCCCATTCCAAAGTTGTTGACGGTTGGCATCGAGAAGCCGACTTTTGGCCACTTTGGAAGTTCGCCATCGCCAATGACGGCGACGATAAACCATCCCATGGGGTCGAGGCCCTCGTACAGGCGACCGGGGAGTTCGGTCTTCTGAGAAAGGAAACGAACTTGGCGATCTGGGAAGTGCTTCTGAATCAGCTCGGCAAACTCTTCGGCGGTCCACTCGATTGTGTGATACGGGTTGCTGGGCTTGTCGCCCAGCTTCGCATTCGGATCGTAAAGGAGGCGATTTGGGGTGCTAATGACGATGCGACCCGTACAAGCCTTGACGGCCTCAAGGAACTTCTCTGGATCAGGAAGGTGCTCTATGGTCTCGAACGAGACGACCATATCAGCTTGGCTGTAATCGTATTCGCAAACATCACCGGTAACAAATCCTGCGCCAGAGTAAACCGATCCGGCATACTTTGTAGCTTCGTCTGAGAGGTCGACCCCTGTTGCAGAAGCGGCAAAAAGGGAGGCGTAATCGGTTCCGTACCCTTCACCGCAGGCCGCATCTACCACCTTTGCATCCTCGTACCAGGGGCGGAAGAAGAGGTACCGCTGGAAGTGGGTTGCTTGGGTCGCGTAGTCACTAACGAACGGAATCATTCGCTCGCCGGTCCAAGCCAGTGTCGGTGAAGAGTTGCTCATGGCACTGTTTTTGTCGGCAAGTTTGCAAAGAACTCTAGGTTTTGTCCTGGATATGTCGTGAATGATGTTCCTTTTCGGGCTCAAGGTCGTATCTTGTTACTGGGGCGCATGAAAGTTGTGATCATGGCAGGGGGAGAAGGTTCGCGGTTACGGCCGCTGACTTCGCAGCGTCCCAAGCCGCTGGTGCCGGTTGCCACGGTGCCAATCATGGAGCACTTGGTAGGGCTGTTGCGTAACCAGGGTTTCACGGATTTCTTGGTGACGACCTCCTACTTAGCCAGCGAGATCCAGTCGCACTTCGGAAGCGGTCGAGACTTCGGAGTTTCGATTGCTTATCCCGATGAGCCGATGCCATTAGGCACTGCGGGAGCGATAAAGAACGCCTCGGCTACGCTTGTGGATGAGCCGTTTTTGATTGTTAGTGGAGACGCGCTCACGGATTGCGACTTTCGGGCGGCGGTTGAGTTCCACCGAGAGAAAGGGGCCGTGGCGACGCTGATACTGAAGCGAGTCATCGACCCCCTGGAGTTCGGGATCGTGGTAACCGAAGACGACGGCAGGGTTCGAAAGCTTGTTGAGAAGCCGGATTGGTCGGAGGTTCAGACCGACACCGTGAATACCGGGATGTACATCATCGATCCAAGCGTTTTGGATTTGATGGAGCCGGGAGCCAGTTACGACTGGAGCATGGACATCTTCCCTGCACTCATCGAAGCTCAGAAGGGTGTCTACGGGTTTGTGATGGATGGTTTCTGGTGCGACGTAGGTTCGCTCAGCCAATACCGCGAGGCCCAGGAACAAGTAATGAGCGGAGTCGTTCAGCTCGCGATCCCTGGGTCCCATTCGGGCGGTATCTCGCTGGGGCATGGTTGTCAGATTGATGAGACTGCCCGCCTGATACCCCCCGTTGTGTTAGGAGAGAACGTCAAGGTGAAACGCGGAGCCCAGGTCGGGCCCTACAGCGCGCTTGGTTCGAACACAATTGTCGAGGAGTACGCCGTCGTCGAGCGCTCCGTCGTTTGGGAGAACTGCTACATCGGTAGCGAAGCCCAAGTGCGATCCGCTGTTCTGGGAGCGAAAGTAATCGCCAAGAAGAATGTCTCCGTGATGGAGGACGCCGTTGTTGGAGATCGTTGCCTGCTCGACCTCGGGGCCGTTATACGACCGAGAGTTAAGATTTGGCCCGACAAGGTCGTTGAGCGCGGAGCAACGGTCACAATGTCGATGGTATGGGGTCATCGATGGCAAGCTTCCCTGTTTCGTGATCTTGGCGTCGCCGGAATCAGCAACATCGAAATGACCCCTGAAGTCGCCAGCCGATTGGCGGGCGCGTACGGATCTCTGTTTCCATTGGGAAGCACGGTGATCGCCGCTCGAGACACCGCGCGCTCGTCTCGGATGCTGAAGAGGGCCATGATTTCTTCGTTAGTGAGCGTTGGCTGCAACGTGTTGGACCTGCGTGGGGTGCCGCTGCCGGTCGCAAAGCACACAATGAGCAGAGTTGGTGCAGCAGGCTCAGTGCTGATCAGAAAGCTCCCAGGTAACCGCCGGATGTCTTTGGTTGAACTGTTCGACGCGCACGGCAAACAGATCTCAAAAGGCATCGAACGAAAGGTCGAGGCGCGTTATTTTCGAGAAGATTTTAACCGAGCAGATGCCGAAGACATTGGGATGATCGATTATGCCCAGGGGCATGTTGAGCACTATTTGGACGCCCTCGCGGCTCGGGCTCAGTTGCCTTTGCGAAGATTTCGGATTGCTTGCGACTATGCCCACTCATCGATCGGAACCCTGTTCCCATCGGTTGCTGACCATCTGGGTATCGACGCGGTGGGGTTCCACGGTCACCCTGACTCACGACGGACCCCGAATACTGCTTCGGAAATCGAGGGACATCTGCAGGAGCTAAGTCACTCGGTTCGACAACTGAACTGCGACTTGGGGATTCTGTTCCTCCACGAGGGTGAGCGCTTTGCACTTGTGGATGATCAGGGTTCGATTGTGGACGGGCTCCCTTTGTTCGCCTTGATGGCAAAGGCGAAAATCATCGAAAACCCCGGTTGCAAAATTGCGATTCCCTCGTCGTTCCCTGCCACATTTGGAGCTTGGCTTGAGTCAAAAGGGGCGTCGGTACTTCGGGTTCCTAATTCCGCTCGGAGTATTCAAAGTGAAGCGGTTGATTTCAGCGGCGACGGAAGGGGTGGGTTCTTTTTGGGAGAGATGCCAACCGGATTTGATGCGTGCTATTCGGCAGCCTGGCTCCTTCCGCTGCTTGCCCGATCTGCGCCGAGCCTAAGCCAATACCGGGTCGACTTGCCGGAGTTCGCAATGTCGTATGACGCCGTGACGGTTCATGGACCAGACAAAGGTGGCGTGTTACGCGAACTGTCTGATCGGTATCCGCAAGACGATCTTGAACCAGAGGGAGTCAGAATTCCCCTTGCCAGGGGCACCGCACTCGTCACCGCCGACTCCTTCGAGCCAATGTTTCATGTCCACGCCGAAGGAACGACGACATTTGATTGTGAGGAAACGGCAGAGGAAGCGGTAAAAATTATACAGTCGATCATTGCCCACGCCAAGCCATAATGAACCTAGATGACACTCAGAGTTCCGTATGAGGGGTTTGTTTCCGCGGTTGAGCAGCAGCTTGCTTCTCGACACGTTTTCGTACACGCGCAGGCAGGGAAAGTTCTCTTGACCGCGGCGGAGGCAAAACACTCTGTTGTGATTGTGAGCTCCACCCGGAAGCCGGTGGACGAAGTTCGGAAAGAGCTTCATGCGGCGGGTTTGCACGCTCACGACGGCGTTTGGTCAGTTGACGACGACAAAGAGATTCTTGCCCTTCCCTATGTGGCGGCTATTGCCTACCGAGCCTCGAAAGAAAAAACTGGGGTGTGGGTCGAGGCCTATTCCGAAGAACCGAGCTCAGTAGACGTTATTCGGGACTTCTACGATGAGATATCTAGCGAGCACTCGATGCCCGAAATGGGCATTGAGCAGTTTATTGAGGCCGCTCAAGTCCACCTTTCTATCGTCGCTCCAGCCGAACTTGAGCGCTTCCTGGAGGCGAAGAATGCTTAAGCGGGGCGTTTCGACCAGCATCCCGCTCCGCCGGACAAGCGGTCCTCGGCAAGAAATCATCAATGACATCAAGAACCTCCCCACTTGCTGGATTCGTGAACAAGCGATGCTCTGGGAGATTTATGCGGACCCTGACAAACCGATGTGGCTTGATCTCGAAGATCGAGTTCGAGCGGCAGCAAACGGTCAGAAGAAGCTTCTGCTTGGGCTCAGCCCGGTCCCACACCCCGGAAACCCGAACTGGTATCGCCACACAGGAGGACCTTGGAAGGAGTGGTGGCGACCAGACTTTAGGTTGTGGGATGCAAGCCGGGAGCGCGGGCAACAAATCATTGACCGAGCTGTGAACTTGTGGAAACAGCTCGGTGGCAGCCAAGCCGGACTGCGCTTTGAGTGGTTCAATGAGCCGGCCCGGGGCCACGTCGGTGGGCCGTCGGATGCCAGCGGCCAACCAGTTGGAACCTGGGACACCGCCTTTCACTCTTTTTGTAACTACATGCTCGTTGATGATGGACACTTGAACTTTCATGGTCACATCGTCCAAGGATCTACAACCTCCTTTTGGGGCGAACCCGAGCCGGAGGCGGTCGAACTTCGAACTCTAGTCGGAGGCGACGACGGGCAGTGGTGGACCCGAATGAACCGAAGATGTGCGAACATTTCGCACTATTACCGAGGGCAAGTGAAGCGACCGGAAGAGTATGCCGCTCAGTACGGCCAGGCGCTTGAGTCGATGATTCGAAAGATTACCGCGCTCCCAATTCCGACGACGTCGAAACAGATCTGCATCCACGAGTGGTACGTCACGAAACCGATGCTCGGCTACTACAAGGGTGAATGCGACGAGTCGCTTCGAGCCGAGTGCATCCTCGCCGCCGGTGAGAAAATTGCCTCGTACAAGGAGATCGAGATGGCCTTCTTCTTCTCGCACTACTTCCAACCGGGAGACCCTTCGAACGAGTACGAGAAGTACGGAGCCTACTCGGGCCCCAGCCGCAAGGCTCTGGAGCGTTTTTTGCGCGGTAAGCCCTGAGAAATGCTCCCTTTGGGGGAGCATTTTGCTTAGTTGTAGCCTTTGCTCTTGAAGAACTCAACACTCTGAGCGACCGCGTCTAGGGGTGCGCAGGGCGATTCATCAAGTTCGATGCAGCCAAAACCGATGTTGTGCTCGTCGGCGAACTTGAGGCCAGCGGCAAGATTAACCGTTCCCTGGCCTGCGATCTGCCAGCGAGGAGTTTTAGAGATGTCGACGTCTTTGAGGTGCAGCGCACCGACTCGGTTTGCATAGTCGGTCAAAAGTTTGGCCTCGTCGTAGCCGCCGACTTGAACCCAAGCCATATCAACCTCAAAATTTACCCATGCCGGATTTGTAAGCTCTACCATGTGCTCCCAGGCAGACTTCCCTTCGATCTGGTTGAGGAACTCGAAATCGTGGTTGTGATAGAGATATTCGAATCCTCCTGCGTGGCACCCCATCCCCGCAACAGTTAACTTTTCGCAGAGTGTCTTTACCCCGTCGAGCGTCTCGAAGTTGGAAGGCTGCTCCCAAGGATCGATGATGGTGTTGCATTCGAGAATCTCCATCGCTTCAAAGACTGCGTCCGGATTCTCGAAGGCGGCAAGCCCGTAGTGCGCCCCGCTGAACTTCAACCCATTGTCGTCCAGCAGTTTCTTCCAAGTCTTCGCTTCCTCGACGCTCAGTCCTCCACCTTCCACATATTCCAGACCAGTCTTGGCCAAAGCAGCAAAAGTGCCCGGAAGGTCGGCGGCGATTTCGTTTCGGACGGTGTAGAGTTGAAGGGAGACTCGCATCCCTTAGATTATGGACGACTACTTCATCGGAACGCCGGTTACATCCTGGGATCGGAAGTATTCGTTCTCAAGAACTGAGTCAATCCATGCGTAATCCGTTTGCCCTTGCAAACTACCTTTCTCGGCCTGAGCTTCCATGACCTTTAATCGGGTCACGTCCGCCATGTACGTTAGGATTCCGTTGCGTACTCCTCGGAGGGTGACCAGCGCGGCCTTTGAGTGATATTCAAGTGCATTGATCGCAACCATCGCGCCGGTGTACCGTCCGTGCTCATCAGGTGCCACCGAGTAGGTGATCACCATTGAATGATTGCGAGGGTCATCAAGAATGCTGATAATGTTCTTAGAAAATTTAGTTCGCTCCTTTATCGCATTGAGCAAGGTCTCATCCTGAGCCACCGTACTAGCCGAACCACCAGTTTCACTTTTCTGACCGTTCGGAGTCTGCAACTCAGCGGGACGGGATCCGTCGGGATTGGTTGCACCTACGACCGGGATCTGGTTGACCGGTGGCTGGGCTTGCGAGGCGGCAACAAATCCGCCAAAGTCCTTCGGGGCTGAGATTGAACTCTCCGAAAACTTCTGGGCCGACGTCGTGGATGATGCGGGCGTCGGCGACTGCTGGCCGCCGACCATAAAGGCAATAACCGCGATAGCGAGCGCGGACGTCGCGACGGCGGTAATCAACCAAGGCGATACTTTTCGACCCGAATCGATCATCGCTTTCTGGGTTGCGGCCTGCTTTGAAATGTCGAGCGCGGCCCGAATACGGTTCAGCTTCGTTTGTGCACCCGGAGCGTTGGGATCAAGGTCAAGTGCCAGCGCGTACCACTCAGCCGCAGGTTCTAAGTCCGCTTGCTCAGCATGGAGGTCGCCCATCATCGTATGAGCATCAACGCTCGCTGGATACTTCTTCAGGGTCGCAAGGCAAAGCGTCTTGGCAGAAGATATGTCGCCGCGAATCCTGAGCAGATTGATCCGCGACATCTCTTCGCGCAGCTGCGCGCCGTAGTCGTCATTGAAATCTACTGTTGATGCCATCTTCTTCCCTAATTTTTTCCTGTGCTCCCGAATCCGCCGGAGCCTCTCTCTGTTTCGCCGAGTTCTGCAACCAATGTAAGCGAAGCCTGAATCACAGGGCAAATCACAAGTTGCGCCACACGATCGCCGCTCTTGAACTCTACGCGATTTTGCCCTAGATTCACTAGTAGCACCCCAATTTCACCTCGGTAGTCTGAGTCAATAGTCCCGGGAGCGTTCACCATCGAGATTCCGTGCTTCAGAGCCAACCCTGAACGAGGACGAACTTGGCCCTCAAAGCCGCGGGGAATCGCCATCCTGATCCCGGTCGGGACGAGTCTTCGCTCGAGGGGTTCAAGGGAAAAATCGACCGTCGAGCAGAGGTCCATTCCAGCGGCGTCCGCAGTCTGGTAGCCAGGAAGAATGGCTCCTTCACCGAGTGAAACTGGAATCTCAATGCTCATCGACCCTCATTTTGACGCACAAAACGACGATACTTAACACTGTGCGGATCGATGAACTGGGAGAGTCGGCCTATATCCTGCGCGATCTTGAGGTCGAGCCGTATGTTTTCGCGTACTCGATTGAGCTCATGAACCTTCCTGGAGTGGAAGAAGTGATTGCTTCGGTAGACACGGTCGGTCTGTATATTGATCCCGAAAAGTTTGAAACAGAATCCCTCAACACAATCGAGTTAGCCCCGAAGCTGCCCTCGAAAGAGCACAAGATTCCGCTACTTTTCGACGGCTCGGACCTCAAGGGAATCTGCCGCGAACTTTCTATGGAACCCGAAGCAGTCTCCAAAGCTTTCTGCGCTGCGACCTACATCGTCCAGGCGATTGGATTCTTGCCAGGGTTTCCTTATCTCAAAGGTCTCCCGGAGATTTTCCATCGCTTCGAACGAATCGATACCCCAAGAATCCGTGTTCCCCGTGGAGCGGTCGGAATCGCGAAGGGCCAAACTGGCATCTATCCACAGGAGTCCCCGGGGGGATGGAACCTGATCGGCACCACCCCCATCTTGGTCGCCGAGGCAAAGGCCAAATACTTCCCGCTGAACCCGGGTGATACAATCAAGTTCTTCGAGATTGACGGAGATCAAGCGAGGATGCTTGATGAACAACGACTCACGAGCTATGAAATGGATTGACCTCAACGCCGATATTGGCGAAGGATTCGAGAACGATCTTTCGCTGATGGGTGTCGTCTCGTCCGTCAACATTTGCTCAGGGTTTCATGCAGGGTCGCCTAAGCTCTGTTACGACCTTCTGTGCGCCGCCCGGGATCACGGAATTCGGCCCGGTCTTCATGTCGGCTTTCCAGATCCAGGTTCGATGGGCCGTCGCGAACTTCGCGAGGGTTACCCAGAAACCTGGATCAGTAGCGTTGCGGTTCAAATTCTCGAAGCCGGACCGTATGCGTACATCAAGCCCCACGGCGCACTCTATCACTGGCTAGCAATTGATACGGTTTCCACTCGGACAGTCTGGGATGCGCTGGAAGAAATGGAAAAACCATTGATGGGACTGCCGGGCACCGAGCACGAATTTCAGGCCCGTCGGAGAGGATTGAGGTTTATTCGCGAGGGTTTTGCAGAACGAGGCTACGACTCGACGGGGAAACTCCTGCCGCGCTCGGCTACAGGTGCAATGCTCGATTCCGTCCCCGAAATACAGGCCCAAGCGCTACGACTTGCCCCCACGGTCGAGACCATTTGCATTCATGGTGACCGACCAGATTGCGTCGTGATCGCACAATCGGTGCGTACAGCGCTCGAGGGCTCAGGAATTGGGGTGGGTGCTTGAGCCTCAAGATTGTAAAGACCTATGGACAAACCTCCGTCTTCGCCCAGCCTCCGAAGCTGAGAAAGTATGGCGTTCCGCCAGGCGGACCAATTGATCCATATACACCCTCTCTGGTAAGAGCGGCGCTCTTAGCGGACGACGATTCCCCCGTGCTAGAAGTCTTAGGAACTCTTGAGTTCGAAGCCAAGCGGGATATGACAATTTGCTGGATGACACCCCATGCCGGGTATGTCAAGCGCCTCAAGAAATATGAACGGTATCGAGTGACGACGATTGGCTCGTTTGCCGGCTATCTGGGCTACTCATATCGACCGTTACCCGAGCGAAAATTGGCGGGGCTCTTCGAGCCGGTTCGACAGCTGCGATACATCCCGTTAGAACAACGAGTTCCGTTTGATGCCTCCTCAACGCTGGACATCAACCGCCAGGGGTATCGATTCAACTGCGAACTGTCAGCCGCGTTCACTCAGTCACCGAGCGAACCAGCGTGCCCTGGTTTGATCCAACAAACACCCGGCGGGCAGATCATTATCCTCGGTCCAGATGGCCCGGTCTCGGGGGGGTATCGCCGTCTAGGCGTTGTGATCGCGGCGGACTGGCCCTATCTCGCTCAGGTCTCTGTGAACTCAGAGTATGAGTTCATTCCGGTGAACCGGGAGATCGCGATTCATGCTCTGAGCGACGTAAGAAGGGCGGTTGCAGTGAGATCACAGTTTTTGAGAATCATTCAGCAACGGGAGATTTCGAAGGCAAGCTGAGAGATAGTGAGCAGTTAGCTGCTCACTAAAAGGCATGCCCACGTTTCTGGAAGATCTCTGCCAAAAACTTGCCCGTGTGGCTTCGGTCGACTCGGGCGACTTGTTCTGGTGTACCTGTCGCGACAACTTCCCCGCCGCCACTTCCACCTTCGGGTCCCATGTCGATGAGCCAGTCGGCGGTCTTGATGACGTCGAGATTGTGCTCAATAACAAGAACGGTGTTACCTTGATCGACAAGTCGGTGGAGCACCATGAGCAGACGTTTCACATCGTCAAAGTGCAAACCAGTCGTGGGTTCATCAAGGATATACATCGTATGGCCCATCGCCCGCTTCGAGAGTTCTGTCGAAAGTTTCACCCGCTGAGCTTCGCCCCCCGAAAGAGTGGTTGCGGGTTGCCCGAGGCGAATGTAGCCTAAGCCAACGTCAAGCAGGGTGTCGAGCTTTTTGTGGATCTTCGGGATCGGCTTGAAGAAATCAACAGCTTCCTCGATGGTCATCTCAAGAACATCAGCGATGGACTTGCCTTTGTATTTGACCTCCAGTGTCTCTCGGTTGTACCGACGCCCCTTGCAGATTTCGCATGGAACATAAACGTCGGGCAAAAAGTGCATTTCAATCTTCAAAACGCCGTCGCCCTTGCACGACTCGCAACGGCCACCCTTGACGTTAAAGCTGAACCTCCCTTGTTGGTACCCGCGAATCTTTGAGTCCTGCGTTTTGCTAAACAGGTCGCGAATCATGTCGAAGGTTCCCGTGTACGTTGCCGAGTTGGAACGGGGCGTTCGCCCGATTGGCGACTGATCAATATCGATCACCTTATCAACCGCGTCCAGCCCTTCGATGGCATCGTGAGGCTGCCAGGTTGAGCGTGTTCCGTGGAGCTCGAACATCAGTCGAGGAAAAAGAGTGTCCTGAATCAGCGTCGATTTACCGGATCCGGAAACGCCGGTCACACAGACGAACAGGCCCAGCGGAATGTCCACATCCACCCCGCGCAAGTTGTGCCCCCGCGCATTTTTGACCCTGATCCACCCCTCAGACATGTAGATAGGATTCTACACTATTGATTCGTTTTGGGGATACTCTGACTTGTCAATGAAGCCGTCTCCATTTAGATCAAGCCGTTTGAAGAGGGCGGCGGGTCCTGGGAATTCGGACTGTGAGATTTTGCCATCTTTGTCAGCATCTCGTCGTTCGAGGAATTGCGTCCAAGGCACCATGCGCCCTGCTGGTTGTCTGGGCTGGCTGCCGCGACCATTGACAGAGGCTTCGGACTTCGAAACAGTTTTTTCATAGGCTGAAAAGTCAGTTCCCTGCCCCTTGAGTCGGTATAGGAGGAACTGATCTATCAAGGCGAGCACCTTCTTATCCGAGAAACTTGGGCCTCCGTGACCGGCGCCTTCGATGGTGTGGAATCGTGCCGGGACGTTTGATCGTTTGAGCACATCGAAGAGGAGTTCGCTTTGGTTGTGCGGTACGACCGGGTCTGCACTGCCATGGACAAACAAGAATGGCGGAGTGGCAGTGGAGACGTGGGTTATCGGGCTCGCTTGCTTCGAAATTTCAGCCCTTTCTAAGACGGGTCCGCCAACGAGTTTGCTCTCGCCAGAGCTTGCCTCGGCGTGGCGCTCGTAGCCCGGAGTTTTGACGCCAGCGACGAAGTCGGTAGGGCCATAGTAGCTGACGACGGCTTGCACGCGGCTCGTTTCCTTCCCGGTTTCTCGGCCCCCGAAGGTGCCAAGCAGTGAGGCGAGGTGACCGCCAGCGGAGCTTCCCCAGGCCGCAAAGTGGTCACGGTCCAGACCATACTTGGCGGCATTTTTCTTCAGCCAGACCACTGCCGCCATGACATCGTTGATTTGAGCAGGATGGATCGCGTCGCCGGAGAGACGATAGCCCAAGCTCGCGATGGCGTAGCCCTTCTCCAGGTAGCCCTCCCTAACGGGGAGACATTGCTTGCGGCTTCCTTGGCTCCAGCCGCCGCCATGGATCCAAAGGATTACAGGAACTGGCTTGTCGCCCGTTTGAAACGGTTTGGGTAGGAACAGATCAAGTTTTTGGCGTTCGTGCCCGTTCTGGACGTAGGCGAGGTCGGGAAATCGAGTGCCGTTGGGTTCTTGGGTGAGGTTGTGCTTAAGCACCGTCATCAGCAAACTGGCCACAATCATCGTTCTCTTTCCTAGTGTGAAGGAGAACGATGATCAACAGAGCTTGTTCGACTGATAGGGCTAAGGACTAGTTCGTTTGCAACGCTTTTAGAATGTATCCGACCGCAGGTTTGGCGTTGTAGTTCGCATCGAGAATCAGTGCACATCCATTTTTGCCTTGGGAGAAGCCAGGAATCCAACTGTGGCGGTCGGTGATTCCCCACATGTTCACTCCTTTGCAACGCTTGCTACTCAGGGCAAGTTGCATGATTTCGCCGTAAGCGACGCCCTGGACTCGGTAGTCCTGAACCTCTTTTGGAATGATCCCAAAATTGGCATCCGTGCTTGGAAACGATTGCACAGGGATTGCGTAATCTAGCTCGGTGATCATCCAGTCGTAGCCGTTTTTCTCAATCTTTTCGACGGCCTGATAGAACCCACTTCCGGGAACGACTTTTGCCCAGGTGCTGACGTGATATTGGAGGCCGATTCCGTCCACGACACCACCTTCCGAGCGGATCCAGTTGCACATTGCGATGGCATCATCGAGCTTGCGACCACCAGCTTCGCAGCCGTAGTCGTTGTAGTACAGCTTGGCTTTCGGGTCAGCTTCCTTTGCCCATTTGAAGCAGAGAGGGATGAACTCCATTCCGAGTTTGCGGTACCAGATGCTCGACCGGACATTAAACTTGTTGCCGTTGGGACCGTCGGAGATAATCTCGTTGATCACGTCCCAGCTCGAGATTTTCCCTTTGTAACGTCCGGCGACCTGCTTGATGTAGTTCTTAAGGAGCTCTCTTGTTTGGTCGGCGGTGAGGTCTTTCTCCTTTGCGAGGAGCCAGCCTGGGGTGGTGTAGCCGGGTTCGTTGGGATAACAGAGGACGTGACCCCGAACCTTGATCTTGTTGGCTTGCGCCCAGCCCTTCTTGCCTGGCTCACCGAGGAGATAGTCAGGCTTGGAGAAATCAATCTCGTTTGGTCCTTTCCACATCGCAGCAGGCTTAAGGTCATTCTCCGGTTCGATGAGATTCACGTGGTCTTTGATTGCCTGAACGTACTTTCCATCATCGGCGTTGCCCTTGATCAGGTCGCTGACCACGCAAGTGCCGAAGTCGAATTTTCGGCGGTCTGCGGCGGGACGGAGGCCCTCGGCGGACGGCTGAGTGAGAAGGGCAAGAGCAAGCAACGTCGTCATGATTTACCGTGAGTGTCACTATACACCGGAACGAGTCGTTCAGCTATCTCTTGCGGTCAGCCCAAAGCTCTGAACTCTCCTTTATCTAGGGGAGGTGCTTCGGGGGGCCATTCTTACTTGCCGGGCGCACGAGCGGGTCGCCGTACTTGACGCCATTCGCGACTGCACCACCGTTCGTCAGAAAAAAGAGTCCATCCTTGGTGCCCGCTGAGTAGTCGAAGCGGTCCTCGCGCCCAGTTTTGTCGCAGCTGAAGGTGGCGTTGGTGAGTTCACGCCATGAGCCGTCGGCGCGGCGGACCCAGCCGGGGCCGAAGCGGGCGGAGAAGAGTTGGTCGCCGTTATCGCCCCAGAAGTTCTCGTTGAACGAGTAGAGCCCTCTCATATACGAGCCGTCTTTGGGGGCGCGGAACTGAGCGATGAGACCCCACTTTTTGGTCTCGTTGAACCAATAGTAGCCAGTGTAGATCGTTTTGTCGCCATCGGGCTGGGCGTGGACGAGGAAGCGGTGGACGTCCTTGGTTTTCCAGTTATAGACGAGGTGGCTGTGGCCGCCAGTGCCCTCGTTCCCGAAGCCTTCGGCGACAACATCTTTGCCTTTGTCGAGACACTGGACGAGGTCTTCTTTCTTCACCTTGGCGCGATCATCAGGTACGTCGCCGGAGTCCCAGACGCTGAAGATGACCCGCCGTTCGGTTGGCGAATTGACCTGGATTCCGAAGTATCCGCGATGGAAGCCGCAGGCTTGGTAGTAGGTGGCGGGGTTGTCGGTTTGAGGGCGGATTTCGTTGTAGAACCACTCGACTTTCTCTTCGGGCTGGAGAGGGTATTTGAGGTGGACACTCGGGGCATTGCGGCGCTCCTTGAGATTGAACTTGGCTCCGATGGTGGCGGGGCCGGAGAGTTCGAGGCCCTTGATCTGGGGACCTCCTTTGATCGGGCCGTCAGAAAAAAATCGCAGCTTGTAAAAGCCCGGTGCTGGGATGGTGTCTTGTACTGCTTGCTGCTCGCCACGAGGATTGATCACGACTTTCTTGAAGCCCGTTTTGCCCTCGTACTTCCACCGTCCGGGGTTCGCGATAAGCTTGATCTGCAGTTCGCCTTGCGCTAAGTAGCCAATCCAAGTGACCAGGCTGTGCGATGAGACTATTGGGTTTTCGCCGTTGGCCCGCGCCAAACTGCATAGATACATTTTCTCGTTTTCGGCAATTGTTAGGGTCGAGGGTGATCCGACCCAAGAAACTTCTGCTCCGGTCTTCACATAAGCAGCGTGCGCTGGCACAAACAATACTCCCGCCTCCGGAGTCTGGAGGAGAATCGCGGAGGCGAGGACGTTGAGCATGCTTACTGCTTAGCCCCAGAGTCGATCCAGTTTTTGATCTTTTCGATCTCTTCGGCAGTCATCTTTCCGCCGCCCTTTGGCATTCGCGGATTTGGACCGGAGATGACTTTGTAGAAGTTGCTGGCGGCCGAGCTGCCGGGGGTGACAATCCGGGAGAGTCCTGCGTAGTTGTCGGTCGCGACGCCGGCTTTGGGGTTAGCAGAGCTGTGGCAACCGTTGCAGCGCTGAGCCATGATCGGCGAGATCTCGGCGTAGAGGATTTCGGCCGCAACTGGCTTTGGCTCTTCCTTTTTGGCGGTTCCCGGCACAAAGGTGAACTCCTTCGCATCTGGAGCATCCTTCAACGAGGCAACCGAGTTGGCGATGATGATCAGATCGCCGCCCTTTCCGCTTCGACTGTAGCCCTTGGCAATCCCGTTCGTCGGGTCGATGTAGAGCGAACCGGTGTCTCCCCCTGCGATCCGGAAAGCGAACTCTTCAAGCGATGTGCCTCGAATCTGCTTCTTCCCCTTTGCCTGCCACCCGCTGAGATCTTTGGTTGCCTTTTCGTCAAAGAAACCGCTCCAAGCCCAGGTGTCGGAATCCATTGCCGGGGCAAGAACTGCGGCTCCTTCCGTGTAGGTGTTCTTCTTTTTATCGAGAGTGAAAAGTGTCTTACCATCGCTGATTTTCAGCATGTTCTGCGACTCAATCCTGTACAGATTGGGCTTAGCATAGGTCAAGCTGATCTTCTCCGCTCCGCCCGCAAGCCGCAGCACGCTGAACTCGACCTTGAGCCCCTTGGCGGCTTGAAGGTTCTTGTAGTGGTTGTCAACGGCACCAGGCAACGAGGATTGGAGACCCAGACCGAGGGTGGCGAAAGCGGCAAGAAGCGCAATTGATTTCATGATGGCTTTTGCTATCTTACAGCAAATTTGTTAGGGCGTGCGACAACTTGAGATGTCCACAAAGTTCGATACAGATTCTTCAGTAGCCTTCTCTGTACTCTGGGAGACGATGAAACGATGGATTGAACTCACTCGACCTAACTCCGTGGGCATGCCTCCCCTTTTCGCCTGCGTTCCGCACATCCGGGTTGTCCGGGAATATGAGGTGGATCCCAAGAACTCTAGGATTGAGTTCGACCACGAGCACCATTTGGTTGTCCATGAGTCGGTGAACGAGGTGATGAGCCTTATCGAGGCTGCTCGGCACGATGATGAAGATGAGTAAGTAGGCGGGTATACCGTAGGGAGTGTTTGACCAGCCGCATCGCCGCTATAATCCTCTGCTCGGTGAGTACGTCTTGGTTTCTCCGCATCGAACCCAGCGACCTTGGCACGGGGCTGAAGAAACACTGGTTGATGAAAGGCCTTCCTATGATCCGGGGTGCTATTTGTGTCCGGGGAATGCTCGGTCAAATGGGGAGGTTAATCCTGCGTATCCGTCGACGTTCACGTTTGTGAACGACTTCTCGGCGCTTTTGCCTGAAACCCGGCGAGACGCGTTGATGGACGGACTTTTTCAGGCCCGGTCGGTCAAAGGGGAGTGCCGCGTGATCTGCTTCTCGCCGCGTCACGACTTAACCCTGGCTCAGATGTCGCAAGCCGAGCTGGAAGCTGTGATCGACCTGTGGAACCAGCAGTTTCTTGAGCTTGGCGGCAAGTACCAGTGGGTACAGGTTTTCGAGAATCGAGGTGCAGCAATGGGGGCTTCGAATCCGCACCCCCACGGCCAAGTCTGGGCTTCCGGGCATATTCCGTCACTGGTCTCTCGGGAGGATGGCTGGCAGAGGACGCATTTCGAAGCGAACTGCTCCGTTATGCTTTGCGACTACGTCACTGCCGAACTGGATAAGAAAGAGCGAATCGTTGTGGAGACCGAGCACTGGGTTTGGCTCGTTCCGTTCTGGGCAACCTGGCCCTATGAAGTCATGCTACTTCCAAAAGCTCATCGACCACGATTTACTGATTTAACATCGGATGAGAAGAAGGATCTGGCCTCGATATTGAGTATCGGATTGAAAAAGTACGACGCCCTTTTTAACTGCTCGTTCCCATACTCTATGGGTTGGCACGGTGGGCCCTACACGGAGTTACCTGTGGACCACTGGCAACTTCACGCTCACTTCTATCCGCCGTTGCTTCGCTCCGCTACGGTGAAGAAGTTCATGGTGGGTTACGAGATGCTGGGCGAGTCGCAGCGTGACATCACTCCGGAGCAAGCGGCGGCGACGCTTCGCGGACTCTGATCTAGAGAGCGTGGAACTCGTTACGGCTTTGAATCGCAAGAGCTTTGCTTGGCCAACTGCCAGCGAATTCCCCGCGGCCGGAGCGAGTCCGTGCAAAACCACAGCGGTAACGAGTTCCACGCACTCCAAACTGGCACAATAAGATATGCGAATCGGTGAGTGGCAGGATCTGAAGGTGAAGCGGGAGTCCGAATACGGTCTCTACCTGTCCGATGGCGGCGAAACCGAGGTCCTGCTTCCTGAAAACCAGTGCCCCGACGATGCCCTCGTAGGACATTCGCTCAAAGTCTTCATCTACACCGACTCGGAAGACCGAATCATTGCGACCCGAATGAAGCCCCACGCGGCCGTCGGGGAGTTCGCGGTGATGAAGGTTCTCATGGTCACCGGGCAGGGAGCGTTCCTCGATTGGGGGTTGATGAAGGACCTCTTTTGCCCTTTCAAGCAGCAGCACTTTGAACTCCGTGAAGGCGAGGAGGTTTTGGTCTACGTGTACTTGGACGAGAAGTCAAATCGAGTTGCGTGTACTACTCGCTGGTCGAAGCACCTGAACCCCCATCAAGGCGAACTTGCTCAGGGGGACGCGATCAAGATGTTAGTAGCCGACATTACTCCGGACTTCGCATCGGTTATCGTCAACGGCAAGTTCAAAGGCGCGATTTTCCGCGATGAGTGGGTTGATGAACTCAAAGTCGGGCAGAAGCGAAAAGGGTATGTCAAGCGGGTACGGGACGATGGTCAACTGGCGCTGTCGTTGCGCCCCCAAGGCTACGACGCAGTTTTAGGTGAGCGCGATCGTGTCATTCGGGCGCTTGAAGCCAACGGAGGCTCGCTTCCACTCTCCGATAAATCCTCTCCGGACGAGATTCTGCGGAAGTTTGGGATGAGCAAGGGGGCGTTCAAGAAGCTAATCGGAACGCTTTACCGAGAAGGGATCATCGTGATCGAGGATGATCGCATTGCACTTGTGATGTGCTAGTCAGGGGTAAAACCTTGCGATGCGTCGTCGCCTTCTCGCTCTTGGTCTGATTCTGTCGACCGCGATCTCGGCCGGACAAGTACGGGATCATGTTGATCCTTCGATGGTCATCCGAGCTCCGGGTTCGGGAAGTGATAGCGAAGCCGGCATCGGAGCGTTGATGCCTTGGGCGGACAAGCTTTGGGCGGTAGGTTACGTCGCACATATCCGGGGTTCGGGGCTGGGGTTGTACGAAGTCAACTCCAACATGGAGTGGACAAAACGTCCAGAGAGTGTTACAGGAACTTACGCTAATCGGTACATCCACTGGAAGTCGAAGCAGGCATTCATTGGCCCCTATGCGATTCGGGATACCGGCGAAGTTCGGACAATCAAACCTCTGGTTGGACACCGGCTTACCGCGACCGCCGCGCACCTGACCGACTCAACCAAGGTGTATTTCCTCTCCATGGAGGGCCTCATGTTCGAGGTTGATGCCGAGTCGCTCGAGACGACGCAGCTCTTCGACCTCACCAAAGAGCTCGATTGGACGAAGGGGGCTTATCTTCACTTTAAGGGCATGCACACGGCGCAGGGACGGGTCGTGGTGGCGAACAATACTTTTGAGGAACCGGATTACATCGACAACCGAGGCGGTGGACGACTTGCGGAATGGGATGGGAAGGGAAAGTGGAACATCCTAGAGCGGACCGCGTTCATCGAAGTCTCGGGGAACCAGCGTTCAGCGGCGAATGACTACTATGGATCGCCGATGTATGCAGTGGGATGGGATCGATCAAGCGTGATTCTGCGGGTGCTTTACAAGCAGAAGTGGCACCGATATCGCCTGCCGTTCGGTAGTCAGTCGTGGAACCACACCTGGAATACCGAATGGATGCGGATTCGGTTTGCCCAAACCGAACGGCATCTCATGGACGCTTTCGGGCTGTTCTATGATCTGCCAAACCTCTTCTACGGCGACCAGTTCTTTGGTGTCATGCCAATCTCGCGTCACTTGCGGGTCACACCGGACTTCACGCATTTCAATGGCTACTTCGTGATGGCAAGCGATCAGACGGATCACACGGTAGGACAGCCGCAATCGGGGCTTTGGTGGGGTTCGATCGACGACCTGTGGTCGTTTGGTAAGCCGCAGGGTTGGGGGGCAGTTTGGAAGAACGATACTGTTGCCGCAGGCGCAGTTTCGGATGCTTACTTGATGACGGGGTTTGATAAAAAGTCGGTGACTCTACTCTGCGGCAAAGGCGAGAAAGGGGCGGTCGATATCGAAGTTGACGTTCTCGGGAACGGCGATTTCCGACGCCTAACAACGCTTCGAACTGGGAGGGATGGGTTGGCAAACTACTCGTTCCCAGAGGGATTTTCGGCACATTGGATTCGTGCTAAGTCGTTGTCGTCGAGTACGTCGCTTACGGTCAGCTTTGCTTATCTGTAGGGATTTCTAAACGAGCCATCGATCGTCGATTGAGCGAAAGAGTTTGGGCTGAAACGTCTCCGACCTGTCATTTTTGCTAGATTAAGCGACGTGTATGTGCTTTGGAGCGAATCCTCTGATTTTGAAACTTGACAACTTGGTTAAGGTTTGTTAAGATATTGCCAGCACGGCAGCGTTGCCAAGCTGTTTTCAGACGAAAACTTGGAATCTTAATCATGAACCGAGCAAAATACTGGCTTGCTGCAACTGTTGCGCTGTCACTTTCATCTATCTCTACCGCCCAATCTTTTGTGGGTACGACCACCGGAGCTCCCACCTGGAACCGCCCCCTGGCTGGCGCACCTCCGACCTCTCTGTCGGGCACGGGCACTGCCGTACCGTTTGAGTCAACCCTTGTCTCAGTTAACGTTTCGGGCAGTTACACGTTCAACTTGGATGCCGAGGCAGATGCGTGGGACACGTACGCATTCCTCTACACAGATCCGTTCACTTCGGTGTCTCCGCTCGCGAACGTGCTAATAGGTAACGATGACAGCCCAACCAGTCTCAACTCGGAATTCACGATCAGTCTGACCGCTGGCACCCAGTATGCCTTTGTTGCCACAGGATTCGGCAATGGGGACTTTGGTGACTACACCACCACGGTTACTGGGCCTGGCACCGCCACCTTTGGTGCCGTTCCAGAACCCGCAAGCATGACCGCTCTCGCAATCGGTGGTCTGGCTCTACTTCGACGACGACGCTCCTCCAAGTAAGCCAACTCGATGCCCCGCGCCTGTTTGACGCGGGGCATTTTTGTTTCTGCCAACGATTGCTTGACAAAAGTCACAGAAAAAGACATCATTCACCCTCATGATCTCCGTTGTTAGAGGCTCCCTGACCGACCAGCAAGTTGATGTGATTGTCAACGCCGCAAACACCCGAATGCGAGGGGGTGGTGGAATCGACGGAAGAATTCACCAACTAGCCGGCCCTAAGATGTTGGACGAACTGCGTAGAGCTGCTCCGCACGGTGCCGAGGTCGCAGAACCTGTTGTGACAAAGGGACATGAGCTTTCTCAGCAATACGTGATCCATACCGCAGGTCCAGTTTGGAGAAACACCGGAACCGAGCCAGCTCAGTTGGAAGCGACGTATCGAAACGCCTACATGAAGGCAGTTGAACTCGGAGTCCAGTCGATTGGATTCTGCTCGATCTCCACAGGTGCCTTCGGCTTTCCGCTGGAGCTTGGGGCAGAAATTGCACTGAGAACGATTTCCTCGCTGATGCGCGACTACCCGTTGAACGTAGTCTTCGCTATGTTCGCATCCGAAGAATTCGAAGTCTTCAGCCGACTATTTGGGCAACTCAATCCCGAAAACTCTTGAACATAGAAACTCGTTCAAGAACTTCCCTTGAGGATCCCAATTCTGGGCGTACTCTCTAAGTTCTGATAGCCGAGGATACACCTCTGCCAGGCGCTCTGGCGACATCGAAAAGAGCTTTCCTAAGTGAGGCCGCGCACCAAGCGGAGCCAGAGCCGCCTCGATACGAGGCAAGACCTCCTTAACCTGCTCCCACATCGGCCGCCAAGTGAAGTGAAAAGCGACGATATCCGAGCCAAAGGCCGGGCTCATCGGGAGATCATCCCTCGCAATAAACCTGATCTCGGAAACAAAAAGCAGCGGAGCAAGCTCTGGCCCCATTGCGCGGAGAGCCCCAATAGCTGCCGTCGCTTGATCGAAATCAACAAAGAACTCGGACTGCAGCTCTTCACCGGCACTCGGCGTGAATTCTAGTTTGAAGTGAGCGAGCCGCTCGCTCCATGGGCCGGGGACGCCGAGTTGGTCGGTGCAATTGACCGGGTCCATCTCGCGTAATGGGTGGAGCTTTTCCGTCGCGAGTTTCGCGCCGAAGCACTCACTTCGCCCTTCAAACAGTCCGCCTTCTCGTTCCTTGACCCACATCTGCTCGACGGTGTCGCCGGTCCAGTTGGTGAAAAGGCTGAGGCTGTACCCGTGGCTTGAAACCACATCGAAGTAGGTTGTTAGAACATCGAACGGGAGGTGTTCATAAACCCATTGTTGGACTTGGAAGGTCGGTTCGATGCGGACACTGGCAGCCGTGATGAGACCGATGGCGCCGAGTCCCACGGCGGCAAGCTTGGCTTCCTCTGACCCGGCAGGGATGCGGCGGATGTTGCCGTCGGGCCCCATCACTTCAAGATCGAGCAGCTGGTTCGAGAGGTTTTTATTCGTGCGACCGGAGCCGTGGGTTGCCGTCGCGCACGCGCCGATGACCGAGATGTGCGGTAGTGAGGCGAGATTGGAAACGGCCCAGTCGCGCGATTCGAGATGAACCGCCAACTCGCCGTAAGTGACGCCGCCGCCGATGCGAACGGAGCGAGTTTCTGGGTCAGGTTCGCCAATCTGGTTGAAGTTCTGAAGGGATACCAGAGTGTCCGTCGAATCGGCAATGGTATTGAACGAGTGCTTGGAACCCTGAACTTTGACCTTCGATGACTTAGAAACAAGCTCCGAAAGCTCTTCCATCGAACCTGGGGTGACGTGACGCTCGGTTCCGAACGTCACGTTTCCGGCCCAGTTCTTCACTAGCCTTCGCTCGCCTCGTAGCGATCCTTGAGGGATGCAACTACGCTGGAATCGGCGAGGGTCGAAACGTCGCCGAGGGCGCGTCCTTCGGCGATGTCTCTGAGCAGTCGGCGCATGATCTTGCCGCTTCGCGTCTTCGGTAGCTCCGCGGAGATGTAAACGTCGTCGGGGCGCGCGACGGGTCCGATTTTCTTACCGACGTGAGCCTTGATTTCGGCCGTCAATGCATCCGAAGCAACGAATCCAGCGCGAAGGATCACAAAGGCCGCGATCGCCTGGCCCTTCACATCGTGGGTCTTGCCAATGACGGCGGCTTCGGCGACGGCAGGGTGATCGACAAGGGCACTTTCGACCTCCATGGTCGAGATATTGTGCCCAGCGACGAGCATGATGTCGTCGACTCGGCCAAGGAGCCAAAGGTAGCCGTCTTCGTCGAGCTTGATTCCGTCGCCTGCGAAGTACGAATCGGGAAAACGCGACCAGTAAGTCTTTTGGTACCGCTCAGGGTCGTTAAAGATCCCACGCGTCATGGAGGGCCAAGGGTGGTCCATTACCAGGAACCCGCCTTTGGGAGTAGCGGTAGCGCCTGGTCCAGCGACGTCAACGCCATTGCCGTGCTCATCTAAAACCTTGACCCGAACGCCAGGGAATGGGTGGGTCGCAGAGCCGGGCTTCGTCGCCGTGATTCCGGGAAGCGGCGAGATCATGATCGCGCCTGTCTCAGTCTGCCACCATGTGTCGACGACCGGGCAACGCGACATCCCGATGTTCTGGTGGTACCAAATCCAAGCCTCGGGATTGATCGGTTCACCAACCGAGCCGAGAAGACGTAATGAAGAAAGATCGCAACGTCCCGGATACTCGAGGCCCCACTTCATAAAGGTTCTGATCGCGGTGGGGGCAGTGTACAGGATGGTCGCCCGGTGCTTTTCGATGATTCGCCAGAAGCGGTCTTTGTCCGGGGTGTCGGGGGCGCCTTCGTAGATGAGGACGGTTGCGCCGTTTGCCATTGGGCCGTAGGTGATGTAGCTGTGCCCGGTGATCCAGCCACAATCGGCAGTGCAGAAGTGGATGTCATCTTCTTTCAGATCAAAAATCAGCTTCGAAGTGGCGTAGACGCCAGTGAGATAGCCGCCGGTGGTGTGGGTAATTCCCTTCGGCTTTCCGGTCGAACCGCTGGTATACAGGATGAAGAGGAGGTCTTCGGCATCCATCGGCTCGCAGGGGCAGTCGGTGGACTGGGTTGCGACGGTCTCAGACCACTTGAAGTCGCGACCCGCTTGGTAATTGACCGTTCCGGTCGCTTCGCCGGTTCGCTCAAGAACGAGAACCTTTTCGACGGTTGGACAACCCATATCGAGCGCTTCGTCCGTTATCTTTTTGAGCTGGACAACGTTCCCGCGTCGCCAGCCGCCATCGGCGGTAACGATGACCTTACAGCTTGCGTCATTGGCTCTTTCTCTAACTGAATCTGCCGAGAAGCCGCCAAAGACGACGGTGTGGGCCGCCCCAATCCTGGCGCAGGCGAGCATGGTCATCGGGAGTTCTGGGACCATGGGGAGGTAGATACAGACCCGGTCGCCTTTTTGGACGCCCATCGACTTCAGGGCGTTGGCGATCTGGCTGACTTGGTCTTTGACTTCGCTGTAGGTCAGGGTTTTGGTGTCACCCGGTTCACCTTCAAAGATAATGGCGGGCTTGTTTGCGCGGTCGCCGTTGGCGTGGCGGTCAACGCAGTTGTAGGCGGCATTCAGCTTTCCGCCTAGGAACCACTTGGCGTTCGGAGCATCGAACTCCATCGCCGTGTGCCATTTTTCAAACCAATCAAGCTGCTCGGCCCAGCCTTCCCACCACTTGGTTGGATTGTGGTACGCCTCGTCATAAATCGCGGGGTCGTTTGCGTTTGCCTGAGCTTTGAATTCGGGCGTAGGCTCAAAAGTGCGTTCTTCGTGCAACAACGATTGGATGGTTTCTGACATTGGCGTCGCTAGATTTTAGCCGATGGAGAGACGGGTAAGATGGCGAAATGGTGCTTGCCGCCGCTTTGCTTATGTCGAACCTCATTCCAGACGTTTCCGAAGATCGACTCCGGGCGACCCTTTCGCATCTGGCCACCTACCCGACCCGGAACACGAATACGGAGTACTGCACCCAATCTGCAGAGTGGATTGCGAGCGAGTTCCGCAAGATCCCTGGCATGCAGGTGGAGCTGATGAAGTATCCCGTCAAGAAAGGACGGAGAATCGTGGCGGATAAGGAAGTTGTTCAGGTGGTCGCTACTTTGCCGGGTTCCAGTCAAAAGCGGGTGCTTATGGGCGGGCATTTTGATACGATCAACCTAGGTGGAGATCCGATGACGGTGAAGGCGCCTGGAATCAACGACGACGGCTCCGGAGTGGCGGCGACGCTGGAATGTGCTCGGGTGATGGCTCAAGGTTCGTGGAAGAACACTCTTGTCTTTGTGGCGTTTAGCGGCGAAGAGCAGGGACTGTTTGGCTCGACAGCTCTTGCAGCGCGTGCGATTGCAGAGAAGTGGGAGATCGAGGGGCTTCTGAACAACGACACGGTTGGAGCTTCGCAAGCCGGGAAGCTGAGGGATAAGAAACGAGTTCGGCTCTTCAGTGAGGACAGCGAGAAGCACAACAGTCGAGAGATGGCGCGGTGGATTGAGTATATTTGCCGCGGCAAAGTGAAGGGCTTCGCACCTTGGTTGGTCTACCGCAAGGATCGCTTTCAGCGCGGTGGCGACCATACCCCGTTCAACAACGCCGGGTTCAATGCGGTTCGCTTTGTCGAGGCCGTCGAGGCTCTGGACCGACAGCATACGGAGAAGGACACATTGGACTCCATTGACTTTTCCTACTTGGCAAACGTTTGCCGCATGAACTTGGTGGCCTTGCAAGGGATGGCGAACGCTGGTTCTGCTCCGACCTCCGTGAGCTACGATCCAAAGCAGGCCCACAGCACAATCGTTCGCTGGAAGGGTGCTCCTGGAGCGACATATATTGTGTACTGGCGGTCGTCCTCTTCGGCAGTATGGGAGGGTTCTTTGAAAGTCGCAGGAGCGAACGAGGCTACGATAAAGAACGTCAATAAAGACGACCACGTCTTTGCGGTAGGTGCCGTTGGAGGAGTGCCGGTCTCGGTGGACTAAGCCAGCTTGCTCGCTCCGGTGTCCAGGGTGAAGAATTCTACGACATCGTCGAGTCGATCTGCCTCGACCTGACATGCGCCAACGGCCTTTCCAAGCATCGCTTGGGTATCGGCAATCTCGCTTTTGATGCCGGCGATCTGAGTCTCCAGGTCTTTGATTTGAGCCTCAAGCTTTCCAACGTAGGTGCTGGTCTTGTGGTTCATCATGTCCTCGTAAGCCGATAAGGCGGCGAGCTTTCGCGAGGCATCGGCAACGACGCTCTCGGTGTTGACGCCCATTGCCTTCCCCATTGCGCCGAGGGTCGCCTGCACCGTGGTTCGCTTCACGTTCAAGGGAAGCTCTGCAGGCAGTGAGTTGATGACTTCCAACGCCTGCTCTGCACCAAAATCTGCTTTCGGTAGGCCAGCCGAATCGTAAACCGCTTGAAACTGAACAACACCGCCTGGAGCCATGACTGGAGTCGACGTCGTTTCAGGAACCTTGATCTCGTTTAGATTTGGACCTGGCGCGTCGGCCACGATCTGCTCAACGGTCTTTGTCGGAGCTACCGCCATTTTTGTCGAGGTATCGATTCCCTTGCTCTCGGGCATCTCGACGAATAAGCCCGCTGCTTTGTTCAAAACGTTTCGAATACTCATAATTGCTTACCCAATCGTACCCACGAGCTCTTCCATCGGCGTCACCGCTTCAATCGCTTCAGTGAGCGAGTTGGTTTGGATCACCACCTCATCAATATCCGCCAGCACTTGCTCTGGCGAGCGGGCACGGATTTCGTCGTTGATGAGGCCGAAGGCGTCGGACATCAGCTCCATCTGGTGGCGGAGATTGGTGAGAATCTGTCCGATTCGGTCTACAAACTCGCGCCGACGCCCAAGAACCTGAACGCGCTTCTCGAGAATCGCCTTCGTGGCAACCACCTGTTCGCCGTTCACCCGGTCCTGAATTTCCCCGATTTCGCGATCGTAGAAGCTGGCGAGCACTTTAGCGACGGTGGAACTCCAATCTTCACTCGGCTTGGGAATGAACAGGTCACCCGGATTCTTTTGTTTCCGTGTCTCCCGCTCCGAGATCTGATCCAACGCACTCTTCTCTTCGCGGGTCAGTTGGTCATAAACCTCGTCGATGAGGCTGACCAAGTATCGCATGAACTGCGCTTCTTTCAAGGCGAAGTGCAGGTACTTCTCCATCAGGAAGTCAAGCTTACGAAGTGCCTCGCGGAACCACTTTTCCTCGCTACGCGATTGCTGACCGATCTGATCTCGGGCTGATTCCAAGCGAACAAACCGCTCTCGGATATCAGGGTGAACCTGCGGGAAAACTTGATTCTTCAGTTCGCGCAGCCGAGCTCTGACTTCCTCGTCGAACTTCGCCTTCATCCGGTTCTCGTACCACTTTGAGTCGGGGACGAAGAGCAGATAAGCAGCTTCGGCAACCAGGCCAACCAATAGTGGAATCGGGTTCAAAAGCGCAGCCGAAGCCGCCACAAAACCCGCCAACCCGACCAGGTTGAAGTTCTCGCTCGCCGCCGCAGCGAGGCGGTTGCGAACACTTTTGTATGTTGGTTGCGAAGGATCGATGTTCAGTATTATCCCCTACAGAGTTCGGAAGAGGTCGCGTATCTCGTTCACCAAGAGCTGGAACTGCGGCTGTTCGCGGATATCTTTGCGCCAGGCGAGCCCCCTCCCGATGAGGTCAATCGTATGTTTGATGTTTGCTCCCGGAATCGGCTTTCCATCAGCGTCTCGTTCGCGCCCAAGCAGCCAAAGGGTGTCGCAGACCGTGATGGCGGCCTCAATGTCGTGGGTCACAACGATGAAAGTCTTGAGTTCGTCGGTTTGGGCCATCTCACAGATGAAATTGCACATCTCATCCAGCGCCAGCGGATCGAGGCCACTGAACGGCTCGTCCATCAGCAAGAAATAGTCGCTGCACATGAACTGCTGAGCGATGGCGACGCGCTGTCGCATTCCGCCCGAGAGCTGCGCAGGATACTTATCACCATGCTCGGCGAGGCCGAATCTGGCGAGGAGTTCCTTTCCTTTTGTAGTTGACTCTTCGGAGGAATGGCCTGCTTGGCGCCCGGCGACCACGAGGTTACCAAGAACCGTTCGGTGGCGAAAGAGTGGATATTGCTGGGCGACGACCCCGACCATTCCCGCTTTCACATCGATGCCGTTCTCGGTAACCTTTACCGACCCACTCTCTGGATGATTGAGTCCAGCGAGGATCCGGAAGAGCTGGGTCTTCCCCATTCCGGAAGGACCGAGAAGCCCGACGACCTGTCCTTGCTGCATTCCCGGACGGTGAATGTTCTTGATTTCCGCGTGAACGTCTCGAAGAATGAGGCGTCCGCCGAGTTCGAGGTTGACGCCCGCAACCTTGAGCACTGTCTCCTTGAGTTCGTGTTCAAAGCTCATTTACTTTCGCTCCAAGCTGAGGTTGGCGTAAGGGCAAAGTAGGTTTCGGGCGAAGCCGATGAGATAGTCCTGGAAGAGCCCGACGATCAGGATGGTGATTTGAATGGCGAAGACGCCATCGATGTGAAAGAATCTCTTTTCACTCTCTAGCAGAATCCCGATACCTCCCTCGGCACGGGCAATCCCCTCAACCATCGTGAGCATCATCCACCCGATCGCCGCGTTTTGGCGCATCACCTCGAACGCCTGATCGAATGTTCCGAGCACCACAACTTCCCAAACGACCTTCCATTCCGGCATTCGCAGGGTTCGGGCGTGGTCAAATTCTGCCTTGGGGATCGCGCTCACTACGGACGCCATGGACGTTAGAAAAAAGACCGACATGCCGAAGACAAGCAGGCTGAGCTTCAGAGCCGGCCCCCCGCCAAGCATCAAAGTGAATACCAAAGAGAACCCAATGAGACTTAAAAAACGCGCCTTGCTAAGAGCGCTCACAATCGGTCGGAAGAACGGAATGACCGTAAAGTAGGCGAGAACCAAACAGATCACGGACGAGATGAGAACCGCTTTGACATTTAGTCCGATACTCGTGAGAAGCTCTCTGCCGAGCCCTCTCTGGTTCCACAGCACAGAAAACGCAGAGGCGACTTCGCCGGGTTTAGGCAGAACCTTGAACGGTGAAGTGATCCAAATGAGCAAAAAGAGCGCGATTTGGATCACCACAATCGTGATGAAGGTCGTTCGAGAGATCGAGCGATTCGGGAGGAATGCATCAAGCAGTCCTCCCGGTTTAGCTTGGGCCATGTTAGTTGCTGGCCTTGATCTTGATTTCGACCCGGCGATTCTTCGCCTTGCCTTCCGGGGTGCTATTCGGGACCAGCGGCTGAGTCTGACCGTGGGAGATGACGGTGATTCGTCCGGCCGGGAACTGTCTTGGGGCTTGTTTTTCGAGCCACTGCTTCACCGCGAAGGCTCGGGCCTCCGAGAGAGCCATGTTCGAGGTCGGGTTGCCGACATTGTCGGTGTGGCCGTGAATCTCGACGTAGGTATTTCCAGCAACGAGGAGGTCTTTGATCAGCTTGCTGAGCTCAGATGAGGCGGAGCCGGTGAATGCGGCTCGTCCGGATTCGAACTTAATGTCCCAGTTACGCTTACTGATGGTGCTTGCGCTGGAGGATTTGCTCTTATCGATGACCGGTGCCGTTCCAGCATTGGTTCCCCGCACCGAAGCGACGTTCGTACCGGTTTGCTTAACCACGTTCTTGAGGTAGGTCAGATCAACCACCGAATCGTACGGCGGATACGTGCTCATGACCTCCGGATATTGTGAGACGACCAGCTTTCCGAACACATCATAGACGGCACGAAAAACGTTTGCCGAACCTGGAACTTCGCCAAAAAGGAGAAGATTGTCACCAAGGTTGTTCACAGAAGAGCCACCGAGTTCCACCATTTGACCAGTGGCATCTGGCTCGACAGTTCCTTTGTAGTACCGCTCCCAGTAGCTGGCGTCGGCACTCTTTTCTTGGTAGACCGCTTGGCTGATCTCGGCACCCTTTCTAAGGGCTGCTGACGATGAGCGGACTGCGTCACCACCATCGAAGATGGCCTTGAGCATTCCTTCGACCTTGTCGCTGTTTTGACGGCACCACTTGTCGATTCCAATGATGACGCAGGGCATCTGCGCCGAATACTCCTTGGTTGAGACAATGCTCACGACGCCACCCTTCTTTGCGGCAACCGTTACATCGCCGGGAGTCCAAGTAACAACGCCATCCACTTTGATCGTGCGCTTCTCGCCGGTCTTCTTTCCGTTCCGCACGACGTCACGAGTCTCGGAGTAGCCAGCGATGTACTTTTCGGCAGCATCCATGTAGTCGTTTGCCGCAACCCAGTTAAGGGCTTCAGGATCGTACGTCTTCTCGTCAGGATTGTTCTTCAACCCGTTGTCCCCAAGCCACTTGAGCGCGATGTTCCAGTCGCCGTCTCGGAGGTAACCCGCCACAACCCCACCCTTGGAGGCGGCCGGATTCTGCTTCCAATCCTTCGGCCCCATAAACTTATCCTCTCCTCGCGAGAAGCCTGCGGTGCCCACGATCTTCGCCGTGTACTCAGGCCCAAGCTTCTTGAGGGTGTCATTCAGGCCTGCTAGAAAGGCGGCCGAGCCGTCTCCCATGATGCTCACAAAGTGCGCGCCCCGTTTGGGCTGAGCGTTACCTTGACTCAATTCGGTGGCGAAGGCAACGAGGGCTTCCTGCATCTTCATCGCGTCGTCTTGTCGCGATAAGTTAAGGTTTACGCCATTAGCGTTCATCAAACTGCCTTGGGTGGTGTTCGGACCCCCGTTGGCAAACATGAGTCCCATTTGGGCGTTCCACGCCCAAAGTAGCCAGCGCACTTGCTCTCCGCCGCCCGCTTCTCGGGTGGAGGGCAAGGACATATTCTCGACATTCGAGGCGGTCGGTGCGCCGTTAAAGGCTGGGAGATCGGCCTTGATGGGCACCGCGCTTTCTTTGATTGCAGCACCCGGGATCAGGCCAGAGAGACCCCCTCCGCCACTCAACATTCGGTATCCCCCGAACAACAGACCACCAAGAACAAGGAGAATGGCGACTTTTCCAGCAGGTTTCAGTTTCACTTTTACGTTGCCCTTCGAGCCCCCGCGCACTACGCAAAGACTACAGACACAAATTTATACTAAATTGGGGGTCAAAAGGGTGCGATTTTCGTTATTAGTTTCCTAATAACTTATCCATCGTCTCGCGCCAGTTGCCAACTCCCGGCACAGAGCGGACGATTCCTTCGGCATCGATGATGATCGTCGCAGGATAGCTAAGAATTCCAAAGTCCATTGGGACCGTAGTGGTGAGTCCGCCCGCAAAGTGGTTCGGCCACCAGTACTGCCGATCTTTCATTCGGGCTTGTGTGTACGTGATATTCCAGGCGTCGGTGTTGATGCCCAAAACCTGAATCTGATTTGCCTTCTTGAGCACCAAATCGCGATAGTTATTGATCTCCTCTCCGCACCAAAAACCCCAGAAATGGATGATCGTGATTTTCCCTTTTAGGTTTGCAAGATTAATCTTCTTTCCGTCGCTCAGAGAGAACTCATAGGCGGGCGCCGGCTGACTGAGAATGAACTTCGTTCGGAGATCATAGACCCGCTTTGCGCGCTGTCCGGCACGGGTTTTTGCGTGGGAAACCGAGATGGCCCGAAGGCGGTTCAGGTCGCCTTTTTCATCGGTGAAAGCAAGAAGCTCCTTGGTTAGCACAGTCGAACCAACGACCTCAGGGCTTTTGGATTTCAGCAGGCTTGCCTCCAATTTCTTGTACCGATCGATGCCCAAATACTGCACAAAGACCGCCTCTTCGATTGGCTGACACAACGCGTCTGAGTCACGATACTTCTCAATGAGGTTGGCCGCGATCTTTTCAACTTGAGTGGGATCATTCAGGTAGTTCGCCATGGTTTGGAAATAGACCATCGAGAGGCGACACTTTGTGGATTTATCCTTAGCGTTCGACTCGTACATCCCGGCGTCTTCGGCAATCACCTTGAGAGCGGCAAGATATTGCTTGTAAGTGTTTTCCACCTGCCGCTGGGTAGTGATCTGATTCATCATCAGATCAAAGTTCGTCACTGCTGCCCGAAGGCGAACCATCAGCGGCTCGACCCTCGCGTCAAATTCCTTCTGCGCGGGAGAAACACAAAAGGCTCCCAACAGCACGAGAGAAGCGAGAGCCTTCATATAATCACTATGACGCAGATTTAGCCGCGTTGTTTACCTTCGACTGCAGCAAGCAGAATCGCTGACGCCAAAACCAGGCGATTGTCAATCATTCCTTGAATCTCGCAGCGGAGGTGGTAGCTGAACGGGTTGAAATTCTGTCGGAGGTCAACGACTCGCTGTCCGTTGATAAGAATGTCGTAGTTCTGCGGAATCAGGCCATCGGCGAGCCGGCGCAACATACTCAACAGCATCGAGTCCTCAATCAACGTCGCGATCTGAACTCCGCTGGGATCGCAGATAATCCATTCGTCTCGGACCATCGAACTCCAACCCTTTCGCTGAAGGATTCCGATGCCTTGATTCGTGGTGTTATCCCAGATGTCGTAGGCGGCTGAGAAGTCGACAATCTGGCGAGCTCGGATCGACATCAACGACTGCGTCTTTGCCTGATCGGCGTAAACGTCAATCGCAAGCTTCCACTTAAAGCCCTCTTGGTGAGCCAGGAACATAAGGTTGTTGGCTTCATCATAAACGAAGTACTCCGCTCCGATCAGTTTGAGGAGGGAGCGTTTGATCGTGAAAACGCGCTGAGTGAGCCGCTGTGCGAGCAATGACATTGCTGACCATTGTCGCACAAGCGCGCCTCAAAAGCAACTTTCTATCAGGAAACTCGGCGACTTCCTCTCGCCACCGGAATCAAGTCTGGGACAAGCTCCCCATCGGCGATGCGCCGGAGTCCGTGCTGGGAGTACTGGATGATGTAGGCCTTCCGCATTCCATTCGACACGTTCGCGCCGCTCTTGTGCAAAACCGTACTCCAGAAAACGATGAGCGACCCTTTGGAAACTGGAACCTGAATCCCTTGATCCTCTGCGTCTGGTGGATAGCCTACAAGCCCCGTCGGAGACTGTTCGTGCGGTCGTAGTCCTGTCTGGTGAGAACCTGGCAGAACCGAAATACACCCGTTCTCTGTTGTCGCATCAGTCAGAGCAAGCCAGCAGGTCAGGTACGGCGAAGGGGTCACGGGAGTATAGGCGTCGTCCTGGTGCCATGGGAACTCCTTCTTGGCTTCGGGGTTTTTGTAAACGGTCTGGTTGTAGTACAGGTCCACATCTGGGCCAAGTAGCTCGGTGGTGAGGGTCACCATCGTGGCGTTGCGGATGAACGCCTTAACAGGCTCGCTGGCCTCGGCGATGTATCCGCTGAACAGAATCTCATTTGCCCTAGAAATTCCTTCGCCGCCGCCTTTCGCCTTGAGTGCTTCCTCGTGGGCTCGGTGGAACGCAGAGAGGTCGGACTCTATAGCGTCAATTTCTTCAAGAGAGAAAAGATTCTCCAGAACGATGAACCCTTGGGTCCGCAGAAGGTCGTGTTGCTCGACAGTAAGCATGCCCAAGATTGTATGCTCCAGTTAATCAGAACCAAATGTCTCCAAGTAGCTCGATGTTGTCTTTTTCACGCATTGTCGATACTCATTCGGACTCTGGCCAGTTTCGCACTTGAACCAGCGGGAGAGGTAAGCAGCGGTTGCCAGGCCGGTTTGGAACGCAATGGCGTCGAGCGTGAGGTCGGTAGAGGCAAGGAACCTTTTGACCGCCGCAAGACGAACCGAACGTACATATCGCTGGCTCGATTGTCCAGTTTCGGCTCTAAAAGCCCGATCGAACGAGTTCGGGTGCATCCCGGCTCGTTCGGCCAGAACACCTCTTGAGAGATCTGCCGAAATGTTCCGTGTTATCCAGGCGCTTAAATCACGGAACCGAGACTCTCCTCCATAACTCGCTTTGGGCAACAACGGCTCAACTGCTGAGAGCAACCGGAAGAACGCCGCTGAACGGCTGGAAACCGTCTCGGAGAAGAACACTTCATCAAATGCTTCCCGCAACGACAGGGACTCCTGGGGGTGAACCACACCCCCGCGAGCCAGGGTCGACCAAATAGGATGATAACTTGTGAACTGGAAAGCAAGCCACACATGCAGCCCTGGCCCTTCGGCAACCTCAGAAAATGGCCGATGTGCGACATGGACCATTAAGTCACCTCGTTCCGCTAGTTCCCCGTGCGATACCACCGAGCCCTCGCACACTAGGGACATGATGGTGGCTGGACGAACTTCATCCACCAGCGAAAGGCTCTGATAGGGGGCGATTCCCCCTCCTGCAAGTCGGACAAAACCGAGATCTACCGGCTCCAGTGCAAAGTTCACTATTCTGTGGCAACGATTTCTAACCGCCGCTTCTTGCCTGCAAGTCTCAGCTTGAAAAGGTCTCGGATCATTCGAGGTCCGTCGCGCATCAGAACGACCTTAGACCCTTCCTGGTGACGCCATCGGATCGGAACTTCGGCAATCTCGTAACCGAGGTCGCGAGCGACCATCATCGCCTCGAAATCGAACCCGAATCCGTCGAGCTTGCACCGCTTGAAGACATCCTCTGCGGCGGCGGCTGTGAACATTTTGAACCCACACTGGGTGTCATCAATGCCTTTGACGCAGAGCAACTGCACGGCTCGATTGAAAGCGCGCCCAAGCTGCTCGCGGTACCACGGCTGACGAACTTCCAGGGCAGAGTCCTTTAGTGGACGAGAACCTATTGCGATTGGTGCCCCCTTTTCCATCGCCTTCAACAACTTCTCGGTTTCCTCCTGCGGAGTGGCCAGATCGGCATCACAAAACAAGACTCGATCAGCGTTTGCCCTGAGGATGCCATATCGAACCGCGAAGCCCTTGCCCCGATTCCCACCGTACTCAAGCAATCGAAAACGTGGATCGGTCGCCGCGACGCCATGCACGATATCCGCAGTTCCATCCTTCGAGCCATCGTTCACGACCGCGCATCGCCAGCTATAGTTCTGCGAGTCGTAGTATTCGGCTATCCGGGCGAGGGTGCGACCGAGTCTTTCTTCCTCGTTGTAGGCAGGAATAATGACTTCGAGGGCGACGCGATCGGACAAAGCGAAAGTAGTTTACAACCTAGCCGCTTTCTTGGTTCCCACGATTGCCGCCTTGGTGGCTTTGAACAGGGCCTCGGCCATTGTTTCCTGTCCGGCTTTACTGGCCATAAATGTTTCGTCTTTGGCGTTCGTCAGGCAACACATTTCCACCAAAATAACTGGCACTTCGCTGAAGATTGAACCAGTGAGGGCACCCTGCTTCGCGCCGACAGCGGTCTTGATGTCACCCATCAAGCCATTATCTTTGAGGTGTTTCGCCAGGTGCTTCGTTAGTTCGGCATGAAACAGTTTGCCCTTCTCGGTTGAAGCATCAATAATCGCCTGCGAGGGGCCAGTCTTTCCGCCCGAAGTTCCCTTCCTCATCGGCACGTAAACCGCAAACCCGCCTCCCTCATTCGCATCACAATGCAGCCTAACCATTAGATCTGCTTTTGCCTTGTTCGCAACTGCAGCCCGATCCTTATTCTTGGCGAATTGGCTTTCTTTCGATTTGGTCAGCACAACCTTGAAGTCAGACTTCAGGAGTTTCTGCTCAAGAAGCTTGGCGACCTTCCAGGCCGCGGTCATCTCGCTGATCTTTTTCCCGGCCGTCCCACGTCCGACCTCGCTCGGGTGTCCAGGGTCGATGCAAACGGTCTGTGCATTCGCTGTCATCCCAAACAGCAGTAGTAATAACGACCAAGCGCAACGATGAATCACTTCTAACTTCCGATCTCCAACATCTACATGCAGCCTAAGCCGTCACTTCTTCGGGCTCCGGATCCTCGGCCCCAATCACGTTCGCCTGCATCTTGCTGATCTCGCTTTGCATGTCAACAAGCTTTCGGTAGATACCGTCTTCCTTCGCCAGAAGTTCCTCGTGCGTTCCAACTTCGGCGACCCGGCCTTCGTCCATGACGACGAGCCGATCCGCATTACGCAGAGTCGAAAGCCGGTGCGCGATTGCAAACACAGTTCGTCCATCGACAAGGTTCTCAATCGCCTCTTGAATCATCCGTTCCGTCTCGGTATCCACGCTGGCCGTCGCCTCGTCCAGGATCAGAATTTTTGGATTATGGAGAATCGCACGAGCAATTGAAATCCGCTGCCGCTCGCCGCCGCTGAGCCTCTGACCCCGCTCGCCGACATATGTGTCGTAGCCGTCTGGGAACTTACAGATGAAGTCGTGGGCGTTGGCCGCCTTTGCCGCCTCCATGATCTCCTTCTCGGTCGCACCAGGCTTGCCGTAGCTGATGTTGTGCCCTACCGAACCTGGGAAGAGATAGCTTTCCTGAAGTACGACGCCCACCTGTCGCCGGAAGTCCTCCAGCTTGATCTTGGTGATATCAACGCCATCGATGATCACATGCCCCTGCGTGGGGTCATAGAACCGAAGGATCATGTTGATCAGCGTCGTCTTACCGGAGCCCGAGTGACCGACAATTCCGATCATCTCGCCAGCCTTGACTTCTAAATCAACGCCGTGGAGAATGGTTCGCAGTTTGTCGTAACCGAAGTGGACATCCTTGAGCGTGACCGCGCCCTTCATGGCCGGCATACCAACCGTATCCTCGGTGTCCTTAATGTCCACCGGAGTGTCCATGATTTCGAACACCCGCTCGGCGGCAGTTAGCGCCCGCGTAGACCAGTCAATAATTCGCTGAAGGTTCGAGAGTGGATCGTTCAGCCTTTGAACTTGGGTGATGAGGGCAACAAGCTGACCGACAGTGAGTGCGCCTGCCAGTACTGCGTTTCCACCAACCGCCCACACTGTGATGAGTCCCAAGAACATCGCGAACATGACGAATGGGAAAAACGTTGCCCAGCTCGTTTCCGCCACGTAGCCGCTGTCCGCCAAGTCAGTAATCCGTCGATTAAAACGCTTCACCTCTCGGTCTTCGCCAAAGAAAGCCTTGACGACTCGGGTTCCTTGCAGGATTCCGTTGAGAGTCGAACCCGTACGAGACCACTGATGCCAGTAGCGGCTCCAAACTCGGTTCATCTTCTTCCTGAATAGATAGACGGCCACCATAACAACCGGGACGGGTGCCAGAGCATAGAGACCGATCACCATGTTGATCCGCATCATCGCAATCGGAATAGTGATGATCAACAACATTTGGTTGAGCAAGACCGGGATACCATCGACAAGCACATCATAGAGCGCACCGGTATCGTTGGTCATTCTCGACATGAGAGATCCGACATTCCGCTTGTCGTAGAAATTCAAGCTCAGAGACTGCAATTTTTCGAACAGAGAGTTGCGAATTTCGACGGCGATTTTAGCGCCAAGATAGCCGACGTTTCTTCCACGGGCGATCTGCACTCCAAGCAACGCTACGCGGGCCGCGAAGAAGGCAACGATCAGTGTCCAGAACAACTTTGCATCTTGCTTTGCGAGCGCGTTGTCCAAGATGTTCATGATCAGGAACGGCGGGATCAGTTCCAGAATCGTTGCTGCGAAGCTGAGCAGCGTTCCCCAAAGAAGCCGACCTCGATAGTTCTTCGTGTATCCAAACAACCTGAGCAGCGTCTTTCCCCGGTTGACACACGCCTCGCAGACGTTGTTGTATTGAGGAAGCGGTCGGCCGCATTTCGGACAGACTCGCTCGGCGAGATCAAGCTCCGGCGCGGGCTTCCCATCCACCAAGGCCTTGAGGTACTTCTCGGCATTAGCGAGAGGAAGGTTTTTCCGATTTGTTGCCCTAATTAGCTCAACCGAGTGGCCTTGATACTCAGCGATCAGCGCGGTCGAATCGACCAAGTCTTCCAACCGAGGCTTGGACAATTCGCTGATTTCATACTCAGCGATGAACTCCTCGCCAGTCGGAGTTTGCTGGGTTCGGCGGGCCTTCCCGTTCTCGAGCGTCAGAGTGGTTGCGCCGAGTCGGCCCTGTAAGTTCAGGTCCGACTCGACGACAATACGCTCACCAATCTCGCTCATGGGAAGCGTTCGTTTTACCCGATTTACCGTGAGATTAGCCCTTCTTCGCCTTTGACTTCAAAGGCTTCTTCAACACCTTCTCCGTCTTCAAGATAACTGCTTTCTCCGGCACCTTCGGCTGGCGCCGGACCTTCGGAATCTCGATCTCACGGCGCCCTGAAAGGTAGTCCGCGGTGGAAGACGAAGCTTTCATAAACTCCTCGACCGTCCCTTGGGCCACAACGTACCCGCCATGCTCTCCTGCCCCGGGCCCGAGTTCCAAAAGGTGGTCAGCGGCCAGCATCGTCTCCTCGTCATGCTCAACAACTAAAACCGTATTCCCCAGATTCTTCAGGCGCATCAACGTTTCGATCAGCTTTCGGTTATCCCGCTGGTGAAGCCCAATTGAAGGCTCATCCAAAACATAGAGGCAACCCATCAACCCCGAACCAATTTGAGTTGCCAGCCGTATTCGCTGAGCTTCCCCTCCGCTCAGCGTCCGAGCATTCCGATCCAAAGTCAGATACCCTAGCCCCACATCTAACAAGAACGAAAGCCGCTCCAAAATCTCCTTCACCGCCCGCTCGGCAATCAATAGCTGCCGCTTCGAAAGTTTCGGCGTCACGCCCGAGAAGAACGCCACCGCATCTCCAATCGACATGTTCGTGATCTGGCTCATGTCGTGATCCGCCACCTTCACCAAAAGCGATTCCGGCTTCAGTCGCCGTCCAGCACAGGTCGGACAAGGTTTCGTACTCATGTACTGATCCAGATCCTGCTTGACCCACTCGCTCTCCGTCTCCTCCAACCGTTTCCGCAGCGACCCCAAAACGCCCCGCCACTCGGACGTGAACTTCCGCTCGCTCCGTCCGTACTTCATCTTCACTTCAATCGGCTTCGGCAATCCGTTCCAAACCGCATCCATACCTTCCGGCGGAATCTGCGAAATCGGCAACGAAGCATCGAATCCACAGGCCAGCCCGACTGCATCGAGCATTTCCGGCCACCAATCCTTCACTTCGCCCGACTTGTAAACAAACGGCTTGATCGCGCCGTCACGCAAAGAAACCGAGTGATCCGGAGCGACCAAATCTGGATCAAACTCCGTTTTCGTCCCCAACCCCGTACAGTCCGGACACGCCCCATAAGGCGAGTTGAATGAGAACATGCGCGGTTCAAGGTCCGGCATCGAGTAGCCACAAACCGAGCACGCATAAGCCTCGCTAAACAGCAAGTCACTCCACCCCTCCTGACCCTCAACCTCATCCAAAGGCTGGCGATCTATCATCGCCTGGACATTTGGCGGCAACACCGCTCCATCCGCCGGCTGAATCGATACCGTTACTAGTCCCTGACCCATCTTGAGAGCGGCTTCGATCGAATCGGTCAGCCGCCGCTCAATGCCCTCCTTCACCACGATTCGGTCAACAACAACCTCAATCGTGTGCTGCTTATACCGGTCCATCGGGATGTCGTCGGTGACCTCATACATCCGTCCATCCACGCGAACACGAACGTAGCCCGCCCGCGAGATATCGACCAGCTCCTTTTTGTACTCGCCCTTCCGGCCTCGTACAACCGGGCCCAGTATTTGGAGCTTCGTCCCTTCTGGCAAAGCCCGAACAACATCAACAATCTGATCCGTACTCTGCCGCTCAATCGGCCCGTGACCGTTGATACAGTGCGGAATCCCCACACGAGCAAACAGGATACGCAGATAATCGTACGTCTCGGTTACGGTCCCAACCGTCGAACGCGGGTTCTTAGAAGCCGACTTCTGGTCAATCGAAATCGCCGGCGAGAGCCCGTCAATATGATCAACGTCCGGCTTGTCAAGCTGCCCCAAAAACTGCCGCGCATATGCCGAAAGCGACTCAACGTAGCGTCGTTGACCCTCGGCATAAATGGTGTTAAACGCCAAAGACGACTTCCCGCTCCCGCTCAGCCCGGTGATCACCACCAGCTTGTTACGCGGAATCTCCACCGTAACATTCTTCAGGTTATTCTCCCGAGCACCCACAACAACAATCTTCTCGTGCGACATAGACTGGTAGACGAAACTATACCCTTGCGATCTGGGAAGATTGCTAGTCACGTATTTTCAGGTTCAAACAAACTATTTGTGTTAAATGTTTGCTTTTTCTTGACACAATGTGTGTGTGTGTGTGTTACACAGGAGTTGTTATGAAGTACCTAACGCTACTCATCGCACTTTTATCAACAACTGCAGCCTTCAGTTTAACCGTCCCAATTACCGAGGTCAAACTTATCGCACCCGTCGAAGAATGGGTTCACACGAGCAGTCGACCCGTTGATGAACAAATTAAGCACTACGGAGAATACAGGACCGGCACAGGAAGCGAAGAGCTGATCGGTTTCACGGCATGCTATGGTGCCCCAAGTCAATCTCCTCCCTGGAGTTTTGGCTACTGGGGACTCTTCCAGACAAATGCATGGTACGTCCTAGCGTGGGAGACATCGCCCGGAAACTCCTCCGTTTTCGTAACATGGACGAAGACGTCTGCAGAGGGAGTCTACGCTGGAAAAGACGGATGGACACCCAATAGCGGTGGACCGGAGTACGCAAGGTTCTGGGGGTACGTCTATTACAATCTCCCACAAATCCCAAGTTGATTCAAACTCGGTAAACGGGAGTAAATAGCAAACATGACACTTGTCACCGCCATATTGATACCACTCATACAATCTCCGCGCTTCGTTGCGCTTTGCAGCGGAGCAAAAAAAGGGAGCGTTCACCAAAAATGGATAAATGAGGTGCTCCTCAAACCAACGTCGACGCAATCGCCTTGGCAGGACGATGGGTCCTTGATCCTCAAGACGGACAGTGGTTTACGAATTATGGTTGCTCCTGACGCAAGATTGACCGCTCCCTTGAGGCTCAAAAGAGAGTTTTTGAGCATTTACCGGGAGCACCCTGCCCTAAAGTCGTTAACAATTTCTCAATTCTCCGAAAGTGGTGGGAAGTACTTAGAGCGACTATTAGGGCTCCAGTTTCCGGCGTATGAGGTAACCGGTAACACAAAACTGGCAATATTTAACGGTCTCACGATTCGAACAACATTCCCGGCAACACAAAGATTTCAGCTGTCCGTTAACCGCCGTGCGAGCGAAAGTTATCGGCAAAGTACTGCAGGGGCTGGGAAGCTCCCGGGCGAAAAGGGCGCTTCAAGTGCCTTGGACAAAGAGATAGGTGATCTATTGTCGAATGGCTCTCTCTTAAAGAAGAGAAACGCTGCAGAAGCTAAACAGTACCTTGAAGACCTAAGAGACTCAGAAGTGTTTGACCAGTGGATTACAAGCGCTAGCCTGTCTCGGGTAACCGAGAGTAGTTCGATCGGCGAAGCGGCAAGCTTTCTCAGTGCACAGTTACGGCAGTTGGGCAAATCTCTTGACGATGAAATCGTTCAACTCGAACTGAAGTTGGATCCTAAGAACTCGAAGTTCATCAATCTGCTGAATTGTCGAACCTACGCTGATTACAGAGCGTTTGAGCCGGATGACTACAAGCAGGAGTTGCAGGATGTTACTCGCAACTGGGCCTCGAAGGGGTATCGCTCGGCAACGGAAGCAAGAGAAAAGTTCGACTCCGTTCCATTTTCTACGTCAATAGAATTTGGCATTTTTTTCCAGCTGGATGGTGAGCGAAGGTATCGCATTTTATCACTTCTTGACGGCGGTTAGAGCCTGCTAGCCCTTTGAATAAATGTTGTTAAACGCCAGCGAAGACCTCCCGCTCCCGCTCAGCCCCGTGATGACCACCAGCTTGTTACGCGGAATTTCCACCGTAACATTCTTCAGATTATTCTCCCGAGCACCCACAACAACAATCTTCTCGTGCGACATAGACTGGTAGACGAAGCTATTCCTTCTGTTCCGATGCAAAACCAATTCCTTGGTCGCTCGTCAGGAACAACATGGTTTCTGTCGCCGTCGCCTCAACCCTTTTCGCACTACAATCCAAGCCTGATGTTGTCGCCCCGCGGATCGTTTCGGTTTCGATGTTCCGAAATGGGTACGCATTCGTAACGCGTGAACTGACTCTGAAGGACGGCGTGGCTAACCTCGTCGACGTGCCAACGGCAAGCGAAGGGAGTCTTTGGTTCTGGACCAAGGATGGAATGCTAGAGTCGGTAACCGCTTATGACGAGCACTCACCCGAAGCTCAGAAGGTGCCCTTTGAGACGACAGAAAAGATACTGAGCGCGAACATCGGAAAGCGATTCGCCCTGACGACACTGTCGCAAACCGAGAACGACGGCAGGAAAACAGATGTGAGAACAACCCATGAGGGAGTGCTTCGACTCACAAAGGGGAGCCTGGTCGGCCTAGAGACTGCCAGCGGTGTTGTCCTTCTCCAAAAGAATTCAATTGTTGCCTGGGAGGCAAAGGACAAAGATATTGTGCTTGCCGACACCATCCAGGTTGACCGACCAACCCGGCTGTACAAGGTGAAAACGACGGGTGGAGCTAAGGTCGCCTATATGCTCTCGCTCGAGTACGGCATGGCGTGGAAGCCGGGTTACGCCATCGACCTGAGCAAGCCAGACAAGCTCCAACTGACCTCTAAAGCCACGTTGGTCAATGACCTGGTGGACATCCAAAACTCTCGGGTCAGAGTGATTACGGGGTTCCCGAATGTTTCGTTTTCGAAAGTGATTGACCCACTGACCTCGCGAATGTCACTGGACGAGTGGCTCCAGACGATGGGGATGGGGAACAGCAATCGCGGCGGTTTTGGCGGTGGAATGGGCGGCGGGAGCATGGCCGAGGCAAAGACTGCAAAAGCCGCGATGAAGGTTGGTAGCGGATTGGCTCCATCCGGCGTCGATTTCATCAGCTATGACCCCACTGATAACGCTTTGATCGTCAAGAACGCCGAGAGCGAGATTCTCGGCGAACAACTCTTTTACGATCTCACGGGCGTAAGCTTGGGTAGAGGTGCTCGCAGCTACCAGTACCTCTATCAGGTCGAAGCCGACTACCAGAAGCTCTACCGTTGGAATGGCCTTGAGGGCTACCCTGTTGCCTCGCTGATCAAGTTCAAGAACCCAACTAACCGTCCCATCGCGCCGGGAGATGTTAGCATCTTCAATTCTGGTGAAATCACGGGTCAAGGAAAGCTCGAGTATGTTGCCGGAAATAGCGAGACAACTCTCGAAACCGGGAAAACTCTAGAACTCAAAACCACCGTAGAGGACGAAATCACCGACAGGGCGGTTGGGGCGATCAAGGATAAGCAGGGGGTGGCGCAGCTCGACCTGGTCACCCATCAATACACTCTCAACATCACAAACCCGAAAAATGAGAGGATCAAGGTACTCATCGAGAGGAGTACGACCGGATCTCTCGGCCGGGTTGAGCCAAAGGCCGATGTCAAAGAGTTCTCCGAAAAACTGAAAGGCAGCAACGCGCACAACATTATCAAGTGGGAATTCTGGCTAGACGCGGGCAAGAGTTGGAAGGGGTCTTTTGTAGTCAAAGCCTACGTTCCCACCGGACAATAACAAAACCCTTCAAGCTCACACTCGTCCAACCTACATGCTTTCGACAATGTTCGCAGGAGCCGTGCTCCTTCAGACCAAAGCCGAGATGACCTCGCCGGAGATCGTCTCGGTTTCGATGTTTAAGAACGGCTTCGCCTTCGTTACCCGCCGCATCAAGCTCAAAGACGGGGCCGCAAACGTCGTCGAGGTCCCCCGGGCCTCCTTAGGAACCCTCTGGTTCTGGACTCCTGACGGTGAGCTCAAGAGCATTTACACCAACGAGAGCCTGAGCAAAACCAAGAGCGATGTCAGCCTGGCGAACTTCGATCAGCTCGTTCGGAAGAACATCGGCAAACAGGTCTACATTGAAAGTCAGAGCGCGCCCCCTCAAGACGGCAAAATCAAATCCGCCGAAGGCGACCTCCTGATCCTCGAAACTCAGAGCGGCAACGTCGCCATCCGAAAAGACTCGATCAAGTTCCTGAAAACGAGCGACGACAAGTTCGAATGGAAGCAGACCGTCGAAACTGAATCGACCAACAAGTTCTACACAATTGAGGCGGAAAAGAAGACCAAAGAAGTGATGATGATGTCTCTCGAACGTGGCGTCTCCTGGGCACCCGGCTACGCAGTTGACATCACCAAAGAAGGCACCCTCACCGTCGCCAGCAAGGCAACGGTAATGAATGATCTTCTCGCGCTAGAAAACGTTCCGGTAAGGCTCATCACCGGCTTCCCGAACCTACAGTTTAAGGACATTCTTGATCCGTTCACGGCCGGAATGAGCAACGACGTTTGGTTAGGGACGCTATCCACGGGCGGTCCCGGCGGGTTTGGCGGAGGAGGAGGAGCGCGTGGCCGAGCCAGCGAGATGATGACCCAAAACGCTTACGCGCCAGGAATGGCTGCCGATGTCAACTGGGGCGGAAACACATCTCAAACTGGAGGCGAACAGATCGGCGACCTCTTCTTCTATGACCTCGACAAGTTCTCTTCCAAGAAGAACTCACGAATCTATCAGAACCTCTTCCGCTTCGACAGTAAGTACGAGCACATCTACACGTGGGACATCGAAGACCGCGTAGACACAAACGGAAACTACCGCCCAGCGCCTGTTCCTCAGCAGGACGCGGAGGAAATTTGGCACACGGTCAAGTTCAAAAATGGCTCCGGTAAGCCGCTGACCACCGGCGCGGCCACGATCTTCAACAAAGGCGAACTCATCGGTCAAACCATGATGAGCTACATCCCCGCCGGCGGCGATGTCTCACTCAAGATCAACAAAGCCCTCGACGTTCGCCCGGAAGCGAACGAAGAAGAAGTTTCACGAGAACGAGCCGCCATCCGTGATCAATACAACAACCCGAAATGGGACCTTGTGACGGTAAAAGGAACCCTCGAAGTCACCAACTCACGGAAGGAAGAAGTCCAACTAACCCTGGTGAAGCAGTTCACCGGCGAGCTCATCAAAGCCGACGGCGACCCCGCGGTCGTGAAGACCACCAAGGGCCTGCGCCAGATGAACTCGACCGGAAAGCTCACCTGGAAGCCCAAGGCAAAGGCTGGCGAATGCCTTCACCTCGAATACACCTACAAGCTGTACGTGCCGGCGCAGTAGCTCCGGCTCCCCTAGTCCCCGAAGGGGGACACGGTCTAGGGGGGAGGGGGTTCAACTTTACGGAGTCTCCCAGCTTAGTGCTCCGGTACCGGAGCACTGGAGCGAAGATGCTTCGGAAATATCAGTTGCCCAACTTCCCATAAATCGCCATACGTCAAGTCAGGCTTCCTCAGCCTCTTGGCTAATCTTGAAGACCGCGCTTTGCTGGTCAGCACTCGATCCGCGGCGTCAATAATTAGAGGGTCAGCCAATCCGTCACTACCGAGTTCGGTCGCGACAAATAGAATCTGAGCTGCGTGTCTCCAGTCAACCAACAGCAATTGATTAACGCAATCGCAAAGCCTCGGAATGTCTTTCAAGAATAGGTACGAGAAAAATCGATCCCTCAGAGGCATGCTCCGTTCGAGTGGCGGAAAACTCGAGTACTCAGGATGCTTCTGCATCAGAAAAGTCCAAGTAAGCGAACCCTCATAATCCTCCGCTTCCATCGCAAGCTTCCATCCCAAACTGGTAAGCAGCTCGGCATCTGAGCCACCTAGCTCAAGGTACCGATCGTCGGCACCCTGTTCTTGCCACAACTTCTCAAAGGCGGCTCGTCCCCTCTCGCTGGTCGGAGTCTCGTATCCGGTCTCAGGGAACACAATCGATTCCCAGGTTAGGTAGATCTCCGATGGCTTTTTGCGACGCGCCATTTACTTGAGCCTACCCATGACTACGGTAAGGGAAGATGGATCATTTACGCTTGAACATGAGGTATGCCATCCGCTCTCCAAACGTAGTGTGCTTATCATAAACCTCGACCGTTGACAGTGTTTTGGAGTAAGGTGACTCGCTGAAGTCGCTGAGCAGAATCTGTCTGGAGCCTTTTGTCCAAACCGCGGAATTGCTAGAAATGGCGAACTTGGGACCGAAGCCTCGTTTTCGAAGTTCAGCGTCGTAATATGCGATTCCCTGATGAAACGGCATTTCTGAACCGGGCTGAACATCATAGCCGACCAAATACTGGGTGGGTGATCCGGAAATCATCGACCAGACTCCAGCGTTTACGATTTGTTCATTTGTTGGTGGCGAGAGTTTGAACAGGTCGCGCTCCGGAAAATGATCCTTAGGAGGAACAACGAATACGAGTGCGCCAGCAGCCACTGTTGAACCCACTAGTAAACCAAATCTTCGTTTCCAGCAATCCATCTGCTTTAGTGATCGCAGTCGGCCCTATCCGAGTTCTGGGCTGACTGCGAGTTACGAAGTTACCGTAGATAGGTCGCAGCATGCGACACATGACTCAAATCGTGCGCCAAGATGATGTTCGCGTACGACTCGATAGTCACATCCCCCAGATCGGGATGATGGAAGGGCTTTTGCCAGTCCTCCGCCGAAAGCTCGCCAAGAAACGCCAAAAGGTCCCTTCGCCGGTTCTCAAATACGTCCAACTCGTGGTGCACATCACGAGTGGCGTAGTGCTTCTCCACTGCCCGCTCATCCGGATCAAGCGATACGACCGAGATGCCCGGAGACTCTTGAGCCAACCTTAAACGATCCAGAAACACATCGTCGAAGTCCGCCAAATGCGCGATCAATTCTCTCAGCGTGAACCGCGCAGGGTCGGTTTTGTCGTCGTAGTGGTCAGGTTTCACCTGATCGACGAGGTTGACGAGCGTTTTTGGAGTGTTCTCAAGAGAACTCAGGTAGCCCTTCATAGTTGTCCCACCCTGTTTATAATCCTTAACCTCGCGATAAGCAAGGGGGTTTTGGAGTAGATTTCTCTTGTACCGAAAATTCTGCACTCATGGAAAACTTCCTCTCCCGACGCGACCTGCTTGCTGCCACCGCAGCGGCGGGTATTTCTGCTACCGGGATGGGTTCGATGGGCGTAGAACAGGTTAGGAAACTGCGAAAAATGGAACCAAAACTCGTTCACGTCCCCACCGAAGCCGACATTGCCAAAGCCCTCAAGACAGCTCCGGCTGGCATCAGCGAAGCCACCCACAAAGCCCACCTTGGCCTCTGGCAGGGCTACGCAAACAAGACCAACGAGATCCGCAAAGCCCTCGCCGAAATGGAGATGGATCCAGCGAAAGCGAACCAGATCTACTCCCAAGTCCGGGCCCTCAAGGTGAACTACGCTTTCGCCTACGGCGGATACAAGAACCACAACGTCTATTTCGACACCATCGGCGGTAACGGCGGCCCCGCAACCGGCGACGTCGCTGGCCTGATCAACGAAGCCTACGGCTCACACGAAGCCTGGGCAAAGGACCTAAAGACCACCGGAATCGGAGCCCGAGGCTGGGTGTACCTCGCCTACGACCACGACGAAGAGAGAGTCTTCAACTTCATCGGAGACGCTCAAGACACCTTCCCGTCCTGGAACTCAACCCTGATTCTGGCTCTCGACGTCTACGAGCACGCCTACTTCCTTGACTTCCAGACCGCCCGAGCAAAGTACATTGATGCCTACCTCAACGTCATCGACTGGGACGCCGTAAACGCCCGGTTGCACAAGGGTTTGGGGAAGTAACCTACACAGCCCCAAGCGCTTAGGCACTTGGGGCTTTTTCGTGTCACTTTTTCCCGGTCTGTCCCGTCACAATCGGCACGTACCCGCGCTCAAGCCCCTTCGGCGGAACCACCATGAGAGCCGGGTCTAGCGACACTAGCTTCCCGCGCGAGGGCGGCGGCATGTAGGTGCGGTTCTGAGTCCACTCAGAATGAATTCGCTCAACCAGCGCCTGCAACTTGGCTTTCTTCTCCGCGCTCCATGCGTATTGCTGGAACGACGGTTGGTCAACAAAGCGATACCAGGAGTACGTGACAACTGAGCCATCGATAAGCTTGGCAGTAAACGGACCGAGCTTTGCGCCCGGCTTCGCCCATGCGCCTTTGGTCGGCGACGTATAGTCAGCACCCGTCTTCGCCAACTTAAACTCCGCCGACTGGAGTCCGGTCTCCTTCGGCACTTCGCTCTCCGCAACCGCGACTCGCTTCGCTCCAACTTCTTTGAAGTACTGCGGAAACACTCCTTTTGAACCCTTCCACTGAAGTCCCCAAACGTTTCCGTCAAAAACCTTCGTTTCAAACGTGTCCTCAACACCCTCCAGCCGCTTGCCGGCTTGATCATAGTTGGTTCTGCGAGTCGTCAACTTTGGCTTGAATGCGTTCTTTAAATCAAACAGGCCAGAGCAAGTGCCACGCCCATTTCTCCAGTCAAGAAACTGATTAAACAGGGCCGACTTTGAATAGTAGGTCACGTCCTGCACCAACATCGACCGCCCCTCACCATCAACTGGAAACTCGAGTTTTGGCAACTTCGAGTAAGTCGTCCCGCTTGAATCCTTGCTGTCGAACCGAGGAACCGTGTTGATCTCCATCGCGCCGCCGCCCATAATTCCGGGTCGAGAATCGAGGCCGCGACCATGTAGGAACGGGTAGTCAAACAGCTTCCCAATCTTGCTCCAAGTTTCCGGGATGTAGTAAGCAATCGGTCCCCGAAAGTTCTTAGCCGAGAGGAAGCAAGTCCAGCTCTGATCGCCCGTCGGAGGGTCGCCTGCATAGGCATCGGTGAACGGCAACGCCATCCAGCTGTATCCCATAAACTCTCCGTTTGGCTTGCCATCGAATGGCAAGCCGTCCGGCGGAATGAGCAGCCGATTGCTCAGCTGAGCAATCCCGAGCTGGTTGTCTGGCAGAGCTGTATTGCTGTAGAAAAATGACCACCCTGGCGAACCGACTTCATAGTCGTAACACTGCGGGGTCGCGTTCATGCTGAACTTCGGCGGTCCGTACCGGAAGTGGTTCCTGGCCCAGTAGCCCAGGCCTCCCTCGACGGTTTGGAAAACCGTATCCCAAGTCGGCCCTCGCTCCTTCCACTGTCGCGCTAGCGTACCAACCGGGGCGAGTGGCTTGTCCTCGTTGTCTCGGTTGTCAGGCTGAATCCATGCTCCGGGAAGGCCAATCTGAAAGTTCGCCAGAGGCTTATCGGCCAAAGACCAAACCGCCGCATAAAACCCCATTCCCGCCGTGAAGCCACCTTTGGGTGGCAATGCTTCGTGCTCAAAACTGATGTACCCATGAAGCCCTTCGCTGTGCGAAGAAACGCCTTTGTTCTGATCTGCCGGTTCCGTGGGGCGAGCCCCCAAGGACGTTAGGAGAGCCATCGCCAGTGTGAGTTGCATCGCCCTACGTTACCCAAACCGATCGCCAAGCTCAACATCCGGCTCCAAGACCAAAAAAGCCGAATTACTCACGCCGATATGCTCAAAAACACAAAGCACGATGTATAGTTGATATCAAATAATATGAACGAAGTATTGACCATCAGCAAGCTCTTTGTGCTGGGAGTTCTCGCACAAGACGAAAAGCACGGCTATGACCTCGTCACTACCGCCGAACGGTGGGCGATCCACCGCTGGGCGGGAGTCTCCATTGGCTCCATCTACAGCACCATCCGGCGATTCGAGAAGGAACAGATCATCCAATCCGTCCGCACCGAGCAAGCCGAAAACCGACCCAACCGAATCATCTATCGCCTATCGCCCATGGGCCAACAAATCGCGATCAACATGATCGAAGAAGGCCTCGGTTCATTGCAATTCGAGAGCCGAGAGCTCGATATGGCGCTCGCCTTCGCCCACCTCATTCGGCGTGAAATCAGAAAGCAAAAGCTTCGCGACCGTCTCCCCCACATTGCCGAGAGAAAAGCTCAGCTTCAGTGGCTCAGCGACGAATACGCCAACCCCTCGATCGAAGAGTTCAAAGCCCTACGTCAATCGAACCCCTGGATCTACGCCGGAGTTCGGCATGGCCTCGCTCGACTCAAGGTCGAGGAAGCTTGGACTTTAGAACTCATCGAAGAGATCGACGACTGGGCATATTGCCCCCTGACCGCCCAAGTGAACCAATCATGATCCACCGAATTATCCTCCTCCTCGCTAAAGATGAATTCAAGTTCGCAAAACGGTTCGAACAAACGTACTCCGTGTCGCACTCGATGACGAACCTCAGCCTTACCGCCACCAACGGCAAAGTCAATGTCGTACCCGGCAAGCCTGGCCAAATCGTTGTCAAACAGCTCGTTCGAGCGGACGATGTGGCTAAGCTCGACGAGACCGCGCTAAAGAGCGAAATCAAACCCAGCGGGCTGAGCTGCAAGATGGCAGATGACTTCAAAACGCCCGGCAAGCCCAGCTCTCGCTACCCCGGAGCCGTTGACTACGCACCGCCAGTCATCGAGATCACCGTGACAGTTCCGCCCGACCTCAACCTAGAGATTGACACTACGAATGCCTCAATAACCATCGGCCGAGTCGCCGGGAAAATTATAGTTCGGACCAGCAACGGCGATATTCGCTATCAGTCGTGTACGTCAAATGCCGAATCGACGAACGCCAAATCTCGGAACGGAGCGGTTCAATCAGAAATCCCAATCAACACTGCAAAGTCGCCCCGAGTCAGCGTCGAATCCTACAACGGAAACATCTTCATCGAAAAGCCTCTCCCGATCCAAAGGATCCATAATGCGGCGTTTTGGAATGGGAAGACGTTTGAGCCCAACACCTGGTACATCATGGACGGTCGATTCGCGAAGTCAACCGACCATCCGACCACGGCCGATATTAGCCGCCCGGGGATGTTCGTTGCGCCGGCCTATGGCGATGCCCATTGCCACCATATTGATGGCGAGTACCTTACTGGCAAAATGAACACCGACTACATCGCCCAAGGCACCCTTTACGTGCAGTCGATGGGCAACCACTCTTCCTCTCGAAAAGACTCCGAAAAGATCGTCAACAAGCCAGGTTCAATCGATGTTGCCTTTGCAAACGCGGGTTTCACAAGCGGTTGGGGGCACCCGGCATTCCTTTACGAAAACCTCGGCGCACCTGCTGACCCAAAGATGACTCCTACCCAGCGCAGTGATTTCATCAAGTCACGTCCCCGCACCCAGCTCGGCGACTCTTACTGGCTCGCGGAAACCCCCGATCAACTCGAGAAAGTCTGGCCGAGATACTTGGCGTCTGACCCGGACCTCACAAAGATCTTCCTCGTAAACACCGCTCAGCGGTCTGAGAACATCGACGGACTCGCCGGTTCCATCGGTCTCTCACCCGAAATAGCCGAAGCGGTCATCAAGAAAGCTCACGCTTCTGGTCTCAAGGTCTACGCTCATGTCGACACTAAAACTGATGTTGAGATCTGTCTCAAAGCCGGTGTCGATGGCCTAGCCCACATGCCTGGCTACGGAATGGGTTCCTCCACAAATCCTGACTACCTCCTCGCCGGACTTCGAACAAAGAAGCGCCAGAAGCTCGTTGTCCAGCCAACAACATCGCTAGCCGCCGATTACTCACAAGGCGAAGAACTCGCCAGAGTTAAGGAGGTTCAGAGAGGCAATTTGGCGACTCTTCGAGGCAAGGGAGCTACGTTTGTCATCGGCTCCGATCTGTTCTTCGCAACCCAAAAAGCCGAGGCCCTCGACTGGCTCCAACTCGGTTTCACACCTCAAGACGTCTTCCGTTCGCTCGTGACGACAACTCCTCAATCGATCTTTCCCAGCCGGGCGATCGGTGAGATTCGCGAGGGGTACGAAGCCAATTTCGTCGTACTGGCGGTCAATCCGGTCACAAATCTTGATAAAGCCTTTGCACCCGCTTGCGTCTACAAAGCCGGTACCCGCCTACTATGAGAGAATGAGGTGTTGATGGCTTTAAGACGATTTGCCTCGGGAAGCTATGCTTCTTCCCAATCGTCAATGCTTGTCCCCATCTCGTAGCGAGGGGCTGAGGGGCCGCCGAAGACAGATTCGAGATCGGCAAGAGCAAGCAGAACCTCGCGAGGTCGAGGCCCGTCTTTCGCGGCAATGATTCCCCGCCCTTCCATTTCGTCGAGCAGACGCGATGCCCGCTGGAAGCCAAGCCGGAATTTTCGCTGGATCATCGAAGTCGAGACCTGGCCGGTCTCCACCGAGTAGCGAACAACCTCTTCCCACATTGGGTCGACTTCTCCGCCAAAATCGCCCGCCGCCTTAACCGGGTCCGAAGCCTCAAACTCCGCAGGGTCGAACGCATAGTTCGGTGCCTCTTGCTCGCGCCAGTGTTTGCAGATCGCCTCGATCTCAGTCTCGGCAACATAGCAGCCCTGCACCCGCATCGGCTTGGTCGCATCGATCGGCATATAAAGCATGTCGCCTCGACCGATGAGTGCCTCGGCACCCTTCGAGTCAAGAATCGTCCGCGAGTCGATTTGAGAAGCAACCGAGAACGCGATTCGCGATGGAATATTCGCCTTAATCGTTCCGGTAATAACGTCCACCGAAGGCCGCTGGGTCGCGATCACCAAGTGAATACCGACGGCGCGCGCAAGCTGAGCAAGCCGAACAATCGAGCCCTCAACGTCCTGCTTCGCCTGCATCATTAGGTCGGCAAGCTCGTCGATGATGACGACAATGTAAGGAAGCTTTTCGGCATAAGACGCCTTCGCGTTCCAGCCGTCGATGTTCCGAACTCCCTTTTCGCTCAGCAAGTCGTAACGTCGATCCATCTCGGCTCGGACCGCCATGAGAACTCCCGGAGCTTCCTTGACGTCCTTAATAACCGGACATAAAAGGTGCGGAATCTGGTCGAATAGCGTCAACTCTACTCGCTTAGGGTCGATCATCACCAGCCGAAGATCCTTCGGCGTGTTTCGCATCAGAAGCGACGTGATGAGCGTCGCGAGCCCAATCGACTTACCGCTGTTGGTCGCCCCTGCTATCAGCAGGTGAGGCATTTTCGTCAGGTCGGCATAGCGATTAACTCCGGCCACGTCCTTGCCCAGCGCAACGCAGAGCCGCGAAGGGTGATCCATGAACTCCTTGGATTCAACCAACTCTCGAATATTGACCGTTGACGATTTCGCATTGGGAATCTCCAGCCCAATTGCCGCTTTGCCTGGAATCGGAGCCTCAACGCGAACCATCGTCGCCGCCATATCCATAGCGATGTTGTCGGCAAGCGAGACGATTCGGGCGACCCGGATGCCTGCTCCAAGCTGAATCTCGTAACGGGTGATCGTCGGTCCTGTTGCGACCTCGACGACGTTAGCGTCAATGCCAAACTGCTCCAGCGTCCCTTCAATGGTCTCAATATTCGCTTGCATCTCGGAAGCCGCACGCTTTGGCTTCTCAGCTGGCTCAATGAGAGTCGAGATGGAAGGGAGCTGATACCCTTCCTTCGGAGTGGTCGACTCGATCGAAAACTCCGGCTTTGCCTTCTCGGGTCGGGGAGCGTCGGAATGATCGCGAATGATAGGAACTCGCTTCGCAACAGGTTCTGCAACCGGATCTTCAACAAATCCCTTAGGTAATGATTTCTTCCGAAGGTCCTCTTCTTCGGGCATTCCGACAACTGCTTTGCCCGCGCGAACGGCCTTCTGAGGAATAGATTCCTCTTCTTCATACGCAGGAAGTGCAGTTCGATCACGGAAATCGGTGTAAAGTGCTCGAAGCGGCTTGTCAAGACAGAGGACCGTCCCGATCAGGCCTGTTGCAAAGCAGGCGACAAACTTACCAACCTCTCCGAAGAGAGAAGAAAAAAGCGATGCGACCAACGCGCCAACGTAGCCACCGCCGAGCGCAATCTGCTTCGGATCGAAGTAATCGGCCCCGGTCGCGCGAGCGAATCCGCCTAATACGGCACAAACCAATAGAGTTACTCCGAGAGCAGGAACCCACGACCCTGACTTCGAGTGCCCGCGCAGATATGTGTAACCTAAGACCGCAAAAGCTACCGGCATCACCCAGGCTCCGCGCCCGAAGAGCAATCCAAAGGCGTCGCGCATGAAACCGCCTACGACGCCGGCATTCTGGGACATCAAGGCTACGACGCACAAAGCCGACAGTGCAAAAAAGCCGATGCCAACAATGTCGTAACGCCGATGGCTAGCCCTACTCTTTGTGGAGGCCGCTTCCTTGCTTCTCGGCTTGGTTTTTGCCGGACTCGAACGCCGTTTTGCGCTCACTTTCTTCTCACTTCGCACCATCCTTGTGCTCGCTCTCTTCATTATAGACCTGTTTTGATTGCTTGGTAAGCTATCCGGTAATGGCCTGGCTGATTGACCTGCTGAAAGGAAACCCACTTCTCCTGTTGATGACGGTCATGGCACTCGGGTTTCTGCTCGGACAGATCAAGGTTGCCGGGGTCCAACTCGGGGTGGCGATGGTCATGTTCGTCGGCATCGGAATCGGCTCACTCGACCCGGCTCTGAAGCTTCCAGACTTCATCTACTTCCTTGGGTTGGCGCTGTTTGTGTACACGATCGGGCTCAGTTCGGCGCCTTCATTCTTTCGCGCTCTCAATCGCTCAGGGCTTCGGCAGACCGGACTAGCCCTGCTCGGTTTGACGGCGTCGTTCGTAGCAATCATCATTCTGGGAAAGTCGATGGGACTCGCGCCCTCGATCCGGGCAACAGCGTTTTCCGGCTCTCTCACCAATTCGCCAGCCCTTGCATCGGTCCTCGAAACTCTCCGTGGAAACGGCCTTTCAGAAGCTGAAATTGGTCGTACGGTCACGGGCTATGCCGTGAGCTACCCACCGGGCATTCTGATTCCGTTACTTCTCATCGCAGGATTTCGGCGACTGACCGGCGTGAATCTGAAAGAGGAAGCAAAGACGATACCGGCCTACCGGTTGATGAGCGAACAGTTGAGCGCTTACACAGTTCTTGTGACTCGGACCGAGGCATGCGGAGTAGAGGTCAAGGAGATTTCTCATGAGCTCGGCAATGCATTCACATTTGGCCGTCGGCGACGCGACGGACTTGATGAAGTTGTCACTAGTCGAACAACGTTTGAAGTTGGAGACTTGGTGAGCGTGATCGGATCTGAGTCGCAGGCTTCCCGCGTCATCGAACGTCTTGGCGAGTTGTCGGAACTTCACTTGGAAAATGACCGTGAGCAGCTCGATTTTCGGCGGGTGATCGTTTCAAACGCAAAAATCGCGGGCCGATCTTTGGCTGACCTTAAGCTCTCTGAAGAGCACGGTGCGGTCATCACTCGGGTCAAGCGGGGTGAGTTTGAGTTCATTCCGACTGGGGAGACGATTCTTCAACTGGGAGACCGGGTGCGGGTTCTTGCCCGGCGCGAAGATCAGGGGGCGGTGAGCAAGTTTTTAGGTGACAAGCCTCGGGGGTTGATGGATGCAGACTTGGCGTCACTCGGGCTCGGAATGATGCTTGGCCTTCTGATTGGCGAAATCCCTCTGCCCGCTCCGGGCGGCTCGACATTCAAGCTCGGCTTCGCGGGCGGGCCGCTATTGGTCGCGTTGGTCCTCGGGCGAATCCAACGGACGGGGCCAATCATCTGGAACATCTCACACACGGCCAACATGACCTTGCGCCAGTTTGGCTTGGCGATTTTTGCCGCTGGAGTTGGGCTGAAATCGGGCTATCAATTCATGGAAACGATGCGCAGCGGAGCCGCAATTCCCATGCTTGTGACTGGCTCAGTATCGTCGTTGGTCTGCGGACTGGTGATTCTGATCGGCGGCTTTTATGCCATGAAGATTCCGCTGAACACGCTGTTCGGGGTCTATGCTGCGGCTCAGACCCAGCCGGTTACCTTGGCGTTTTCGGTCGGACAGACCGGGAATGAGCTGCCCTCCACTGCTTACGCGACGTCATCGCCTTTCGCTACAGTGTTCAAGATCGTTGCTGCAAACCTACTGCTAACGATGTTTCGTTAGCCCGGCTAAGGGGTCACGGTTCGGAGCCATGCTCTCGCTGACCCTTGATCATGAATCTTCCCTTCGATCAGGGCGTCGACTAACCGCTTCTTCCAAATCCCAACCTCCGGTCCTGGAGGGAGTGCAAGCAACTCCATGATCTCCTCGCCTGACAGAGGACTTTCCAAACTCGCCGCCGGTGTGTCTGCTCGAACCGCCTCGATTCGCAACCTCATCTCTGTCAGCGGCAATCCGTTTTTGTGCGCCAACCGGTCCGCCTCGCATAAATCAAGAAGTTGGTCCAGATGATCTCCAATATCCCGAATCAGGCGCCGAATCGCCGGATTGCCAAACTCATTTGCGCTGCTGAGCCGCATGTGATTCTCCACCAAGAATCCCACTGCTTCGACCATATCACCGGGAACCCTTAGACGCTTTAAGACCCGTCGGGCAACTTTGGCTCCTTCATGGTCGTGGCCATAAAAATGAACTTCGCCTGGTTCTGACTCAGTCCGAGTTTGGGGTTTTGCAACGTCATGGAAGAGCGCTGCTAGCAGCGTCACAAGTTCCGGACTCCCCATTCCGGCCTGATCCAAAAGGAGGGGGACCTTATGGTGTAGATTCTCAACGACCAGCCTCGTGTGATCCCAGGCGTCCAAGAAGTGCCACTTCCCTTGTTCGCAACCTTTCAGGGGCAAAAACTCGGGCAAGAACTGATCGAGCAATCCCAGCGACATCAAATCATCCAACGCCGAAGAAGCCGACGGATGCAAGAGGATCTTGAACAGCTCATCTCGAATCCGCTCGGCAGAAATGATCTTTAGGCGCGGAGCGGAAACCGAAATGGCATCTGCCAATCCGTCAACATACGTGAACCCAAACCGGTGTCGGAACCGCACTGCGCGGAGCATCCGTAAGGGGTCATCATGAAACGTCTTGCGAGGCTCCAACGGGGTCCGTAGAACTTGTCCAGAGAGGTCTGCAACTCCATTGCCCAACGGATCTACCACCGACCAATCGGCTAGCGAGCGCATCAATGTGTTGATCGTAAAGTCCCGCCTCTCGGCATCCTCCCGAAGTGTCCCCGGCTGAACCGACGGCTTCCGCGAGCGAGCAGAATATGACTCTCGCCGAGTCTGAACAACTTCGACCTTCTGCCCTCCAACGGAGATCATCGCTGTTCCGAATCGCTCGTAAACCACCGGATGGAAATCGCAAACTCCGCGTTCCCACAACAATTGGACCAGCGCTGAGGCCGGCTGGGTCGTCACCAAGTCCAAGTCATCAGATTCGGAGAGACCCAAAAGCGAATCTCGAACCGCTCCACCAACCAAGTACAAATCGCCCTCGAAAGGCGTTCCGACCACGCAAGATCGGATGGTTTCGAGGGCTGGATGCATGGCTACTGAAGGTCAGGATTGTGCTCTTGTACGTCTGGGTGGTCCCAGTTGACGAGGAGAACTGAGTAGTCATGCGGCTCTCCGCGCCGCTTCTCAACCTTCACAACTCCCGCCATTTCGAGGTTGGTCACGATCGCCTTTCGCTCGTATTCGGCGAGGTGCTGGAGCTCGTTTCGCAGCTTATTCAGATATGGCGAAAACCAGACTTCGGGCTTGTCCTTGAAGTTGTGGAGCATCACCTCAAGCGCGATGAGCATGTTTTTGTCTTCCACACGCTGAACGCGCTCGAAGGTCACCTTCTTCATCTTGCCGACCGCGCGAGCCTCGGCGATCTGCTCGGCTCGCTCGTTGCTTGCTTCGCGTTGAACCGCCATCGCTTCGCTCAGTCGCTCGCGACCCACTTCAAGTTCGCTCATCGCGACCTTTCCGAGGAGCGAGAAGGCGTCAATGTAGCCATCACCGACCAGAGTCAACAAGTCGCCCGAAATGTTCTCCTTAAATGCCACGACTTGAACTGTCTTCGCATGCTTTCGGAGGTGCTGGAGAACCGGAATATAGTCTCGATCACCCGCCATCAACACGAACGTGTCGATCTCGTTTCGGGTGTACATCGTCTCCATGACATCGATGCAGAGCCGCATATCAGCCGCATTTTTGTGCTCCGTTCCGACTACGTTCCGGGTTTCGACGCCGAGCAGGAACAGCTGACCCTGTGCGTTCACTTCAATCTGCTCGAAGTCGGCATAGGCGTACTGAACGATACACATCGTCCCATGTTCTTCATTGAGGGTCTTTCTTAGATTTTGGACAAGCTCAAGAAGGATGTCTTGGGTGCGCTCAGCATCAATCGTTCTTTTGCGAAGATAGTGATAGATGTTTTCGAAGTCAATGTAAAGAGCAGCATAGGTTTTGTTAATCTTCATAGAATCCCTATATGATGGAACATTCCCCTGTTCCTACGTCCGAGGAACCAGGGGAATGCGGGATTTACTTGAGAGGAACTCGTATGATGCTCAGGGAGTAGGGCTTCGCTTCGTACTTGAGCGCGCCGCCCGCATAGCTCACCTTACTTTGCGTTGGGGCTACATTGGTAGGTTTTTCCAGAGTGTTTTCAGCCATCGGGTCGTCGTGTCGCAAGGTTTCGATCTTTGCTGCCCCACTCGACTTGGCACCTTCCAAGTTGAGGTTAGCGTTGATCGTTTCTCCGGAGCCGTTGATGACCTTGATGATGAGTTCATTTGCCTTGCGATCGATCCCTGCGGTCTGGAAGAATGTTGGGCTGCTCGGAGCCTTTTCATCGAAAATCTTCTGACCATCGAGTCGGCAGACAATTCGGTCCGGCGAGTAGTCAATTTCGATGTCATACCAGCGACCGGTTTCGATCTTGCCCGGAATATTGTTGGTCACTCGACCAGCACCGCTCCATTCGATTCCATGCTCGGTGTTCCGCCATCCACCGAGGTTGAGCCATACCCAGCGGGATTCATCGAGATGACCGACAGTGATCAGGAATCCTTCATTTCCGCTGATTTTTCGCGCCTTCGTTCGGAATGTATAGGTGTTCGACTTGGGCATCGGATAAACCATTCGGCATCGCTCATCCATCGAGTTCTGCGTGGCGACTCCACCCTTTTGGCTCCAGTCTCCGCGCTCCTTCTTAAACTCCGAGGGGTCAAGTTGGTTCGTTCTGCCGTTCTCCGTGATGGACATATCCTTGAATTCAGCCTTGGTGATCCACGTGCCAATCCCTACACCTCCAGGCTGGAAGTAAGACTTGACTTCGGGTAGCTTGGGAACCTTCGTTTCAACGGTCTCGTCGGGACGATTCCGCGCAAACATCTTTTGAACGTAATAAGAAGGCGTGCCCGCCGCCTTGTTTGAGTTGAAGTAGATCAAGTCCGGGTTCCAGGCCTTCTTGTCAACATTGGCGAAGAGCGGCGCATACGAGGACATCGTCACGATGTCGCTGTTGCGCTCCATGCCTGTCATAAACGCCGCTTCGCTCAGCGCGGCGATCAGGTTGCCGTTCCCGCATCCGCTAGTGACGGCATATTCGCCGACGTAGATCTTTGGCCCCTTCCTGTCGTAAGTGTCATACCGATTAGCGTTGCGGAAGAAGAACGACGGGTTGTTGTAATAGTGCTCGTCGATGACCTCGATCGGCGCGCTGGTTGGTAGCCCACCCCAAAGGTTGGCGATGGTGATCACGTCCGGATACTTGGCTTTGACCGCATCAAAAAAGAGCTTGTACCGCTCGTTGTAAGCAGGCCCACCATTCTCGTTCCCAATCTCGAGGTACTTCAAATTGAACGGTTTTGGGTGCCCATTCTTTGCCCGAACCGCCCCCCACTTTGAGGTAATCGGGCCGTTGGCGTATTCAATTGCGTCAATCGCGTCGTCAACATACTCGCCCATCTTGTCCATCGGAACAACTTCTTTGTGCGACATTCCGACGTTTACCACGAACAAGGGGTCGGCCTTCAGGTCCTCACACATCTGGAGGTACTCGTGATAGCCAAGGCCATTAGTGCTGACGTAGCCCCAGATGTTAGGTAACGTCTTTCGGAGATGGAGGTCATTGATGGTCGTCTTCCATCGCATCGCGAATGCCATCGTATCGCCCTCGACCCAACAGCCGCCTGGGAAGCGCATGAAGCTCGGCTTCATCTCGGTAAGCAGGTTCATAAGATCTGGTCGAAGACCATTCTCGCGGTTCTTGAACGTCTTTTTAGGGAACACGCTAACAAAGTCGAGAGTTACTGCACCATCAACCGCTAGTCGAAGCGATGCACGTGGATCGGTGCCAGCTGCCTGGTAATCAAACGTCGCAACACCGTTCGAGGCCGGCTCCAGTTTTACAGTTTTGGACTGCGGCATGCTCTTGCCCTCGAACATGACACTCAAAAAGGTGGCTTCTTTCGCCGAGTAGCGAATACTGAACCGATACCGTTCATTCTTCACCAGGTTCATTCCGTAAAATCCAGGGTTGGTTAAAGCGGTGCCCGGAGCAAGTTCGATCGTCCCGTTAATGAGCTTGGCCGAACCGGAGACAACCTTCCAATCGACGAGCTTATCGCTGTCCTCAAACGAGCGGTTTCTAACGAGTTCAGGGTAGATGCCGCCGTCGCCAGCGCAGTTGATCTCCTCGAAGAAGATTCCGTAGAGGCTCGGGCTGACTTTGACCCCACTTTTAGTCGCGTCGATCTTGAGATCAACCGAGGGAACTAGATGAAGCGCGAAGAGCAAACTTGGAAACACAGTGGCTATGATTATGCACCTCAGACTATGCAAAATTGGAACTCTCTTCCAGCTAATTTCTGATCCAACCGATCACTGAATGAACCGCAGTTGCTTTGTATCTGCGTCCATCTCGACCATTCCGCCAATGGGAAGAGTCAGCTTGTCTCGAATGTGCCCCGCATGCAGGCCACATAAGATGGGGCAATTCAACCACATTCTCAGATTGTCAAACACCTGATCCATCGAGAACGAATCGGGACCTGAATCGACGGGTTCATCGCGCGGAAGCCGAAAATCTCCGAAGACGATTCCGTTCAACTTCTGGAGTTCTCCCCGGAGCCAAAGCGACGTTAACATACGATCAACGCGATAGGGGGCTTCGGCGACGTCTTCCAAGAACAGGATCGCATCCTTGAAATCTGGTCCGTATGCCGTTCCAGCGCACGGTTCGATCAGGCTCAAGTTCCCCCCGATCAACTTCCCTTTCGCACGTCCCGGTTGCACCGTTCGAAGAGCTGGGTAAACCGCATCTCCTTTCAAGCTGATCGGTGCAGGAAACACTCCGAGCTCTTCACCTTCCAGAATCGCACGGCGAACATTGTCACCTTCAAAATCCAAAAACTTTGCCTCGGCAATCGGCCCGTGAAATGTGATCACACCAGATTTCCTGGCGAATGCATTCAACAAGCCAGTGATGTCGCTGTAACCGAGCAACACTTTGGGATTCTTTGCAAAGCCTTTGTAGTCGAGTTGCGGCAGAATTCGCATGGTGCCATATCCGCCTCGCAGGCAAATGATGCCTCGTGCTTCATCGTCTCGGATTGCCGCATTCAGGTCGCTGGCGCGCTGCTCGTCCGTTCCGCCAAGGTATCCCCACCGCTGTCCCAGATTTGGCATGCGCTTGACCTTAAGGCCAAGCGACTCGACGTTTGCCACGGCCTGGTCCAAACTCTGTTCCGACCCCGTAGCACCGGCCGGAGAAATCAAGGCAACCGTGTCACCGGGTTTGAGTCGTGGAGGATAAATCATCTTTTGGGTGCCGATTGACTTACCGATTGCAAGAAACGGCATCCCAGCCATCCCAATCATCGCGTCTCGGCGAGTCAGCACAGACCGAGATTACCGTGAGATTCAATGGCGAATCCGGCTGGCTCGAACCAAAAGGCGAAACGCCTCCCGCGGAGAGGAGGCGTTCTATTCGACGCTTCGGGTTAGAGTCCTGCCATCGAGCTGAACACATCTAGCCGTCCCAAGCCTAAGTTGGGATCGCCAAGTGGCTGGCTCTTTCCCAACGCGCTCTGGAGATCGCTGTACGTTGCCGATGGCTTGAACAGGAGCATCTTCGATGCCAGACCCGAGACCAACGGAGCGGAGAAGGAAGTTCCCCAGCCGCCAGCCCATCGATTCCCTGGGAACGGAAGCAGAAGCGCCTCACCTGGTGCTGAGACCCAAGTCACAAGCTCTCCCGCGTTACTGAACGTACTTCGCCCAGCATTGGGATTGAGCGAAGCGACTCCTGTCACCTTTTGGAATGCGGCTGGATAGCTCGGAATCTGAGTGTATCCGTCGTTTCCGGTTGATGCCACCAAGATCACACCACGATCCGAGAGTTCATCGGAGGACCGCTCCAATTCTCGCGAATACGTGTAAGTGTTGAGGCTCATGTTGATCACCCGCGCACCACGCTGCTCGGAAAGGTGCATTCCACGAATGATGTCGAACAGGCGTCCGGTGCCGTTCTGCCCAAACGCTCTTACTGGTAGGATGCGGACCCCAGGTGCAACCAGTCTGATCGCACCCGCGACCATGGTGCCGTGTCCAAGTCCGATCGGAATCTTGCCGAAGTTCGGATCTGAGGACGTGCTAGCAGGAAAAAATGCGGCAGTCGCTCTCGATACGTAAGCCGGTCGAGTACGAAGTAACGGCGTTGTCGTGGGGTTAATCAGAGCCAAAACCTCGGGGCTCAAGCCGGTTAGCTCGGAGGCGCTACCGCCATTTGTAATCAAGTCGATGCCTCGGGCAACCTTGCCGGCGAAGAAGGGGTGATTCGGGTCGATTCCCGTGTCGATCACCGCAACCAGACCCGTCCCCAAACCGTGCCGAGGCCACGACGCGTCGGCACGAACCTGAGGAACTGCATACTGCCTAATCGCACCTAGCGGAGCATTTGCTCCGAAGAAATTGATGTTGCTCGATTGAGACGCAGCCTGATTGAGGAGCGAGAGGGCCGAAGTTTGGTTAGTTCTGAAAGAGAGAATCGGCAGGCGAACCACTTGGTCTTGCTCGATTGAGACATCGTCGTCGGTGTCATCACTAATCCGCTGAATTAGTGAAGCCGCGTTGCGATTGAGAGGGTCAACAACTGCATGAATTGGCTGGTTTGCGACGGTAGCACGCAGTCGCAGGTTGTATCTGGCCAAGAATGTACCGAGGGGTTCGCTTTCGGTGTATCTCAAAATGTAGCGTTCGTTTGCACTAGCGCCGGCCACAAGGGCAGTTCCGAGAAGAATCGTTGCAAGGTTTTTCATATCAATTCAATTTCAAAAACATCTCCAAGAGTTAGATCCTGGAATCGTAACGTGGTGACGTTGGGTTTGATCGCGAGTTCAAACTGTCCTATTTCATCGCACTTCGCTGGTGCCGAGCCGTCGGCAACAACCGTGAGGGTTCTAAGCGTTTCGGATGTAAACATTCCTACGACCGCAAGTTTTGGGGAGTTGGCAATGGGCTCAATTCGAATCTCCACCTGGGCATCTTCGAACTCAAATCGCAGGTCGCGAGCTTGCGTCGCCGCGGAACGAAAGCCCTGCGCACTATTGGAGTAGACAAGCTTTCCGATCCAGATTCGGCCAGTTTCGAGCTTGGGAAGCAGTGATTTTGCTCGATTGACCCAGTTCTCAGGTGCTTCAGATGCATTCAGCGCTTGCACATGGGAAAGCAATTTGGCCTTCTCAAGGGATACTGCGTCACTTTCGATAAGGCTCTTGGCTTCGTCCCCCGCAATTCCGCGGGCATAATCAACAATTTGTTCCCAGGTGGGTCTCATTTCAACTCCTTCAACTGTCTAGGGTAGGCACATTCCAAACCTTTCACACATTTTTTACAAATTTCCGAAAAGCGCGAAAGCAGCCCAGTCTGCCGGATGCGGGTAGTTCTCCTTCGTTCGAAGAGTTGCTCTTCGAAAAGCCTCGGCATGACCGGAGTCTCGATTCTCATAGAACGTATCCATAAAACAGAGCGTGGCTTCGTCCGAAACTTCCCAGAGTGAGGCGAGAACAGTGTTAGCACCGGCTCCCAAAAACGCCTCAATGAACCCTTCCGAGTCCTGCATATCTCCTGAGCTGGAGATCCCAGTAGAGCAGCCGCTTAGAGTAACCAGCTCTGCCTGAAGTCGTAGCCGAACGACATCCAGAACCGCGAGATCAACTTCGCCAAGTTTCATCGCACTGAGCAGCGGACGGTCCTCCCTTGCAATTCCGTGAGCGGCGATGTGAATCCACCTCGCATCTGCTGAGTTTCTCTCAAATTCGGCAGGCAACGTAGGTGGCACTTCGAACCGTTTGGAAACGCGATCAATCTCAGTCTGGATGAGCGGAGCGGTGTCATCTCCCACACCGGTTATAAGAACTCCGGTCCCTCCGCTCTCGCGGTTTTGGAGCACCGCTAGCATCGAAGCGTTCGGCGTGTATCCGACTGTGTTCTCTTCGAAGATCGCATGAAATGGGATGGCGTGGAGTGGTGCCCCTCGGCCAATCCAGACGGTTTCTCCACTCAGAAAGAGCGGTGCGAAAAGCTGGCGCAGTTGGGTCATTGCCGCTTTGACTCCTGCATCACCCATTCCACGATCGCGGCCTAGTTGGAATCGGAACATTCGTACCGCACGGTCGTATCGATCAATCGGGCCGAGGTCAAGTTCTTCGACGCCGTGCTCCGTGATCAGAAACGCCAGGAGGCGATCCTGATCTGAGAAAAATTCAATGAGTGTCTCGCCATGATTCATCAGCGGCAAGCGTGTTGATCCGAAGTTCCGCACCATGAGGCGCTTGGCCTCTCGTAGCTCCTGCTCAGTTTTGACAAACGGAAGCGCTTCGGGACTCTGAGCGGTTTCAGCAAGGGTTTGGTTTTTGAGCCGAACGACGACCCCGAGACGCTCGGCAGGTTCGCGCAGAACTCGAAAGCACTCGCGAAGATCACGAGATCGAGCCAGTGCAGCCCCTTGACGAAGACGAGTTGCCTCTAGTAGTGACCGCTCAGCATCATATTCGGCTAAGGCGGCTCTTGCAGCTGAAATAGCTTCCTCGTTGTTTCCCACTTGAAAGGCGTATTTGGCTCTAGTCGCATTGCTCTTGGGTAGGCGCCCATACGTTTCTGCATCTCCAACTTCCAAAGCGAGAAATGAGAGTTCCCGTTGGATCAAGGGCTTCCGTTCCGGCGACGGCCCCGCTGCCTCGGCGGCGAAAAGCGATTTGAACGCTCGCCCGGTTTGTCCCTTTGCCATCCAAAGCTCAGAAAAGCCACTTTGCAAAAGGGCTTGCCAGTTGGAATTGGACTGGGTTCGCAGGAATCGGCGGGACTCTTTGAGAGCATGATAGCCCTCTTCCAGTTGACGGCTGCGCACCAATGCCACACCGTTGAAGTACAGGGCTTTGCCGAGTTCAAACTTTGCTCCGAGCTCGCGGAAAATCTCAGCGGCACGCTGCGCGGCGTCAGAGGCATCCGTCCAGAGTCCCGAATCTAGCATGAAATCGGCTTGATCAAGGAAGCAGTGTCCCACCTCGAAGCCTAGCTCCCCGGGTAGTTGAGTTATCAACCGTCGATAATGCTCAAGTGCTTCTCGAAGTCGGCCTTTTCGACCTAACAGATACGTTTGGTTAAGCTCGATCTCGAACACAAGCGACGTCTGCTCAGCTTTCTCGAAGAACTTCCGTGCATCCGCATAGTGCCGCTCGGCTTCGTCGAACTCAAGCAGGCCCATCAGACAGACTCCGTAGTTACGAGTCACTATTGCCAAATCAGCAACGGCACCCGCTTCCGCCAGAACGGGACGAGCGGCTGAATAGTGCGCCTTAGCTTCTTGGAGACGGTCTAAGCGGTGGAGAGCGTTTGCAAGGTTAGCTTCGACTCTTGCCGCGCGAAAAGTGTCTCCGTTACTTTTGAAAAACTCTAGGGCTTCTGCAGCGATTTCAAATGCCTGATCGTAGTCCCCAATGTATGCGAGAGCCTGCAGCATGGCGACGGCGGTGGCAGCTCGCTCCTCGGGGAACTCTACGAATGAAGCTCGCGCAAATATATAGTGGGGTATTGCTTTCTTAGCCCTGCCGCCCAAAAGCTCCACATGCCCCATTAACCGAGAAGCGAGGCCTAGACTCTTTTGGTCGTTCAGTCGATTCGCCAGGCTTCGGGCGGCTTGTGCAAGACGTTTTGCTTTAGGCAAATCTTGGCGAATCACCGTCATTCCTGCATCAACGAGCTCAGCAACCGAGTCAGTCGATCGCAAGTTCATTGGGGCTAGTCTTCCGGTATCGCCCGCTTGGACGAGGTATTCGTCAAGCGTCAAGAGAGTCCCCGTGCGCGGAGTGACTTTTCAAGATCATCCAAACATCGCTGTCGAGTCATTCCGAGGGATGTTGGCTTGAGTCCAAGCAGTTCGGCGACCTGGGCGTAAGGCAGTGGAGGGTCCTCGAAGAAGAGCTTCTTGATCAGCTCCCTGCAGCGGTCAGATAGAGTGGCGATCGACATACGAACAGCCTGCGCCTGCTCGGCGGACTCTAGCTCCAAAACCATATCTGCCGAGGCATCCTGAACCTCAAGGTCATCGATTGGCAACGGTGAGCCTTCTCCCTTCTTGCGCAATCGGATTGCGTGACGTAGAGTGGTCTGCCGAATCCAAGGCGCGAGAAGCTCAGTGTTTTTCAGCGCCTGAAGTCCCTTGAATAGCTCCACAAAGACATATTGGAACGCGTCCGGTTGATCAGCCTCAGAAACTCTCGCCGAACGGAGCAATGTGTAGACGTATCCGGAGTACCGCTCAACTAACTCCGCCCACGCATCCGCATTTCCCGAACGAGCCTTCTCAACGAGAATTGCGTCGTTCCCTTGATTGCGAGCCGTACCCATCTTTGTATCTGGAAATGCGTTTTCCGAAGGCTGAGAAGCCTTACAGAAAAAAGTTGTTATGGATTCATTATTCCATTCCCCAAGAAAGTTGTAACCGGAAAACCCGGCTCTTGGAACTGAAAATGAAAAACCTACTCATCCTTACAGTTGGACTTCTCTCGGCAGGCGCGTTTGCAAACAACGTCTCCGCTCAGGTCTCTAGCGGCGACCTTAACATTCAAGGTGATGCCTTCGGAAACCAGATCCGAATCGATCGAACTGCAACTGGCGTCCGCGTCGTCGGACTCAACGGAACCCGCGTCAACGGTCTTCCCAGCGCAGCATTCAGGACCGGTCCGCTCGTCAACGTTTCGATGCTAATGGATGGCGGAAACGACACGGTCACCTTCCTCAACGTTGGCAACCTCGGTGACGTGATCGTTGAAGGCGGAGACGGAAACGACACATTGACCGTAAATGGTAGCTCTTCGCAGGCCAACTTTAGCCTCAAAGGCGAAGCCGGGAACGACCGAATCACAGTCGCTAACTCAACGGCTTTGGGTGACATCGTCCTTGACGGTGGAATCGGGGCGAATACCATTCGCGCCAGCGCTTCACAAGCTGGAAACAGCGTCATGGCATACGGTGGAGAATTTGAGGACCGAATTGAGTTCACCACGATCTCTGCCAACGGAAACATGGAGATCTTTGCCGACAAGGGCAACGACACCGTGATCATCAGCGGAGCTCGAGTTGGGCTGAGCACGACCGTGAGCACTGACGAAGGCGCCGATCGACTCAACATCACCGATCTCACCTCGAACGAGGACATCACCATTGAGACAGGTTCGCAGAATGACACAGTGACCCTCAATCTGATGCGGGCTCTGAAGAGCCTTGGAATCAAACTTGACTCCGGTAACGACACGTTATCTGCGACCAACGTCTCGGCGGTCGGAGATGCGACGGCTGTCGGCGGCGCGGGCCTCGACCGCTTCATTAGGCTCGGGTTCATCGGCGGATCCAAGACCGAAGTTGTCGAGTTCGAGCTCTAAACCAATCAGCTGATCGAACTCCTGAAAGAACACCCCGGTCTTACCGGGGTGTTCTTGTTGTTATCGGCTGGCAATCCATGAGTGGAGTTCCACTTAGCGTTCCGGTAGTCCCTCTCTTGCGCGGAATCACCACCTGAGGTAACATATTATGTAGTGGACCAGATCCTCTGAAAGCTTGAAGGCTTCGGCCGAAAGCTTACAAGTGGGGAATTAGCTCAGCTGGGAGAGCGCTTCCATGGCATGGAAGAGGTCAGGGGTTCGAGCCCCCTATTCTCCACCAATTTCATGATAAGGGGACGCGTTTCGCAACCCCCTCTTCTCTTTCCGAATCACGTCCCGGAAACTCCACCTTTTCTTGTCCTGCAGAGAACCGCACGCGCAGCGATGGTAACATCCGCAAATGCCGTCCCGAGGCACGCTGCCCATTGCGTTTTTTGTCGCCAACTTCGCCTGGGTTGGAGCGGTGGCGATTGCGCCTTCGGCGATTCAGAAGCAGCCGGTTAGCTTCTCGCGACAGATTCTCCCGATTCTTTCGGACAAGTGCTTTTCGTGCCACGGGCCAGATGCGTCCTCTCGAATGGCGGGTCTGAGATTGGATACTCCAGACGGCGCATTCGCTGGTCGTGACGGAAGATGGCCAATCGTACCGCGCAAACCGCAAGCGAGCATGGTTTTCCATCGCATCTCGAGCAAGGACTCGCCCATGCCCCCCGACTCTTCGGGAAAAAGTCTCACTTCCGAAGAGGTCGCGCTGATCAAACAGTGGATTTCTGAAGGCGCGAAGTATGGCAAGCTGTGGTCGTTTGAGTCACTTCCGGCGTCGGTTCCAGTTCCGAAGGTGGCAAGTACATGGCCTAAAGACGAACTTGATAGGTTCATTCTTGAAAAGCTCAACCAAAATGGATTGACACCGACCCAGACGGCACCGCCAGAGCGTTGGCTTCGGCGCGTCACTTTTGACCTCACTGGACTCCCTCCGACCCAACGTCAGATTGATGAGTTTGTTAAGTCAAAGAACTACGAGCAAGTTGTCGAACGGCTTCTCGCCAGCCCTCAGTTTGGCGAACGAATGGCGGTCGACTGGCTCGACGCAGCGCGATATTCTGACAGTTACGGGTACCAATCCGATCTTTTGATGCCGACCTGGCCCTATCGCGATTGGGTCGTCAATGCTTTCAACCGAAACCTGCCTTACGACAAGTTTCTGACCGAGCAGATCGCGGGAGACCTTATTCCCGGAGCAACCCGAGACCAAGTTTTGGCGACCGCATTCAACCGGCTTCACCGACAGTCGAATGAAGGCGGCTCGGTGGCTCAAGAGTTCAAGACGGAGTACGCGGTCGACCGGGTGAGCACATTTGGAACCTCGTTCCTGGGACTAACTCTTGGGTGTGCACGCTGCCATGACCACAAGTTCGATCCCATCTCTCAAAAGGAGTTCTTCAAGCTCTACGCCTATTTCAACTCGATCAACGAGTATGGCCTCGTGTTGACCTCGGACATCGTGCCAACGCCATCCATGTTGCTTCCAAGCGAGGCGCAGGAAACAAAACTCGCCGAACTAAGAGGCGGATTAGAGAAAGCAAATAACCAATTTAAGGAAGCGATCAGTTCGTCGCCATCGAGATACGCAGAATGGAGGGCTGACCGACCGATAGGTATTCCCGGCTTGCTGGGGCAATTCGATCTCGATACCTACTCGGGCAAATTCTTGGACAGAGCGGGCGGCCCCATCATGGCTGACAAGCTTGGCAATCCCGCCGAAGTAGAGGGGGTCAGCGGAAAGGCTATCGAGTTCGACGGAGACAATGGACTGGTTATTAAAGGACTTCCAGCCCGAGAACGCTGGGATCCTTTCACCTGGACGTTCTGGCTCAATGACCCACGCCAATCCTCGCCTGTGGTCCTTCTGCACCGAACCGGGGGGACCGACGTCGGATTCTGCGGGTTTGATCTGATTCTTCAAGATGGATACCTGACGGCCAGAGTGATGCGCCACTGGCCTGGCAATGCGGTTGCCATAAGGACCAAGCTCCAGTTACCCAAGAAGGGCTGGACTCATGTCGGCTGGTCGTACGACGGAAGCTCAACGGCCGCTGGACTACGGCTCTACATCAACGGCAAACTCGCCGAAACAACGGTTCTCGCCGACAAACTCTGGAAGAAGATCAATGCCCACGGGGACCTCGGTCCCAGCCGAGGGGAATGGTCTTTTGCTCAGCGATTCCGCGAGAGCGGTTTCAAAGGCGGAAAAATCGACGATGTTGCCTTTGCAAATCGCCAACTCAGCAACATCGAAGTCGCCCACCTGTTTGATGGCAGAGCGCTTACTGCCCCCAACGCCGACTTGCGAGAATTCTATACTTTAGCCATCGACCCCGTAGTATTGGGTGCCCAGTCGGCGCGTCAGAAGGCAGTCATGAATCTCGCAGAGTTCGAGTCAGGGATTCGTGAAATATCGGTCATGGAGGAGGCGAAACCGGAGGTCCCAGCTTTTCTTTTAGAACGGGGCGAGTACGATGCACCACGGGAGAGGGTCCAGCGTGGTGTTCCAGCGTTTTTGCCTCCCCTCAAGGCCGCTTCTAACACGAGACTCGGGTTGGCGAAGTGGGCGACCCAGCCGAACCACCCGTTGACAGCTCGTGTTGCGATCAACCGCATCTGGCAGATGATTTTCGGAGTTGGAATCGTTGAAAGCAGCGAGAATTTTGGCATCCAGGGTTCCCAACCATCCCATCCCGACCTGCTGGACTTCCTCGCTCGTCGGTTTGTGAATGAAAACTGGGATGTCAAAAAGGCGATCAAACACATTGTGCTGTCCGCCACATATCGGCAGGATTCCGTGCGATCCAAGCTATCAAGAAGCTCCCAAGTTGATCCCCTCAACCGCCTCCTGTCTCGAGGTCCGAGTAACCGACTGGGTGCGGAGATGATACGAGACACCGCTCTCGCGGCTTCCGGCCTGCTGACGCAGAAGGCGGGAGGACCACCTGTGAATCCCTACCAGCCTGCTGGAATCTGGACCGAGAACAACACAATGTCGCCGGGATTCGTCCAGAGCAAGGGACCAGATCTTTATCGTCGAAGCCTGTACTCGACTTGGAAGCGAACCACGCCGGTGCCGAGCATGATGATGTTTGACTCGACTTCGCGCGAGGTTTGCACAACTCGAAGGCCGTCGACAAACACTCCTCTCCAAGCGCTTGTTCTGCTTAACGACGTGCAGTTTGTAGAGGCCGCCCGAGTGCTCGCAGAAAAGACCATCGAAAAGAACTCTGACCTCGAATTCGCCTTCGTTCGACTTGCCGGACGCAAGCCCTTTCCACCTGAGAGGGCCATCCTAGAGCGAACTTTGACAGAGCAGCGCGCAGTTTTCACTGCGGATCCTTCATCGGCGACGAAACTGATCAGCATCGGTGCTTCGAAGCCGAACCCCGCCATCAACGAAACCGACTTGGCAGCGATGACCGTCGTCGTCCAAGTCATCCTCAACTCCGACGCCGTCATCTGGAAGAGATAAGAAACGATGATCCCGCACGATCCCGAACATCCACTGAGTCCACTTCTTGGACTCACTCGACGTGAGTTCTTTGGACGGACTGCGCAGAGCTTAGGCGCGATGGCTTTGTCGTCCTTGCTTCCAGAGTTCGCCTTTGGGCAGGGTTCAAAACCAACGCTGATTGGCTCACACCACCCGGCGAAAGCAAAGCGAATCATTTACCTCGTCCAGGCTGGCGGACCAGCTCAACAGGACTTGTTCGATTACAAGCCGCTTCTGAACAAACTCCACGGCGAACCGCTACCACCTGCGGTGAGAGGTGCCCAGCGGCTGACGGCAATGAGTGCAAATCAGAGCGTCATTGCGCTTGCGGGCTCGCCGTTCAAGTTTGCTCAACACGGAAAGAGTGGAGCCTGGATGAGCGAAATCCTGCCGCACCTGGCGACGGTTGCAGACGATCTGTGCTTCGTCAAGTCGATGTTCACCGAAGCCATCAACCACGATCCGGCAATCACCTTTATCCAGACCGGGAGCCAGATCGCCGGACGACCTTCGCTCGGTTCATGGCTTTCCTACGGCCTCGGCTCGGAGAACAAGGACCTGCCGGCCTTCGTCGTCCTCGCCAGTGCTAACAAAGGCGACCAGCCGCTCTACGCTCGGCTATGGGGGAGCGGATTCTTGGATTCGCGGTATCAAGGCGTGCGTTTCCGATCCAGCGGCGAGCCCGTTCTCTACCTCTCAAACCCCGATGGCGTCTGCCAATCGGGTCGACGAGCGATGCTTGACCGACTTGGGGAGCTAAACCAGGTCAACTTCCAAAAGGAGCTCGATCCAGAGATCGAAAGTCGAATTGCTCAGTACGAGATGGCTTATCGCATGCAAACAAGCGTGCCAGAAGTCACCGATCTGAGCAAGGAACCAGACGAAGTCTTCGAACTCTACGGCGCCGAGGCTCGAAGGCCCGGAACCTTCGCCGCAAACTGCCTGCTTGCTAGGCGTCTGGCCCAAAAGGGAGTTCGCTTCATCCAGCTCTACCACCAAGGCTGGGACCAGCACGGCGGACTCCGTGATGGCATCCAGGTTCAAACTCGCGATACTGATCGGCCAACCGCGGCATTAATCAAAGATCTGAAGCGTCTAGGAATGTTGGAAGATACGCTTGTCGTTTGGGGTGGAGAGTTTGGGAGGACGAGCTATTCTCAGGGTTCGCTATCGGTGGCGGAATTTGGACGAGATCACCACCCACGTTGCTTCACAATCTTCATGGCAGGTGGTGGAGTCAACGCGGGAACCACCTATGGACGAACTGATGACTACGGCTACAACATCGCCGATGCGAATGGCAATGCGATTCTTCCTACCAAGAACGAGTTCACACAAGGCGCGGTTCACGTTCACGACCTCCAAGCGACAATCCTTTGGCTGATGGGCATCGATCACAAACGCCTTACTTTCCCTTACCAAGGTCGAGATTTCAGAATCACAGATGTTCACGGCAACGTCGTGAAAGAACTGATCGGCTGAGTTATTCAGCATGCAACACCTTATATCGGCTTTGCGTGCTGAAAGTGGTGATTTGCTCGCCACTCAAATTTTAGAACTTTCGCGTGGGCAGGCACTCAACTAGGCCGCGAGAGAGACGGTGATTTCTAAAATCCTGTCACTCGTGCGCCGCCTAATCGAGAGCTCTCCAACAACAATATCGTCATCGCTCGGCTGGCTGGAAGTGCTTGCTCAAACTTGAATCTAGACTCAAGGAAGTCTGATTACCGAATATTCCTTGAGGACTGAACCTTTCAGCTCAATATAGAGAGGGTTTTGAGCTTTTTCGAGATCACAGGTCAGTATAATTGGCTCATGTCCAGAGTCTGGAGTGTGAGTGTTTTGCGCCCCGTCGGGCTAGTTGCGGCGTTAGGAACCGTTGTCTACGCCACGACTGCGAACGCTACTCAAACCGGACTGGTCACCGCAACGCCGGAACAAGCCGCTCACTTCGAGTCTAAGGTCCGACCCGTCTTCGTCGCAAAGTGTCTTGCGTGCCACGGGGATAAGCAGCAGATTGCAGGACTACGGCTTGATAAGCCAATCTCTGCGGCGATGGCGAAGAAAGTCGCGGCAGCGGTGGAATACAACGGATCCACTAAAATGCCCCCTGGCGGGAAGATGAGCGCCGCCGAGGTTGCAGCAGTTTCGAGTTGGGGCAAGGCAGGCGGACCCTGGCCCGCGAAAATTACAACGAAAGCTAATCAGCAGTTCTGGGCCTTCGTCCCGCCAGCTACTCCGACATTTCCAAAAGTAAAGAACAAGAGTTGGGCTCAGTCTCCCCTTGATCTGTTCGTGCTTGCGAAGTTAGAAGAGAAAGGGATGAAGCCAGCTCCAGCGGCGGATAAGCCCACGCTCATTCGTCGCGCAACATTCGACCTGACCGGACTGCCACCGACCCCCGCAGAAATCGATGCTTTCGTTGCGGACAAGTCCGCCAATGCTTTTGAGAAAGTGATCGATCGTCTTCTTGCCACGACCGCTTATGGCGAACGCTGGGGACGACACTGGCTAGACGTTGCTCGATACTCCGACTCCAACGGTCTAGATGAGAACCTCGTTTATCTCAATGCCTGGCGGTACAGAGACTGGGTGATTGGAGCGATTAACCAAGACATGCCGATCAACCGATTCTTCCAGGAGCAGGTTGCAGGCGACCTATTACCGGGAGCTGGAGACAGTCAGATTATCGCTACCGGTTACCTGGCTCTTGGTGGAAAAATGCTTGCTGAAGATGATCCCGCCAAGCAAGAGCTAGATATCATCGATGAGCAAGTCGATACACTGAGCAAGGGAATGCTCGCGATGACCGTGGGCTGCGCCCGCTGCCACGATCACAAGTTCGACCCGATCTCTGCCAAGGACTACTACTCAATGGCGGGGATTTTCAAGTCCACGAAGACGATGGACAAGTTCACGGTTGTCGCCGAATGGCAGGAGCGGATGCTCGGACCAAAGGAGTCACACGAGCGACTCAAGAAGATCGAAGCGACCGTCAAAGAGAAATCAGCTCAGCGTGACGCTATTCGAAAGGCCGAACGACAAATCTTACTCACCAAGGTTCAAGGCGAAAAGAACGCTTACGTTGAAGCAGCCAAGGAATATCTGCAATCCGAGAAGGATCGAGCTGACCTCAAAACCGTCCTGACCGAACGAAACGGACCTCGACCCGAGGGCGCGGTAGTCCTTGAGGCAGAAGATTTCACCCAAGGAAACGTCGCGAAGGATAAAAGTGGCTATGGACCAGAAATCGGCGTGATCCACAATGCCGGAATGTATCCCAATATAGCGGAGTACTCGGTGAACGTTGCCGCCAGCGGTTCTTACCAGCTCGATATTCGGTACGCATCGGGGGAGAGTCGAGCTATCCGGGTCTATGTCAACGGCGAACTAGCACTCGCGTCAGCAGCAAATCAAAGTACCGGAGGCTTTTACCCACAGCACCAGAAGTGGTTTGCCGAAGGGATTGTCGTTTTAAAGCAAGGAACCAACAAGGTCCGGTTCGAACGGGACAACTATTTCCCGCACATCGATCGCTTCTTGTTGGCACCTCGGTTGCTCTCGCATCCTACCAAGCAAGTGCCAACGGGACTGATTGCCGAAGTCGTAGCCCGAGTTGCCGAGCAAGTTCGCTCGGGCTCTGACGTGAAGCTAGAATTGCCCGAAAACTCTGATCACCTTTTCACGCCTGAAAAGGTGGGAGAACTCAAACTTCTCGAAGGAGAAATCAAGCGGCTCAATGACTCGAAGCCAACGATTCCCCGAGCAATGGCGGTCACCGAAGGCGCACCGAAGAATCTCAAAGTTCACCTTCGAGGAAACTACTTAACCCTCGGTGAAGACACCAACCGGGGGGTGCCGGCTGTCATGTCCAAGAATCAGCCGGTAGTTGTTCCCAAAGATCGCAGCGGGCGATTGGAATTAGCTAATTGGATCACCAGCCCAAAGAACCCGCTCACTGCCCGAGTCTTTGTCAATCGAGCATGGCGATGGAAGTTTGGAAAGGGTCTTGTCGGATCGGTCGATAACTTTGGAATCCTTGGAAATCTGCCTTCGCATCCTGAACTGCTTGACTGGCTTGCCACCAGTTTCGTCAAAGAGGATCAATGGAGCCTAAAGAAGCTTCAGAAGCGCATCATGCTCTCTAGCACCTACCAGATGAGCACTGCGTACAACGCCAAGTTTGCGAGCCAGGACCCCGATAATCGCTTACTTTGGAGGTTCAATCGACGCAGACTCGAAGCCGAGGCAATTCGTGACAGCATCTTCTTCGTCGCAGGCACCCTGGACCGAAAAATGGGAGGCACGATGATCAACCTGCCACCTCGTGCCTATGTGACAAATGATCAAAGCGCGAACCCGATCCAATACGACAGCCCACGAAGAGCGGTTTATCTTCCAGTCATTCGAGCAGCAGTGTACGACGTGTACACCGCATTTGACTTCGGCGACCCAACTGTCATGAATGGTGACCGGGCGAGTACCACCGTTGCTCCGCAGGCCCTGTTCATGCTGAACGGCAAAGTCGTTTTAAATGCAACGAAGGCACAAGCAACCAAGCTATTGCAACGCAAGGATATCGACGACCGGGTAAGAATCCAGAATCTGTACCGCTCTTGCTTCGGCCGGTTCGCGAGCCAGAAGGAGATTGAGCGGTCATTAACCTATCTCGCCAAGTTTGAGCAGGCCTACGCCAAATCAAAAGAACCTAAACTGAGTGCATGGCAGAGTCTGTGCAAGACCATGATCGGAGCAAACGAGTTTATTTATGTGGAATAGAGACCAGCTTTCAAGACGCGACCTTCTTCGGGCAAGCGCGTTAGGTTTTGGGAACATGGCGTTCCTCGGCTTGCTTGCCGATGAAGCCAATGCTCAGCAGTCGCGAAATCCGCTGGCGCCAAAGGCACCGATGTATCCTGCGAAGGCCAAGCGAGTCATCTTCGTCTTTCTGCACGGGGGTCCCTCGCAGGTCGACACATTCGACCCCAAGCCTCTTCTTACTCGCGACCATGGAAAGCCGTTCACTGGCGAGATGCCTCGCATCGTGTCTTCGCCCACCGGGAACTTGCTCAAGAGCCCCTGGGAGTTCAAGCACTACGGCGAAAGCGGGATCGAAGTCAGCGACCTGTTCCCGCACGTCGGATCCTGCGTCGATGACCTCTGCTTCATCAACTCGATGTATGGCTCAAACTCGCGCCACGGCGCGGCGTTGCTGGAGCTCCATACCGGTTCAGATACCTTTGTGCGACCTTCGATGGGCTCGTGGGTGACCTACGGGCTCGGAACCGAAAACCAAAATCTTCCTGGCTTCCTTACCATCTGCCCGACCCTAGGGCACGGCGGGGTCAACAACTGGAGTAGCGCATTCTTACCCGCGTATACCCAGGGTACGCCTATCGGAAACGCCGGAATAGAAGCGCCAAACGCTCGAATCCCGTTCATCCATAATGACGAGACTCCTGCCGAAGCTCAGAAACTTGAGATCGAATTGATGCGGCAGATGGGACTCGATCAACTCGGTCACCTCGGCCCAGATCCCGCCCTCGAAGGCAGAATTAACTCTTATGAACTCGCATTTCGGATGCAGCTAGCCGCGCCTGAACTCCAGGAGATCGCTGGAGAGTCGGAGGAGACCAAGAAGCTCTACGGTCTGGACGATCCCAAGACCCGAAACTTTGGACACCAATGTCTGCTGGCTCGCCGCTTTAGCGAGAAGGGAGTTCGATTTGTGCAGGTCACTCATTCCTACAAGTGGGATCAGCACGAAGCTCTTAAAAAGGATCACGGCAGCAATGCCATGGAAGTTGACAAGCCCATCGCTGGTCTGATCAAGGACCTAAAGGCTCGCGGGATGTTGAAGGACACCCTCGTCATCATCAGCGGAGAGTTTGGTCGAACGCCAGTCGCTCAGGGCACCGATGGACGTGACCACAACCCGCACGGTTTCACAACCATCTTAGCGGGTGGCGGTGTCAAAGCTGGAATCAAGTACGGAGCAACCGACGACTACGGCTTCTTCGCCGTGAAGGACAAAGTCCACATCCACGACCTCCACGCAACGATGCTTCACCTGCTCGGTATCGAGCACACCAAGCTCACATACTTCCACGGTGGACGGAACTACCGGCTGACTGATGTCCATGGGAACATCGTCAAGGACATCCTGGCCTAACCTTTCCGCTTGGTCAGTTCAGCCCGAACAGTTGCCCAACCAGGTTGCTCATCGGGCTTGATCGACCAAGCCTTCAACGCCTTAATCTGAATCGTTCCGCCCCTCGATCCGCAGAATCCTAGACCGGAGGCACCACTAGGAGTTTTTTCTTTGAAGGTTGGGTGAGTTCCGTAAAGTCGGACTCCGTCGACTTGAATCAAGACTTCATCGCCACGCTGTTCGGCGACGATATGATACCAATGGTCTGTCTCGTACTTAACTTGGTCCGTTGACCCCAGTTTCGCAGCACTAGAATCTGCGTCAAGAGTAAGTCCTTCCTCTGTGAAGGAGAAACGTGCTTTGTGGTGTCCAAATTCTATGAAGGGCGCAAGCTTCGTAAAACTCCCACCCGAAAACCGAACATCAAACTCCGCCGCGAAATCCTGTGGTAACGAGGGCAAAGCAAGTCTAGGCTCCAAGCCCTTATGATCCTTCTTGCTGGCTTGGTACTCCGCTGTAGAGGGTCGACCGACCAGAACATCACCCTCAATTGCCCAACGAGTTCCTTGGCGAGCGTTCCATTTGGATTTGTCGAGTTTCGCACTTGCGTCTACGGGCGACTCGACAACGATCAAGTCAGTTTGGGTCATCAAGAATCCTGCGGCAAGGGTGGAAAGTATCATTCATGAGGCTGAACGACCATGATCGTCAACTGTTCAGCCGCGAGCCTAAAGCCCTAAAGGGAACTTATCCGCATCCCGCGTCGGTACTTCCCAAAGCCAAACTGAGAAGGTCGATACTCGCCAACGAACCTGACGTCGGCGGTTCGGGGTACCGGCTTTCCGAGCCCCCAGTAGGCAGCGTTCACCAAAAGACGCCTAAACCGATCGTCCAGAAAGTCTGTCGAACTACCAAATGTCGTTGTCAATATCCTATTTGGCAGTTGCCGGGTCCAAACGATCGGCATCATGGGGTTGTTCAGCCGCTGCTCAATTCCTGCTCGGGTCTTCTTTGCCCCACTAGCCGCAACCGCACTTTGCGCAAGCGACTCCAACACCTCACCTCGCATCAAAATCCTTGCATCCGCAGGCGGAGCGGCTTCATAAACATCCGTCGTTCCGAACAGCCCATCGACTCCGTTGAGCAAAGGATCGTTGACCTCAGGAACTCCGCGGGTTGCCTCCACACCGTGATTCCCCCAGTGGCTCACCCAAGTCTCACCCAAAACCTGCTTCCCAAAGCCGCCTGGCCACTGCTTCGAATCCCAACTCCACAGCCGATAAGGGCTGGCGGAGTCCTTGGGATACTGGAAGGCGTGAGTGCTTGTACGAATCGCAATGATTGGCTTGCCGGACTCAAAGTAGCGAACAAGATGCCCCATGTCCGAGTCGGAATAGTGACGGAATCGGATCATCAAGACGCACAAATCTGCTTTAGCTAGAGCGGAGATTCCCGGTGCAGAAGTCCGATCCTCCGGGTCTATCTCACCGTTCGCATTTTGAGATAGAACCACCGTACACCGGAATCCGTGACGATCAGAAAGAATCCTCGCCAACTGTGGAAGCATTTCCTCGGAGCGGTACTCCTCGTCCCCTCCGATCAGAACAACCCTCTTTCCAGAAGATGGACCAAGCTCCAATGTGCTCTGCCCGAAAACCGCGGCCGCAACGAGCGAAAACATCACCCCTCACAAACGATTCGGAACCCACAGAACGGACCATCTGAGAGCCACCAGCGGCTCTTTGGAATCTGAGGATCGGACTCTTGCCAAGCAGGAATCCATTTCTGCTTAAATGTCGGCGAAACCTCTTCCGGGTTCTGCATAAAGGTTGGCCCACATAGAACAGGCTCTCCTTTTGCATCCGTTGACCATTCACCGACATTTCCGAGCGTGTCGTAGAGGCCGAAGGCGTTCGGGGCCTTCTTCGCGACCGCGCTTGTCACTTCCTCAATGTTCGCATAGTTCCAGGAGACCTTGTCTATTTCCGCCTCCGTCATTTTCCAAGGCGCCTTCGCCCCGGCGGTTGCGGCATGAACAAACTCTGCCTCGGTCGGGAGTCGATACTTCTTCTTCGTCACGGACGACAGCCACCGGCAAAACATCTCGCAATTCGTGTAGCTCACGCTAATCACCGGAAATCCACGATGGCCGAATCCGCGGTCCGGAAGGTGGTAGCTTCGACTCGGTCGCGCAACAGCATCGGGCTTGAATACGGCTTGCTCGTAGGGCTTTGATGGCGGACCACTCTGCAAAAACACATCAAAGGCCTCCCAGCAAGTCTCCGTCGTAGCCATGAAAAACGGCTTAACCGTCTTACTTCCCGGAATCGGCACCATGTTGATCTTCACCACCGAATTAGGTAGCGATTCCGTATAGGGAGCCGGCTTCTTTGTCGTATCCTGAACAGGCGATATGAGCGAAAGGGCAACAATGAAAGTGGTCATAGCAGGTGTGCTCGGGCTTGTGGGGGCGTTCTCAGTCCCCCAAGATCAGACGACCCAAAAGGCGGAACAACTCACCCGTTTTACCTTAGTCGAGTATCACATGGGCATCGATGCCCGGATCGTGTTGTATGCACCGTCTCAAGAAATCGCGAATCGTGCCTGCGAAGCCGCCTTTAAGCGGATCGCCGATCTTGAACAATCCATGAGCGACTATCGTCCGACCAGTGAGCTCATGCAGTTCTGCGCCAAGCCAAGAGGAACCCGAGTCAAACTTTCGCCCGATTTATTCAAGGTTCTGGGGCGTAGCCAGCACATTTCAAAACTGACCGGCGGAAGGTTTGACTGCACGGTCGGACCGCTCGTCCAACTATGGCGTAAGGCTCGAAAGTCAAAAGTGCTACCGTCATCAGAAGAGATCCTCGCTACGAAGAAACTGGTCAGCTACCGATTCCTGCACATCGATAAGCGCAATCAAACCGCCTGGCTCGACCGAGACGGAATGAAGCTCGATTTGGGAGGCATCGCCAAGGGCTACGCCTCCGACGAGGCTCTTCGAAAGCTGCAGGAAAACGGCGTGAAAGCTGCGCTCATTGAGATGGGGGGCGACTTAGTACTTGGCGACGCGCCTCCCAACACCGAAGGCTGGTCCGTCCAAATTCCCAACGCCGGCAAGACGGTCTTCCTCAAAAACTGCGCAATCTCCTCCTCTGGAGACACCGAACAATTCGTAGAGATTGGCGGCAAGCGCTACTCACACGTCGTTGATACTCGAACAGGATATGGTCTCAGCGAGCGAGTGCAAGCGACAATCATCGCAAAAGATGGCTTCACTACTGATCCACTCTCAACGGCCCTGACGATTCTCAACGAAAAAGGCCGGGACAAACTCCAAAGAGCTTATCCCGGCACTCAAGTCTTCATCAAAGTCGCGAAGGATTAGAACTCGCGATCTGTTAGCTTTCCTGGCTGTGGAACCGGATACTTTCCGTTTTTGCCTGGCATCAGAGGTGAGTCGGACTGGTAGTTGAGCTTATCAACACCCGGAGCAAACTCGTGAGCGCAGTTCAGCATCTGGTCTAGCGTGACAACTTGAGCTGTGTGCGCCGCCATGCGTCCCATTGCCGTCACAAGGCTCGCATTCACACCGCGCTTAACTTCGTTGTAAGCCGTGTTATTTCGGATGTTCTTTACGAGCGTGTTCCACTCGTTCTGATAAGGGTTACTTCGGTCAGTCGAGATCCAAGTCGGTGTCCCCGTCATTGTTTGGTTGGCAAACGTCGCCGAAGGACCATTACAGTCTCCGCTTCGTGCCGCGATCGCTGATCCCTTGGTTCCGTGAACATAGCTTGAGAAGATGCCGTGGGCACCCTCAACGCAGCGACCATCGAAGATGAACTTCGTTCCGTCCTCAAACGTGTACTCAACCGAGTACGAGTCAAAGTTCTGGTCAATCAGAGGAAGCCCCTCGGCATTCTCGCGATAGTGTCGACCGCCCAACCCTTGAGCACTCACGGGCCAAGAATTCTTCATCCAGGAAAGGTGGTCAATGTGGTGAATGTAAAAGTCGCTGAAACAACCGCCCGAAGCCCAAAGGAAGCTGTGGAACCGTCGAATTTGATACTCAAGGTGGCTCATGCCATCCGGTTTCGGCGTTGACTCAAAGGAGGCTGCTGGGCCGTGCATTCGGTATCCGCGAAGAAGAAGAATCTCTCCAAGATCGCCATTGGTCACTTTTTCGTGAAGCTGCTGGAGAGCCACGGAGTGGCGTGACATCAAGCCAACACCAATCTTCAGTCCCGCCTTATCTGCCTCGTCGGACAATGCAAGCATCTTTCGAGCGGAAGGGCCATCGGTGCTAACCGGCTTCTCCATAAAGATGTTTAGCTTCTTGGAAATGGCATATTGGAAGTGAACCCATCGAAACGCCGGAGGAGTTGTCAGAATGACGATGTCGCCTGGCTTCAGGCAATCCATGGCCTCCTTGTAGGCATCAAACCCGAGGAACTGACGCTCCTTCGGTAAATCCATCTTCGCCTTGTATCCGTTGTTCAAGTTCCGAAGACAGTCATCCATTCGGTCTTGGAAAACATCCGCGACCGCAACTAGTTTGAGGTTTTGACCAGGGACCGACATCGCGTTCGCCGCCGCTCCGCCGCCACGTCCACCACAACCGATCAGCGCGACCTGGATCGTCTCGTCGTTGCTCATGTGGACATTTCCGAATCCGAGGGAGGGTAGCAGGGAGCCCGCCGCGACCGTTCCACCGGCTTTCAGAAGTGTTCGACGAGATGGCAACTTAGGGTTCTCAAAATCCATGATTCTCACGATACCCTCCAAGTGTGCGGAGTCTTACCCTGCCTGAGTTGAATCTGCTCTTCGGTGTAAATCGAGAGCAGATTCAAGCACCCCAATGTCCTCGACGCAGCCACCCCAGACTCCACCGCTTAGGTTCTGAACAAGCGCCCACTGGCGAATGAAATCGGGGAGATGTGGGTCTCGTTCAAGATCTTTGCGCGTCTCACGAGAATCAAGGTCAACAAGAGCGTTGATCGTGCCTTCCATCGTACGGGTATCGAGCCATATTTCGATCATGTCTCCGTCCTGGAGTTTTCCGAGTGGCGAGCCTGGAGCTAGGGCCTCAGGCGAGACGTGCCCGAAGCAGGGCCCAGTGGTCACACCAGAGAACCGAGCATCGGTAATCAAGGCACAATCCGAGAGCTCCGGAACACCCTTTATCGCAGCGGTGACTTCGTAGGTCTCCGGCATTCCGGCACCAAGAGGGCCTCGGCACATGATCACGATCACTTCTCCAGGCTGAATCGTGCCGTCCTTAACCGCTTGAATCGCAGTCGTCTCGCTGGTGAAGGTTCGGCAAGGCGCGACATTGTGATAGACACCGTTCTCGTCCAGTAACCTGGGATGAATCGAAGTTGCCTTCACCACGCTGCCTTCGGGAGCGATGTTTCCGGTTGGATAAGCGACGGTCGAAGTGAATCCCATCGACTTTGCTTTTGCCGGTGGCAGGATCACATCGTCAGGATCGACGCCGTCTTCCTCGTGAAGTCGCTTTCGGAGGACATTTCTTCGCTCACACGATCTCCAGGCTTCTAGGTTGTCGCCTAGTGAATGACCGGTTACGGTCTTGGCGTCCAGCTCAAGGAGCCCGAGCTCAGCAAGATGGAGCATTACCTCGGGAACCCCGCCCGCCATGAATACTCTCACGGTTGGGTGAATCCCCGTCGGCAAACAGTCCACGATCCTTGGTGCCTTGAGGTTGATGGACTGGAAGTCCTCACGGGTTGGTCTGGAGAGCCCAGCGGCATGAGCAATCGCCGGGATATGTAGCAGCAGATTCGTGGAGCCGCCCATGGCGGCGTGAATCACCATCGCGTTGCGGATCGAAGCCTCGGTGAGAATGTCTTTGACGCCAATCCCGTGATCCCGAAGCTGGACAATTGCACGAGCTGAATCTCTTGCAAGGTCTGTCCAGATATCAAACCCGCTTGGGGCGAGGGCTGAGTGGGGCAACGCCAGACCCATCGCCTCGGCGACGCACTGCGCGGTCGCCGCTGTTCCAAAAAATTGGCAGCCTCCGCCGGGAGTCGCGCAAGCCTTGCAGCCCAGATCCTGGGCTTGTTCTAGGTTCACCAGACCTTTGGCGAACCGAGCGCCGAGAGACTGAATGGTTCCCGCGTCTTCGCCTTCTTCGGGCGGAAGCGTGACTCCGCCGGGAACGATGATTCCGGGCAGGTTGCCCGGAAACTGGCGAATGGACGCGACGAGCATCGTCATCGCGGGAAGGCCCTTATCGCACGTAGCGATACCGAGGACGCCCTCGGCGCAAGGAATTCCTCGTAACTGTGTGGCTAGGGACTTGTAAATGATATTGCGTGATGCGAGACTGATGTTTGCCCAGATAGTCCCTTGGGTACGTCCATCACAGGTGTCGCTGGTGTACAGGGCAAACGGCAGTTGGTCCAAGTTCTTGAACTCCTGAGCTGCGGTTTCGACGAGTTTGTACAGCTCGTTGTGACCAGTGTGCGCACCTAGAGCAGCGCCCGGCCAGCCGCCGAGGGTGCTGAGAATGACCATGTTTGGGTCAGTCGCCCCACTTCCCTTCCCAGACATTCCGGCGTTCTGCGAAATGCCAAAAAGGTCGCCGCTCGGGCGGTTAAGGAGGTCATCCGGTGTGTAGTCGAGCGATCCTTCTGGGCCTGAGCTTTTGAGGGGGAAGTTGAGGTTGGTTGTCCGAAAGAGGTGGTCGCTCATGGCTTAGAAGATGTATTCGACGATCTTGGTTGTCGCGTCGATTCGGCCGAGTTGAGGGCTCTCAATAATCACCCGATCTCCGGCTTGAAGGGAGAATTCGACGGGAGGAATGATGCCGGTTCCGGTGAATAGCGCGAAGCCACTTGGGAACGTTCCGTCGGCATCGGGGGCTAGAGTTCTGGCGTGGTGGACTAAGCTCTCCGGCGAACGTTTCATTGTCGCGCTTGAATACTCGTCAAGGTACATCCTTGTGCCGTCTCGCAGGATTTCCATCGAAATGATGACCTCGGTCTTTGGATCATAGACCGTCAACCAAGGACAGAGGGTTGTGCAGCCCAGATACGTTTTGGCGGCGGGAAGGTAGAGGGGGCTTAGGCTCTCTAACTGGCGGGCGGTGGTGTCGCTACCAATGGTATGAGCAACAATATAGCCGTGGGCATTCACAACGAGAACCCGTTCGGGCTCGGGAACGCTGCTTCCAAATGAGCCGTCCTTTGCGCCATCGGGTCGAATCCAGATTTCGTCTTCGTTTGCTAAATGCCCTAAGGCGGTCGCTTTGAAAAACACCTCGGGCGGATTCGTCGTGTCGTAAACCACGTCATAGGGAGTCGGGCGACCATCATCGGAGACGTCGACCAGCGCTCCTGCCCGAAAGGTCTCGAGGCGTCGCTCCCGAAGCGAGTTTGAGAAGGTGACTCCCGCTCCTAGGACCGGGGTGATTGAAGGAAACGCCCATGGTAGGAGGTCTGAGTCGGAGGGTGTTGGGCAGGCTTCGGAAGCAGATAGAAGTAGCGCACCGAGTGCGGATGATCCGAGCGAGAGGAGAGTGATCATGGATGCTCGACCCGACCCACTTTCGTCACTCACCCAGAAGGTGCCATCTTGCCTCTTGACCACAACTCCGTCTTCTAACTGCGCGAACTTCATCGACATCATCGCCTATTACACCCGAACAATTTTGCTGGCACCCTAGCAAAATGTGGATAACTCCGCTATAATCAACCTCAATGCTGAACGGCAAGTCTTTGAATGGAGTTCTCAACGCGATCAATTCGCTTGGTCTTTCGCTTCTCGGGCTTCTTAGCGTCCTCCTTATTGGGCTTTTTATTACGCCCTAAACCTGGGAAGACCAACAGCAACACGAATCGGTCTTCCCAAACGGGAAGACCGATTTTTTTTGACATCTCGAAGATGAGTCTTGTCAAAGTCGAGCGACGAAGTTGTCGCGAAAACGAGTCCGATGAAGGGCTACGGGAGACTATGCAAGATGAATCGATCTGGAGCAAAAATAGTGATGGAGGCCCTCAGCCGCCACGGGATAGACACCTTCTTTGGCTACCCTGGCGGAGTGGTTCTGCCTCTTTATGACGAAATACTGAACTGGCCGGAAATCCGGCACATCCTAGTTCGGCACGAGCAGTGCGCGGCACACATGGCGGAGGGCTATGCCCGGGCAACCGGAAAGGTAGGCGTCTGCCTCGCCACCAGCGGTCCTGGTGCCACCAACCTGGTGACCGGAATCGCGACGGCGATGATGGACAGCATTCCGATGGTCTGCCTTACCGGAAACGTGAATAGCTGGGCGATTGGAACCGACGCGTTTCAGGAGACCGACATCCAGGGAGTCACTATCCCGATCACGAAGCACAACTACTTGGTAAAGAATGTTGCTGACCTGCCGTACATTCTCGAAGAGGCTTTCTACCTGGCCAATACGGGTCGAAAGGGACCCGTTCTGGTCGACATTCCGAAAGATGTTTTCATTGCGAAGACAGACAACCCATTCCCAGAAAAGATTGTCCGGCGAGGCTATACGCCGTCTGCTCCGCTGAACCCGACAAGCTTTGAGCGTGCAGCCAAGCTACTTGCAGAATCCAAGCAACCAATCGTCATTGCGGGCGCTGGAGTCATATGGTCGAATACCTGCGACGCCCTCCAGGCGCTTGCCGAGAAATGTGATCTCCCGGTCATTTCGACTTTGCTCGGTCTAGGCAACATTCCCCGTCAAGACTCGCGCTCGCTCGGAATGATGGGAATGCACGGCGAAGTCACCGGAACCCTCGCCGTCCAGGACGCCGATCTCGTGATCGGAATCGGGATGCGCTGGGATGACCGTCTGACCGGAAAGGTGGCTGGCTTCGCACCTGCCGCCAAAATTATTCACTTCGACATCGACACTTCGGAGTTCTCCAAGATCGTGGAAACCGAAGTCGTCATCCCCGGCGATCTCGCCGAATCCCTGCCGGAATTCGTCAAGTCTGTTGCTCCCAAGACTAATCCCGAGTGGTGGAAGAAGATTCGCGTCATCCAAGATGCAAACCCGATCGTAGTCCCCGAGTCTCCCAAATTTCTCGCCCGGCACGTCCTCGACGAACTTAACCGCTCCACGGATAGCGACGCCTTCGTCAGCACCGACGTTGGCCAGCACCAGATGTGGACGGCGCAGCAGTACAAGTTCAAGCGGCCCTACCAGTGGCTCTCTTCGGGCGGACTGGGAACGATGGGCTTCGGCTTCCCGGCCGCAATGGGCGCGGCGTTTGCGAACCCCGGTGCCGAAGTCTGGGCGGTCGTCGGCGACGGTGGATTCCAGATGACGCTTCAAGAGCTTCAGACGGCAGTTGAGAACCAGCTCGACGTCAAGATCTGCCTTATCAACAACGGCTTCCTGGGCATGGTTCGCCAGTGGCAGGAGCTGTTTTATGAGAACCGGTACAGCCACGTATCGATGGGCTCGCCGGATTTTGGCAAGCTCGCCGATGCGTACGGCGCGAAATTCTTCCGATGCTCGTCCCGAGCCGATCTAGCCGAAACGTTCGAGCAAGCTCGAAAGGCGAAAGGACCGGTCCTCTGCGAGTTCATCGTCGAGATGGAAGAGAACGTGTTCCCAATGGTTCCCGCCGGAGCGGCGAACGATGACGTGATCAGCGACCCTGATCTTCCAAAGAAGCAAGAGGTGCACGCATGAGCACAACCTTACACACAATCACCGCCCTCGTCCACAACGAATCCGGAACCCTGAACCGTCTGGCTTCACTCTTCCGCCGCCGCATGTTCTCTCTCTCGAGTTTGAACGCGGGGGACTGCGAGCAGGAAGGCTTTAGCCGAGTGACAATGGTGGTCGAAGGCGACAACAATCTCCTTCGGCAGTGCGTTCGTCAGCTCGACAAGCTCGTGGATGTCGTTGAGGTCGAGGATCTTCCTCAGGCTGCTTCCGTTCAGCGCGAGTTGGCTTTCTTTGAAGTCTTGGCGACCCCCGAAAATCGGCGGCAAGTGCTCGACATCGCCGATGCGATGCGATGCGAGGTCGTTCACATGGAGCCCGAAACGATCACCCTTCAGGTTTCAGCCGAGCCAACTCGAATCGACCACATCAACACTCTGCTAGCCCCATTCGGGATCAAGCAACTCGTCAGAAGCGGTCTTGTCGCTATTCGGGTTAGAAGTTAGAGGTTTGAGGTTAGAGGTATCGGAGCCGCCTAACCTCAAACTTCCAGCCTCTAACTTCCAACCTCTAACTTCTAACCTATAACCAACCATGGCAACCATTTACTACACCAAAGACGTCAACCCCGAGCTGATTAAGTCGCTCAAAGTCGCCATCATCGGCTACGGCTCGCAGGGCCATGCCCACGCTCTTAACCTCAAGGACTCAGGAGTCGAGGTCTGCACCGCTCTCTACGAAGGTAGCAAAAGCTGGGCGAAGGCCGAAGAAGCCGGGCTACCGGTCAAAACTGTCGCCGACGCCACCCAGTGGGCGGATGTCCTCATGTTCTGCGTCCCTGACGTGCCGATGGCGAACATCTACAAGACCGGTGTCGAGCCAAATCTTCGCGATGGGCAGCTTTTGCTGTTCGCCCACGGTCTGAATATTCACTTCAACCTCATCGAGGTTCCTGCGAATGTCGATGTCGCCATGATCGCACCAAAGGGGCCTGGTCACCGACTCCGTGCCGAATATGTCGGTGGAGCGGGAATGCCCTGCCTCATTGCGGTTCATCAAGACCCTTCTGGGACGGCTAAAGAGAAAGCTTTGAGTTACGCTTGGGGAATAGGCGGAGCGCAGGCAGGAATCCTGGAAACCACCTTCAAGGAAGAGACCGAAACTGATCTCTTCGGCGAGCAAGCCGTCCTCTGTGGTGGCCTATCGGAGCTCATTAAAGCCGGATTTGAGACTCTGGTTGAAGCCGGATACCAGCCCGAAGCTGCGTATTTTGAGTGCCTGCACGAGACGAAGCTGATTGTCGACCTGCTTTACGAAGGCGGACTTAACTACATGCGTTACTCGGTTTCGGAGACGGCCGAATGGGGCGACTACGTCGCCGGAAACAAGGTCATCAACGCCGAGTCTCGCGCCGCAATGAAGGGTTTGCTCAAGGACATTCAAGATGGCACCTTCGCCAAGCGCTGGATCGCTGAGAACGAAGCTGGGCTACCCGAAATGAACCGCATTCGCGCCGAAAACCGAAGCCATCAAATCGAAAAGGTCGGAGCCGAACTGAGAGCAATGATGCCGTTCATAAAAGCCAAAGTTGCCCCATGATCGCACTCTCGTCTGATTTGGAAAAGTACCTCCCCAAGATCCGCAGCACGGCGGTCTACAACGTCGCGCGTCGCACCGCGACCGAGTTCGCCCCGGTTCTGAGCCAACGGCTCGGGAACCGCGTGTGGCTCAAACGAGAGGACCAACAACCGGTCTTCTCGTTCAAACTGCGGGGTGCCTACAACTTCCTAGCTAAAGCCGATCCGGCTTCGCTGGCCAAAGGAGTCGTCGCGGCCTCGGCGGGAAATCACGCCCAAGGTGTCGCGCTCGGGGCGCGTATTCTTGGAATCAAGGCAACAATCGTTGTTCCCGTAACCACACCAAGTGTGAAGGTTGAGGCGATTCGGCGACTCGGTGCAGAAGTCATACTGCATGGCGACACGTACGACGAAGCCTTCGCTCGGGCTAAGGAATTTGATCTTGTTTTCGTCCATCCATACGATGATCCTGACGTCATTGCAGGTCAAGGCACAGTCGGACTCGAACTAATCGAAGATATGCCAGTAACGCCCGACGCCGTCTTCGTTCCCGTTGGCGGTGGCGGTTTGCTCGCCGGAGTCGCTCTGGCAGTAAAAGCATTGAGTCCGTCCACCAAGGTCTACGGAGTTGAACCCGTGGACGCTGCCGCAATGTATCACTCGCTTGAATCGGGAGTTCGTGTCAAGCTCGATTCGGTTGGCTTATTCGCAGACGGCGTCGCCGTTCGGCAAGTTGGTGAAGAAAATTTTCGTATCTGCCGGGACCTTGTCGATGGGGTGATCTTAGTCGAAAATGACGACATCTGCGCTGCCGTCAAAGAAGTCTTTGAAGATCGACGGGCGGTTCTAGAGCCGAGCGGGGCCCTGGCCTACGCTGGACTCAAAGAGTGGGTGAAAACCACACAGACTTCAGAACTTAATCTCGTGGCGATCGCCAGCGGAGCGAATCTCAATTTCGACCGCCTCCGGCACATCTCGGAACGAGCTCAGATCGGTGATCGCCGTGAGGCGATTTTCGCGGTTCACATTCCCGAGCGACCGGGCGCGTTTGTCCAACTTTGCCAGGCCATCGGGAACCGATTGGTCACTGAATTCAACTACCGTTACGGTAATCCCGACCAGGCGACGGTCTTTGTGGGAATCGAGATCATCGACCAAAAGGACCGAGATCAGATCACTTTTAACCTGAAAACCAGCGGTTTCGAGTCGATTGACCTCACCGAGGACGAACTGGCCAAAACCCACATCCGGCATATGGTTGGTGGCCGAACTTCTCAAGAAATGGAAGAGCGATTCGTCCACGTCGACTTCCCTGAGCGGCCCGGAGCGTTGCTCAAGTTCCTCACCGGACTCGGCTCCGGATGGAACATCAGCCTCTTCCACTATCGTAACCACGGGACCGACCGGGGCCGAGTTCTCGCAGGAATTCAGATTCCTCTCGAGGACAAAGGCCTTTTTGATCAACGCCTTTCCGACCTCGGCTACACCTATACCGAAGTCACCGACCAACCCTCCCTCAAGTTCTTTTTATGAGCACATTTGACGTCAAACACAAATCTCGAACCATCTCCGAAGGGAGCGATAAGACTGCGAACCGCGCGATGCTCCGAGCGATGGGGCTTGGCGACAAGGAGCTTGCTCAGCCTTGGGTGGGAGTCGCAACCGTCTGGAGCGAGGCGACGCCCTGCAATGTCAACCTTGATGTCCAGGGTATTCACGTCGCAGAGGCGATCAACGCGAATGGCGGAACGGCTCGGCGTTTCAACACCATTTCGGTTGCTGATGGAATTGCGATGGGGCACGACGGAATGCGGATGTCCCTCATCAGCCGCGAGATCATTGCCGATTCGGTTGAGGCGATGATGCGCGGTCATTGCTATGATGCTCTGGTCGGTGTTGCGGGCTGCGACAAAAGCCTTCCGGGAATGCTGATGGTCATGGCTCGGCTGAACGTGCCGTCGGTATTCCTTTACGGCGGAACGATTATGCCGGGACGGCACCGGGACAAAGATGTGACTATTCAAGACGCTTTTGAGGCGGCAGGGTCTTTTGCTGCGGGAAAAATCGATGAGAAAGAGTTGCACTCAGTAGAGTGCGCAGTCTGCCCTGGAGCCGGAGCTTGCGGCGGGCAATACACCGCGAACACGATGGCTTGCGTGGCCGAGGCTCTCGGCATGACCGTTCTCGGCTCAAGTTCGCCTCCCGCGGAGTCGTCGGAGCGACTCTTGTTTTTGCAAAAGACCGGGTTGCAGGTTCTGGAGTCCCTACGGGCAGGGATCCTGCCCCGGCAGATTCTGACTCGTAAGGCTTTTGAGAACGCAATCATGGTCGGTGCCGCCACCGGTGGTTCGACAAACATTGCCCTGCACATTCCGGCGATTGCCCATGAGGTCGGGCTCGAGATCACTTTGGATGATATCGACCGAATCAGCCGGGCGACGCCGACTCTGGCGGACTTGCGACCAGGCGGGCGCTTCGTCATGCTCGACATGCACAAGATCGGTGGCGTCCCGGTTGTGCTCAAAGCGTTGCTCGAGTCGGGCCATCTCCACGGCGATTGCCTCTGTGTGAACGGAAAAACGATGACAGAGAACCTTGCCGACATCGCTCTCCCCGATGGCGAGGTCGTTCGAGACAAGGATCACGCCGTTGAGCCAACCGGAGGTCTTGTAATCGTTCGCGGCAACTTGGCTCCCGATGGAGCCGTCATCAAAACCACGGGCGTCAAGAAGCTGGCACATACCGGTCCGGCCCGGGTTTTCGACGGTGAGGAAGCTGCTATGAAAGCAGTTCAGAATCGTGAGATTCGTGCAGGCGACGTTGTTGTGATTCGCTACGAAGGCCCCAAAGGCGGACCGGGTATGCGCGAGATGCTTGGGGTAACGGCGGCAATCGTCGGTCAAGGTCTCGGCAACGACGTTGCACTGCTGACCGATGGGCGGTTTAGCGGTGCAACCAAAGGGCTGATGGTCGGCCACGTGGGACCCGAGGCCTTCGACGGCGGTCCGATTGCTTTAGTCCAGACAGGTGATACCGTGAGCGTGGATGCCGAGGCTGGGATTCTGTCGATGGCTGTTTCGGAGGCAGAGCTGGTCCATCGTCGGTCCAGCTGGAAACAGCCGGAGCCGTACGCGAATGGCGTACTGGCAAAGTACGTGAAGCTGGTTGGCCCGGCATGTCGAGGTGCGGTCACACACTGATTCAGTTAGCAGCTAGCAAACATCAGCTAACTGCTAACTACTTACTACTAACTGAAACCAAACACTTACTGATCGCACCAGCGATAGGCGTCAATGAGCTTTCGCTCGCCTTCTTTGCCGCCTTGGCTGTTGCCGTGCTCCATTCCAAGGACTCCAGTGAAGCCTTTCTTCTTGATATGTCGGAAGATGTTTTGGTAGTTGATCTCGCCCGAGAGAGGCTCTTTGCGACCGGGATTATCGCCGATTTGGAAGTAGGCAATCTCGGAGTAGGAGGCGTCCATATTGGGGATGAGGTTCCCTTCGTGGATCTGCTGATGGTACATGTCCATCAGGATCTTGCAGCTGGGCGAATTGACCGCTCGGCAGATCTCAAATCCTTGCGCCATCTTGCTGAGGAACAAGCTCGGGTGATCGCGGAAGTTCAGGGGTTCAAGCACCATCACAAGACCGTGTGGCTCAAAGATTTCGCTTGCGTAGCGCAGCGATTCAACCACATTTGCGGTCTGGTAACCCATTTCCAAGCGGTAATCAATCGTTCCGGGAACGACAGTCATCCACTTAGCGTTGACCCGCTTAGCGCAGTCCACGGCGACCCGGCACTCATCAAGGAACTTCTTACGCGAATCTGCATTGCCAGTGGAAAGCGTTGCGCTCCAAGCAGTTCCGAGGTTGACGACGAAGACACCCATCGTAATCCCCAGGTCGGTCATGGCCTTGGCAAGCTTCTCCTGGTCTTCCACAGATCGACCAGCCATCCCATTGTCTTCCCAAGCAGTGAATCCTTCGTCGGCAGCGAACTTCAGCTGATCGATATCTGACTTCGCATGATTGGAGAACATGCCAAAGTGAGGACCGTATTTTGCCTTGAATTTTTCGCCCCGAAGCGACTTGCCGATTTCTGTGATTGCGTCCATTTTTCCAACCGTGATGGCGGCTCCCGCCGCCATCAGTTCTCGTCTCGTGAAGTCCATCAGTACACGCCTTTAGTCAAACCAGGAACCGCTACTGCCGGAACGGACAGGTCAGTGAATCCGAGGGGATTTGGCATCAGGCTAACTTGCGAGTTAAGTGCCTTCTCCCAGGTGACTTCTTCGCCCGAGTAAGCACTCATTCGGCCCATGATCGCAGTCAGGGTGCTTTCGGCAACCTGGACGCCTTCATTGAAACCTTCATTCGCCTTGATTGACTTGTAAAGGCGGCCATGCTCCAACTGGTAGGGATTTGGGCGATCGCCTTCGAATCGCCAGGCCTTCTCGCCTCGGATTCGGGTGTTGCCGTCGCTCTGACCCTTCGAGCCAATAATCTGCTCCGAGACTCGCGAGGCACAACCATCGGCTTGGCGGCAGTAGCTCATCATCTTGACGCCGTTGGCATATTCGTACTCCGTTGCAAAGTGGTCGAAAACGTGACCATAAGCCGCGTCCGTTCGCGTTTGGCGTCCACCCATGGAGGTCGCCTTGACAGGGTGAGCACCCATGACCCAGTTGCAAACATCCAGGTTGTGTACGTGCTGCTCAACAATATGGTCTCCACCGACCCAAGTGTAGTACAGCCAGTTTCGGATCTGGGTTTCGACATCGGACCACGATGGCTGGCGAGGGTTGAGCCAGAGTCCGCCCTGGTTCCAATAGCAGTTCATCTGAAGAACGTCACCCATCACGCCGTCCTTGATGGCCTTAATGCACTGGTTGTAAGCGACGTCGTGGCGGCGCTGAGTTCCGGCGACAACGCTCAGGTTTTTGGCCTTTGCTGCGGCGGCGGCTTCCATGACCATTCGGATTCCGGGGCCATCAACTGCGACCGGCTTCTCCATGAAAACGTGCTTGCCCGCAGCAACGGCGGCCGCGAAGTGGATCGGTCGGAATGCGGGAGGGGTGGTGAGGATGACGACGTCCACATCGGTCGCAAGGACTTGCTTATAGGCATCGAATCCGCTAAAGAATCGGCCTCCTACCTGACATCGGTTGCCAAGATCTTTCTTGAGACCATTAAACGAACTCTCGAGTCGGTCGCCAAACAGGTCTGCGATGGCGTGGACCACTGCGCCAGGTTCAGCCGCAAGGTTATCCCGGATTGCGCCGCTTCCGCGTCCGCCGCATCCAATCAGTCCGACTTTGATCGTCGGTTTGTCTTGAAAAACTCCGCCCGCAAAGGACGTGCTACTGAGTGCTGCGGCAGCTCCGCCGACAAGCACTTGGCGTCGAGTGATATCCATCACTCGCTAGGTTATCCCACTACTTTGTGCAAACGAGTCGCAAACCGATAAATTGTCCGTTTGCGAGCCACCATTTGCTCTTTGGGGTCTGCGGGTCAGCATCGTTCCAAGCTGGCGTTTCGGGTTGCCAATAGTCTTGTTTGAGGTCTTTTGGCTTGGTTCGCCATGACCCGCCAGCGACTCCTTTCGCCTCTTTGTCGAGGGTCCACTCGGCGACGTTTCCGAAGCAATCGAAGAGACCAAAAGCGTTGGGCTTTTTGGAGGCGACTTTGTGGGTCGTATCTTCGGCGTTATCCCAATGCCAACTTGTCTCTTCCGGATTGGCTGGCGAAGCTCCGGCAATGTATTCCCATTCGGCCCTGGTGGGGATTCGATAGTTCTTGCCGGACTTCTTGGAGAGCCACTTACAGAACTCTTGCGCTGAGTTCAGAGAGATACAGATTGCGGGAAATTCGTGGTGTCCAAAGCCGATGAAAATCGCCGCGTAAGGGCGACTTGGACGAGAAATCGCGTCGGGTCGGACAGTGGTTCGCTCCTCAATTGTTTGGTCTTTCTGCAGGTACCAGATATCGTAAATTTGGAAAGGCACCTCGGTTTGCGAGGCGTACAGTCCCTTGATCTGGGTTCCCTTGTGCTCGCCATCCGGGATTCGAACCATTTTGAAACTCACTTCCTGCACCGGAAACTCTTCTGTAAACGTTTCCTGCTGGAGGACGGCGGCGGCAAGGAGTGTGGTGAGCATCTTAGATTCAGGTTTCAGACGAGCCTAGGTTCACTCAGGTTCGCTGAGAACCTATCTATTATGCTTCGCGAAGATGTGGTACTTGCAGGTCTTGGTTTCTTCTAACGACAATGTTCGTCACGCATTAGCCGCCGTTTTTCATCGCCTCTCGCATCCGCGCCTCGGCATCGCTAGACCAATATCCACACTCGAGCTGGAAGAAAACTGAAGTGTAGGGCTGGATATGCGGAGTCTTGATGAGCAGAACCTTGAACGTCTTTCCGGCCTCATCCAGCTTGGCGATGATGTCCTCGTGAAGCTCGCGAGCCACATCTTTCCCTTTCAGGAGTCCGTCTAGCGACTTTCGGTAGGCTGTGATGCCCTTTGCATCCGCTTCAGGAACGAACTGAAGCTCCTTATCAACCATGATCGTTGGGCGGACGTGCTTGGTCTTGGAGAGAGCCTGCATCACGATCTTTACGGCTTCTAACTGGGACATGTTGACGGTAATCGTCTCGATTCCCTCTGCCGTTTGCAGGGGGTAGGCGGAGTCCGCAATGACGATCCAGTTTCGGTGACCAAGGGCTGGGAGTTTTGCTTTAAGCAACGTCTCGAGCGAGGGAGCTTGGGCGACAGCAGAAGCGGCCACTAACAACAGCGGAAGAAGAATGTGAGCCTTCATGCTCACACTATAGGCGCAGAGTCGATGCCTTGGCAAGTGAAGTTGGTTAAACTGGCTCCGTGCTTCTCGCCGCTGCTGTCGTGATGTCGAACCTCGCTCGAATCGACCGAACTCCCACCGAATTGGTTTTGACGAATGGGCTGGTGGAACGCCGAATCCACTTAGATCGATTCGTGACTACGACTTCGCTGCGTCGATTGGATACGGGAAACGAATACGTCCGCTCAGTGGAGCCCGAAGCAGTTCTACAAATCGATGGTCAGCCGGTGCTTCTAGGCGGAACAACCGCACCGCCGAATCGAGCATTCTTGGACCCCATTTGGCTCAAATCGCTAAAGTCAGACGAAAAATCGCTTCGCTTTGTTGGTCTAGAAGAAGTCCCTCTGATGCGCCCGGTGCCGAATGAATCGACTGTAAAGGCTCCGTGGCCCAGGAAAGGAAAGGCAGTCATGCTTTACTTCAAAAGCGAAGTTCTCACTGCCGCGATTCGCTACGAGATTTACGACGACTTACCCGTACTGTCCAAGCAAGTCGAGATCGTGAATCGAGGTCCTGCTCAGATTCGGCTCGATAAGATTTCGAGTGAACGACTCAGCGTGGTGGAAGGAGAGAGCAACGTGGAGGCTGCCCGCGCCTGGCGGTTACCCAACATGACCGCACTAACCGACATGGCCTTTGGCGGAGGCACGGTTGACGCGGGTTCGGCGGTGCATTGGGAGGTTGATCCTCGGTACGACACCCAGGTGAGCTACGAGTTGAAAACTCCTGCAGTGTTGGACATCCATCCGCCCGTCGGTCCTGGTCTAGATTTAGCGCCGAATGAGAATTTCAAGTCGATTCGGTCCTACTTGGTGCTTCACGCTTCCGATGAGCGCGAAAAGAAAACGCTGGATGTCCGGCAGTTCTTCCGAAGTTTTGCCCCTTGGACAAACCAGAATCCCCTCATGCTCCATATCGTCTCGACTGACGATAACAAGGTGAAGGCAGCAATTGACCAGGCCGCGGAGTGCGGGTTCGAGATTGCAATCCTTAGCTTCGGTAGCGGGCTAAACATGGAGGACACCTCACCCTCCAACATCAAGAAGTTCAAGAGCCTGCGTGAACATGCAACCTCTAAAGGCGTGCGATTGGGGGGATATTCACTGCTGGCCAGTCGTCGGATTGATGACCAGAACGACGTGATCAATGTCAAAACTGGGAAAACGGGCGGAACCATCTTTGGCAACTCGCCCTGTTTGTGCTCGAAATGGGGCTTAGAGTATTTCGAACGCCTGAAGACGTTCATTACCGAGACCGGATTTGAGGTTCTGGAGCACGACGGCAACTACCCGGGAGACGCATGTGCCTCGACAACCCACCCCGGCCATCGCGACTACCAGGACTCGCAGTGGAAGCAGTGGAAGTTGATCACCGAATTTTACGGCTGGTGCCGCTCGAAGGGCGTTTTTCTTAATGTGCCGGATCTGTACTTCTTGGCGGGTTCGAACAAGACGGGAATGGGATACCGGGAGACAAACTGGTCGCTTCCGAGAGAGCAACAGCACATTCATGCTCGCCAAAACCTCTTCGACGGAACCTGGGACAAGAACCCTTCGATGGGATGGATGTTTGTTCCTCTGGTGGAGTATCACGGTGGCGGAGCCGCTGCGACTATTGAGCCGCTGAAGGATCACCTGTTGGACTATGAGCTCCACTTAGCGAACAACTTTGGATTTGGGGCCCAGGCTTGCTATCGAGGTATGAGGCTGTATGATTCGCCCGAGACCAAGGCAATGGTGCTACGCATGGTCGGCTGGTACAAAAAGTACCGAGAGATTCTCGAGTCCGATGTTGTCCACCTGCGGCGCGCCGATGGACGTCGCTTGGACTTCATTTTGCACGTGAACAACGCTTCTTCGCCAAAGGCGATGCTAGTTGCCTACAATCCGACTGGTGAACGGTTATCAGAAGTTGTTAAAGTACCGATGAAGTCCGGATCTGTTAGGGTGCGAGAGCGAGAGTCCCGGTCATCAACAATGAAGGTGACGAACGGTAGCATCCAGATAAAGCTGGATATTCCCGCCAAAGGCTGGACTTACTATCCCATTGACTGAAAGTGGTTACCTTCTGAGTCTCAGGAGCTTGGTTAGACTTGCAAACGCAGATTTTCGACCGTAGTTTGCATCGAGAATGAGCGCGGCGCCTCGGGTGCCATTCGTGAAACCCGGAATCCAGCTTCGGCGATCCGTGATGCCCCACATCTGAATGCCTTTGCAACGCGAACTCGAAAGTCCGAGTTTGAAGACATTGTCGTAGACCTTTGACTGAACGACGAGATCGGACGCCGTGACTGGCACGATTCCGAAAAGGGGGTTGTTGGATGGGTACTGGACGACGGGCATCGAAATATCCAATTCGGTGATTTGCCAGTCATAGTTGTTTAGCTCAAACTTGTTGACCACCTGATAGTGGGCATCGTTAGGCGCGATGGACTCGTTGATCCAGATGTGATACTGAAGTCCGATTCCATCGACCCTGGCACCGCTTTGTCGGACGAAGTTGCAAAGAGCGATCGCAGAGTCCGCTTTCCAGCCACCGCGTTCAAGGTTGTAATCGTTGTAATAGAGCTTTGCGTCAGGATCAGCTTCGGCGGCATATTTGAATGCTAGAACCAGGAATTCGGTCCCGAGTTTGCGATACCAGAACGAGTTTCTGAGATTGAATGGTCGTGAACTTTGGCTGTCTCCGATGGCCTCGTTGATGACGTCCCACATCGCAATTTTGCCTTTGTAGCGACCAGCGGTCGCATAAATGTAGTCGCGCAGCAGGTCTCTAACTTGTTGGGTGGTCAGCTGCGGCTCCATGTCGAGAAGCCATTGTGGAGTCGTGTACCCTGGCTCATTTGGATACAGCAGAACGTGTCCGCGAACCTTCATTCGGTTGGCCTGAGCCCATCCGGTCTGACCGGGAGCACCAAGCAGGTAGTCGGGTTTTGAAAAATCGTAGTTATTGATTCCCTTCCAAATTGAGGCAGGCTTGAGGTCGTTCTCAGGCCCAATCATGTTCATATTTCGAGCGATAGCGTTTCGGTAAGAGCCGTTATCTGCATTATTTTTGATGAGGTCAGACTGAACCGCGGTGCTGAGATTGAGTTTGATTCGGTCGGCGTCTCGGCGAAGCCCGATTTGTAATGATTGTCCGGCCAGAACGGCACAAGTAACGGTTGCGATCATAAGTCAGAATCCCTTAGCGGAATCTTAGCAGGTTTCGTGCCAAGCCGCAATGCTAGTTCTTCCTGGTCTGCCGAGTGGCACACGTTGGGCAGATTCCGAACTTGGCGTTGTAGACCGATTGGCAGCACGGACAAAACAAGTCTCCGTCGGGATCGACTTCAGGAACTTCCGATTCGTCATAACGACCTTCCAAAACCATCTCGCGAAGATCCTCAAGATCATACTTTCCGGGACCGAATCGCTTGTAAACATAGATTCCGATACTGGCTAAGAATGGCGGTACGGCGAGTACAAGCAGCACCCGGGAAAGCAGTCCTGTCGGCCAGAGCAAGCCACTTGCGATGCAAAACAGAGCACTTATCGCGACTAGTTGTAGCGGCTTCAAACGTAAGGGCAAGAGCTAGTCCTCGTCTCGCGAATAGCCGCTGGATCGATCGAGGTTGCGATAGCGGGCAAAGGCGGGCTGGAAGCCGAGCATGACTTTTCCAACCGGGCCGTTTCGGTGCTTGGCAATGATGACCTCGGCTTCCTGGACCTCATCGTAAGATTCAATCTCGGGCTTGTGCTCTTCTTTTGCTTTGTAATACGAGTCTCGGTAGAGCAGCATTACCATGTCAGCTTCTGCCTCGATCGAACCTGATTCACGGATGTCCGAGAGCTGAGGTCGTTTGTCGTCGCGATTCTCCACCGCACGAGACAGCTGAGAAAGAGCAATCACTGGGATGTCCAGTTCTTTCGCCATCGACTTGCATGCGCGGGCGATTTCTGAGATTTCTTGGACGCGGTTTTCGGTCTTCTTGGAGCCTCGCATGAGCTGGAGGTAGTCGATGATGACCATGTCCAAGCCATGCTCCGCCTTGAGACGACGGCACTTTCCACGCATCTCCATCGGTGTGATGTCGCTGGCGTCGTCGATGTATATCGGCATCGAGTACAGCGTCTCACAGGCATCGGCGAGACCGAGATACTGCTTCTCGGAAAGCCCCTTATCGGACTTAAGCACACCCATTGAGATTCCACTGACCATGGAAACCATACGTCGCGTAAGCTGAATCGAACTCATTTCGAGCGAGAAGATGGCAATCGTTCCCTTTTTGCCTTCCCGGCGGACGCCCTGGGCAACGTTGAGGGCAAAGTCCAACACCAACGACGTTTTTCCCATCGCGGGACGAGCTCCTATGATGACGAAGTCGCCGGGATAGAAGCCAGTTGTGATACGGTCGAGATCAATGAATCCAGTGGGCAACCCAAACAGAGGCTTGCCGCTTTCGACGATCTTGTCGACATCAACAAAGAACTCCTTCGCTAGCGACGACACGTGTGCGAACTGCTTTCCGAGCCGGCGGCGCCCGACTTCAAAGATCTCCTGCTCGGCACGCTCCACTTTGTCGTCAACCGTATCAATGTCCGGATTGACGACATGGCCCTGGATGTTCTTTGCTGCAACGTCGAGGCGACGCAAGGTCGCCATGTCGATCACAATGTCGGCATAATACTTCGCGTTCGAAATTGCCGGGGCTTGAAGCTCGATATCGAACAAATAGCTTTGCCCGCCAACTTCGGTTAACAGACCTCGTTCTTGAAGTTCGACCCGAACGGTCAAGTGATCTATCTCTCGGTGATTCGAGTTCAGTTGCCGAATTGCTCGGAAAATGATCGCATGAGCTGGGCGGTAGAAATCGTCCTCATTCAGAACCGCAAGAACTTCATCAACTGCCTTCGGCGATTGCAACATACACCCAAGCACCGCCATTTCGGCCTCAATGCTGTAGAGGGCTTGGCGGGAGAGGGGGTCGACGATCACTCCTGAAAGTATAAACCTTTCGATGCAGAATCAGTCGTGAACTTGCCCCCAACAAAACGGGGAAAACTCTACGCCGAAAGGTCAACTCGACGCACGCCAAGCATCGCAAGAATCTTCTGCCAGACCGAAGGCTTAGTTGCCGGAATCACGGCTTCCATCAAACCGGGGCAACGCTCTAATAGATCATCGAAGGAGCTCGCAATCGCAATAGGGTCGTTCTCAAACTCGCCGTGCCAAGAACAAACGAAACATGAACTGACCTCAACCGAGTTGATTCCTCCGCAAAGCGGGCAGACCTTGAACTGGGTTGCGAGTGAGCTTGCGGAACGGCTGATGTCTTCCATGACCAAGAAAACATGATTGGCTTTTCGAGCCTCAAAAACAATGGCTTCGTTGCGATCCATGTGAATTTCTCTGATTACGTGCTACGAGGTGAAGTTCCATCGCATTTCTACCGATGGGACTATGGGTAATATAGCCCTAGCTATGAAAAACGGAGCCGACGAGATCATCCATTCGGTGTCGACAGACGCTCCGTCCCGTCGCGCTCGGTTTTTGCGCTTTCTGGGACCGGGGTTCCTTGTCAGCGTGGGATACATGGATCCGGGCAACTGGGCGACTGACCTTGAAGGGGGCTCGCGCTTCGGTTACACGCTGCTCTGGGTAATTCTCGCCAGCAATCTGATGGCCATTTTGCTTCAGACCCTGTGCGTTCGGCTGGGACTTGGAGCTGGGATGGACTTGGCTCAGGCATGCAGGGCGGTGTTCAAGAAGCCACTTGCGGTCCTGCTTTGGATTCTCGCGGAGATCGCGATGATTGCTACCGACGTCGCAGAAGTGATCGGCTCCGCCGTGGCATTGAATCTCCTGTTTGGGCTCAACAAGGTGGCAGGAGTTGTCATTACTGGCCTCGATGTACTCCTTCTCCTTGGCCTGATGAAGTTTGGTTTTCGCAAGTTGGAGGCCCTGGTCATCGTCCTGGTTGGCACAATCGCGGTTTGTCTGTTTATCAACGTTTTCAAGTCCTCGCCCGAGTGGGGTTCGGTGGCATCGTCCCTGATTCCGCGTGAGAAACCCAGTGGTGATGCGTTGCGGATCGCAATCGGAATCATCGGGGCCACGGTCATGCCCCACAATCTCTACCTGCACAGCTCTGTCGTGCAAAGTCGCCAAGTCCCTGAAGAACGGAAGCACGAAGCAATCAAAGCTGCGACCTGGGATACCGTAATTGCCCTCGGCGCAGCGTTCTTCGTTAATGCTGCGATCCTCGTTCTTGCGGCTTCGGTTTTCCACAAGGGCGGTGAAACGGTTGCGAGCTTGGAGAAGGCGCATGAGCTGTTGACTCCCACCCTGGGTCCGGCGGCAGCAGCTCTCTTCGCAGTGGCGCTTTTAGCTTCGGGCCAGTCTTCGACTATCACTGGCACAATGGCCGGCCAAGTGGTGATGGAAGGCTTCATGAGCTGGAAAATCAAGCCTGCCTATCGCCGAATGATTACACGTGGGATCGCGTTGGTGCCTGCCATATTGATTGTTACGCTGACAGAAGGCAAAGATATCGATGGCCTAGTTCTATCCCAAGTGATTCTCTCGCTACAACTTCCATTTGCAATCTTTCCGCTGGTTCTGATCGTGGCGAGCAAAGCCTCACTCGGAGAGTATGCCGCTCCAAGGTGGATGACGGTTTTGGGAATCCTTATCGGTGGGATCATTACGCTGCTTAATGTCAACTTTATGGCGGACAAGTTTGGCTGGCCACTCATTCTTGGCGGGGCACTAGCGGTTCTGAGTTTTGTATACTGGGCACAGTTCGTTTACCGGGCGAAGGACCAGACTGTTGCAAGCTGAACGAACTAACCGAGTACAGTCCGCCGCGAATCTCTCTTTTGCGTTCAACCTTATCCAGACTGGGCTCAAGCTAGCAGGTGCTCTCCTCACCGGCTCGATCAGTCTCCTCAGTGAGGCTCTCCACAGCGTGAGTGATGTCATTTCCTCGTTCGTTTCCCTAGTAAGCGTTCGAGCAGCGGCAGCTCCTCCAGATGACGAGCACCCTTATGGGCACGGAAAAATTGATACTCTGGCCGGGCTAAGCGAAGCCATTATTCTCTTTCTTTTCGCACTTTACACGGCAGGAATGGCGATACTTCACTTTTTCGAGAAGCCTGTGGTTGCAAAGCTTGATTGGGGGATCGGGATTGTTTCGATATGCGCCGCGGTAGGGTTTTTGGTGATGCGGGTGGTTCAGCGAGCGGGCAAAGAAACCGGTTCCTTTGCCTTGCTCTCGAACGCTCAACACATTCAAGTTGATATCGTCACCACCCTGGGCGTAATCGCTTCTTTACTCGTCACAAAATTTGTGGGCTGGCAATACGCAGATCCAACATTTGCTTTGGGGCTTTCTCTGTGGCTCGGATTCTCCTCCGTCAAAATGATTCATGCCGCTTTCGATCAGGTCATCGACAAGCATATCGATCCCGAGGAACTTTCATTAATTCAGGGAATCTTGAACGAAGAACCTGATCTGATCAGCTACCACAAGCTACGAACCCGCCATTCAGGGGAACATCATTTCGTCGAGTTGCACATCGTAGTCCCTCGCGACTGGACCGTTGTTCAGGCCCACGATCTAGCGGATCGAATTGAAAAACGTATCGAAGCTGAGTTGAATCCGTGCATCTGTACGATTCATGTCGACCCAGATGTCCCGAGTACCAGCAACTTTACGGGTAACGATCCAAGCTAAAAACGGAACAATCCTCAATGGGATGATTGACTGGCTGGTCTATTTAGCTACCGGAGGGGTCTTGGGCGCAGTAATCGCGTTCGTCATCGCACTATTCAAAGTCGGCCCGGGTAAGCCAGACTTCCCGTTCGGCAAAGTCGCCTTCGCTTGCATCTTTTTGACGCTCACTCTGCCATATGCGTACATGTGGTACATGGGCAAGACGCACAAAGCGGCAATTGTTCCCGTGGTCAAATCATACTTCTTGACGGCAGATTGTCCACTGGAAGGCAAGATCGAAGAGATTCGAGTCATGCACGTTTCCAAGTCAACCGCGTACGTACTGTTGGTCAGTCAGGAACCAGAGAGCTGGGGCGGCTATGATCACCCCATCATGCGACTCAAGCTGGCTCGCAATAAGAAGACGGGCAAGTGGTTTGTCGATAAAGATGAAGTTCTCCGTTCAGCGCGTCTCAACAAAGATGAGATGATCTGGCCACCTTTCAAATAGCTTGCTAGTACAATCCGGCTAATGACGCCAACACTGTCGTTCTTCGGCGCAACCCGGACGGTCACGGGTTCCAAGCACCTCCTCAAAGTGGGTAAAGCCCAAATACTTATCGACTGCGGTCTGTTTCAGGGTGCAAAAGAGCTTCGAGACCTCAACTGGGATCAGTTCCCCTTCGTTCCTCATGAGCTGGATGCAGTCGTCCTTACGCATGCTCACACAGATCATATCGGGATGCTTCCCCGGTTGGTGAAAGATGGCTTTACCGGACCAATATTCGCGACAGCGGCGACGATTGCTCTCTGCCGAATCTCTCTTCCCGACTCTGGACGCCTGCAAGAAGAAGAAGCAAGATTTCAAAACAAGAAGGGGCTTCGCGCCGGAGCCGAGCCTCTTTACACAGAGGAAGACGCCTACCGCGCGCTCAAGTTGATGAAGCCGGTCAAGTATCACGAAAGGCACGATTTACCAGGTGGAGCGAGTTGGGTTTACAAACCGGCGGGGCACATCCTCGGCTCAGCATTCGTCGAGATGGCTCTGCCGAACGGCGAGATTCTCCTGATGAGCGGAGACTTGGGTCGCTACGACACCCCAATCATCAAAGACCCGGAAGTTGTTGATTACTGCGACTATTTGGTTATCGAGTCTACATACGGAAACCGGCTTCACTCCGATGAAGACCCGATGGCTCGTCTGGAAGAAGCATGTGCTTGGGCTTGGCAGAACGGCGGAACGATTCTGGTGCCCTCCTTTGCGATTGGTCGAACTCAGGAGTTGATGTACTACTTCAAGCAGCTTCAGGATGCTGGACGAATGCCCCGAATTCCGATCTTCATTGACTCGCCGATGGCAGTCTCAGCAACCCACGCTTACGCTCAGGCAAAAGAAGAACACGACGATGAGATGAAGATTTCGATCGCTGAAGGATCAAGCGAACTTGAACCTGCAAACCTCAACTATGTTCGAGACCGCGAACAATCCAAAGCTCTGAACCGACAGGACGGTCCGCAAATCGTGATCAGTGGATCGGGGATGGCAAACGGCGGGCGTATCAAGCACCACCTCCGAAACCGGCTTGGCAACGAGAACACTCTGGTTCTTTTCACCGGCTACCAAGCCGAAGGAACCTTGGGGCGAGACCTGATCGAGGGCCAACCCACCGTCTCAATCTTTGGTGAGGACGTGACGGTTCGAGCGAAAGTAGACAAGCTCAATTCGCTTAGCGCTCACTGCGATCAGAAGGAAATGATGAACTGGCTGAGCTTCTACCGAACCCCACCAAAGAAGACCTTCATCGTCCACGGCGAGCCCGAAGCCCAAGACGTGCTCGCGGCCAAAATCAAGGACGAACTCGGCTGGGAAGTCGAGATTCCTGAATTTGGATTCACGGCTGAGCTGGGCAACTAGTCAATTGCTTACTCGCCAAGGGTGATGATCTCACCCTTGGCGGTAATGCCCTTTCCGCCTTTGAGGGCTTCCTTCATCGGGTCGCCGGAAGCGTTCTTGGATGTAAGTGAGCTCTCAAAAAACAGAACCGCCTTCTCGTCTTTAATGTCCCCCTTGTACTTTGAAGCTACTGCCGAGTTGATCGCGTAACCATAGGAACCAGATTGACCATACAGGTCAGGGCGAACAAGCTTCTTTTCTGCCTCGCCTTTGGCTAGGTCACCTGTTTTAAGTCGAGGGAGCAAATCGTCCATCCAGGTAGCGGCGTCTGGGAACTTCTCTTCGCTCTGGTGAAAAACTTCAGCGGCGGTATGAAGAGCCTTGAGATGAGCGATGGTGTCGCCCTCGAACTTTGCATTCGCCTCATTCTTTTCGAGGATTCCCGTCTTCAGCAAATCTCGAACAGCATCCCCCGCTGGACTAAACCATGCGATAGCACTGGCGAGCACCACGAATACTCCACACCCTGCCGCTAGCTTCTTGCCCTTGACCACAATTTGATTCTGACACAGTGGCCAATCATCAGACTTTTCGGTACCCCGAAGACGAGGCATGTCTCTTCAAAGGTATTTCTCGTTTCCTAGTAAAAGTGGTAGAGAGAACTTTGTGGCTACAAGGAAAACAAGCGGTATGAGCCCACTCCATATCCGACGGCGCTCTCGCCGAGGATTTACTCTTATCGAAGTAATGATCGGCATCGTGCTGTCAGGCATGGCCGTTGCGACCCTGGCAACCCTTATTCCCATAGCGACGAAAGGCCAACGAGCCAGTCGTGAGTACCTCCAGATGACGGATGTTGCACAGGCCAAAATGGACCGACTGAAAGACCTGGGATATGGACGTCTCAACTCTGACGAGATCGTCGCTGCAGGTGTCGGAACTCTTGAGTCCGAGAACGTTTACAAATTCACACTTCAAGGTGGCGTTGACTCGGTAACTAACGCCACTGGAACGATCACGATTTCCGACTACAATTCGGACATCAAGAAAGTTGTTGTGGCTCTGACCTGGAAGTCCGGCGGCTCAACTCAGACTCCGAGCTCCTACGAACTACAAGGATTGATTGCAAGACAATGAAACGCAAACGAGCATTTACTGTCGCTGAAACCCTGACCGCTGGTGGAGGGGCCGTTGTTGTCGGTGGCATTGCACTTGCCGGATTCCTCGCAACTTCGTCCGCCTCGTCTATGGCCAACGCCAGATTCAGCTCTTCAAGAGAGATCTACAAGCTGTCTGTGATTCTGCGTAAAGACATTGAACAGGCCGAAAGCCTCGAAGTTGTGAGCAGTGGCAACATCAAGCTCAACTCCAAGGATGCCACCACTGGTGTAGTGACTGTCATCGAATACAAGCTAACCACGAGTACACCTCCTAGAGTTCAACGGCTTGTTGGAGGAACGGCGGATCCACAGTTGAATACAGCACTTTCCTCCTTCACATTCACAAAGGTCAACGATGGGTGCTTGACATATCAACTGAACTTCCCGGCAACTTCGACCGAACCGATGGTTCGTTACAAGGGTGAAGTCCGACTACGAAATTGGATAAAGAAATGAAAAGACAACGTGGAAGCGCACTCATGATTGGAATGACAGCCGTGTTCGGCTGCATGATGATCGGCATGTCAGTTGTTGGACTCCAGACCGCGGAGACCTACAAGGCCCAACGAGTTCGAAAACAGGCCCAGGCATTTGCTCTTGCCGAATCAGGGATCGAATATGCCCAAAGATGGTTGCTTAATCAAGCGGCGCCACCCGCTGGCTCGCAAACAATTCCCCTGTTGGATAACCCTATTCAGCTCGGCCCTGGCACATTTACGGTATCGGTCATCCCAGACACCAGCAATCAGAACAAGCCGCTGAAGATCTACGTGCTCAGGGCAACAGGTTCAGTAGGAGGCATCACTCAGAACGTTGACGTTAAGATGCGGTCGCAGTCGTTTGGACGCTACGCTTACTTCTCGGATCAAGAATCAGCCAACCCAATGACGAACCCGATCTGGTTTGGCCGAAGAGACAAAATCCGCGGACCGTTCTTTACAAATAACTCCAACTCCTCATATACAAATATTGACAATACTGATCCCGATAACCCTATCTTTGAGTCAACGGTTGATATGAACGGGGATGAGATCAACTACATGCAGGCTGATCCTGTGACCGATGCAGACTACTTAGAGATTTTCAAACTCGGTCGGGGGGCGGTCAAGCTTTCGGTCGATCGTATTGAGTTGCCCACGACAACCTCAATTCAGGCCAACGCAGCCTGGGGTTCCACGGCTGGTCACCCGACTGATAACGGTGTTTATGTTCAGGCATCGGGAGGTGTTTACGTGGTGGGGAATGCGAGCATGTTGCTGGAATCACCGTCGGCACACGTGCAGGTCCTCAAGATCACCCAGGGTTCAGTTACGACTCAAGTCACAATTGACTTACAGAATAACCTTCGGACGGTGACTTCACCTTCGGGGACAGTGAATCATAACGGCCTGGGCACAGGCGTTGTCTTCGTCACCGGGGATATCACGAGCCTTAGGGGACAGATGGCGAACTCAATCACTGGAACGAATCCCGTCAAAAGCGCGATGACAATCGCTGCCGACGCCGCCGCAGGGAGAACTATCACCCTGTCCGGTGACCTCGCATATCGAACAACTAACAACCCGGCGGTAGCGCCTGATCAGGGAGTTAACCTCGTCGCAGGGATCATGGGCCTCTATGCTAACCGAATTCGGGTCGGAACGGCAGCCGGATCAGACGTACGCATTGATGCACTTGTGATGGCAGGAGCGGGGAATCGAACGGATGGAGGTTTTGGTGCGGACGCTTTTGATACGAGAAGTACAGGAGACCTCATCATCAACGGAGGCCTTATCCAAAAAGTTCGCGGCGCAGTTGGCACATTTAGAGGGAACACCCAGGTGTCCGGATTCACTAAAGACTACTACTACGATGATCGAATGATGGACACTCCGCCGCCGTTCTTCCCTACTACCGGCAAGTACGACATGCTGAGTTGGAAACAGTTTTAGTCGAGGCGTACAAATGGTAAGCCCGCCAAGTCTCCTGACTAGGCGGGCTTTTTTTGTTTGAATCGGGTTGTTTACCATTTCCAAACAGCTTCCAAACATCAATGTATGACCCTTTGCCAACAGTTCACCAAGGATGCTGAACTGGAGAAACAAAGGAGAAAACATGAAAGGCCAGAAAACAATCACCGGCTTCGGTGCAATCTCGGCAATCGCCTTGTTCGTGGTGGGTGCGTGCGGCGGAAGCGGCACTGCGGACATCGCGGGTGAGGCAGATCTGCGTACCATTCCCGACGATGCGTCGGCGGTGCGCTACACGTTAGGAAGCAAGCTAGCAAACCTCTCCGGGCAGGACTCGACCGACTTTGAAGAAGGTCTCGTTGCTTTTTCGAGCAACGAAGGACCGGCGGATGGACTCGGTCCAGTGTTCAACGGAGAATCATGCGGACAATGCCACTTCCAAGGCGCGATAGGAGGTGCGGGAAATGATCTCGCGCTGACGCGTGTCACCCGGATCGGTGGACTCGTGGACGGTAAGTATAGCGACCTGGAACACCTCGGCGGTCCAGTGATCCAGTCTCGCTCGAACCGAGAATTCAATCCCGCATTCCCACACGGACGCGAGTTCGTGCCCGCCGAAGCGAAGTTTGTGTCGCAACGGATCACAACGCCGCTCTTCGGACTTGGGTTGATCGAGGCCATTCCCGAATCGGAAATCGTCGCCCGATCTCAACGCAAATTCGGCGACGGAGTGGCAGGAGCCGTCAACTGGGTCACCCACCCCGTCACTGGTAAAAAGGAGGTCGGCAGATTTGGTTGGAAGTCCCAAATTTCAACAATCGAAGTGTTCGCTTCGGATGCATACGTCAACGAAATGGGAATCACAGTTCCCATCTTTCAAGACGAACAAAAGCCACAGGGCAACCCGATTGCGCCTGGAGCTGATCCCGTGGGCGAACCGGAGGACGCCGAAGATGTCGAGCTCTTCATTTCGTTCATGAAGTTCTTGGCACCACCAACACGATCTCCACTCTCGATCCTGGCCCAGCAAGGTGAAAAGCTGTTTGGCACCACGGGTTGCGCTAACTGCCATGCCCCTCAATACAAGACTGGAGCGAACATCAATCCGGCCCTCAACAACCAGGATGTCAACCTCTACTCCGACCTTCTTGTTCACAAGATGGGATCTGGTTTAGCTGACGGAATCATTCAAGGCGTAGCCCAAGGTGATCAGTTCCGGACTGCTCCTTTGTGGGGGCTATCTCGGCGCAAGTTCCTGTTGCACGATGGTCGAGCGACGACCGTGGATGCGGCCGTTGGCTTCCATGGCGGTGAGGCATCCATCGCCGCTGGGCGGTACTTTGGTGCCACGGAGGACGATCGAACTGCGATTCGTGAATTCTTGAAGAGCCTCTGACCTGTTCAGCCGAGGAGTTCTGCGACCAGTCGCGGGACTCCTTCTGTTGCGGCTTCGGCGATGACCTCGATTTCGCCTCGACCCTTGACGTTGGGTTTAGGATCGATGAGAATCTTGCGTTTTGCGTTGGAGATATCAAGCAGCCCGGCTGCGGGATAAACGGTTAGGCTGGTTCCGATCACAACAAAGATATCCGCCTCTTCGGCGAGCCGGATCGCCGTGTCCCAGTCGTAGGGAGTTTCTTCGAAGAAGCATATGTGGGGCCGAAGCTGATGGCCATCTGGCGCTAGGTCGCCGAGGTTGATGTCCCCCGAAATGACTTGCTGAATGTCAAAGTCATAGGAACTCCGGGCTTTGAGAATCTCGCCATGAATGTGCAGCACATTGTTGCTGCCACCTCTTTCATGAAGATCATCGATGTTCTGCGTAATGATGCTGACTTGGTGTTTCTGCTCTAGCTCCGCCAAGGCTCGGTGTGCGGCGTTTGGGCTCACGCTCAGGACTTCCTGTCGACGATGGTTATAAAAATCCAACACCCTTTGCGGATGCTGAGCAAAGGCCCGTGGTGTACAGACGTCCTCGATGCTGTACCCCTCCCATAGACCGTCTTCGTCGCGAAATGTCTTGAGTCCTGACTCTCGAGATATCCCGGCTCCAGTGAGAGCAACGACTTTCATAGCGCCTCTTACTTGACTACGATGGTCAATTGCCATGGCGTTGCTGTCGCCAAAGTTCCTTTCATGTCGAATGTTCGGACATCGACAAACGTAAGTCGAGCCGTTCCGGCTTTGGTCGTTTTGAATTCAAACCGTTCGACTCCGCCTACTCCAGTCTTTCGGTCTTGGTTTGCCTCGGACTTATATTGCTGCTTCACAAGTTTCCAAGGCTCATCCCCCCTGGACACCATATGAAGCTGGTAGCCAGTTGTTGGGTTTGACTTAAGGCTAATGACGAAGCTCTCCCCTTTCTTCAGCGATATCTCCCGGCCATTGTGATTCTCGGTGAACACTTGTGGCTTTGACTGGCCTGGAAATGCGAGGGCAGCAGCGCAAACAATACAGAAGGAAAGAGTTCTCATCCGCTCTATTGTGGCAAACTACGAAAATGCTAACGAGTCTAGCTTTCGTTTTATCCTCTCAAGTTTCGATCACGCCTGCTCACCGGCTGAATGAAGAGTGGTGGAAGTCGCGTCATGAGCGATGCGTTCAGCAGACGAAGCAGGGCGGGCATGAGCTGATTTTTATCGGTGACTCGATCACCCAAGGTTGGGAAGGCGGTGGAAAGGCCACCTGGGACAAGTATTACGCCAACCGAAAGGCCGCAAACTACGGCTTCAGCGGAGACCGAACCGAGCACGTTCTGTGGCGGATGGAGAACGGCGAGATCGTTGGTGAAAAGCCCAAAGTGGCAGTCATGATGATCGGAACCAACAACATTGGTCACGGCTCCTCAGACGCCGCGGCGACCGCACTTGGAGTCAAGACGATAGTCAGCAAACTGCGCTCGGTCATGCCTTCGACGAAAATTCTGCTCCTCGGAATCTTCCCTCGCGGTGCGACGACCACGGACAAAATGCGGATGGACGTGGCTTCGGCAACTTCGCAGTTTGCGAGCTTGGCAGATGGCAAAAGCGTCTTCTTCCTGGATATCGGCCGGGCGTTTGTGAGCCGGGATGGAGATATGTGGCGCGGCTTGATGCCGGACCTTCTACATCCCAATTCGGAAGGATATGGGATCTGGGCGAAGGCTATGGAGCCGACGTTGAAGAAGCTACTGGGAGAGTAAGTCTGTTGGCAACTTCGCTCGATGATTTCCTCAGCGAGCGGCTGGTTTTGCGAATTGACCAAGGATCCCCTAAGTTGTCTGGAGACCACCTCGTTCTCACAGCATCAATTTGGGCACAGATGGACCGGATTGACTTGACACTGAGTAGTGGTTCAGAACTTGTTGAAGTGATCTGCCGGTCTCGTCACTATGAGAAGTTTGATGATCCACAGATCCTCGCTAGAATTGCGCTCTGGCAATCCATCTCGGTCAACTGCGGAATCAACGGAGAATTTGTTGCCTTTGGCACACTTGAAGTCAGATTCTGACGAACCACTCGTGCAGGCGAGTGTCTGCGGTCAACTCTGGGTGGAAACTTGTGCCGAGGATACCGCCTTGTTTCACAGCGACAACTTTGTCCTCATACTTCGCAAGTGCCTCAACTTCGTCACCCAGTGAAGTCACAATCGGAGCCCTAATGAAAACACCTAAAACAGGTTCATCAAGACCTTTCACCTCAACCGGCGCTTCGAACGAATGAACTTGGCCACCAAAGGCGTTCCTCTTTACGGTGATGTCGAGCAGGCTCAAGCTGAATTGCTCCCGACCCTCCACCTGTTTAGCCAGCATAATCATGCCCATGCAAGTTCCCCAGATAGGCATTCCATCTTTTGCTCGTGCCTGAATTGCATCCCCGAGTCCGTAGCGCTGGAGGAGAAGGCCGACAGTAGTGCTTTCTCCACCCGGGATTATCAGCCTATCAATATCGGAAAGGTCCTCTACAGTTCGAATTTCAGAAGTCTGAGGTGGGTTTTCAAGACTCCGAAGGGAGTGAATATGCTTCTCAAAATCGCCCTGAACCGCAAGAACTCCGACGTGCATCTACCCTTCAAGGTACCCTTTTGGGGTGATCGAGATACACAGCGTTCCTTATGATCTAGGGGGCGCGCGACAAGGGAGTCGGCTCGGGCCGGATGCACTTAGGCTTGCAGGCCTGGTGCCGACTTTGAACGAAGTATTGGGCGAAAACACGGCTTCAGTTGGCAAGCGTATCACCACAAACCTTGATGTTGAGAGGGGCGATACGGGATTACCCTTTGTCGATCCACTGATGTCGGTGCTGGAGCCCTTAAAGGCGGCAACTTTGGCCACCTTGGAAGCTGGAAGGTTACCGCTGATGCTGGGCGGCGAGCACAGTTTGTCTGTGGGACCTATTTCAGCCTGTCTCGAAAAGTATGGGTCGGAACTTGCGGTCTTCTGGATTGACGCACACGCAGATATCAATACCCCGGGAGTCAGTCCCTCGCTAAACGTTCACGGGATGCCATTGGCATTGTTGAGTGGGGCGGATAGCGGCTCAAGTGATGACTCCATTGACTCAGACTGGATTCGATTGCAATCAGTAGTTGGACATACTAAGCTTCCAGTTCCGCACGTTTCCTGGCTCGGATTGCGAGATGTTGACGAAGGAGAGCAAGAACCCGTTGGCCAAGGTTTTCCGATCTCGATGCATCGCATTGACCGATACGGAATTGTGGATGCATGGGAGCGAATCGTTCAGCGAATTCGAGACTGCGGCTGCAAGTATCTCTATGTTTCATTCGATGTAGACGTGATGGATCCGATCCTTGCCCCTGGAACCGGTACATCGGTTCGTGGGGGATTAACCTACCGCGAGACTCACCTCTTGGCTGAGTTAATGCACGACACCCTAGCTTCGCCGAACCCTCCATTCAAGCTAATTGGGCTTGATCTTGTTGAGGTCTCTCCAATCCACGACACCAACAACCAGACTGCAACGGTCACCGTCGAGTGGGTCGCCAGTTTGTTCGGAAAACGAATTTTACGAGGTTCGTTTTGAGCATATCGATTGGGCAAAGGGTCCTTGATCAAGAAGCCCAGGCTCTTGTTGCCTGCAGCCAGGCGCTGGGTGAACCGTTTAGTTTGGCTACCGAATGGATTCTTGCTTGCCCAGGTCGAGTAATTTGTTGCGGAATCGGCAAATCCGGGCATATCGCTAACAAGACGGCAGCGACCCTCGCTTCCACTGGCACACCGTCGTTCTTCCTTCATGCAGCCGAAGCAGTCCACGGTGACCTCGGCATGGTCACGGAGAGTGACATCGTCCTTCTCTACACGCACAGTGGAGAAACCGACGAGCTGGTTCGCCTGTTCCCTTCCTTCACATCGTCTGGAGCCCGAACGATTCTCATTACCGGAAGACCCGCGTCAACAGCCGCTCGATTGAGCGATTTGGTGCTCGATACGGGAGTCAGAGAAGAGGCATGCCCAAATAACCTTGCTCCAACCACCAGCACGACGGTCATGCTCGCGCTGAGCGACGCGCTCGCGATTGCTGTGATGGAAACTCGAGGATTCGGCAAAGATGATTTTGCAAAGTACCACCCTGCAGGAGCCCTCGGGAAACGGCTTCTCCTCACTGTCGAAAACGTGATGCGACCACTCAGCGAAACCGCAACCGCGACGCTCGAGAGCACAGTTCTGGAAGTGATGAAATCAATCGCAACTGCAGGAGTTGGTGCGGCGTGCGTGATATCGGAGCAGCATGAGCTACTAGGTTTTGTAACGGAAGGCGACCTGCGACGCCATCTGCTGAAAACACCGATAAACATCGAAGCAACGACCGCGGAATTCATGACCAAGAATCCCGGCACGATTGAACCCGAACTCCTAGCAATCGAGGCATTGGAGGTATTTCAGAACTATCCAGTTAAGATCGGTGAGCTTCCGGTCGTCAAAGACGGAAAAGTCGTCGGCTTGCTAATGCTCAAAGACCTTATGCGCTCGGGGATCGTCTGAACTAAGGAATGAGTTTGCAGGTCACACGCTGGACGGTCGATTATGGCGAAGGTCAAGTTCGCGAGGTACGTGTTCCGCACGCTTGGCGCCAAGAAGTCGATGTCAGATGGGAGGGCCCAGCGATCTACAAGACGATGGTCGATGTGCCCGTACGAGCCTGCAAACTCAGATTTCACGGTGTTTCGTATCTTTGCGAAATAGAAGTCGACGGACAAAAGGTCGCTACTCACCAGGGAATCTGGGACGCGTTTGATGTTTCGCTGGAAGCCTTCCGCGGAAAACGGGTGGAAATCCTCGTTCGTGTCACGAAGAACGGAGGCACCGCTTATCCGGTCACAGAGACGCTCGCCGGGTTCCTTCCTTATGTCTTCCACACCTTTGGAGGGATTTACCGTCCTGTCGAAATCGTTGATGAGAATGCTCCTCTATTGCATAGAGTGGGAAAATCGAGATACGACATCGCAGTTCAGAGACTTCTTTGCAACAGATATCCGCTCCAAATGCGCGGAATTTTGCACTGGGGTTGGTATCCAGAAACCGGATCACCTCACCCAACTAACGACATGATCGATCGCGAGATCGACTACATCGAATCTCTCGGATTCAATACCGTAAAGTTCTGCCTGTGGCTCCCCCCTCATTACTACCTCGAAGCCCTCGAAAAGAAAGGACTCCACGCCTGGATCGAACTTCCCTTCTGGAAGCCATCCGCAAAGATGTTTGAAGACCCGGCTATTGAGAAGGAGTTGGAAGCAGTCGTGCGTCAGTACGCCCACCATCCGAACATTGCTGCCTGGACAGTCGGGTGCGAGCTCAGCAATGGCCCCGTCGAATGGCGGGATCGCTGGACGCGAAAAATTGAAGCTATCACCGGCTGCCCAGTTGTGAAAGACAACTCTGGCGGCGCCGAGATGTACGGCGGTGATCCCCGAGAGTTCGGTTCGTTCGAGGACTTCCATCCCTATGGGGAGCTCCACCACTTTCCGGGTCTGTTTGATAGCCTCACTTTGGGAGCAAGAACCCACAAGCCGATCCTCTTGGGCGAGACAAACGACTACGATTTCCACCGTGACCTCGCCCAGGTAGCTGAAATCATGCCATTTTGGGCGAGCGCGATGAGCGAGCTAAATGACCAGGGCGTGCGATGGCAGTACGACATCCCTAAGTTCATCCACACAAACCGATTCGCCCACGAGCCAGAGCAGAGCGGCCACCAATCCCTTATGGCCGCCAGCCATGAGAAGGGTCTGTTCATCAAGAAGCTGGTAACCGAGCAGCTCAGGGCAAGATCCGACTTCAACGGCTACGTCCTCACTGGTCTACGAGACACTCCAATCAGCAGCAGCGGCGTACTGACCGACTGGGCACGGCCGCGATTCTCCCCTTGCGAATTTCAAGACTGGAACGCAGACGAAGTCCTTTTCCTCATCCCCAGCCGAGATCCAATGTGGACTCGAGGCGGCAACCGAGTCGGCTATCGCGACCTCTTCAACTTCTTCGCCGGGCACCCAATCCACATCAAAGTCGGACTTGCAACTCCGCAAGGCAAAAAAGGAGCTTTGATTTGGAGAATCACCAAACCAAACGGCGAGGTCATTCAGCAAGGAGTTGAAAGCCAGATTTCCATCGCCGATGGAAGCCATCAAGTGGCCCAGATCTACATCGAGACACTGCCTACCGGTGCGTATGCCCTCGATGTGTCTTTTGGGGACGTCCACAACCGCTGGAACCTGCACGTCCATCCTCGCCCTTCGTTTGACGACGCCTTTTTGCTATGGCCCGACGACCGATACGACGGAGTGAAGTTTGGCACCGAAGGAGTCGGGATCGCGGTCGGCTGGCGAGATTCGGTGTGGGCTCGAACGAAAGCAGGGTTGCCAACCGTCGTTCTGGTCGACGGCGAGGGTGGCAAAGCTGCTCCCTTCTGGCGCGAATCGATCACGACCCCGAGCGAGCCCTGGGAACAAGCCCTTGCCTACTGCCCGGATCAAGTTTTGGATACAAAATGGCTCGATAAGGGCGGAAAGCCCGAGTGGCTCCAAACGAGGGTAGACACTCGAACTTACGAGGAAGCGCCCTACATCGCTCGCGTAGGCCAAACCATCCTCACCACTTACCGACCGCACGGCGGACACGGCTCCCAGCCGACCTACGCAAATGGCAACCCCGCCGGGCTGACTCTGCTTTCTGACCTCGTCCGCATTACCAAGGGAAGCTAGAGTGCAGCTATTCGCCGGGGGCCAACAACTCAACACTGACGCGAGCCACTTCGGCCTACTCACCGAGTGCGTTACGAACGAGGCAAGCAAAAGCCTTGAAGAGAATGGCTATGCCTTCATGCGAGATTTTTTTGATCGTGAAGCCGTTCTCGCCGTCCGACTAGAAATTGCGAAACGGCTCAGTTCCGAAGGTCACCTACACCCAAGCTTTCCAATCGAGCAGTGCGTGGCTAAGCCCGGACTTAACCTCGCATTCCGACCCGACATCAGCAACGCCTCGTCCGCGCTCCAAAGGCTGATCTACTCCGAAACGGTCATGGAGTTCTTCTCTTCAACCCTTGGCGGCGAGGCGAGGCATTACGACTACACCTGGCTCCGAGTCGTTGCTCCTGGAAAAGGGACGTTCCCTCACTGCGACATTGTTTACATGGGTCGCGGAACAAGGAACGTCCTGACAATGTGGGTGCCATACGGCGACGTCCCGCTCTCCGTCGGCGGACTCCTTGTTCTCGAAAACTCTCATCGCCTTCAGGAACTCCACCAGACTTATGGACGAATGGACGTCGACGCCGTCTGCCAGACCAAAGAAAACCAAACTGCGTTTGCCGGATTCGAGTCGAGCGGGGCGATTAGCAACGACTTCCTCTCCCTTCAAAAACAGTTCGGCGGTCGCTGGCTCTCCGCCGACTTCCGCGCCGGAGACGCGTTGATCTTTGGCATGCAAACCATCCACGGGAGCCTGGACAATGGCTCAGATCAGATTCGGCTTTCTAGCGATAGCCGATACCAACTTGCTTCGGAGCCAGTTGACGAGCGATGGGTAGGCGAGCATCCGATCGCCCACGGAACAGACGCCAAGCGCGATCTGATCTGCTAAGAGGAGACGCAAAAATGCCCTTGCTTCCGCAAGGGCATTTCAGAGTTACTCAGCCTTCTTTTTCGCTGGAGCCTTCTTCTTCGGGGTTTCCTCTGCCGGAGCAGCTTCCGACTTCTTAGCCGTGGCCTTTTTCGCAGGCTTCTCAGCAGGCGCTTCGCCTTCGGTGATGTTGGCGTTCTCGATCAAGAAGTTGGTGACCTTTCGCGAAATCGCTCGGAACTGGAGTTCCTGCAGGGAACCGGATCGTCGCATGGCCTCCAGAAGCTCCATTGGCTCCATCTGGTATTCCTGAGCCATTGCGAAAAGCTCTTCGTTTAGCTCGTCGTTGGTGATCGCCAGTTTCTCAGCCGAGAAAATTTCTCGAACGATCATCGCGCGCTCGACGTGAACCTTGGCTTGCTCGTGCCAAGCCTTAACGAGGTCATCGATGACCATGCCATTCTCGGCGGCGTACTGCTCAAGTGACTTGCCTTGCTGAGCTTGCTGCTCCGCGATCTCGGTGAGCCGCTGATTCGCCAGTGCTTCCCACATGTTGTCGCTGACGGAAATCTCGGACGACTCTCGAAGCTTTTCAAGAAGCTGCTCTTGAAGCATGTCGTTCGTCATTTGCTTTTTAGCTTCAACGATGCTGTCTCTCATTCGAGCCTTCAGCTCATCAACGCTTTCAGTCTTGAGCGACTTAGCAAAGGACTCATCCAGAGCCGGAAGAGTAACCGCGCTCAAAGAGTTCAGGGTGACCTGAACCTTCATCTTTCGCCCTGCCCAAGCGGAATCGCTGAAGGTATCCGGGAAGGTGAGTTCGGTCGACTTCATCTCCTCGGCGTTCATGCCCTTAAGAGCGTTGTCGAGACCTTCAAATGTCTGACCAAGCACGACCATGAAGTTCTTTCCTTCACCGGCATCGCCCTCTGGCTTGATATTAACGACTCCGTAGTCGCCTTCTCCAGCGGAACGGTGAGTGATGGCTTCTCGCGATGACTGTCGCTTTCGAAGCTCATCGATTTGGAATTCGACTTCTTCGTCAGTAACATCGAGCGATTGGCGATTAGCGGTCAGGCCTTTGTACTCGGAAAGCTTAATCTTCGGAGGAAGCGGAACTTTAGCTGAATACTCGCCCTTCTGGGTGTCGCGATCCAAAGCGGTTAGCTCGACCGAAGGACGAACGCCGGCGTCAACGTCCAGCTTCTGCTCGGCAACGGCCTTGTCGTAGGTTCGTCGAATCAGCTCGTCGGCGGCTTGTCGGTAAAGCTCCTCAGGGTTGATGTATTTCTCAACCATTGCCTTTGGCGCGTGGCCAGGGCGGAAACCGGGGAGGCGAATCTCTTTGGCAATCGACTTCACTGCCTTATCGAAGGCATCCTTGACCTGGTCAGGCGAGCAAGCGATGTTTAGCTTGACGGTACAAGGGTTCAAATCTTCTCGTGTGACTTGCATGATGGTGGGCGCAAACCTGTTGGGTTTTAGACCCTAAAGGGTACCTTGCGGAGCCTACTTGGTGCAGAGGTCTTGCAGGGCTTCCGCGATGGATGGGTAACGGAACGTAAAACCTTGGTCCATACAGGCTTTAGGCACAGCCCTCGTCGAGTCCAGCAACAACGAAGCGTCTGGCCCGACCGTAGCGCCCATCAGCTTCATGAGTGCCGCAGGAACCGGAGGAGACCATGGGCGATTTTCTGCCTTTCTAAGCTCCCACATGAACTCAGAGTTTTTGACCGGAGCAGGAGCACTGCCATTGAAAACCCCCTGCGTGCCGTTCTCAACCAGCCAGCAAAAAAGGGCGACAAGATCCTGAATGTGAATCCAACTGATGTACTGCTCGCCATCACCCACTTGCCCGCCAAGGAATGCTTTGGCGAGTGAATGGAGTTTCGGGAATGCACCGCCGCCATGGGCGAGGACAACGCCGATTCTCACAACAGACTTCGGGCAATCTGCGGTGCTTTCGAGGATCTGCCGTTCCCACTCCACACAGGTCTCGGGCAAGAATCCCTTTCCAGAAGGCGTCTGCTCAGTACAGATCTCGGCACTTCGATTACCGTAATAGCCAATTGCAGACCCGTTGATCCAATGCGGCTTTTCGTTAAGCTGCGACAGAGCCTGACCGATCGCGGCAGTCGGCTGGGTTCTCGAATGAAGGATACGTTGCCGATTCTCAGCCGTAAACTTCACTGAGATTGGGCTGCCCGCCAGGTTGATGATCGCCTCTGCTCCTCTCAACGACTCGATCCACGGCCCCACCGAGACTCCATCCCAGACAATCCTGTTTGGTCCAGCCATCCTCGAAAGGAGGGAAACATCGTGTCCTTGCATACGAAGTTCAGCCGACACCGCAGACCCGATCAACCCTGTGCCGCCTGCGATGATTATCTTGCCCATTGGGGCATTCTACGCGGCTAGGCAGCGCGGCGTTGGGGGCGATACATCCAGCAGTCACGCCCAGCTTGCTTTGCGGCGTAAAGAAATGCGTCGGCTGTCTCGATAGTTTTATCGATATGGAGGTTCGGATCATGAACAGAAACGCCAAGCGATGCCGTAACTTTGAGCCCCGGCTCGATGACCGACCAATCAAATGATCGGATGTCCTGCGAGATTCGTTCTGCAGCGGCTGCGACTTCTACGTCCGTCGTCGCTTCAAACGCTATGATGAACTCTTCTCCACCCCATCGCCCCACATCAATGAGCCCGACATTGCTACTCTTCAAAATTCCCGCAAACGTCCGAATCACCTGGTCTCCAACGGCATGGCCATAGGTGTCATTCACCCGCTTAAAAAAGTCAATATCCGTCAGTCCTACCGCGAATCCGCCAGGGTTCTTTGCCGCAAGGGCACCGAGCGATTCCTCAGCACCTCGGCGGTTCAAAACGCCGCTCAGGCGATCCATCTTCACTTCGACTTCCAGCTCACGATTTCGCTCCACCAAGAACTGGTTGCGCATGCGCAAAACTTGTTGGTCAAACTTGGCCTTTTGAACTTCAAACTTGGTGTCAAGAATGTGCGCTCGTCGGCTCGTTTGATTGGAATTCGCAGCCTGAATGCGGTCAAGCGCTTCCGAAATCAACTCGTATGCATGGTTGTACTCACCAACCCCAGCGGCACCGGTCGCTGCAAAAATGAGGAGGCGGTCGAGTGTTTTGATACTCCGCTTCTTTTTGACCGTGCTAATTGCTCGCAACGATACTGAGTACAGAGATTCCCAGTCTTTAGCGGCCTCAAAGCAGTAACACTGCGTCTCTAGGACAGCGATTTTGACGGACTCCGCACCGATGTTGTCGGCAGCTTCGGCAATCGCTTGGAAGTCAGATTCCTCGACAACTCCGGTGTCGAGGCTTTGTAACTGGATCAGCAGCAGCTCGCAAAGTGCACGGGTGGAGTCCTCAATTTCCAGTCGCGCTAGCGCCGATCGGATGTGACGACGAGCCTCAAAAATAGCGTTTGATGGGTCAGCACCCTGCTTGAAGATTTGGTGGGCAAGGAGAGTGTAGGCTGACGCGACGTTGTACTCACCCAAACTGATGCTCGAAACACCACCGCCAGCAGCCAAGTTTTCTAATCCATAGCTGAAGGATCGTATTGCCTCTTCGTAGCGTTCAAAGTTGAAGAATGCGTTGCCAAGATTCATCTGAACTCGGCTTATCAGGTCAGCATCACCCGCCTCTGTTGCAGTTTGAAGGGCTTCCTCAAGAAACTCGCACGCGAGGCCCATTTCGCCGGTTTCGAGTGAAATGATTCCTAGGTACATCTGAGCAATTCCCAGATATCGAGCAATGCCAGACTCGTTTGCTTCTTTCAAAAAGATGAGCGCGATACGATCCGCTTCCTCGATTTCGAGGTTCATAATGTGCGAAAAACAGTGATAACGGCGCGCCTCCAGCGCCAATTCGATTTCCCCTACATCGTGGTACCGCCGGGCCAGTTCGGCGAACTCACCAGCCGCCAAACCGGGATCGCTGGCCATAGTTTGGCGAGCGTCCTGGAGCGCATTTGCATTAACCGGTTCCTGGAACTGTGACGACATCGAGCAGATTTCTCTCTACTTATCGGCACAACTTCAGGCAATTTTAAGAGGAATTGACCTGAATCAGTCAATCATCCACTCACTTTGCACACGTTGCTCAATCCCCAAGTTTTGGAGGACTCGAGCAACCACGGTATCGGCCAGATCGTCGAGAGTTTGCGGATTCGTGTACCAGGCCGGACAAGCCGGTAAAACCGTCGCGCCAGCTTCCGCCAGTGTCGTCAGATTTCGAAGCATGATCAGGTTCCATGGCATCTCTCTGGGCACAAGGATCAACTTCCTCTTCTCCTTCAAACAGACGTCTGCCGCTCTCGTTGTTAGGTCATCGCTGATGCCGTTCGCGATCCTGCCCGCGGTCCCCATTGAACAAGGAATGATCACCATTCCGTCATGGCGAAATGATCCACTCGCAGGCGGCGTGAAGTAGTTTTTTGAATCAAGGAGCTTGATCTGGGGAAGATCTTCTCCGAGCCAGGCAATGGTCGAAAAATTCTCTACATCGAAGGTGACACCGAGCTCAGTACTCGCCACTTGAGGAGCTTGACGGCTTAAAATCAAATAGATCTCAGCGTAATGCTTAGCGGCCTGCAACAGGAATCGTTTTGCATAGATGGCTCCGCTTGCACCCGTTACCGAAACTACTAGCCGACCGGTTGAACTCATATGAGTGAGTCTACGCCGATATACTGGACGGATGCGTCATGGCGCACCCATCGAGCTGGTTGGAGACGGAATTGTTTTGCGTCGGACCGTGGCTACAGACGCGGACCAAGTCTTTGAAGCGATCCAAGAATCTAACGAGATTCTATATCCCCGAATGCGCTGGGCACTCCCGATTCCGTCCTTCGAAAAAGCGGCTCAGAGCTGCCTGGATGCACACAGCCAGTGGGATCTCGGAGAAACTCTCAACTATACGATTTGGTCAAATGCACACAGATGCCTTGGACGCTGCAGCTTGCACCATATTGACTGGGGGGTGCCTAAATTTGAGGTCGGATACTGGGTCCGACTGTCTGCTCAAGGCCGAGGAGTCGCAACTGAGGCTACACGACTGATGACCGAAATGGCCTTCGAAATCCTCGGTGCAAAACGAGTCTCGCTCTGGTGCGCAGTTGACAATCTTGGTAGCCGACGAGTCGCCGAAAAACTTGATTTTCAACATGAGGGCCGTTTTAAGAACGATGAGGTTGATGCCCTTGGTCGCCCTGTGGATATGGATGTGTTCGCCAAAACACAGTAAGTCAGCAGTGACACAATCCAAGACTTACCTAGACACCCGTCTATAATAGAAACATGGATATTGTTCAATACGACAACCCCCTGGTGTTGAGCAATGATTTCTCGCCGAAAGGCGATCAAGGCACGGCGATAGAGTCGATTTGTGATGGGCTGGAGAGCGGTTATCGCTTCCAGACGCTGCTTGGTGCAACCGGAACGGGAAAGACGTTTACGATGGCAAGCGTCATCCAGCAAACTCAGCGTCCCGCGCTGATCTTGGCGCACAACAAGACGCTCGCCGCCCAGCTTTGCCAGGAGTTTCGGGCGTTCTTCCCCGAGAACTCGGTTCAGTATTTCATCTCATATTACGACTATTACCAGCCCGAAGCCTATGTCCCCTCGAGCGACCTTTACATCGAAAAAGATAGCTCGGTAAACGATGAAATTGAACGGCTTCGGCACGCGGCAACGCAGGCACTCTTGGAACGCCGAGACATTATTGTCATCGCTTCAGTTTCATGTATTTATGGTCTTGGTTCTCCGGATACTTACGTCGATGCAGCCGTCACGTTTGAAACCGGCATGACCTTCGAACTGGATGCTTGCCTCAAGAAGCTCATTGGAATGCAGTTCACGAGGAACAACATGGTTCTTGAGCGCGGGACGTTTCGTGTGCGTGGCGATACGTTAGAGATCCAGCCTAAAGACGAGGAAATCGTTACCAGAATCGAGTTCTTTGGCGACCAAATCGAGCGGATTCGGCTCGTCGATCCGCTCACCCAGGAAGTGATTGACGAACCTTCGAAAGTTTCCGTCTTCCCCGCCACCCACTACGTCACGCCATGGGAGCAGATGGAGGAGACGATCTTCAAGATTCAGGAAGAACTCGAAGCGCAGGAGGCGTTGTTTAAGTCTCAGGGCAAGCTCTTGGAAGCTCAACGGATTCGCCAGCGAGTGGAGTTTGACATCGAGATGATGAAGGAACTCGGCTACTGCAACGGAATTGAGAACTACTCGCGCTACTTCGACGGCCGTCAGCCGGGGACCGCACCGTACACACTGCTGGACTTCTTGCCTTCTGACGCCATCGTATTCATTGATGAGAGCCACCAGACCCTGCCGCAGATTCGAGCGATGTTTAACGGTGACCAGCAACGAAAGTCGGTTCTGGTTGACTATGGCTTCCGATTGCCTTCGGCGCTGGACAACCGCCCGCTGAAGTTCGATGAGTTCTTGGAACGAGTTCCGCAAGTTGTCTTCGTCTCAGCAACGCCGGGGCCCTTTGAGAAGGAGAACCAGTCGTCCGTTGCTCAGCAGATCATTCGTCCAACTTACATCGTTGATCCCGAAATCGAAATTCGCCCCACGGCAAACCAGATCGACGATCTACTAGTGGAAATCCAACAAGTCGTCGCAAAAGGTAGCCGAACGCTTGTCACAACTCTCACCAAGAAGATGGCGGAAGACCTCACCGGTTATCTGCAAGATCTTGGCGTGAAGGTCAACTACATCCACTCAAACATCCACTCGCTAGAGCGGCCCGAAATCCTGAGAGACTTGCGCCTGGGAGTTTACGACGTTGTCGTCGGTGTGAACCTCCTCCGAGAAGGTCTTGACCTTCCGGAGGTTACGCTTGTCGCCATCCTAGATGCCGACAAAGAGGGCTTCCTGCGGTCGGAAACATCGCTGATTCAGACTATCGGCCGTGCTGCTCGAAATGTTGGTGGGAAAGTGCTGATGTACGCCGACAACATCACTGGTTCCATGCAACGAGCGATTGACGAGACGGACCGTCGCCGCAAGATTCAACAGGACTACAACGACCAGAACAACATCACCCCGGTAACGATCAAGAAGGAGGTTCGCGAAACGATCCGATCCTACGACCAAGTCGCCGAGGTCACCGCACAGTACGCCGAAAGCACACTTGAACGCCTTGGCGAAGATGGCTCAGCAGTGCGAGTGGAAGATATCCCAATGTTGATCGCCGCGCTTGAGAAGGACATGAAAGACCTTGCTAAGGCAATGGAGTTCGAAAAGGCGGCGAGGGTACGCGACGAAATTGAGTCACTGAGAAAAATCGCAGGCACCAGCGATGGACGACTTGGCCAAGAGAAACGAAAGGTCAAGCGGTTCGCAGCTCGACGCTAGTAAGAACTGAACGGAATACCTTGCGAGTCATTTCCGGTTGCACTGCTCTTGACATGGCATCGACCATTGGAAAACCGATAGTCAAATGGCTTCCCGGAGACGGGGTCAATTGGGGTCCCGTGGGTTCCGGTGTACATGGTACCGTCGGCTTGGCGATGGCTAGTCACAACCTTGTAACCAACAATGCCATCCAAGAACGGCCCAGGGACATCTGGTCCCGAGTAAACACCCCACTGTCCAGTTGGTAGATAGATTTTGGTGTTTGCCGAACCTTGTACGACGTCGTCAAGTTTTGTCAGTCGCTCCGGAAAGCCGCCCGTTTCGGCAAAGAATCGATCAACGGCGGCTCGTACAATCCGGAGATGCGACTTCAATGCCGCCTCCTTGCTTCGCTGGCCACCCTGGGAAACTCGCGGAATTGCGATCGCGGCAAGAACCGCGACGATCGCAATGACCACCAAGAGTTCTACCAGTGTAAACGCACGACGAAGCATATGTCCCCTGGGTGGTAATCGGCTTCATAGGCGTGAAATCAGCCTGAGAAATTTACGGGAAAGCTAGTAAGTCGAGTACGGAACACCTCGCGAGTCGTTTCCAGTTGCGCTGCTACTCACCGTAAACCGACCATTTGCAAGGGCGCACCTATAGGGGAGCCCGGATACTGGATCCATCGGAATTCTTAGTGGGGTATGCGTAAAGACGCCTCCCTTGGGGTTTGGCTGAGAAGTGAAGGACCCGCTCCCCGAGTCGTCGGTTACATATGGCCCCTGATAGATCGTGCCACTCAACTGAATTTCAGTACCGTCTAGTCTCAGCACCGGAAATGTTGGCATGACCTCATTTGGCTGGTCGTTCAGCCAGCTCATACGCTGCGGATAGTGGCCCGTATCAGCAAAAAAGCGATCCACAGCCGATCTCATCAACTTGAGGTTGTATCTTAGAGACGCCTCTTTCGACCGACGCGCATTTTGGGCGACCTTGGGTATGGCGATAGCCGCTAAGACCGCGACAATGATAATCACGATCAACAACTCCACCAACGTAAACGCACGTTTCAACGACAGCTTCGCCCTCCCCACGAGTATTGTCGGAATCGGGCGACGCTAGTAGCTACTAGTAAAAGTCCTAAAAGTCTCCGCCGCCGCCACCGAAATCGCCGCCGCCGCCAAAGTCTCCGCCACCACCGAAGTCGAAGCCACCGGAATCTCCGCCGCCCCCAAAGTCGAAGTCACCACCAGAGCTGAAATCGCCGCCGCCAGACGAGCTTCCGAAATCGAAGTCTCCGCCCGATGAGTAGTCGTTTCCAGAACCGTAATTGTTGATGATCGTGGTATCACCGCCGTGGCTGTAATGCCCGCCGCCGCCGAAGAGTCCACCACCGTAGCCGTAGCCATAGTGCGGTTGGAACATGCTGGAGACCGCGCTGATTGCCATCATATTCCAGAGGAAGTTGCTAGAGCCGAAGTCGTTGTGGGGATTGTAGCCCTGCACTCCATACCACGGGGTGAAGCGTCCGTTTTGGTTCATTCCCCGCATCTCGGGCATCTGACCGTTCATCATCTGCTGACGCTCGTAAGGAGTGACCATGACGGTTCGACGCTGACCGCCGAAGTTCATTTCGACCGGCACGAGTTGATCCGAAGGCTCGGATGAGAAGTAGGAAACTCCCTGTACCGGCTCGAACATTGGCGCACGTTGGGTATCCACGATTGGAGGAATGGTGAACGCCATTCCGGTTCCGCCAGTCGAGTGGTCGATATGTTGTTTCGCACTTTCGAAGTCTTGAAGAACCAGTGCGAGTTGCCTTCGGGCAGCTTCGATCTCTTGTTTTGACTTGGCTCGACCAAGCATAGAAAGCCCCTCGTCATAGTTCTGCGCCATACGGTCGCGGTATTGGCGAACGGCGGATGCATCCGTTGGGTCGTCGATAAGACCGTCGTAACTATCGAGATAAGCAAGGGCCTCGGTTCCTTGATTCTTCACGGCTTCGGCTTGAGTTCGAGCTTGCTTTAAGCCAGCTCGCTTGACCAATAGAACGATTCCGCCGATGAATGCAGCGGGGATAGCAAGGCAAGCAAAAAACCCGAGGATTCCCCAGCTTCCCGACTCCGCTTGGGCGGGTCTTACTGGAGCCGTGTATCCGACTTCATTGCGAGTTTGTCCAACAAGCTGAATCGCTGATTTTGCTTCACTTGCCGCCGTCGCGATCGCCGCGTCTGCTCCGCCGCTTCGAGCGGCTGAAACTGCTTTGTTGTCAATCGTCGAAAGCTGAGCTGCTGTCAGCTTCGGCACGTAGGTCGAGATCCCTTTGTTCGTCAGAACGATGGTGATGTCGTCTTGACCTTGACCGATCTTGCCCGCCACGTACTCCGAGAACGCGCCTCGATTTTCTTTGCCGTTCTTGATCCACTTAGCTCCAAGACCGGGCACAACGAGGACTTTGAGATCGTACGGTTTAGCTTGATCGGCGGAAACCCGGATCTGGCTCGTATCGATCTTGCCTTTGAACTTAGGGCTGACGAAGAACGTCTCCTTTTGAAGCTGCTTATAGACATCCTCTGGGTTCTGGGCGAATGAGATTGCCACCAGAACCGGAACCGCGAAAACAAACCGAGACGATTTTTTCATTCTCACTTCTATGTTACGCCCTTTTGACCATTTGGGTTTAGAAAGGGGGGTTTAGAATCCCACTCCCGATGCTCCGCCGCTGATGACGATGGGTGGTTCCTTTTTGCCCTGCTTCTCCATGATGCCTCTTCTTCTCCTGGCTTCTGCCAAGTAGGCATCGGAGATTTGGGGTGACTTCTTTTTGATTGAGAATGCTTTCTCGAAGACACTCCACATTGGCTCGATGTCGTGGGACAGGTCAAAGACCATGACTCCGTTCGTCGTGGCAACCGCGGATTGGAGCGCTTTGCCGAGACCCTCCGGGTTCTCCTTGAAGTCCGCGAGGCTGAGGCCGGCGTAGACGAAGGTCTCGTCGTGGGCAGCTCGATAGCTGAGATTTCCGGCGGATTCGACGGTGACGCCGACGCCGCGGCCCTCTTGGAGGGCGTCGAAGATTGGGCCGGTTGGGTAGTAGCAGCCGGTGACGAGGAAGTCGAGTTCAGGGGCGAAGCCGGTTTTTCGATACTCCGGAGTCATAAACCAAAATCCCGCCTCCATGGCCGGGGCCGCCCAGTTGTTTCCGTAGTGCTGGTATTCGCCGTACCAGGAACCGGCGTAGACGCCGAGCTTGGCGGTTGGCTTGAGCTTACGGATTTCGGAGCGGATGTCGATGGTGAATTGCTTCAGGACGTTTGCGCGCCAGGCGAGCCACTGCTCGTAGTAGGGGCCGGGCTTCATTCCTCGGACGAGGCCATCTTTGTAGGTGTAGGTGAACTTAAAGACGTCGTCGGGCCAGACGAGTTTCTTACCGACTTTCCGCTCGAAGAGGGTTTGGGTGACGGGTGAGAAGTCGCCGTTGAGGCCGGTGTAGCGGAGGCGGTCGTCGAAGATCACGCCGTCGATGTCGTACTTGGTGACGACCTCCTTGCAGAGGTTTTTGATGCGCTCTTGGACCGCCTTGTTATTCGGGTTGGTCATAAGCGGGTACTGCTTGTCGGCGGAGTCGGTGAGGCGGACGAAGCTCGGTTCGGACTCGAGGGTGATCTTTGCTCCGGGCTGTCCGTAGACGGCAAGCACACCGGCGGGGACGCCGACTGCGGTGACGGTGAAGCCGCCTTTTGGCGGTGTTGCCGCATCGACAATGACTCCGAATTTGTTGCAGACGACGGATTTGCTTGGCATGTCGTCTTGCGGGACGGGCGGCGGGGTTGCCGCGATCGTGACTTTATCAATTTCTCCGTTGGTTGAGAATGGGAACGACTTGTCGCCGATTCTCACGGTTGGCGCTGCTTCATAGACGACGCTGGTTTCTTCAGGTCGGTCGAAACCGGGACCGCGGTTGAGGAGGCGGTGACCTTCGCAGAAAGCGTTCATGCTGACGAAGAGCATCAGGCCGTTCTTTCGCGCCTCTCTCGATACAGCCGGCATTGGGTCGAAGTCGCCGAGTTCTTTGCCTCGCCACTCTTTCAGTTTCGGCGCGAATGCGCTGGGGTAGACCATCTCGGAGGAGAGGGGTTTGACGTCGAAGACGACGGTGTTGAAACCTGATTTGGCGACTCGCGCGAAAAGGGCGACGATCTTCTCTTCGGTGTTGTATCGCTCTATGTTCGCGGTGGCGTCGATCCAGAGGATTCTTCCTTCGAGGCCAGCTTTTTCGCAGACTTGCTTGGTCGGTCCTTTGTAGTCGAGGAGTTTATCGAGGAAGACCGGCGGGAGACCGGGGAGGGGGTTTGCGGGCTGAAATCGACCACCCTGGAGGGCGAGCAGGAGTGCGACGGGAATCAGGGGCATTCTTACAGTTTACTTTGGGAGCGGTTTTTGGGTGGCCGTCAAGGGGAATGAACCAAATTCAGCCTTGGGATCGAGGATCCCAAGGCATCCAAACGGCGGCTCAACTTGAGCGATTATTTGCTCAAATCTTTGTGAGCGTGAGTGTTCGTTTTGGTAAAGCAGTGCGGGAACTTTGGAGTCGCTTTGCAACTTGCATCATGTCGATGGATATCGATTTGCCGTCATCCAAAAGGGAGCACTCCAGCTTCGCCCAGTCTTGGGTCTTCGCTTCTTTGAGAGTGAGCACTTTACCAGCAAATGACCAAGTGCCGGTCGCAGTCCTGGGGGGCATTTCCATAAAGGCGGGCATTTTCATTGTGTAGGTGCCATCTTTGCGGAGGCTCAGCTCAAACTGCGACTGACTAAGGCTCTTTGTCTCGGCATTCCACTTTGCCTTGAGTTCAGGAGTGATGTATCCGGTTCCTCGGAGTTGCGTTTTTACCGGTTGGAAGTCAACTTGGGCCCTTCCCTGCCAGTTCCCGGAAAGATCTTGGGCAAAGCAAATCGACGCGACGACGGAAAGGGCAAGGATTCCTGCAAACTTCTTCATGAGTTTCACCTCTTTGGCTGGATTCTTCAGGAGTGACGCCCCGTCGAAAACAAAGTTTCGTTCTTTTGATAAATTTCCTCCTTCCCTGCTCTCACGGAGCCCGCACACAAGGATGAACAACAATTTAATGCGGCACATTCAGATTCGATGCAGCATGGGTATCGTCGTTCTAGATGCTCTCAATACTTGCAAACCTGACGATGCTTCTGTATCAATCCTCAACAGTCGTGGTCGGCGATTCGGCACAGCTGATGGGCGCGCTTACGAAGGCGGGGCCGGGATCGGTCATCAAGATTGCTCCGGGGAGTTATCGGGGGGTGTTCGCTTCGAATCTGCATGGTTCGCCGGACCGACCAATCGTCGTGACGGCGCAAGACCCGAAGGAGCCACCTACGTTTACGAGCGGGCTGCAGTTCTCAAAGGTCAGCCACATTCAGATCTCTGATCTGGTCATTGAGAATGCAACGACGAACGGACTCAACATTGATGACGGCGGGACGATTGGTGCGGCATCGCATCACGTTCGCGTGAGCAAGATTCAAGTTCGGCACTTGCCCAAGGGGAATCACGACGGCATCAAGTTATCTGGCCTCGACGACTTTGAGGTCGCGGACTGCACGATTGAGGATTGGGGCGGATCGGGGATCGATATGGTGGGCTGCCATCGGGGGAAGATTTCCGGGTGCTCGCTTCGGCAAGGGGGAGACAGCGGAATTCAGGCGAAAGGTGGGACGAGCGCGGTTCTCATCGAGAAGAGTCGATTCGAGGCTTACGGTCAGCGTGGAGTAAACATTGGGGGAAGCACCGGGCTTCAGTTCTTCCGTCCGGCACTGGAGTCAAATCCGTTTGGTTCGCGTTACGAGGCGAAGGATATTCGGGTCCGCGGGTGTACTTTCATCGGAGGCGCGGCGCCCTTCGCGTTTGTTGGAGTCGACGGGGCGGAGGTGGCATTCAACACCATTTACATGCCGGAACGGTGGGCACTTCGAATCCTGCAGGAGACGACCGTCGCGGGGTTTGTTCCTTCAAGGCGCGGAGTATTCGCGGACAACTTGATCGTGTTTAAGTCGGAGAACTGGGTGAGCGGCGGGGTCAACATTGGACCGGGCACTTCGCCGGAGACATTCAATTTCGCCCGAAATTTCTGGTTCAACGCCACCTCGGCGAGGGCAAGCAAACCCAACCTGCCGGTGGCTGAGGTTGGTGGGATTTATGGCGTCGATCCGGGATTCGTTGATGCGGGTTCGGGTGACTTGCGGGTGAAGCCGGGCAGTGCTGCGGCTGGGGTCGGTGCGCATGCGCTCCGGCGGTAGGAGCGGACCTCAGGGCATCACTCAGTCGAGTATTCCGGGCTAGGGGGTTTTGAAGTTGGTTCCCAGTTTTAGCCTGCGGGATCGAGGATCCCGAGGCATCAATAAACTTACTAGCAAGAGCTAAGGCACTGCCAATTATTGATTCAACTCTTCCCGTGGATTCTTGTTCAGGCATCAGAGACTAAGGCGAGTTTTCAGAATCAGGAGTGGTTGCAAGTTAGTTCACTGGTAAGCAAATCTTCGGAAGTTCCAGATCGTTTTCTAGGCGGGCTTACCAGTGCCACCCCAGCTACTTCTGATTATCCCGCACACGCTGAGTTTCGTCGGAGGCATGCTTTTTCAACCAAGCATCAATATCGATCGATGGAGCGGTTTTCCTCACCGCTTCAATGACCGTATCCGAGCGGTTGTTTTCCGAACCCAAGCGAGCACCTACGCTTAAGAGATAGTCGGCCGTTTCCCAACGTGAGAAAACCAACGCGTAATAAATCGGAGTATCACCGTTAACGTCGCGAGCATTGGGGTCTAAACCTGCTGCGATTTGTTTGCGTAGCTCAGCTGTATTTCCGTCTCGGCATGGCTGATGCCAGGGTTCATCTGGTCCACTGAGTGCGCAACCCAAAAGTGTCGATAGCAGGGCTATAGCAAAGCAGTTGACAACACTTTTAAACTTGGATTTCATTTATCCCTCGAGCCTCCGCAGTACGACTGCGGAGGCATCGTCCAGCTACTCGTAATTATCGCGCAGAGAACTTGTAGACGGTCGTAGTTCGATACGTCTTCACGGGTCGCAACATCGTCGACGGGAAGTTGGCGTGGTTGGGGGAGTCGGGGTAGTGCTGGGTTTCGAGGCAGAAGCCGAAGCGCTTGACGTAGGTTGCTCCGCCGTGGCCGGAGAGGGTTCCGTCGAGGAAGTTTCCGCTGTAGAACTGGATTCCGGGTTCGGTGGTCATGACTTCCATGTAGCGACCGGTCTTTGGCTCGTGGACAGCGGCGACCTTTCTCAGCCCGCGACCGCGCAGGACCCAGTTGTGATCGTATCCGCCGCCGAAGACCATTTGCTCGTGGTCGGAGTCGATGCCTTTGGCGATGACGGTTGGCTTTCGGAGATCGAAGGGGGTTCCTTTGACGGCCATCAGCTTTCCGGTTGGGATGAGTTCGGCCGAGACGGGGGTGATGTAGTCGCTGAGGATTTGCACCTTGTGTCCGGTGCTATCCTTAGCTTTTGGCCCTTCGAGGTTGAAGTAGGTGTGGTTCGTCAGGTTGACGTGGGTTGCCTTGTCGGTGGTTGCTCGGTAGTCGATTTTAAGTTCGTTTTTGGCGGTGAGCGTGTAGGTCACCGTGACTTCGAGCTTGCCGGGGTAGCCCTGATCGCCGTCGGGCGAGGTGAGCTGGAAGGTGATGGAGGCGTTCTTTGGCGTTGGTCGGCGAAGGACGTTCCAGGTCATCTTGTCGAAGCCCTTGGTTCCGCCGTGGAGCGAGTTGGGGCCGTTGTTGATGGGGAGCGAATACTCTTTGCCGTCGATTTTGAACTTCCCTTTCGCGATTCGGTTTCCGAATCGGCCGACGGTGCAGCCGAAGTAGGGGCTCTTTTCGGGGTACGGCTCGAATTCGGGGAATCCGAGGGTGACTTCGCCGAGCTTTCCGGTGCGGTCGGGAGCGGTGAGGGAGACGACGGTTGCGCCGTAATCCATGATCTTGGCGACCATTCCGTTCTTGTTCCTAAGAGTGTAAAGGGAGACAGGATTCCCTTCGAATTCACCGAATTTTGTCTGCATTGTGGCAAGTAAAGCGAGGCTAGTGAGCACCATTGCATTGTAAGCATAGCCGTTCGGCTTTGCTTATGCAATGGTGCTGAGTTAAAGAACTTGAGCGGTTGGCTCTTGAGACCATTCTGGGAGCCATTCGGGCACCAGATTGGTCTTCACAACTTTGAACCGGCTCGGGTCGAAGTTTACTAGAAGCTGCTCGGCGACGGCACTTTCGGTTTGCTTCAAGTGGGTTTCGAGGAGTTGTTTGATTTTGTTCGTGTCTTCGGCGGTTGGCTCATTGAGGCCGACGTAGTCTTGGTTGAGGCTTTCGGGGGTTGGGTCGAGGAGGTAGATGGTGCCGCCGCTCATTCCGGAGCCGAGGTTGGGTCCGGTTGGGCCTAGGACGAGGGCGGTACCGCCGGTCATGTATTGGAACGCGTTGGCTCCGACGCCTTCGACGACGAGGGTTGGTGAGCCGCCTTCGTGGTTCTTGCGCAGGCAGATTCCGAATCGGTTTCCGGCGCGACCGGCGATAAAGGCTTCTCCGCCGCGGGCTCCGTAGCCGAAGCAGGAACCGACGAGGGAGAGACCGGTTCTACGTCGGGGCGGGGAAACGACGAGGAGTCCGCCGTAGGCGGCGGTGAAGGCGGAGTCGGCGATGTTTCCGCGGAGGTGGAACTCCATTCCGGGGAGGGAGTAGGCGGCGTAGTAGTGCCCCGCGGAGCCTCGGTGGATGAAGAGGAGCGGGCCTTTGGTGAGGCCTTGGTCGCCGTGTTTGCGGGCGATCATTCCGGCGGCTCCGACTCCGACGCAGCGGTCGGCGTTGGTCAGCATTTCGTCGATTTCAATGCTCTTGCCTTTATCGAACATGTAGGTCACCGCGTCAAGCTCTTGGCGGCGGTGCTTGGGCATGTTGGCTTCGGTTTGGGCTCGGTAGTCGCGCCACTCGCAGTGCTCGCCGGGGGCTCCGGTCAGGGCGGCGAGGTCGAGGAGGGCGGCTTTTCCGGTGATTCCGGGCTTGGATTCCAGGAAATTTCGGTTGCCGATGACGTCGTCGAGGTGGCGGATGCCGGCTTCGGCCATACGCTCCCGGACTTCTTGGGCGATGAAGGTGAGGTAGCGAGCGATGTGCTTGGCTTTGCCGCTGAATCGAGCGATGAACTCGGGGTCTTGGGTGGCGACACCGGGGGTGCAGCCTAGCCTTCTTTTCCCGTTCGGGTCGGTGGGATCGATTCCGCTGAGGTGGCACTTTCGGAGCATGGAGCAGCCGATTGCAACGAGGAGCGAAGTTCCGAATCCGACTTTGTCGGCGCCAAGGAGGAAGAGTTTGAGGACTTGCTCGCCGTTTTGGACTCCGCCATCGGCGGAGACTTCGACGAGGTGGCGCACGCCTTCCTCGATGAGCATGTCGTGGACGGAGCCGAGGACGGCTGCCGCTGGGAGTCCGGCGTGCTTTTGGTCGACTCGCTTAGCGGCACCGGTTCCACCGCAGCCGTCGCTGATGTGGATTCGGTTTGCGCCGGTATTGACCCCGCCGACAGCGACCATTTCGATGCCGGTGGTGGCGACAAATTTGAGGGCGCAGTTGACCTTGGGGTTGAGGAAGCGCCAGCTCTCGACCA